>BNJS01002408.1_pt1 | contig 664318 bp, 835 predicted proteins | sample 8540461 | NCBI WGS metagenome assembly BNJS01 (sample SAMD00202454, study PRJDB9452) | human saliva metagenome | isolation source: human saliva | place: Japan
TTTATTTGCGTTTTTTTCTTAGCTTTTTTTCATTTTGTTGGCCATGCGTTTCATGGATTGCTTCATAGCAAATTCACCGATTTTACCCTTGAGACCTCCACCAAACATCTGGCTCATATCAGGCATTCCAGCTCCTCCAAGAGCAGACATATCCGGCATACCACCTTGTCCCATCATTCCTTCAAGGGCTGACATATCCATGCCACCAGGCATATTTTTAGGAAGGTTGTTAGGGTTGATGCCCATTTGCTTTCATCATCTTGTTCATGTCACCAGACATGACACCTTGCATGAGTTGTTTAGCTTGGTTAAAGTCTTTGATGAACTTGTTGACATCGATAAAGGTATTACCAGAACCAGCAGCGATACGACGACGACGGCTTGGGGTGAGCAAATCTGGATTTTCACGTTCTTCAGGAGTCATAGATGAGACGATGGCACGTTTGCGAGCAATTTGTTTCATCCACCTTCATATTTTGAAGGGCAGGATTGTTGGCCATACCAGGAATCATCTTGAGCAAATCTTCCATCGGACCCATATTTTGCACCTGATCCAACTGATCGATGAAATCGTTGAAATCAAAGGTGTTTTCCCGCATTTTTTCAGCCATTTCAAGGGCTTTTTGCTCATCATACTCTTGGGAAGCTTTCTCAATCAGAGTCAGCATATCTCCCATACCGAGAATACGGCTGGCCATGCGGTCAGGGTGGAAGGTTTCAATGTCGGTAATCTTTTCACCAGTACCAGTGAATTTGATTGGTTTTCCTGTGATATGACGAACAGAGAGGGCCGCACCACCACGAGTGTCCCCGTCAATCTTGGTAAGAATGACACCGGTAACTTCTAATTGAGCGTTAAATTCTCGCGCAACGTTAGCAGCTTCTTGACCAATCATAGCATCGATGACAAGAAGGATTTCATTTGGTTGAGCAAGAGCTTTAACATCACGAAGCTCATTCATGAGAAGTTCATCGATTTGTAAACGACCGGCCGTATCAATCAAGACATAATCGTTATGGTTGGCTTTAGCTTGCTCCAAACCTTGGCGAACAATCTCCACTGCAGGAACTTCAGTCCCAAGAGCAAATACCAGGACATCAATTTGTTGTCCCAGTGTTTTAAGCTGGTCGATGGCCGCAGGACGATAGATGTCGGCTGCAATCATCAGAGGACGAGCATCCTCTTCTTTTTTGAGTTTGTTAGCAAGTTTTCCAGCGAAGGTTGTTTTACCAGCACCCTGCAAACCAACCATCATGATAATAGTTGGGATTTTTGGGGACTTGATAATCTCAGCTGTGTCTGAACCAAGAATTTCTGTTAACTCCTCATTGACAATCTTAATGATTTGTTGAGCTGGATTGAGGGTATCAATGACTTCATGCCCGACCGCACGTTCACGAATCTTTTTGATAAAAATCCTTAACTACAGGCAAAAGCAACGTCGGCTTCTAAAAGAGCTAGACGAATTTCCTTGGTTGCTTCTTGGATATCACTCTCGGTGATTTTTTTCCTTTTTACGTAGGTTTTTTTAAAGACGTTCTGCAAACGTTCTGTTAAATTTTCAAATGCCATATTTTTCTCCTATTTATTCAATTCAGTGGAAATCGTCCGAAATGTTGCAAACACTCTAGTTCTTCGGTTGTGACTTCTTTCATGATTTCATTTGGATATCCCCAACAGCTAAAAACCTATTTGCATAGCTTTGGAGATATCATTGAGCGAGATAATCTGTAGTCGAGTAGGAAATGGTTCTCTGCGGCTAATAGTTTGCAAGGTATACCTTTGATAAATGACGAGACTGCCCATGATTTACTCCCGATTGTCAATACTTGTTAAAATCTCAACTTGCTCTTGGAGAAAAGCGTCTTCTGGATAGCGCTCAATGATTTGATCAAAAATCTGACTGCGAACAATGTAGTCAGAGTACATATGAAGCTTCATTTCATAATCTTCCAGTATCTTTTCTGTGCGTTTGATATTATCATAAACAGCCTGACGACTAACACCAAATTCTTCAGCAATTTCAGCTAAACTATAGTCATCTGCATAATAGAGTTCGATGTAGTTCATCTGCTTATCAGTCAAAAGGGCTGCATAAAATTCAAACAGAGCATTCATTCGATTGGTTTTTTCAATTTCCATAAGATTTATTATACCAAAAAATAGCCTGAACTGCTAGTAATGGATTGATTTTAGAGATAAGTAAGAAAAAGTTGTTTTGACGGTTATTTTCTGACTATGAATCCTTTTTTTGGTATAATGGAGTGTATTATAATGTTTTAGAAAGAGGTTCTTATGAAAGAATTAGAAACCTTGTTAGAGCAACGTTTTGAGCTTGTTTTTTCAGATAAACAGTTACTTGAAACAGCTTTTACTCACACTAGTTATGCTAATGAGCATCGCCTCTTAAAAATTTCACACAATGAACGCTTGGAATTTTTAGGAGACGCTGTTCTGCAATTATTGATTTCAGAATATCTGTACAAAAAAATATCCTAAAAAACCAGAAGGTGACCTGTCTAAACTCCGTGCCATGATTGTACGTGAAGAGAGTTTGGCTGGTTTTGCCCGTGACTGCCAGTTTGACCAGTTTATCAAGCTAGGTAAGGGAGAGGAAAAATCTGGAGGCCGTAATCGAGATACCATCTTGGGAGATGCTTTCGAAGCCTTTTTGGGTGCTCTGCTTTTAGATAAGGATCTACTTACAGTAAAAAGAGTTTATCTACCAGGTCATGATACCGAAGGTTGAGGCTGGTGATTTTTGAGATGATTAAAGACTACAAGACTCACCTCCAAGAATTACTCCAAGTCAATGGTGATGTCGATATTCGTTATCAGGTGATTTCAGAAATCGGACCTGCCCATGATAAGATGTTTGAGGTTGAAGTCCTTGTCGAGGGTCAAAGTTTAGGTAGGGGTCAAGGACGATCTAAAAAATTGGCCGAACAAGAAGCCGCTAAAAATGCAGTTGAGGAAGGACTGGATTCATGTATTTAAAAGGAAATTGAGATTCAGGGATTTAAGTCCTTTGCTGACAAAGACCAAGGTTGTTTTTTGACCAAGGGAGTAACAGCGGTTGTAGGACCCAAATGGTTCTGGAAAATCTAACATAACAGAAAGTTTACGCTGGGCTCTTGGGTGAATCCAGTGTCAAAAGTCTTCGTGGTGGGAAAGATGCCTGATGTTATCTTTGCAGGGACAGAAAGTAGAAAACCATTAAACTATGCTTCTGTAGTTGTTACTCTAGATAATCAGGACGGTTTCATCAAGGATGCAGGACAGGAAATCAAGGTGGAGCGTCATATCTATCGTACTGGGAGATAGTGAATACAAGATTGATGGGAAAAAAAGTCCGACTTCGTGATATTCATGATCTTTTCTTAGATACAGGACTTGGGACGCGATTCCTTCTCCATCATTTCCCAAGGGAAGGTCGAAGAAATCTTTAACTCCAAAACCTGAGGAACGTCGCGCTATCTTTTGAAGAAGCAGCTGGAGTTTTAAAATATAAAAACTCGTCGCAAAGAAACAGAAAAGTAAGCTGCAACAAACTCAAGACAATTTAGACCGCTTGGAAGATATCATCTATGAGTTAGATAATCAAATCAAGCCCTTTTGGAGAAGCAAGCAGCTACAGCTCGTAAATTTATGGACTTGGACAGTCAGCGTAAAGGCATCTACTTGGATGTTTTGGTTGCTCAAATTCAAGCCAAGCAAGGCTGAATTGGATCTAACAGAAGAAGAATTAAACCAAGTCCAAGAACTGTTGACTAGTTATTATCAAAAAAACGCGAGTCACTAGAACTTGAAAAATCAATCTCTCAAGAAGCAGAGACAAGATTTACAAGCAGAGATGGCTAAAAGATCAAACGAGTTTGATGGATTTGACTGCTCTAATCAGTGATTTAGAACGGAAATTGGCCTTGTCTAAACTGGAGACTGAGCAGGTTGCTCTCAATCAACAAGAGGCTCAAGCTCGTTTAGCTAGTTTGGATGAAAAGAGAAATGCTCTTATTCAAGAGAAGGAAGAAAAAGAAGCAAATCTCAGTCAGTTAGAAGAAAATCTAGCAGTCAATACCAAGGAGCTCAATCGTTTAGAAGCTGAGTTGTTAGCTTTTTCTGATGATCCTGATCAGATGATTGAGCAACTGCGTGAGCGCTTTGTTGCTTTCTTGCAGGAAGAAGCGGATGTCTCTAACCAGTTGACACGGATTGAAAATGATCTTGAAAATAGTCGCCAACAGACTCAAAAGCAAGAAGAACAATTGGAGTCCTTGAAGGAACAATTAGCTTCTGCTAAATCTAAGGCTAGTGAACAAGAGGCTGATCTAAAATCAGCAAAAGAAAAAGTACAGAACTTACTTGTTGACTATCAGACGCATGCTAAACAGGAAGAAGAACAAAAGCAGGTTTATCAAAGTCAGCAAAATCAACTCTTTGACCGTTTGGATAGTCTGAAAAATAAGCAGGCCAAGGCGCAAAGTCTGGAAAACATTCTTAAAAACCATAGTAATTTCTATGCGGGTGTTAAGAGTGTTTTACAAGAAAAAAATCGCCTAGGTGGTATTATCGGAGCGGTCAGTGAACATTTAACCTTTTGATGTTCGTTATCAAACAGCTCTTGAAATTGCCCTCGGGGCAAGTAGCCAACATATCATCGTTGAAGATGAACAGGCTGCGACTAAGGCTATTGATTTTCCTTAAAGCGAAACCGATCTGGTCGTGCGACCTTCCTACCTTTGACAACCATCAAAGCTCGTAGCATTTCTGGTCAGAACCAAGATGTGATTGCCGCAAGTCCAGGTTTTTCTTGGAATGGCAGATGAATTGGTTACTTTTTGATGCCAAGCATGAAGCTATTTTTAAAAACTTGCTAGCTACAACAGCAATCTTTGATACGGTAGAGCATGCGCGTGATGCAGCTCGTAAAGTGCGCTATCAGGTTCGGATGGTAACGCTAGATGGTACAGAATTGCGAACAGGTGGTTCTTATGCTGGTGGTGCTAATCGTCAAAATAACAGTATTTTCATCAAGCCTGAATTAGAACAGTTGCAAAAAGAGATTGCTCAAGAAGAAAAACTTCTTCGTCAAGAGGAAGAAAATCTGAAATCACTTCAAGAAGGCTTGACAGCCCTCAGTCAAACTTTGGAGACTATTAAGTCTCAAGGAGAGCAAGCTCGAATAGAGGAGCAAGGCTTATATCTGGCTTATCAACAAACTTGCCAACAAGTCGAAGAACTCGAAACACTTTTAGAACTTCAGGAAAAAGAATTAAACAATCTAAGAGGTGGAGATTGGCAAACTGAAAAAGAAAAAAATGCCAAGAACGTCTTGCAGTTATTTCAACTGAAAAGCAAAAAGCTGGAGTCTGAGATTGAAGAAATCAAGTCCAATAAAAATGCGATTCAAGAACGTTACCAAAACTTACAGGATAAACTTTCCCAAGAACGTCTGCTCAAAACAGAAATGATAGGGCGAAAACGTTATGAAGTTGCGGATATTGAACGGATTAACAAAGAGCTTGAATACCTTGATATGGAGCAAGATGAAATCGAACGCCTTCTCCAAGAAAAGGTAGACAATCTTGAAAAGGTTGATACAGAACTTTTGACCAAGCAGGAAACAGAAGCCAAGAGTCAGAAAGAAGAAATTCAACAAGGGCTTATTCGTAAGCAGTTTGAACTAGACGACATTGAGGGACAACTGGAAGATATTGCTAGTCATTTAGAACAAGCTCGTCAGCAAAATGAAGAATGGATTCGTAAGCAAACACGTGCAGAAGCAACTAAAGAGAAGATTACGGACCGCCTTCGCTATCTTCAAGGTCAACTGACTGAAGAATACCAGATTAGTTATACGGAAGCTTTAGAACAAGCCAATCCGTTAGAAGATTTGGCTGTCGCTGAACAAGAGGTCAAGGATTTAGAAAAATCTATCCGTTCACTTGGTCCAGTCAATTTGGATGCTATTGAACAGTTTGACGAAGTTCACGAACGCTTGGAATTCTTAAATAGTCAGCGTGATGACATTCTTTCTGCCAAAAATCTTCTTCTTGAAACCATTACAGAGATGAACGATGAAGTGAAGGAACGATTTAAATCAACCTTTGAAGCTATTCGTGAATCCTTCAAAGTAACCTTCAAGCAGATGTTTGGTGGTGGTCAAGCGGACCTAATCCTGACCGAGGGAGATTTATTGACAGCAGGTGTTGAAATCTCTGTTCAACCGCCAGGAAAGAAATCCAATCCCTCAACCTCATGAGTGGGGGAGAGAAGGCCTTGTCAGCTCTTGCTTTGCTCTTCTCAATCATTCGTGTCAAGACCATTCCATTTGTTATTTTGGATGAAGTAGAGGCTGCACTCGATGAAGCTAACGTTAAACGCTTTGGAGATTATCTCAATCGATTTGACAAGGATAGCCAGTTTATCGTTGTTACCCACCGTAAGGGAACCATGGCAGCCGCAGACTCTATTTATGGAGTAACCATGCAAGAATCTGGTGTTTCTAAGATTGTCTCTGTTAAACTAAAAGATTTAGAAAATATGGATGCTTAGTTTGTTTTCAATATAACATTTCAAGCTAGAGCATGTAGAATGACCTTCAAGAAGTCGGAAGGGTTACAAAATAATTTGAGGAGCTTATATGGATTTTGATCTATTCCTAATGATCTGTAATTATATTGGGACTATAGCCTTTGCTGCTTCAGGAGCCATTAAAGGATTTGGTAAACGTTTAGATATTTTTGGAATCAGTTTATTGGCAATTGTAACTGCAGTAGGCGGAGGAATCCTAAGAGATTCCATTATTAGTCGCTTTCCAGCTTCTCTAGCAGATCCTAGCCCCATTTATGTCTCTATCCTAGTAGCTGTTATCATGTATGTCTTTGTGACTTCAAAACAGGCCAATGCTAGTCATGATAAAAAGTTCTATAAGTGGTTGAGAGAAGCCTATCTCATCTTTGATTCCATTGGGTTGATTATCTTCTCCTTGATTGGAGCGACAGCCTTAGTGGATAGTAAGCTAAATTTGATGTCTGCAGGGATTTTGGCTTGTCTAACAGGAGCCGGTGGTGGTATTATCCGAGACCTATTAATCAACGAAGTTCCGAGTGTTCTTAAAGAAGACATTTATGCCCTTCTATCTTTTGTAATTGGCGTTATTTATTACTGGTTGGCCTTTGTCCTCCATTTTCCAAGAATTACTGCCTTTATTATTCTCTCAATAGTTGGCTTTGTGATTCGACTTTGTATTATTAAGTTCAAGCTCTCTTTACCAAATATGGACAAGAGAACCTTGAATTGATGAATAAGCGAGAGTTATTTTATCAACGTCTAATCTCATGTGGATTAGGCGTTATTTTTTTGCAAATACGGGAAATGAATGATGTAAAGATTAATTTTTTTGCTATTATATTTGTAATTTCGAATAAGGTAGGAATAGCAAAATGAGTAATTTGAAACGTTCAGTTGATTTTTATTAAAGAAATAGAGAAATTAAAATCAGTGACAAGATTTAATAGAACTCTTGATGGCAGATTTGAAAATAGTGCCGAGCATTCCTGGCAGGGTGCCATAGCTGCGATGGTTCTTCAAGATTATTATCCTGAAAAATTGGATATGGAGAAGGTCACTTCTATGTTATTGATTCATGATTTAGGTGAGATTTATGCCGGTGATACTTGGGTTTTTGATGATGAAAAAAAGCTTCATTCTCATAATAGAGAACTAGCATCTATAGAAAAAACAATGAGTATCCTTCCAGAAGAAAAATATTTACAAATGAAAAATTCGTGGTTGGAATTTGAAAAAGGGCAGAGTTCTGAAGCAAGATATGCAAGAGTTATCGACGCCTTGGTACCGCTGATAAATCACTTGGAAGTGTCAGAATTCAATTATAATCCTGATAATATCAGTGTAGACATGGTATTAGCAAAGAAAAAGTTCATAAAAAGTGAATCAGAAGAATTATGGAGACTGACAGAAGACTTGATTCAGGAAAGTGTGGAGAAGGGCTTATATTTTTAATAACAATTGGCCCAATAGAAGATAGATTTTTAACTGGAGAGTGGAAATATATATGATTTAACTTGTCACAACTGAAATCGAAATAAGGAAATTGATACAGTAAAAATACAAAGAAAGCCTTGGAATAAGCTGTTTCCAAGGCTTTTTAGCTATCTATAGCTATAAGAAAAAAAGTTGTTAGAGTAGATGATTTTTTTATTTGGATACTCTTGTTTTTGTAAAACGTTAAACTATATGTTATTAAAGACAGATTGTGTTGAGTATTGAATTATACAAAAATTACTAATGGATTAAGACTTTTGTATTTGATGATACTGTAGAGAATATTAGTCAAATAAAATTGTTTTGTTTTCACTAATGCATTTCTTATTATCATCCCAATAGTTAATACTTTCAAAGCTTCCTTTTCTTAAATAAAGTGGTAGCCTTTTTCTTATTTCATCTTGCATTGGTATTTTTATCAATATCTTTTAGATTCCACCATTTTGGCTCACCTTCAGCTGATGTGCTTAGTTCACCAGTAAACTGAGTACATAAAAAGTCATAGAAGACAAATCTCTCATTACCAATTGAATTAGTAAAGCCTGAAATTCCCTTTTAATTCAAGATTTAATGCAGTGAGTCCAGTCTCTTCCTTAAGTTCCCGTAATGCAGCTTCAAAAAAACTTTCAGGGAATTCAACTTTTCCCCCCGGTGGAATCCAGCCAGGAAAATTATCGTGCTGTCTATTAAGTAATAAAATTTCTTGATTTTTCAAAACACAAATATTAACCCAGTTTTTTTGATTTTTTTCAGTCATATGATCAACCTCCAACAAGTATTTTTTTCATATGCAAGATGATATGTCAAGAACTATATGCTATTTATGATTGTGACAAATGTATCTCAGCCAAAGATTGATAATTTTTTTACGCAATAGTTGATTAACTCTCAGAATAGACTTCAATCAAGAACTTTGGAAGAAAAAGTGTTGAGAGGTTGGATATAAAAAGAAAGTAAGCAAATCAGGCTGGCCTTTAAAAATGGCATATGGATTGATTTATAGAAGACAAATGACGTGTCAATTCAGCACGTCTTTTTTTACTTTTTTTCTATGGTATAATAGAAGGTAGATTTATTAATTGGAGTATCAAGAATTTTTATGATTAAATTAGTAGCAACGGATATGGACGGTACTTTTTTTGGATGGTGCTGGTCAATTTGATATGGAGCGTCTGAAAAAGTTGCTCCATTCTTATAAAGAAAAAAAGGAATCTACTTTTGCTGTTGCCTCAGGTCGTGGGCTTTTGTCACTTGAAAAGCATTTTGCGGATGTCAAAGATGAGATTATTTTCATTGCTGAAAATGGAAGTCTCGTTCGTTTCCATGGAGAGGACCTCTATGAAGCAACCATGCCTCGTGATTTTTACCTATCAACATTTGAAAAAGCTAAAGACTTCACCTTATTTTTGATGAGAGGAAGATGCTTTTGACTGGTAAAGAGGCTTGCTATGTATTAGACACAGTAGATGAAACCTATCTTATGTTTAGTCATCATTACAATGAAAATATCAAAAAAGTAGCCAGTCTTGAAGAGATTACCGATGAGATTTTCAAATTCACAACTAACTTCACTGAAGAGACAGTAGAAGCCGGAGAAGCTTGGGTTAACGAACATGTTCCTGGTGTTAAGGCTATGACGACAGGCTTTGAATCCATTGACATCGTTTTAGACCATGTTGACAAGGGAGTCGCTATTGTCGAATTGGCTAAGAAATTAAATCTGGATATGGATCAAGTGATGGCTTTTGGTGATAACCTCAACGACCTTCACATGATGCAAGTGGTTGGGCATCCAGTAGCACCTGAAAATGCTCGTCCAGAGATTTTAGAGCTTGCTGAAACAATTATTGGACACCACAAGGACCAATCAGTTATTGCTTATATGGAGGAATTGTAATGGCAGATATTAAATTAATTGCTTTGGACTTAGATGGAACCTTGCTGACGACAGACAAGAAATTGACGGATCGTACCAAGGCAACTTTAAAGGCTGCGCGTGATCAGGGAGTCAAAGTGGTATTGACAACTGGACGTCCCCTCAAGGCCATGGATTTCTTCCTCAAAGAGCTTGGGACAGAGGGCCATGATGATGAGTATACTATCACCTTTAATGGTGGATTGGTTCAGAAAAACACGGGTGAAATCCTTGATAAGACAGTATTCTCGATTGATGATGTCACACGCATTTATGAGGAAACTGAAACTAGGTATTCCTTTAGATGCTATTTCAGAAGGAACCGTTTACCAAATCCAATCAGATCAAGAGAGTCTGTATGCTAAATTTAATCCTGCTCTGACTTTTGTTCCAATTGACTTTGAAGATTTGTCTAGTCAGATGACCTACAACAAATGTGTGACCGCTTTTTCCCAAGAACCACTGGATGCTGCAATTGCTAATATTTCTCCAGACTTGTTTAACAATTATGAAATTTTTAAATCTCGCGACATGCTTTTGGAATGGTCACCAAAGAACGTTCATAAGGCTACTGGACTAGCTAAATTGATCGACCATCTAGGAATTGACCAAAGTCAAGTGATGGCTTGTGGAGATGAGGCCAATGACCTTTCTATGATTGAGTGGGCAGGACTCGGCGTTGCCATGCAAAATGCTGTGCCTGAGGTCAAGGAAGTTGCCAATGTAGTCACCCCTATGACTAACGACGAGGAAGCTGTCGCCTGGGCCATTGAAAAATATGTACTGAAGGAGAACTAAAGTATGGGATTATTTGACCGTTTATTTGGTAGAAAAGAAGAACCAAAAATCGAAGAAGTCGTTAAAGAAGCTTTGGAAAACTTGGATCTGACAGAACCTGGTGACGAAGTTACAGAATCTGTAAGCAAGGAAGCTGAAGAGGAAAATACTGAAGAAATCGACCAAAGTTCAGAAGTTGATGAAACTTATTCTAAAGAAGCTAGTGAGTCGGAAGAACCAGTAGCAGAAACAACTCTAGAAACAGTTGAACCAATAGCAACCCCTCAGGAAGAAGAGACTCAGTTTGAAGAGGAAACTGAGTGTCATTGTTGTCAGGAAGAGTCAGAGTCAACAGAAGTTGAAGAAACTGAAGCCAGCTCTCAAGAAGTAGTGGAGTTTGTTGCAGAAGAACCTGAGTCACCAGTCGAAGAAGTAGCTTCAAGTGATAGTGGCGAGGAAGAATCTGATCAAGCTCAATCAGACGAGACGGAAGCAGACACTTCTGAAGAAGTGGAAGAAGATCTAGTAATCGAAGAAATTTCTCAAGTTCAAGAGACTGTACAGGAAAAATATGACCGTAGTCTCAAGAAAACTCGTACGGGATTTGGTGCTCGTTTGAATGCCTTCTTTGCTAATTTCCGCTCTGTTGATGAAGAATTCTTCGAAGAACTAGAAGAACTGCTTATCATGAGTGACGTTGGTGTTCAGGTAGCTTCAAATCTTACTGAAGAATTGCGTTACGAAGCCAAGCTTGAAAATGCCAAGAAACCTGATGCCCTTCGTCGTGTCATCATCGAAAAATTGGTAGAGTTGTATGAGAAGGATGGCAACTACAACGAAAGTATTAATTTCCAAGATGGTTTGACAGTTATGCTCTTTGTAGGTGTGAATGGTGTCGGAAAAACAACATCTATTGGTAAGCTTGCTCACCGTTACAAACAAGCTGGCAAGAAAGTCATGCTGGTTGCTGCAGATACCTTCCGTGCTGGTGCAGTTGCTCAATTAGCTGAATGGGGACGTCGTGTGGATGTTCCAGTGGTTACAGGACCAGAAAAAGCTGATCCAGCCAGTGTTGTCTTTGATGGGATGGAACGAGCAGTAGCAGAAGGTGTTGACATTCTCATGATTGATACAGCTGGCCGTTTACAAAACAAGGAAAACTTGATGGCAGAGTTGGAAAAATTGGTCGTATCATTAAGCGTGTCGTTCCAGAAGCTCCTCATGAAACCTTCCTAGCTCTGGATGCCTCAACAGGACAAAACGCTCTTGTACAAGCCAAAGAGTTTTCAAAAATTACGCCTGTTACAGGAATTGTCTTAACCAAAATTGATGGAACTGCCCGAGGTGGTGTTGTTCTGGCTATCCGTGAAGAACTCAATATTCCTGTTAAGTTAATTGGTTTTGGTGAAAAAATCGATGATATCGGTGAGTTCAACTCAGAAAACTTTATGAAGGGCCTTCTAGAAGGTTTGATATAAAAGAAAATCCTGCAAGAATTCTTGCAGGATTGTTTTTGATTATTCTAAACGACCATCTTTACGATAGGCGATATCTGGTTGCCAGGTCCACTCAGCTCCGTATTTTTCAAGTAAATCAAAGCTAGCTTGAGGTCCCATACTACCAGCCTTATAGTCGTGAAGTGGAGCACCGTTTTCAGCCCAAAGCTTCTCAATACGGTCAATCAATTTCCATGATGCACTCACTTCATCCCAGTGGCTAAAGTTTGTTGAGTTATTGTTCAAAACATCGTAGATGAGTTTTTCATAAGGATCCGGTGAAGCGCCAGTTGCAGTTGCATCTGTTCTGTAATCAAGCGAATTAGGTGCAAGCTTAAACTCTTCACCAACCTCTTTACCGTTTAGGCTAAGTGAGAATCCTTCTGTTGGTTGGATGTAGATTGTCAAAATATTTGGTGCTAGAGGTTGGTCAAAGATTGAATCCATTTGTTTGAAGACAATGTTGACATGCGTTCCTTTTTCAGTCATACGTTTACCTGTACGGAAGAAGAATGGAACCCCACGAAAACGGTCACTTTCAACAAAGAAGGCGCCAGAAGCAAAGGTTTCTGTCATTGATTCTGGATTGACATTTGGTTCACTACGGTAGGAAATGTATTTCATACCATCAATTTTACCTGAACGGTATTGGCCACGGATAAAGTGCTCTTTCAATTCTTCATCTGTTGGATGATAGAGGTTCTTGAAGACCTTAATTTTTTCAGCGCGAATATCATCTTTGGTAAAACTTGCTGGTTTGTCCATGGCAAGGAGAGAGAGAAGCTGAAGTGTGTGGTTTTGTACCATATCACGAAGGGCTCCCGATTCATCATAGTAGCCTCCACGCTCCTCAACACCTAGACGTTCTGCAAATGTAATCTGAACATTATCGATGTGCTCACGATTCCAAACATTTTCAAAAATCATGTTGGCAAAACGAACCGCAAAGATACTCTGAATCATCTCTTTTCCAAGATAATGGTCAATTCGATAGATTTGTTCTTCATTAAAAGTGGCTAGGAGATCTTCATTTAGTTGGCTTGCTGTCTCATAGTCGGTTCCAAAAGGCTTTCTCAACGATCAAAGCGTTCAAAGCCTTTACCATCAACGATGTGTTTCAGACTTGAGGTGTTTGGCGATGGTACCAAAGAACTGAGGTGCCATTGAGAGGAAGAAGAGTTTGTTGTGCTCAGTCTGATATTTTTTTCGTTTAAAGTTCAGCCTGAAGCTCACGTAATGCGATGTAGTGCTCAGTGTCATTGACATCGTGACTTTGATAGTAAAAATGACTCGCAAATGCTTGAGCTTCTTCCACACTATCTGCCAAGTCTAAAGAATAGATTCGACAACGACAGATTCGAAAATATTCCTTTACTCCAAGGTCGACGAGCAGTTCCAATAACAGCAAAATGCTCTGAAAGATTGCCTGATTTATAGAGTCTAAAAAGTGAAGGGTAGAGCTTACGTTTGAGCCAAATCTCCCACTTGCACCGAAAATTGTAACAATAACTTTTGATGACATCTAGCTACCTAATTTCTATTTTTGTTTCCTAGTTAAACTAGGCATGAGGAACCCCTCATTTTCATACCCTCTATTTTATCATAATTTTCAAAAAAATCAAAAAATCCAATACGGGGAAAAGAAAAACTGCAAGATGATACTTGCAGTTCGTTTTATACATTCAACACCTTGTCCAAAAATTCTTTAAGACGTGGATGTTGAGGGTTGTCAAAGATTTGGTCAGGAGTTCCATCTTCGAGGAATTCCCCATCTGCTGTAAAGATAACGCGATTGGCAACCTTACGGGCAAATCCCATTTCGTGGGTTACGATAATCATGGTCATGCCTTGTTCTGCCAACTCTTTCATAACATTGAGAACGTCTCCGACCATCTCAGGGTCGAGGGCAGAAGTTGGTTCGTCAAAAAGCATGATATCAGGGTTCATGGCTAGACCGCGAGCGATAGCTACACGTTGTTTTTTTGATCCACCTGATAGACTTTCAGGGATTGGCATTAGCCTTTATCAGCCAAGTCCTACTTTTTCGAGCAGTTCCATCCCTAATTTTTCAGCTTCAGCCTTAGTCATCAACTTATGCTCTACTGGAGCGAAAGTGACGTTTTCCAATACAGTCATGTGGGGGAAAAGATTGAAGTGCTGGAAGACCATACCGATATTTTCACGAACATGGTCCACGTTGGTTGCTTTATCTGTCAAATCATAACCATTAACCGTGATATGACCTTTTGTACCTTCCTCAAGGAGATTCAAGCTACGCAAGAAAGTTGATTTACCTGAACCAGAAGGTCCAATGATACAAACAACATCTCCTTCGTAGAATTTTGCTGAGATTCCTTTAAGGACTTTGTTTTTACCATATTGTTTATGTAAATTATCAACATCGATTTTTAGTTTAGCCATTATTGAATCCTCTTTTCTAAGCGTTTTGCAAGTCTAGTAAGAAGTGTGATAATCACAAGATAGAAGACTGCGAGAATTGCATACATTTTGAAACTTTGGTAGTTACGTGCAATGATAATCTTACCAGTCTGGAAGAGTTCAACCAAACCGATTGCAGATACGATAGTTGTATCTTTAAGTGCGATAACAAATTGGTTGACGAAGTTTGGAAGCATAAGTTTGGTTGCTTGTGGCAAGACAATCTTACGCATGGTTTTACTGTAAGAGATACCAAGGCTTCGACTAGCTTCCATTTGTCCGATAGGAACAGCCTTAATACCACCACGAACAATTTCAGCGATATAGGCAGCTGAGTTTAGGGAGAGGGCGATTGTTCCAGCGACAAAGTCATTGATTGGACTCTGTTGGCCTGTAAGGGATTCGATAAAGTTAGGAACTCCCCAGAAGATAAAGGCAGCAAGAATCATCAATGGAATACCACGAATCACATCGACAAAGATTTCTGAAATAAGACGAAGTGATTTATAAGGACTAACGCTGAACATACCAAAGATAATTCCGATAACAATCGCAATTGCAAACGAGATAAGGGCTAAGGCAAGTGTGATTCCAAGCCCGCTAAGGAGTTGCTTGTAGTTGTTTTGGAGTAAGCCCCAGATAGTAGTTTCGTCAACAGTTGATGACTCACTTGTTGAATCAGTTGCTAGGTATTTATCAAGAATCTTTTTGGAATTCACCACTTGCTTTTAAGATTTGCAAGACCGTTGTTGAAACATTTCAATCAATTCAGGATTGCTTTCCCTTTTTAACTGCAAAGGCAGTTTCTCCAATCGGAGTTCCTTCGATAGGTGTTTTTAATTTTTGGCCTTGGCTGATAGAGTATTTAAGAACTGGTTCGTCATCCATGACGGCATCAATTGCACCAGTATTCAAGCTGTCATACATAGATGCACCATCTGCAAAAGTTTTAATCTTGTAACCGTATTTGCTTTGGTTTTCCGTAAGGAAGGTTTGAGAAGCCGTCCCGTTTTTCACACCAACGGTTTTACCATTCAAATCTTCATAAGAAGAAATGGTACTTGATTCCTTAACTCCAAGAATAGTATTAGCTGTATAGTAAGAATCAGAGAAATCAAAAGGTTTCTTTACGAGCGTCTGTAACAGACATACCAGCAATCATACCATCAGCTTGACCAGATTGAACCGCGTTAATAGCAGCGTCAAAACCTGGGTTGGTGATTTCAATCTCGAAACCTTGGTCTTCGGCAATAGCCTTGATCAAGTCCATATCAATACCAATGTACTGGTTGCTTGAGTTTTGGAAAACAAATGGTGCAAATGAAGAATCACTTGCGATAACGTATTTTGATTTGACTGGAGTAGCTTTTTGACCCTGCGCTTGTAGTTGAAGTGAGAGAAGTCACTTGTGAACTAGTTTTAGAAGAACTTTGTCCATTTATTGATAATCTTTGTCCAAGCTACCATCTTTTTTTCATCTGAGCTAAAAGCTTCATTAAATTCTGTAACTAGGTATTCGTACTTGCTACCTTTTTTTAACACCGAAAAGCAAAGCTTCCAACGGCTTCTCCGTCCATGTTGATACTGAGATCTTGCCCTTGGTTAATAGCGTACTCGATAACTGGTTTGTCATCCATGATGGCATTTACAGCACCTGTACTGAGACTGTTATTCATCAAATCGCCAGTATCAAAGGTTTTGATAGTGAAACCATATTTATCTTTGATACTTTCTAGGAAACGTTGTGCAGCAGTACCGTTTTTAACACCAACAGTTTTACCACTGAGTTCTTCATACTTAGTGATTTTGTTAGACTTAGTCGTTGCGATGACAACTTTTGTATCATAGTATGTATCAGACATGGTAAAGACGTTTTCACGTTCTTTGGTTTTTGTCATACCAGCCATGATCGCATCTGCTTGCCCTGCTTGGACCGCATTGACAGCAGCATCAAAGCCTGGATAAGACATTTGGATATTCCATCCTTTTATCTCAGCGACTTTATTGATGATGTCAACATCAATTCCTTTATAAGTCTGGTCTGTATCTTTAAACTCAAAGGGTGCATAAGCAGTATCACTAACAATCTTGATAGTGTCCGCATTAGCATAGCCTAGAGAGAATAAGGGAAATAAAAATAATAAAAATGCAAGGATTTTTTTCTTCATGTTTAGTCTCCTTTTTAGAATATTTACCCATTATAGCAGAAAATAAAAAAGTTGGCAAATATTTAGTGTTTTTTATGTAAGAAGATGTGACATAGAAAATCTTATGATACTGATTTTTTTGATGTAAAAAGTGAAGAAAAAGCCGAACACATGTTGATGAGTTCGGCTTGTTCTATATAATGGGAATGATTAGCTTGACTTGTGCACCATGATTACTATTTTCTAAGTGCATAGTTCCATTATGAAGTTTCATGACGCGCTTGACGAAAGATAAACCAAGTCCATAGTGACTTTCTTGAGAAGGTGTTCTTGCTTGGTCATCTTTATAGAAAAGATTTCCAGCATTTTGTAATATGTTTTTTGAAAAACTAGATTGGTTATTCCATATAGTTAGAACTAATTGACTATTTTCTTGTGAAATTGTTAGGTGGATTTGTGCATCATTCTCTTTTTGATGTTGTGTTGCATTATTAATAATATTTGTGATTGCTCGGAAAAATAGATTGGAATGAATGGCAATTTGTGTTGATGGATTTACTGTGTTTGTAAAAACAAAGTGTGTATTTCTAGGAAGTAAAGGTGTGATATGTTCCTTTAATTGATGAGTTACTTGTTTAATTGATATGTTTTCAAGTTGAATATCATGGTCATAAAAAGTTTTGGAGTATTGGATGAAGTGGTTGAAATACTCATTTAACTGAATACTTGCTTGCTCCAGATCTTTTAGACATTCCATTACTTGGGGTGTTTGTTTGGTAGATTGTAGGAATTCAGCATTTCCTCTGATGACAGTTAGTGGAGTTCGAAGATCATGTGCAGCGCTAGATACTTGAAACATGAGTTCTTTTTTTTGTTCTTTTTCATTTTCAATCCTATTTTTTATATCAGATTGCATTTTTTCGATCAGATCATTTGTTTCAATAAATTCTTTAATCTGAAAATGCTGATGATCATTTTTGTTGAAATATAGACCACTATGATAAACCATGTTCATTTCTTTTTGAATCTTGGTTAATAATTGTCGAATATTTGTTACAATGATAAGAATTAAAATGATGCAAAGATAAATCCAAGAACTGACGCTAAAAAATAAAGCAAAGAAATTGGCATTTTTCTCATTGATTCCAGATACAGAAGATAGAAGAGCTGGAACTATGTAGAAAAGTATAAGACATAGAAGAAATTGCCAAATGATTTGTAAGATAAGTACGCTGAATGAGTTGTTTGATTGTCATTTCTTTTGCCATTTGTATCCTCCTCCCCAAACCGTTTTGATAGGATCAATTTGATAAGCCTTAAACTTTTGTCTGATTTGATAGATGTATTCGGTGATTGAACGTAGCTGTACATCAGAGCTTACAGGATAGAGGTAATCGTAAAGTTCCTCTGCGCTAAATATTCGGTTCTCATTTTTTTAGCTAAAAGATAAAAGTAGATCAAATTCTCGCTTAGTTAGAGAAATGCTCTTGGATTGATAATAAACTTCTTGACTATCTCGATCAAAAAGTTATATCTGAAATCAATTCTTCTTTAGAGGTTTGGGACAATCTTTCCTCTCTACGAAGATGCATTTGAATTCTTGCAATCAATTCCTTAATGCTAAATGGTTTTGTGATGTAATCATCTGCTCCAGCTTGTATCCCCTTTAGTAAATCTTCTTCAATATCTTTAGCGGTTAGAAACAGGATTGGAGTAGTAATTTGTGAACGAATGGAGCGACAGATCTCTAAACCAGAAATAGGCATCATGATATCAAGTAATATCAGATCGAATCCAGTAAAGTCACAAATATCGATCTCTTCTATATTTGACCGAGTTTCTACGTTAAAGTTGTTTGCTTCTAATGTATTCCTTATTAATCGTAAGATTTTTTCATCGTCGTCAATTGCTAAAATTTTATACTTCATAGTTCCTCCAATTACTTGTGTATATTATAGCAAACATAGAAAGTAATTTGTTAGAAATGAAAAAATAATTATAAAAATGTTTATTCTGATTTTTTTCTGATATTCTCCTGATATACTTGCTCCAAGTGAAGGTGAAATTTCACAAAAAGTTAGAAGGGAAAAGAAGGAATGATAACAATTCAAAATCTACATAAGGAATATAATAATAAAATTGTCCTGAAAAATGTGTCTTTCAAAGCTAAGAAAGGTGAGGTCACTGGATTGATTGGACCAAATGGTTCTGGGAAATCGACTTTAATCAGAATTTTACTCGGTTTAGAAAATAGTCAAAAAGGAATAGCATTGATCAATGGCAAAAAATACTCTCAATTGGGAGATAATCCTTTTTGTGTTGTTGGATCATTCCTCGACAGTTGCCAACCTTATCCAACAAGAACAGGATTTCAGCATCTTCGCTGGATTGGCTTGGCTTGTGGTGTTGATAGAAATAGGTGCAACGAATGTTTAGACTTGGTGGGGTTAAGTGAAGCTAAAAATAAAAAAGTAAAAGACTATTCATTAGGAATGAAGCAACGTCTTGGATTAGCAACAGCCTTATTAGCAAGTCCTGACATCTTAATTTTAGATGAACCAATCAATGGACTAGATCCAGAGGGTATACGCTGGGTACGCAATTTTTTACAATCTTTTGTCAGTGAAGGTAAAACTGTATTAATGACAAGTCATTATATGGGTGAGTTAGAATTAACTGTAGATCATCTGGTTGGGATTTCTAATGGGAAGATTGTTATTGATGCTCCTACCAAAGACATTTTGAAACAGTTTGGCTCTTTTGAGGAAGCATATTTTAAGGCACTCGAAGGGAGAGAAGGTGAATAATATGTTGAAGCGTTCATTTTATAGTGACCTTTATAAATATAGTAGTTTACCTATTTTTAAAGTTACTTTTTTTCTTGTTTTGGGAGTCAGCATATTTTTTACACTTCAAAATATCCAGGTGATAAATGCCTTAGTAAAAGGAAATGGACAGGCGGTTAACCTTGACCCATCTATGTTATCATCGAATCCAGTCTATACAGTCAGGGATGCTCTCTTATCTTCACCCATACCAAGCAAGTGTTATTTTTCTTGCCAATTCTTGTTTCACTTGTTTATTCAACCCATTATCAATTTGGTGATGATTATTTTTAGCCAGTTATTGATTCCTAACTGGAAAGTTCGTCTTACTGGGTTTTATTGCAAGTTCGATTGTCTTATCACTACTTTCTACTGTAATATTATCGATAGTAAACGCTGTTATTTTTATTCGTTTTTTTCTAGATACAACTCTAAAGAATTTTTTAGAATTTGACATTGTTTTTTTAGATGTCACAGTAAGAGTTATGATATTTGCAATCGTTCTTACTTTATTAGCTATATTTTTTGTAAGACTAACAAAAAAATCAATTTCTTCATTAATTGCAATCGTTTTATTATTAGTAATCACTTTATCAGGTATTCTAAGAGGACTTTCTTCTAACATAGAGAATCTGTTACCTTTGATTGGGGCTAAATCATTTGCTTTTGGTCGAATTGAAGGGACTCAAACGAGTCAATTGTATGGATTTACTCTTTTAGTTGTTGAAGGAGTCGTATTCTTAGTATTGATAATTGTTGTAGAAAAGAATAGAATGGGGAGGAAGAATGGCAAGTCTATTTAGAAGTCTTATCGTCAAAAAATATAGTATAAAACTCGTAAAATTTCAGATAGCCTTACACTTGCTTCTAATAGGTTTTGTGTGTTTGTTGAGTGTGTTACCAGTTACAATCAATGATACAATTTTAAATATATCTTTAAAACAAGCTCTTGTTTTTGCATCAATACTCTCTGTTGGTATTGGGTGTGTTAATTCATTTGTTGAGTTACAATCACACGAAACAAAACTAGTTTATTTGGTAAGTGGAAAAAGGGTATTAAGTTCAATTAGTATCCTGTTTGTAGAGTTATTTGATGTATTACTACAATCAACTTTATATTTCATTGTACTGCATATATGGTTTCATTTTTTAAGTAGCGAAAATGGTGTCGGTTTAGAAATTTTCAGTTTCTATTTGATTGGCTCCATCCAATACTTTTTAATTTCTTACTTTTTAAGTTATTTTTTCAAAAGTCCAATGGGGAGTTTAGCTATTTTGTTGCTATTTCCTATTTTGTTACAACCTTTCATAGAAAGAGTAGTGGAACCAATGACTAGTTATCTATTTTACAATATTATTGCGGATACAATACTAGGGAGAGCTTCCTATTTGCAACTATGTGTTTATGCTATGGAATTGGTGTTTTCACTTGGAGCCACTCTTTACCTTTTGATAAGGAATCAAGAAGTTAAGTAGTCTCATAAAAATGATGCTGATGAACAAGCTTTGCTACTTCTGTAAGTCATTGACATTGATGTTTATTACGTATTGCATTGTTTCAAATAAAAGACAAGACTTTCGAAGTAATATCGAGAGTCTTGTTTAGTCTTCACTTCTAATATGAGTCTATTTAATTATATTGTCATTTAAACATGTACTGATTTACGGGATTATTTTGTTACATCTTGTATTTCCCTTTTATTCCCCAACTCAGAGAATTCTGGCGATTTATGGTAAAATAAGGTCTATATATGTGAGGACAAAGAGATGATCAATAGAATTACAGACAACAAATTTAAACTTGTATCCAAATACCAACCTTCTGGCGACCAACCGCAGGCTATTGAGCAGTTGATAGATAACATCGAGGGTGGTGAAAAAGCTCAAATCTTGATGGGGGCGACTGGTACAGGGAAGACCTATACCATGAGTCAGGTGATTTCCAAAGTTAATAAACCAACCCTAGTCATTGCCCACAATAAGACCCTAGCAGGCCAGCTCTATGGGGAATTCAAAGAATTTTTCCCAGAAAATGCGGTTGAGTATTTCGTATCATACTATGATTACTACCAGCCAGAAGCTTATGTTCCATCGAGCGATACCTACATCGAAAAAGATAGTTCAGTCAACGATGAGATTGATAAACTTCGTCACTCCGCTACATCAGCGCTCTTGGAGCGTAACGATGTCATCGTTGTAGCATCTGTATCTTGTATTTATGGTTTGGGTTCTCCTAAGGAATATGCTGACAGCGTGGTAAGTTTACGCCCAGGACTTGAAATTTCTCGTGATAAACTGCTTAATGAATTAGTCGATATTCAATTTGAGCGTAATGACATTGATTTCCAGCGTGGAAGATTCCGTGTACGTGGGGATGTGGTGGAAATTTTCCCAGCATCTCGTGACGAGCATGCCTTTCGTGTTGAGTTCTTCGGAGATGAGATTGATCGCATCCGGGAGGTTGAAGCTCTAACTGGTCAAGTTCTGGGTGAAGTGGACCATTTGGCGATTTTCCCAGCCACTCACTTTGTGACCAATGATGACCACATGGAAGTGGCTATTGCCAAGATTCAGGCCGAGTTGGAAGAACAATTAGCTATTTTTGAAAAAGAGGGTAAACTATTAGAGGCACAACGTTTAAAACAGCGTACAGAGTACGATATCGAGATGTTGCGTGAAATGGGTTATACCAATGGTGTCGAGAACTACTCACGTCACATGGATGGGCGGAGCGAAGGAGAGCCTCCTTATACACTTCTTGATTTCTTCCCAGATGATTTCCTGATTATGATTGACGAGAGTCATATGACTATGGGGCAGATCAAAGGAATGTATAATGGAGACCGTTCACGTAAGGAAATGTTGGTTAACTACGGTTTCCGTTTGCCGTCTGCCTTGGATAACCGTCCCCTTCGGCGTGAAGAGTTTGAAAGTCATGTCCACCAGATTGTCTATGTTTCAGCGACGCCAGGTGATTACGAGATGGAACAAACGGACACCGTGATTGAGCAGATTATCCGTCCCACTGGTCTTTTGGACCCAGAAGTGGAAGTTCGCGCAACAATGGGACAGATTGATGACCTCTTAGGTGAAATCAATGCTCGTGTTGAAAAGAACGAGCGTACCTTTATTACAACCTTGACCAAGAAAATGGCAGAAGACTTGACAGACTACTTCAAGGAAATGGGGATCAAGGTCAAGTACATGCACTCGGATATCAAGACTTTAGAGCGGACAGAGATTATCCGAGATTTACGATTAGGAGTCTTTGATGTCTTGGTTGGAATCAATCTCCTTCGTGAAGGGATTGACGTTCCTGAAGTAAGTCTGGTTGCTATTCTCGATGCTGACAAGGAAGGCTTCCTTCGAAATGAGCGTGGTCTTATCCAAACCATCGGTCGTGCAGCCCGTAATAGTGAAGGTCATGTGATTATGTATGCTGACACAATGACACAGTCTATGCAAAAAGCCATCGATGAAACAGCTCGTCGTCGTAAAATTCAGATGGCCTATAATGAAGAGCATGGCATTGTACCACAAACTATTAAGAAGGAAATCCGTGACCTTATTTCTGTCACCAAAAACTGTGGCTAAAGAAGAGGACAAGGAAGTTGATATCAATAGCCTCAATAAACAGGAGCGCAAAGAACTAATCAAGAAACTGGAAAAAAACAAATGCAAGAAGCCGTCGAGGTGCTTGACTTTGAGTTGGCAGCGCAAATACGTGATATGATGTTGGAAGTCAAGGCGTTGGGTTAGATAGGATAAATCGAATGAAGATTATCATTAAAACAATGGAAACTCCTGAAGAGATAGAAGGAAAATCCCTCGTTCATTGGCAAACGTGGAGAGAGGCTTATGACGATCTTTTACCCGCGGAATTTCAGGAGACGATGACATTAGAAAGATGTCGATTCTTTAGTCAAAAATATCCAGAAAATACCTTGATTGCTATGGATGGAAAGCAGGTCGTTGGATTTATTAGCTATGGAAATTTTCGTGATGAGACCATTCAAGCTGGTGAAATCATTGCCTTATATGTTTTAAAAGATTACTATGGAAAAGGTGTGAGTGAACAGTTAATGCATGCTGCATTTGTTGCTCTCGATCATTTCTCTGAAATATTTTTATGGGTATTGAAAGATAATAAGAGAGCCATTGCTTTCTATCAAAAAATGGGTTTTACTTTTGATGGCCAAGAAAAAATACTTGACCTTGGAAAACCTGTTAAGGAATTGAGGATGATGTGTTCTGCAAATAAAAGTTCCTAAAGGACGTATCTACAATCTTTGAACCATTATCAACTAATCAAGTATAAAAAGTGAAATAGATAGAATAAAACAAAGAGATGAAGGAGAAGATGAATGAAAATTCTAGTCATTAATGGACACCCTGATAAGGAAAGCTACTGTCAAGCCATTTTTCAAACCATTGTAGAAAATATTGATTCAAGGAACCATGAGCTTGAAGTCATCAGCCTTAATGAAGAGGACTTTGATCCTGTTCTACGTTATGGTTATCGAAAACGTATGGAAGAAGATTTTTTTATCCTTCGTTCTCAGGAATTGATCCAATGGGCAGATCATCTCATCTTTGTTTATCCCATCTGGTGGAGTAGTATGCCGAGCCTTATGAAGGGCTGGATTGACCGGGTCTTTACACCAGGAATTGCCTACTCTGCTAATGATCAGGGGAGTTTTATCTGGAATTACCTTAGAGGCAAGCAGTTTAAAAAGTTATTAGAAGGGAAAACAGCCAGTATTTACGCAACCTCCATGGCGCCTACTTTGTGGTACAAGATCTTTTCAGGCCCTCTCAACATTCCTGATAGTTATGGTATCTCTGTTTTGAAAAATGCGGTCTTGAACCACTGTGGGATTAAAACCAAGCGCGTATGCGTACTAGGTGAAGTTGGACGGGATGTGAATACAGCAAGTATGCGTGAAGAGCATCTCCAAAAAGTAGCAGCAGAAGTGAAGAAACTATCATGAAACAAAAAAGTAAGAGACAGAAAACATTAAAAAAACACCAGAAATCAAAGCGAAAGCTTGGTCTACTAGACCGCATGAATCTGTGGTTTGTGCAACATTCAACAATTGCCTGGATCCTTGATGCAAGCGTTCTGTTCTTTTCTGCTCTAGGGATATTATATCTATTGTACGGAACAACCATTATTCCAAGTCCCTATCGGAAACTGCATTATAGTTTTCCACTTTATTTAAATATCGTTCTTTTGGTGAATGCATCTTATCATACTTTCCTTCGTACCTTTAGGAAAGACTGGATTTCCTTGCGAAATTTTGCAGAAGTCTTTTTATATCCTAACGGAATTGCTTGTGTATTCCAGTTAACGATTGGGATGACCTCTAAAACAGGAAGATGATTACTTCCGATATGGGCATTAGACTATCGCTATATCTGGTTTCCTCTAGTTACTTATTTCATTTTCTTTCTAGCGCCTATTGTGACAATTATAATTTCCAAGTATATTGAAAAGAAAACGGGAAGATTCACTCGAATGAAAAAACATAAAAGAAAATCAAACACAAAAAAGAATTTATCAAGGAAAGAAAGTTTTCGGCTTTGGCTGGATTCTCATAAATTTTTAGGCTTCTTCCTGGTCCTTGGTCTTTTTTTAGGAATAGGTTTAGGTGTGACTCTAATTTTCAAAAGCCTTCCTATTCCTTCACCATACAGAGAAATCAACTATAGTTTTCCAATATATATAAATCTTTTTTGTCTGGTCTATAGATTATTTGACTTTTGGTTCCTAGACTTGACTAGGACAAGAATGACGATAAAAAGATATGCAGATTTATTTATCTATCTTAATAGTATCGGTTTAATAGTTCATCTCTTTATTGGCATTGGCGGGAAAAATAGTAAAGGAATTTTGCCTTCTCTCTTGTCCCTAGATCATCGCTATATCTGGTTTCCAATCATAACCTATCTAGTCTTTTTCTGTCTAGCAACCTTAGCCACTCTCATGATCAAATATGTAGAAAAGAAAAGGAGTAAATAATGTTCAAATACCTGAATGTGTTTAGAATTGTCTATCTTATCCTTCTGACCTTTGTTCTTGTTCATTGTTGTCTTGGATTGTTTGGTTTATCTTTTACTCCTGGTCCATGGAATTTTTGGTTCCTTTGTTTGTGTCTTATTTTATTGATTCACCCCTGGGTTCTTTACTATAAAAAGAGAGGATTTGAATGGTATCACATAATCTTTCAGTTATTGAGCACATATGTCGCTTTTCAAATTTTTATAATTACTTTCTTTTTATGCTCCGTGGATGATCATCCTATTATTCCGATAAATTTAGATTATAAAGTTGAAAATAATGAAATTCTCATTGATAAAGGATTCTTTATTCATCGCTATTATGAATACCATGATTTGGTAGCTCCATTAATTATGAAGACAGAAATTAAATATACGATAAATAGAGAGTTTTAATCTCAGGAAAATAAGTGAAATTTCCCTTTCTCCTCTAAATAATACTGAAATAGAGTTTAAATTATGATGAAATTTCTAAACAATTTTAGAATAATTTACTTATTCTTATTAGCTTTTATGTTTGTCCATGTTATTTTAGGACAGTATGGTTTGGCCTTTACACCGGTCTTGTGGAATCTCTGGTTCTTTGGTCTTTACTTAACTTTATTTATTCATCCATGGACTATCTTTTATAAAACGAGAATTTTTCAGTGGCATCACCTGATTTTTCAGGCTCTCAGTGGATTCTTTGCTCTTATAATCTGGTTTATGATCTTTTTCATTTTATCCACGGTTCCAGATTCATCTATGCCTATCAATTTAGACTACTATGTGATTAGGGAAAAAAATGAAATCAGAATCAACAGAGGATTCTTACTCCATGAAATTCATGAGTATCATGACTTGATTAATCCTTTGATTATGAAGTCTAAAGTTAAGTATGTAGAAAATTAAACATTAGAAAGTGAGTCCTATGTCTCGAGCACAATTAACCATTCTAACTAATATTTGCCTAATTGAAGATCTTGAAAAGCAGCGCGTGGTTATGCAGTATCGATCGCCTGAAACCAATCGCTGGTCTGGCTATGCTTTCCCAGGAGGTCATGTTGAAAATGGAGAAGCATTCGCTGAATCTGTCATTCGTGAGATATACGAGGAAACAGGTCTGACTATTAAAAATCCTCAACTGGTCGGCATTAAAAATTGGCCTTTAGATTCGGGTGAACGCTATATTGTCTTTTGTTATAAAGCGACTGAGTTCTCTGGTACCCTTCGCTCTTCAGATGAAGGAGAAGTGTACTGGGTAGAAAAAGACCAGATTCCAAATTTGGATCTGGCCTATGATATGTTACCCTTGATGGAGATGATGGAAGCTCCTGATAAGTCAGAATTTTTCTACCGTCACCGTACAGAAGACGGGTGGGAAAAGAAAATATTCTAATCCTTTACTAGATAGCCTAACTGGTCCAAGGCCTTCTCGATATAGAGGAGGTCTTGTTCGTTTTCAGCTTCGACTAGGTGATAGTGGACGCCATCTGTTAATTCAGAAAGTGGTCTAAAGTCAGACTTCTCGACTTGCTCTAAAAATGCTGAACGTCACGGCGACAAGAGAGTTTGAGCAAGGTTTCAATTTCTCCGTAGACAGGATGATCAATCAAGGTATTCTGAACACGTCCCCCATTATCGACGATAGCTAGAAGTTCTTGACCGATTTCTTCCATCTCGTGCTTTACTTTAAACAGCTTGTGAACATACGGATTGGTTTTGCTTTCTTTATAAATATAGCCACGATTGGTTGATAAGATAGGAGCACCGTCTGCACGAAGAACTGCAATGTCCTGAACGATAATCTGGCGAGTGACATGAAAATGTTCTGCTAATCTTTTTCCGTTTAGAGGTTTTTGAGCTTCTTTTAAGAGTTGTAGAAGTGCTTCTTTTCGATTTTTTGTCATATTTTTCTTTCTTAACGCTTAACGGCGTTTTTTCAATGCTTTATAAACAGCTAAGGCTAAGTAATAGTCTACCATACTATGGATAATAGTACCAAATCCAACCAAGACAAACAAGACATAGAACATGTTTTTTAGGTCAGTTCCGGTGCTAGCGTAAAAAATCATACAAGCCAATACTTCAGCAATAGCGTGAACCAAGCCAAGTACAAAGTTAAAAAGCAATGAAGATTTCTTATTGTCTAAAGTTTGAGGATGTTTTTGAAGATAGAAAGCACCCAGACTTCCAAAAAAGATATGGGAGAAAGCTCGAAGTACAATGACAATTGGATAACCAGCCATGAGGAATCCTAGGCTAGAAGCTATAATGACAAAGATTACCATCCAAGGAGAAAGGAACATAGCAATAAAGATTGCAACGTGGCTTCCTAGAGTGTAAGAAGCGGGAGGAATGACAATTTTAAAGGGCATGACCAAAGGAATCAAAATAGCAATAGCCGTCAATATAGCTGTAAAAGTCATAAATTGTGTTTTCTTTTGTGGGTTCATAATAACTCCTTTTTAACTGTATATACAGATGTATAGTACAATAAATTTTTTGATCAAGTCAAGGGGTAAAATTACATTAAAAGAAAAAAATTCAGTTAAAGTATGGTAAAGAATCTATGAGAAGTCTGTAAGGTTTAGTTTTCTAGGAAATCTTAACAAAATTTTGGATAGGTATTCAATTGACTAAAAGTAGTCATTTTCTTGAGCTCTAGCTTTGAGATTGAGATCCATCTGTGGATCATTTTTATACATGATTTTTAAAAAAATGAGGTGTCAACTCTAAGGAATCTAGAAAAAAACAGCTAGATTTTTTTCTAATAAGAGAGTAATTATAAAGATAAAAGAAATTTTTTTAAAAAAATCAGCAAAAAAACTCTTGCTTTATCATTTACAATGTGCTATACTTATAGACGGTTTGAAAAAACTGCCTAAGACAGTAGGGGAGCGAGACTCATAAATATCCTACCGAGGACAAAACGTATCATGTAAAAGAAGCGTATTGTACTTTCGTGTCTAGGTTTGGGCGCGTTTTTCTTTTGGAAAAATTCCCCAAGCAAAAATAATTACGGAGGTGAACACACTAATGAGTGAAGCAATTATTGCTAAAAAAGCGGAACTAGTTGACGTAGTAGCTGAGAAAATGAAAGCTGCTGCATCAATCGTCGTTGTAGACGCTCGTGGTTTGACAGTTGAACAAGATACAGTTCTTCGTCGTGAGCTTCGTGGAAGCGAAGTTGAGTATAAAGTTATCAAAAACTCAATCTTACGTCGTGCAGCTGAAAAAGCTGGTCTTGAAGATCTTGCATCTGTTTTTGTTGGACCATCTGCAGTAGCATTTTCTAACGAAGATGTTATCGCACCAGCGAAAATCTTGAACGACTTTGCTAAAACTGCTGACGCACTTGAAATCAAGGGTGGTGCAATCGAAGGCGCTGTCGCATCAAAAGAAGAAATCGTTGCTCTTGCAACTCTTCCAAACCGCGAAGGACTTCTTTCTATGCTCCTTTCTGTACTTCAAGCGCCAGTGCGCAACGTTGCTCTTGCAGTCAAAGCGGTTGCAGAAAGCAAAGAAGACGCAGCTTAATCTTAAGCTACGCAGCGTAGCCTAGCTACGAAAAAAATAAAAACTAATTTTAAAACTTATTTGGAGGAAATAACAATGGCATTGAACATTGAAAACATTATTGCTGAAATTAAAGAAGCTTCAATCCTTGAATTGAACGACCTTGTAAAAGCTATCGAAGAAGAATTTGGTGTAACTGCAGCTGCTCCTGTAGCTGTAGCTGCTGCTGGTGGTGCTGAAGAAGCTGCTAAAGATTCATTTGACGTTGAATTGACAGCTGCAGGCGACAAAAAAGTCGGCGTTATCAAAGTTGTACGTGAAATCACTGGTCTTGGTCTTAAAGAAGCTAAAGAACTTGTTGATGGTGCACCAGCACTTGTTAAAGAAGGTGTTGCAGCAGCAGAAGCTGAAGAACTTAAAGCTAAATTGGAAGAAGCTGGAGCTTCAGTTACTCTTAAATAATAGAGTTTCCATAAAAAATGAAAACCGGAGCTTGAGCTTCGGTTTTTTTATCATATATAGAATATATAGGGGTTTGGATCTGAGCTGTTTACCTTATCTAATTCAAGTGGAGAACTAACTAGAACAAATAGAGGTTACAAATGTGAATAAAATAGGAATGGGATTAGGTGCTTCGATAGTATCTAATAATATTTTAGAAAATAAGGCGAATATAAAATGGATATTACGCGAGAGCAGTGTTAATGAGTTAGATAACGGATGGCGTTTTTTATCCGAAATAGATACAGAAGAATATCTATCACATGCTGAAAATATGTCAATATGTGACTGGAGTACAATTGTTGAAATAGAACCTGCAGTATTATCAATTTTTAATATGCCTATTGGAACAGAACTCACCATTATTTACGAAGATGAGAGAGTGTATTTCTTAGATACAAATACTGGTCAGAAATTATCTCAGTAGGATGTTAAAGTTTACTTCATTTACTCATCCTTCATATAATTATGAGTTTTCTAAAGCAATGCCAGTATTCCACAACTCTAGATTAATTATAGCTTAAAAATTTTTTTCATAAAGAAGAAGTATGAAAGCGAAATAAACTTGACAATTTATGTACAAGTTATTATGATAGTCAGAGAACTGATTTACGTTTTTAGATTCAGATAATCTAGCAAAATTGACGATTGAGATATAAAAATTAAATATTGGGGTATGATAGTGTGTAGGGTTATTAAATTATTTACAGATATAATTTCTTCAGAGGACATGGATTTTTGCCTTTCAGATTGCTCATGAAACTCAAGATGGAGATATAGTTCAGGTATATGATGGAATCCAGACATTCAATTTATCAGTTAATTATATTAAGTATCTATCGTTTGTTAGTAAAAAGTATAGTGAACTATATAATAAAGAATATGAACTTGATGGCTATGGAATCTACCAAGTTTTTGATAGTAAATTATCGAAAGAAGTTAGTTATCGATCTTGTGGTATATGGTCAGCTGATGATTTTAATCATTATGTTTTCCTTTCTAATAAAGGTATGATGGAAATACTCATAAATGTTTCCTTGACATTTAAATTTGAAAAAACAGCTACTGAACTGCAAAAAATATCGGGCGTCCCGTTGAAAATAAGTGAAGTAGGAAACATCGAGGAAGGTTTATATTATGTAGAAGCTAGTTTAACCACTGATGGTGAACTCTATGTTAAAATCAGTGATAAGCTTATAAAATGTGAAGATTTTGTTGCTTTAAGATTGATTGATGAAGGACTGGATTTACGATCACTTGAATCGGAATATGAGTTAGATATAGCTACTATCCATCCCGACAATCATTTTGTCTATCAAGTCTTAAATGGTGGATTTATGGGGCTTGCCCAATCTATTTTATCGAGTTATAAGGTTATAAATACTTTGAATTACAATGCCTATTTATTAGTTTATGAGGGCGCTACTTAAGACTGTAAAAATTGTAAAAGAGTGATGATCCTAGTAAAGGACTTGCCTACTTTAGAAAATTCACCCAATACCCCAACAAATCCTAACAGCCAAAAACTTTATCGATATACATATTAATAAGCATATCAAGGTTGTAGTAAGAGTTTAAGAATAGCTAAGTTATTGCTAGAGGCTCATTCTTTTATCAAATGTAAACCATTAGATTATGCCCAAAAATGTATAAAGTAATGCTTGAATGGGGATGGAGAAAGGCCAACAAGAACTACTAGAGTTGCGTAGTGCTGGATAAAAAAGTGATACTAGTATGAATTTGAAAAAAACTTTTTAAACAGTTTATGAGGAGACCTTTAAGTGAATGTTTATAGAAGATTAACAAAGTTAGAGAAAAACTATTTAATGGTTAAGTGCTCTAATGATTTCAATCTAAATATTGATGGAAAAAAAGTACAAAGTGAAAGAGATGCGATAGAGATATTAGCGAACAGTTTTAATATTGATGATCTCCAAGATGGTAATTGGGATGCATTATCTGATCGACTCCAGCGTTCTAATTATATACATCCAGAGAGTATTAATATTTTTCTTAACAATTCAAATGATCTTTTTATCAAGGATGCAAACTCTAAAAATACTTTTTTAGAAATATTATCTGACACAGTTTCGTGGTGGGAAGAAGATGTTGAAAGATACATAGTTGATGGAAAAAGAAAAACATTTAATGTATATCTGCTAGATTAATACTAATTGTTTGATATGATATAAATACAAGCATTTCTGTGAGGAAGATAATCGCTAGACAGGTTGGACAAATGCTAATAGTTCAAAAAATTTAAATAAATATAGGTGGATTATGATTGATGAATTAAAAAAGAAGATTGCTTCTACTGATGGTGTGGACTTTGGACCATTTGGAGAGGGGATTTCTGATGAATGGATTACAAAAGCTGAGGAAAGATTACATTTTATTTTTCCTGAAAGCTATAAATGGTGGCTTAAAAACTACATGAGTGGAGAAATTTATGGAGAAGAAATATTCAGTATCTATGGATTAGATTTTGATAGAGTTGTAGGAGGGGATATTGTTTACATAAATGAATTGAACCGAAAAGAAGGGTTTAGTAACTCTGAACAATTAGTCATTTGTGAAGGGGAAGACGGCATGTTTTATTTTCAAAAACAGGAAAGTTTGACCAATGAGTTACCAGTTTTTAGAGATGGAGAATACTATGCTAGTGATTTTATTGAATTTCTCATAAAAAGAATAGACGGCTGATTAGCTGTTTTTCTTTGTTTATTCTTTAGTATAAAATAATTTTACTTTTTAATTTCATTTTGTTATAATAGATGGCAAGAAAGAATATCTTATCAGTAAATCCCAAGCGAGCCTGTGGTAGTGAGAGTCAGGTGATTGAGAGATGAGTGTGGCGCTTTTGGTAAATTTTAAAAAATAATGAAGTAATAAATTAGGGTGGAACCGCGTTTCTGACGCCCCTAGGTCACTTGACTTAGGAGCAAAGACACGGTTCTTTTTGTATTCTAGGTCGCAAGAATTTATAATAAAGGAGTAAATAATGTCTAAAAAATTGACTTTCCACTGCGTCAGTGGCAGAGACCTCCTTACAGTCGGACTGCCCCACGCTCAGTACTAGGGTGCCTGAGCTAGACGCAGTACTAACTCGTCTTGCCTCGTATAATCGACGAGGCAGACTCATGTCGCAATAATTTATAATAAAGGAGTAAATAATGTCTAAAAAACTAACCTTTCAAGAGATTATCTTGACTTTGCAACAATACTGGAATGATCAGGGTTGTATGCTCATGCAGGCTTATGATAATGAAAAGGGTGCGGGAACTATGAGCCCTTATACTTTCCTTCGTGCTATTGGTCCTGAGCCATGGAATGCGGCTTATGTAGAGCCATCACGTCGTCCAGCAGACGGTCGTTACGGGGAAAATCCAAACCGTCTTTACCAACACCATCAATTCCAAGTGGTCATGAAACCATCACCTTCAAACATCCAAGAGCTCTACCTTGAGTCATTGGAAAAATTGGGAATCAATCCTTTGGAACACGATATTCGTTTCGTTGAAGATAATTGGGAAAACCCATCAACTGGATCAGCAGGTCTTGGTTGGGAAGTTTGGCTTGATGGTATGGAAATCACTCAATTTACTTACTTCCAACAAGTCGGTGGTTTGGCAACTGGACCTGTTACCGCTGAAGTTACTTATGGTTTAGAGCGTTTAGCTTCTTACATCCAAGAAGTAGATTCTGTTTACGATATTGAGTGGGCTCCAGGTGTTAAATATGGAGAAATCTTCCTTCAACCAGAATACGAGCATTCAAAATACAGCTTTGAAGTTTCTGACCAAGATATGCTTCTTGAAAACTTTGAAAAGTTTGAAAAAGAAGCAGGACGTGCTTTGGAATTGGGCCTAGTTCACCCTGCCTATGACTACGTTTTGAAATGTTCACACACTTTCAACTTGCTTGATGCTCGTGGAGCAGTATCCGTAACAGAACGTGCTGGTTATATTGCTCGTATCCGTAACTTAGCCCGTGTTGTAGCCAAAACCTTTGTCGCAGAACGTAAGAAACTTGGTTACCCACTTCTTGACGAAGCCACACGCGCCAAACTCCTAGCAGAAGAGGAAGAATAAACAGTTACAAGAATAGAAAAAGGGCGAACAAAGTGAGCCCATATGGCACCCAGAGGCGAGTCGAAGACTTGCTAAAGAGATAGGCACCACCGTACTGATATCTGGGGATTTTTGAAACGTTAGGTTCAAAAATCAGTTGGCTAAATCCACTTTGATGAGACTGTTGGAAATCTTTGTCAAGAAGACAGAAGATTTCCCCACAGACTCACAAAGTTAGTTAGCAACGTCCCCAGTACCTAAGGTGCCTATCAAAAAGAAGAAATTTTGTAAAGGAAAAAACATGGCAAAAAATTTATTAGTAGAACTAGGACTCGAAGAGTTACCAGCCTACGTTGTCACACCAAGTGAAAAACAACTAGGTGAAAAAATGGCAGCCTTTTTGGATAATAACCGCCTTACATACGAAGGAATTCAAACTTTTTCAACTCCACGTCGTTTGGCTGTTCGCGTACTTGGCTTGGCAGACCAACAAACGGATTTGACTGAAGATTTTAAAGGACCTTCTAAAAAAATTGCTTTGGATGCAGAAGGAAATTTCTCTAAAGCAGCGCAAGGGTTTGTCCGTGGTAAAGGCTTGACTGTAGATGATATCGAATTCCGTGAAATCAAAGGTGAAGAATATGTCTACGTAACTAAGCATGAAGCTGGAAAACCAGCTGAGGAAGTTTTGGCTGGAATTCCAGAAGTGTTGGCTAGTTTAAGCTTCCCGGTAAGTATGCACTGGGCAAACAATACCTTTGAATATATCCGTCCAGTACATACGTTGACAGTTCTTTTGGATGATGTGGCACTCGATATGGATTTCTTAGATATTCATTCAGGAAGAGTTAGCCGTGGACATCGTTTCCTTGGTCACGAAGTAGAAATTCAGCATGCTGACAGCTATGAAGAAGACCTGCGCAAAGTTTATGTTATTGCAGATAGCATTGAACGCGAAAATATGATTTGTGAGCAAATTAAGGCTATCGAAGCTGCAGAAGGTGTTCAGGTTCAAATTGATGAAGGACTCTTGAATGAAGTTTTGAATTTGGTTGAATATCCAACTGCCTTTATGGGGAATTTTGATCCTAAGTACCTAGAGGTTCCAGAAGAAGTTTTGGTCACTTCAATGGAGACTCACCAACGCTACTTTGTAGTTCGTGACCTTGATGGAAATCTAAAAACCAAACTTTATTTCTGTTCGTAACGGAAATGCGGAGTATTTGGATAATGTCATCCGAGGAAATGAGAAAGTCTTGGTGGCACGTCTGGAAGATGGAGAATTCTTCTGGCGTGAAGACCAAAAAAATTGAAGATTGAAGATCTTGTAGCTAAATTATCACATGTAACCTTCCATGAAAAGATTGGTTCATTACGTGAACACATGATCCGTACTGGGCAAATTGCTATTTTGTTAGCAGAAAAAGCTGGCTTATCTGTAGATGAAATCCTTGATCTTGCTCGTGCAGCAGCCATTTATAAGTTTGACCTCTTAACTGGTATGGTTGGCGAGTTTGATGAGCTCCAAGGTGTTATGGGTGAAAAATATGCTCTTCTTGCAGGTGAAAATGCTACAGTGGCACAAGCAATCCGTGAACACTACCTTCCAGACTCAGCAGACGGAGCTCTTCCTGAATCTAAAGTTGGAGCAATCCTTGCACTAGCCGATAAATTAGATACTCTCTTATCTTTCTTCTCTGTTGGTTTGATTCCATCTGGTTCAAACGACCCTTATGCCCTTCGTCGTGCAACACAAGGGATTGTTCGAATCTTAGAGGACTTTGGATGGAATATTCCAATGGACGAGTTGATTGCGAGTCTTTATGCTTTATCGTTTGATAGTTTAACCTACGATAACCAAGAAGAAGTGCTTAACTTCATCAAAGCTCGTGTTGATAAGATGATGGGTTCTACTGCAAAAGATATTAAAGAAGCTGTTCTCGCAAGTTCAAATTTTGTTGTCTCTGATATGATTGAAGCAGCAGAAGCTCTTTCAGAAGCTGCGAAAACTGAAGATTACAAATCATCAGTTGAGTCATTATCTCGCGCCTTTAACCTAGCAGAAAAAGCAGAAGGTTCAGCCAAAGTTGATACTAGCCTCTTTGAAAATGAACAGGAAAAAGAACTAGCTCAAGCGGTAGAAAACCTAGAATTGAAAGGTTCAGCAAGCGATAAATTAACACAACTATTTGCTCTTAGTCCAGTTATTGATGCATTCTTTGACAATACCATGGTTATGGCAGAGGATGTTGATGTTAAGAATAATCGTCTAGCTATTCTAACTGAACTTGTGAATAAAGCGAAAACAGTCGCTGCTTTTAATCTTCTTAATACAAAATAGAAATTAAAAAGTAGATTGGAGGTCCAAATATGACACCAGAAAAAATCGCTCGTATTAATGAGCTTGCGAAAAAGAAAAAAACAGAAGGCTTGACTGCAGAAGAAAAAGTAGAACAAGCTAAACTTCGTGAGGAATATATTGAAGGCTATCGTCGTTCAGTTCGTCATCACATTGAAGGAATCAAAATCGTAGATGAAGATGGAAATGATGTGACTCCTGAAAAACTTCGTCAGGTACAACGTGAAAAAGGTTTGCATGGTCGTAGTCTTGACGATCCGAATTCATAAATAAAAAAATTCTCGGTTTGTGTATGCGAACCGAGATTTCTATTATAAAAAAAGGAACCCAAAATGGTTCCTTTTTGTTAGTTATTAGTTACTTGCACCAGAAGTAGCATCCGCATCTCCATGGCCGCCGTCAGCTGAGTCAGAAGCTCCAGAAGTAGCATCGGCATCTCCGTGACCTCCAGCAGCAGGAGCAAAAGGTCCGCTACCGCCTACCAAACGTTGACCAGTTTCTTTCAAGTACCAGTCAAGCCATGGTTGGAAGTTAAAGACAATTTCATTGATACCAGCATATGATCCATCAGGATAGTACATAGCTTGGTAGTTGTGAGTATTGATAACACCTGCAGGTGAACCAGGAACAATTGTACGTACGTATTCTTGGTTACCATTGCGAAGTGTTCCGATAACCCACTCAACATTTTTCATACGTGCTGGTGGAAGTGATCCATGAACTGTTGACATACGGCTACCAGATTGAGATGGTACACGTTTTGCAAACATTGTATCAGGATCTTGGTGAGCGTTGTTGTAGTAGAGGAATTGGTTGTTATCGTCAGCGTATGTCAATTCAAAAGGCATAGCTTTCAAGAACATATCAATTTGGTTAACAGTCAAGATACCATGGTCAAGTTTAACATATGTATCACCAGACACAGCGCCTGTAATTTCTGCAACTTTTTCTACCCATTCTGGATCATCAGGGTCAACTTCTGTAATAGTTGTAGCGATTGGTTTTCCACAATCCAAGTCTTCTGGATCAATTGGTTTTGGTTTTTTCAATTTAGAAACGACTCCCACGTATTTGACAAAGTTATCTAAGCAAGTTTCAAGGAATTTAACAGTTCCTTCGTTAATAATATTTCCGTTTGCATCAAAAGCTTCTTTGGCTTTTCCAAGAAGGAATTCATTACCTGGTAATGTGTAGGCATTCACCCCTGGTGCGTCAAGGATTTTACGAAGGTGAACTTGAGCACGAGAAGTTCCTTGGTCGTAGTAAGAAGCACCCACGATCATGACAGGTTTGTTTTCAAATGGATGAACTTCGTATGAAAGCCATTCAAGAACTGACTTGAGTGAAGCAGAAATTGTATGGTTGTGCTCAGGAGTAGCAATAATCACACCATCAGCACGAGTAATTTTATTGTAAAGAAGGCGTAATTGGAAGCTTTCGTCCCATTTTTCGTCTTGATTAAACATTGGAACTTCATCAATTTCAAGAACTTCTAATTCAAATTTTAGTTTGAAGTTACGACGGATGAATTCCAAGAGTTTGCGGTTATATGATTGATCGTAGTTTGATCCAACAAGTCCAACAAATTTCATTCTATTTTGTCTCCTATCTTACAAGTTTTCCCAGTCAAATTCTTCTGCATCTTTGCGAAGCAATTCTTGCGCGCTACGCAATTTTTCAGTAATCTTGACAAAGATACGGAAGTCATCAAAGATGGCATCTAATTTATTAATAACATCAAGATCTACCAAGTCACCATTCTTATCAAATGCTTGAAGAGAATGAGAAAGCAAGAATTCGTCAGGTAGAACTGTCGCTTTAATCTCTGGCGCATTCAAAATTTGACGAAGTTGCAATTGAGCACGTGAAGAACCGAGAGTACCATATGAAGCACCAGTAATCATGACTGGTTTATTCAAAAGTGGGAATACTCCGTAAGAAATCCAAGCAAGGGCGCTCATAAGTACAGCTGGAATTGAGTGATCGTATTCAGGAGTACCGATAATAACACCATCAGCTGCTTCGATTTTAGCTACGATTTCCATAGCCTCAGCCGGGATTTGTTTGTCGGCTGGTTTGTTGAAAACTGGAAGATCTTTAATTTCGACCAATTCGATTTCTGCTTTATCAGCAAAGTGTTTCTGCATATATTGAAGCAGTTGGCGGTTTGTGGAACGTTTTGAGTTTGTTCCTACAATAGCAATAAGTTTAAGCATGGGCTTTCCTTTCTCTTTTGCATTATTAATTAATTACCGTTGGATACCAGATGAACAAGCGATGCGTCCATCTTTGTCAATGAGGATGGCTTCGATACCATCAATATTTTCGACTTGCCACATGATTGATGCGCTACGTTGGCCAAACAATCGTGTAGTCCATATCTCGCCGTCGACAGATCGATTTGATATAATGGTCAAACTAGCTAAATCCGTTTCAATGGGATAACCTGTCTCACTATCGAGAATGTGATGATAATCCTTGCCATTGATTTCAAGATGCCGTTCATAGATTCCTGAAGTAACAACTGATTTTCCAGTAATAGACAAGGTCATCAGGTGATTACCGCGTGGATTATTTGGATCTTGAATGCCGATTTGCCACGGACGTCCATCTTTTGATTGGTTATTCCCAATTGTGAGGATGTTTCCTCCAAGATTGATAAGAGCAGAAGTGACGCCGTTTTCTTTTAAGAAAGCTGCAACCTTATCTGCGCTATAACCTTTTGCTAAACAACCCAAATCAATTTTCATTCCCTTTTTTTCAAGGAAAACAGTTGAATTCATTGAATCGAGTTTGATCAAGCGGGGGTCTATCAATGGTAAAACGGAAGCAATTTCTTCAGGACTAGCAACTTTCGCATCGGAAAAACCAATACGCCAGGTTTGAACCAAGGGGCCGATACAAATATTGAGATGACTTCCAGGTGCTAGACTATGGTCTAAACCCAAGGAAATCAGTTCAAATAAATCAGGATGAACCTTGACTGGAGCAATTCCAGCTCGATGGTTGATTTCCATCAATTCCGATTCAGAACTGTTGGCATTGAAGCGAAATTCAAGCTCCCTAAGCAAATCAAAAGCTTGCCTGAGCAGACTATCAGCCTGATCATGTACTAAGGAAATGGTAATCGTAGTTCCCATTAGTCGTTCAGAAGATGAACTAAGAGGCAAAAAACCAACTCCTTTCAAGTCAATTGGAAATAGTTGCAAATCCTATCAGAAAAGTGATTTAAAGAATTATATTTTATTTCCATGTAAATAGAATATCATAAAGTCAGCGTTTTCACAATTTTTTTTTAAAAAAGTCAAGAAATATGCTCAAACAAACTAAATTTCCTTAAAATTTAATTTGAAAGAACTGAAAACAAGTTAATATATGCTTTCAATGTTTTCAAAAATAAAGGAAAATAGGCAAAAAGCTTGTAAACGCTCACAGAAAATGATATACTAGGAAGGTAAATAAAAATTTAAAGGTAGGAATTATCTAATGAGTAAAATCGTAGTCGTGGGTGCTAACCACGCTGGAACTGCATGTATCAACACTATGTTGGACAATTTTGGAAGTGAAAATGAAATCGTTGTATTTGACCAAAACTCAAACATTTCATTCCTTGGATGTGGAATGGCTCTTTGGATTGGTGAACAAATCGACGGCGCCGAAGGATTGTTCTACTCTGATAAAGAAATTGGAAGCAAAAGGTGCTAAAGTTTATATGAACTCACCAGTTCTTTCAATTGACTATGATAATAAAGTTGTTACTGCAGAAGTTGACGGTAAAGAGCACAAAGAATCATATGAAAAATTGATTTTTGCTACTGGTTCAACTCCAATCTTGCCACCAATCGAAGGCGTTGAAATCGTTAAAGGTAACCGTGAGTTCAAAGCTACTCTTGAAAATGTACAATTCGTTAAATTGTACCAAAACGCTGAAGAAGTTATCAACAAACTTGCAGATAAGAGCCAAAATCTTAACCGTATCGCTGTTGTTGGTGGTGGATACATCGGTGTTGAGCTTGCTGAAGCATTCGAACGTCTTGGAAAAGAAGTTGTACTTGTTGATATCGTTGACACTGTATTGAACGGATACTATGACAAAGACTTCACACAAATGATGGCTAAAAACTTGGAAGACCACAACATCCGTTTGGCACTTGGTCAAACTGTTAAAGCTATCGAAGGTGATGGTAAAGTTGAACGCTTGATCACTGACAAAGAAAGCTTTGACGTTGATATGGTTATCCTTGCAGTTGGTTTCCGTCCTAACACAGCTCTTGCTGATGGTAAGATTGAACTCTTCCGCAACGGTGCTTTCCTTGTTAACAAAAAACAAGAAACATCTATCCCAGGTGTATTCGCTGTGGGTGACTGTGCAACTGTTTATGACAACGCTCGTAAAGACACTAGCTACATCGCTCTTGCATCAAACGCAGTTCGTACTGGTATCGTAGGTGCTTACAACGCTTGTGGACATGAGCTTGAAGGAATCGGTGTTCAAGGATCAAATGGTATCTCAATCTATGGTCTTCACATGGTTTCAACTGGTTTGACACTTGAAAGCAAAAGCTGCTGGTTACAACGCAACTGAAACTGGATTTAACGACCTTCAAAAACCAGAATTTATGAAGCATGACAACTATGAAGTAGCTATCAAGATCGTCTTTGATAAAGACAGCCGTGAAATCCTTGGTGCTCAAATGGTATCTCGTGATTCAGCAATCAGCATGGGAATCCACATGTTCTCATTGGCTATCCAAGAACATGTTACAATTGATAAATTGGCCTTGACAGACCTATTCTTCTTGCCACACTTCAATAAGCCATACAACTACATCACTATGGCAGCATTGACAGCTGAAAAATAATGATTTGTAAAACGGAAGATTTAATTCTTCCGTTTTTATCATCAAAAAAATGAGAGTGGGACAGAAATCGGTAATTCGTTAGAATTCGATTTCGTCGTCCCACCTCCGCACAGTTGAGTAGGGCTGTAAAAGCTGATGAAATCAGCGAAGTAGAGCCCACTCAACCACTGCGTCTTGCTCGACAATCCAAAGACAATTGAGAGGCTAGGACTTTTGTCCCAGCCTCATTTTTGATATCCAGATGTTATGAATTTTCTTCTTTTACAAAGGTGAAGCCTTCCCCAAGAATTTCGTGAGCTTCAGTGATGGTGATAAAGGCTTTAGGATCGATTGTATGAATCAATTCTTTCATCTTAATCATTTCATTTCTTGCTACGATACAGTAGATAATTTTTAAATCTTTTTGACTGTAGTAACCTTGCCCAGAAATGAAGGTGACACCTCTACCGAGCTCTTCATTGATTTTATCAGCTAACTCCATAGGCTTTTGGGTGATGATCATAAATCCTTTACCAGCATATCCACCTTCACCAATCAAGTCGATAACTCTAGAGACAATGAAGTCAAATAGAAGTGTGTAGGTTACGAGACGAAGGTCTTGGAAGATAATTAAAATGAGCATTAGGATAAGGAAGTCTAGTGCAAAGAGTAATTTTCCAACGGAGATATTGGTGTACTTGTTGAGAATTCGAGCGACGATATCTGTTCCACCAGTGGTACCACCAGCATTGAAGATAACACCTAGACCAAGTCCCAAAAGAACACCTGCAACCAAGGCAACGATAACCAAATCTCCTTCAAGATTAAAGTGGAGAGGAATCTTTTCAAAGATTGCTAACCAAATGGATAAGGAAATTGTTCCGAGCAAACTTGTGTACAGAGTCTTTGAACCAAATATTTTCCAGGCTAGAATAAAGAGCGGGATATTGATTAAGAGGTTCATCAAAGAGATGGGAATGTTAAAGAGATAATACGTAATCAAGGTGATCCCAGTTGCTCCCCCCTCGAATAAGTGGTGGGGCACAACGAAATACGTGAGTCCGAAGGCATAGATGGCAGCTCCGAATATAATGGTTAAAATAGACTTGATATGCCGTAGCATTGAGCTTACCTCCTTTTTTTTAAAAATCTAAAATGTTGACAGCCTTCAGGTTAAAAGTCCTTATTTTACTTTCATGGATTGAATTTTCTCAGGGTCGGGTGTGACACGGAGAGTCTTTTGTCCAGTATAAGTCACAAATCCTGGTTTACCACCTGTGGGCTTATTGAGTTTTTTGACCTCAATCATATCTACCTGAACGAGGTTGGAGAGACGGCCTTTTGAAAAGTAGGCAGCTAGCTCTGCCGCATCTGTCTTAACTTCGTCAGTAGGATTGAGATTGGCAGTGATAACAACGTGACTTCCAGGGATGTCCTTAGCATGGAACCAGAGTTCTTCTTTACGAGCCATTTTAAAGGTTAACTCATCGTTTTGAAGGTTATTACGACCAACTAGGATAATGGTTTTGCCATCGCTCGCTAGATATTTTTCAGGTTTTTGTCGTTTCTGGATTTTCTCGCGTTGTCTTCTGCGGATAAATCCTGTTTGAATCAATTCCTCACGAATTTCAGCAATTTCATCTAGTCCAGCCTGGTTGAGAACTGTCTCCACGCTTTCTAGGTAACGAATAGTAGCCTTGGTTTCTTCGATTAGTTCAGTCAAGTATTTAACAGCTTCTTTTAATTTCTGATAACGCTTGAAGTAACGTTGAGCATTTTGGTTTGGTGTTAAAGCTTTATCAAGTGCAATCGTGATAGGCTGATTGGTGTAGTAATTGTCCAAAATGACCTGATCTTGGTCATTGGGAACTTGATGAAGGAAGGTTGTCAGCAACTCACCTTTTTGACGAAATTCCTCTGCATTTTCAGTAGCTTGAAGTTCTTTTTCTTGTTTCTTTAGTTTTTGACGATTTTTTTGTAGCTCATTTTCAACTCGGCGAATGAGTTCGCTAGCTTGCTGCTTAACTCGATCACGCTCTGCCTTATCCTTGTAATAGACATCAAGAAGTTGAGATAAGCTTGAAAAATGTCCTTCAATTTTAGTTGACAAAGGCACACAAGAAAAGGATTTATCTGTTAGGCAAGGTTTGGTTTCTTGTCTAAAGAAGTTCCGGAAAGTGGCTAGTTTATCATTAAGCAGTTGTTTTTCTAACTCGGTTGCTGTATCTCTTCCCAAACCTTGAAAAAGCTTTTGAAGGTTTTTAGCTGTCAATTCTTGAGTTTGTAGGATTTCAAACAATTTTTCATCCTTGATGGTAAAAGGATTGAGAGCCTCTGTAGTTGGAGGAGCGATATAAGTAGCACCTGGTAATAAGGTACGGTAGCTATTTTGAGAGAAGCCAATATGCTTGATAACTTCAAGGATTTTGTGACTAGACTTATCTACAAGGAGAATATTGCTATGTTTTCCCATAATTTCGATGATGAGAGTGGCCTGGATATGGTCCCCAATCTCGTTTTTATTGGAAACCGTGATTTCCACGATACGATCGTTTTCAATTTGTTCGATTGACTCGATAACTGCTCCTTGAAGGTACTTTCTCAATACCATAATAAAAGTAGATGGCTGAGCAGGGTTTTCAAAGGTGGACTCTGTTAACTGGATGCGCCCAAAAACTGGATGCGCAGAAAGGAGCAAACGATGACTTTTACGATTGCTACGGATTTGCAAGACTAACTCTTGTTCAAAGGGTTGATTAATTTTTTGAATGCGACCATTTAGTAACTCAGTTCGCAATTCCTCAACCATGTGGTGTAAAAAAAATCCATCAAATGACATGGTTCTCTCCTCGTGAATGTATTCCATAGTATTATATCAAAAAGGTAGAATAAAATCATAGAAATGTGATATAATAAAGCCAAGTAAAGAGAATCGAGAAATACATGTATATTGAAATGGTAGATGAAACGGGTCAAGTTTCAAAGGAAATTCTACAACAAACTCAAGAGATTTTAGAGTTTGCTGCTAAAAAGTTAGGAAAAGAAGACAAGGAGATGGCAGTCACTTTTGTGACCAACGAACGAAGCCATGAACTCAATCTAGAGTTTCGTGATACCGATCGTCCAACAGATGTCATCAGTCTTGAATATAAACCAGAGATAGAGATTGCTTTTGATGAGGAAGATCTGGCAAAATGATCCTGACTTGGCAGAAATGATGTCAGAATTTGACGCCTACATTGGTGAGCTTTTCATTTCCATTGACAAAGCACATGAGCAGGCTGAGGAGTACGGTCATAGTTTTGAGCGTGAGATGGGCTTCTTGGCAGTGCACGGCTTTTTACACATTAACGGCTATGATCACTACACTCCCGGAAGAAGAAGCGGAGATGTTCGGTTTACAAGAAGAAATTTTGACAGCCTATGGACTCACAAGACAATAAACGAAAATGGAAAAATCGTGACCTAATATCCAGTTTAGAATTTGCCATTACAGGGATTTTGACTGCAATTGAGGAAGAACGTAATATGAGAAAGCATGCAGCGACAGCTCTTGTAGTTGTTCTTGCAGGTTTTGTTTTTCAGGTGTCACGAATCGAATGGTTATTTCTACTTATGAGCATTTTCATGGTGGTAGCTTTTGAGATTATTAATTCAGCTATTGAAAATGTAGTAGATTTGGCTAGTCACTATCACTTTTCTATGTTGGCAAAGAAAGCTAAGGACATGGCAGCTGGTGCCGTGCTTGTAGTCTCACTTTTTGCCGCTTTGACAGGTGCGCTTATCTTTCTCCCACGGATTTGGGACTTATTATTTTAAACAGTAAGAGGAAATTATGACATTTAAATCAGGCTTTGTAGCCATTTTAGGACGTCCCAATGTTGGGAAGTCAACTTTTTTGAATCACGTCATGGGGCAAAAGATTGCCATCATGAGTGATAAGGCGCAGACAACGCGCAATAAAATCATGGGGATTTACACTACTGATAAGGAACAAATCGTCTTTATCGATACACCAGGGATTCACAAACCTAAGACAGCTCTTGGAGACTTCATGGTAGAGTCTGCCTATAGCACCCTTCGTGAAGTGGACACCGTACTTTTCATGGTGCCAGCAGATGAGGCTCGAGGTAAGGGTGATGATATGATTATCGAGCGTCTTAAAGCTGCTAAAGTTCCTGTAATTTTGGTGGTCAATAAGATTGACAAGGTTCATCCAGACCAGCTCTTGGCTCAAATTGATGATTTCCGTAATCAGATGGATTTCAAGGAAATTGTTCCGATTTCAGCCCTTCAAGGAAATAACGTTTCTCGTCTAGTCGATATTCTAAGTGAAAATCTTGAGGAAGGTTTCCAATATTTCCTGCGGACCAAATTACCGATCACCCAGAACGTTTCTTGGTTTCTGAGATGATTCGTGAAAAGGTCTTACACTTAACTCGTGAAGAAATTCCACACTCAGTTGCAGTAGTGGTGGACTCTATGAAAACGAGACGAGGATACAGACAAGGTTCATATCCGAGCAACTATCATGGTCGAACGTGACAGCCAAAAAGGGATTGTCATCGGTAAAGGTGGTGCCATGCTCAAGAAAATTGGGACTATGGCTCGTCGTGATATTGAGCTCATGCTAGGAGACAAGGTCTTCCTAGAAACATGGGTCAAAGTTAAGAAAAACTGGCGCGATAAAAAGCTAGATTTGGCTGACTTTGGCTATAACGAAAAAGAATATTAAGAAGAGGTGGGCAGGAGCCTGCTTCTTGTTTTTAGAGAAGGAGAAGCTATGCCTGAATTACCTGAGGTCGAGACAGTTCGTCGTGGCTTGGAAAAATTGATTCTGGGGAAGAAGATTACAAGCATTGATATTCGTTATCCCAAGATGATTAAGACAGATTTGGATCAATTTCAGAAAGAATTGCCTGGTCAAGTTGTTAAATCTATGGGACGTCGTGGAAAATATTTGCTTTTTTATCTAACAGACAAGGTCTTAATTTCCCATCTGCGAATGGAGGGCAAGTATTTTTATTACCCAGACCAAGTCCCTGAACGCAAGCATGCTCATGTTTTTATCCACTTTGAAGATGGTGGGACTTTAGTCTACGAGGATGTTCGTAAGTTTGGAACTATGGAGTTACTTGCTCTGGAGCTTTTAGAAGCATACTTTGTATCTAAAAAGTTGGGTCCAGAACCTATAGAACAGGACTTTGATTTAGAGAATTTTATAGCTGTCCTGAAGAAATCTAAAAAACCTATCAAATCGCATCTTCTCGACCAGACTTTGGTAGCTGGATTGGGTAATATCTATGTGGATGAGGTTCTCTGGAGAGCTCAGGTTCATCCAGCTAGACCTTCTCAGTGTTTGCCAAGAGCCGAAGCGACAGCTATTCATGACCAGACCATTGTAGTCTTGGGGCAGGCTGTCGAGAAAGGCGGTTCAACCATTCGCACCTATACCAATGCTTTTGGTGAAGATGGAACCATGCAGGACTTTCATCAGGTCTATGATAAAGCTGGACAAGCTTGTTCACGTTGTGGATCCATTATCGAAAAAATTCAACTCGGTGGTCGTGGAACTCATTTTTGCCCAAAATGTCAAAGGAGAAAGTGATGGGAAAAATTATTGGAATCACTGGTGGTATTGCATCCGGGAAGTCCACCGTCACAAATTTTCTAAGACAAAAAGGGTTTGAAGTGGTAGATGCGGATGCGCTTGTTCACCAACTTCAAAAACCTGGTGGACGACTTTTTCATATTTTAGTAGAGCATTTCGGTGAAAAAGTCCTTCTAGAAGATGGGGAATTGAATCGACCATTACTTGCCAGTCTGATCTTTTCTAACTCTGATGAGAGAGAATGGTCTAAAGAAACTCAAGGACAAATCATCCGTGAAGAATTGGGCTCTTTGAGAGACAAGTTCAGTGAAACAGAAGAACTATTTTTCATGGATATTCCATTGCTTTTTGAACAGGACTATGCTTCATGGTTCGATGAAACTTGGCTAGTTTATGTAAGCCGAGATACCCAGCTAGATCGCTTGATGAAAAGAGATTATCTGACTATAGAGGATGCACAAGCTCGTCTGGCCTCACAGTGGCCCTTAGAAGAAAAGAAAAGAATGGCTAGTCATATTTTAGACAATAATGGGAGTCGAGAGCAACTGTTGAGTCAAGTGGCCAGTCTACTTCAAGGAGGCGATACTCTTGAAAGAGATTAGTTGGAAGGACAACCTTCGTATTGCCTGGTTAGGATCTTTCTTGACAGGTGCCTGTATTTCTTTGGTGGTTCCTTTTATGCCAATCTTTGTTGAGCAATTAGGGGTTGAACCAAGTCAAGTTACCTTTTATTCAGGTTTAGCTATCTCAGTTTCGGCTATTTCTGCAGCCTGTGTTTCACCTTTTTGGGGGATTCTAGCGGACAGATATGGTCGCAAACTATGATGATACGAGCAGGGCTTGCCATGACCATAACAATGGGTGGTTTAGCTTTTGTTCCAAATGTTTATTGGCTCTTAGCCTTGCGATTGTTAAATGGTGTTTTCACGGGATATGTACCCAATGCTACAGCTCTGATTGCCAGTCAAGTTCCCAAGGATAAGTCAGGCTATGCTTTAGGAACTCTTTCATCTGGTGTCGTAGCAGGGACTCTTACAGGCCCTTTTGTTGGTGGAATGATTGCAGAAGTCTTTGGAATTCGAAATGTTTTCTTGATGGTTGGTGGTTTTTTATTTCTGGCTGCTATCTTAACTATTTTTTTTATCAAGGAAGACTTTCAACCAGTGCCGAAAGAAAAAGCACTCCCTACCAAAGAGCTCTTTACTTCTGTTAAGTATCCATATCTCTTGTTTAATTTATTTGCAACAAGTTTTGTCATTCAAGTTGCTGCCCAATCAGTCGGTCCCATTCTTGCTCTCTATATCCGTGACTTAGGTCAGAAGGAAAATCTCCTCTTTGTATCAGGCTTAATAGTTTCCAGTATGGGCTTATCAAGTATGATGAGTTCAGGTGTGATGGGGCGTTTGGGAGATAAAGTTGGTAATCATCGTTTATTAATTGTAGCGCAAGCTTATTCAGCTCTCATTTATCTTTTGTGTGCCAATGCATCCACACCTCTAGAATTAGGGATTTATCGCTTTCTCTTTGGTTTAGGAACAGGAGCTCTTGTTCCAGGGATTAATGCTCTCCTTAGCAGGATGACTCCCAAAGCAGGTATTTCAAGGGTATTCGCCTTTAATCAAGTCTTCTTTTATTTAGGAGGAGTGATTGGCCCCTTGGTGGGCTCAGTAGTCGCGGGACAATTCGGCTACCATTCAGTATTTTATGCAACAGCTGCCTGTGTAGCTCTCAGTTGTTTATTTAATCTTATCCAATTTAGAACATTATTAAAAGTGAAGGAAATCTAGTGCGAGTAAAAATCAATCTCAAATGCTCCTCTTGTGGCAGCATCAATTATCTAACCAGTAAGAACTCCAAAACCCATCCAGACAAGATTGAGGTCTTAAAGTATTGCCCTAAAGAAAGAAAAGTGACTCTACATCTTGAATCTAAGTAGAAATTATGGTAGAATAATAGGGATTTTAAGGAGTTTGATATGTATAACCTATTATTAACCATTCTATTAGTATTATCTGTTGTGATTGTGATTGCAATTTTCATGCAACCAACTAAAAACCAATCTAGCAATGTATTTGATGCCAGTGCAGGTGATTTGTTTGAACGTAGCAAAGCGCGCGGTTTTGAAGCTGTGATGCAACGTTTGACAGGAATTTTAGTCTTTTTCTGGCTAGCCATTGCCTTAGCATTGACGGTATTATCAAGTAGATAAGAAAATAATGGGCGGGACTGGGTCTTTGCCTATTTTTATTTTTATACTCTTCAAAAATCAAATTCAAACCACGTCAGCGTCGGCTTGTCGTACTCAAGTACTGCCTTCGCCTAGCTTTCTAGTTTGCTCTTTGATTTTTATTGAGTATTAAATGATGTTTGAGAAGGTTTTACACCAAAAAGAAAATATTATAAATCTAGAAAGTAAACATGAAAGATAAAATAAAAGAATATTTACAAGAGAAGGGGAGTGTCACAGTTAATGACTTGGCCAGTGCTCTCGGGAAGGATGGTTCAAAGGACTTCCGTGAGTTAATCAAAACTCTTTCCTTGATGGAACGTAAGTACCAGATTCGCTTTGAAGAAGATGGTAGTCTAACCCTAGACCAGAAGAAGAAGCATGAGATTACCCTCAAGGGGATTTTTCATGCTCATAAAAATGGCTTTGGTTTTGTTAGCCTAGAAGGAGAAGAAGACGATCTTTTTGTTGGAAAAAGTGATGTAAACTATGCCATTGATGGCGATACTGTTGAAGTTGTCATCAAGAAAGTTGCTGACCGTAACAAAGGAACTGCAGCAGAAGTAAAGATTATCGATATTTTAGAACACAGTCTCACGACAGTTGTCGGGCAAATTATTCTTGATGAAGAGAAACCAAAGTATGCGGGTTATATCCGTTCTAAAAATCAAAAGATTAGACAACCGATTTATGTGAAAAAGCCATCTCTCAAACTGGAAGGGACAGAAGTTCTCAAGGTCTTTATCGATAAGTATCCAAGTAAGAAACACGACTTCTTTGTGGCGAGTGTCTTAGATGTTGTCGGACATTCAACGGATGCAGGAATTGACGTTCTTGAGGTCTTGGAATCAATGGACATTGTCTCAGAATTTCCAGAGGCTGTTCTGCAAGAAGCGGAAAGTGTACCTGATGCTCCATCCCAAAAAGACATGGAAGGCCGTCTGGACCTGAGAGATGAAATTACATTTACCATAGATGGAGCAGATGCTAAGGACTTGGACGACGCAGTTCACATCAAGCCCTTGAAGAATGGAAATTTTGAACTTGGAGTTCATATCGCTGACGTCTCTTACTATGTGACAGAGGGGTCTGCTCTTGACAAAGAAGCCCTCAATCGTGCGACCTCTGTCTATGTGACAGACCGTGTAGTTCCAATGCTACCAGAACGCCTTTCAAATGGTATTTGTTCCCTCAATCCTCAAGTAGATCGTTTGACCCAATCGGCTATTATGGAGATTGATAAAAATGGCCGTGTTCGTAATTATACTATTACGCAGACAGTTATCAAGACAAGTTCCGAATGACCTATAGTGATGTAAATGACATTTTAGCTGGTGATGAAGAGAAGAGACAAGACTATAAGAAAATTGTTCCAAGTATCGAACTCATGGCCAAGCTCCATGAAATTTTAGAAAATATGCGTGTGAAACGTGGAGCCCTCAATTTCGATACCAATGAAGCTAAAATTCTAGTTGACAAGCAAGGGAAACCAGTAGATATCGTTCTTCGTCAGCGTGGTATTGCCGAGCGCATGATTGAGTCCTTTATGTTGATGGCCAATGAAACCGTTGCTGAGCATTTCAGCAAGCTGGATTTACCTTTTATCTATCGAATTCACGAGGAGCCCAAGGCTGAAAAAGTTCAGAAGTTTATTGATTATGCTTCAAGCTTTGGCTTGCGGATTTATGGGACTGCCAGTGAGATTAGCCAGGAGGCCCTTCAAGACATCATGCGTACCGTTGAGGGAGAACCTTATGCGGATGTATTGTCCATGATGCTTCTTCGCTCCATGCAGCAGGCTCGCTATTCGGAGCACAATCACGGCCACTATGGTCTAGCGGCTGATTATTACACTCACTTTACCAGTCCGATTCGCCGTTATCCAGACCTTTTGGTTCATCGTATGATTCGTGACTATGGACGTTCCAAGGAAATAGCAGAACATTTTGAACAGGTCATTCCAGAGATTGCGACCCAGTCTTCAAATCGTGAGCGCAGAGCTATTGAGGCAGAGCGTGAAGTTGAAGCCATGAAAAAAGCTGAATACATGGAAGATTATGTTGGTGAAGAGTATGATGCAGTTGTTTCAAGTATCGTTAAATTTGGTCTTTTTGTTGAACTACCAAATACAGTTGAGGGATTGATTCACATTACCAATCTACCTGAATTTTACCATTTTAATGAACGCGATTTAACCCTCCGTGGGGAGAAATCAGGAATTACTTTCCGAGTGGGGCAGCAGATCCGTATTCGTGTCGAAAGAGCAGATAAGATGACTGGTGAGATCGATTTCTCCTTTATTCCAAGTGAATTTGATGTCATTGAAAAAGGTTTGAAAGACTCTGGTCGTAAGGATAGAGGGCGTCGTTCAGATAAGAAAGAAGACAAGAGAAAAGCTGGTCGCTCAAGTGATAAGCGCAAGCATTCATCAAAAGACAAGAAGAAAAAGAGCAAGAAACCTTTTTATAAGGAAGTAGCAAAGAAAGGAGCTAAGCATGGCAAAGGGCGAGGGAAAGGTCGTCGCACAAAATAAAAAAGCGCACCACGACTATACTATCGTAGATACGCTAGAGGCAGGAATGGTTCTAACTGGTACAGAAATCAAGAGTGTTCGAGCAGCCCGCATCAATCTGAAAGATGGGTTTGCTCAGGTTAAGAATGGGGAAGTTTGGCTGAGCAATGTCCATATCGCTCCTTATGAAGAGGGCAATATCTGGAATCAGGAACCCGAACGTCGTCGTAAACTCCTGCTCCATAAGAAACAAATCCAGAAATTAGAGCAAGAAACCAAAGGGACAGGTATGACCTTGGTTCCTCTTAAAGTTTATATCAAAGATGGCTATGCCAAGTTACTTTTAGGACTTGCAAAAGGGAAACACGATTACGATAAACGTGAGTCAATCAAACGTCGTGAGCAAGACCGAGACATTGCGCGTGTTATGAAAGCAGTTAACCATCGATAGAAAGAGTGAAGTAAATGGAAACTAGTCGCCTATAAACGCATGCCTGTCTGGAATAAAGACACCATGCCAGAAGCAGTTCAAAGAAAACACAATACTAAGGTCGGAACCTGGGGCAAGATTACCGTATTAAAAGGGACTCTGAAGTTTATTGAGTTGACCGAAGAGGGAGAAGTTATAGCTGAGCACCTCTTTGAAGCAGGAGCCGATAATCCAATGGCGCAACCCCAGGCTTGGCACAGAGTCGAAGCTGCCACAGATGATGTGGAGTGGTATTTGGAATTTTATTGTAAACCAGAGGATTATTTCCCAAAGAAATACAATAGCAATCCAGTTCATTCGGAAGTCTTGGAAGCTTTACAGACGGTCAAACCATGTAAGGCACTTGATCTAGGATGTGGTCAAGGAAGAAACGCCCTCTTTCTCGCTCAACATGGATTTGATGTTACAGCAGTGGATCAAAATGAGCTATCCCTTGAAATCTTGCAAAGCATCGTAGAGCAAGAAGATTTAGAGATGCCTGTTGGTCTCTACGATATCAATTCAGCTAGCATTGGACAGACTTACTATTTATCGTATCAACGGTTGTGCTCATGTTTTTACAAGCAGAACGTATTCCTGCTATTATCCAAAACATGAAAGAACAAACCTCTATTGGTGGGTACAATCTTATTGTTTGTGCTATGGATACGGAAGATTATCCTTGCTCAGTGAACTTCCCATTCACCTTTAAAGAGGGAGAATTGGCAAATTACTACAAGGACTGGGAATTGATCAAGTACAATGAAAATCCTGGCCATTTGCACCGTCGTGACGAAAATGGCAATCGTATCCAACTACGTTTTGCAACTATGTTAGCAAAAAAAGTAAAATAAATGAATAAAAGGAATGGAGAGCAGTCGTTTCCTATTCCTTATTTGTTACCCTAATAAGAAAGGGAATTCTCAATTTATGCTATAATAGAAGTGTAGGCAAAAAGTTTAAGTAGCCAGAATTTATGGATACTTTAAAACAATTAGAAGTTTCCATGCCAACAACCAATGTTTGTATAGGGAGGTAGTAGCATGACCGGTTTGCTAGTAGAAATCTATGATCGCCATTCTTTAGAGAAAAATGTTTATCCGGCCTTCGTGAGTGACTATGACGAGATCTTATTTCTTGCTAGGAAGAAAATCTCCGAAGAAGAAAAGTTGTCATTGAAACATTTTTTGACGAAGCAAGTCCCACGTATAAAACAGGTTCACTTTAGGCAACTAAGTCTTGAAAATCTAGCAGAGAATCTGGATATTATCCTCACAAATGACAAACAAATAACCTTTGATGTTTTTGGAGGAGACTCTTTACTAGCTCTATCTCTTTATCAGTATGCTTTGGACAGAAAGATACCACTTCTTGCAATGGATGTTGACCATGGTCTACAGTATGACTGGAAGTTTGGGAAATTGGAGAAAAAGGACCTGGTGGTCCCAACTCTATCCATCCAGCAGTTGATTGCCCTACGTGGAGGTAAACTACTAAAGTTCAAGCAACCTTTCCATACGCCTAAACAGATTGCTGCTATCAAAAAATTGGCAAATAGCGCCCTTTCAAAACCAGAAGAATGGTTAAAAGTAACTCAATTTTTTGCTCTAGCAAAGACAAGTAATCTTCATTCTGAAACAGGAAAAGTGCTAGAGAATAATGGGAAACGTTATTATTACCCTAAATCCATCATTTCCTTATTAACAGATGCTGACTTGCTCCATATTGAAGAGGAAACTTCTAATCGTGTTAGTTATACTTTTTCTAGCCCCGAGGCCCAACTCCTTTGTCGTAGCAAAGGTCACATTTTGGAACTCTATCTCTATCTTTTAGCGCTAGAGTCAGAGTATTTTGATGAATGTATGATTGGAGCTGAAATTGATTGGAATGGTATTTTCCCTGAGGCTGATAATGTACAAAATGAGATTGATGTCGTTCTTCGTAAAGGTCGGTCAATTGTTTATTTCCTGTAAAATGACAGACTTATCAGTAGAGGCTATAAATGAATTAGAACTTTATGCCAACCATTTTGCCGGGGAAAGTTGTCTAAAACTAATTGTTTGTTCTGGGAAAATAAATCCAGCATATATCAATCGTTGCCATGAGTACGGAGTCCTAGTCATAAAAAATGATCAGATTTCTAACATCATCCCTATGTTGGAAAAGAAATTAAAAAGAAAAAGGGGATAAGATTCCTCTCTTAATTCGTTAAATAATTCATGAGGCTGGTTTGCTCAGCCTTTTTCTTATCCTTTTCGAATAAAGTAGAAAAGGGGGTATATATGTTTTTAGCCAGAGATGAAAAAGGAAATCTAGTCAATGCCTTGGAGGATAAATTAGTCAAACAGAGCTATACTTGTCCAGCTTGTGGAGCTTTGGTTAGATTAAGAAAAGGGAAGAACTTACGAACGCATTTTGCCCATGTATCGCTCAAACAGTGTGATTTTTACTACGAAAATGAGAGTTTAGAGCATCTGGAAAATAAGGTTGCCCTTTTTAATTGGGCGATGAAAAATGACAAGGCCGAGCTTGAATGTCCCATTCCCCAACTTAAACAAATTGCAGATATTTTAGTCAATAAACAGCTTGCCTTAGAAGTTCAGTGTAGTCCTATTTCTCGCCAACTTTTGGAGGAAAGAAGCCTGGGCTATCGAAAAAATGGCTACCAAGTACTTTGGCTAGTCGGTCAAAAACTTTGGTTAAAGGAACGTTTGACTCAGCTCCAAAGAGACTTGCTTTCCTTTAGTCAAAATATGGGCTTTCATCTATGGGAATTAGATCAGCAAAGGGACATACTACGCTTGAAATACATGATCCATCAAGATTTGAAGGGGAATCTTTATTATCAAATAAGGGAGTTTCCTTATGGGCAAGGCAATCTCATAGAGATTTTACGGCTTCCCTATCAGAAGCAAAGAATAGCAAGTATGGATGTATCACAAGATGAAACAATTTGCGACTATATTCGCCAACAACTCTATTATAAAAATTCTTACTGGATGAAGAAACAGGGGGAGGCTTATGCTCAGGGAAAGAATCTACTGAATTTGGATGTTCGAGATTGGTTTCCTCAAGTAAGGCCCATAGAAAAAGGTCAATTTTGCCAGATAACTATAGATTTGCAGGGTTATTACGACAATTTTCAGGCCTATTATCAACAAAATCCCAAAACTGACACACAAAAGCTCTATCCCCCAGCTTTTTATCAGCAATATTTCTTAAAAAATATGGTAAAATAGAAAGGATGGAGGAAACTTATGGTATTACAACGAAATGAAATAAATGAAAAAGATACATGGGATCTATCAACGATCTTTGAAACAGACCAGAAATGGGAAGAAGCCCTCAAGAAACTGTCAGAGGAAGTGGAAACAGTTGACCAATATGTAGGTCATCTTTTAGACAGTGCTCAGAGCTTGCTTGAAATCACTGAACGTTCTCTAGAGTTAGAACGCCAGTTGGAGAAGCTTTATGTCTATGCACACATGAAAAATGACCAAGACACGCGCGAAGCTAAGTATCAAGAATACTATGCTAAGGCTATGACGCTTTATAGCCAGCTTGATCAGGCACTTTCTTTCTACGAGCCAGAGTTTATGGAGATTACCGAGGAACAAATGACTGCTTTCTTGGCTGCTGAACCTAAACTTGAGCTTTATAAACACTTTTTTGATCAGCTCTTACAAAAGAAAAATCATGTTCTTTCACAGCGTGAAGAAGAATTGCTTGCAGGAGCCAGTGAAATCTTTGGGTCGGCAAGTGAAACCTTTGCTATCCTAGACAATGCTGACCTTACTTTCCCTTACGTTTTGGATGACGAAGATAATGAAGTGCAGCTCTCTCACGGAACCTACGTACGTTTGATGGAATCAAAAAATCGTGAGGTACGTCGTTGTGCCTATGAAGCACTTTATGCTACTTACGAGCAGTTCCAGCACACCTATGCTAAGACATTGCAGACAAATGTAAAAGTTCAAAACTACCGTGCTAAAGTGCGCAATTATGAGAGTGCTCGTCAGGCTGCTCTTGCGGCTAACTTTGTACCAGAAAGTGTTTATGACAATCTAGTGTCAGCAGTTCGCAAACACTTGCCACTTTTGCATCGTTATCTTGCACTACGTTCAAAAATCTTGGGAATTTCAGACCTCAAGATGTATGATGTCTATACACCACTTTCTTCAGTAGACTACAGCTTTACTTACGAGGAAGCCTTGAAGAAGGCAGAAGAAGCTTTGGCAGTTCTTGGTGAGGACTACTTGAGTCGTGTGAAACGAGCCTTTAGTGAACGTTGGATTGACGTCTATGAAACCAAGGCAAGCGTTCAGGTGCATACTCCGGTGGTTCCTACGATACAAATGCCTTCATGCTCCTTAACTGGCAAGATAACTTAGACAATCTCTTTACCCTTGTACATGAGACAGGTCACAGTATGCACTCTAGCTATACTCGTGAAACCCAGCCATACGTTTATGGAGACTATTCGATTTTCTTAGCTGAAATTGCTTCAACTACTAATGAAAACATCCTGACAGAAAAATTATTGCAAGAAGTTCAAGATGATGCAACACGCTTTGCAATCTTAAACAACTTCCTAGATGGCTTCCGTGGTACAGTCTTCCGTCAAACTCAGTTTGCTGAATTTGAGCATGCCATCCACCAAGCCGACCAAAATGGTGAAGTCTTGACCAGTGAATTCTTAAATGAGCTTTATGCCGACTTGAATGAAGCTTACTATGGTTTGAGTAAAGAAGACAATCCTGAAATTCAATATGAATGGGCCCGTATTCCACATTTCTACTACAACTACTATGTGTATCAATATTCAACAGGCTTTGCAGCAGCTTCAGCCTTGGCTGAAAAGATTGTTCATGGTAGCCAAGAAGATCGTGATCGCTATATCGATTACCTCAAAGCAGGGAAGTCAGACTATCCACTTAATGTCATGAGAAAAGCAGGCGTTGATATGGAGAAGGAAGACTACCTCAACGATGCCTTTGCTGTCTTTGAACGCCGTTTAGATGAGTTTGAAGCTCTTGTTGAAATTAGGATTGGCATAAGGCAGATGGTAAAGTCTTATAGCAAAAATGCCAATCACAATATGCGTCGTCCTGTTGTCAAGCATGAGATTGTTGAGTTCATGCGTCACAGACAAAAGCAGGTGACTGGCTCACTCAAGGAATTAGAGAAGTTCGCTCGCAAGGAAAATATTCCCATCATTCCTCATGAAACGGTTGCTTATTTCCGCTTTCTCATGGAAACCATGCAACCGAAAAACATCTTGGAGATTGGCACAGCAATTGGCTTTTCTGCTCTCCTGATGGCAGAGCATTCACCAGAGTCAAAGATTACGACAATTGACCGTAATCCTGAGATGATTGGTTTTGCCAAGGAGAATTTTGCTCGCTTTGATAGTCGCAAGCAGATTACCCTTTTAGAAGGCGATGCTGTGGATGTCCTTTCGACCTTAACAGAGACCTATGACTTTGTATTTATGGACTCTGCCAAGTCCAAATACATCATTTTTCTACCAGAAATCCTCAAACGTTTGGAAGTTGGAGGAGTGGTAGTCTTGGATGATATATTCCAGGGTGGGGATGTAGCTAAGGATATCATGGAAGTTCGTCGAGGACAAAGAACCATCTATCGAGGCTTGCAACGACTCTTTGATGCGACTTTGGACAATCCAGGATTAACCGCTACTTTGGTTCCTCTTGGAGACGGAATTCTCATGCTGAGAAAAAATGTGGAAAATGTAAGTTTACCTGAAATGGAATAATTTTAAAAAATCGTATAATCCTTCTGTATCAAAAACAGGAGGATTTTTATGTTTCAAACCACCATCAATATAGGCTATGCTCGTGTTTCTACCCACAAGCAAGACTTGGGCTTAGAGGTACAAATGGAGGCTCTCAAGCACTGTGACCAGCTTTTTATCGAACGTGAATCTGGTTCAAACAATGCACGTCCAGAACTCGAAAAAGCCTTAAAATTGGCTTGTGACCTTTCAAAGGAAGGTAAGCAAGTCACTTTTACTATCTATAAGTTAGATCGCCTGACTCGCTCCATGTTCAAATTACTAGAGCTGATTGAACAATTTAATGCTTCGGATATTCAGCTAGTCAGTTTGCATGAAAAACTGGAAACCGACTCGCTCATTGGTAGGTTACTTTGCGTCATTTTAGGTTTTGTGGCAGAAAGTGAACTGGAAAATTTACGATTTCGTACCCGTGAAGGACTTCGTAAAGCCAAGGAAAAAGGGATCAAACTAGGTGCCAAGCGAATTTCGAAAGAGAAGGAGGAGAGAATCATTGAGCAGTATTTGGCAGGGGGGACAAGCATCAGAACAATAGCAAAAACAGAACGAATTTCGACCTCAACCATCTATAAAGTCTTGGAACGAAACAAGGTGGCCAACAATCGCAAAAAAGTTTCGCAAATTTCTTGCTAAAAACAAGATAAAATGCTACAATGAAGGCGTAAATATGTTTCGATTAACAACCGTTTGGCGAAACATTCAAAATAACAATGTGAATATTTCAGAAAATACGAATTTAACAAGGTTTTGAGCCTGTGTTGGATTGGTATTTTTTGTTTTTTTAAGTGTATCGTTTGACGGTCGTTACACGATACACCAAAACCCTTGTCGCTCAAGTGGTTGAGGTTTTCTTCGAAATACTAAAATCAAAAAAATAGGATTTTTGTAGTATTTACACACTTTCAAAAGTAATCTACATTCCTAAGGAGGAAATTATGAAAACAAATAAACTTGTTAAACTCGGTATCGCAACCTTTGCGGTTGCGGTGTTGGGTGTAGTGCCAGCTTTTACAGCTCAGGCAGACACAAATGTAGCAGAACAGCCAAATACAGTTTCTAAACCAGCTGAAACGTCTCAACCAGAGGTTAAGCTATCTGAAGAAATTAATCCTGAACATGAGACAGAAACAAATCCAGCAGAGTCTCAACCATCTGATACTCCTGAGGGACATGCGAACTCAAATGAAGTAGAAACTTCAAGTGAAGAAGAGATTGGGAGTAATACCTGGTTTAATAATTATGAGAATAGGGTTAAGGAAGTTCGTATTGGATATAGATTCCGTATATTTACTCACCGTGGTGGTTGGACATGGCACTATGCTCCGACTGATGAGGCCCGTGACTATAGTAGTTCTGAAAAATATCCAAGCACGACTATTAAGTTGCATCCTGGAGAAAGCTACACCTTGCCAGCTCCCCCTACTATTGCAGGTTATGTTTTCGAAAGTATGAGCATGTCAGGAATGAATCCAGGTGATACGATAAACTATGATAACGCACCTACTGAGCCAGGTAGATATAATTATCATATTTCCTATCTTTACCGTAAAGCAACCGAACATTCAATTGATCAAAAAATTGACCCAATTTTAATAGGTGCACAAGTTGGTGAAGATGGTTATAGTGAATTGGATGATAAATTCCCAGAAAAATATATTGAGCTACTTGCTGGAGAAAGCTATACATTCCCAAATGTAGAAATAGATGGCTACCGTCTTAAAAAGATTATCAATTCCGGACCAGATGGAAATGAACTTTCTTATAAGGTTGGAGATGTGATTCATTATAGAAATAATGCTGGTGATGACCTAGACCGTGGACCGTATTTTAGTTATGTATATGAAAAAGTCCAGCCTGGTAGTTCTAATAAAAGTGATCCTAAATCTATTGAAAATCCAGGTGATCAACCACAACCTGCTAATCCAGAGAAACCAGCAGAGAAGCCAAGTGAGAAACCTGTAGTTCCTGACACACCAAAACCAGAAGTAAAACCAGCGCCAACGCCAACTCCGACTCCAAAACCAGAAGTAAAACCGGAAACTAAACCATCTGATACACCGAAACCAGAAGTTAAGCCGGAAACAAAACCATCTGATACACCGAAACCAGAAGTAAAACCGGAAACAAAGCCTTCAGATACTCCAAAACCAGAGGTTAAGCCAGAAACTAAGCCTTCTGAAACACCAAAACCAGAAGTAAAACCGGCACCTAAACCTTCAGATACACCAAAACCAGAAGTAAAACCGGCACCTAAACCATCAGAGACTCCGAAACCAGAAGTAAAACCGGAAACTAAGCCTTCAGAAACTCCAAAACCAGAAGTAAAACCGGAAACTAAGCCATCAGAGACTCCGAAATCAGAAGTAAAACCGGCACCAAAACCATCAGAGACTCCGAAACCAGAAGTTAAGCCAGAACCTAAACCTTCTGATACTTCAAAACCAGAAGTAAAACCGGCACCTAAACCATCAGAGACTCCGAAACAAGAAGTAAAACCGGAAACTAAACCATCTGAAACACCGAAACCAGAAGTAAAACCGGCACCTAAGCCTTCAGAGACTCCGAAACCAGAAGTAAAACCGGAAACTAAACCATCTGAAACACCGAAACCAGAGGTTAAGCCAGAACCTAAACCTTCTGATACTTCAAAACCAGAAGTTAAGCCAGAGCTTAAACCACAAACTAATTCGAATACTGCTCCAATAGCTCCTGTGAAACCTGTTGGGCAAACTTCAAACTCTAAAGCTGACAAGCCTACCTCGAAAAAAGAAACTCCAGCTCTTCCAAACACGGGTGAACAAAGTTCTTCACTTTCTCTAGTAGGCCTTCTCCTAGCAAGTCTTGGCTTAGCAGGTCTGACTTACAAAGGACGTCACTAAAAAATTAACATACGATAAACAAGAACTTGAACCATTGTTCAGGTTCTTTTTGGAATAAGAAAAACTGGAATCGTAAAAAATTTAAAAAGCTAGTATTTTTAGCCTTATTTAAGTTATCTGCTTTAAAATATGGTATAATGATTGAGTCGGTCTAAAGAAATTTTCGACCGTTTTTAGGAAAAGGAGTAAACATGAAGAAAAAACTAATGGCAGGAGCCATCACCTTGTTGTCAGTAGCTACTTTGGCTGCTTGTTCCAATAGCTCTCAAGGAGCAGACTTGATCAGTATGAAGGGTGATGTGATTACAGAACATCAATTCTACGATGAAGTTAAAAATAATCCAACTGCTCAACAAGTCTTGCTTAACATGACCATTCAAAAAGTTTTTGAAAAACAATACGGTTCAGAAGTTAGTGATAAAGAAGTAGATGATGCCGTTGCAGAAGAACAAAAGAAATATGGTGATAGCTATCAAACAGTTCTAGCTCGTTCAGGTATGACTGCTGAAAGTCGTAAAGCTCAAATTCGCACAAGTAAATTAGTTGAATACGCTGTTAAGAAAGCAGCAGAAGCTGAATTAACAGATGAAAACTACAAGAAAGCATACGATGAGTACACACCAGATGTTACGGCTCAAGTTATTAAACTTGACAGTGAAGATAAGGCTAAAGAAGTACTAGCCAAAGCAAAAGAATCTGGAGCTGACTTTGCCCAATTGGCTAAGGATAATTCAACTGATGAAAAAACAAAAGCAAATGGTGGAGAAATCACCTTTGACTCTGCATCAACAGAATTGCCAGACGTTGTTAAAAAAGCAGCTTTTGCACTTAATGTTGATGGAATCTCAGATGTGATTACAGCTCCAGGTACACAAGCTTATTCAAACAGCTTCTATATTGTAAAAATTAATTAAGAAGACAGAAAAAAATCTTCTAACTGGGAAGATTATAAAGAAAAGCTCAAAACAATTATTTTGACTCAAAAACAAAATGATGCAACCTTTGTTCAAGGTGTTATCGGTAAAGAATTGACAGATGCCAACATCAAAGTCAAAGACCAAACATTCCAAAATATCTTTACTCAGTACATCAAGGGTGAAGCAACTACTGACAGTAGCAGTAGTTCATCAAACTAAGATAGTAATAACTGCCTTCCTTTATTTGGGAGGTAGTTTTTTTGATTATGTAAAAAAACACAACATTAAAGTGTTTTTACATTCTAGTCCCGAAGTCAGTCTTAAGTAAAAATTCGAATGTTTTTCACTGTAAGAGTTTTTTTCTAGGCTAAAAAAATGGTATAATAGCATGTAAAACTAGAAATAATAAGGGAAAATAAAAATATTTTTCCGAAAGATAGGTGACATATGAAAATAAGTAAAAGGCACCTGCTGAATTATTCCATTTTGATTCCTTATTTACTGTTATCCGTTTTAGGATTGATAGTAGTTTATTCGACAACTAGTGCGACCCTTATTCAGGAGGGGGAAAGTGCATTACAACTAGTGCGAAATCAGGGGATTTTCTGGATAGTCAGTTTATTCTTAATAGCCTTAATTTATAAATTAAAATTAGGATTTCTCCGTAATGAGCGCTTGCTCTTTATCGTCATGTTTGTAGAGCTGATATTGTTGGCTCTAGCACGTTTAATCGGTACTCCCATCAATGGAGCCTATGGCTGGATCAAGGTTGGCCCGGTCACGATTCAACCAGCAGAGTATCTAAAGATTATTATCATTTGGTACTTGGCTCAGCGTTTTTCAAAACAACAAGATGAGATAGCAGTTTATGACTTCCAAATTTTAACCCTTAATCAGTGGTTCCCAAGAGCCTTTAATGATTGGCGTTTTGTCCTCTTTGTCATGATTGGAAGTTTGGCAATCTTCCCTGACCTTGGAAATGCAACTATCTTGATTTTAGTATCCTTACTCATGTATACCATTAGTGGGATTGCTTATCGCTGGTTCTCAACTATACTGGGACTGCTGGCTGGTGCTTCCATACTTTCCTTGACCGCCATTCGGTTTATCGGTGTTGAAAAATTCTCAAAGATTCCTGTATTTGGTTATGTTGCCAAGCGTTTCAGTGCTTTTTTCAATCCCTTTAATGATCTAGCAGGATCTGGGCATCAGTTGGCCAATTCTTATTATGCAATGGTTAACGGTGGCTGGTTTGGTCTAGGATTAGGAAATTCCATTGAAAAACGAGGTTATCTACCAGAAGCTCATACAGACTTTGTCTTTTCGATTGTGATAGAGGAGTTTGGATTTGTAGGAGCTAGTCTTATTTTGGCACTTCTATTCTTCTTAATTCTTCGCATTATTTTAGTCGGTATTAGAGCGAGAGATCCTTTCAACTCAATGGTGGCAATCGGTATTGGTGGAATGATTCTGATACAGGTATTTGTTAACATTGGCGGTATATCAGGCTTGATCCCTTCAACAGGGGTGACTTTCCCCTTCCTATCGCAAGGAGGAAACAGTCTCTTGGTCCTATCAGTAGCCATCGCCTTTGTGTTGAATATTGATGCCAGCGAAAAACGTGCCAAACTCTATCGCGAATTAGAAGCGCAACTCTAAGACATAATATGACAAGGAGAAAAAAATGTCTCTTCAAAAGTTAGAAAATTTTAGTAACAAAGTTGTCGTGCAAGAAGAAGTGCAAATCTTAACAGAAATGCTAGAAGATATCACGAAAAATATGCTTGCACCAGAGACCTTTGATAAAATCATGCAGTTAAAAGAACTTTCGACTGCAGCAGACTATCAAGGACTTGATAAAGTAGTAACTAGTCTGTCAAACGACGAAATGGTCTACATTTCAAGATATTTCTCTATCTTACCACTCTTAATTAATATTTCTGAAGACGTAGACTTGGCATATGAGATTAACCACCTAAATAATGTTGATCAAGATTATCTGGGGAAATTGTCAACAACTATCAAAATGGTGGCTGAAAAAGAAAACGCTGCTGAGATTCTTGAACACTTGAATGTGGTGCCAGTTTTGACAGCCCACCCAACTCAGGTACAACGTAAGAGTATGTTGGACTTGACCACTCATATCCATACCCTTTTACGTAAATATCGTGATGTGAGAATGGGGCTCATTAACAAGGAAAAAAATGGCATAATGATCTTCGTCGTTATATTGAGATTATCATGCAGACAGATATGATTCGTGAGAAGAAACTAAAAGTAACCAACGAAATCACCAATGTGATGGAGTACTACAATAGTTCCTTCCTACAGGCTGTCCCTAATCTGATGCTTGAGTACAAGCGTCTAGCAAAAGAACAAGGAATTGACCTAAAACAAGCTAAACCAATTACAATGGGAATGTGGATCGGTGGAGACCGTGATGGAAATCCATTCGTGACAGCTGAGACACTTATGCGTTCAGCTACCATTCAAAGTGAAGTGGTTTTGAACTATTATATCAGTAAGATTTCTAGTCTTTATCGTACCTTCTCTCTTTCAACGAATTTATCAAAAACTAGCAAAGCGGTTGAAGAAATGGCTGCTCAGTCTGGAGATACATCCGTCTTTCGTGAAAAAGAACCCTATCGTCGTGCCTTTCACTTGATTCAGTCAAAATTGATTCAAACTCTTTTGAATTTGAAAGAATGGTCAATCGTTGGTTCGACATCTGATGAACGTCATCCTGTTGAACGTTTGCTCGGTTCTAATAGCCATCAGCAAGGAGTGATTACAGATTACATTGGTAATCGTCTTTCAGGAGCAATTCAAGAATTGGCTGAGGATCGTCCTCCTTACTATGAAACAGTTGAAGAGTTCAAAAAAGATCTATATACTATTAAGGATTCATTACTTGAAAACAAGGCAGAGTCCTTGCTTACAGGTGAATTTGCAGAACTTTTAGAAGCTGTAGAAGTCTTTGGTTTCTTCTTGGCATCCATCGACATGCGTCAAGATTCAAGCGTCCACGAAGCCTGTGTAGCAGAATTATTGGCATCTGCTGGAATTAATGACCACTATAGTGAACTATCAGAAGATGAAAAATGTGACTTGCTCTTACATGAGTTATTAGAAGATCCTCGAATCTTGTCTGCAACTCATGCTGAGAAGTCTGAACTTCTCGAAAAAGAACTGGCTATTTTCCAAACAGCACGTGAATTAAAAGACCGTTTGGGTGAAGATGTCATTCGTCAAACGATTATCTCTCACGCAACCAGCGTATCAGATATGCTTGAATTGGCAATTATGCTCAAAGAAGTCGGTCTTGTGGATGCTGAAAAAGCGCGTGTTCAGATTGTACCACTCTTTGAGACGATTGAGGACTTGGACCATTCTGAAGAAACAATGAGAAAGTATTTCTCTCTACCACTTGCTAAGAAATGGATTGCTTCTAAACAATTACCAAGAAATCATGCTTGGCTACTCTGATAGTAATAAGGATGGCGGTTATCTATCCTCTTGTTGGACACTCTACAAGGCTCAACAACAATTGACAGCCATCGGTGACGAGTTTGGTGTCAAAGTAACCTTCTTCCACGGTCGTGGTGGTACAGTTGGTCGTGGTGGTGGCCCTACTTATGATGCCATTGCTTCTCAACCACTCAAATCAATCAAAGATCGTATTCGATTGACTGAACAAGGTGAAGTTATCGGAAATAAATACGGAAACAAGGATGCAGCCTACTATAACTTGGAAATGTTGGTATCAGCAGCTATCAACCGTATGATTACTCAAAGAAGAGTGATACCAATACATCAAATCGCTATGAAGCAATTATGGATCAGGTTGTAGGTCGTAGCTATGATATTTACCGTGAACTAGTATTCGGAAATGAACATTTCTATGATTATTTCTTTGAGTCTAGTCCAATCAAGGCGATCTCAAGTTTCAATATTGGTTCTCGACCGGCCGCTCGTAAAACCATCACTGAAATTGGTGGTCTGCGCGCTATTCCTTGGGTATTCTCATGGTCACAAAGTCGTGTTATGTTCCCAGGCTGGTATGGTGTTGGTTCAAGTTTCAAGGAATTTATCGATCAAGATCCTAAAAATATCGAAATCCTTCGTGACATGTATAAAAACTGGCCTTTCTTCCAGTCACTTTTATCAAACGTAGACATGGTCTTGTCTAAGTCAAATATGAATATTGCTTTTGAGTACGCACAACTTTGTGAAAGTGAGGAAGTCCAAGCAATCTACTATACTATCTTGGATGAATGGCAGTTGACCAAGGATGTCATTTTGGCTATCGAAGGGCAAGACGACCTCTTGGCTGAAAACCCATATTTGAAAGCCAGTCTAAAATATCGCATGCCTTACTTCAATATTCTAAACTACATTCAGCTTGAGTTAATCAAGCGCCAACGTCGTGGAGAGCTATCTACGCATGAAGAAAGATTGATTCATACAACCATTAACGGAATTGCTACTGGATTGCGTAATTCGGGCTAATTTCCATCGTCTTTTTCGAAAAATCCGTAGGAATTTTACTTTTTAAAAAATAATTCATAAAATTACTTGACAAGTTTTAGTAAAATGATATAATTTAACCATTCAGAAAGTAATCATTGAAATTTTTTAGAGAGTCTGTGGTTGGTGGAAACAGATAGGTGGAAGTGATGAAAATTGGGCTGAATGTTATTAAGAATTTGAAATCATAAGAATTCGGTGAGCACACCTTACAGTGCAACTCGTTTTAGCGAGTAAGAGCGATAGGACTAGTTCCTATAATTGAGGTGGCACCGCGCATCGACGTCCTCACACAAGTTTTTTGTGTGAGGACTTTTTCTATGGGGAGGATAATAATGGAATTTAAACGATGGCGACGCTTGGTTAAGCGATTTAAAAGGTAAAATTAGAAGTAAGCATTGAAAAATAAGGAGAAATAAAATGAATAAACGATTAATGGGAATTATCGCAGCATTAGCGGTTTTAGTTGGTGGAAGCCTAATCTACTCTACTCTAACAAAACAAGAAACAAAGACCGAAACAACTAATAAGACAGCCAAGGTTGGTGTTCTTCAGTTTGTCAGCCATCCATCACTCGACTTGATTTACCAAGGAATTCAAGATGGACTTGCTGAAGAAGGCTATAAAGGTGACCAAGTTAAAATTGATTTTATGAACTCAGAAGGTGACCAAAGTAAGGTTGCGACAATGAGTAAACAATTGGTGGCAAATGGAAATGATGTCGTTGTCGGTATTGCAACACCAGCAGCTCAAGGTCTTGCAAGTGCAACAAAAGACCTTCCTGTTATCATGGCTGCTATCACAGATCCAATTGGTGCTAACCTTGTACAAACTTGGAAAAACCAGGTGGGAACATCACTGGGGTGTCTGACCACAACCCTGCTGAACAACAGGTTGAATTGATTAAAACATTGACTCCTGATGTGAAAACGGTTGGAGCTCTTTACTCAAGTAGCGAAGATAACTCTAAATCACAAGTAGAAGAATTCAAGGCTTACGCTGAAAAAGCTGGTTTGAAAGTAGAAACTTTCGCAGTACCTTCAACGAACGAAATTGCTTCAACAGTGAACGTTATGACTGGTAAAGTAGATGCAATCTGGGTTCCAATCGACAACACAATCGCATCAGCATTTTCAACAGTTGTTTCAAGCAACCAAGCAGCAAAAAAACCAATCTACCCAAGCGCAACAGCAATGGTAGAAGCAGGTGGTTTAGCATCAGTAGTTGTGGACCAACATGATCTTGGTGTGGCTACTGGTAAGATGATTGCAAAAGTATTGAAGGGTGAAACCTGCTGATACTCCAGTAAATGTCTTCTCAACTGGAAAATCAGTTATCAACAAAAAATTGGCTCAAGAACTTGGAATCACTATCCCTGGATCAGTTCTCAAAGAAGCTGGTCAAGTGATCGAATAAGAAAACGGGAGGAGTTGGATACATCTCCTCCAATTTTTAAAAGAAGGAAATGAATGTAACATGATAATATCGATTATTTCACAAGGATTTGTCTGGGCTATCCTTGGTTTAGGAATCTTTATGACCTTTAGAATTCTAAACTTCCCAGATATGACAACTGAGGGCTCCTTCCCACTAGGAGGAGCAGTTGCAGTAACACTGATTACTCAAGGGGTCAATCCTTTTTTTGCTACCTTAGTAGCTGTTGGAGCAGGATGTGTAGCAGGTTTGGCAACAGGACTTCTCTATACAAAAGGAAAGATTCCAACACTCTTGTCTGGAATTCTAGTCATGACTTCTTGTCATTCTATCATGCTCATGATTATGGGAAGGGCTAACCTTGGTCTTCTAGGGACTAAACAAATCCAAGATGTTCTTCCTTTCTCATCTGAGGTTAATCAATTATTTACAGGCTTGATTTTTGTGACTTTGGTTATCCTTCTTATGCTTTTCTTCCTAGATACTAAATTGGGACAGGCCTATATCGCAACAGGAGATAATCCGGATATGGCTCGTAGTTTTGGTATCAATACTGGACGTATGGAGTTGATGGGTCTGATTTTATCAAACGGTGTGATCGCCCTTGCAGGTGCCCTTATCGCTCAACAAGAAGGATATGCGGATGTCTCTCGTGGTATCGGTGTTATCGTAGTTGGACTTGCTAGTCTGATTATCGGTGAAGTGCTCTTTAAGAGCCTTACATTAGCAGAACGCTTACTTACCATTGTTGTTGGTTCCATCAGTTATCAATTCTTGGTATGGGGAGTCATAGCTCTCGGCTTTAATACTAGCTACCTCCGTCTATATAGTGCCCTTATCCTAGCAACATGTCTGGTAATCCCAACTCTTAAGGATAAATATTTGAAAGGAGTCAAGTTAAGCAAATGACAGCAATTGTAGAATTAAAAAATGCCACTAAAATTGTGAAAAATGGCTTCGATGAGGAAAAAATTATCCTAAACGATGTTTCGCTGGATATTTATGAACATGACTTCATTACAATTTTGGGTGGAAATGGAGCAGGTAAGTCAACCCTCTTTAATAGCATTGCAGGAACGCTACCCTTGACTAGTGGTAGCATTCGTATCATGGGTGAGGATGTGACTCATTTTAGACCTGAAAAACGTGCTAAGTATCTTTCTCGTGTTTTTCAAGATCCTAAGATGGGGACAGCTCCACGTATGACGGTTGCAGAAAATCTCTTGATTGCTAAGTTTCGTGGAGAAAAGCGTGGACTCTTTCCAAGAAGACTCTCAGCTTACAAGGATGAATTTCAAGCAACCATTGAGAAGGTTGGCAATGGTCTTGAGAAACACTTGGACACCCCGATTGAATTCTTGTCAGGTGGACAAAGACAGGCCTTGAGTTTATTGATGGCAACCTTGAAACGTCCTGAACTCCTTTTGTTGGATGAACATACAGCAGCGCTTGATCCTAAAACAAGTGTAGCCTTGATGGAGTTGACAGATGACTTTGTCAGCAAGGACCATCTGACTGCTCTGATGATTACCCATCATATGGAGGATGCCCTTAAGTACGGAAATCGCTTGATTGTTATGAAAGATGGACGAATCATCCAAGATTTGAATAAGGATGAAAAAGCCAAGATGAAAATTTCCGATTACTATCAACTTTTTGAGTAGATAATTTTTAAATCAAGTATCCTTAAAAACTTAGAAGTGGAATTTTTGCTTCTAAGTTTTTTGTATTAAAGGGAGATTAACTAAAAATGGTTTGGGTTCCACCGTCTAAGATTTTATAGTATAATGAATATAAGGAAATGATACTTAGAGATATAAAAACTAATAAAAAATAGCTTTTGCTTCCGAATTTTATCTCGTTTTTAAAATAAGGCATTTTTTACATTGTAGAGTATATAAGTTCTAGGTAAGAAAAAAAGTCAATGAAAAAAATTATAAAAAAATTGTACTCATAACTGTAGTAGTTTTTTTCTAACTTTGTTCGGTCTATATCGTGTCTATCAAAAGAATTATTATAATGGAGTGTATGAATCTTTAAGTAATGTCTTTTTAGAAATGAACTATGCAGAAACCTATAGTGGTATTTTACCTGGACTTGCTGATTTTAGTAAAGCCGTTGACGGGAGTCAATCGTTTAGAGATCCAGACTGGATAATTTCTATAGGACTTGATGCAGGCTTGTCTGAAAATGAAAGTTTAGAAGTGATTGTAGGTTTTGAAGAAACTTTTATTATTGAATACCAACAACTATTATCTGATGGGAGATATCTATTTATTAGATACAATTATAAGAATAAAAATCTTAACCAAACTATCGAAATTTCGGATTCTAAAAGTTCACTGGCATACTACTTAGCTGGGTATAATATAAGAAATAAGGATGACGGGGAGATAAATTTGGAGTCGTATTTTAAGAGAGCGGGTACTGTGGAAAAACCAAATTTTTACTTAACTAATCCCAACGAAGTACTAGAGTATTTAAAACCTCATGGGATTGATGAAGCTTGGATTAAAGAAAAATCTCACTTTATGCTCTATGATGTCGTTCTAGAACGCTGGTTCAAAAATGGCAGTCAACGTTACTCAGTTGACAATCTTGGGGATGTAGAGATTGTGCCATTGAATTTTTCCAAATAGATTGTCCTACTTATGCAAAAAGTACTTTCTATTAAGTGTAAAATGTATGACTTGGAAAAATATGTTTATATATATTTTAGGACGATAATCGAAATTTTGTGTTTAAATACGGTAAATACTTATCTTCCATGTTCTACGGAAAAAATATCGAAGGATATTCCTAATTCAGTTTATTGGATCTAATTATAGATTGGATAAGTAATGTAACTTGATTGAAGGGAGAATATGGTTTTGTGTTTAAGGAGTTCTTTTAAGTTTTATGATAGAAGATGATAAAAATGTAGTAGTAGGAGTTATAAGAATTTTTCAAATCTTTTTATAAAAAGCTGATTTGCAAGATTATATTGATTAACAAGAAAGAGGTCGCAAAATGAATAAAAAAATGTTTTATAGCTTATCTATAGGGGCGTTTTTAATCATGCTACTACCGCTCGCTTTCACTTTTTTAAAGCCACGCTATAGTAATGTTTTTGAAGAAATTTACCATGATGAGTACCATCATGCCACAACTTCTTTTTTACGTACGAATTCTACTTTAAATAGAATACCTGAGATGGAAGTAAATAAAACAGGAGGTCTACTTTACGGTTCAACTATGGAAAAGTATCGTTCAGAGGTCTTACCTACAGGAGTTGAGGGGATTTCGTACAGTTTTCATTATCCAGATGGTAAACTAGATAGTGGGAGAATGTCTATAGACTTTCTATTCATGCATAGTAGTGGAGTAATTATAGATATATATTATAAGTATAATCACGAATCTGATAAATTGGTTCAGTCTCTAAACATTATTGATGAAAAAAGGTTGACAGACCTCAATCAAATTATGGAGTATGTAAAGGAGAAAAAAATTAATCTTTCACCATACTTTACTACAAGTGAGGAATTGTTACGAAATAAGATTATTCCTGACTGGCTTTCCGTCTATCCTAGTCAATTTTCAGTTGAAAATTGGGGTAATGTAAAAGTTATTTCCGAATACATACTGGATTAAAGGAAAATCCTAAAACTGTTTACGGATGAGGTGAATTATATGAAAGAAGGAAAAGAAGGCGTGATAAATAATATTATTTATGTGAATACAAGTTACCAAGATTCAAAGTGTCGAATTTATCCGACAATAACAAATTTATTTGGTATCTTGAGAGAAATTATCCAAACAGAAGAAACTACAGAAAGCATTCTGATTACCCCTTTCTATATCAACGAAAAATTAGATTTTCAGGAAGAATTAGATATTGGAGTTTTCTATCTCGAATGTGCAGACACTGTAACTGTAGAAGATAAACAGAACTTTTTAAGAAAACAAATGTATTGGTTACATCCAGATTCTGATTATAGAATCCTTGAGAATTACATATCAATGGAAGATGTAGAACATACTAATTTTTTAGTAGAAAAGAAAGATATTACTGGTTTTCAAGATAGTATTAATAGATACATGGATTATCTGATGATTCGAGGTATTCCTCAAATGATGGTATGGCTTTACGATATGACCATACTAGATGTGGAATCCCTCCCATATGGATATTTTTGTTTTGAGATTGTATCAAGTTGAGTTTCTTTGAAAAATTAAATGAGGAATAAATTGAAAAAATCAGATTTTGTTATTTTAACCATCTTACTGTTTACTGTATCCATCCTAACTCTTGTGATTTGTAATATAAAATGGGAAATCATCACTCTAGGTGCAAATAAAGAGACAAAGGTGCATGTAAACGGACACTCTGAGAGTTTGGACTCCATAATCCATGTAGAGGTCATTCCAGTTACTACATATGGAAAGATAAAGCTTTCTCGAGGCGATGATTGGTTTGATCCTGAAAAAGGAATTGGATATAATATTAAGGATTCTCGGATTGAAACCTATCATTACAATGAAAAAAAACAAAGCTGGGATGTAACGATGTTAGAGAATCCTCATAATGGCATTGGTGTCGATAGCGAAGGTATTATCATGGATCCACCTCAAAAGACACTTTTTTCATTTGCTTCAAAAAAAGGATTTGAAATCAAAATAAAGAATTTATCTAACCAAACTGTTAAGGTTAAAGTAAAAGTGACATATGATTAAGATTTGGGAAGTTGATAGTGTAGCAAGCAATAGATCCAAATAGTAGATTGATTAGAATCAAACCAGTCAAATCCTGCTAATTTTCAAATTGAAGTACCAAAATCAAATAGAAGTCATAAATATGAATAGGAGAAAGAAATGATATTACGAGACATATTTGATGCAGCTCAAGAAGGAACGTTTGAAGAGTTTCATTCGCTCTACAAGGGAGATGTGAATCAAGTCACACATGAGAAATTGAATCTGTTAAACATGGTTTTAACTAGCAATACTTTGCTAGATGAAAAACTAAAGATTATTCAGTTTCTTATTGATGAAAAAATTGATGTTAATTGTTTAGACTCATATAATAGAAATGCCTTACATAATTTGTTTCAATTTAAAGCGAATTGGAGAGTAGATGTTGAGTATGCAACTAAGGTCATGTCAATGTTGTTGAAAGCAGGGATAAATGTTAACCAAGTTGATAAATATGGGGCAATTCCATTGATTACTGCGATTACAGTCTTGAAATTAACAACCAAGGAAGCCTTGCCTTTATATGAGATGTTGATTGCTAGTGGTTCTGATATTCACCATAAAGATTTTCAAGGGAAGTCAGCTATAGATTATGCGAGAGAATTCAGTTGGAGACAAGATTTATTATCTGAAAATGGAGGATTACTTGCTGATGAATAATAGTGATTTTGGTGGATTTATGGTTTCAAATAATGTAATAAATGGTTATCCGATTCAGTACACTTATAGAGAGAAATCTTCAATTTCTCAGTTAAATGGATGGACAATATTATCTTCTATTGATGATGAAGAATATATTTCTGATCCTGATAATTTTACAATTCTAGGTGCGACAAGTATACTGCAAATTGCTCCGGTTCTACTAGAAATTTTTCCTGCAAAATATGGAACAGATTTGTTTTGGCTATACAAGGACAATGTACATATAGGATTTTATGATTTAAAGTCAGAAAGAGAAGTTACCATTACAGAGATTTTGCAATAATCTTTTCTGAATGACTATGGTATATTTTCAAAAAAATAAATGAATGATTAAGCCAAGTAGCTAAAAGTATAAAAGATAAAGTACTGTTGTTCCGAAAATACAAATAGTAAGGAGATAAAAACATGGCATACACACAAGAAGACTTTCAGGAATGGATTTTTCAAATTGGATTTAAGATGGACTATTTTACTAGGGAGTTTGCTGAGGAACAAGGCCTTCATTTAGACTATAGCATGCAGTCTTTGGATGATTTGGAGGCTTGGATCTTGGCTCACTACGAAGACCACCATGTTTTGATAGCAGACCGAAAGATGTTGGATTATTTGACCGTTTATATCGGTGAAACCTTTCGCAAACACCTAGGAGGAAAATGGTTTATTGACCTTAAAAATAAAAAGAACGCCTATTATTCTATGCCTGTATTGACTGATCCATCCTATAGAGGAGAAGTTTATAAAGCACCGATGACTTATGCAACGGCTTGTATTAGTAGAAAAGATGGTCAGTATATTAGCAGAATATTGAAAAATAACCTCGAAGATCAAGTGAAATAGTCTTTAATTTTTTCTATTTTTCTTTCAAATATTAGAATGTTTTGCTCAAAAGATTCAGTTTTTCATGATAGCTGGAAACTTATGAAATAGTCTCATGTAAAGTGTATGAAATGGTTTACTTTTTTTCAGAAATAAGCTATACTAGTTAGAGTAAACTGTGATAAAATGGAGGTATTGTCTATGGTTGACAAGAGACTCATCGAAGAGATCAAAAACAATACCAATATTGTCGAAATCATAGGAGAAGTGATTTCTTTACAAAAATCTGGACGGAACTTTTTAGGGCTCTGTCCTTTTCATGGTGAAAAGACCCCTTCCTTTAACGTGGTCGAAGATAAGCAGTTTTACCACTGCTTTGGTTGTGGTCGTTCTGGAGATGTTTTTAAGTTTATCGAGGAGTATCAGCAGGTAACCTTTGCGGATGCGGTGAGGATATTAGCTGAGAGACTTGGGATTCAGATGGCAACGCCTGTTCAAAGTTCTGTACAACCTAGGTCGCCGCATCAAAATCTCTATGATATGCATGAGAAAGCCGCTCGTTTTTATCATGCCATCCTCATGACGACTAAGATGGGTGAGGAGGCGAGGAACTACCTCTATAAACGTGGCTTAACAGATGATGTTCTCAAGCATTTTATGATTGGTTTGGCTCCAGCAGAACGCTCGTATCTCTATCAACGTTTAGCTGATGATTATAGCGAAAATGACTTGCTGGATTCAGGTTTGTTTTATCTATCTGAGAGTAACCAATTCTTTGATACCTTTCATAATCGCATTATGTTTCCACTATCAAATGATCAAGGAAAGGTGATTGCCTTTTCTGGACGAATTTGGCAAGAGAACGATTCTCAAACTGGAAAGTATAAATAGTCGAGCGACGGCAATTTTTAACAAGAGTTACGAATTATATCATTTGGAGAGGGTAAAAAAAGGATCGGGCAAGTCTCCTGAAATCTATCTAATGGAAGGGTTTATGGATGTCATTGCGGCTTATCGTGCTGGTATTGAAAATGCAGTTGCTTCTATGGGTACCGCACTGACGAGTGAACATGTGGAGCATCTGAAACGCTTTACCAAAAAAGTGATCGTCACCTATGACGGAGATAAGGCTGGGCAAGCTGCGACGGCTAAAGCCTTGGACGAGCTTAAAGATATACCTGTCCAAGTAGTCCAGATTCCTGACGCGATGGATCCGGATGAATATTTGCAGAAAAACTCTCCTCAAGACTTGGCTTATCTCTTAACCAATACACGCATTAGTCCTGTTGAGTTTTACATTCATCATTTCAGACCTGAAAATAGTGAAAATCTACAAGCTCAAATTGAATTTATAGAGAAAATTGCTCCCTTAATCGCCAGGAACCCTCTATCACAGCACAGAATTCCTACATTCACATTTTGACGGATCAATTGCCATCTTTTGACTATCAGCAAGTCGAACATATTGTCAATGAAAGTCGTGTCAGACAGAGAAAGGAGAAGGTCAAGGAGACCTATAGTCCCAGTCCTATCACCATGTCTGTTACCAAGCAACTGACAGCAGTGATGAGAGCGGAAGCCCATATCCTCTACCGAATGATGGAACATCCCTTGGTGCTCAATGACTACCGCTTAAGAGATGACTTTATCTTTGAAACTCCAGAGTTTCAGACCTTGTATGGACTCTTGATTGATAATGGAAGTATCTCGTCTGAGGATTTGGCTCATCAGACCAGAGAAGTGGAGAGTGCTTGGTATCAAGTCCTAGCCTTAGATTTGCCACCTGAGATGTCCCCTCACGAGTTAGCTGAAGTGGAAGAGTCTCGAAAAAGAGCTCTCTTGAATCAGGAAAATCTGCAAATTAAAAAGAAAGTTCAGGAAGCTAGCCATGTCGGTGATACAGACACCGCATTAGAAGAGCTAGAACGCTTAATTGCCCAAAAAAGAAGAATGGAGTAAGAATGGCAACAAAACAAAAAGAAGTAACAACCTTTGACGTCCAAGTAGCGGAATTTATTCGCAATCATAAAAAAACTGGTACGGCTACAGATGATGAAATCAATAACGCCCTCGTAATTCCCTTCACTTTAGATGTGGAAGGTATTGAGAATCTTTTGCAACGCATTCAAGATGCTGGTATCTCAATTACGGACAACGAAGGAAATCCAAGTGCGCGTGTTTGAGCACTGAGGAAGAACCAGAGTTGACTGATGAAGATTTGATTGGTTCAACCTCAGCTAAGGTCAATGACCCAGTCCGTATGTATTTGAAAGAAATCGGGGTTGTTCCTCTGCTTACAAATGAAGAGGAAAAAGAATTGGCTCTTGCTGTTGAAGCGGGTGATATCGAAGCTAAACAACGCCTTGCAGAAGCTAACCTTCGTTTGGTAGTATCTATCGCTAAACGTTATGTCGGACGTGGAATGCAGTTCCTTGACTTGATCCAAGAAGGAAACATGGGCTTGATGAAGGCCGTTGATAAGTTTGACTATTCTAAAGGATTCAAATTCTCAACTTATGCGACTTGGTGGATTCGTCAGGCTATTACTCGTGCCATTGCTGACCAAGCTCGTACCATCCGTATCCCAGTTCACATGGTGGAAACCATTAACAAGCTTGTTCGTGAACAACGTAATCTTCTTCAAGAGTTGGGACAAGATCCAACTCCTGAACAAATCGCTGAACGCATGGATATGACACCTGACAAGGTTCGTGAAATCCTCAAGATTGCCCAAGAGCCGGTTTCTCTTGAAACACCAATTGGTGAAGAGGATGACAGCCACCTTGGTGATTTTATCGAGGATGAAGTGATTGAAAATCCAGTGGACTATACAACTCGTATCGTTTTGCGTGAGCAGTTGGATGAAGTGTTAGACACATTGACAGACCGTGAAGAGAATGTCTTGCGTCTCCGCTTTGGTCTTGATGATGGGAAAATGCGTACCTTGGAGGATGTTGGTAAAGTCTTTAACGTGACTCGTGAGCGTATCCGTCAGATTGAGGCCAAAGCTTTGAGAAAACTTCGCCAGCCAAGTCGAAGCAAACCACTTCGTGATTTCATTGAAGATTAAGTTGAGGGAGAGTGAAGATGGCTTATACAGAAGAGCAAATTGAAAATATCAAAACACGTATTTTGACAGCCTTAGAAGAAGTGATTGACCCAGAGTTGGGGATTGATATTGTCAATCTAGGCTTGATCTACGAGATTCGTTTTGATGGCGATACAGGTGAGACTGAAATTGATATGACCTTAACAACCATGGGTTGTCCCTTGGCAGATCTCTTAACTGACCAAATCTATGATGCTATGACAGACGTTCCAGAAGTTACTAACGTTGAAGTCAAATTAGTATGGTATCCAGCTTGGACAGTTGAGAAAATGAGCCGTTACGCTCGTATCGCTTTAGGTATCAAGTAAGTATATTATGAAAAGAGAAATAGTGTAGACGCCAGGAATTCCCAGCTTTTATGCTATCTCTCTTTTTATTTGCTGATTTTATTTGAAGAAAATGGTATAATGGTTACTATGGAAAAAGAGAAATTACGCATCAACATGCTAAGTTCAAGTGAAAAGGTGGCTGGCCAAGGTGTGTCTGGTGCTTACCGTGAACTGGTGCAGCTTTTGAAACGAGATGCGAAAGACCAACTGATCGTAACCGAAAATCTTCCAATTGAAGCGGATGTTACTCATTTCATACGATTGATTTCCCTTATTATCTCTCGACCTTTCAGAAAAAACGTTCTGGACGTAAGATTGGCTATGTTCACTTCTTACCGGATACCTTGGAAGGAAGTTTGAAGATTCCATTCTTCTTAAAGGGGATTGTCAAACGCTATGTGTTTTCTTTTTATGACCGTATGGAGCATCTGGTAGTGGTCAATCCTACCTTCATTGAGGATTTGGTTGCTGCTGGAATTCCACGTGAAAAAGTGACCTATATTCCTAATTTTGTCAACAAAGAAAAATGGCATCCACTTCCTATAGAGCAAGTTGAACAACTTCGTAAAGATATGGGGATTGATGAGAATCAGTTTGTAGTCGTTGGTGCAGGTCAGGTTCAGAAGCGCAAAGGAATCGATGACTTTATCACTCTAGCTGAGGAATTACCTGATATCACTTTTATTTGGGCTGGTGGATTCTCTTTTGGGGGAATAACCGATGGTTATGAGCGCTATAAAAAGATTATGGATAATCCTCCTGAAAATCTAATTTTCCCTGGAATTGTTGAGCCAGAACGGATGAGAGAACTCTATGCTTTGGCAGATTTGTTCTTACTTCCTAGCTATAACGAGCTCTTTCCAATGACTATTTTAGAGGCAGCAAGTTGTGAAGCTCCTATTATGCTTCGTGATCTAGAACTTTACAAGGTCATTCTAGAAGGAAATTACAGACCAACCACCGATGTGGAAGAGATGAAACAAGCTATTGTGGAATATCGAGAGCATCCAGAAGCTTTGAAAGAGTTAAAAGAAAAGGCCAAGGCTATTTCAAGAGAATACTCAGAGGAGCATCTCCTTGAAATCTGGCTAAAATTCTATCGGGAGCAAGCGGCTTTAGGAAAAAAATGAGGTAGTATATGCGAATTGGATTATTTACAGATACTTATTTCCCACAGGTTTCTGGTGTTGCAACCAGTATTCGAACCTTAAAAACAGAGCTTGAAAAGCAAGGGCATGCAGTCTTTATCTTCACGACAACAGATAAGGATGTCAATCGTTATGAAGACTGGCAGATTATTCGTATTCCTAGTGTTCCTTTCTTTGCCTTTAAAGACCGTCGTTTCGCCTATCGTGGATTTACGAAAGCTCTTGAGATTGCAAAACAATATCAGTTAGACATCATTCATACGCAGACTGAGTTTTCTCTTGGTTTATTAGGCATTTGGATAGCGCGTGAATTGAAAATTCCAGTCATTCATACCTATCATACCCAGTACGAAGATTATGTCCACTATATCGCTAAGGGGATGTTGATTCGTCCAGGTATGGTTAAGTACCTCGTGAGAGGCTTCCTTCATGATGTTGATGGAGTGATTTGCCCAAGTGAAATTGTGCGAGACCTTCTATCAGATTATAAGGTCAAAGTTGAAAAGCGTGTTATTCCTACTGGTATCGAGCTCGCTAAATTTGAACGTCCTGAGATTGGCCCAGAACATATAGTAGACTTACGTGATAAATTAGGCATTAAGGAAGATGAAAAGATGCTTCTTAGCCTTTCACGTGTTTCTTACGAGAAGAACATTCAAGCTGTTCTGGCAGCACTTCCAGATGTTCTAAAAGAAGAGCAAAATGTTAAATTAGTCGTTTCTGGAGATGGACCTTATCTGGAAAACCTCAAGGAGCAAGCAGAAGATTTGCAGATTCAGGATTCTGTTATCTTTACAGGTATGATCGCTCCAAGCGAGACAGCACTTTACTATAAGGCGGCTGATTTCTTCATTTCAGCTTCAACTAGTGAGACGCAAGGCTTGACCTATCTTGAAAGTCTTGCAAGTAAGACTCCGGTAATAGCTCATGGAAATCCTTATCTAGATAATTTGATTAGCGATAAGATGTTTGGAACTCTTTATTATGAAGAGAGAGATCTAGCAGGGGCTATTTTAGAAGCTTTAATTGCAACTCCAAAGATGGATGAAAAACTTTTGGCTGAAAAATTGTATGAAATTTCAGCTGAAAATTTTGCTAAGAGAGTCCATGAGTTTTATTTGGATGCTATCATCTCAAACAATTTTGAAAAAGAATTAACTCGCGATGAACCGATGACACAAAGGATTTTAAAGACAGTATTTTACTTGCCACAACAGGCAGTTTCAGTTCCAGTCAAAAGTTCTAAACGAATGTTAAAAGCATCCAAGAAACAGTTGAATGATTTGAGAGATTATTGGAATGACTAAGGTCTTCGAAGAAAGGAAATGAAGAAATGAAAAAGAAATTTATGAGAAGTAGTCGAGATCAAAAAATCGGTGGAGTATGCGCTGGTTTAGCTAATTATTTTGATATTGATCCAACAATCGTACGTGTGATCTGGGGAGTTCTAGCTTTTTGTTATGGTAGCGGACTGATTGCTTACTTGATCTTGTGGGCAATTGCTCCAGTTTCGGAAGAATATTAAAAATAGGGAATTATAGAAAAGGAGAAAATAATGGCATTTGGTGATAATGGAAAACGTAAAAAAACATTTTTTGAGAAATTGACACTATTCGTCGTTTTGATTATGTTGTTTGTAACCTTAGCAGGTATCTTTGCTACAGCCATCGGTGTATTTAGCAGATTCTAAGAAGCTAGAACTTCTAGCAAGTAGTAATAGTTGGTGACTGGGATTTCCCAGCCCTTTTTAAAGTGAGAAAAGAATATGAGTATGTTTTTAGATACAGCCAAAATTAAGGTCAAGGCTGGAAATGGTGGTGATGGCATGGTTGCTTTTCGCCGTGAAAAATATGTCCCTAATGGAGGACCATGGGGAGGTGACGGTGGCCGTGGTGGTAACGTTGTTTTCGTTGTTGACGAAGGTTTACGTACCCTTATGGATTTCCGTTACAATCGTCATTTTAAAGCCCAGTCAGGTGAAAAAGGAATGACCAAAGGAATGCACGGTAGAGGTGCAGAAGACTTGATTGTTCGAGTACCTCAAGGTACAACTGTGCGTGATGCAGAAACTGGAAAAGTTATCACCGACTTGATCGAACACGGTCAAGAGTTTATCGTTGCTCACGGTGGTCGAGGTGGTCGTGGAAATATCCGTTTTGCAACACCAAAAATCCTGCTCCAGAGATTTCTGAGAATGGAGAACCTGGTCAGGAACGTGAGTTACAGTTAGAACTTAAAATCCTTGCGGATGTTGGTTTGGTTGGCTTCCCTTCAGTTGGTAAATCAACTCTACTCAGTGTGATTACCTCTGCAAAACCTAAAATTGGTGCCTATCACTTTACAACAATCGTTCCTAATCTTGGTATGGTCCGTACCCAGTCAGGTGAGTCCTTTGCAGTGGCAGACCTCCCTGGATTGATTGAAGGTGCTAGTCAAGGTGTGGGCTTGGGAACTCAGTTCCTTCGCCATATTGAGCGTACTCGCGTTATCCTTCACATCATTGATATGTCAGCCAGTGAAGGACGTGATCCTTACGAAGATTATCTAGCTATTAACAAAGAGTTGGAATCTTATAACCTTCGTCTTATGGAACGTCCCCAAATCATTGTTGCTAATAAGATGGATATGCCAGAAAGCAAAGAAAACCTTGAAGAATTCAAGAAAAAATTGGCAGCTAACTATGATGAGTTCGAGGACTTACCAGCCATCTTCCCAATCTCCGGTTTGACCAAGCAAGGTCTTGCACCTTTATTAGATGCAACAGCAGAGCTTCTTGATAAGACGCCAGAATTCCTTCTTTATGATGAGTCAGAAATGGAAGAAGAAGTTTATTATGGCTTTGACGAAGAAGAAAAACCATTTGAAATTAGTCGTGATGACGATGCAACTTGGGTACTTTCAGGTGAAAAACTCATGAAACTCTTTAACATGACGAACTTTGATCGTGATGAGTCTGTCATGAAGTTTGCACGTCAGTTGCGTGGTATGGGAGTTGATGAAGCTCTCCGTGCCCGTGGTGCCAAGGATGGAGATCTGGTTCGTATCGGTAAGTTTGAATTTGAGTTTGTAGACTAGGAGATAGCTATGGGAGATAAACCGATATCTTTCCGAGATGCTGATGGAAATTTTGTTTCTGCAGCAGACGTCTGGAATGAGAAAAAGTTAGAAGAGCTCTTTAATCGCCTCAATCCAAATCGTGCTTTGAGACTAGCAAGAACTAAAAAGCAAGCTGAAAATAACAAATCATAAAATAAACCCGTGATGAGAGTCATCACGGGTTTTTTTGCTACCGATCAAAAAAATAGAGGTGGTGCAAAATTGTTTGAGACGTTCAAAAGCAAGATTGAGCTTGTTCTATATCCTCGCAGATAACCAAACAGACATCATTGCCACAGATAGTAGCCACAATTTCAGGGAAGTTTAGAGCATCTAAGATGGATCCAAAGGATTGCGCCAAACCTGGATAGGTTTTGATGACAACCTGGTGTTGAACAGGATGCATCATGTAGAGGGCTTCCTCCATATAGACTTCTAGCCGTTTTTTTCCCACTTTGATGTGGACCAGTGTTGATTGCATAATAGGAGTGTTCACCTTCACGAATTTTAGAGAGGTTCATCAGATTGATGTCTCGTGAAAGCGTTGCTTGTGTGACATGGACTCCATTTTCAATCAGTAGTTCTTGTAGCTCAGTTTGGGTATGAATCTTTTGCTTAGTGATTAGGGCTCGGATGAGCTGGTGTCTTTGTTCGGCCTTGTTCATCTACAGTTACCTCCCTTTGAAAAGGTATTTCAAGATTGGACTGTGCGAGATCGACAGTCAAGTGATAGTTTGTATTGTCACGAATAGTGATTTCAAAGTCTGTAGTATAGAGCACCAGACGAAGTGTATCGTCTTTCTGAAGTTTGTAGATAGTTGGTTGCAGTTCAAATTGGAACTCCATCCATTCATCTGGTTTAACTTCTTCAATTTTTAATAAATCATGACGATTTTGGAGGTTGAGGTAGCCTTTGGTAATAACACGTTGGGCATTTGGGCTAAATGGTAGCTCGCAAAGGTTTTCCAGCATATGGTAACGACCATTATCAATAGTACGAGCAGCCAAGACTCCTGGATATGGTTGAAGGTATTTCTTTTGTCCCAATTCAAGGAGTTGAGCAGAGAGAAGCCCTTTATTGGTACTGGACTTGAGTCGTAGGTTAAGTTTGACACGGCCATTAAGGTGGATATTTTCAGTCACAGGTAGGTCAATCGTAATCTGGTTGACCTTGCCTTGATAGAGTTCATTATTAAAGGTTTGATAGCTCTTTCCAAAACGTTCAAAGTCTGACTCTTCATACTGGTTTTGAATAACCGCTTCATCGCTACCAAGTGGGATAATCTTACTATCAGTTTGATTTCCCGAAATCATCTAGTGTCATCCATGTTTGAGGACTGGTATTATCCTGCCAGATCACCGTAGGTAGTTGATATTCAGTTTCTTGACCCAATAATTTCTGCGTCAAAAGAGCATTCATGGATTCACGGAAGTCGATAGATTGCCAGTTGTTCATATAAACATGGGCACCGTTATGATAAAAGAGATGTTTATTAATATGACTTGGAAGAGCATTGAACATTTGATAGACATGAAGTGGTTTTACATTCCAGTCTTGCGAACCGTGGGTAAAGACAACTTCAGCCTTAACTTTTTCAGCATTGAGTAGGTAGTTTCTGTCATGCCAGAATTGGTTATAATCTCCAGTTTTACGGTCTAGATTTTTCTTGAGTTCTTCTATAGATTCTTTATGAGCTTCGTTTCCACGAATATAGTCACCAGCTAAGAGATTACGAGAATAAGTTAATTCATCTAATGAATCGAAGTCCTCCCCTGGATAGCCACCAGGGCTTGTTACTAGACCATTTTCACGATAATAGTTGTACCAAGAAGAAATACCTGCTTCGGCAATGATGACCTCTAAACCATCAACTCCTGTAGTAGCAAGGCCATTAGACATTGTTCCTAGGTAGGATAGACCAGTAGTTGCAACTTTCCATTTGACCAGTCAGTCTTGACCTGACGTTTACGACTGTGGTCTGTGAAGGCACGACAACGACCATTGAGCCAATCAATGACATTTTTATAGGCTTCAACTTGGCGGTAATCTCCGTTGGTCATTTGACCTTGAGAATCCTTGGTACCAAGACCAGATACGTAGATATTTGCAAATCCTCTTGGAAGGAAGTAGTCATTAAGTGTGTAGCTGCTATTGATATGAGTGAGTCTTTCTTCAGCTTCTGAAACAAGTTCAGCTTCTCCAACAGGTTCAACCAAGTCTAATGTTGGTTTTTCTAGAGAAATTTCATGCGGTTCCTTGACTTCTAGCTCAGCTTCCATTTTGTAAAGAGCTTTATCGCTTGCTTTATCATTGGTTCCCCTTGATGGTAAGGACTTGCCGTCATAACAGCTGGAATTTTGCCATTGTATGTCGGACGGATGATGTTAACCTTGACTAAATCAGGTAAACCATCATTATCAGAATCAATACGACTTTCCACATAAACAACTTCCCGAATAGCATTGTTTGCAGAGAAGGTTGCCAAGCTCTTACCATTGAAGTAGTGGTAGTTATTGTCCTCAGGGATAAGCCCATCACTCACTAGCTGATCGATTAGGGTATTTCCCTTTTTAGTGCGAGTGTTAAGGAGTTGATAGAGATTGTCAATCAAATCTCTGTATACAATAGGGAATGCCGTTTCTTTATGAAAAGCAAGACCATCTTCAAAGTCTGTCAAGTAGTTGAAACCAAGCAACTGAAAGGTAACAGTATAGAAAATTTCTGCAGTTAATTCACGATCAGAATTGAAGAAAGTGAGCAGATCAGTTTCTTTATCAACAGCTAAAGTTGAGAGGGGGATAATCCGTATTTTTGTAATTGAAAAAACAAGTTCTAACAAAAGCTTCAAACAGTTCTTTATCAGAATTTGATTGGTCAAGCTTGAATCCAAGGCTGGATAATTCCTGTAAAGCTTCTTTCTGGCTTACAGGATAGTAACTGAATTGATTAAAACGCATAGATGCCTCCTTTGAAGAATCATTAAATTTATTATATCAAAAAAGCCGGGAAAATGATAGAAACAGCTGGACTGAAAAGGCTAAATTGCTATTATTCTACAGTATTTTAACAAGCCCTATCTTGATTTTTTGAGTATCATTAAAGCTTATGCTATACTAGAAATATGTTAGATTTGAAGAAATATGGTGTGACTATGTGGGAAGAGGACAAGATTCTCTCTTTCCGTCAAAAATTATTAGCCTGGTATGACGAAAACAAGCGGGATTTACCTTGGAGACGGAGTAAGAATCCTTATCATATCTGGGTATCTGAAATTATGTTGCAGCAGACTCGAGTTGATACCGTTATTCCCTATTATGAACGTTTTTTAGACTGGTTTCCGACCGTAGAAAGCTTAGCAAATGCTCCTGAGGAACGCTTACTAAAAGCCTGGGAAGGACTTGGCTATTATTCTCGTGTCCGCAATATGCAAACAGCCGCTCAGCAGATTATGGAGGACTTTGATGGAGAATTCCCATCAACTTATGAAGGTATTTCGAGTTTAAAAGGGATTGGTCCTTATACAGCTGGTGCAATTTCTAGTATTGCCTTTAATCTTCCGCAGCCTGCAGTAGACGGCAATGTCATGCGTGTTTTGGCACGTTTGTTTGAAGTCAATCATGATATTGGAAATCCTAGCAATCGAAAAATATTTCAAGCGATGATGGAAGTTCTGATAGATCCTGATCGTCCAGGTGATTTCAATCAGGCTTTGATGGATTTAGGTTCAGATATTGAGGCTCCTGTTAATCCAAGACCAGAAGAGAGTCCTGTTAAGGAGTTCAGTGCTGCTTACCAACATGGGACCATGGATCGCTATCCTATCAAGGCTCCCAAGAAAAAGCCAATCCCTATTTATCTAAAGGCTCTTGTAGTGCAAAATAATCAGGGGCAGTTTCTATTAGAGAAGAATGAGAGTGAAAAACTCTTGGCTGGATTTTGGCATTTTCCCTTGATTGAAGTTGATGATTTCTCAGACCAGACTCAGTACTTGGACCTTTTTAGTCAAGTAGCGGAGCCAATTCTAGAACTGGGACCATCTCCACAGGAGAGTTTTGAACAGGACTATGATCTTGAAGTTGAGTGGCAAGATCTACGATTTGAAGAGGTCAAGCACATTTTCAGCCATCGTAAATGGCATATCCAGATAATTGCAGGCCGAGTTGCTGAGACACAGGAATATACAGATAGAGAAGTCCTTTGGTTAAATCCGGAAGAATTTATCAATTTTCCCCTAGCTAAACCTCAGCAAAAGATCTGGCAAGCCTACTTGAAAAGAAGCTGCTAGTATCGGTCTTTCGTGTCTTCTTTACATTTTTTTGGTATAATGAGATAAGGAAAAGGTGACTAAATGAAAAAAATACTAATTGTAGATGATGAAAAACCCATCTCAGATATTATTAAATTCAATATGACCAAGGAGGGTTATGAAGTTGTAACTGCTTTTAATGGTCGTGAAGCACTTGAACAATTTGAAGCCGAGCAACCAGATATTATTATCTTGGATTTGATGCTTCCTGAGATCGATGGACTGGAAGTTGCTAAAACCATTCGTAAGACAAGTAGTGTCCCTATTATCATGCTTTCGGCTAAAGACAGCGAGTTTGATAAGGTTATCGGTCTTGAACTTGGGGCAGATGACTATGTAACCAAGCCGTTTTCAAATCGTGAACTACAGGCCCGTGTTAAGGCCTTGCTTCGCCGTACGGAGCTAGCTTCTGTCGATAGCCAAGAGCCTGAAACAAAACTACAAAGTCTGCAAATCGGTGACTTGGAGATTCTTCCAGATGCTTATGTTGCTAAGAAATACGGAGAGGAGCTAGAGTTGACTCATCGTGAGTTTGAGCTCTTATATCACCTAGCGTCACATATCGGCCAAGTAATTACCCGTGAGCACCTCCTTGAGACTGTTTGGGCTTATGACTACTTTGGGGATGTTCGTACTGTCGATGTAACCATTAGACGTTTGCGTGAGAAAATTGAAGATACACCAAGTAGACCTGAATACATCCTAACTCGTCGTGGAGTGGGATATTACATGAGAAATAATGATTGAAGTAATTAAACAAACAATTTTGACGAGTGACTTTATCTTTATCCTCATCCTAATTGGCTTTATTATGCTGGTGACTTTTCTCTTACTGGAAAGTCGTCGCGATAATATTCGCCTTAGACAGCTTAATCAGAAGGTCAAGGATTTGATTGCTGGTGATTATTCTCAGGTTTTGGATATGCAGGGAAGTTCAGAGATTACAAATATCACCAACAATCTTAATGATTTGTCTGAAGTAATCCGTCTGACTCAGGAAAATCTCGAACAAGAGAGTAAGAGGTTGCATAGTATCCTAGCCTATATGACAGACGGAGTACTTGCGACCAATCGTCGTGGCCAGATCACCATGATTAATGATATGGCCAAGAGACAACTAGGCATTGAAAGTGATGATGCTCTTAATCAAAATATCCTAGAGTTGCTCAAAATTGAAGAAGAGTATGAACTGAGAGACCTCATTACCCAGAGTCCTGAGTTGATGATTTATTCGCAGAATCTTAATGGCGAGTATATCAGTTTGCGTGTGCGTTTTGCCTTGATTCGGAGAGAGTCTGGCTTTATCTCTGGTCTAGTAGCAGTCTTACATGATACGACTGAACAAGAGAAAGAAGAGCGTGAGAGAAGGCTTTTCGTTTCGAATGTTAGTCATGAATTGCGTACACCTTTGACCAGTGTAAAATCCTACCTTGAAGCCTTGGATGAAGGAGCCCTAACAGAACCAGTTGCTCCAGATTTTATCAAGGTTTCTCTGGATGAAACCAACCGTATGATGCGGATGGTGACGGACCTCTTGCACCTCTCACGGATTGACAATGAGACCAGTCACTTGGATGTTGAGTTGATTAACTTTACTGCCTTTATCACTTTTATTCTCAATCGTTTTGATAAGATGAGAAATCAGGATGAGGAGAAGAAGTACGAGTTGGTGAGAGATTATCCGATTAACTCTGTTTGGATTGAAATTGATACGGATAAGATGACCCAGGTGATTGATAATATTCTAAATAACGCCATCAAATATTCACCAGATGGTGGAAAAATCACTGTAAGCATGAAGACTACAGATGATCAGATGATTTTGTCTATCTCCGACCAAGGGCTAGGGATTCCAAAGCAAGATTTGCCGAAGATTTTTGACCGTTTCTATCGAGTTGACCGAGCAAGAAGTCGTGCTCAAGGGGGAACAGGATTAGGATTGGCTATCGCCAAGGAAATCATCAAGCAGCATAAGGGCTTTATCTGGGCCAAGAGTGAATATGGCAAGGGCTCTACTTTTACCATCGTACTTCCATACGATAAAGATGCCGTGAAAGAAGAGATTTGGGAGGATGAACTAGAAGACTAGAATGAGTGATATCGGTTTTAAATACAGTATTTTAGCATCGGGTTCCAGTGGAAATTCATTTTACTTGGAAACACCAAAAAAGAAAATTTTAGTAGATGCTGGCCTATCTGGCAAAAAAATTACAAGCCTTTTGAGTGAAATCAATCGTAAACCAGAGGATTTGGATGCTATTTTGATAACGCATGAGCATTCAGATCATATCCACGGTGTGGGCGTTCTGGCTCGTAAGTACGGCATGGATCTTTATGCCAATGAGAAAACTTGGCAGGCTATGGAAAATAGTAAGTATCTTGGTAAGGTTGACTCGTCGCAAAAGCATATTTTCGAGATGGGAAAAACTAAAACCTTTGGTGACATCGATATTGAGAGCTTTGGTGTGAGTCATGATGCAGTGGACCCCCAGTTTTATCGTTTTATGAAGGATGATAAGAGCTTTGTCATGCTGACGGATACGGGTTATGTTAGTGACCGTATGGCTGGCATTGTCGAGAATGCAGATGGCTATCTGATCGAGTCAAATCATGATGTTGAAATCCTGCGAGCAGGATCTTACGCATGGCGACTCAAACAACGAATCCTGTCTGATCTTGGACATCTTTCAAATGAAGATGGAGCAGACGCCATGATTCGCACACTAGGTAATCGTACCAAGAAGATTTACCTAGGACATCTATCTAAAGAGAATAATATCAAGGAGCTAGCCCACATGACAATGGTCAATCAGTTAGCTCAAGCAGATCTAGGAGTAGGGGTGGATTTTCAAGTTTACGATACTTCACCAGATACTGCAACACCATTGACGGAGATTTAAAAAAAGAAGGCTTGTGCCTTCTTTTTTATAGACTATCTTACAACCCAGCAAATTCTTTGATTTCTTGAGCTGACATTGAAGAGTCGCAACGGACATTGATTTGTCCATTTGCAACATGGACGAAACCTGGTACAGTAGGGATATCGTAACTTGAACGGAAGTCTTGCAAAGCTTCAAGTTGGCTTGGCTCTTCACTATTAATGAAGTAGATGTGTGCTTTGGTTTCAGTCACTACACCAGCCAATGTACCTGCAAATTTACGGCAGTAAGGACAAGTTTTGCGTCCGATAAAGAAAGTTGCAGTTTCTTGCTTGTCAAGTGCTTCTTGAGCACGCGCTACAGTTGTAACTTCAAGATCTTTGATGTTTTCTAAAAATTGTTCCATGAGATTACCTCGCTTTCATTGATATGTCTAGTATGCCATAAAGTTTCTAAAATTGCTCAGTTTTGATACGCGAATAGATGGTGGTGCAGAAATTAGTAAACTAAGTCTGATTTTCTAGTCCTATATTCCTGTATCTTTAAAGATATAGTAACTAAAGTTCTGGTCAAAAGAGATAGAAGAAGACATAAATTACGGTCAGTTTTTACTTTATCATCAAAAATAAAGGTCAGGATTTTTCCCGACCTTTAAATAGTTGATTATTTTACAAAGGCATTGATTTCAGCTTCGATGTTAGCAATCTTAGCTTGTGAATCTTCGTTGCTTTCACCAACAACTGCAATGTAGAACTTGATTTTTGGTTCTGTACCTGAAGGACGAACTGCGATCCATGATCCATCAGCAAGTGTGTATTTCAATACATCACTTGGAGGAGTTGTTAAGGCTGTTACAGTGCCATCGGCTGCAGTAGATGTTTGTGCTTTGAAGTCTTCAGTGATTGAAACTGCTGTTTCGTTAAATTCTTTTGGACCATTATTACGGAATTTAGCCATAATTGCTTTGATTTGCTCAGCACCGTCAACACCAGAAAGAGTAACAGAGATTGTCTTTTCAGCATAGTAGCCGTATTCTTTGTAGATTTCTTCGATACCGTCAGCAAGGGTCAAACCACGAGAACGGTAGTAGGCAGCAAGTTCAGCAACGACAAGGACAGCTTGGATAGCATCTTTATCACGTACAAATGGTTTGATCAAGTAACCGAAGCTTTCTTCAAATCCCATCATGTAAGTGTGATTGTGTTTTTCTTCGAATTCTTGGATTTTTTCAGCTATAAATTTGAAACCAGTCAAGACGTTGAACATAGTAGCGCCGTAGCTTTCAGCAATCTTAGTTACCAAGTCAGTTGATACGATAGATTTGCAAAGGGCTGCATTTTCAGGAAGTGTACCAGCATTTTTGTGAGCTTCCAAAATGTACTTAGCCATGATGGCACCGATTTGGTTCCCTGAAAGGTTAAGGTAGCTACCGTCTTTTTGAAGGACTTCAACACCGACACGGTCAGCGTCAGGGTCAGTTGCAACAAGAACATCAGCTCCTACTTGGCGACCAAGTTCTTCTGCAAGAGCAAAGGCTGCTTGACTTTCTGGGTTTGGAGATTTAACAGTTGAGAAGTCTGGGTCTGGAGTTGCTTGAGCTTCAACGACTTGAACAGAGTCAAATCCTGCTTGAGCAAGAGCACGACGAGCCAACATCTCACCAGTACCGTGAAGAGGAGTGTAGACAATCTTCATGTCTTTACCAAACTCTTCAATCAAAGCTGGGTTGATGTTCACATCTTTAACTTCTTTGAGGTATTCAGTGTCGACAGCTTCTCCGATAACTTCAATCAAGCCAGAAGCTTTTTCAGCTTCTACATCAGCAACTTCAACAGCAAATGGATTTTTCAATAGCACGGATGTAAGTTGTCAAAGCGTCCGCGTCGTGTGGAGGCATTTGTCCACCATCTTCACCGTATACCTTGTAACCGTTAAACGGAGCAGGGTTGTGGCTGGCAGTAATCATGATACCTGCGAAGCAGTTGAGGTGACGAACGGCAAATGAAAGTTCTGGTGTTGGACGGAGACTTTCAAAAAAACATAAGATTTAATACCGTGTTTAGCAAGAACTGCTGCAGATTCAAAGGCAAATTCTGGAGAGAAGTGACGGCTATCATAAGCGATGGCTACACCACGTTCTTTTTTCATTTCCACCTTTTTGACTCAATCAAACGAGCCAAACCTTCAGTTGCTTGACGAACAACGTAGATATTAATGCGGTTAGTTCCAGCACCAATCAATCCACGCATACCTGCAGTACCAAACTCAAGATTTGTATAGAATGCGTCTTCCTTAGTTTTTTCGTCCATATTTTCCAAATCATGACGAAGATAGTCTGGAAGTTCTGCGAAATCAACCCATTTTTGGTAGTTTTCTTGGTAAGCCATAGGAAATCTCCTTTAATATATAATCTAATCGCCTTCATTATACCACGATTTGAAGTTTTAGTAAAACGTTAGCATAAGTTTCTGAAAAAGTTATGAAATATACCTAAACCACAAGTCTTGAACGGCTTACCGAAACATGCTATACTAACTGTATGATTATTTTACAAGCTAATAAAATTGAACGTTCTTTTGCAGGAGAGGTACTTTTTGATAATATAAACCTACAAGTAGATGAAAGAGACCGTATTGCCCTCGTTGGGAAAAATGGTGCTGGGAAGTCTACTTTGCTCAAGATATTGGTTGGAGAAGAGGAGCCAACCACTGGTGAAATCAATAAGAAAAAAGATATTTCCCTCTCATATCTAGCACAGGATAGCCGTTTTGAGTCTGAGAACACCATCTACGATGAGATGCTTCATGTATTTGATGACTTGCGTCGTACTGAAAGACAACTTCGACAGATGGAGTTGGAGATGGGGGAAAAGACTGGTGAAGAACTAGATAAACTCATGTCTGACTATGATCGCCTATCAGAAAAATTCCGTCAGGCTGGAGGATTTACCTATGAAGCCGATATTCGTTCTATCTTAAATGGGTTCAAGTTTGACGAGTCTATGTGGCAGATGAAAATAGCAGAGTTATCTGGTGGTCAAAATACTCGTCTAGCGCTAGCCAAAATGCTTCTTGAAAAACCTAATCTCTTGGTCTTGGATGAGCCGACTAACCACCTAGATATTGAAACCATTGCCTGGTTAGAAAACTACCTTGTAAACTATAGCGGTGCCCTCATTATCGTCAGTCACGACCGTTATTTCCTCGATAAGGTTGCAACCATAACACTCGACTTAACCAAACATTCTTTGGACAGATATGTAGGAAACTACTCGAGCTTTGTGGAGCAGAAGGAGCAGAAACTCGCAACTGAGGCAAAAAACTACGAAAAACAACAGAAGGAAATTGCTGCCTTAGAAGACTTTGTTAACCGAAATATTGTCCGAGCATCGACAACCAAACGTGCTCAATCTCGACGCAAGCAACTGGAGAAAATGGAGCGCTTGGACAAGCCTGAAGTTGGCAAGAAATCAGCTAATATGACCTTCCATTCTGATAGAGTATCTGGTAATGTCGTTTTGACAGTTGAAAATGCTGCTATCGGCTATGATGGTGAAATCTTATCAGAACCCATCAACCTTGATCTTCGTAAGATGAACGCCATTGCCATTGTTGGTCCAAATGGCATTGGTAAGTCAACCTTTATTAAGTCTATTGTGGACCAGATTCCCTTTATCAAGGGTGAAAAGCGCTTTGGTGCTAATGTTGAGGTTGGTTACTATGACCAGACTCAGAGCAAACTGACACCGAGCAATACAGTCTTAGACGAACTCTGGAATGATTTAAATTGACGCCAGAAGTTGAAATCCGTAATCGACTTGGTGCCTTCCTTTTTTCTGGTGACGATGTTAAGAAATCAGTTGGAATGCTCTCAGGTGGTGAGCGAGCGCGTTTGCTTCTGGCTAAACTTTCCATGGAAAACAATAACTTCTTGATTCTCGATGAGCCGACAAACCACTTAGACATCGATAGCAAGGAAGTCTTGGAAAATGCCCTGATTGACTTTGATGGGACTCTTCTATTTGTCAGCCATGACCGTTACTTTATTAATCGTGTAGCCACTCATGTTCTAGAATTATCTGAAAATGGCTCAACTCTTTATCTAGGTGATTATGACTATTATGTTGATAAAAAAGCAGAGCTAGTAGCTAGTCAAGCGGAAGAAGCGGCAGCTGTTAACCAAGAAAAAGAAGTTTCTCCAGTTAATGACTACCAAGCTCAAAAGGAAAGTCAAAAAGAACTTCGTAAATTGATGAGACAAATTGAAAGTCTTGAGACAGAAATCGAAGAGCTGGAAACTCAAGCCCAAGCTATCTCTGAACAAATGCATACCACCAATGATGCAGATGAACTCATGCAATTACAAGCAGAACTGGATAAAATTAGCCAGCGTCAGGAAGAAGCTATGCTGGAGTGGGAAGAATTGTCGGAGCAGGTGTAAGATGGAAAATCTTGGAAAAGTTTTTCGTGAATTTCGAATCAGTAAAAATTACTCTCTAAAAGAAGCTGCAGGAGAGGCCTGTTCGACCTCCCAATTATCCCGCTTTGAATTGGGAGAGTCGGATCTGGCTGCATCTCGTTTCTTTGAAATATTAGATAATATTCACGTGACGATTGAGAATTTTATGGATAAGGCCAGAAATTTTCAACATCATGAGCATGTCGGATTGATGGCTCAGATTATTCCACTTTACTACTCAAATGATATTGCAGGTTTTCAAAAGCTTCAAGAAGAACAACTTGAAAAAGCTAAGAGTTCAACAAATCCCCTCTATTTTGAGCTGAACTGGATTTTGTTACAAGGTCTGATTTGTCAAAGAGATGCTAGCTTCACTATGAGGCAAGCAGATCTGGATAAGGTGGCGGATTATCTTTTTCAAACAGACGAATGGACCATGTATGAGTTGATTCTGTTTGGCAATCTCTACAGCTTTTATGATGTGGACTATGTTGCTCGCCTTGGTAGAGAAGTGATGGAGAGGGAAGATTTCTACAAAGAAATTGGCCGCCATCGAAAACTGGTCTTGATTTTAGCTCTTAATTGTTACCAGCATTGTTTAGAGCATCTTTCTTTTGAAAATGCAAGCTATTTTGAGACTTATACAGAGAAGATTATTGGTAAAGGGATCAAACTGTATGAGCGTAATATTTTCCATTATCTAAAAGGCTTTTCCTTGTACCAAAAAGGACAGTGTAAAGAAGGCTGTAAGCAGATGAAAGAAGCCATGCATATTTTTGATGTGCTAGGTCTTCCGGAGCAGGTAGCTTACTATCAGGAACATTACGATAAATTTGTAAAAGATTAATTTCCCAAATATGGGAAAAATGAGAAACTCCTTCAAGTTTTGATACAATAGTTTCAAAATTTGAGAGGAGTTTTTATGAATCGATATGCAGTACAGTTGATTAGTCGTGGAGCTATTAACAAACTAGGAAATATGCTCTATGATTATGGAAATAGTGTTTGGTTGGCATCGATGGGAACGATTGGGCAAACCGTTCTAGGGATTTATCAGATCTCGGAACTCGTTACATCCATTCTAGTTAATCCCTTTGGTGGCGTGATTTCGGATCGTTTTTCCCGTCGCAAGATTTTGATGACAACAGACTTGGTTTGTGGGATTCTCTGTCTGGCCATTTCTTTTATCAGAAATGATAGCTGGATGATTGGAGCTTTGATCTTTGCTAATATTGTCCAGGCCATTGCCTTTGCATTTTCTCGCACTGCCAATAAAGCTATTATAACTGAAGTGGTGGAGAAAGATGAGATTGTGATCTATAACTCTCGCTTAGAACTAGTTTTGCAGGTTGTAGGTGTTAGTTCTCCTGTTCTTTCCTTCCTTGTTTTACAATTTGCAAGTCTCCATCTGACGCTATTACTAGACTCGCTGACTTTTTTCATTGCTTTTGTTCTAGTGGCTTTCCTTCCAAAAGAGGAAGCAAAAGTTCAAGAGAAAAAATCTTTTACTGGGAGAGATATTTTTGTAGATATCAAGGATGGGTTACACTATATCTGGCATCAAAAAGAAATTTTCTTTCTCTTGTTAGTGGCTTCAAGTGTGAATTTCTTTTTTGCAGCTTTTGAGTTTTTGCTTCCTTTTTCAAATAAACTTTATGGTGTAGACGGAGCCTATGCGACTATCTTAACCATGGGTGCGATTGGTTCAATCATTGGAGCATTGATTGCAAATAAATTTAAATCCAGTATGAATACACTTTTGTTCTTATTGATTTTAACAGGAGTAGGAGTTTTCATGATGGGACTGCCACTACCCAATTTTCTAACTTTTTCAGGAAACCTAGTTTGTGAATTATTTATGACAATTTTTAATATTCACTTTTTCACTCAGGTACAAACCAAGGTTGATGGAGACTATCTGGGAAGGGTATTGAGTACCATTTTTACACTGGCAATTCTCTTTATGCCGATTGCGAAAGGTTTGATGACCTTTCTACCAAGTGTGCAATTAGTTTCCTTTTTAATCATCGGACTTGGAGTTATTTTTCTTTCTTTAGTATCAATGTTCTATATTCGAAGGCAAGGGTAACACAGAAAAAAGCAACGGCGCCGTTGCTTTTTTGTTTACATCTATCCACCCTGAGGGAATCGAACCCCCATCTCAAGAACCGGAATCTTACGTGATATCCATTACACTAAGGGTGGAAACTTTAATTATTATATCAAAAAAGAGAGCTGAACTCAAGCTTTTTGTAAACGCAGCAAAAGGAGAAGTAAAAAAGGATTCAGTATTGAACCGAATCCTCTAGATGATTATTTTTTCTCAAGAAGAGCTTTGATTTCTTGAAGAACTTCCAACTCAGTTGGACCAGCAGGTGCTTCTTCAGTAACCTCTTCTTTTTTGCGAAGGTTTTGAGCTTTTTCCATTGCTTTAATCACAAAGAATAGAACAGTACCAACTACAAGGAAGTTGATAACAGCACTCAAGAAGTTACCGTAAGCAACCCCATTCCATGAAAGTTCAGCAATACGTTCAATTTTTGCAGCTTTCAAAGCAGGGTTCAATAGAAGTGGAGTGATGATATCATTAACAAATGAAGTTACGATAGCACCAAAAGCAGAAGCGATGATCACACCGACAGCAAGGTCTACAACATTACCGCGGAGCAAATTCTTTAAGATCTTTTAACATTTTCTTTTTCCTTTCGAAATTTTTACAACCTAAATTATAACTTAATCATCTATTGAATGCAAGAAATATGCTTAGTGTTTTTTAAAAACAAAAAATTTACTGAAGATGTAATTGAGGACTATAATAGTTATTTGTGCAAAAATAGTTTCAATTGTATTGATAGTATTGAGATTATCACCTACAAACTGACCGATAAAATGGGGGAAACTCGTCACAAAAATAAAGGTTAGAAGCAGGTCTAAGAGGAAGGTAATGAATCTTGCGGTCGTAAATTTTATCAGACGCTTGAACCAATTTTTTCGTTTTTGTTTAAAAACAATGGTATCGTTGGTGAAAAAAGCAAACAAAATTCCAGTTATATTTCCCAGAGCAGTCGCCCATAATTCTTGTTGGCAAAGGTAAAAAATGGTGATACGAACAATGATCGAAACAAGAGTAGTTGCAATCCCGAAAAATAAGTAGGAGAGGATTTCATTATCGAAGAATTTTTTGATGTATGTTTTCATAAAAATAGTATAGCATAAAGGAGATAAATGTGCTATACTTGTAAGGTTGACTTGCTCAACCCTTGGTGCTTAGCTTCTTTCACCAAGCATATTATACGCGGGTTAATCGCTAAAGGAGAATAATAGATGAAAAAACTTTCTGTCCGTGATTTGGCAGATATTGCCATTGTCGCAGCAATTTATGTGGTTTTGACAATCACACCACCCCTTAATGCTATCAGTTACGGTGCTTATCAGTTCCGTATCTCTGAAATGATGAATTTTCTTGCCTTTTACAATCCTAAGTACATTATCGGTGTTACTCTTGGCTGTATGATTGCTAATTTCTTCAGTTTTGGAATCATCGATGTCGCGGTTGGTGGAGGATCAACTCTTGTCTTCCTAAGTTTAGGCGTATGGTTGTTCAGCAAATACAGCAAAGACTATCTTTTTAATGGATTGATTCGAAAAGATCATTTCTTCTTTTCAATTCTTTTTTCAATTTCAATGATCACCATTGCTGCTGAATTGAACATCGTAGCAGAAGCACCTTTCTTCTTAACTTGGTTTACAACTGCTATCGGAGAATTCGCTTCCTTGATTGTTGGTGCTATTCTTATTGGAAAAATCGGTAAACGTCTTGATTTGACTAGATAATGAAATCACATCAAATATTATTGAAAATGGCTGAACTTTTTGTTCAGTTTTTTTCTTTGTCTATAAACCTAGACTTTCAACAAAAAGTGGTATAATAAAGAAAAAAAGGAATTATTTTTAATATGTATAGTTATCGTATTTCAGTTTTTGAAGTCCTTTGGAAAAATCAGGTCATTAGATTTTTGTTAATTTTTTTAGCACTATTTTATTTCTATCTTTTTTTCCAAAGAGTTAAGACATCTTTAAAAAGTGGTGGGAGTATGTTGGATCCTTTTCATATTGCAAAGGGAAGATTATACATTCACACGATTATTCTTTTTAGAAAAAGGATTGTTCCTCTAGCTGAAATTAGACAGATTGATATTGATTACATTCGAGGGAGAAGAATGAATGGGGACAGGTATCATCTGTATTTTACAAGGAAAGATGGAAAATCTTTTACTTTTCATTTTGGAAAAAGCAAAAGAAACGAGGAGTTAGTGAAAAATCTTGCCAATGTGGCCAAGAAGTGCCATATTAAAATCTATTATTATTATTAAGAGTCGATTGCTGTTGTCACTTGTGACAATTATCAAAGCCAGGAGAGTAGCTAATATGAATCAACTATAAGTAATAAGAGAAGATAAACAACTAAGAATTTTATTGATGCAAGAATGCGACATTCTCTTTTATGACCAGTTGAAAGAGGTTGAATTTTCTCAGAACAATGAAGTTTATTCTCTTTCGCCCATAGCCTTTGCTAAAGACGGTAGCGGGGGAGAATATGTAATTCTTGAGGATGAGAGTATTGGCTTTATAGGAAGTGAAGGCCAAGTTGGTCGGGTAGCAGAAAGCCTTGATGACTTGCTGACCTTCTTACTTCATGCTGGTTCTATCTCAGACTTTTCCTGTCGTTTGCTCTATCAAAACATGCATTTGCTGACACAATTCTGTAAAGGATTTATCGACAATGCACGAGAAAACTATCAGTCAAAAGGTGAAGATTGGGATAAAGTGAGAACTGGACTTGCACAAGAGTTGGGACTTGAATTTGATCCAGAAAAACTGCAAGAGTTAGCCTTAAAACTTTATCAATCAGCCATAAGAACCCCTCTTTTCACTTGTAAATATGGTCATGCTGAGGATGAATATGTTTGTGATTCTATTTTGTCCGATATTATCGGCTTGTGGGTTTCAGAGCTTGTTGGAATGAGTAGAGAAGAAATTATGAACTTTGGCAACTAATAACTAGATGGTAATGATTTTTCGCTGTAGCTTGGGTAAGGATTTCTAAAAAAGCTGATGGAAAAATAAGGTCTGAAATTAATTAAAAAAAGAAAAAAATCTTTATTTTCTTAAAGTTTTTTTATGTTATAATAGTAACAGAAAAAAATTTTTTTAGGAGTTTATATGAGTTCGTCAGAATTTATTTCAAAGATTGATTATTATTGCCATAAGAAAGAAAGTTTATTTGACCAAAGTAAGTTCAAATATGCCATTCGTTCGATGTTTGCAGGTGCTTTCTTAACCTTAGTACAGCCGCTGGTGCTATCGGTGCTGATCTACTAAATAGCATCGTTCCAAGTGCTGGCTATTTTCTTTTTCCCTTTGTGTTTGCTTGGGGACTTGTTTACATTGTATTTTTAAATGCGGAATTGGTCACGTCAAACATGATGTATCTGACAGCTGGAACATTCTTGAAGAAGATTGATTGGAAGAAAGCTTTTATTATCTTACTCTATTGTGCCTTTTTCAACTTAGTTGGTGCTATTTTGGCAGGTTGGTGCTTTGCTAATTCATCTGCTTTTTCACACCTGACACACGACAGTTATCTTCCAAAGATTGTAGCCAAGAAGTTAGCACGACCTAGTGATTTGGTCTTGTTGGAGGGGATTTTGGCAAATATGTTTGTAAATATTGCCATTCTATCTTCTATTTTGGTTAAGGATAGCAGTGCTAAGTTGTGGATTATCTTATCAGCTATCTCTATGTTTGTTTTCTTGTCAAACGAGCACATTGCGGCTAACTTTTCATCCTTTAGCATTATTAAATTTAGTATTGTTTCTGATCAAATTGCTAACTTTGATATTCCAAATATCCTACGCCATTGGGGAGTTACCTTTATCGCCAACTTGATTGGTGGAGGATTCTTGATAGGCTTACCATACGCTTTTTTAAATAAAAACGAAGAGACTTACGTTGATTAGACCTGAGTATTTTATATTGGTGTAATAGAAGAAGAGAGAATCATTGCGATTCTCTTTTTGTTTAGAATTTAATGCAGTCATTACTGGTTAAAAAGATAAATCTAATTATTGCTTCAGAAATTTATAATTACCTCAATTAATAAAATATATTAAATTTTTTTAGTATATAAAACTAAAAGTTAACTAAAAATGATATTTATCAAACAAAAAAATAAGTGTATAAAATAAGGATGGAAAGGATTTCTAAAATTAGTAAAAATTTAAAGTTTAGTCTTAGGAAAGCCTTCCCATAATTTCGATTTTATGTTATAATATTCACAAATAAAAGTTTTAGGAGTTTATATGGTTTCTTCAGAATTTATCTCAAAAATTGAATTTGCTTGTAAGAAAAAGGAAAGTCTATACAATCAGCACAAGTTCAAATACGCTATTCGTTCGATGTTTGCTGGTGCATTCTTAACATTTAGTACAGCAGCTGGTGCAGTTGGAGCTGACTTGATTAATAAGATTGCTCCTGGTAGCGGACGTTTCCTTTTCCCATTTGTCTTCGCTTGGGGATTGGCTTACATTGTCTTCTTGAATGCTGAATTGGTAACATCTAACATGATGTTCTTGACAGCTGGTAGCTTTTTGAAAAAAATTAGCTGGAGAAAAACAGCTGAAATCCTTCTATATTGTACACTCTTTAATTTGATCGGTGCTCTTATAGCAGGATGGGGCTTCGCCCATTCAGCAGCTTATGCAAACCTAACACATGATAGCTTTATTTCTGGAGTTGTGGAAATGAAGTTGGGCCGTTCAAATGAACTAGTCTTGCTTGAAGCTATCTTGGCTAATGTCTTTGTAAATATCGCAATTCTTTCATTTGTTTTAGTCAAAGATGGGGGAGCTAAACTTTGGTTAGTTCTATCTGCGATTTACATGTTTGTATTCTTAACAAATGAACACATCGCTGCAAACTTTGCATCATTTGCTATCGTGAAATTCAGTGTTGCTGCTGATTCAATCGCAAACTTCGGTATTGGAAATATTCTTCGTCACTGGGGTGTAACCTTCATTGGTAACTTTATTGGTGGTGGTCTACTGATGGGATTACCTTACGCCTTCTTAAATAAACGAAGATACATACGTAGATTAAAAGTTGGATTCATTCCAACTTTTTCTTTTTGTTTATCCATGCTATAATGAATGTAGAATAGATAAATATAGAGGAATAACATGAACGAGATTAAATGTCCCAATTGTGGTGAAGTTTTTACAGTCAATGAAAGTCAATATGCAGAATTGATTTCTCAAGTTCGTACTGTAGAGTTTGACAAAGAATTACATGAGCGGATCAAGCAAGAATTGACTTTAGTAGAGCAAAAAGCTTTAAATGAACAACAGGCAAAACTGGCTCAAAAAGACCAAGAAATTGCCCAGCTTCAAAGTCAAATTAACAACTTTGATACAGAAAAAGAATTGGCTAAGAAAGAGGTAGAGCAAAGTGCTAGTCAAAGCTTGCTAGAGAAAGAAAAAGAAGTCCAAGCTCTTGAAAATCAATTGGCTACCTTGCGCTTGGAGCATGAAAATCAACTACAAAAAACTCTTTCTGATCTTGAAAAAGAACGTGATCAGGTCAAAAATCAGCTCCTCTTACAAGAAAAAGAAAATGAGTTGTCTCTAGCTTCTGTTAAACAAAACTACGAAGCCCAGCTCAAGGCAGCTAGTGAGCAGGTTGAGTTCTATAAGAATTTCAAGGCTCAACAATCTACAAAAGCTATTGGTGAAAGTCTAGAACAATATGCGGAGAGTGAGTTCAACAAGGTACGTAGCTTTGCCTTCCCAAATGCCTACTTTGAGAAGGACAACAAGGTTTCAGCACGTGGTTCTAAAGGGGACTTTATCTTCCGTGATTTTGATGAAAATGGACTAGAATTCATTTCCATCATGTTTGAGATGAAAAATGAAGCTGATGGAACGGAGAAGAAACATAAGAATGCAGACTTTTACAAGGAATTAGACAAAGACCGCCGTGAGAAAGACTGTGAGTATGCTGTTTTGGTAAGTATGCTTGAAGCAGATAACGACTACTTCAATACTGGGATTGTCGACGTCAGCCACGAGTATGAGAAGATGTATGTCATTCGTCCTCAATTCTTTATTCAGTTGATTGGTCTCTTACGTAATGCTGCCCTTAATTCCCTTAAATATAAGCAGGAACTCGCTTTTATCAGGGAACAAAATATAGATATCACTCGTTTTGAGGAAGACTTGGACGCTTTCAAGGTAGCTTTTGCAAAGAATTATAACTCAGCTTCTGTCAACTTTGGCAAGGCTATTGACGAAATCGACAAGGCAATTAAGCGAATGGAAGAAGTCAAGAAATTCCTGACAACATCAGAAAATCAACTTCGCCTGGCTAACAATAAGCTTGATGATGTTTCGGTCAAAAAATTAACCCGCAAAAATCCAACCATGAAAGCCAAGTTTGAAGCCTTGAAGGGAGAATAGAAAGCAGTGGAAAATGAATTATTAGTATTGAATACTGAAGAAGTAAATGAGTCTGAAAATTTAAACTATGATGAGTTAGAAGAACTATTGGAAGAGCAATTTACAATGGAGTTTTCTAATCTTAAAAAATTAGAGGTAGAATGTAAAGAAATTAGTTCACCAGATAAACTTGGCGATGTAATTTTAGATGAAATATGGAATCAATTTGCGAATCAGATTGGTTTAGATATGACAAGTGACACGCTTCTTAAGCAGTATAACGATAAGCATCCTAATGGTTATACAAAAGAAGAGGGCGCTAAGATACTTAAAAGATAAAAAGGTATATTGACGCAAATAAAGCTATGAAAGAAACGCAAAAAACTGGAAATTTAAAGGATGAATATACTGGGAAAAAAACTAAAGATAAAATGAAAAAGGCTAATTTGGATCACGTTGTAGCACGAAAACAATTATTTGAAAATCCTTGGAGGAAGATTGCCGATATAGATACTGCTGATTTAGCAAATAAAAAAGAAAATTTTGCAGCAACTAATGAATCACTTAATAAAAGTAAAGGGGCAACATCCAATAGTGATTATATAAAGAATCGAGAATTGAGAGAAAAAAAACTCAGGGATCAAGTTCAAAGAGCCAATGAGAAAATAGATAAAAAGAATATCTCAGATGCCGAAAAAGAAATCTTAAAAGCTATTAATGATTAAACGATAAATTAGCAGCTGATTCTAAGAAGATGCTTAATGCTGAGAAAAAGCAAAAAGAAAGCTATCAATAAAGATATAGCAAAAAGTACCTGTAAAAAGTGGCGAATAAGGCAGGCAAAGATGCGGTTAAAAGCTATGTTTGTTGCAGCTTTATTTGGAATGTTAAAAGAAATAATGAATGCTTTAGTCCGTTTTTTCAAATCTAAAAAACAATCTTTTGATGCATTTCTTGAGGAAATGAAAAAAGCTCTACATTCATTTTTTGGCAAAATCAAAGATTTTATTAAAGTCGGTGTAGATAGTTTTGTTGGAAGCATAGTCGGAGAGATTATTGGCGCATTTAACCAGAAATTACAAAAACTACCAAACTTGATTAAACAAATATTTGGATCAATAAGAGAGAGTATTTCTTATCTATCAAATCCTGAAAGTCAATCACATTCTACTGAGATTAAAATTGCACATATTTCAAAAATTATTACTTCTGCATTAGTAGGTGTAGGAGCAATGTTTTTAGGAGAATATTTTGAAAAGTATTTATTACCACTACCAGGAATGGGATTTGAGATAAAATTTTTAGGGACTATAGCAAATATCTTGGGCATGTTTTTAGCGAGTTTATTGACAGGTATATTAGGTGCTATAATGATTAATAGACTTGATCGATTTATTTCAAGAAAATTGATAGAGGAAAATCAAAAAAAACAAGCTGATAAGAAAAATGAATTATTACGAATTCAAGATATTCAGATTTTTGTTGCTGAGGAAAATGTTGCTGTTAAGCGAAATGATATCTTCAATAAGATGGCTAAGAATCATCAAAAACTAAGAGAACTACTTGGTAATGTTCAAGAGGAGTTTTCTAATTCAAAGATTGACTTCAAACAACGATTATTAGCTAACGAAATGTACTTTGATGAAAAGCAAAGTGAACTTGAAGAAATGCAAAATGTATTAAACGATTTATTATAGGAGAATATTATGTCAGAAGAATTAGAGATTCAGGTTTTGGTAAAGTCTGAAAAATTTAATGAGAAAAAAGAAGCGTTAAAAGCTTTTAGTGAAGAGATTCCAGAACAATCAGATTTACCAACTGTTCCCCCAAGATAATCTTATGTTTGGATTTATTAACATGGAATACGATGTTACTGGTAAGGATTTAAATGCTCTCACCGATGCTGTTCAAAATAAAATGATTGAACAAAACAAGCATATTAAAAAAATTATTCAGGAATTTAATACCATTTATGAAACATTCCAAATACTGGATGATGAGTATATTCAAAAGTATTTCAAAGTCTTTGGTTGCAGCTAAAGAGGCAAATAATAAAAGCTATTCAGGGATTGCACGAGATAGAAGAATATCAAACAGGTAATAAAAAAAACTATTAGATGATGTCTTTAAAACAGAATAAAGATTTAATTGATATATTGAAGAAACATCATAAAAAGCTAGAAGAGTTAGAACAACTTGAAGAGAAGCAAAGTGAAATTCAAATTGAAATTGATAATTTAAAAGCGAATCTAAAAAAACATTAGTGAAATTAGAAAAAAACTAGAAAATAGTTTTAACGAATTGCATTTACAAGTTGAAGAAACACAAAATGATCTTAAAAAAAACGACGTAGAAAAGATAAATGTTCGATTAACAGAGGAAGGAAATAATCTTACTTTAATAGTTGAGAAATTTCAAACTGAATTAGAGGAAAAAAACAAAAAGAGATTATTTTTCCTTAGAAAAGGATTCTATATCTTAGGATTCTTATTCGTTCTAATAGTAGTATTTCTGTTATTTAAAGGAATGTAGATGATTAGTGAAACATATTTAAAAATTGTTAAAATCAGAAGTGAAAAAAAGCTTGATGATCTGACAAATAATTCTTTTTGAATTTGAGACTGTTCTTCAAGAAATTGTTTCTAATAAAATGTATTCGGAATTAGAGTTTATAAAAACGTTTAGGTAATTCGTCAAATAATGATAGATTTCCTAAGATTAAAGATAGACAAACTAGTATTTTTAGAATTATTGTATAAATATCTTGGTTCTAGATTTATAGATAGTGAGTACGCTATTTTTAAAAGAAATCAATACCAGATCATTTGATGAGCTATCCGATGAATTAAACAACCTGATAGGATTAGAAAATGTAAAGAAAGAAATAGAAGACCTAGTAATCTTTAACAAAGTTCAGAAGAACCGAGAAAAGATTGGGTTGAAAAAAACTAATAGAACGATGCACATGGCCTTCCTCGGGAATCCAGGTACTGGTAAAACTACTGTGGCTAGAATTGTTGGTAATATGTATCGTTCTCTAGGAATACTAAGTAAAGGTCATTTTATTGAGGCAAGTAGAACAGACTTAATAGCAGAATATCAAGGACAAACGGCTTCGAAAGTTAAGAGATTGATACAAAAAGCCAAAGGTGGTGTATTGTTTATTGATGAAGCATATAGTATTACTGAAAACGATAAAAGTGATAGTTATGGTCGAGAGTGTTTAACTGAGTTAACTAAAGCATTAGAAGACTATCGTGATGATTTGGTGGTTATTGTTGCTGGATATGATGAATTGATGAAAAAATTTTTTGAATCTAATCCTGGGTTAAAATCAAGATTTAATTATTCTATTACGTTTGAAGATTATACTGTGGACCAAATGTTTGATATTTTTTTCTTTCATATTGCAAAAATGAAGAGTACATTTTGCATGATTCTGCAAAAGAAAAAAATTAAAAAATATTTAGAATTACATAGTAGCAATCCTGAAAATAAGAATGCAAACAGCCGATTTGTAAGAAATGTATTTGACAGGATAATTATGAACCAAGCAAGAAGATTAGCAACACTAACTTCTGTTACCAAAGATAATTACATTACAATTCTTGAAGAAGATATTTCATGAATGAAATTAGAAAGCAAAACATGAACGGTATTATCAATTTAAAAAAAGAGGCGGGGATGACCTCGCATGATGCAGTTTTTAAATTGCGTAAGATTTTTAGAATCAAAGAAGATTGGTCATGGAGGGACTTTAGACCCTGATGTTGTCGGTGTTTTGCCGATTGCCGTCGGTAAGGCAACCCGCATGGTCGAGTTTATGCAGGACGAGGGTAAAGTCTATGAAGGAGAAATAACTCTTGGATATTCTACAACAACTGAAGACGCTAGTGGTGAGGTTGTTGCAGAGACGCCAGTTTTGTCTCCCTTAGATGAAAGATTGTTGATCAAGCGATTGCCAGTCTGACAGGTCCGATCACTCAGATTCCACCTATGTACTCTGCTGTCAAGGTCAATGGTCGCAAGCTCTATGAGTATGCTCGTGCTGGTCAGGAAGTGGAACGACCAGAACGTCAGGTGACTATTTATAGTTTCGAAAGAACAAGTTCCATTTCCTATGAAAATAATCTGGCTCGATTTAGTTTCCGTGTAAAATGTAGCAAAGGGACTTATATCCGTACCTTGTCGGTTGACCTAGGAGAAAAACTTGGCTATGCTGCTCATATGTCTCATTTAACACGAACAAGCGCTGCAGGCTTGCAGTTAGATGATGCTTTGACCTTGAATGAAATTGAGGAAAAGGTTCAAGCTGGTGAGTTAGACTTTCTTCATCCCTTAGAGATTGGTACAGGTGACTTAGTTAAGGTATATTTGACTCCAGAACAGGCAGAAGAAGTGCGTTTTGGTCGCTTTATTGAATTGGAACAAACTGAGAAGGAATTGGCTGGTTTTGAAGCTGAAAAATTACTAGCCATTTTAGAGAAAAGGGATCAACTCTATAAGCCTAGAAAGGTTTTCTATTGATTAGAGCTGGTGGTAAAATCGCAAACTGATTTTTAGTTTTAAAAAATGCTAAAAGACAGTTCAGTTTAGACCCGAAAAAGTTATGAAAAAGGGTTGAAAACACGGTGATATTTGACAGTTTTGCTTGCTTATGATAATATTTAAATAAAGAAAAGCTAGAAAACTTTCAGAGGATATTATGAGTATTGAGATGACTGTAAGTGAGATTGCTGAGGTCTTGGGCTTGTCCCGCCAAGCAATCAATAACCGTGTCAAGGAATTACCTGAAGAAGATACGACTAAAAATGATAAAGGAGTCACTGTGGTAACTCGCAGTGGCTTGATTAAGCTTGAAGAAATCTACAAAAAAACCATTTTTGAAGATGAACCTGTTAGTGATGATGTGAAGCAACGTGAATTAATGGAGATTCTTGTTGATGAAAAGAATGCAGAAATCATCCGTCTTTATGAGCAGTTAAAGGCTAAAGACAAACAGTTAGCTGAAAAAGATGAACAGATGCGTGTCAAAGACCGTCAAATCGCAGAAAAAGATAAGCAATTGGATCAACAACAACAGTTAACCCTACAAGCCATGAAGGACCAAGAAAACCTTCAGTTGGAGTTGGATCAGGCTAAGCAAGAAGTACAAGCAACGAAGAAAGGCTTCTTTGCTCGCTTATTTGGAGGATAAGAAAAAGCTGCTTGGTTTCTATGTATAACCAAGTAGTTTCTTTTTCAAATACAGTAAGGATTGGATAAGATGGAAAAATTAAGAGATTACATTTCATTTGATTTGGAATTTAATAAACACCAAGATAAAACTCACTTGATTCAGGTATCTGCGGTCCGTTTTAAAGATGGTGAAGAAGTAGGAGCATTTGACTCATATGTTCATACGGATGTACCATTGAAAAGTTTTATAAACGGTTTAACGGGTATCACATCTGAAACCTTGAAGGATGCTCCGAAGGTGGAAGATGTTCTCAAAGATTTTCAAGCCTTTATTGGTCAATTACCTATTGTTGGCTATAATGCAGCTAAGAGTGATTTACCGATTCTATTGGAACATGGTTTGGATTATAGTAGCCAATATCAAGTGGATCTCTATGATGAAGCTTTTAAGCGACGTAGTTCGGATCTTCACGGGATTGCCAATCTCAAGTTACAAACTGTTGCAAGTTTTCTAGGATTTAAGGGACAATCTCATAACAGTTTAGAGGATGCTCGTATGACTGCTCGTGTTTATGAAGCATTCCTAGAGTCTGACGAAAGTAAAATCTTACTGGACGTCAAGAGTAGTCTTAACTCTAATCCTTTTGGTGGTTTAGATTTATCACAGCTGTTTGATTAGGAGGTTTTATGAAACCTGAAAAGCCTAAAAAATTGGGTTTTAAAAAGATTTACCTCAATCTTGATAAAATCCTCTTTCTATTTTTTTAATATTTATGTTGGTCGACTATATTTGGTTACCTTTGAATTCATTGATAGCGGGTTTTTTGCTAAGTCAGACGGGCTATTTGTTTATTTCTTACAATAACATTTTTGCCATTATCAAAAATGCTCCTATAGTCAGTATTGGCTTCTTAATCTTAATCATTCTTAACCTTTTAGTTGCTTATTTTCAACTCAGTCTTCTCTTTATAGGGGCGCGTCATCTTCTCTATCATGAGAAAAGAACACTGATAGAATACAGTCGTAAGGTCTTTCGTGAGAGTCTTGTCTTTATGAAAGGTCTGACAATTACAAAAGCCTTATTTATCTTCTTCTATGTTGCCATGCTTTTTCCTTTTATCAGGAAGATTTTAAAGATTTATTATTTTAATAAAATCGTAATCCCAGAGTTTATTCAGACCTACATGGAAGATAAATACTGGATGTGGTGGATAGGTATTATCATCTTGTCAATCCTCTTCCTCTACGTTTCTGTTAAGTTAGTATTTGTTCTTCCAAATCTTTTATGATAAGATGACAGTCAAGGAAGCTGTGCTCTATAGTCTTGAAAGAACTAGAAATCAATTCTGGTTTTACGCTTGGCATCTCTTTCTCATTGTTGTCAAAACAAATCTTTTCTTTTACTTGCTTCTAATCCCACTATTGGTTGGTCAGTTTTTACTAGATGGTCTCACACAAAGAGAATCCCTGATTCTTGCCATTTCAAACTATATTTTAATAAAAAATATCCACTATATGGCCCTGACTTACTTCTTGGTTAAGTTCACCTCATTTTTAACGGGTGAGGAATTAGATATTATACCGAGACGAAAGAAAGACCATCTCATGAGATGGGGTGTTATGGGGTGTGCGAGTGTCATCTTTGCTATTGAAGGCTATGTCTATTTAGAAGCACCTGTTGCAAATCCTCCGCGCGTGATATCCCACCGTGGTGTTTCCAATGGTAATGGCGTGCAAAATACTGTAGAATCCCTAGAAAAGACAGCTCAATTAAAACCAGACCTTGTTGAAATGGATGTTCAGGAAACCAAAGATGGTCAGTTTGTCATGATGCACGATGCGAATCTGAGAAGTCTAGCAGGATTAAATGTGACTCCTCAAGACCTAACTTTAGAAGAGTTGAAGCAGATAGATATTTTTGAGAATGGCTATCAAACTAAGATATCAAGCTTTGATGATTATCTAAATCGTGCCAACCAACTAAATCAAAAACTACTCATTGAGATTAAAACTAGTAAAAATGATAGTGCTCAAATGATGGATCATTTTCTAGATCAATATGGGGCAAAGATCAAAGTCTATGGGCATCAGATGCAATCACTAGATTACCATGTTATTGAAAAAGTAACCCAGTATGATAAGGAGATTCCAGTCTATTTCATCCTACCCTACAATTCTGTTTTTCCAAGAACAAATGCAAGTGGCTATACCATGGAATATTCTACCTTGGACGAATACTTTGTTACCAAGCTCTGGAACACAGAGCAGAAGCTCTATGTTTGGACGATTAACGGTTCGGAATCCTTTAACAAGTCGCTTCATCTAGGAGTAGATGGTATGATTACGGATAATTTGGAAATGGTACAAGAAGAACTTGAAACTGCCCAGGAAGACCCAGAATACGCCGATTTACTTTTAAAGAAGGCAACGGAATTCTTTACTTTTTAGATAAGACAAAAGAGGCTGAATTCAGCCTCTTTTTATGCTATTAGAATGGTAATTTTCCTGCAAAAGCACCGAGTTTCTTTTTAGTTGCCTCATCGATTTGTTCAAGAGCTGCATTCACTGCCTGAACAGTCATGTCAGAAAGAGTTTCGATGTCTTCAGGGTCAACAACCGCAGGATTGAAATCAATTTTTGTGACCTTCTTATCTCCTGTCAATGTTGCAGTTACAAGGTTTTGAGCAGAAGTGCCAACAAATTCTGTAGCAGCAAGTTCCGCCTGACTTTGCTCCATTTGTTTTTGAAGTTTTTGAGCTTGACGCATCATGTTTTGCATATTCATCATAAGATTTAAGATTTCCTTTAACAATTTATTTCTCCTTATTTTATCAATTTTAGATAGAAATGTCTAATGCTAATTTATTGCTTGTAACATTAAATTTTCTGACAATTTATTGAATGATTAGAAAATCTATGTTATAATGAATTTAAAACAAATGGGCTTCCCATGATTTAATAGGAGTATCTAATGAAAAAACTTGGTTTTATCCTTTTATCTTCTGCATTGTTGTTATCTGCTTGTGCAGTTCGTTTTGAACAATCGTCAACTACAAGTGATTCATCTCAGGTTGCAAAATTATCAGAAGATAACAAAAAATTATTGGATAAGGCAACTAGTGACTACAAAACATTTGTGGAAGAACAGATTGATAAACTTTTAACAGATACAGAAGGTTTTGTTAAACTTTTGAAGGATGGTAAGTTAGAGGAAGCTAAAAAGGCCTACCCTTTAATCCGTATGTCCTATGAACGTTCTGAGCCGATTGCAGAGAGCTTCGGTGAATCTGATGTGAAGATTGACTTTCGTTTGGCAGACTATCTTGATGAAAATAAGACTGAAGAAGGTTGGTCTGGTTTCCACCGTATCGAGCGCATTCTTTGGGAGGAAAACACAACCAAAGGAACTGAGTCTTATGGTGACCAACTGGTAAATGACATCAAGGAATTGAAGGCTAAGATTGCAACTGTAGATGTTGATTACAAGATTATGCTAACTGGTGCTGTTGACCTTCTAAATGAAGTAGCGACAAGTAAGATTACTGGTGAAGAGGAGATTTATTCTCACACGGACTTATACGATTTCCGTGCTAATATCCAAGGTGCTGAGAAGATTTTCCAACTCTTTAAACCCTTGCTTGAAAAATCAGATGCAGCTCTGGTTAAAGAGTTAGAAGAAGATTTCAAATCTGTCAATAGTTTGTTAGACAAACACATGACGGACAAGGAACATTATAAACTCTATACAGACTTAACGAAAGAAGACACTAAAGAATTGTCTGAAGCAGTGACAAAACTTGGTGAACCATTATCACAAATGGGTAAATTTCTTGGTGGAGAATAAGTAATATGACAAACAAGGCGAAAAATTTTTTGAACAAAAAATGGACCGTCGAGAATTTCTAAAAAAAGCAGGTATCGGAGGTGCCGGTCTCGCACTTGGACTCTCTGGTGCTTCTGCTTTTTTCGCACCTAAGCTTGATGGTCAGGAGAAAATCTCGTACGGGGATGAAAAAATAGCCTTCTATGGCAAGCACCAAGCTGGTATTACAACAGTCATGCAGAAAAACATCTATTTTGTTGTCTTGGATTTGCATACAACTGACAAAGAGAAAATCATCCAGTTATTTAAGGATTGGACAGATTATAGTGCCAAACTTGTAGAGGGAGAATTGGTTAAAAAAGATGGTAACAATAGCCTCTTGCCTCCAAGTGATACTGGAGAAACAGTTGGGCTTAATCCTCATCGTTTGACCCTGACTTTTGGAGTTTCGGCTAGTTTCCTAGAAAAAATGAAACTAGAGAACAAACGTCCAAAACTTTTTAGAGATTTACCTCCATTTCCAAAGGAACAGTTACGAGAAAAGTACACGGGAGGAGATATTGTTATCCAAGCTTGTGCTGATGATGAGCAAGTTGCCTTTCATGCTATTCGTAACCTTATTCGTAAGGGAAGAAATGCAGTTACTCTTCGTTGGAGCCAATCAGGTTTGCAGCTATCGGTAATCGTATGGAAACTCCTCGTAATCTCTTTGGTTTTAAAGACGGAACCGCTAATGTTACCACTGAGAAAGAATTTGATCAGGTTGTTTGGGCTGACAGTAAGGATTGGATGGAAAATGGTTCCTACATGGCAGTTCGACGCATTCAGATGTTTCTAGATACTTGGGATCGAACCAATCTCGAGGAACAAGAAAATACCTTTGGTCGTTATAAAGAAAGTGGCGCTCCCTTTGGCAAGAAAAACGAATTTGATGAGGTTGATTTAAGCCTTCTTCCTGATGATTCTCATGTACGTTTAGCTAAAGAAGTGGATAAGCCTCTCCTGCGTCGCTCTTATTCTTATTCTGATGGAATTGATGAAAAGACAGGTCAGTTCGACACAGGTTTGCTCTTTATTTCCTTCCAAAAGGACCCAGATAGCTTTGTTAAAGTTCAGACCAATCTGGGTGCTACGGATAAAATGAATGAATACGTCACCCATATAGGCAGTGGCCTTTTTGCCTGCTTTGGTGGAGTAGAGAAGGGAGGTTACATTGGGCAGAAGTTATTTGAATCATAAATATATCATTCTTTTCCTAGCTTTCTTTTCACTTCTAGTTATTCCTGTCGGAGCTAAAGAAAATTTGAGTCCCTACTTTGTCAAAATAACTGATGCAACTAAAGCTGTTAAAGAAGGCAAACAAGATCAGGCAAGAAAACTAATCGATGAAATGACCAAAGATTTCGAGAAAGTCGAGAATTCTGAATCTGAAGCGGGACGTAAAGTTCAAGAAAAGTTGGCCTTAACTGGTGATATTACTGAAGACCAGCTAACTCAGATTTCTTCAGCCCTTTTGACATTTGAGAAAGAGCAAAATCCAGTCGACCTTGATGCAGAAAAAGAGAAACTTGTTTCACGATTAGAACCTCGTTTTGAAGCCTTAGACAAGGCAATCGCTTCTCAAGATTTGGAAGCAGTAAGAGAAGCCTATAAAAAAATGAATTCAACCTGGACCATCAATGAAGCAGTGGTTCGCGACCATAGTACAGCTCATTATGGGCAAGTGGAAACAGCTATTTCCTTCCTGCGTAGTAGCATTGAGACTGAACCAACGAACTTTGATACTATTCAGGCATCCTTTGATGATTTGAAGACAGCCATTTCTAACTTTGTTGATGGAAAAGAAGTTGAAACAAATTCAACGAATCTGACACTTAAGGATGGGATAGATCTTTTAAAGAAGGCTTTGACCCAATTTCAAGCTGGTCAAGATAGTGAAGCAGCTGCAACCATGAAGGAGTTTATTACAATTTGGCCAACAATCGAAGGTTCTGTAAGTACAACCAATCCTTCGCTTTATACCAAGGTTGAAAGTGAAAGTCCTGTCATCATGGTTAAGGGGAAGGAAAGTGAATATCAAGAAAAGCTTTCTAGCTTGATTGCAGAGCTATCTCAAATTGATACTAGCGCTTCCTATAATGCATTTGACGCCATGCTCATCTTGCTCCGAGAAGGTGTAGAAGCCCTCTTGATTGTCATGGCGCTTGTGACAACTTTGAAAGCTGCTAAGATGAGAAAGGGCCTCAAGTGGGTCTATGGTGGTGCATTTGCGGGAATAGTGGCCAGTCTTTTAATTGCCTATATCCCTACAGATTGCCTTTCCAGCAGTCACCTCAGGAACTAACCGTGAAATCATCGAAGGTGCAGTCGGGATTTTTGCGGTTATCATGATGATTTTAATCGGTATTTGGCTGCATAGCAAATCTTCTGTTAAAAAATGGAATGCTTTTATGGAATCGCAGATGCAAACTGTCACGAAAACAGGATCGTTCCTTTCTATGTTTGCTCTGAGTTTTCTAGCCGTATTCCGTGAAGGTGCTGAGACGATTTTATTCTATGTGGGGATTCTGCCAAGGATTTCTAGTTTTGATTTTGTCCTAGGAATTTCTCTGGCCCTCTTAGTCTTAATCGTGATTGCCTTTGTGATGAAAAAGGCCAGTCAATTTTTCCTACCTCACAAGGTTTTCTTTATCCTGACTTGGATGATTTATGCCTTGGCTTTCAAGATGACGGGAGTCAGTATCCATGCCTTACAGTTGACAAATATAATTCCAAACCATCTGATCTCAGGAATACCAAGTATTGATATATTGGGAATTTACCCTAGTTGGGAAGGGTTAGCAGGTCATATTATCTTTATCCTCGTAGTTTTTCTAATTACCATTAGACAGGGTGAAAAGTGATGGATCAAAAGGAATTGACAATTATTGAACATTTGGTAGAATTTAGAAAGAGATTGCTAGCAGTAGTTGTTTGTTTCTTTTTAGTATTCTGCGTTTCACTATTATTTGCCAATCAGGTTTATCAATTTATCACACAAGGCTTTAATCAGAAGTTAATCGTCTTAGGACCGAATGATATTTTATGGATTTATCTCCGTTTAGCAAGTTTAATGGCCTTTAGCCTTACCTTACCTTTTACGGTCTATCAAGTCTGGAGTTTTGTTCGACCAGCCCTTAAAAATGAAGAAGCAGGAGCGATTTTTGCTTATATCCCTGCAACTTTCCTTTGTTTATCTTGGGATTAGCCTTTGGCTTTTATTTTGTAACACCAGCTATACTTCAGGTCTTACTGGGACTAGGTGAAAACTTATTTGAGACGCAACTGACAGCACAAAATTATCTAGCCTTTGTCTTTCAAACAACTGTACCACTAGCGTTTATCTTTGAATTGCCAGTTATCATTGCTTTTTTTACCTCAATTGGTTTGATTGGACCTGGCCTACTCACTTCTTATAGACGTTATGCTTACTTCATTTTATTGGTATTGGCAGTTATATTGACGCCGGCCGATTTTATTAGCGATTTAGCGATGACTGTTCCCCTAATCCTTTTGTATGAGGTTAGTATCGCTATTAGTAAATGGATAATTAAGAGAAAAAGGAAAGGAGAAAAAAATGGGAATCTTACGTGATATTGGTGCACCAGGCTTGATAGTCATTGTTCTTGGAGCATTGTTGATTTTTGGACCAAAACGCTTACCAGAGCTAGGCGAATCAGTAGGAAAGATGCTTGCCGAATTTAAGAAAGCCGTTAAGGGCATTGGGGATTCGGAAGAAAAATAAAGAAACTTACTAAAAGAGTTGAGAAATTGGTACAAGATCATTATCTTGTCTAAATTCTCAGCTCTTTTTCAATTAGCTATTTAAACAGTTTAAGGTTTCTTTAAGGTTTTTATAATATTCTGAAGAACTCTATATTATCCGAACAAATATCTTCAGTTTCATAAATAGAAAGTTTTTCTTGGATAATTGTTTACTTTAAATAAATGATTAATCCTAAAAGTTCAGATTATTATTTGAATACAAATTCATTATAGCTTTGTTTGCTCGCTATTTATTTCAAGATACCAGTAGATTGTGATATAATAGTAAACAATGAGTTTTTAAAACAAACCAAAGGAGTATAAAAATGATTTACGCTGGAATTTTTAGCAGGTGGAATAAGCACGCGCATGGGTATTAGTAACCTACCCAAACAATTTCTTGAGTTGGGAGACCGCCCAATCCTAATCCATACAATTGAAAAATTTGTCTTAGAGCCAACTATTGAAAAGATTGTAGTTGGAGTTCACGGAGACTGGGTGACACACGCAGAAGATTTAGTTGAAAAATTCCTTCCACTCCACAAGGACCGTATCATCATCACAAAAAGGTGGTGCTGATCGTAATTCGAGTATTGAAAAGATCATCGAAGCTATTGATGCTTACCGTCCAATTACGGAAGATGATATCGTAGTCACTCATGACTCAGTACGTCCTTTTATCACACTTCGAATGATTCAAGATAACATTGCTCTTGCACAAAATCATGATGCTGTTGATACTGTAGTTGAAGCCGTGGATACCATTGTTGAAAGTACTAATGGGAAATTTATTACAGATATTCCAAACCGCGCTCATCTCTATCAAGGGCAAACTCCTCAAACCTTCCGTTGTAAAGACTTTATTGATTTGTATGGTTCTTTATCAGCAGGAGAAAAAGAAATTTTAACAGATGCTTGTAAAATCTTTGTCATTAAGGGTAAAGATGTTGCCTTGGCAAAAGGGGAATACTCAAACCTTAAAATTACAACAGTTACAGACTTGAAGATTGCTAAAAGCATGATTGAGAAAGATTAGAGACATGATTAATCAAATTTATCAACTGACAAAACCAAAGTTTATCAATATCAAATATCAGGAAGAAGAAATTGATCAAGAAAATCATATCCTCATTCGACCAAACTATATGGCGGTTTGTCATGCGGATCAACGCTACTATCAAGGAAAACGTGATCCAAAAATCTTATCAAAGAAACTTCCAATGGCTATGATTCACGAGTCTTGCGGAACGGTCATTTCTGATCCAACTGGTACATATCAAGTCGGTCAGAAGGTTGTCATGATTCCAAATCAGCCACCAATGCAAAGTGATGATGAATTTTACGAGAACTACATGGCTGGTACTTATTTCTTATCTAGTGGTTTGATGGATTCATGAGAGAGTTTGTTTCTCTTCCTAAGGATCGCGTGGTAGCCTATGAAGAAATTGAAGACACAGTTGCTGCTATTACAGAGTTTGTCAGTGTTGGCATGCATGCCATGAATCGTTTCATGACGGTTTCACATAGCAGACGTCAGCGTATTGCAGTTATTGGTGATGGTAGTCTAGCCTTTGTAATGGCAAATATTATCAACTATACCTTGCCTGAAGCAGAGATTATCGTCATTGGACGTCATTGGGAAAAACTTGAACTCTTTTCCTTTGCGCATGAACGTTATATTACTGACAGTATTCCAGAAGATCTTAGCTTTGATCATGGATTTGAGTGCTGTGGTGGTGATGGGTGTGGACCTGCTATTAATGATCTCATTCGTTACATCAAACCACAGGGAACCATTTTGATGATGGGTGTTAGTGAGTACAAGGTAAATATCAATACTCGAGATTCATTGGAAAAAGGCTTGTTATTAGTTGGATCTTCTCGTTCTGGAAGAGTTGACTTTGAAAATGCCATTCAAATGATGGAAATTAAGAAGTTTGCCAATCGTTTGAAGAATATCATTTATCTCGAAGAACCAGTACGAGAAATTAAGGATATTCACCGAGTTTTTGCTACAGATTTAAATACTGCCTTCAAGACAGTCTTTAAATGGGAAGTGTAAGGATATGGAGGTTGACCGTGGAGAAACTTATTAAAGAAAAGATTGCTTCTTTATTATCGGAAGAAGAGGATATTCTCAGTGTTGAGCAACTAGGTGGGATGACCAATCAAAACTATCTAGTCAAGACGACTGCAAACCAGTATATCGTTAAGTTTTTCGGTAAAGGTACAGATAAATTAATCGATCGCCAGAATGAGAAGTTCAATCTTGAATTGTTGAAAGATTTGAAATTAGACGTAGAAAATTATCTTTTTGACATTGAAGCAGGTATCAAGGTTAATCAGTACATCGAAAATGCTGAGACACTTAATTTTAATACCATCAAGACTAAATTTGAAAAGATTGCTCCAATTCTACAAACAATCCATGCGTCTGGTAAAGAACTAAGAGGAGAGTTTGCCCCTTTTGAGGAAATCAAAAATATGAATCATTGATTCAAGGGGAGATTTTTTATCCTAATTATGAAGCTGTCAGAAAATCAGTTCTTTCTTTAAAAAATGAGCTTGAACAAATTGGAATTGAGAAAAAATCATGTCATATTGATTTGGTTCCAGAAAACTTTATTGAAGGTCCAGACGGGCATCTTTATCTAATTGATTGGGAGTATTCTTCTATGAATGATCCCATGTGGGATCTGGCAGCCCTCTTCTTAGAATCTGAGTTTACTAGTGCGGAAGAAGAAGACTTTTTAAGTCATTATGAGAGTGACAAGACTCCTGTTTCAAGAGAGAAAATTCGTATTTACAAAATCTTGCAAGATATCATTTGGAGTCTTTGGACTATTTACAAAGAAGAAAATGGTGCAGATTTCGGAGATTACGGAATCTCTCGTTACAATAGAGCAGTAAAAGAATTAGAGTCTGAAGGAGAATTAAATGAAAACTAAAAATGGAGTTTCTTTTGGGCTACTATCAGGTGTGTTCTGGGGATTAGGATTAACTATTAGTGCTTATATCTTTTCAATCTTTACTGAGCTTTCGCCTTTTGTAGTAGCAGCAGCACACGATTTTCTGAGTATTTTTATCTTGCTAGGATATCTTCTAGTTAAAGAAGGAAAGGTACGTTTTTCAATCTTCTTGAACATTCGAAATGTCAGTGTTATTATCGGAGCACTATTGGCTGGGCCAATAGGCATGCAGGCCAATCTCTATGCAGTCAAATATATCGGTAGTTCATTAGCATCCTCAGTTTCAGCTATTTATCCTGCAGTATCTGTCATTCTCGCTTTCTTTTTCTTAAAGCATAAGGTTTCTAAGAATACAGTATTTGGAATCTTATTAATCATTGCAGGGATTATTGCTCAGACTTACAAGGTTGAACAAGTGAATTCCTTCTATATAGGAATACTCTGTGCCTTGATTTGTGCGCTTGCTTGGGGAAGTGAAAGTGTTCTGAGCTCATTTGCTATGGAAAGTGAACTCAGTGAACTCGAAGCACTCTTGATACGACAAGTCACATCCTTCTTGTCCTATCTTGTCATTGTTCTCTTCTCGCATCATTCATTTGCGGAAGTGGCAAATGGTCAATTGTTGGGTCTTTTGATTATCTTTGCAGCATTTAATATGATTTCTTATCTAGCCTATTATATGGCTATTAATCGATTGCAGCCGGCAAAAGCTACTGGTCTAAATGTCAGTTATGTAGTATGGACTGTTTTGTTTGCAGCGATTTTCTTGGGCTCGCCCCTTAATTTACTGACCATTATTACTTCCCTTATCGTAATGGCTGGTGTTTATATTATTATTAAAGAATAAAGGAGAAAACGCGTGAAAGCGATTATCTTAGCAGCGGGATTGGGAACTCGTTTGAGACCCATGACAGAAAATACTCCCAAAGCCTTGGTTAAAGTTAATCAAAAACCTTTGGTTGAATATCAAATTGAATTTTTAAAAGAACGTGGTATTGATGACATTATCATCGTTGTAGGTTATTTGAAAGAACAATTCGACTATCTTAAAGAAAAATACGGTGTTCGTTTGGTCTTCAATGATAAGTATGCTGATTACAACAACTTTTACTCTCTTTACTTGGTAAAAGAAGAGTTGGCTAACAGCTACGTTATCGATGCGGATAACTATCTTTTCAAGAATATGTTCCGTAATGATATCAAACGTTCAACTTACTTTAGTGTTTATCGTGAAGATTGTGACAATGAGTGGTTCCTAGTTTACGGAGATGACTACAAAGTTCAAGATATCATTGTCGATAGCAAAAACGGACGTATCTTGAGTGGAGTATCGTTCTGGGATGCTCCAACAGCTGAGAAGATTGTTGGATTTATAGACCAGGCCTATGCAAGTGGCGAATTTGTTGACCTATATTGGGACAACATGGTCAAAGACAACATTAAAAATTAGATGTTTACGTAGAGGAATTGGAAGAAAATTCTATCTATGAAATCGACAGTGTTAAAGATTATCAAAAATTGGAGAAGATTCTGTCTTCACAAAAGTAATCAAATTTTATGAACTGATACCTTACCTATTTTTGCTTGACTTTTTAGGGTTGATACAGTATACTAGTAAAAATTTAACCTTTAAGGGAAGTCCAGAGAGACTCACAAGGTGTCAGATAGAAAATAGATTACACAAACTTCGAATAAACAAACTTTATTTGATTCTTTTCTGTAAGTATCTTACTGAAACCTTGCGATTGCAAGGTTTTTCTTTTTCTGAACCCCTTAAAATTTAAGGAGGAAAAGTTTTGAATCCAAATTGTAAAAAACGCATGGGTGCCATTCGCATGGAAACCATGAAAGTAGTGTCTCAACAGGAAATCGAACCAGCGATCTTTGAACTCCTACTTCAAGGAGAAATGGTTGAAGCTATGAAAGCAGGCCAATTTCTTCATTTACGAGTTCCTGATGATGCTCATCTCTTGCGGCGTCCGATTTCAATCTCGTCTATAGATAAGGCTAATAAACAATGCCGTCTTATCTATCGTATCGAAGGTTCTGGTACGGCAATTTTTTCAACCTTAAAAACAGGTGATAGCTTAGATGTTATGGGACCTCAAGGAAATGGCTTTGACTTATCTGATTTAGACAAGCAGAGTCATGTTCTCCTAGTCGGTGGAGGAATCGGAGTGCCACCCTTACTTGAAGTGGCTAGACAACTGTATGATCGTGGTGTAAAAATAACAACTGTTCTTGGATTTGCTAGTAAAGAAGCTATTATTCTAGAAAAGGAATTAGCTCAGTATGGTCAAGTCTTTGTGACGACTGATGATGGTTCTTATGGAATCAAAGGGAATGTCTCAGTTGTGATTAAGGAATTTGACACTGAATTTGATGCCATCTATTCATGCGGAGCACCTGGTATGATGAAATATATCAATCAAACATTCTACGACCATCCCAGAGCTTATCTATCTTTAGAATCACGTATGGCTTGTGGTATGGGAGCTTGTTATGCCTGCGTCTTAAAAGTTCCCGATAGTGATACGGTTAGTCAACGTGTGTGTGAAGATGGACCTGTCTTTAAAACAGGAACAGTTGTTTTATAAGGAGAGTATTATGACTACAAATCGATTACAAGTCTCTCTACCAGGCTTAGAATTAAAGAATCCTATCATTCCCGCATCAGGCTGTTTTGGTTTTGGTCAAGAGTATGCTAAATATTACGATTTAGACCTCTTGGGATCTATTATGATAAAGGCTACTACGCTTGAACCGCGTTTTGGTAATCCAACTCCACGAGTGGCAGAAACACCTGCTGGTATGCTGAATGCCATTGGTCTACAAAATCCTGGTTTAGATGTCGTACTCTCTGAAAAGTTACCTTGGTTGCAAAGGGAATATCCGAATCTTCCAATCATTGCCAATGTTGCTGGATTTTCAAAGCAAGAATATGCAGCAGTTTCTAGTGGTATTTCCAAGGCACCTAACGTGAAAGCCATTGAGCTCAATATTTCTTGTCCAAACGTCGATCATGGGAATCACGGACTTTTGATTGGGCAAGACCCAGATTTGGCTTATGATGTGGTAAAAGCAGCCGTAGAGGCTTCATCAGTTCCTGTTTACGTTAAACTAACACCAAGTGTGACCGATATTACTTCCGTTGCAAAAGCTGCAGAGGACGCAGGTGCTAGTGGTCTCACTATGATTAATACCCTTGTTGGTATGCGCTTTGGTCTCAAAACTAGAAAACCAATCATTGCCAATGGTACTGGTGGAATGTCTGGTCCTGCAGTCTTTCCGGTAGCTCTTAAACTAATCCGTCAAGTAGCTCAAACAACCAATCTTCCAATCATTGGTATGGGAGGAGTTGATTCAGCTGAAGCTACTATAGAAATGTATTTGGCAGGTGCCTCAGCTATTGGTGTTGGGACAGCAAACTTTACCAATCCATATGCCTGCCCTGACATCATTGACAATCTTCCTAGAGTCATGGATAAATATGGTATAGATAGTCTAGAGCAACTACGTAAAGAAGTGAAAAAAAGTTTATTCTAAGTTTTATGCCATAGATTAAGTCTAAATTGTTTTGAAAGCGCCATTTTTCTGGTATAATAAATACTATGATTATTACAGTACCTATTAAAACAGAAAAAGATATTGCAACACCAGGACCAAACGTCCTTGTATTAGGTTATTTTGATGGAGTTCACCTTGGACATCAAAAATTATTTGACATAGCTTCTAAGATTGCTGCTGAAAAGCGACAGGGAGTAGCTCTAGTAACCTTTAACGAATCACCAAAACTAACTCTAAATCAATACTCACCTGAACACTTATTGCATATTCTGAATGCTAGTGAACGGGAGCGTAGATTGAAGAGAGCTGGAGTTGAAAGCTTGTATTTGATGGATTTTTCTAGTCGAGTTGCAAATATGACCGCTCAAGAATTCATTGATACCTACGTCAAGGAAGCAAAGGCAGATACGATTGTGGTTGGTTTTGACTATACTCTTGGATCAGATAGAAAAACAGCCGAAGATTTAAAAGAACTTTTCCATGGAGAAGTGATTATCGTTCCACCAGTAGAGGACGAAAAAGGGAAAATTAGTTCTACACGGATTCGTCAAGCCATCTTAGAGGGTGATGTAAAAGAAGCTGGAAAACTTCTCGGTGCTCCACTACCAACAAGAGGTGTAGTGGTTCATGGTAATGCCCGTGGTCGAACTATTGGCTTTCCTACAGCCAATCTAGTCAATTTGGATCGGACTTATATGCCGGCTGATGGTGTCTATGCTGTTGATGTTGAAATTCAGAGAAAAGTCTATCGTGGAATGGCTAGTCTAGGCAAAAATGTGACCTTTGATGGTGAAGAAGAGCGTTTTGAAGTTCATATCTTTGATTTTTCTGACGATATCTATGGGGAAACTGTCATCGTTTCCTGGTTGGACCGTATCCGTGATATGGTAAAATTTGATAGCGTTGATCAATTGGTTAAGCAGCTTAAGCAAGATGAACAGATGGCAAGAAAATAGGATTTGAAATGATAGGAGGGTTTGAGATTATCTCAAGCTCTTTTTTTGAAATATCATATATTATTTTTGATAAGCGCTTTCTTTCCCAATTTAATAGTATTTGTGTTTAAGATGATTATTGAAATTTATAGGAATTTTTGCTATAATTTAATCATCAAACTAAAGGAGATTATGATGTTTAAAGAGAAAAGAAATAAAGGCTTTATTTCAGGGCTTATTCTTTCACTAGTTTTCTTTGCTTTTTCTGCAGGAACTGTCTTCATGTGGAATCATCATCAACATCCAATGGATCCATTTTCAGACGACACACGGTCAGGTAAAGAAGTTACTATGACTGTCTATGATATCTATCCAGAAGTGGTTGGAGAAGTTGAAGGTGGAAGTGTTTTATATCTTGTGCAATATAGCAATGATGGTGATGGTAAATTTGCAGTTGTAGAGGCTAAAGAAAATGATAAAGAGATTCAAAAACTTATGGATCAAGCTGAAACTGAAACACTTATAGATAATCCAGCTACTCTAGTAGGTACACAGTTACAACCTCTAGGTAAAAATGTTAACAACAAATCTCGAAATAATAGAATTGTAGATTTGTCTGGCTTTCTTGACTCTATACTTGAACCTGATTCAACTGTTGCATTGAACATGAATTCAAGTGTCTATCTGAGTTTGACTGAACACTCAAAAGATGGCTGGTGGCATCTCATAAGTGCTGCAATTTTTGGAGGAATTGGACTATTTACATTAGTGAGTGCCTTTCTTCTTCGTAAAAAAATCTATCGCAGCTTTTGAAGAGCTTTATCAAGCCTATCCTGAATTGCAAGGAAATGTTGAAAATCTAACTGGTTTGGCAGAATTTTATGATGAGAGTCTAAAGGTAATCCTTTATAAAAATCATCTCATCACTTACTTTAAAGGGACTCAAGCTTTAGACCTACGAGATGTTGAGCAACTTTATCTAGTTGAAACAAGAATTAACCGTTCCCTAATCACAAATAAAGTCTACCAGTTCTGCTATGTTCGTAAGAATGCTAAGAAAAAACAAGACATGACCTTGAAAACAACTAAAACAGTTCAAGAGCAACTGGAAGAACTTTGGGATTTAATCTCAGATAAATTTCCAGATATTCATATAGGAGTTTAATAGCAAAGCATCGATTTTCGATGCTTTTTTTATGTATATGATAATTTGTCATAATTTTTTTAATAATTTGATTAGATTTTTAGAGGAAATTATAAAATCAATTTATAGGCTTGTTGTTATAAAGTTTACGAATATTTGATACAAATTAAAAAAATATGCAATTATCATTTGAGATTTCAAAAAAATTCTATAATTTCAACTAAATTATAATACTTGGTAAGAAAAAAATAAAGAGCATGAGTAAGGCTTTTTAAAGGGTTCAAGATGCTAACAGAGTATAATCAAAGAAGAATTTTTATATTATTTATAAAATTTATACCATAACATAAAAATAAATGCATAAAATAAATAAGGTTTTTCTTTCTAATTTTTTTGGTTAAATAATTAGAAAAAAATAGTTACATTGTGGTAAAATGTAAGGTAGCATCAATTTTTAGAATTGATAGAAAAACGGAAGGTGTTTAAATGTTTTTTAAAAGAAATGAAGGTCAATTTAGAGAAACAGATCGTGTTACAAGATTTAAGTTAATCAAGTCTGGTAAACATTGGTTACGTGCCTCTACATCCCTTTTTGGTTTATTTAAAGTCATTCGTGGCGGAGTGGATACAGCTCAAGTATCAACAGAGATTGTTGAGGAGCGTTCTTCTACACCATTGACAGGAATCGATGTCCTTAAGGGGATAGTAGCGGCTGGTTCGGTTATCGGAGGAGGAGCTATCGTTCAGACGCAGGTTTATGCTAATGAACAAACAGCAGTAGAAAAAGTAATTGATACAGATAGCACGCTCGTCAATACGGACAAAGTTGTTCTAGGGACAGTTGGGCAAGAAGATCAAGAAACTCCAGCTTCAGATGTGACTTCTCAGTCTATTAGTGAGAGTGTTTCAGTCTCTGAAAGTCAATCCCTATCAGAGTCCTTGTCTTCATCAGTGTCTGCAAGTACATCTGCGTCAGAGTCAGCTTCAACATCTGCCTCTACGTCAACTTCAGCATCTACCTCAGCTTCAACTTCAACCAGTACATCTGAGTCAGTAGCTAAATCAGAAAGTCTTTCTGGGACAGGCTCTACAAGTCCTGCAGTTACAAACTCGGCAAGTAAGAGTGTTGCTAGCGGAACTACCAAGGGAGAGGATGGAGTAGCAAATAAAGCTAACTCTACAATTACCTATAATTCTACAGTAGCTAACTTGAATACTGCTTCAGCAAATGTAGTAGCATCTAACAAAGTTATTGCTAGTGAAGTAACTGATTTAACAACTGCTGCAACAGGGGTAGTAACTGCGACTGAAACTGATAAAAAACGTGCAGAGCAAGAGAAAAAACTCAAAGGCCTTTCAGATGAGATAGGAACCTATCTCGGTCGACTAGGTCATCGTGAAGGAGCAGAGTCTACGCTTCTAAAAGGAAAAGCTACGATTGAAGCTATTCAAAATGCTTTGACAGATCCTAACGCTGACCTTAACACCCTTATCACTGAAGCTACTAGAACACGTAATAGCGTGGTGAACACGGTCCTTCGTGCTAGTTCTGGGGCGCGTGACTACCGTAATGGTCAAGCTTTGACTTCTTCAAATGACTTTCGTATTCCATTCAATACGAACGCTTCTTTAGGAAATGCGACTTACAACTCAAGAGCTAAGTTGGTTGTACCAATAAAAACCAAGCAAACTACTTTAAAACATCAGGGAATGCAAATCTAAGTGGTGGTACAGTAACCTTAACACAAAACACTGGTAATCAAGCTGGTTCCTATACATTGAAAACCAAGATTGATATGACTGAGAGTTTCACTCTGACAGGTAAGATCAATCTTGGAGATTCTTATGAAGGTCATCCTAATGGTCACTATGGTGGTGATGGGATTGCGGCGGTGTTTTCAACTGCCGCACCTGGTGTCATCGGTAATGGTGGTAAAAATCATAATGGTGCTGGTGGCTCTCTCGGTATGGGAGGAGACAACCTCAAGGGTTCCTTTGGTTTTAAGCTTGATACCTATCACAATACTAGTAGAACTAATCCTATTGATAAAGCATCTTCTGATCCTGGAAGTGTAGGTGGTGGTGGCGCCTTTGGTGGTTTTATCTATAACTATAATGGTAACAATGCTGGGGCACGAGGAACCGTCTATCCAGTAATACGTACATTTTCAAAATTGTCTCAAAATCCAACGGATAATTCTCTGAAAGATTACCAAGTTTCCTACGACGGTAGAACGAAAGAAATGACGGTTACCTACAATGGTCAAACTTGGTCTATGAACTTGCAATCAGACAAACTGGCACTAATGAGTGATGCGAATGTATTGGGAAATCCAGATACTAATGCACTTAAGTACCAAAATACTTTCAATAGTTTATTATCAAACGCTGGATATCCTGAAGAGCTAGCCTTGGCTATTTTTGCTTCTACTGGTTCTGCATATAACTTGCAACAGTTTAGACTAGAAAAATTTGAATACTCTGCTCGTGGTGCCTATGTTACAGCTCATTTCATCGATGCAGATACTGGAGAGGAAATCCCTGGTAAGGATGAGGTGTTTATCCAACAACTTCCAGGAACAACTGTTGATCTTTCACAATATTTGAACATTGATGGTTATCAGTTGAAGGCAACTAACGTTGCAACTGCCAAAGGATATGTATCAGGCAATACTGTCAGAGTTCTTGAAGGGAAACAAGGTATTACCTATGCCTTCCATAAGATAAGACAGAATGAACTTTATAATGCTACACCTAAGTTCCAACTGTTTATACTTTGCAAGGGGAAGCTGCGACAGATGTTGCTAATGTAAATAACTTTGTCACTGTTGATCCTGTTGATAGTTCAACACCAGCTGTCACTGGACATAGGATTTCTTGGGTAACGCCAATCTCTACTAGTGCAAGTGGGGCTCAATCAGCTCTAGCACGTGTTACCTATTCTGATAATTCGACAACGGATGTAACCATCAACTATACGGTCTATCCGAAAGTTGAAACCAAAACAAACAATGGTGTGAAAGGTCAATTTTATGCCTTTAAAGCAGTTCCAGGTAGTGATAGAACTGTTGGAGGAAGCTATGCCAATAATATTGGTGGCTATTCAAACCTCTATATCAATAGTAGTGACCTTCCATCAGGTACTACATTCTCTTATGAATATCGCCTGAATAACAATCCAAGTGCCACATTGAGTAAACAAGCTGGCTCACCTGAATTTAGTAGCGTATGGCATACAACAGGAACTAATCCTGTGTCGCACCGTACAACTTACACAGTAAGAGCTACCTATCCAAATGGACGTTTTGGTACTGTATCATCTAGCAATGCAGCCCTAACAAGTGAAACTAGCTTTGACTATACTGTAGTTGATCCGGTAGCAAAACAAGAGTATGTTACTACAGTTGGTGATAAGGCTTCATTAGCGGATATTATTGCCAATCCAAGTAATGCTATTAAGAATTCTGATGCTGGAGTTGCGATACCTGCAGGTACAACATTCAGTTGGGAACAAACTCCTGACGACGCCATGGTTGCTAATCCAGGATTCTACACAAGAAAAGTAAGAGTGACCTTACCGCAAGGTTCTACTGATGCAGCAAGAAACAGCACATCTGTTCCAGTTATCTTCAAGGTCAATCCACAAGCACCACAAATCGCAGATAATCAGGTTACTAACACAGGTGGTCTTCCAAATAAAGGAATTACAGTCACCAATGTGACGCCGGGTGCACTTGTTACCCTGACATTAAACGGACATACATTCCCTAAGACAGCGGGGAATAATGACACAAGCGTAACATTTACTGCGACAGATTTGAAGGCTGCCTATGATGGAAACAACGGTCTCCTTCCAACAGGTGACGTAACTGTTAAACAAAGTAAGGTTTTCCAAAATCCTGGTACTAGTGTAAATGAAACCTTGGAATCAGCTACAACGACTAAAACTATTACCAAGGAAACTGTAGCACCTGAAGTAACTTTTGAACTTTATGTCAAGAACGACAAGACTGGCCTATGGGAAAAACAATCGATCAAGAATAATGTTCGTCCAGGAGTCAGTGGTTACGAAGTATTCGCAGGCGACAAGATTAAAGTTGTTTTAACTGCTAAAGATAATAGTGGTAAGATTAAAACTCTGAAATTAAACGATGGAACTTCTGATATCAGTCGTATTTTCCAAACTGGTTATTCTTCAGATGATGATGCACTAGGAATTAAGGATATTATCACTGAAGCTTCAACAACAAATCCAAAAAGTATTAGAGTACACTGCTACTTACGGAGAAAAATGTCCAATATAAAGATGGAAATAAATGGACTCGTGGAACTAATGCTACAGACTTATCAGATAATACTGGTAGAGTAACGGCTGTAGTTGCACAAGGAAAATTGAATGAAAAATTCCCAGGAGCTCAACCTACTAACGCCATTGCAGTTGCCAATCCAAATGCGTTGACAAATGATGATCGCACCAAGATTCTTAATGCAGTGAAAACGGCAAATCCTCAGGTAGCCAACCGCATTAGCGATTATAGTATTGCTACCGATGGTACTGTAACGATTACCTACAAAGATGGCACAACGAACGATGTGACTATTAGGGTAATTCCACAGGCACCAGTTATCTCAGTTGCTTCTACTAATGAAACTGGTGGCTTGCCAAATCGTTCGATCGTTGTTACAAATGTAACACCAGGAGCTCTTGTAACCTTGACTTTAGCAGGGCATACGTTCGAGAAGAGAGCTAAAGATAATGAAACAAGCGTTACTTTTGAACCTGCAGAAGATCTGAAAAAGGCTTACGACGGTAACAATGGTCTCCTTCCGACTGGAGATGTAACAGCTAAGCAGACAGTTGCTGGTCTCAATTCAGAGGTGACGAGAGGAACAATCACTCCTGAACGTGTGAACCCAACAATTACCTATACTGTTACTGTAAATGGTCAGGAACCTAAGAAAGATAACAATGGTCGCTATTTGTTCTATGCAGGAGATACTATCCAGATTACCTATACAGGTAAAGATAATAGTGGTAAATTAAAAACTTTGAAGGTTTCTGGTAATCGAAAAGATTTGACGGACTTCTTTGAAAACAGACCTGAATGGGGAAGAGGTCCAATCACAAATATTATCAATACCTTAACAAATGATGACCAAACCACCTTCACCATTAATGCGGTTACTAACAAAGACCTTGCTTGGAGATCAGGAAATACCTGGGGACGTTGGCTCAATGCTACAGATCCAAGTGGAAACACTGTTGACGTCGGAGAAATTCGAATTCAACAAGATCAGTTGCAGAACTTGTTTAATAAACCTGCGATTGACTTGACTGAAGTTAAGGATAAAAATCATTTATCAGAATCTGATAAGGACAAAGTTCGCGAAGAAATCAGAAAAGCTCATGATAAGGTTGTTCCAAACGGTCGCAATCGTATTTCAAGCATTGATGTAAGTGACAGTGGCGTTGCAACAGTTTACTATAAGGATAATGCCAAAGTTGCATCTGGTAGTCAGCCGTATGCACCAACTGTTTATAATCAAAACGAGACTGTTACGGATAACAAATATCGTTCTGAATCAGCGTCAACAAGTGCATCAGTGTCAGCGTCAACTAGCGCATCAGTAAGTGCAATGACTAGCGCAAGTACATCAGCCTCAACAAGTGCAAGTACATCAGCAAGTACATCAGCCTCAACAAGTGCAAGTACATCAGCAAGTACGTCAGCCTCAACAAGTGCAAGTACATCAGCAAGTACGTCGGCTTCAACGAGCGCAAGCACGTCAGCAAGTACATCAGCTTCAACAAGTGCAAGTACGTCAGCAAGCACATCCGCATCAACAAGTGCAAGCACCTCAGCAAGTACGTCGGCTTCAACGAGCGCAAGCACTTCAGCAAGTACATCAGCCTCAACAAGCGCAAGCACCTCAGCAAGTACATCAGCTTCAACAAGTGCAAGCACCTCAGCAAGTACATCAGCCTCAACGAGCGCAAGTACATCAGCTTCAACAAGCGCAAGTACATCGGCATCAACAAGCGCAAGTACATCGGCAAGTACGTCAGCTTCAACAAGCGCAAGTACATCGGCAAGCACGTCAGCCTCAACAAGCGCAAGTACATCGGCATCAACAAGCGCAAGTACATCGGCAAGCACATCAGCGTCTGAATCAGCAAGCACAAGTGCATCGACATCAGCATCTGAGTCAGCATCAACAAGTGCATCGACATCAGCATCTGAGTCAGCGTCAACAAGTGCATCGACATCAGCATCTGAGTCAGCGTCAACATCAGCATCTGAATCAGCAAGCACAAGCGCATCAACAAGTGCAAGCACATCAGCATCTGAATCAGCGTCAACAAGTGCAAGCACCTCAGCATCTGAGTCAGCGTCAACAAGTGCGTCGACATCAGCATCTGAGTCAGCATCAACAAGTGCATCGACATCAGCAAGCACAAGCGCATCAACATCAGCGTCTGAATCAGCATCAACAAGTGCATCAACAAGTGCATCGACATCAGCGTCTGAATCAGCATCAACAAGTGCATCGACATCAGCGTCTGAATCAGCATCAACAAGTGCATCGACATCAGCATCTGAGTCAGCGTCAACAAGTGCATCGACATCAGCATCTGAGTCAGCAAGCACAAGTGCAAGCACATCAGCATCTGAATCAGCATCAACAAGTGCATCGACATCAGCATCTGAATCAGCATCAACAAGTGCATCGACATCAGCGTCTGAATCAGCGTCAACAAGTGCATCGACATCAGCATCTGAGTCAGCGTCAACAAGTGCATCGACATCAGCAAGCACAAGCGCATCAACATCAGCGTCTGAATCAGCATCAACAAGTGCATCAACAAGTGCATCGACATCAGCGTCAGAGTCAGCAAGCACAAGCGCGTCAACATCAGCGTCAGAGTCAGCAAGCACAAGCGCGTCAACATCAGCGTCTGAATCAGCATCAACAAGTGCATCGACATCAGCGTCTGAATCAGCGTCAACAAGTGCATCGACATCAGCATCTGAGTCAGCGTCAACAAGTGCATCGACATCAGCATCTGAGTCAGCAAGCACAAGTGCAAGCACAAGCGCGTCAACATCAGCGTCTGAATCAGCAAGCACAAGTGCATCGACATCAGCGTCTGAATCAGCAAGCACAAGCGCATCAACATCAGCATCTGAATCAGCATCAACAAGTGCATCGACATCAGCATCTGAATCAGCATCAACAAGTGCATCAACCTCAGCGTCTGAATCAGCGTCAACAAGTGCAAGCACCTCAGCATCTGAGTCAGCGTCAACAAGTGCGTCGACATCAGCATCTGAGTCAGCGTCAACAAGTGCATCGACATCAGCATCTGAATCAGCAAGCACAAGCGCGTCGACATCAGCATCTGAATCAGCATCAACAAGTGCATCGACATCAGCATCTGAGTCAGCATCAACAAGTGCATCGACATCAGCATCTGAGTCAGCGTCAACAAGTGCATCGACATCAGCATCTGAATCAGCATCAACAAGTGCATCGACATCAGCGTCTGAATCAGCAAGCACAAGTGCATCGACATCAGCGTCTGAATCAGCAAGCACAAGCGCATCAACATCAGCATCTGAATCAGCATCAACAAGTGCATCGACATCAGCATCTGAATCAGCATCAACAAGTGCATCAACCTCAGCGTCTGAATCAGCGTCAACAAGTGCAAGCACCTCAGCATCTGAGTCAGCGTCAACAAGTGCATCAACATCAGCATCTGAGTCAGCGTCAACAAGTGCAAGCACATCAGCATCTGAGTCAGCGTCAACAAGTGCATCGACCTCAGCGTCAGAGTCAGCATCAACAAGTGCATCGACATCAGCATCTGAGTCAGCATCAACAAGTGCATCGACATCAGCATCTGAGTCAGCGTCAACAAGTGCAAGTACATCAGCATCTGAATCAGCATCTGAATCAGCATCAACAAGTGCATCGACATCAGCGTCTGAATCAGCGTCAACAAGCGCATCGACATCAGCGTCTGAATCAGCATCAACAAGTGCAAGCACCTCAGCATCTGAGTCAGCAAGCACAAGCGCGTCAACAAGTGCAAGCACATCAGCATCTGAATCAGCATCAACAAGTGCAAGCACATCAGCATCTGAATCAGCAAGCACAAGCGCGTCAACATCAGCATCTGAGTCAGCAAGCACAAGCGCGTCGACATCAGCATCTGAATCAGCGTCAACAAGTGCAAGCACATCAGCGTCTGAATCAGCAAGCACAAGCGCATCAACATCAGCGTCTGAGTCAGCAAGCACAAGCGCATCAACATCAGCGTCTGAATCAGCAAGCACAAGCGCATCAACATCAGCGTCTGAGTCAGCAAGCACAAGCGCATCAACATCAGCATCTGAGTCAGCAAGCACAAGCGCATCAACATCAGCGTCTGAATCAGCCTCAACAAGTGCAAGCACATCAGCATCTGAATCAGCAAGCACAAGTGCAAGCACATCAGCATCTGAATCAGCAAGCACAAGTGCATCGACATCAGCATCTGAATCAGCAAGCACAAGTGCAAGCACATCAGCATCTGAATCAGCAAGCACAAGTGCATCGACATCAGCATCTGAGTCAGCGTCAACAAGCGCATCAACATCAGCGTCTGAATCAGCAAGCACAAGCGCATCAACAAGTGCATCAACATCAGCGTCTGAATCAGCGTCAACAAGTGCAAGCACCTCAGCGTCTGAATCAGCAAGCACAAGTGCATCGACATCAGCGTCAACAAGTGCAAGCACATCAGCATCTGAGTCAGCAAGCACAAGTGCATCGACATCAGCGTCAGAGTCAGCATCAACAAGCGCGTCAACATCAGCATCTGAGTCAGCATCAACAAGTGCATCAACATCAGCATCTGAATCAGCAAGCACAAGTGCATCGACATCAGCATCTGAGTCAGCATCAACAAGTGCATCGACATCAGCATCTGAGTCAGCAAGCACAAGCGCATCAACCTCAGCGTCTGAATCAGCGTCAACAAGTGCATCGACATCAGCGTCTGAATCAGCATCAACAAGTGCATCGACATCAGCGTCTGAATCAGCGTCAACAAGTGCATCAACATCAGCATCTGAGTCAGCGTCAACAAGTGCAAGCACATCAGCATCTGAATCAGCAAGCACAAGCGCATCAACATCAGCATCTGAGTCAGCATCAACAAGTGCATCGACATCAGCATCTGAATCAGCATCTGAATCAGCATCAACAAGTGCATCAACATCAGCATCTGAGTCAGCGTCAACAAGTGCATCAACATCAGCATCTGAGTCAGCGTCAACAAGTGCATCGACCTCAGCGTCAGAGTCAGCATCAACAAGCGCAAGCACATCAGCATCTGAGTCAGCGTCAACAAGTGCATCGACATCAGCATCTGAGTCAGCATCAACAAGCGCAAGCACATCAGCATCTGAGTCAGCATCAACAAGTGCAAGCACATCAGCATCTGAGTCAGCCTCAACAAGTGCAAGCACATCAGCATCTGAGTCAGCGTCAACAAGTGCAAGCACATCAGCATCTGAGTCAGCGTCAACAAGTGCATCGACATCAGCATCTGAGTCAGCATCAACAAGCGCAAGCACATCAGCATCTGAGTCAGCATCAACAAGTGCAAGCACATCAGCATCTGAGTCAGCAAGCACAAGCGCATCAACCTCAGCGTCTGAATCAGCGTCAACAAGTGCATCGACATCAGCGTCTGAATCAGCAAGCACAAGTGCATCGACCTCAGCATCTGAATCAGCGTCAACAAGTGCATCAACATCAGCATCTGAGTCAGCGTCAACAAGTGCAAGCACATCAGCATCTGAATCAGCATCTGAATCAGCATCAACAAGCGCATCAACATCAGCATCTGAGTCAGCGTCAACAAGTGCAAGCACATCAGCATCTGAGTCAGCGTCAACAAGTGCAAGCACATCAGCATCTGAGTCAGCGTCAACAAGTGCATCGACATCAGCATCTGAGTCAGCATCAACAAGCGCAAGCACATCAGCATCTGAGTCAGCATCAACAAGTGCAAGCACATCAGCATCTGAGTCAGCAAGCACAAGCGCATCAACCTCAGCGTCTGAATCAGCGTCAACAAGTGCATCGACATCAGCGTCTGAATCAGCAAGCACAAGTGCATCGACCTCAGCATCTGAATCAGCGTCAACAAGTGCATCAACATCAGCATCTGAGTCAGCGTCAACAAGTGCAAGCACATCAGCATCTGAATCAGCATCAACAAGTGCAAGCACATCAGCATCTGAGTCAGCGTCAACAAGTGCAAGCACATCAGCATCTGAGTCAGCGTCAACAAGTGCATCGACATCAGCATCTGAATCAGCATCAACAAGCGCATCAACATCAGCATCTGAGTCAGCATCAACAAGTGCAAGCACATCAGCATCTGAATCAGCGTCAACAAGTGCATCGACATCAGCGTCTGAATCAGCATCAACAAGTGCATCGACATCAGCATCTGAATCAGCATCAACAAGTGCAAGCACATCAGCATCTGAGTCAGCCTCAACAAGTGCAAGCACATCAGCATCTGAGTCAGCAAGCACAAGTGCATCAACATCAGCATCTGAATCAGCAAGCACAAGTGCAAGCACATCAGCATCTGAGTCAGCATCAACAAGTGCATCGACATCAGCGTCTGAATCAGCAAGCACAAGCGCATCAACATCAGCGTCAGAGTCAGCATCAACAAGTGCATCGACATCAGCATCTGAATCAGCAAGCACAAGTGCATCGACCTCAGCGTCTGAATCAGCAAGCACATCTGCTTCAACAAGTGCATCGACATCAGCATCTGAGTCAGCGTCAACAAGTGCAAGCACCTCAGCGTCTGAATCAGCAAGCACAAGTGCATCGACATCAGCGTCAGAGTCAGCATCAACAAGCGCGTCAACATCAGCATCTGAGTCAGCATCAACAAGTGCATCAACATCAGCATCTGAATCAGCATCTGAATCAGCAAGCACAAGTGCATCGACATCAGCATCTGAGTCAGCATCAACAAGTGCATCGACATCAGCGTCTGAATCAGCAAGCACAAGTGCATCGACATCAGCATCTGAGTCAGCATCAACAAGTGCATCGACATCAGCGTCTGAATCAGCAAGCACAAGTGCAAGCACCTCAGCATCTGAGTCAGCAAGCACAAGTGCATCGACATCAGCGTCTGAATCAGCGTCAACAAGTGCATCGACATCAGCATCTGAGTCAGCGTCAACAAGTGCATCAACATCAACATCAGCATCTGAATCAGCAAGCACAAGTGCATCGACATCAGCATCTGAGTCAGCATCAACAAGTGCATCGACATCAGCGTCTGAATCAGCAAGCACAAGTGCAAGCACCTCAGCATCTGAGTCAGCAAGCACAAGTGCATCGACATCAGCGTCTGAATCAGCGTCAACAAGTGCAAGCACATCAGCATCTGAATCAGCATCAACAAGTGCATCGACCTCAGCGTCAGAGTCAGCATCAACAAGCGCGTCAACATCAGCATCTGAGTCAGCATCAACAAGTGCATCAACATCAGCATCTGAATCAGCAAGCACAAGTGCAAGCACATCAGCATCTGAATCAGCAAGCACAAGCGCGTCAACATCAGCATCTGAGTCAGCAAGCACAAGTGCAAGCACCTCAGCATCTGAGTCAGCAAGCACAAGTGCATCGACATCAGCGTCTGAATCAGCGTCAACAAGTGCAAGCACATCAGCATCTGAATCAGCATCAACAAGTGCATCGACCTCAGCGTCAGAGTCAGCATCAACAAGCGCGTCAACATCAGCATCTGAGTCAGCATCAACAAGTGCATCAACATCAGCATCTGAATCAGCAAGCACAAGTGCAAGCACATCAGCATCTGAATCAGCAAGCACAAGTGCATCGACATCAGCATCTGAGTCAGCAAGCACAAGCGCATCAACAAGTGCAAGCACATCAGCGTCTGAATCAGCAAGCACAAGTGCATCGACATCAGCGTCTGAATCAGCAAGCACAAGTGCAAGCACATCAGCATCTGAGTCAGCAAGCACAAGTGCATCGACATCAGCGTCTGAATCAGCGTCAACAAGTGCATCGACCTCAGCATCTGAATCAGCTTCAACAAGTGCATCGACATCAGCATCTGAGTCAGCGTCAACAAGCGCAAGCACATCAGCATCTGAGTCAGCATCAACAAGTGCATCGACCTCAGCGTCAGAATCAGCAAGCACAAGCGCGTCAACATCAGCATCTGAGTCAGCAAGCACAAGCGCGTCAACAAGTGCATCGACATCAGCATCTGAATCAGCAAGCACAAGTGCATCGACCTCAGCGTCTGAATCAGCAAGCACAAGCGCGTCAACATCAGCATCTGAATCAGCAAGCACAAGCGCATCAACATCAGCGTCTGAATCAGCAAGCACAAGCGCGTCGACATCAGCGTCTGAGTCAGCATCAACAAGTGCATCAACCTCAGCATCTGAATCAGCTTCAACAAGTGCATCGACCTCAGCATCTGAATCAGCTTCAACAAGTGCATCGACATCAGCATCTGAGTCAGCGTCAACAAGCGCAAGCACATCAGCATCTGAGTCAGCATCAACAAGTGCATCGACATCAGCGTCTGAATCAGCAAGCACAAGTGCAAGCACCTCAGCATCTGAGTCAGCAAGCACAAGTGCATCGACATCAGCGTCTGAATCAGCGTCAACAAGTGCAAGCACATCAGCATCTGAATCAGCATCAACAAGTGCATCGACCTCAGCGTCAGAGTCAGCATCAACAAGCGCGTCAACATCAGCATCTGAGTCAGCATCAACAAGTGCATCAACATCAGCATCTGAATCAGCAAGCACAAGTGCAAGCACATCAGCATCTGAATCAGCAAGCACAAGTGCATCGACATCAGCATCTGAGTCAGCAAGCACAAGCGCATCAACAAGTGCAAGCACCTCAGCGTCTGAATCAGCAAGCACAAGTGCATCGACATCAGCGTCTGAATCAGCAAGCACAAGTGCAAGCACATCAGCATCTGAGTCAGCAAGCACAAGTGCATCGACATCAGCGTCTGAATCAGCGTCAACAAGTGCATCGACCTCAGCATCTGAATCAGCTTCAACAAGTGCATCGACATCAGCATCTGAGTCAGCGTCAACAAGCGCAAGCACATCAGCATCTGAGTCAGCATCAACAAGTGCATCGACCTCAGCGTCAGAATCAGCAAGCACAAGCGCGTCAACATCAGCATCTGAGTCAGCAAGCACAAGCGCATCAACGTCTGCTTCAGAGTCAGCATCAACAAGTGCATCGACCTCAGCGTCTGAATCAGCAAGCACAAGCGCGTCAACATCAGCATCTGAATCAGCAAGCACAAGCGCATCAACATCAGCGTCTGAATCAGCAAGCACAAGCGCGTCGACATCAGCGTCTGAGTCAGCATCAACAAGTGCATCAACCTCAGCATCTGAATCAGCTTCAACAAGTGCATCGACCTCAGCATCTGAATCAGCTTCAACAAGTGCATCGACATCAGCATCTGAGTCAGCGTCAACAAGCGCAAGCACATCAGCATCTGAGTCAGCATCAACAAGTGCAAGCACATCAGCATCTGAGTCAGCATCAACAAGTGCATCGACCTCAGCATCTGAGTCAGCAAGCACAAGCGCATCAACGTCTGCTTCAGAGTCAGCAAGCACAAGTGCAAGCACATCAGCATCTGAATCAGCGTCAACAAGTGCATCAACATCAGCATCTGAGTCAGCATCAACAAGTGCATCGACCTCAGCATCTGAATCAGCAAGCACAAGCGCATCAACGTCTGCTTCAGAGTCAGCAAGCACAAGTGCAAGCACATCAGCATCTGAATCAGCGTCAACAAGTGCATCAACATCAGCATCTGAGTCAGCATCAACAAGTGCATCGACCTCAGCATCTGAATCAGCTTCAACAAGTGCATCGACATCAGCATCTGAGTCAGCGTCAACAAGCGCAAGCACATCAGCATCAACATCAGCATCTGAGTCAGCATCAACAAGTGCAAGCACATCAGCATCTGAGTCAGCATCAACAAGTGCAAGCACATCAGCATCTGAGTCAGCGTCAACAAGCGCAAGCACATCAGCATCTGAGTCAGCATCAACAAGTGCATCGACCTCAGCGTCAGAATCAGCAAGCACAAGCGCGTCAACATCAGCATCTGAATCAGCAAGCACAAGCGCATCAACATCAGCGTCTGAATCAGCAAGCACAAGCGCGTCGACATCAGCATCTGAGTCAGCTTCAACAAGTGCATCGACATCAGCGTCTGAGTCAGCATCAACAAGTGCATCAACATCAGCGTCTGAATCAGCGTCAACAAGTGCATCGACCTCAGCATCTGAATCAGCAAACACAAGCGCGTCAACAAGTGCATCAACATCAGCATCTGAGTCAGCGTCAACAAGCGCATCAACATCAGCGTCTGAATCAGCAAGCACAAGCGCGTCAACATCAGCATCTGAATCAGCGTCAACAAGTGCATCAACATCAGCATCTGAGTCAGCAAGCACAAGCGCATCAACGTCTGCTTCAGAGTCAGCAAGCACAAGTGCATCAACATCAGCATCTGAATCAGCAAGCACAAGCGCGTCAACATCAGCATCTGAGTCAGCAAGCACAAGTGCATCAACATCAGCATCTGAATCAGCATCAACAAGTGCATCAACATCAGCATCTGAGTCAGCGTCAACAAGTGCAAGCACATCAGCATCAACATCAGCATCTGAATCAGCATCAACAAGTGCATCGACATCAGCGTCTGAGTCAGCATCAACAAGTGCAAGCACATCAGCATCTGAGTCAGCGTCAACAAGTGCAAGCACATCAGCATCTGAATCAGCAAGCACAAGCGCGTCGACATCAGCATCTGAATCAGCAAGCACAAGCGCATCAACATCAGCGTCTGAATCAGCAAGCACATCTGTTGTTACAAGTAAGGGAATGCCAGAGAGCTTATCGCTTGATAGCTTAGATATCGATAGTGTGATTACATCGGATTCGATCAGCACATCAGTATCGCAATCACTATCATTATCAGTAAGTACTAGCCAATCAATGGCTCATTCGACTTCAACTAGTCAAACTCCTCAAGCTGATAGCAGTAAAACACGTAAGCAACTTCCAAATACTGGAACAACAGCTTCAGCTACAAATGCTCTTCTTGGAGCTGTAGCAGGTCTAACAGGATTAGGTTTAGTAGCTAAACGTCGTAAACGTGATGATGAAGAATAAATCTTCTAACGATTCTATTAGTTGATTGTTCCGATCAAAAAACCTGAAAGATATAACTTTCAGGTTTTTTAGTTTTATAATATTTGGCTCTTTGTCAACTGTAGTGGGTTGAACAAAAGCTAAGATCTGGAGAGGACGATCGTCGTCCTCTCCATTTTTATATTCAGAGCGATGAAAATTCGTTTCTTAAAGTTGTCAAAGTTCCTAAAACCAAAGGCATTTCGTTTGATGAGTTTAATGAGATTATTAGTCGCTTCCAATTTAGCGTTAGAATAGGGTAATTGAAGAGCGTTGACAATCTTCTCTTTATCCTTTAGAAAGGTTTTAAAGACAGTCTGAAAAAGAGGATGAACCTGCTTTAGATTGTCCTCAATAAGTCCGAAGAATTTGTCAGGTTCCTTGTTCTGAAAGTGAAAAAGAAAGAGTTGATATAGATTGTAGTGATGTTTCAACTCTTCTGAATAGCTCAAAAGCTTGTCTAGAATCTCTTTATTCGTTAAGTGCATACGAAAAGTAGGGCGATAAAATCGTTTATCACTCAGTTTACGACTATCCTGTTGAATGAGCTTCCAGTAGCGCTTGATAGCTTTGTATTCATGGGATTTTCGCTCAAATTGATTCATGATTTGAACACGGACACGACTCATAGCACGGCTGAGATGTTGGACAATATGAAAGCGGTCGAGAACGATTTTAGCGTTAGGAAAAAGTTTTCTGGCAATATCGTAGTAGGGACTAAACATATCCATTGTAATGATTTTCACCTGACAACGAACAGCTCGCTCGTAGCGCAGAAAGTGATTTCGGATGATAGCCTGTGTTCTGCCCTCAAGAACAGTGATGATGTTGAGATTGTCAAAATCTTGTGCAATGAAACTCATTTTTCCCTTGGTAAAAGAATACTCGTCCCAAGACATAATCTCAGGAAGTCGGCTAAAGTCATGTTTAAAACGGAAGTCATTGAGCTTGCGAACAACAGTTGAAGTTGAAATGGAAAGCTGATGGGCAATATCAGTCATAGAAGTCTTTTCAATCAATTTTTGCGCAATTTTTTGATTGATAATACGAGGAATTTGGTGATTTTTCTTGACGAGAGAGGACTCGGTGACCATCATTTTCGAGCACTGATAGCACTTGAAAACGGCGTTTTTCTAAGGAGGATTCTAGTAGGCATACCAGTCGTTTCGAGGTAAGGAATTTTTCGACGGTTTTTTGGAAGTCATATTTCTTCATTTGACTTCCGCAATCAGGACAAGATGGAGTCTCATAATCCAGTTTAGCGATGATTTCTTTGTGAGTATCCATATTGATGATATCTAGAATCTGGATATTAGGGTCTTTAATATCGAGTAGTTTTTGTGATAAAAATGTAATTGTTCCATATGATTCTTTCTAATGAGAGTTTGGTCGCTTTTTCATTATAGATCTTATGGAACTTTTTTTCTACAACAAAATAGGCTCCATAATATCTATAGGGGATTTACCCACTACAAATATTATAGAGCCTAATATTTGTGCTTTGTAAATATCTATAAACATTGCGGTATTTTTTTATAATTTCTGTAAAATAAAAAAACTAGCCATGAAAATAGTAGTAGCTACTAGATTCTATGACTAGTTGTAAAGTTTAAGGTTTAGACTTGATAATTTTAGTTTGTTTAGATAGGGATAGGAGTGTTTCGTCACTTAATTTAGAATCAGTGATAATAGTATCGATATCTGAAATGTTGTAAAATGTAAAGAAATCAAACTTATCAAATTTGCTATGGTCAGCTAGGAGATACTTTTTATTGGCATTTTCCAGTGCTAATTTCTGAGATTCCCCTTCGTCTTCACTAAAAGTAGCGATAGCATGGTCCTTGATACCATTACAACTAACGAAGGCTTTTGAAAATTGCAAACTGGCAATATCTTGGAGGGTTAGAGTGCCTACAAATGCTCCAGTAATTGAACGATAATTACCACCGATTAGAATTAGATCAGTTAACTTACGCTCGTTTAGAATGAGAAATACAGGTAAACTATTAGTAACAACACGAATGTTATCGATAGAAAGCTCACGCGCAAAGAACTCTAAGGTAGTACCTGGACCGATAAAAATAGTTTCTCTTTCTTCAACTAAGTGACTAGCAAAGCGAGCAATTTCTTGTTTTTCTGCTGTTTGTAGTCCTTGTTTTTCAACATTAGAACGCTCATTATTTAATAAGGAACCTGTTCGAAGTTTTTCGGCTCCACCATGAACACGAACCAGTAAATCTTTATCTGCCAACTCTTGTAAATAACGTCTAGCAGTCATATCAGAAATATCTAGGCGACTCATAATCTCTTTAACAGTGATCGTTCCTTTTGTATTAACAATTTCTAAGATAGTATCTAATTTTTCTTGCTTCAGCATCGGATCACCTCCATATCTATTACTATAATACCATAAACTAGAAAATCAATCAATGTAAAGAACAAAAATAAACAAAAACAAAAAAACATCTGAGTTTTTAAACAAGTCAGATGTTTTTTTAAAGTCTTGTATTAATCTAGACCATAGTTATAGTCGTCATCTTGCATAGCTTCAACTTCACCAAGTAGGTAACCATTACCAACTTGAGAGAAGAAGTCGTGGTTTGATGTACCAGTTGAAATCCCGTTCATAACAATTGGGTTTACATCGTCCGCTGAGTCAGGGAAGAGAGGGTCTTGTCCCAAGTTCATAAGAGCCTTATTAGCATTGTAACGAAGGAAGGTTTTAACCTCTTCAGTCCATCCAACACCATCATAGAGGCTCTCTGTGTAGCCTTCTTCATTCTCATAAAGAGTATAGAGCAGGTCGTACATCCATTCTTTTAGCTTTTCTTGCTCTTCTTCAGGCAATTCATTGAAACCGAGTTGGAATTTATAACCAATGTAGGTTCCGTGAACTGACTCATCACGAATGATCAACTTGATGATCTCAGCTACGTTGGCTAACTTGTTGTTTCCAAGATAGTAGAGAGGAGTGAAGAAACCAGAGTAGAAGAGGAAGGTTTCAAGAAAAACACTAGCTACTTTCTTTTCAAGTGGCGTTCCGTTTAGGTAGATTTCATTGATAATTTCCGCTTTTTTCTGAAGATATGGATTGGTATTTGTCCATTCAAAGATTTCTTCGATTTCAGACTTGGTATTCAAGGTTGAGAAAATAGAAGAATAAGATTTGGCATGGACAGATTCCATAAACTGGATATTGTTAAAAACAGCTTCCTCGTGAGGTGTACGAATATCAGCACGAAGAGCCTGGACACCAGTTTCTGATTGCATGGTATCAAGAAGGGTCAAACCTCCAAAAACTTTACCGACAAGGTCTTTTTCCTTGTTAGAAAGCTTTCTCCAGTCATCCAAGTCATTTGACAAAGGGATACGCGTATCGAGCCAGAATTGCTCCGTCAGTTTTTCCCAGGTTGATTTGTCGATGACATCTTCGATGGCATTCCAGTTAATGGCTTTGTAGTAAGTTTGTGACATATTTTCTTCTTTCAATCTAGTAAAAAATTATTTTCTTCTTTTTCCTGCTAAATGTTTAGCTCCTTCTGAACTTCCGTGTCTCAGTCCATCAGAAGCTACTTTATCAACCTTCTTCTTCATGAAGGAATTTTTCCTTTTTCAAATAAGAATTTTCTTTTTTTAAATAAGAATTTTTTTTTTTAATTTTTTTATTTTCCTGTTTTATCTTGCCAAATAAAAACAATTTATCAGTCTCCTAAAATGAATAAAAATTAGAAAAAAATTACGAACAATATCAACTGTGCTTATAGAGAGATGAATTAAATCACACAGCTCTCACATTGGTTAGCACCGACTTCTCCACCATCATCTGTAAAGGTACGGACGTAGTAGATAGACTTGATACCTTTGTTGAAGGCATAGTTACGAAGGATAGACAAGTCACGTGTCGTTTGTTTGTTTCTTTCTTCCATTCGTAAAGGCCTGTTGGAATATCACTACGCATGAAGAGTGTGAGTGAAAGTCCTTGGTCCACGTGCTCAGTCGCAGCAGCATAAACATCAATTACCTTACGCATATCCATGTCATAAGCGGAAGTGTAGTAAGGAATTGTTTCTGTTGACAAACCAGCAGCAGGATAGTAGATCTTACCAATTTTCTTCTCTTGACGTTCTTCGATACGTTGCGTAATTGGGTGAATAGAGGCAGAAACATCGTTGATGTAGCTGATAGAACCATTTGGCGCTACAGCAAGTCGGTTTTGGTGGTAAAGCCCATCTGCTTTAACTTTATCACGAAGTTCAGCCCAGTCAGCAGCAGTAGGAATAAAGATATCTTTGAAGAGCTCTTTAACACGGTCTGATTTCGGAAGGAATTCGCCAGTTAAATACTTATCAAAATAGCTTCCGTTAGCATAGTCTGATTTGTCAAAGTTGTGGAAGGTAACACCACGTTCACGTGCGATATTGTTTGACTCAACCAAGGTCCAGTAGTTCATAAGCATAAAGTAGATGCTTGTAAATTCAACAGACTCAGGTGATCCGTATTCGATCAATTGCTGAGCAAGATAGCTGTGAAGTCCCATAGCTCCAAGACCGAAGGTATGAGCTTGACTATTTCCGTGGTCGATAGTAGGAACAGCGACGATGTGTGAACTGTCTGTAACGAAGGTCAAAGCTCGTACCATTGCACGGATAGAACGTCCAAAGTCAGGTGAAGTCATCATGTTGACCACGTTTGTTGAACCAAGGTTACATGAGACATCAGTACCCATTTTTAGGAATTCTTGAGCATCGTTGATAAGACTTGGTTCTTGGACTTGAAGAATCTCTGAACACAAGTTACTCATGATAATCTTACCGTCAACTGGATTTGCGCGGTTAGCTGTATCAATGTTGACTACGTAAGGATAGCCTGATTCTTGTTGTAGTTTAGAAATTTCAGTTTCCAAATCACGCGCCTTGATCTTTGTCTTACGAATGTTTGGATTTGCAACTAGCTCATCGTATTTCTGTGATATCGATGTAGTTGAAAGGTACGCCATACTCTTTTTCTACAGAATATGGGCTAAATAAGTACATTTCTTCATTCTTACGTGCTAATTCGTAAAATTTATCTGGTACCACAACACCAAGTGAAAGAGTCTTGACACGAACTTTTTCATCAGCATTTTCTTTCTTAGTAGAAAGGAAAGCGATAATGTCTGGGTGAAAGACATTTAGGTAAACAACCCCAGCACCTTGACGTTGACCCAATTGGTTTGAGTAAGAGAAGCTATCTTCAAAAAGCTTCATAACTGGTACGACACCAGAAGCAGCACCTTCATACCCTTTGATAGGGGCTCCAGCTTCACGAAGGTTGCTGAGGGAAATTCCCACACCACCACCGATACGTGAAAGTTGAAGAGCTGAGTTGATAGAACGTCCGATAGAGTTCATATCATCTGTTACCTGGATCAAGAAACATGATACCAACTCACCACGACGAGCTCGACCTGCATTCAAGAAAGAAGGAGTAGCAGGTTGATAACGTTGGTGGATGATTTCATTAGCAATATCAATAGCAATTGCTTCATCACCATCCGCAAAGTAAAGGGCATTAAAGAAAACGCGATCTTCCATGCTTTCAAGGTAGTATTCCCCGTCATTAGTCTTCAAAGCATATTGATTATAGAATTTATAGGCAGCCATGAAAGACTTAAATTGGAAGTTTTGATCCTTAATAAATTGATGCAGTTCTTCCAAAAATTCTGGACGGTATTTCTTGATAAATGCTGTTTCAATATAGTTATGTTCAATAAGGAAATTAATTTTATCCGTAATTGAGTTGAAAACCATTGTATTTGGTACAACATTTTCTTTAAAGAAGGCTTCTAAAGCTTCCTTGTCTTTGTGAAGCATGATTTGTCCATTCACAGGACGGTTAATTTCGTTATTAAGACGGAAGTAAGTCACGTCTTCAAGATGTTTTAATCCCATAAAAAATCCTTTATCTAATTACAAAAGAAAGGCTTCTAAGATAGACATAGAAGCTTTTGTCCTGATTCTTAAGCAAGTTGTTTGAGTTTACCTGGCTGGAAACCAGAGAAAACTTCTGTTGGTGTCTGAATAATAGGAGCTGCACTAAAGCCAAGCTCTTTTACTTGATCAATGTATTCAGGTTGTTCATCAAGATTGATTTCTTTATATTCAACATTATTACTGTCCAAAAAGCGTTTGGTCATTTTACATTGGACACAGTTGTTTTTAGAATATACGGTTACCATTTCTGTAACTCCTCTTCAAAAATATTGTACTTTCTTAGTATAACAGAAAAAAAAACTTTGTCAACTTTCTAAAACTAAATCTTGTGTAATTGTTTTACCAATTTTACCTACAAACACAATATATAGTATAAAAATTTTAAAGAAAGTTCAAAAAGCATTGAATACACGAGGAAAGATTCTACAAAAATCTACATACTGTGTTTTGCTAAATTTAATAGAAGATTTTCTGCAAGTTATCTGAAAGGAAATTGAAGAAAGTCCATAAAACACTTGAAAAATATCAATGAAGGTGATATAATACTAAATTGTAAGGGTTATCAGATATAACCCAACAAGAAAACTATTAAAGGAGAGTCAAACTATGGCTTTCTAAAAGATTTCCACGTAGTGGCAGAAACAGGTATCCACGCACGTCCAGCAACATTGTTGGTACAAAACTGCTAGCAAATTTGCTTTCAGATATCACTCTTGAGTACAAAGGTAAATCAGTTAACCTTAAATCTATCATGGGTGTAATGAGCCTTGGTGTTGGTCAAGGTGCTGACGTTACAATCACTGCTGAAGGTGCAGACGCTGATGACGCTATCGCTGCAATCTCAGAAACAATGGAAAAAGAAGGATTGGCATAAGGAAATGACAGAAATGCTTAAAGGAATCGCAGCATCTGACGGTGTTGCAGTTGCAAAAGCATATCTACTCGTTCAACCGGATTTATCATTCGAGACTGTTACAGTCGAAGATACAAATGCAGAAGAGGCTCGTTTGGATGTTGCTCTTGAAGCTTCTCAAAACGAGCTTTCTCTTATCCGCGAGAAGGCTGTAGGTACGCTTGGTGAAGAAGCGGCACAAGTATTTGACGCCCACTTGATGGTTCTTGCTGACCCTGAATTGATCGGTCAAATCAAAGAAACTATCCGTGCTAAGAAAGTGAATGCAGAAGCAGGTCTGAAAGAAGTTACTGACATGTTTATCACAATCTTTGAAGGCATGGAAGACAACCCATATATGCAAGAACGTGCAGCGGATATCCGCGACGTAACAAAACGTGTATTGGCTAATCTCCTTGGTAAAAAATTGCCAAACCCAGCCTCTATCAATGAAGAAGTGATCGTGATTGCTCACGACTTGACTCCATCTGATACAGCTCAATTGGACAAAAACTTTGTAAAAGCTTTTGTAACAAACATTGGTGGTCGTACAAGTCACTCAGCTATCATGGCTCGTACACTTGAAATCGCTGCAGTTTTGGGTACAAACAACATCACTGAAATCGTTAAAGATGGTGACCTACTTGCCGTTAATGGTATTACAGGTGAAGTGATTATCAACCCTACTGAAGAACAAGCAGCTGAATTTAAAGCAGCTGGTGAAGCTTACGCTCAACAAAAAGCTGAGTGGGCACTCTTGAAAGATGCTCAAACAGTTACTGCTGACGGTAAACGCTTCGAATTGGCTGCCAACATTGGTACTCCAAAAGACGTTGAAGGTGTTAATGACAATGGTGCAGAAGCTGTCGGTCTTTTACCGTACAGAGTTCTTGTACATGGATTCTCAAGACTTCCCAACTGAAGACGAGCAGTACGAAGCATACAAGGCAGTTCTTGAAGGAATGAACGGTAAACCAGTTGTCGTTCGTACAATGGATATCGGTGGTGACAAGGAGCTTCCTTACTTCGATATGCCACATGAAATGAACCCATTCCTTGGTTTCCGTGCTCTTCGTATCTCTATCTCTGAAACTGGAGATGCAATGTTCCGCACTCAAATCCGTGCCCTTCTTCGTGCTTCTGTACACGGTCAATTGCGTATCATGTTCCCAATGGTTGCGCTTTTGAAAGAATTCCGTGCAGCTAAAGCAGTCTTCGATGAAGAAAAAGCTAACCTTCTTGCTGAAGGTGTTGCAGTTGCGGATGACATCCAAGTTGGTATCATGATCGAAATTCCTGCAGCAGCTATGCTTGCAGACCAATTTGCAAAAGAAGTTGATTTCTTCTCAATTGGTACAAACGATTTGATCCAATACACAATGGCGGCAGACCGTATGAACGAACAAGTTTCATACCTTTACCAACCATACAACCCATCAATCCTTCGTTTGATCAATAACGTTATCAAAGCAGCTCACGCTGAAGGTAAATGGGCTGGTATGTGTGGTGAAATGGCTGGTGACCAAACAGCTGTTCCACTTCTTGTCGGAATGGGCTTGGATGAGTTCTCTATGTCAGCAACATCTGTACTTCGTACACGTAGCTTGATGAAGAAACTCGACACTGCTAAAATGCAAGAATACGCTAACCGTTCTCTTACTGAATGTTCAACAATGGAAGAAGTGCTTGAACTTTCTAAAGAATACGTTAACTTCGATTAATCAATTACAAATCCTTGTAGCTTCTAGCTATGAGGATTTTTTTTCTTCTATTTTGTAGAAAACTCCATCTGTAAAATTTATCAAAAATATGGTAAAATAGACAAGGGAAAAATACAAGGAGGCTACAATGCAAAATAGACCAATCATTATCGGAGTAACAGGGGGATCTGGAGGAGGAAAGACAAGCGTATCTAAAGCAATCTTGTCACATTTTCCAAATGAAAAAATCTCTATGATTGAGCATGATTCCTACTATAAAGATCAATCTCATCTAACCTTTGAAGAGCGTATTAAGACCAACTATGACCATCCTTTTGCTTTTGATACTGATTTGATGATTGAGCAAATCAAAGAGTTGTTGGCAGGTCGTCCAGTTGATATTCCTACCTATGATTATGCTGCCCATACCAGAAGTTCTAAAACTTATCGTCAAGAACCTCAGGATGTCTTTATCGTAGAAGGAATCTTGGTTTTGGAGGACAAACGACTTCGTGATTTGATGGATATCAAGATTTTCGTAGATACAGATGATGATGTTCGTATCATTCGCCGTATTAAACGTGATATGGAAGAGCGTGGTCGTAGTTTAGACAGCGTCATTGACCAGTATCTTGGTGTGGTGAAACCCATGTATCATCAATTTATTGAGCCAACAAAGCGTTATGCAGATATCGTTATTCCAGAAGGAGTAACCAACACAGTAGCTATTGATTTGCTGACAACAAAGATTGAAAAGATTTTAGAAGAAGCACGTCTTGCCCAATAATAAGCAGATAAAAAGGCTGTGGGAAAGTAATGATTTTATCAAGATTGAACCTTTTTCTCATATCCGTGAATCTTTACAATCATGCTTTTTAGATAGAGAAAAATATTGTTTCAAAGGATTTTTGACTCTGTAAGATTCACTAAATGTGGGACAGAGTTTCAGCGCAAATGAAAAATCGAGGTCGGGATTTTTCCCGACCTCTTATTTTTTGATTTTTTCAAGTCTCGGAACAATAACTAGGGTAAGTATTGCTGAGATAATCAGTTCTGCGATAGAGTTTGTTGAGATAACAGTAGCTAATAGTTTTTTTGGATATTTCCGTCAAAAAAACATTTCCAAAGAGGAAGAAGATACCGCCTAGTACAAATACAGTATTAGTAAGTGAACCGAGAGCTCCCGCAAAGATAAGCCCCGCCTTGTTTCTAAGGAGTTTATAGACAAAGTATGGTGTCAAACCGATTAAGATACGAGGAATAATAGCAATAGCAAGTGAAGCTAGATTCCCATTTGGTACAAAAGGAGAGAAGAGGTAGCTAGTTGGGAGAATAGTGATCGTATTGACAGTCAAGCTAATCATTCCCATCAAGAAACCTAAGATAGCCCCAATCCGTGGTCCGTAGATGATACTAGCAAAGATGACCGGGATATGGACAATGGTTGGTTTAATCGGAAATGGCAAGACATTAAATACAATAGAGCTCAGCAAATGAATGACAATCATGCTGGCAAAAAAGATAGCAATCGGAGCAATATTAGAGCGTTTGTTCATGAAGTTTTTCCTTTATCTGTTGTAAAATAGTATCAAGATCAGCAAGAGCACCACTTCCTACATCGCCACAGGCCAGTAGGGACTCTTTTGGAGCAATAATTGTATAACCATAAGTTTCTAAAGTTTTTAAGTTTGTTTGAGTTGCTGGATGGTCATACATTTTGGTATTCATAGCAGGCGCCACTAGTTTTGGAACATAGTGGGGCAAGGCAAGAGCAGTAGAGGTTACCATATTGTCGGCAAAACCATATGCTACTTTTGCAATCGTATTAGCGGTTGCAGGGGCAAGGATAAACAAATCTGTTTCTTTGCCTAACTCGATATGATTGACTTTGTCAGGATAAGGTTCCTGCATAACATCCAGATGTACCGTATTTTGAGATAGGACTTGAAGGGTTAAAGGTTGGATAAAGGCAGTCGCAGCCTGGGTCATAAGTACAGTAACAGAATGCCCCTGTTTCTTCAAGTTAATAACCAAATCAGCAGCCTTGTAAGAAGCAATAGAGCCTGTAACAGCGAGTGTAATACGAGCCATAATTTTCCTTTCTAACAGTCAAATCCTTGAATTTTTTCCACTAACAAGTCAGCAATTTCTTGCTTGCTAGTAGCAAGCTGATAATCTTTTTCTTCTACTAGATAAGCCAGGTGCTGATTTTCATTAATCTGAGTGAGGTCATTAGCGACAATCAAGTCAGCTTGATTCTTTACAAGACTTTCTCTAGCGATTTGAATCAGATGCTCCTTAGTAACATCGACAAGCAGTTTAAAGCCAATGAGATGGATACTTGGATTCCATTCTTTAACAAGAGAGATGATCTTTGGATTTTTCTTGAGAAATAGGACTTGCACCTCATCCTTAGAGGAGATCTTTGATTCCATATTTTTCTTATGTAAAAATTCATTTAAATCTTGGCTTGCTTGAACTTCATCGAGACCAGTCATGTAAACAGGACTATAATCAGAGACTGCCATGGAATGAATCAAAACTTGATAATCGGGAACAATCCGTTTCATCTCTCGAAGTAAATCGGAAGTGTTTGATTTCAATGATGGATAAATTTGAGTGTGGTGCTGGTTTTAGTGCTTGTTGCGTAGTAATCAGACAAACGTGATGCCCAGCCTTCAGTAAAGTCTCAGTTATTACTTTACCAAGTCTACCAGTAGAGTGGTTGGTAATGGAGCGAACGCGATCTATTGCTTCGTTTGTACCACCAGATGTAACTAAAATTTTCATAGAACTATTGTACAAAAAAATGAGCAGTAAGTAAAATGAAAGCGATAAAATATTATGTGAAATCCCAACTTTAATCTATAGTTAAAACTTATAAAGGCATATAAAAATTTAAATAGTAGACGCTAAACCCTTTTAGGGCGCTATATTTACGAACGTTATCAAGCTTTATGTCTGTTAAAAATCTTGTTTTGTGTTATAATGAATTAATACATTTGAGGTAGAGGAGTTTGTTATGAAAACAGATATTGAAATTGCACAGAGTATTGAGTTAAAACCGATTGTTGATGTTGTTGAGAAACTCGGTATTTCATACGATGATTTGGAGTTATATGGAAAGTACAAGGCTAAACTTAGCTTTGATAAAATTCGTGCAGTTGAGAGCAATCCAGTTGGTAAGTTGATTTTGGTGACAGCTATTAACCCAACGCCAGCAGGTGAAGGAAAGTCAACCATTACCATCGGACTTGCTGATGCTTTGAATAAGATTGGTAAGAAAACTATGATTGCCATCCGCGAACCTTCTCTTGGTCCTGTCATGGGGATTAAAGGTGGTGCAGCTGGTGGTGGTTATGCCCAAGTGTTACCAATGGAAGACATCAACCTTCACTTTACTGGAGATATGCATGCTATTACAACAGCAAACAATGCTCTCTCTGCCTTGATCGACAATCACTTGCACCAAGGAAATGAGCTAGGAATTGACCAACGTCGTATTCTTTGGAAACGTGTTGTTGACTTAAACGACCGTGCTCTTCGTCATGTAACTGTTGGACTCGGTGGTCCTCTTAATGGTATTCCTCGCGAAGATGGATTTGATATCACTGTTGCTTCAGAAATCATGGCTATCCTTTGCTTGGCAACTGACATTGAAGATTTGAAACGTCGCTTGGCAAATATCGTCATCGGTTACCGTTATGACCGTACACCTGTTTCAGTGGGTGATCTACAGGTTGAAGGTGCCTTGGCATTGATTTTGAAGGATGCTATCAAACCTAACTTGGTGCAAACAATCTATGGAACACCTGCCTTTGTACATGGTGGACCATTTGCCAATATCGCCCATGGCTGTAACTCAGTTTTGGCAACGAAAACGGCTCTACGTTTAGCAGATTACACAGTGACAGAAGCTGGCTTTGGTGCAGACCTTGGTGCAGAGAAGTTCCTTGATATCAAGACTCCAAACCTACCAACAGCTCCAAGCGCAGTAGTCATTGTCGCAACACTTCGTGCTCTTAAGATGAACGGAGGAGTAGCTAATGATGCTCTGACAGAAGAAAACGTGGAAGCAGTACGTGCTGGATTTGCAAACTTGAAACGCCACGTTGAGAATATCCGTAAGTTCGGTATTCCAGCAGTTGTTGCTATCAATGAATTTGTCTCTGATACCGAAGCAGAAATCGCAGCCTTGAAAGAACTTTGTGCTTCAATTGATGTTCCAGTTGAATTGGCTAGCGTATGGGCTGATGGAGCTGAAGGAGGAGTGGCTTTAGTTGAAACTCTCGTCAAAAACAATTGACGAAAACCCAGCTAACTATACACGTTTGTATGACAACGACCTTTCTGTTCAAGAAAAGATTGAAAAGATTGTAACTGAAATCTACCGTGGTAGCAAGGTTAACTTTGAGAAGAAAGCTCAAACACAAATCGCTCAAATCGTTCAAAACGGATGGGACAAATTACCAATCTGTATGGCTAAAACTCAATACAGTTTCTCAGATAATCCAAATGCTCTTGGAGCACCTGAAAACTTTGAAATTACTATTCGTGAATTGGTACCTAAACTGGGTGCAGGCTTCATCGTTGCCTTAACTGGTGATGTCATGACCATGCCTGGTCTTCCAAAACGACCTGCTGCTCTCAACATGGATGTTGAAAGTGATGGAACTGTTTTAGGTCTATTCTAATTGAACAAGAAAAAGACAAGCTCAAAATCGAGTTTGTCTTTTTATTAATACTTAAAAAATCTCCTAGAATGTGACTAGGAGATTTGTATTTTTATTTCATAGTTGGGAAAAGAAGCACATCACGGATAGTAGTTGTATCAGTGAGGAGCATGCAGAGACGGTCGATACCGATTCCCAAACCACCTGTTGGTGGCATACCGTATTCAAGAGCTTCAATGTAGTCATAGTCGATTCCTGTCGCTTCATCGTCACCAAGTTCTTTGGCTTTGGCTTGAGCTTCAAAACGGCTAAGCTGGTCGATTGGGTCGTTCAACTCAGTAAAGGCATTTCCGTATTCTTTAGTCATAATGAAGAGTTCAAAACGGTCGGTAAAGCGCTCATCTTCAGGATTTTTCTTAGCAAGTGGAGATACAGCTACTGGATGTCCATAGACAAAGGTTGGTTGGATCAAGGTTTCTTCAACAAATTCTTCAAAGAAGGCATTGATAATGTGACCAACTTCAGTGTAGTGTTTCTCAACTGGAACTTTCTTCTCGGCAGCAATAGCTTTAGCTTCTTCCAAAGTCATATCTTGCCAGAAGTCTACACCAGTAATTTCTTTGATAGCATCTACCATGTGAACACGTTTAAATGGTTCGTTAATCTTGATTTCAGTACCTTGATAGTTAACTGGACCATCACCCTTAACAGCTTTAGCAGCATGTTGGATAATACCTTCCGTCAAGTCCATGATATCTTGGAAGTCTGCATAAGCTTGGTATACTTCGATAGAAGTAAACTCAGGGTTATGAGTAGCATCCATTCCTTCGTTACGGAAGATACGACCAATCTCATAAACACGTTCCATACCACCGACGATAAGACGTTTCAAGTGAAGTTCAGTCGCGATACGAAGCACCATGTCAATGTTTTGAGCATTGTGGTGAGTGATGAATGGACGAGCCGCAGCACCTCCTGCTTCGTTGTGAAGAACAGGTGTTTCCACTTCAAGGAAACCTTTTTGATCAAGGTAACGACGGATTTCAGAGATGATTTTTGAGCGAGTAACAAAGCGTTCAAAGCTTTCACGGTTAGAAATCAAATCAAGGTAACGTTTACGGTAAATAGTTTCAACGTCAGTTAGTCCGTGGAATTTTTCAGGAAGTGGACGAAGAGCTTTAGACAAGTGAGTGATGTGTGTAGCCTTGATAGAGAGTTCTCCCATATCTGTACGCATAACTTCACCTTCGACACCAAGGAAGTCTCCTAAGTCAGCCTTTTTAAAAATTTCGTAGTTTTCTTCACCGACAGCATCCTTACGAACGTAGATTTGGATTTGACCTTCACGGTCTTGAAGGTGAGCAAAACCAACTTTCCCTTTTCCACGTTTGGTAACAAGACGACCTGCAATAGTAGCAGTTTCGTTCAATTCGTGTAGTTTTTCTTTATCGAGATCAGCATATTTATCTTTTAATTCTTGTGAGTTGGCAGTACGTTCAAAACGTTTACCGAAAGGATCAATTCCTTGTTCACGGAGCGCAGCCATTTTTTCGCGGCGAACGATCTGCTGGTCATTTAGTTCTTCCATATGTTCTGTTGACATGGTTTCCTCCTAGTTTTTACTCAATACTTGATAGGATGAGTCTATATTGCGATACTCCCATTTTAACATAAATGTCAAATAAATTCACGGATATTCTACAAAATATAAAAAGAACTTAACAGTGATTGCTAAGTTCAGTTATTATCTTGATAAGAAGTGTCATTCCAGACTATAAGATTGAAGTTTTCAAAGTCGGATGTTTCAAGAACGGTAATACTGGCATTTGCTAGCCCACCATCTTTTCTAAGTAGAGGAACATCGTAACCTAGCAGAGTTTGTATACTTGCTGTGAGATTAGCTCCGTGACCGACAATTAAAACATGATCAAAATCTTGATCTTGAAGCGATTTAACAAAATTGATAGTTCGTTGTGTTGTTTGATAAACGGACTCAGCACCAAACATAGTCGAATCAAATTTCGCTAGATTGTTACGGAGAGCATTCATTTGCTCAGGATAGATTGCTTTTTAAAGTTGCAAAATTTTGCTCCTTCAAGTTTTCCAAGTTGCCATTCTCTTAGAAGGGATGTTTCTTGTAAGGGACAGCTATTTTTCAGTTGACTTTGGATAATCTGAGCAGAAGTTACGGCACGAGGAAGATCACTGGAATAAATCACATCAAATGGAATTTCATGGAGATACTGGCCCAATTGTTTTAAGGTCTCAATGGATTTCTCAAGGAGTGGTGAGTCACCACTTGCCCCTTGAAAACGTCCTTCAAGATTCCAAAGAGTTTTACCGTGGCGAACAAAGTATAGTTTCATTGATCATTGTCCTTCTAAAATATCTGCAAAGTCTGCTTTAACAAAGCTTGCAAGGTCTTTTGGGTTGATAATACTATGCCCAACTTCACCTGCCGAAACGATCATTTCTTCAAGCTCAAGTGCACTTTGATCGATAAAAAGATAGGGTAGTTATGCTTTTTGACGAATTCCAACTGGATTATTGGCGCCATGGATATATCCTGTTGTCTTTTCGAGGTCTTTTTGTGGAATCATGCTGACTTTCTTATTACCAGAAATCTTTGCAAGCTTCTTTTCAGAAAGGTGTTCAGTGATAGGAAGGATACCGATAAGGGGACCAGTCTTATCTCCCAAAAGGGCTAAAGTCTTGAAAATTTGACTTTTATCGTAATCTTGAGGTAACTCACCTTCCAAGGCATTAATTTGAATTCCTTTATGATTAATCCCTGCCTTGGTTAAAATTTGTTGGACCAAGGTCTTTTTGACTTTTTACTTTTTTTAGCTCATTATTTGTATTTATCCTCCAATTGACTCATCCAAATACCTAACCAAATACCTAGAGCGAAGAAAAAGGCAATGATGACATAAGACACAAGAGATAAACCACTGTAGCTGATGCTTTCAGCATTACCAGCATTTGGAATGAGGATTAAGATTGTACTTGAAAGAACAATTCCGATGATAAAGTGGTAGACACGAGATTGATAGACACGGAGAGCGTAGTCCATAAATTTTGAAAAAATGACAAGAGTAGCAAGTGCTCCAATTCCTATTGGAAGGAAGGTTCCGAATAAATCAAAAGTCTTAAATCCAGTTAGCATTGGACTATAAAGACCAAGGATTAAAAGTAGATTAGAAGGGCTGAGTCCTGGAACTAAAATTCCAAGGGCTAATAAACATCCAGCAAGAGTAAAGTTAAGGAAACTTGCTGACAACGACCCAACGACAAAGTTCAGAGCATAGAGGGCAATTCCTGACACAATAAAGGTCGCCCAAAACCAAATGAGATCAATCTTATCTCTCTCAGAGTCACGAGTTGATTCTTTAACTAGACTAGGAATGGTTCCGATGATGGCACCAGCAAAACTCCACAATACATACACTTGATAATTTTCGAGAAGATACTCAATAGGATAGGAGAAAAGTCCGATACCCAGCAGCATTCCAATACCGACAGGTAGGAAAAAGAGTAGATCTTCTTTTAAATTCTTGAAAGGATGGGCAAGGAAACGAATCATTCTTTCATAAATTCCCAAGATAGCGGCAAGAACACCACCAGAAATACCTGGCAAAATAAAACCGAGAGCAATAACAATTCCCTTAATAATTTTTGATAGCCATGATAACATAAAGATCCTCCAAAAATTCAAATTAGGTTAAAGATATTTATAGTATTTCCATACTACAAAAATAAAGAAAAAGCAAGCAGAAAGCAATGTCTGACTTGCTTTATTGTGATAGTTGTTAGGGTTTTAAGAATAATTTTCTAAATGTCTCTTCCTTATCTTTTTAAACTAGAAATAAGGTTCAAATCTAGATGATGTTCAAATCCGCCAAGGTTTCCATGAGAGGTGTATTGGTGAAGATCATAGTTAAGATCTGTATTGGGAGCACTCTCATAGTAACCTGAGTTGGTTCCATAGGACGGTATCCAGATAGCCGAGAAATTCTCAGTACTGATACTATGTTCCTCCATAAAGTAGACACCAACATAGATTCCGATATTTTTAGCTCCCAATGAAGCTAATTTAGCTCGAAAAAGCCTCAACTCCCTTGTTCATGTCAGACATAGATTTTTCCTCAACATCTAACCAATAGTAGCTGGGATTATATGGAGAAGAAGCGTTATAAAAGACTTCGGCAGCTTTTTCCATTTCTTCTACGTTTTTTCCAGCAACATAAGCATAAACAGCTACTGGAGTATTTCGTTTTTGAAACTCTGTGATATGTTCCTTGTAGACCTTATCGACTCCGTTTTTATAGGCAGCGTCATTTTCTTCAGAAACTTGACCTCCATAATGAACACGAACAATCGCTCCAGAGATATTTTGAGATAAGGTGTCATAATTAATCTCTGATGGCCTTTGCCAACCAGAAACATCAACAATAGGTTTATTGATATTATGTAAAGCTTGAGTTTCTACTTGAACTGGATTTTGCTTTGTTTTGACGGGATGGTCTTCAAACTTGGGTCGATTTAGGACCAAAATCCCTATGATAAGAGCTAATACAGTAAAAATAAAAGCGGGATTAATTTTCTTTCTCATACTTCTATAGTTTATCGTAAATGGGGGAAAAAATCAAAAAAAATACTCGAAATTATACCGTAAAGACTCTGTTTTAGGCCACTTGACTTCTTTTGTGTTTGAAAGAGCAAAAATATGATATAATTAAAAGGAATTTCTATAGAAAAGAGAAAAAAATATGGCAAATTATGCAGTTATTTTTAGCAGCGGGTAAAGGTACCCGTATGAAATCAGATCTACCTAAAGTCATGCACAAGGTTGCAGGAATTTCAATGCTTGAGCATGTTTTTCGTAGCGTTGGCGCAATTAAACCTGAAAAAACAGTAACGGTTGTTGGCCATAAAGCAGAACTAGTGGAGCAAGTTTTAGCTGGTCAAACTGATTTTGTAAGACAGTCTGAGCAATTAGGTACTGGTCATGCGGTTATGATGGCTGAGCCAATTCTTGAAGGACTTTCTGGTCAAACTTTGGTCATTGCTGGTGATACACCATTAATCACTGGGGAAAGTCTTAAAAATTTGATTGATTTCCACATAAATCACAAGAACGTAGCAACAATCCTAACTGCAGAAGCTGAAGACCCATTTGGTTATGGACGTATTGTTCGTAACGAGAATGCCGAAGTGCTTCGTATCGTGGAGCAGAAGGATGCGACTGATTTTGAAAAACAAATCAAGGAAATCAATACTGGAACCTATGTCTTTGATAATGCTCGTCTCTTTGAAGCTTTGAAGAATATCAATACCAACAATGCTCAAGGTGAATACTATATCACTGATGTGATTGGTATTTTCCGTGAAGCTGGCGAAAAAGTCGGTGCTTACACTCTTAAAGACTTTGATGAAAGTCTCGGAGTAAATGACCGTGTTGCCCTTGCAACAGCTGAAGGTATCATGCGTCGTCGCATTAACCAAGCCCATATGGTCAATGGGGTTAGCTTTGTGAATCCTGAAGCTACTTACATTGACATTGATGTTGAGATAGCTCCAGAGGTTCAAATCGAAGCAAATGTAACCCTCAAAGGTTCTAGTAAGATTGGTTCTGAAACTATCCTGACAAACGGAACTTATATCGTTGATAGTAGCATCGGAGCAGGAGCAGTAATCACCAATTCAATGATTGAGGAAAGCTCAGTTGCTGATGGCGTTACAGTTGGTCCTTATGCTCATATTCGTCCAGGATCAAGCCTTGCAAAGATGTACATATCGGGAACTTTGTTGAAGTCAAAGGATCTAGTATCGGTGAAAATACCAAGGCAGGTCATTTAACTTATATTGGTAACTGTGATGTTGGTAGTGATGTCAACTTCGGTGCAGGAACGATCACTGTAAATTACGATGGTCAACACAAGTTTAAAACAACTATTGGCAACAATGTTTTTGTTGGATCAAATTCAACCATTATTGCTCCAGTAGAGCTTGGAGATAACTCTCTTGTTGGGGCAGGTTCTACCATTACTAAGGATGTTCCAGCTGATGCCATTGCTATTGGACGAGGTCGTCAAGTCAATAAGGATGAATATGCAACTCGCCTCCCTCATCATCCTAACAATAAATAGGAGCTAACGATGGAATTTGAAGAAAAGACGCTTAGTCGTAGAGAAATTTATAAAGGACCTATTTTTCAGCTAGTTCAAGATCAGGTTGAACTACCTTCTGGAAAAGGTACTGCGCAACGTGATTTGATTTTCCACAATGGGGCAGTTTGTGTCCTTGCAGTCACTCCAGAAAATAAGATTGTTCTTGTTAAACAATATCGCAAGGCGATTGAAAAAGTTTCTGTTGAAATTCCTGCAGGTAAGCTTGAAATAGGGGAGAATGCAGATCCAGAAGCTGCAGCACTTCGTGAATTAGAAGAAGAAGCAGCCTATACTGGTAAATTAAGCCTTCTCTATGATTTTTACTCTGCGATTGGATTTTGTAACGAGCGTTTAAAACTTTATTTGGCAAGCGATTTGACAAAAGTTAAGAATCCTCGTCCTCAGGATGAAGATGAGACTTTAGAGTTACTTGAGGTCAGTCTTGACCAAGCTAAAGAACTGATCCAGTCTGGAGATATTTGTGATGCTAAGACCATTATGGCTATCCAGTACTGGGAATTACAAATAAATAGTGGAGGAGCCCATGGGTAAACCTTTATTAACAGATGAAATGATTGAACGTGCCAATCGAGGAGAGGACATCTCAGGTCCTCCCTTGCTTGACGATGAAGAAACTAAGATTTTACCGACTTCTTCTCAAAATTTTGGCTATTCGCGAACCAGAGATCATGGTTTTAGCCAGGATACACTGACCATCGAAGTTGAACCCTCTATTCACAAAAGTCGTCGAATTGAAAATACTAAGAGAAATGTCTTTAATTCTAAATTAAACAAGATTCTTTTTGCAGTTATTTTTCTCTTGATTTTGTTAATTTTAGCAATGAGATTTATTTAAGGAGCCTATCATGAAAATTGGAATTATTGCAGCTATGCCAGAAGAGCTAGTTTACTTGATTCAACACTTGGACGAAGCCAGTGAAGAAAAGGTTCTGGGACATAGCTATCATACTGGTAAGATTGGTTCTGTTGAGCTTGTACTTGTAGAGAGTGGTATTGGTAAAGTCATGTCTGCTATGAGTGTCGCTATCTTAGCGGATCACTTTCAAGTCAATGCAGTGATTAATACTGGTTCTGCTGGTGCAGTGGCAAGTGGAATCGCAGTAGGGGATGTAGTGATTGCAGACAAGCTTGCCTACCACGATGTTGATGTGACTGCCTTTGGCTATGATTACGGTCAAATGGCTCAACAGCCTCTCTATTTTGAATCAGACAAAAAGTTTATCAGCTTGCTTCAAGAGAGTTTGTCTAAACTGGATCAAACTTGGCATTTAGGTTTGATTGCGACAGGTGATAGTTTGTGGCTGGAGAAGATAAAATCAAGGCCATTAAAGAACACTTCCCTCAAGTTCTTGCTGTAGAGATGGAAGGGGCAGCTATTGCTCAAGTAGCTCACGCTTTGAACCTACCTTTCTTAGTCGTTCGTGCCATGAGTGACAATGCCAACCATGAAGCATCCGTTTCCTTTGATGAATTTATCGTAGAAGCAGGACGTCGTTCTGCCCAAGCCCTAATGACGCTTTTGCAGTCTATAAAGGACTAATAGAAGAATTACTAAGAGTGGGACAGAAATCGGTAATTCGTTAGAATTCGATTTCGTCGTCCCACCTCCGCACAGTTGAGTAGGGTTGTAAAAGCTGATGAAATCAGCGTAGTAGAGCCCACTCAACCACTGCGTCTTGCTCGACAATCCATAGACAATTGAGAGGCTAGGACTTTTGTCCCAGCCTTTTCTTGTCTTGCCAACTAAAATAATCAGAAGGTTCCTAAGAAAAGTTATTTTCAAACTTTTTTGATATAATAGAAACATTGACTTGAAGAATAAGGAAGAGAAAATGAACGAATTATTAAAGGGAATGAATGACCGACAGGCTGAAGCGGTCCAAACAACAGAAGGTCCACTGCTGATCATGGCGGGGGCGGGATCTGGTAAGACTCGTGTTTTAACCCACCGTATTGCCTACTTAATTGATGAAAAGATGGTAAACCCATGGAATATCTTGGCCATTACCTTTACCAATAAGGCTGCGCGTGAAATGAAGGAGCGTGCTTATGGACTCAATCCATCTACTCAGGATTGTTTGATTGCGACCTTCCACTCTATGTGCGTGCGTATCCTACGTCGCGATGCGGATCATATTGGCTACAATCGCAATTTCACGATTGTGGATCCTGGAGAGCAGCGAACGCTCATGAAACGCATTCTCAAACAGTTGAACTTGGATCCCTTAAAAAATGGAATGAACGTACCATTTTGGAACCATTTCCAATGCTAAGAATGATCTGATTGACGACGTAGCTTATGCTGCCCAGGCAGGAGATATGTACACGCAAATTGTAGCTAAGTGTTATACAGCCTATCAGAAAGAACTTCGTCAGTCAGAGTCAGTGGACTTTGACGACTTGATCATGTTGACTTTGCGGCTCTTTGACCAAAATCCTGATGTTTTGACTTATTACCAGCAAAAGTTCCAGTACATCCATGTTGATGAATATCAAGATACCAACCACGCCCAGTATCAACTGGTCAAACTTTTGGCTTCTCGCTTCCAAAATATCTGTGTAGTTGGGGATGCTGACCAGTCTATCTATGGTTGGCGTGGTGCTGATATGCAGAATATCTTGGACTTTGAGAAGGATTATCCTAAGGCCAAGGTTGTTTTGTTGGAGGAAAATTACCGTTCAACCAAAACCATTCTCCAAGCAGCTAATGATGTCATCAAAAACAATAAAAATCGCCGTCCAAAGAATTTATGGACTCAAAATGCGGATGGGGAACAGATTGTCTACTATCGTGCTAATGATGAACAAGACGAGGCTGTCTTTGTAGCCAAAACCATCGATGAACTTGGTCGAAGCCAAAACTTCCTCCACAAGGATTTTGCGGTTCTTTACCGTACCAATGCCCAGTCTCGTACCATTGAAGAAGCTCTGCTCAAGTCTAATATTCCTTATACCATGGTTGGTGGAACAAAGTTCTATAGCCGTAAGGAAATCCGTGACGTTATTGCATATCTGAATCTCATTGCCAATTTGAGTGATAATATCAGTTTTGAGCGGATTATCAATGAACCAAAACGTGGCATTGGACCAGGAACAGTAGAGAAAATCCGTGACTTTGCCAACCTACAAAACATGTCGATGCTTGATGCTTCAGCTAACATCATGTTATCAGGGATTAAAGGTAAGGCAGCCCAGTCAATCTGGGATTTTGCCAATATGATTCTTGATTTGCGGGAGCAACTGGATCAATTAAGCATTACTGAGTTAGTGGAAGCAGTCTTGGAAAAAACAGGCTACGTGGATATTCTCAATGCTCAAGCAACCTTAGAAAGTAAGGCTCGTGTCGAAAATATCGAAGAGTTCCTTTCTGTTACCAAGAATTTCGATGATAATCCAGGTAATCAAGAAGAGGAAACTGGCTTGGATAAGCTCAGTCGCTTCTTGAACGATTTGGCCTTGATTGCAGATACAGACTCTGGCAGTCAGGAAACATCAGAAGTAACCTTGATGACGCTCCATGCGGCCAAGGGACTCGAGTTTCCAGTTGTCTTCTTGATTGGAATGGAAGAAAATGTCTTTCCACTTAGTCGTGCAGCAGAGGACGTGGATGAATTGGAAGAAGAACGCCGTCTAGCCTATGTCGGTATCACGCGCGCAGAGAAAATCCTTTATCTAACCAATGCTAACTCACGCTTGCTGTTTGGTCGAACGAACTATAATCGCCCAACACGCTTTATCAATGAGATTAGTTCAGATTTGTTAACTTATCAAGGTTTGGCGCGTCCTGCTAATAGTAGCTTCAAAGCATCCTATAGTAGTGGAGGTGTCGCCTTTGGTCAAGGCATGAGCCTAGCTCAAGCTCTACAAGATCGTAAACGCAACGCAGCACCAAGATCAATTGAATCAAAAGGACTACCTTTTGGACAGTTTTCAGCTGATTCTACATCGACTTCTAGTGAGACAAGCTGGTCTATTGGTGATATTGCCCTTCATAAGAAGTGGGGCGAAGGAACTGTTCTAGAAGTTTCAGGAAGTGGATCTACTCAGGAATTGAAAATCAATTTCCCAGAAGTCGGCCTTAAAAAACTTTTAGCTAGTGTAGCACCGATTGAGAAGAAGTAAGTTTCTGAACGAAAAAGAACGTGATATTCCTTTGGCAGCAGCCAAAGCACCAGGTATTGTTTTAGGGATTATAACCGCACTAACAGCATTATTTTAAACAGAAAAAAGCAACTAGCAGAATGTTCTGCTGGTTGCTTTTATTTACAAAATATATTTCTCAATAGCGCGTGCAACACCGTCTTCTTCATTGCTAGCAGTTACGGCATCAGCGAGAGATTTTACGTGGTCGCTGGCATTTCCCATGGCGATCCCCAGCCCAGCAAACTCTAACATCTCAATGTCGTTATTGGCATCACCCATAGCCATGATTTCAGAAGGTTGGATATCTAAAATCTCAGCCAAACGAGAAAGAGCAGAAGCCTTGGTTGTACCGAGTGGCATTGCTTCATAGATCACTGGTTGAGAACGAACACCGCTAAATCTCTGACAAAGTTCATCAGCAAATCGTTGTTCAAAATCATCTGTTTGTTCTTTTGTACCTAAGAACATACCCTGGAACATGCGATATTTACCACTGGTAGCTTCCTCTAGTGAAATTTCAGTCAGATCAGAAAAGACAAGTGTGGCATCATATTTTACGATAGGATTTGGTTCGCCTCCGAGAACGAAGTAGTGTTCCTCGTCAAAGAGAGTTAATTGAACCTCACTTTTTTCAGCCAGGTCATTCAGGTATTCAATGTCTGATTTGCTAAGTTCTCTCCAGTCAACCAGTCCCCAATCACTAGTTTGGTGGGTAGAACAACCATTGTTGACGATGACGTATTCATTCTGCAAATCAAGACCAAGTTTCTTATAGTAGGGAAGAACTCCAAAGAGAGGGCGACCAGTACAAAGAACAAGTTTGACGCCTTTGTCGATAGCCTTATGAATGGCATCAATATGAGCCTGAGGAATTTCCTTGGCTTCGTTGAGTAGAGTACCATCCATATCCAGAGCAAGTAATTTAATCATAGTATTTCCTTTCACGTATTTTGTCTATATTATAGCATATTTTGAGGCAAATAAGACTAAAGTAAGGAGAAATGCTATTTTTATTTAGGATTTTTACTATATAGATTACGAAAATATGATATACTAAATTTGCGATGCATTTAATATTATAGAGCAAAGTATATAAAAAGCAGAGGATTTATCATGAAAAAAAGAGTAGTACAGATTTTACTAGCCTTGTTAGTAATTATTTATAGGAAGACATGGTTTTGGTGGATTTTTAATCACTTTTCAGCTAGATTTGTAGCCGCTAGTCGAGAATTTTTTCAGATTCTTGCTTTTTTAGAGCTTAGCGTAAGTCTTCTAGCTATTCTTTATTTACTAGTATTCGAAGGTAGAAAAATGCTTGAGTTGAAGTGGAAATGGAGATATCTAGTTTATTTGCTTCTTGCTTATGGAGTCAGTTATCTTTCAGGTATTGTGTTTTCCTTTTTAACCCCAGCAACGTCCAATCAAATCGCTTTAAATGAATTGACTGAGATGACAGGGCGACAAGAGTTACCTTATCTTTTACTGATTGTTTGTCTACTAGGACCAATTACAGAAGAATTGGTTTACCGAGGAGTTCTGATGAATACATTTTTGAAAGATTCACCTTGGTATGGAGATGTTTTACTTTCAGCCTGTGTCTTTGGTTATGTGCATGTGGCTGATGGTATAACACCGCTCGCCTTCTTCACCTATGCAAGTGGAGGAGCAATTTTAGCATTCCTCTACCGAAAAACTCACTCTCTCTATTATCCCATTTTACTCCATATCTTGATTAACATTACAGCATTTTGGGATTTATGGACGATCTTAAAAATTTGTAACTTTCTTTTACCTCTTTCTCATTTCTGAAGGTTTAATTCCATACAGTAGTGCAAATTGTTTATAAAAATAAGTTTTGTTGCTGAATCCGACAGTTTGACAAATATTTTCAATAGAAAAATCCGTTGATTGAATTAGTAATTTTGCAGTCATTAATTTCTTTTGATGTACTAGCTCTGTAAAGGTATGGCCGCTTTTTTCTTTCACAAGGTTACTCAAATAGTTTTTATTAAAATTCAATTGATCTGCAGCTTTCGCTAAGGTAATATTTTTGTAGTCTTTATCAATTAACTCAAGGACTTGTAGAAAGGGTTCTTTTCTAGTTTGAAGGATTTTTTCTTGTGCGCTTGGCATAGAACGCGCTAATTCGAAGAGTAAGATACTCAAAGAATGCTTGAGAATTTCCTGGGAAATCATTCTGGAAAAAATATTCTTCCATCATACGGTTAAGTAGTTGAGGTACTCTTGGGATTTCTTGGGAACGGAGAATAATAAAATTTTCAGTAATTCCTAGATGGCTATACCGACTAAGAAGTAGATGATACAAGAGACTATTATTTCCTTGAATCTCTTCTAAACCATGTAAGGAAATGTTACTATCTTTGATGAGTAGTTTAATGACAATATCCCCTTCATTCAAACTTTTACATTGATGTTGAATGCCCGCATCCAATAAGAGAATATCCCCTTGAAAAAGAGTATAAACCTGACCATTAATGATCTGCTCACAACACCCACTATGAATATAAATTAGCTCTAAAAATTGATGTGAATGAAGAGGATAAGGAGCATAGCGATTCTGTTTGCTGATGTAAATATCTCGATTTTGAAAAAAGAGATCATCGAGCAAATGGGGATCTTGGGTTTTCATTTCAGAAAATTCTGAAATGAATGTTTGAGTTTTTTTCTGTTGTTTTTCAATCTCTGTTTCTTGGTGGAGAAACTCAGTTAGATTTTGCATTGAACTCACCTGTATATTTGATACTATTCTACTGTTTTAGAGACATTGTAACATATTTTTAAAAATAGTTAAATAAAGTTAGAAAGGAATCGGAAAAGAGGGTGAAAACGATCTACCTTATGGAGATTGATATTGTAGCATCGAGTAGACATTTGATACTTTGACGGTAGACTATATGTTGGTGAAAGATGGAAGAGCTCTATCACATTTCGCGACAAATGAACTGGGAAAGTGATTGAGAATTTTTTTCATAAGTTTCTTGCTATGGAGATCTAACAGAAAACGGGAATACATTTTTGGAATATTTATCAATCGTATTGTTACTTAGGTAGTTGGAACTATAAATAGCCCCAAAGCTCTATTGAAAGCAATGTTGGAGCCAAGTCATTAATATAAACAAATGGAATTGGACTTTGTTTTCACATCTCCATTAGTTTATACATAAGAATTGAAGAACTTGCCATATAGTGATGTTTGGAGTTACTTCTGTATAATAAACAAGGTTCCGATTTGATGCAACTTGTGAAAAAATGTTTGATACAATGAAGCTAGAATTTTAAATATACGTGGATAAAAATAAAGTATTATAAAGGAGTAGAAAACAATGACAAAATTTGTAGAATCTATTTATGTCACTAAAATGAGAGAAGTGACAAGAGAATCTTATGAACGCTATTGGGACGAACGAAATGGGGGAAATGTCTCCCTTCGATTGACAAGGGAAGAAGTTTCCTCTTTTGAGGATGTGACAGAAGTAAAAGAAGTACTTGATCTCAGCTTCGATGTTTCCCCTTTGGTTGGCTATTATTATCTTGTAACAGGAACTGGCCGTTACTTTAGAAATGTAGCAGGAAATCCAGAAAATGATCTTGGTTTAGTCCGCATCACAGAAGACGGTCAACATGCAGAATTGGTGTGGGGCTTTAATGATGGAGGAAAACCAACTTCAGAATTTCCAAGTCACTTAATGAGTCATATGGAACGTATGAAAGTAAATCCTAATCAGCGTGTGGTTTTCCATTGTCATCCAACAAACTTAATCTCCCTATCTTTTACTCAACCATTAGAGGAGCGTCACTTGTCACGACTTCTCTGGAAAATGCAAGCGGAATCGATTGTCGTCTTCCCTGAAGGAATTGGGGTCATCCCTTACATGACTCCAGGTACAACTGAAATTGGGAAGGCGACTGCAGAAAAAATGGCAGAATTTCAAGCTGTTCTTTGGCCTCATCATGGTCTCTTTGCATCGGGTACTTCACTAGATGAGACTTATGGAATGATTGAAGTTATTGAAAAAGCTGCTATGATTTTTTCACAAATTGGTGCTCAAGGTGGAGTCATTAAACAAGAAATTACAGATCAAGAATTACAAGACATTGCGACCTTCTTTAACATGACACCTCATAAAGGTTTCTTGGATCTGGACTAGAGATACAAATATATGACGCGTGGTTGAGGTATGTGCACCCCATGACTCACCAATTAGGTGCTGTTTACCACCTATCGTATTGCGTTTGTCGTGCGCTTCCTGTCGTTGAACGTGATAGTGTTAAGCGACTACCTGCTACTTTTCGTTATGTTGTCAAAGCTTTAGAACTTCATACAGAAGGTATGACTAGATACCAAGTGTTCGGATTGCGCAATAGTTAAAATTGAGATATTATGCGAAGTGGTCGGAATTCTTAAAAAATTGACAAAATTGGATATCAAGTAAGAAGAATTTGACTTTGAATACCTTTCAAAGAATGCTCTCGTTGACACCTGTTCATGCCAACCTCGGAAGAAATAGTTGCCTCTTATAAAGAGTTATTTTAATTGGTGCTGTGACAGTAAAAGCGGTAACTGACCTTAAACCCCAAATCATTTACAAGAGTAACCACAATATAGGAATGAAGTTTTTATCAAAAATGCCACTTGCTATTCAGGATAGAGTCTTTATTAAAATGTTAAAGGGCTGATGAGGTACTTTAGAGAAGTTTTAAATTTGATAAAATCTTACTTTTAAAATCCTATTTACTACGATTAGTAGCACTTTAGTAAATTAGTTAGTTTATCATCTAGTTATCATTGAAATAAATCAAAGGTTTGACACGAATTGTCGAGCCTTTTTTGATTTCCCAAAACTATCTTATCTACTGTATATAAGATAGTTTCAAACGATTTGTGATATGCTAATCAAAGGTTTATACCCTAAAAAATGGTATAATAAAAGGTAATGAAAAAACAAACGAGGCAGAGATGAAACTACTTTATACCGATATTCGGACTTCTTTGACAGAAATCCTAACCAAGGAGGCTCAAGGACTAGTTGACCAAGGCAAACGAGTCTTTTATATCGCCCCTAACTCTCTTTCTTTTGAAAAGGAACGCGCCGTGCTGGAGTGCTTGAGTCAGCAGGCTTCTTTTGCGATCACAGTCACGCGCTTTGCTCAAATGGCTCGTTATCTGGTTTTAAACGATATACCAGCGAAGTCTAGTCTCGATGATATTGGTCTGGGCATGGTTTTCTATAAATGTTTGTCTGTGATAGACGCTAAGGATTTGCGTGTTTACGGGGCTATTAAGCAAGATCCGCAATTCATCCAACAACTGATTGAGATTTATCATGAAATGACAACTGCTAAGATGAGTTTTTTGGACTTGGAAAGTCTAGCTGACACTGATAAACGCTCTGATTTACTCTTAATTTTTGAAAAAGTAACAGCTTATCTGAATCAAGGTCAAGTTTCACAAGGGAGTCAATTATCATATCTGATCAATGCTATCGAAGAAAATAAAGTAAGTAGCGATTTTAGTCAGATTGCCCTAGTTATTGATGGTTTTACTCGTTTTTCTGCAGAAGAGGAATACCTGGTTGATCTGCTTCATCGTAAGGGTGTTGAAATTGTTATCGGGGCTTATGCTACTAAAAAAGCTTATACAAGTCCGTTTACTGAAGGGAATCTCTATCAAGCCAGTGTTGAGTTTTTGAGACATTTGGCCTTTAAATATCAGACTAAGGCAGAAAATGCTTGTCAAGAACATGAGAAACTTGATGCCTTTGCCAAAGCCTCAAGACTACTCGAAAGTGCTTATGATTATTCCGAAATTAGTTTAGACGTGAATGACGAAGATAGAAAAGACTTGCAAATCTGGTCTTGTCTGACACAAAAAGAAGAGCTGGAGTTAGTTGCTCGTAGTATTCGCCAGAAATTGCACCAAGAGCCAAAACTTAGCTATAAGAATTTTCGAATCCTACTTGGTGACGTAGAGTCCTATAAACTATCCTTGCAGACAATTTAATCAATATCAGATTCCTTTTTATTTGGGCAAGAGTGAGTCTATGGCTCATCATCCTCTAACTCAATTCGTAGAATCCATCGGGCGTTTGAAACGATACAATTTTCGTCAAGAAGATTTGATTAATCTCTTACGCACTGGCTTGTATACTGACCTTAACCAAGAGGAAATTGATAGCTTTGAACAATATCTTCGTTATCTAGGTATTGATGGTCTTTCTAGTTTTAAACAAGAATTTACAAAAAATCATCATGGGAAATTTGATTTAGAAAAATTAAGTAAGCTTCGTGTTCGTGTTCTAGATCCATTAGAAACGTTATTAACCAGTCGTAAGCAAAAAGCTGAGAATCTTCTTTCAAAATGGAACAACTTTTTGAAAGATGCTCATTTGACCAAGCAGTTACAAACTTTATCTGCAACGATGGAAGTAGCTGAGCAAGAAAGACAGGAAGAAGTCTGGAAGGCCTTTTGCCACGTAATGGAGCAATTTGCTACCGTGTTTGAAGGTTCTCAGGTCAATTTGGATGATTTCTTAGCTCTTCTTCATTCAGGCATGAGCTTGTCCAATTATCGTACGATCCCAGCAACAGTAGATACTGTCTTAGTGCAGAGTTATGATTTGATTGCACCCTTGACATCTGATTACATCTATGCAATTGGTTTAACTCAAGATCATTTGCCCAAAATTGCTCAAAACACTAGTTTGTTGAGCGATGAAGAAAGAAAAGTTCTAAACCAAGCAACTCAAGAAGGTTCTCAATTACTGATTGCAAGTAAAGAAAACCTCAAGAAGAACCGCTATACCATGCTTTCGTTGGTCAACTCTGCTAGGAAGCAATTAGTCTTATCAGCACCAAGTTTACTCAATGAAAATGAGAGTAAAGAGTCAGTTTATCTGAAAGAATTGCAGGACTTTGGTTTTAGCAAGGTTGAAAAGAGAATTGATCGAAAAAATCTATCGAAAGATGATATTGGTTCTTATCACAGTCTTTTGTCTAGTCTGGTTGCCTATCATCAGCAAGGTGAGATGGAGACAAGTGAACAAGACTTAACCTTTGTTAAAGTTTTAGCTCGTGTTATGGGGAGAAAGTTGGAAGACCAAGGTTTAGAAAATCCAGTCCTACCGAAAAGTCCAAAAAGTAAAACTCTAGATACTGAAACTTTGAAAGCCTTGTATCCTGAAGATCAAGATTTCTATCTATCTACTTCTGGACTAACGGAGTTCTACCGTAATGAATACAGTTACTATCTCCGATATGTTTTAGATTTGCAAGAAGAATTGCGTCTCCGTCCTGATGCACGAAGTCACGGGAATTTCTTGCATCGTATCTTTGAGCGGGCATTGAAAATGCCGAGCGATGAATCCTTTGATCGTCGTTTAGAACAAGCTATCTCTGAAACCAGTCAAGAACGTGAGTTTCAAGCTATTTATCAGGAGAGTTTGGAGGCTCAATTTACTAAGGAAGTCCTCTTGGATGTCGCACGCGCTACTGGACATATTCTTCGACATAATGCGGATGTTGAAACGATTCAGGAAGAAGCCGTCTTTGGTGGCAAGGAGCAAGCCTTTGTTCAATTAGATAACGGACGAAATGTCTATGTTCGTGGGAAGGTTGACCGAATTGACCGTCTAAAATCAGATGGAGCTATCGGTGTTGTAGATTATAAGTCTTCTTTGACTCAGTTCAAGTTTCTCTCTTTTATAACGGTCTTAATTCGCAATTGCCGACTTATCTTGCCGCCCTCAAGCAAGAAGGGAATAGAGACTTCTTTATGCTCATGTATTTAGAGATGGCTGAACCGATTCAGTCATTACAAACTGCTAAAAACTCTTTCAAAGGCAGTAACAGAAACCAATAAGACTATGAAATACCAAGGCCTCTTTCTTGAAAAAAAGAGATAAGAAACCTTGGAGAATTTTTACAATAAAAAAATAAGACTTATCAGTTGTCAGATGAGGAATTCCAGTTGTTATTGGATTATAATGCCCTTCTCTACAAAAAAAAGCAGCAGAGAAGATTTTTATCTGGTGAATTTGCGATCAACCCTTATACAGAAAACGGTAGAAGCATTGCACCCTATGTTCAACAATATCAAGCTATTACAGGTTTCGAAGCCAATTATCATTTAGGTCAAGCGAGATTTTTAGAGAAAGTTGCCAAGAGCAATGCCAAGGAAGCTTGGTTTAATAAAATCAGAGAGGAGTTGGAGCGATGAAATTTTTATCTCAGGAAGAAATCGCAAAGTTGCAAATAGCAGAAGCTCAGTCTAACAAGAAACCTAAGAAAACTGCTGAACAAATTCAAGCTATTTATAGCTCTGGTCAAAATATTCTGGTCTCAGCATCAGCTGGCTCAGGAAAAACCTTTGTCATGGCTGAACGAATTCTTGATCAACTAGCGCGTGGTGTTGAGATTCGCCAACTCTTTATCTCAACCTTTACGGTAAAGGCAGCAACCGAGTTAAAAGAACGCTTGGAAAAGAAAATCAGCCAACAAATCCAAGAAACGAAAGACGTGGAACTAAAAAAACACCTCGGCAGACAATTAGCTGATTTACCAAACGCTGCCATTGGAACTATGGACTCTTTTACCCAGAAATTCCTGACCAAGCACGGTTATCTCCTTGACCTCTCTCCAAATTTTCGCATTCTTCAGAATGAAAGTGAGCAGTTCCTCTTAAAAAATGAGGTCTTTCGTCAAGTTTTTGAAAAACATTACCAAAGTCAGGAACAAGAACAGTTTAGTCAGCTGATCAAGAACTTTGCGGGTAAAAGCAAGGATGCACGTGGATTGCGTAAACAGGTCTATATGATTTATGAGTTCTTACAATCCACTAGTAATCCTCAGGCCTGGCTACAGGAATCTTTCTTAAAAGGATTCGAAAAGGCTGATTTTACAGTTTCCAAAGAAAAACTCGCAGATGCTATAAAAGAAAAACTGTGGGATTTAGAAAGCTTTTTCCATCATCATTTGGAGAATGATGCCAATGAATTTGGAAAAGCAGCCTACTTAGAATCTGTCCAACAAATTCTTGATGAAATTGGAGCTTTAACCAACGAGTCAACTTTTAATCAATATCAAGAAGTTCTAGAGCGAGTTGTGAGTATTTCTAAGGATAAGGGTGGCCGTGCTCTTACAAATGCTAGTCGCAAGGCTGAACTTCAAGAACTGAAAGAAGCATACAACCAAGAGAGAAAAGACAAGTTTGAAAAGCTAATTGCACTAAATGACCAAATCACATTATTGAAATTCCAGGAAGAATATCATCAAGAGTCTTGGGACTTGGCTAAGACTTTCCAAGTTTTCATGAGAGATTTTGTTGCAGCTTATCGACAACGTAAACGTGAAGAAAACGCCTTTGAATTTGCGGATATTAGCCACTATACCATTGAAATTTTAGAAAACTACCCTCAGGTTCGTCGAGAATACCAGGAACGCTTCCACGAAGTCATGGTCGATGAGTACCAAGATACCAACCACATCCAGGAAAGAATGCTGGAACTCCTCTCAAACGGTCATAATCGTTTTATGGTAGGAGATATTAAGCAGTCCATTTATCGTTTCAGACAAGCAGATCCCCAAATCTTCAATGAAAAATTTCATAGCTATGCTCAAGATGGCAAAGAAGGTCAGTTAATACTGCTCAAGGAAAATTTCCGTAGTAGTTCAGAAGTACTTGATGCTACTAATGGCGTCTTTAAGCATCTCATGGATGAGGAAGTTGGAGAGATTTCTTATGATGGTATGCACCAGCTTGTTTTTGGGAATACTGATATTCAATCAAATCCTGAAAACAAGGCAGAAGTTCTCTTATATGCTAAGGATGATGATAGTGATGACGATGAGGAATTAGTAACCAACAAACTGACTGGTGAAATGCGGATGGTGGTTAAGGAGATAATTCATCTTCATAATGATAAAGGTGTGCCATTCAAGGACATTGCTCTTTTGACTGCAAGCAGAAGTCGCAATGACCAGGTTCTACTTGCCTTGTCTGAGTATGGGATTCCAGTCAAGACAGATGGTGCTCAAAGCAACTATTTACAGTCTTTAGAAGTTCAAGTCATGTTAGATACCCTTCGTGTCATCCATAACCCTCTTCAAGATTTCGCTTTAGTTGCTTTAATGAAGTCTCCGATGTTTAGCTTTGATGAAGATGAATTGGCTCGATTAGCCCTTCAGAAATCCGAGGATAAGGTTCAAGAAAACTTTTATGAAAAATTAGTCAATGCTCAGGAGAAAATTGGTCTTCAAAAGGATTTAATCAAAGCTGAATTACAAAAGAAGCTAGTCTTTTTCATGGAAACCGTCCAAGATTGGCGATTGTATTCCAAAACGCATTCACTTTACGATCTCATTTGGAAAATTTATAGCGACCGCTTTTACTATGACTATGTTGGTGCTTTGCCAAATGGTCAGGCCAGACAGGCAAATCTCTACGCCCTTGCCCTAAGAGCCGATCAGTTTGAAAAGAGTAATTTCAAGGGATTATCTCGCTTTATTCGAATGATTGACCAAGTCTTGGAAGCCCAGCATGATCTTGCCAATGTCGCTGTGGCACCACCTAAGGATGCTGTGGAGCTTATGAGTATTCATAAGAGTAAGGGGCTTGAGTTCCCTTATGTCTTTATCCTTAATATTGATCAGCAATTTAACAAGCAAGATTCCATGTCTGAAGTTATCCTAAGTCGTAAAAATGGCCTTGGGCTCAAGTATGTTGCTAGAGTAGCTACAAATGCCAAAGAGGAATACGTTCCATCTACGATTAAATTATCTATCCCTAGCTTGACTTATACTCAAAATGAGGAAGAACTCCAATTAGCAAGTTATTCTGAACTCATGCGTTTGCTTTATGTAGCCATGACGCGAGCTGAGAAAAAATTATATTTAGTCGGGAAAGGTTCTCGAGAAAAGTTGGAGTCTAAAGAATATCCGACAAATGGAAAAGGTCTTTTGACTCGAGAAACTAGACTAGATGCTAGTAATTTCCAAGACTGGATTTGGGCGATTTACCAAGCATTTACGAAAGAGGACTTACACTTTAGTGTTCGTTTCGAGGGTGAAGAAGACTTAACCAAGGAAGTGATTGGAGTCTTGGAAAATAAAAGTAAGCTTCAAGATCAATCCCAAGCAGATAACCGTCAATCTGATACCATTAAGGAAGCTTTAGAAATGCTGAAAGAAGTGGAAGTCTATAATCAAGTCCACCGAGCAGCAATTAATCTTCCGAGTGTTCAGACCCCAAGCCAGATTAAGAAGTTTTATGAACCAGTCATGGATATGGAAGGTGTAGTAGTAGCTGGTCAATCTAAACCAAAAGAAACTATTATTCAGTTTGAACTTCCAGACTTCTCCAAGACAGAAAAAGTCACTGGAGCTGAAATTGGTAGTGCTACTCATGAATTGATGCAACGAATCAATCTCGCTAAGAAACCTACTTTGGAAACCTTGACAGATGCCTTGGAGCAAGTTCAGGCAACTTCAGCTGTTAAAGATAAAGTTAATCTGGAAAAAATCTTGTCTTTCTTTGATACAGCTCTAGGTCAAGAGATTCTTGCAAATCAAGATAAACTCTATCGAGAACAACCTTTCTCAATGTTAAAAAGAGACGAGAAAAGCCAAGAAAACTTTGTTGTCCGTGGAATTTTAGATGGTTATCTAGTTTATGAGGATAAAATTGTTCTCTTTGACTACAAGACAGACCGTTATGAGCATGCTAGTCAGCTTGTTGAACGCTATCGAGGACAATTAGATCTCTATGCAGAGGCTCTATCTCGCTCTTATCAGATAGAAACAGTTGAGAAATATTTGATTCTACTTGGTAAAGACCAAGTAGAAGTCGTTAAACTATAAAAAGAAAGGAGGCATCATGTCCATTCCTGTTAGAAAAAACTTATATGATGCAGTTTTAGAGGCCTCTAAAGCCGATACTTGGGAACAAGCTACCAAAGAATGGAGTGAAGTTTCCTTGATTTTTAATGGAATCGGTCGGAGTAATTGTGTCTGTGGCAATGCTATTAAGTATGCTTATGAACTTTTTAACGGTGTTACCGGCAAACGTCTCTTTCCCATTGGGAGTGACTGTGTTCGCCATTTCCAAAGAATTAGCCTAGATCAACAGCTAGAAGAGGAGGAAAAACTTCTCAGAAAGCTTGAAAATCTGACCAGAAAAGCCCAGAAAAAAGAAGCCATTCGAGTTAATAAAACAGATTTTGATGAGCGACTGATCAACTGGCTATGGAAAAAGGGAGCTTTTAAGTCAAATCGAGGTAATCAATTCTCACCAGAAAAGGATTATCAACTCTTTTTGGAGGTTTTTCAAGGTGGAAGTTGGACTAAGGCAGAGCCTGTGAAGAAAGCTCGTATGGAAGAAGTTCTTGAGAAATTTATTAAACCCTTTCTACTTGGAAAATCTGACGATCAACTCTATCTAGTTAAACTAGGAAAAGAAAAAATTGACTATGAGCAAGAACTTCGCATCAAAGCAGAAAAGGAACGAAAGAAGCGAGACAAGATTGCTAAACAATATGCGGATAATCTAGTTCTAGCAATGGGACCAGCTGAACGTGTCTATCAAGATTACTTTGGACTGAGCGAAACACTGACTCTAGAAGAACGCCAGTGGGAAAAGATTCTCTTCGGTAAAAATCGGACAGAACGTTCTATAAAATCAAAACAGTACCAAAGAGAACTCGAAAAGGATCAACGCATTGCTAGTCAAGATCTCCTTGAAAGAAAACAAAAGCAAGTATGGTTGTTAAACTCTTATTTTCAAGATATTCCAGAAGAAAAAGCTCGCTTTTCTCGGCTTTTAACCATGTATCGAAAAACTGGAGAAATCCCATTTTCAAGAGAATACCTATCTAATAATCTATTTGATTTTTTCTACAAAATGAAGGCTTTTGAGTTTGAAATAGCACCCGACCAGGTACGTGATTTTTTAAAGGAGACTTTAAATGCAGAAAACCTATCATCCGCACAAAAATCATGGATAGAAGGCATTTTAACCAACTGCATCAAACCTTTTTTAGAAAGAATGATAGTATAGCAGTAGTTTTCGTTCTGCATGGAGAGACTCATGTTTATTAAAATTATGTCTTAAAGCAATTATACATAATTTATTTTATGTATAAACTCAAAATATTTGTATCAACATTAAAAAAATAGAAAGAAACTATGTCAAAAGAAATCGATATCGAATATTATCACCAACTAGCCTTGCAAAAACAAAAAGAGCATCGGAAGTTTTTAGGAAATCTGAAAAAGAAAGCACCTAAGAATTTGGATAAAATTGCCCTTGAAATCCATCAAGAAGTTTTTACTGAAATTGATTGTACAGCCTGCGCTAACTGTTGCAAGAGTCTTGGTCCAGACTTCAAAGAAGCAGATATCACACGTATCGCAAAATACTTTAAAATGAAATTGCCAGCCTTTGAAGCTGAGTTTTTGCAGGTAGACGAGGATGGAGATAAGGTCTTCAAATCTATGCCCTGTCCATTTCTAGGAGGGGACAATCTATGTTCTATATATGATGTTCGTCCTAAGGCTTGCAGAGAATTTCCACATACCGATCGTAAAAAGATTTATCAAATCAATAACCTGACTATTAAAAACACCTTAACTTGTCCAGCAGCCTATCTCTTTGTTGAAAAGTTAAAAGAAAAAATCGAATGAAGGAATCTTTATTCGGTTTTTTCTGTATTTTATGGTGTAATATTGAACATCCTTTCCCCTTTTTTTAAAAAACATGTAATATTTCTAAATGGATTGTGTAATTGTTTGTTAATTAAGCGTTTACATGATATAATGTATGTGAAAAAATTATCAATCTATCGGATTTTGCTTATGCATTATCACCTTTCATATAAGGAGAAAAAGTGTATGAAAAAACTCACTAAATTTGGCATTATCACAATGTCTGTTTTTGCTCTAAATCTGGTATCACAGTCAGTGGTTCAAGCTGATGAAACTAATAGCGAACCAGCAGAAACTTTAGTTGCTCCAGAGGTTCCGAATACAACAGGTTCGGAAAACTCTGCACCGGAAGACAATAATGTTGCAGAGGGAACTAGTAATGGTGAAGCTGCAACCACAGATAAAGATAAGCCAACCTGTCCTGCAGGGACTTTACCAGGCTCTAACCCGGGCGCTAGTTGCGAACCAGATGGTAGCAATATCATTGATGAAGGTGGTTTCGTCAATGTTGAAGGACTTCCAGCACATTTTAGTGAAGATGGTAAAAGTGTAGTCTACAATTACACTGTAGCCTTCAAAGAATTGCACTCAAGTGATCAAGGTCAAGCTGTTCGCGGTGTTCGTATCCGTATTCCTAAGATTTCAGGTGCAAAAGCTAATTTCACTTTGATCGGAACATATGATGCCAATGGAAATCCTGTAGATGTTAATGTTCCAATGAAAGAGGTTTCGTATGATGAACCTCTTGATGATGAAAGGGGGAATGTTCCAACTGCTGAGGAACTAGCAGCTGGTAAGAAACCTTCCGTTGTTAATATGAAGGATGCTGACGGTTATTCCCCTGATCCAGCCTTTCCTTCAGCTTATGGTGATACAGTTAATTTATATACTGTTGTTTCAAATACATTTAGATCAACAGCTTTTCGAGTTTCTGTGACCGTACCCTTGGAGGAAGCTAAGAAGATCAAGTACTTACCAATCGACGCGAGATTTGCTTGGAAATGTTCTCAAGATGGTGGTGGGTATGGTTCATATGAAGAAGGTTGCCAAAGTCTAGAAGAATATCATCGAATTCAACCATATTATCAAGACAACAATGGGGAAACGACTTATGGTGCTCTAGGTAATCCAAGTTTAGTAGATGATACTTATGTTCAGAATGACCATCTAATTAGGTCAGTTTCAAACCCAACTACTCATATCACACCAAATAACGGTGACTGGAAAACTATTCCTCATGATGTTAATATTAATCCTGAGACCTTCTTTAGTTATGTTAAAACGTTTACTTTGAAAGCCAATCCTGCTGTTAAATACTATGCTTCAGAATTTGAAGATATGGCTGACCAGGATGTTTCTACGCTTCACTATGGAGATGTAGTGGTGGATTATGTTATCAAGGGAACAAATCAATCTATCAAGGAAACTTATAAAGACACACCATTAACTTCTATTTATGGATCTGATGGAAATCTTGTGACCTATAATGCTGCTGAAAACGCAGATGAGCGTCCGTCTTCTATCACTGTAGATGGTAAAAAATACAATCTAGTTGGTGTTTCTTCAACATCTGCACCTGAAACAGGTCAGTTAAAAGAAGGTACAACTCATGTTATCTATGAGTATGAGAAAGAACCAGATCCAGAACCAACACCAGATCCAAAACCAACTCCTGATCCAAAACCAACTCCTGATCCAGAGCCAACACCAGATCCAAAACCAACTCCTGATCCAGAGCCAAAACCTGATCCAGAACCAACTCCTGATCCAGAACCAACACCGGATCCAAAACCAACTCCAAATCCAGAGCCAACACCGGATCCAAAACCAACTCCAAATCCAGAGCCAACACCGGATCCAAAACCAACTCCAGATCCAAAACCAACTCCAGATCCAAAACCAACTCCTGATCCAGAACCAACACCAGATCCAAAACCAACTCCTGATCCAGAGCCAGCTCCGGATCCAGAACCAACACCAGATCCAAAACCAACTCCTGATCCAAAACCAACACCAGATCCAGAGCCAACTCCAAATCCAGAGCCAACACCGGATCCAAAACCAACTCCAAATCCAGAGCCGACACCGGATCCAAAACCAACTCCTGATCCAGAACCAACTCCAGATCCAAAACCAACACCAGATCCAAAACCAACTCCAAATCCAGAGCCAACTCCGGATCCAAAACCTGTTCAACCAGAAAATGTTCAATCTACTGAGCAAAAATCAGCTCCAGAAAAAGCTCAGTTACCAAATACAGGAACTTCTGATTCGCCATTAGCTATGAATCTTCTTGCTATTTTAGCTGGAATCTTTGGTATTTCACTTTTCAAAAAAGTAAAAAATCAGAGAACTAAGTAAATAGTTTTAAAAAAGTCATCCAAATTGGATGGCTTTTTAGTGTAGTCCCCTATATTTCTATAGTTAGAGTCTGTAGCAAATAATTTTTTTGATTTTTGTATATTTATTTTTTTATCTGAAAATTCAAACCATATTTCTTATTAAGTGATAAGTTCTTTTTTTAAGCTTAAAAGTTTTTTTAAACCTTATCTTAAAGAAAACTGATATAAGGTATCTTTAAGCGATGTTCTGTATAGTTATACCATCATCAAAGAAAGAGGTATCGATATGAACTACATAGTCATTCCAGCTTATCAACCAGATAAGCAACTTATCAAACTCATCGAAAAAATTCACGAAAAGAGTGATTTTCATATCTTAGTCATAGACGACGGCAGTTCATCAGAGTGCCAAAAAATCTTTGACAAAGCAGAACAATATGCAACTGTCATCCGTCACCAAGTGAACCAAGGTAAAGGGCAGGCTCTAAAAACAGCCTTTACTTATATCCAAGAACAAAACATTTATGGTACGGTTGTCACAGCAGATGCGGATGGACAGCACAAGGTATGGGATATTTTCCGCACGGCTAATAAAGCTTCCGAAAATCCAAACAAACTAATCTTGGGTGTGCGGGCCTTCACAGGTAAAGTACCCCTTCGTAGCCGTTTCGGAAATAGCTTGACAAAAGCACTCTTTAAACTACAAACAGGAGTAGGAGTAACAGATACGCAAACAGGTCTTCGTGCTTTTACTACAAACTTGATACCGTTTATGCTTAAGATTGAAGGCCAACGTTATGAATATGAAATGAATATGCTGCTCGAAGCAACGAAAGAATACGAGATTTTAGAAGTTCCTATTGAAACTGTCTATATTAATGACAATGAGGCTTCACACTTCCGCCCAATCCAAGACGGGCTCATGATCTATAAAAATATCTTTAAATTTGCCTTATCATCCCTCAGTAGCTTTGTTGTAGACTATGTCGTTTACGCCCTAGCAATCTTGATTTTGCCGACAGTTCCGACGAGTCTACGAATCTTTCTAGCAAACGGAGTCGCTCGTGTGACTAGTTCTATTTTCAACTATTCTACAAATAAAAAACTAGTCTTTAAAAATGACGATAGCCTTGTGAAAACAGGGATGGGATACTTTGGTCTAGCAGTTGGACTCTTTGTCTTAGACACGCTACTGATTCGTCTCTTCTTTACAGTCTTTGGTATCAACCTTCTGATCGCCAAAGTTATCGTCGGCATCCTTCTCTTCGCTGTCTCTTGGACAGTGCAGAAGAAATTCATCTTTAAGGAAAGGACATCAACTGTATTATGAAATTTATAAAGAAACCATATGCTTATGCATCGATTCTCGGTTTACTCTTGACAGGATCCTTTAGTTACTCCATGCTAAAGACCTTTGTCCTCGCTGAAACTATCTCGACAGTTGCTACAACTAGCACAAGTTCCAATGCTGCAGCAGCAAGTCAAGCTGCTAAGACAGCTACTGTCACTGACTCTAGTTATAAAGATGACAATATTTCCGTCAATTTGTCTGAAACGGCGGTCAATAATACACAAGTCTACGTTGCTGATATTACTCTGAGCTCATCAGATTATCTGAAAACTGCCTTTGCTCAAAATGCCTATGGAACTAACGTAACTGCGAAAACCTCTGTAACCGCAGCTGACAACAATGCCATTTTAGCGGTAAACGGGGATTACTATGGTGCTAACTCTACAGGTTATGTTATCCGTAATGGCATTGTCTATCGTGATACTGTTCGTGAAGATTCTAGCAATGGTGATTTAGCTATTTATAAAGACGGCTCTTTTAAGATTATTTACGAAGATCAGATATCAGCTGAGCAACTAGTAAATGACGGTGTCGTCAATCTCTTGGCATTTGGACCAGCCTTGGTCGAAAATGGTGAAATTGCAGTTGATACTAATACAGAAGTAGGACAAGCAATGGCTTCAAATCCTCGTACAGCGATTGGTATGATCGATGAAAACCACTATATCATCGTTGTTTCAGACGGACGTACATCAGAAAGTGAAGGTCTCTCTCTTTATCAGCTAGCTGAGGTCATGAAATCTTATGGTGCAAAGACTGCCTACAATCTTGATGGTGGTGGATCATCTACACTTTACTTCAACGGTCAGGTTATCAATAAACCAACGACTGGTGGAAACAAAATTTCAGAAAGGGCGGTGAGTGACATTGTCTACATCGGTTACTAATCTTGGCAAAAAACGGTTTAAAAAAACAGTCATTTCTTATACACTAATCACTATTTTCTTCTTTGCATTTTCTAGAATTTATGAAGCTTTTAGTTTTGGAGAAACTTCTGTTCATATGCACTATTTATTTGCAGCACCTCTTGTAGGGGGAATTCTACTAGCAATCTTTCTCAAGGTTCTCCCTCATTTCTCTCGTATTAGTCTAAATCTATGGAATTCGGCAGTAGCGATTATTACAGCGGGTACACTTTTCCGAGGAATTGTCAATCTTTCAGGACGCTCTACAACCTTGGATACACCCTACTGGTATGTTGGGATTGGTTTTGCAATACTAGCAATCATTACTATCTTCATCAATCCAAACCTTTGGAAGAGTACTAGCAAAGTAACTAAAACGAAACGCAAAGAAGTCTATGGGCAGGCATAATGTTATAAAAAAGTAGTCGTTCAGCTTATGTTCGACTACTTTTTATTGACTTTTATTTCTAAAATATTGTAGAAATATTACAAGTTTCTTTCTAATTTTAAATACTACTTTCGTATTTAAAATAATATTGTATAATAAAATTGATAATTAGCGTTTTTAATACAATATCTAGGAAAAACAAATCCCAATCTTGGTATTTGCTAGGAGAAAAGAATGAAAAAAATATTGCTGGCAAGTACGGTTGCCCTCTCTATGGCAGGTTTTGCAAAAACGACCGTCTATGCTGAGGAATCTCAAGCTACCAATAAAGTTCAAACTTCTGAAAAGGCTACAGGAAGCCAAGCAGGAAATGACAATCTGAACCAAACTCAAAACAAGTCAGAAAAAGTAGAGCCTCAAACTTCCCCAAAGCAAGAAACTACTAACACCAAGGAGCAGTCTTCGACAGAAGCAGTAGTAGAAGAGGTTAACAAAGAAGGTTGGCAAAAAGAAAACAGTCAATGGCGCTATTATGAGAATAATAAGCCTGTTTTAAATTGGAAGAAGATAGCTGGTGTTTGGTATTATTTCAATCAAAAAGGCATCATGCTAAGTAATACTATTTTTAATGATTATCTGTTAAATAATAGCGGTGCTTTAGCAGAATCTTCTTGGGCAAAAATCGATAATCAATGGTATTATGCTACGGCGGAGGGAAAAGTTACTCGTGATAAATGGGAAAAAATTTCTGGAGTCTGGTATCGATTTAATCAAGAAGGCATCATGCTCAGTAATGCTATCCACAATGACTATTTGTTCAATAGTAGTGGAGCCTTAGCAGAAAATAGCTGGGTTAAAATTGGTGACAAATGGTATCATGGGAATCAAGAAGGAAAGATTTCTCGTGATAAATGGGAAAAAATCAAGAATGTCTGGTATTTCTTCGACAAAGATGGCGGCATGCTTAGTGAAACGATTTACAAAGACTATCTTTTCACTAAAGATGGGGCTCTAGCCGTATCCTCGTGGGTAAAAATTAAAGATAAGTGGTATTACGCCGACGCATCTGGTAAAATCACACGAAACAAATGGGAAAAAATTAAAAATAGCTGGTACCACTTTGATGCCGAAGGTGTAATGGAAAGTAGCACCTGGAAAAAGAAATACTATCTTAAAGATAGTGGAGCAATGGCTGAGAATGAATGGATCTTTGATAAGAAACACAATAGCTGGTTCTATATCAAAGCTGATGGTAGCTACGCTGAAAATCAGTGGCAGGGAGCTTACTATCTAAAATCTGGCGGCTATATGGCTAAGAATGAATGGATTTTTGATAAGGACTATGACGCTTGGTATTACCTCAAAGAAGATGGAGTTTATGTAACTGGGACTTTCAAAATCAAAGGTAAAGACTATTCTTTCCAAAGTAATGGAAAATGGATTTCTGATCCATCATCTTACTATAAGGTAGCTCCAATTACAGCTTATGTCTACAGCGCTTCTGGTGATAGACTCAGCTATATCTCACAAGGTAGCATTGTTTCAGTTACTGGAGCAGAAGTTCAAGGTGGTCGACTTCCCAGTCAAAATCTCTGGCCTTTCAGGTTATATGAACAAGAATGATCTTGTAGCAGTTAGTTCTGCAAGTGACTTCATTCCTCACTATACTACGGATGGTAAATATCTCTACCACGAGTTATCACCTTATGCTAGTATTCGAGTTGCACCACATAGCTCATCTATGACCATTGGTAAAAAGTATTATTCAGCTGATGGTGCTAACTTTGACAACTTTACAGTTGAAAATCCTTTCTTGTTTAGAGATTTAAGCAAACCAACTAATTATACAGCAGCAGAGTTGGATAAAATTTTCTCTATCATGAATATTCAAGGAAGTCGTTTGGCAGGTAAAGGTGCAGTCTTTAAAGAAGCGGAAGAACGTTATAAAATCAATGCCCTCTACTTGATTGCCCACAGTGCTCTAGAAAGTTCATGGGGACGTAGCCAGATTGCCAAGGATAAGAATAACTTCTTTGGTATTGCAGCCTATGATACAACACCATATGATTCAGCCAAAAGTTTTGACAATGTCGACAAGGGTATCTTAGGTGCAGCTAAATGGATTCGCGAGAATTATTATGATGAAGGTAGAACCCATCTTGGAAATAAAGCTTCCGGAATGAATGTCCTTTACGCATCAGACCCATATTGGGGAGAAAAGATTGCAAGTATTATGATGACAATCAACAGTAAGCTGGGCGAAAAAGACTAGAAATCATTAGAATCGATAACGACTGAAAAGTGGTTATCGATTTTGCTTATCAAGAGAAACTCGAGGAATTTCCTTCATGAAGCTGAATTTGGAACATATATATAAAAAAGGTATAAATCTAAACCAGTTGGGGATTAATGCATACGCTTATAGCTACTCAGTTATCCTAGACTTACTTGCTATTGTCCAAGCGAATAATCTGACCATATTACGTGGTGATGTGTTTGCTACGAAAACGCACAATTGACACATACTTATGACAATTGGCATTATGAGAAACAAGATTCGACTAGCGATTGTAGCAAATCCATTCTTCAAACAGAAAAGTATATAAGAAATTATGTAAAAAATCATGGTAAACACTATTATTTTTCAATCGTTTTAGAGGAACCAATAGACTGAATAGAGAGTCAAATAGGAGAAATCATGATATAATAGAAGTTAGTGATTTATTTTAAAAAAATGCTATCTATTGCTTACTCGAGAAAATAAAAAAATAGATAAAATCCAATCTGAGAAAGGAATTTTACATTATGGCAACTATTCAATGGTTTCCTGGGCATATGTCCAAAGCACGACGTCAGGTTCAGGAAAATTTAAAATTTGTTGACTTTGTAACAGTTTTAGTAGATGCACGTTTGCCCTTGTCTAGTCAAAATCCGATGCTAACTAAAATTGTAGGAGATAAACCAAGGCTCTTAATTTTAAATAAGGCAGATCTGGCAGATCCAGTTCAAACGAAAGAATGGCGTCAACACTTTGAAGCACAAGGAATTCAAACCCTAGCTATTAACTCCAAAGAGCAGGTTACAGTTAAAGCTGTGACAGATGCAGCCAAAAAGCTTATGACAGATAAGATTGCTCGTCAAAAAGAACGTGGTATTCAAATCGAAACTTTGCGAACTATGATTATCGGCATTCCAAATGCTGGAAAATCTACATTGATGAACCGTTTGGCGGGTAAGAAAATCGCTGTTGTTGGTAATAAACCCGGTGTTACTAAGGGTCAACAATGGCTTAAAACAAATAAAGATTTGGAAATCTTGGATACTCCAGGGATTCTCTGGCCAAAATTTGAAGATGAAACTGTCGCCCTTAAACTCGCATTAACTGGAGCTATCAAAGATCAGTTGCTACCAATGGATGAAGTGACGATTTTCGGTCTTAATTACTTTAAAACCCATTATCCCGATAAGCTTCAAGAACGTTTTAAACAAATGAATCTGGACGATGAAGCTCCTGAAATTATCATGGACATGACTCGTATCCTTGGTTTCCGTGATGATTATGATCGTTTCTATAATCTCTTTGTCAAGGAAGTTCGTGACGGAAAACTAGGTAACTATACTTTAGATACATTGGATGATCTCGATGGCAACGATTAAAGAAATAAAAGAAGAATTAGCAAGGATAACTGAACTTGAAAGTCCCTTGTTTAAGGAATTTGAAAAAGACCCTCGAACTGGCGTACAAAAGGAATTTCAAAAGCGTAAAAAAGAGCTTCAAGCTGAAATTGATGAAAACCTGCGCCTAGAAGGCATGTTATCTTATGAAAAAGAGCTTTACGAGAATGGAATAAGCTTCATTGCTGGAGTTGATGAAGTTGGTAGAGGTCCCTTAGCTGGTCCAGTGGTTGCTGCAGCTGTCATTCTTCCCAAAAATTGTAAGATTAAAGGCTTGAATGACAGTAAAAAGATTCCCAAGAAAAAACATGAGGAGATTTTTCAAGCCGTTAAGGACAACGCTTTAGCAATTGGCATAGGTATTATGGACAATCAAGTCATTGATCAAGTCAATATCTACGAAGCGACGAAACTAGCCATGAAGGAAGCTATTTCACAGCTTGATCCTCGACCAGAACACCTTTTGATTGATGCAATGAAGTTGGATTTGCTGATTTCTCAGACATCCATCATCAAAGGAGATGCTAATTCCCTATCCATTGCAGCAGCATCTATTGTTGCTAAGGTAACCAGAGATAAGCTAATGTCCAAGTACGATCAAGAATTTCCTGGTTACGATTTACACAAAATGCAGGATATGGGACAGCTAAGCATCTAGAAGGTATTGAAAAGCAAGGTGTCACACCTATTCATCGCACCAGTTTTGAACCGATTAAAACGATCGTTTCAGAAACTAGTAAAAGATAATTAAAGGAGAGAATTATGGAGGAACAGTCGGAAATACTTAGTTCCAAGAAAGAATTTGCTTTCGCGTCCAGTACGATCTTAGCTCAAGTAGGGCGAGGTATTATTGTTGGATTAGTCGTAGGACTTATTGTAGGATCATTTCGATTTTTGATTGAAAAAGGCTTTCATATCGTTCAAGGATTTTATCAAGACCAAGAGAATCTGATACGGAATCTATTGATCATTTTATTGTTTTATATCCTCATTTGCTTACTTAGTGCTAAATTAACACGCTCAGAAAAAGATATCAAAGGTTCTGGTATTCCTCAAGTTGAAGCGGAGTTAAAAGGTCTCATGTCTCTCAATTGGTGGAGTGTGCTATGGAAGAAATATATTCTTGGTATTCTAGCGATTGCTAGTGGACTCATGCTCGGTCGTGAAGGTCCAAGTATTCAACTAGGTGCTGTTGGCGGTAAAGGAATTGCTAAGTGGCTCAAGTCTAGCCCTGTCGAAGAACGATCTTTAATCGCGAGTGGAGCTGCTGCTGGACTTGCTGCTGCCTTTAATGCGCCGATTGCAGGGTTATTATTTGTAGTAGAAGAAGTCTACCATCATTTCTCAAGATTTTTCTGGGTCTCTACCTTAGCTGCCAGTCTAGTAGCAAATTTTGTCTCTCTTCTCATCTTTGGCTTAACACCTGTTCTGGATATGCCTGATGATATTCCTCTCATGAGTTTGAATCAATATTGGATTTATTTAGTAATGGGGATTTTTCTTGGGCTCTCAGGTTTTCTTTATGAAAAAGCGGTTCTGAATGTCGGCAAAGTTTATGAATGGATTGGCCAAAGGCTTCATATTGATAAAGCTTATCATCCAATTTTTGCTTTTATCCTGATTATTCCTGTGGGAATATTCCTACCACAGATTCTTGGTGGGGGCAATCAGCTTGTCTTATCCTTAACGGAACAAAATTATAGTTTTCAAATTCTCTTGGTTTACTTTATCATTCGTTTTATCTGGAGCATGATCAGTTACGGAAGTGGACTGCCAGGTGGTATTTTCTTACCGATTTTAGCATTGGGTTCATTACTTGGTGCTCTAGTAGGTGTTATTTGTGTCAATCTTGGCCTTGTTAGCCAGCAGCAATTTCCTATTTTTGTAATTCTTGGAATGAGTGGTTATTTTGGGGCTATCTCAAAAGCACCTTTGACAGCTATGATTCTTGTGACAGAAATGGTTGGTGACATCCGAAATCTCATGCCTTTAGGAATGGTGACTCTAGTAGCTTACATCATCATGGATTTGCTCAAAGGGGCACCTGTCTATGAAGCCATGTTGGAGAAAATGCTACCTGAATCAGCAACTGATGATGGAGAAGTTACACTGATAGAAATCCCGGTTTCAGACAAAATAGCTGGTAAGCAGGTACATGAACTCAATTTACCACATAACGTACTTATCACAACCCAGGTACATAACGGTAAAAGTAAAACAGTTAATGGATCTACAAGGATGTATCTAGGTGATATGATTCATCTCGTGATTCCAAAAAGTGAAATTGGAAAAGTAAAAGATTTGCTATTATAGAAGCCTTTGTTTACATAATTTATCTTACGTAACTCAATAATTAAATAAAAAAAGATTTTTGCAGTTAAATTTATAGATTCTAAGAAATTGAAATGATTTTTAAACAAAACTCGGTCTCTAGATGATGAGATCGAGTTTTTTATATTATATTCGAATAGACTGAAGAAGATTAGAAATTTAAAAAAACTATAAGTTCAATGAAGCAATGAATTACCAAATTTTTAAGCGATTTTTTTCCATTATATAGCTTACTAAGACAATCCTATATATCTCCTATAACATCTTTCCGAAAAACTATAATTTTCTTGAAAAAAAATATCTAGCTATGCTATACTACTAGTATAGAAAGATTTGGAGAAAAACATGAAACGCGATATCTTATTAGAACGGATTGATAAACTTAAACAAGTCATGCCTTGGTACGTCTTAGAATATTACCAATCAAAACTGGCCGTTCCATATAGTTTTACGACCTTATACGAATACTTAAAGGAATACGATCGATTTCACCTGGGTCTTGGAATCTGGTTTATCGGATGCTGACACCATGGCTAATATTCCCTTAGACGTTCTGGAGCACATGACCAAGAAAGATATGGAATCCTTCATTCTTTACTTGCGTGAACGTCCTCTGCTTAATGCCAATACGACAAAAAACGGGGTTTCTCAAACAACCATTAACCGTACCCTTTCGGCACTTTCTAGCCTTTATAAGTATTTGACTGAGGAGGTTGAAAATGAACAAGGTGAACCTTATTTCTATCGCAATGTCATGAAGAAGGTTGCTACCAAGAAAAAGAAAGAAACCTTGGCTGCTCGCGCTGAAAATATCAAGCGAAAGCTCTTTTTAGGTGATGAGACAGAAGGTTTCCTCAACTATATCGATCAGGAATACCCTCAAACACTCTCCAATCGTGCCTTATCTTCCTTTAATAAGAATAAAGAGCGTGATTTAGCGATTATCGCACTCCTTCTTGCCTCTGGTGTCCGTCTCTCTGAGGCAGTTAACCTGGATCTTCGAGATCTCAATCTTAAGATGATGGTGATTGACGTCACTCGAAAAGGTGGAAAAAGAGACTCAGTTAATGTTGCTGCCTTTGCTAAACCCTATTTAGAGCAATATCTCGCTATTCGAGACAAACGTTATAAGACGGAAAAAACCGATACAGCCCTCTTCTTAACCTTGTATCGAGGTGTTCCAAACCGAATTGATGCTTCTAGTGTTGAAAAGATGGTGGCAAAGTATTCAGAAGACTTCAAAGTCCGCGTGACACCCCACAAACTTCGCCATACATTAGCAACGCGTCTCTATGATGCAACCAAATCACAGGTTTTAGTCAGTCATCAACTAGGACATGCTAGCACACAAGTTACCGACTTGTATACCCATATCGTTAATGATGAGCAAAAGAATGCCTTGGATAGTTTGTGATTGTTAACATAATATAAATTATGTAATATTTATAAAAAGAGTGTTAGATAATCAAAAATCTAACGCTCTTTTATTATTCTATAAAAATTCAATCCAATAATTTCTGTGTGGCTCAATTATGACTGGTTTTCCCCAAAATGACTTTAGATAAGCTAGATTCGCAGAGCTTACGAGTCTTTTTTCTTCATTGTACTTCTCAGCACTTTCTTTCGTTAGAAAGCATTTAACAGCTTCATATGGCGTACCGTCACTAGCTGTACGATCAATACCCATATAAGCAATTTCATCACCTTTTTGAGGACTGTCAGTAAGAAGTTTTCCAATAAAGTAGACCGTTTTATCTTTCATTAATTCATAAGCTTTACTATTTTCAAGGCGGTTATTAGCTGCAGCATACATAATACAAAAACTATCAACAATGTCTTTCATAGACATTAATGCTTCTTTGCTAAGAATAATTTCCTCAGGAGCAAGACCACCAATGATTAAGTTTTTATAATGTGGTTGCTGGATGACGTTATCTAAAGCCATTCCTAATGGCAGTTGGACAGCTTGATAACCTAATGGTTCTAACTCTTGTCTTTTCTTATCGAAGTGATCTTGTGTGATACTAATATTCAAATCGTAAGGATTTGTAGATTCTTGGTTTTTAAAAAATGCTACCACAGTACGATCTAACTGTTCAAATAGTCCGAGTTTTTCAATTGGAATTTTTATCATTGATGTTAGGCCTCATTTATTTAAATTTTAACTATATAATACTCTCATCAATGTTTAATATCAAGTTTAAACAAAAAAGAAATCCACATTACATGGATCTCTTTTGATTTTATTCTACTACCGCTTCAGCAATTTCTTCAGCAGTAATTCCTGCGAAGTAACGGCCTAAGTTAATGGTTTGAAGGGCTTTAAGAACATCTTCGCGTTCGTATTTAACGCCACGAAGGACATCTTCTACAGCTACTACATCTTCGATACCGAAGAAGTCACCGTAGATCTTAATGTCTTGGATTTTTGATTCAATGACGTTAGCGAAGATTTCAACCTTACCACTTGGGAATTTTGTTCCACGGCGGACGTTATACTCTGGTGATTTCCCATAATTCCAGTCCCAAGTTCCAAACTTAGTTTCTTTGATTCGATTGATTTCAGCCAATTCTTCATCTGAAAATACATATTCTGTCATTTCAGGATATTCTTTTTTCATGTATTCCAAAAGTAAGTCACGGAATTCTTCTACGGTGATTTTTTCTGGCAATTCATCTACGATATTGGTTACACGTGCGCGAACGGATTTAACACCTTTAGATTCGAACTTGTCTTTAGAAACTTTGAGTGCGTTAGCAAGGACTGACAAATCAACGTCAAAGAGAAGACAACCATGGTGCATGATACGTCCATTGATATAAGCTTGTGCATTCCCACAGAATTTCTTGCCGTCAATCTCAAGGTCATTGCGGCCTGTAAATTCAGCTTTAACACCAAGTTCCGCCAAAGTGTTGATAACTGGAGTAGAGAAGCTCTTGAAGTCAAAGGCCTTATTTTCATCTTCTTTTGAAATGATAGTGTAGTTTAGGTTGTTCAAATCATGGTAAACAGCCCCACCACCACTGATTCGACGGACTACTTCAATTCCATTTTCACGAACATAGTCACGGTTAATTTCTTCAACCGTATTTTGGTGACGTCCTACAATAATAGACGGTTTGTTAATCCAAAGCAGGAAGATTTGATCCTCGTCCAAAAGGTGTTTAAAAGCATATTCCTCTAAAGCAATATTAAAGGCAGTGTCGTTTGAATGATTGATAATATATTTCATAAGATACCTTCTAATACGATAGAGACTGGAAAAAAATTCCAGTCTAATCTATCTACCTATCTTTATTTTTTCTTAGGTGAATGGATGGCCATTCCAAGAACATCCGCAAATGCTTCGTACATTACTTCAGAGTATGTTGGGTGTCCGTGGATTGTCTTAAGCATCTCTTCTACAGTGATTTCCATTTCAATGATACTTGACGCTTCATTGATCAACTCAGCAGCAGCAGGACCAATGATATGCACACCGAGGATTTCACCATATTTCTTGTCTGCAATGACTTTAACAAATCCTTGAGCAGCATCAGATGCAATGGCACGTCCGTTTGCGGCAAAGTTGAATTTACCAATTGCTACATCATATTTCTCACGAGCTTGTTCTTCAGTCAAACCAACTGCTGCTACTTCTGGAAGTGTGTAGATTGCTGCAGGAGTCAAGTTCAATTTAGCAACAGCGTGATTTCCTTTAAGCGCATTTTCAGCCGCAACTTCACCCATACGGAAGGCAGCGTGAGCCAACATTTTAGTACCGTTGATATCACCTGGTGCGTAGATACCTGGAACAGAAGTTTCCATGTATTCGTTGACTTTGATACGACCACGTTCTAATTCAAACTCAACTTCACCGATACCTTCAAGGTCTGGAACACGTCCGATTGATAGAAGAGCTTTGTTAGCAATGATATCATCTTTTCCTTCAACCTTGATACGGAGTTTGCCATCTTCTTCAATGATTTCTTGGAGTTTAGTATCCGTCAAGATTGTCATACCTTTACGTTCAAGGATTAAACGAAGGTTCTTAGATACTTCCGCATCCATAGCTGGAACAATACGGTCCATCATTTCGATAACAGTAACTTTGAACCAAATGTCATGAAGGCTTGTCCAAGTTCGATTCCGACAACACCGCCACCAATGATGACAAGGCTTTCTGGAACTTCGTTCATTTCAAGGATATCATCACTGGTCATCACAAGAGATGATTCCATACCAGGAACGTTGATTTTGCTTACTTTTGAACCACCAGCAAGGATGATCTTCTTAGTTTCAAGCAATTCAGAACCATTTACCAAGACATTCTTATCTTTAGTAATAGTACCGATACCTTTATGAACATCAACTCCATAGCTACGAAGAAGTCCTGCAACACCACCTACAAGGGTATTAACAACTTTAGATTTAGTTTCTAAAAGTTTTTCCATATCAACAGTGAAGTTAGGATTTTCAATTACGATACCACGATTTGCTGCATGACCGATATTCTCGATAATTTCAGCGTTATGGAGGTAAGTCTTAGTTGGAATACATCCACGGTTTAAGCAAGTTCCACCAAGTTCAGATTTCTCAACAAGAGCAACCTTACCACCTAATTGTGCAGCTTTAATTGCAGATACATAACCAGCAGGTCCCCCCCACCGATAACAACGATGTCGTATGCATCATCGCTCTTACCATCATCGTTTGAAGCACTTGCTGCAGGTGCTGGGCTGGTTTCTGGTGCAGCTGCTCCAGCTGTTGGGATATTCTCCCCTTCTTCCCCAAGATAACCGATAACTTCAGTAACAGGGACAGTCTCTCCATCACCTTTTAGGATAGCGATTAAGTATCCATCTTCTTCTGCTTCCAATTCCATGCTGACTTTGTCAGTCATGATTTCCAAAAGGATTTCTCCTTCTTTTACAAATTCTCCGACTTTTTTATTCCATTGGACGATTTGTCCTTCTGTCATATCCACGCCGGCTTTTGGCATAATTACTTCTAAGGCCATATCTTACTTCCTTTATCTATATTTCTAATAATAAATACTTTAAACCAACATTGAGATTGGGTTTTCAATCAAAGCTTTTAAGTCTTTCATAAACTTAGCACCAGCCATACCATCTACGACACGGTGGTCAATTGTCAATCCAAGACTCATAATTGGACGAATCACGATTTCACCATTAACTACAACTGGTTTCTCAACTGTTGAGCTAACCCCGAGAATTGCTGAGTTTGGTTGATTGATGATAGGACCAAATGATTGAACACCAAACATCCCCAAGTTACTGATTGTGAAGGTTGAATTTTGCAATTCGCTAGGAGCTAGTTTACCATCCAAAGTACGTCCGATGACATCTTTGAATGCAACTACCAACTCAGACAAGCTCATCTTTTCAGCGTTGTAGACGACTGGAGTCATAAGACCATTATCCATACCAACAGCCATCGCAAGGTTGACATAATTGTGAGTGATGATTGTCTTACCATCTTCTGTCAATGAAGCATTGATGTATGGGTGTTTCATCAGTGTCTTAACAACCGCAAGTGAAAGCAAATCTGTAACAGTGATTTTCTTGCCAGTTGCTTCCATGATTGGTTCAAGAACTTTCTTACGAAGGGCAAGCAATTCAGACATATCTACATCGTAGTTAAGCGTGAAGGTTGGAGCAGTCAAGTATGACTCAACCATACGTTGTGCAATAACCTTACGCATAGGAGTCATCGGGATACGCTCAATTTCTCCATAAGGTGTTACGTTATCTGGAACTTCTTCCACTTTCTCAATTTGAGCAGGTGATTTAATGGTATCGTTTCGATATTTTCAGGAAGGAAGGCTAAAACATCCTTCTTCATAATCTTACCACGGTGACCAGTTCCTTGAATTTCTTGCCAAGCAATATTATGCTCTAATGCAATTCGTTTTGCGAGTGGTGAAATGCGAACCACGTTAGTGTCTTTATATGTTTCCACGTCTTCTTTGTGGACACGACCGTTTGCGCCTGAGCCAGAAATGTCATAGAGATTAATTCCTAAATCATCCGCCAATTTTCTAGCTGCAGGAGTCGCTCTTAGCTTATCATCAGCCATGACCTCTCCTATTCTATTTATGATGCAAAGGGCGTTTAAAAGCGACTGAAAAATAGGAAATCTACGCAGACTTCGATGAAGTCAAGGAGATTTATCTTTTTTCCAAGCTTTTAGCCTGTGCTCTAATCTAAGATATCAAGAACGCAGAGAACTCTGCACCTAAAAGATACAAAGCTTCTCGTCTGATTTATCATATATTACATAATTTATTTTATGTATTATTGTTTGTTATATGTTTTACGGATTGCATCTTTGATGCTTTCAACTGTCGGAATCATTGCATTTTCAAGATTTTGTGCATAAGGCATTGGTACATCCTCACCTGCACAGCGACGGATTGGTGCATCCAAGTAATCAAATGCTTCTGATTCTGAGATAATAGCTGAGATTTCTCCGATAAATCCACTTGTCTTATGAGCGTCATTGACAAGAACCACTTTTCCAGTTTTCTTGACTGAATTAATGATGATTTCTTTATCAAGCGGAACCAAGGTACGTGGGTCTACTACTTCTACAGAGATACCTTCTTCAGCTAACTCTTCAGCTGCTTGCATAACACGACGAAGCATTTTTCCGTAAGTTACTACAGTGACATCAGTACCCTCGCGTTTGATTTCTCCGACACCAAGTGGAATAGTGTAGTCAGGATCAACAGGCACTTCACCTTTTTGGTTAAATTCTGATTTGTATTCAAGAATAATAACAGGGTTGTTGTCACGGATAGAAGACTTAAGAAGTCCCTTCATATCAGCTGGTGTACCTGGAGCTACAACTTTCAATCCTGGGATGTGCGTAAACCAAGATTCCAAGGATTGTGAGTGCTGAGCTGCAGAACCTACCCCGTTACCAGCTGCACAGCGGATTGTCATTGGGACCTGACCTTTACCACCAAACATGTAACGAGTTTTAGCTGCTTGGTTGACGATATTATCCATGGCAATAACTGAAAAGTCCATGAAAGTCATATCAACGATTGGACGAAGTCCAGTCATAGCAGCACCAGCAGCAGCACCAGAAATTGCAGCTTCAGAGATTGGACAGTCACGAACGCGTTCTGGACCAAATTCTTCAAGCATACCTACTGAAGTACCGAAGTCTCCACCGAAAACTCCGACATCTTCACCCATCAAGAGTACATTTTCATCACGACGCATTTCCTCAGACATTGCAAGGATAATGGTATCGCGGAAAGACATTAATTTTGTTTCCATATTTCTCTACTTCTCCTTAGTCTGCGTAAATATCTTCAAAAGCTGATTCTAGTGGAGGGAATGGGCTTTCTTCTGCAAACTTAACAGATGCTTCCACTGCTTCCTTGACTTGAGCTTGAATTCCTTCAAGTTCTTCTGCACTAGCAATCTTGTTTTCAACAAGGTACTTGCGGAGGTTTTCGATTGGATCTTTTTCCTTCCACTCATCGACTTCTTCACGTGTACGATATTTACCAGGGTCTGATGAAGAGTGACCAAGCCAACGGTAGGTTACACTCTCAATCAAGACAGGCCCTTTACCAGAACGTACATGGTCGACTGCTTTCTTAAATCCTTCGTAGACATCGATAACATTGTTACCGTCTTCGATGAACATTCCAGGAATACCGTAAGCAGCACTACGCTCGTGAATATGCTGGACATTAGTCATTTTCTTGATGTCAGCAGAAATTCCATAACCGTTATTGATACAGTAGAAAATAACTGGAAGATTCCAAATTGAGGCCATATTAACAGCTTCATGGAATACACCTTCGTTAGTCGCACCATCACCAAAGAAACAGACAACGATTTTACCAGTGTCTTTCATTTGTTGAGTAAGGGCTGCACCTACTGCGATTCCCATACCACCACCTACGATACCGTTAGCACCAAGGTTACCTGCATCAAGGTCGGCGATGTGCATTGATCCACCTTTACCTTTACAAGTTCCAGTATACTTACCAAGGATTTCAGCCATCATACCATTAAGGTCGATTCCTTTAGCAATGGCTTGTCCGTGACCACGGTGGTTCGATGTTATGAGGTCATCTTCGTTTAGAGCTAACATAGCCCCAACGTTGGCAGCTTCCTCACCAACAGAAAAGTGCGTCATACCGGGCACTTTTCCTTTTTTTACTAATTGAGCAATTTTTAAATCCATACGACGAATTTCTTCCATCTTACGGAACATCTCAAGCAAAAGACTTTTATCTAAAGTTGACATAATCTTGCCTTTCTAAGTTTAATTTCTTATAGTTCTATTCTAACTTATAGGTTAACTAGAGTCAAAGATTATGCTTGATAATTTCACAATATAAAAAAAGAAAAGCCAATGAAATCAAGACTTTTCTTTACATAAAATAACTATTTCACAAACTGTTTTTTCCAGTTTTTTCATCAAATTATTTGATTGTTTTCATAATAACTTGTAAACGCCACTGATAAAGGATACCACTAATCACCAGACTAACAATTAAACCAATCCAATAAGAATAGGCACCTAATCCTGTCCAGTAATCTAAGACTATTCCCAGTGGAATAGCTACGCCCCAGTATCCGAGAAGTCCTAGATAGAAGGGAACAACCGTATCCTTGTAACCCCGTAAAATTCCCTGCAGGGGTGCTGCGAAGGTATCCGCTAATTGGAAAAACAAACTATAGGTCATAAAAGAAGCTGTCAATTGAATGAACTCTGGATCTTGACCATAGAGACTAGCAACATTTTCACGATAGATATAAAGAAAACTAAGTGTCAAAATCGCAAATATCATAGCTGTTAAACGTCCAATATGTATGTATTGCTTAGCATCGGTTAAACGTTTAGCCCCTACTTCGTAGGAAACAACGATGGCCATAGCAGTTGAAATACTCATGGGAAAGGCATACATCAGATTAGAAAAGTTCATAGCTGACTGATGACTGGCAATAATAAGTGATGAGAATTTCGCCATAATCAAACCAACAACTGAAAAAATGGCTACTTCAGCAAATACCGTCCCACCAATTGGTAGACCAAGATAAATAGCTTCCTTGATTTTTTTGATTTGTAGAGGCATAGGTTTTTGGAGTTGATATTCCTTGAGCTTTTTATGCTTTAACAAGACCAAAGTCGAAATCAGCAACAACGCCCAGTAGGCAAGTGAGGTACCAAGACCTGCTCCTGCACCTCCTAACTCAGGAAAACCAAAAGCTCCATATATTAGTAAATAGTTAAATCCACTATTTAAAGGAAGTAAAAGAAGCATAAGATACATGGATAATTTTGTTAATCCGAGTGTATCAAGTAGAGAACGTATCACACTGAAAAGTAAGAGCGGGATAATACCAATAGCTAGTAGCCACAAATAACGGGTTGCTACACTTGCTACAGCTGTCTCTAATCCCATATATCCCAAAATGACTGGTACTAAAAAGAAGACTAGTATAAAAAGAATAAGGGATAAGGCTAAAGCCAAATAAATAAATTGATAAAAATCTGAAGCAACCTCTTTCTTCTTTCCTTGGCCCAGATGGTGTCCGATAATTGGTACTAAGGCTGATACAATCCCTGTCAGAAAGGTGAAAAAAGGATTCCATAAGCTTGTAGCTATTGAAACACCTGCTAGATCCAGTGTATTATACTGCCCCGTCATTGTTGTATCAACAAAGGAAGCCGAATAATTAGCAAATTGGTAAATCAATATCGGAAAGAATATTTTTAAAAATAAGATGATTTTGTCTTTAATAGTTTCTGTTGTATGCATACCTACTCTTTCTAATCCTTTTCATCCAAGCCAAAAAGCTTTAAGCCGTATTTTTTTAAGCTTAATGGCGGATTACTAACTTTTGATGTCGTGTGCCAACAATTACAAGTGTTGCAATAATAACTCCTAACCAAGCCACCATTATCATAGTCTACGGCGTGGTCAGCTTTTTCCTTGGTTTCATATTGAATTTTAGCACGGTTGGCAGCAGGACAAAACACTCCGTGACAAGCCTTTCGTTTTCTATCTCTAAGTTTACGAAAATAATTCATCCTCAAGCTCCTAATCTGCTTGATAAACGATTTGGCCCTTACAGATGGTGTATTTGACCTGGCCTTTTAATTGTTCACCGATAAATGGTGAATTAGATGCTTTAGAAGCAAAATGTGATCCTACGATTCGGTCCGCCTTTGCGTCAAAAATGGTAATATCAGCTGGGCCATTTTTAGCCAAATAACCTGCTTCAAAATGATACAATTTAGCTGGATTAAGAGTCATTTTTTCAAGCAATTCCATCAAGGTCAAATGACCAGCTTCAACCAAGTAGGTTAAACCAAGTGACAAGGACGTTTCTAAACCAGTCATACCTGATGGAGCTTTGGTAATATCCTCAACATTCTTTTCGTCAGCATGGTGAGGCGCGTGGTCAGTCGCAATCACAGAAATGACTCCAGATTTAAGCCCTTCGATAACAGCCAAGCGGTCTGACTCCAATCGTAAAGGTGGGTTCATTTTTGCATTGCTTCCTTGGGTCAAGAGAAGAGCTTCGGTTTTAGAGAAATGTTGTGGAGCTACTTCTGCTGTTACTTGCGCACCTAGACCTTGAGCAAACTCGACAACTTTGACACTCTCTTCTTTAGATAAGTGCTGGATATGAACATGGGCTTTTGTTGCATAAGCGATCATGACATCACGTGCAATCATTGCATACTCAGCTACACCAGTTGCCCCACAAATATGGAAGTGTTCTTTAGCAATCTTTTCATTAAAGCCGAGAATTCCATTCAATCCAGGATCTTCCTCGTGTAAGCTGATAAATGTGTTGAGTTTTTTAGCCTCTTCCATAGCTTCCTTGACCACTTTACTGCTTTCAAGTGGAATCCCATCATCAGAAAATCCAACAGCTCCAGCTTCTAAAAGGGACTTAAAGTCTGTCAAATCTTGGCCATTAAAGTTCTTGGTAATTGTTGCTACAGATTTAACGTTGATCTTTTCCTTTGCCGCAGATTGAAGAACTTCCTGCAAAGTCTCAACATCTGAGATAGTTGGATTAGTATTAGCCATCATAACGACAGTTGTAAATCCACCTGCAGCTGCTGCTAGTGCTCCTGTATGAATGTCTTCTTTATGAGTTTGACCAGGTTCACGGAAATGAACATGGATATCCACCAATCCAGGCGCAACTACAAGACCAGTAGCATCTATTACTTGAGCACCTTCTTCCTGGATTTCAGGAGCAATTTGAACAATTTTCCCTTCATCAACCAAAACATCACACACTTGATCTAAACCAGACTTGGGATCCATTACACGACCATTTTTTTGATAAGTAGCATCTGCTTTCTCCTTTATTCATAGAAATCGACTTGGGTATCCAACAATTTATCCCCATCATAAACAAACTTGGCTGAAAAAGAAGGGTTTGTCCTCTAAAAAGCCATTCAACAAAGGTGTGGTCACCTTCCCAAGTTGGCTTGCTCAAAAACCTCATCATAGGAACCCATTCTAAGGTCCCCTCATTGCAGTCAATCAATTCTCCTTCAAATTCTGTCACCTTAAAGACGTAGGTGTACCAGTCCAAGTCAGGAGTAAATTCAGGAAAAGTGATGACTCCTTTTTAGAATTGGTTTGGCTTTCAGACCCGTTTCTTCTAAAATCTCACGTGTAGCACATTCTTGTGGAGTTTCCCCGCGTTCTATCTTTCCACCAACACCAATCCATTTCCCTTCATGGACATCATTGGGCTTTTTATTGCGATGAAGCATGAGTAGCTCTTTCCCGTTATCAATGTAGCAAATTGTCGCTAACTGAGGCATATTCTCTCCTTATCTAAGCCAATCAATTGGCTCTTGTCCACTTTCTTTTAAGAATGCATTGACCTTAGAAAAAGGCTTGGAACCCCAAAATCCTCTGTAAACTGAAAGAGGACTCGGGTGGGCTGATTCGATAATCAAGTGCTGAGGATTTGTAACCAAGGACTTCTTCTTACGTGCATAAGCACCCCAAAGAACAAATACTAATGGTCTATCTAAATTATTGACAACCTTAATCACTGCATCGGTGAAAGGCTCCCATATTTGACCAGCATGACCATTAGCCTGGCTAGCAGGGACAGTCAAGCAAGCATTAAGAAGCAAGACTCCCTGCTCGGCCCAAGAGGTCAAGTCATGAGACGGTTTTACCCCAATATCATCCGCAAGTTCTTTTAAAATATTTTGCAAGGAAGGAGGTGCTGGGATGGAATCAGGAACTGAAAAACTTAAGCCCTGAGCCTGACCTGGCCCATGATAGGGATCTTGGCCTAGAATCACCACCTTAACCTCTTCCAGAGGAGTTGTTATAAGAGCCTGAAAAACCTTTTCTTTAGGAGGATATACAGTTCCTTGAGCATAAACCTGCTCCATAAAATGATTGATTTTCCCAAAATAACCTTCAGGTAATTGCTCCTTAATCAAGGCGTGCCAGGATGAGTGTTCCATTGCTTTCTCCTTCGTTAATACTGCCTCTATTATAGCAAAAAGTGGCTATCTAAACCACTTTTAAAAGTATCTATTGAGATTTGAGAAGTTTTAGAAAGAATTTATACTAAAGAGCCTTTATTCAACCCCATTTCTCATATTAGAAAGGATAAATTCTTTGTCAATTTCATCAATAATCAATTCTGTTCGAGTATTAAGTTTTTCATCAAATCTTTTATTCAATTCCTTTACAGCGCTTATCTTAAACTCATCACTTGATTTTTGTTTATAGTAATCAAATCCTCCAGAAGCCGCACTACAGCAACTCCCCCAATCTGAAAGATAGCCTATTATTTCAAAAACACTATCATTGTATTTTTCAAATTTTTTAGTTGCAGAACTTTTTAGATAGCCTGAAATACAATTTACAAAAGAGTAGTAATACTTAGAGTCACGAAATGAATTGTATGCTGCACTATGAAAACTTGGATCGAGAATTCGTGCTGATCGCACATCTTTCATGGTGGGTTTTGTGGTCATTTTAATATCAGTCTGCAGATAAGCATAATAGGTTTCCTTATCAAAGAAAGCTCCATCTACCGCTATCAAAGCACCATACATACCATCTTCATACTGAAACACCATCACAGCACCGTTCCTATATTTGCTTTCTACAGGAACAGGCGGAGCAATTCTCTTTTTGGGCTTTCTTTTTTTACACTAATTTTTTCTAAAAACTTTTCTAGATTTTCAGCTCTTTGTTCTAAAAATTCACTATCAGCACCTAATTCTTGGGCTAGTTCTAAATCTTCTTTATTAAGAATGATTTCTTTAATTTCAAGCAAGAATTCGTCATCTAATTGCCCAACTTCCCATAAACAGTGTGCTAAGGCGAACAAGACATCATACATATCGTCATCGTATAAATCCGATGTTAAGTCATTTTTGATTGTATTTGCATCTTCTCCTTGATTGTATCTCTCGAAGAATTCTTCTTTAATATCTAAGGAGGTGTCATTTCCAAAAATCGTTGCATCCCATGTTCCCATAATTTTATGCTCCTTTTATTTAATTTTATTTTAGCATCTTTAAAGTTTCCCCAAACAATTCAGCAAATCTTTATAAGAATGAACTTCGTGTGTTGGATGTAGTTGTGTTGCATTTTCTAAATGTTGAGGATTGTACCAGACAGTATCAATTCCTGCATTTTGCCCACCTTGAATATCAGCTGATAAGGAATCACCAATCATAAGGGCATGGTTTTTATCAAAGTTAGGGATACAAGCTCCGATTTTTTCATAGAACTCAGCATCTGGTTTTTGGGTATGGAGCTGTTCTGATATGAAAATTTCCTTGAAATATGGTGCGATACCAGATTGCTTCAAACGACCTGTCTGAATATAGGTGATTCCATTTGTCGCAGCATAGAGCTCATAGCCCTGACTTATCAATTTTCTTAATAAATCTTCGACACCTGGGAAAGTCTGACCTTGTTTAGATAGGAAAAACTGGTAGCGCTCTGCTAAGTAGGCGCCATCTTTTTCAATACCAAAGTGAGCAAATAATTTTGCAAAACGTGTGTTAATTAACTCAGCTTTTGTAATTTTTTTCTGTTCCAAATCCTTCCAAAGTGATTTGTTCATGGGCACATAATAATCTTTGTAAGTTTGGATATCCTCTACTTCTTCCTCTTCTAAGAGTTGCGTCAGAGCTATATCCTCAGCAACATCAAAATCAAGTAAGGTGTGGTCGAGATCGAATAATAGAAATTTGTATGACAAAATCGAAATCCTTTCTGAAACTGTACTAGCTTCATTATACCACAATGCATAAAAACCAGTCGCTCGAGATGAACGGCTGGTTTCATTTAATTATGTGACTTTCAGTCCGTCTCGCTCCGTTAGGTGCGAGACAAAAAACTCTAAGCAGGCAGAGCCTGCTAACTCATGATAGAAAAAGAAGTTTAGCTTATAATGAAGCTGAACAATACAAATTCGTGGTGTTTAATAGGGCTTTTCCTAGTCTGTACAAAAAACTGGATGAACAAGAGTCATGAGATAACTCGAATATGCCTTGAGCATGAAAATAAATTTGCAATTAGCCTCTTGTTCAATTGTTCAATAATTAACAGGAGGTTTTTGTAATGGAAGTCATGATTGAAACGTGTTGTGGCATTGATGTCCACCAAACGTCTATCGTTTGTTGTATTCTAGATGGTCCACTAGATACCAATAAACCAAAGAAAATTCAGAAGAAATTTGGGACAACTACTGTAGCTCTTCACAATGCCTTAGATTGGGTGCTAGAAAACTATGTCACACATGTCTTTTTTAAAGTACTGGGCAATATTGGCTCCCCCTCTCTTTAATATCTTTTCAGATTCTGATCTCGTCTTAGTACTTGCCAATCCTCAACATATCAAGAATGTACCCGGTCGTAAGACAGATGTGAAGGACGCTGAATGGATTGCTCAACTCGGCCGTTGCGGACTAATTGAATCTTCCTATATCCCTGCCCCTGAAGTGGTACAGCTTCGTTTACTGACACATCATATGCGTTCTTACAAGCAACGTCAAACTTAAGTTAAAAATGAAATTCACAATCTCTTACAACGGGCCAACGTCAAGCTAACTAGTTATCTTTCTGATATTTTTTCTAAGACAGGGCAAGCACTTTTAAAATTATTCATTAACGGAGAAACCATTAATGTAGAATCTGTTGTCCCGTGTATACAAAAGCGAATTAAGGCAAGTCCAGAAGGACTCATTGAAGCGATGGAAGGAAAGTTGTCACTAGAAAACCGCTTCCTCTTAGACCAGAGCTTAGAGGAATATCAGATGTATCAGGAACTCATTGAAAAACTGACCGATGAGATTCAACACTACATCGAAAAGGAGTTTCCTTGAGAAAAATAGGATACTTCAAACCATTCCTTGTGTGAATGAAAACTGTGCTGCCACTATTCTAGCTGAGATTGGACCAACTGTTACATCCTTTCCATCCGATGCACAACTTAGCATCATGGACTGGACTCTTCCCAGGGTCTTATGAAAGTGCTGCTGGCATTAAAAAATCCTCACACCTCACGCAAGGAAATAGCTATATAAAACAGTCTTTGACCATGTCGTGATTAATTGCAGCACATTCTAAGGATCCAACTTTTTCTTCTTTTTACAATCGAATTTCCCAAAGAGGAAGCAAGATGAAAGCCGTCATTGCTTGTGCTCATAAGATTCTCAGAATCATTTACAAACTACTCTCCACCAAGCAGACTTATCAAAAAGAAAAGGCGCCAGGACTGAGGAAACAGTTTTAACGCCCAAACTAAAAAATTTCAATTACAGTATAGCACAAGAAGTGATTTTTTGCGCTTTTTTACTGTCCTCTTTCAAATAAAACCACCCGCTATGCGGGTGCGCATCGAAGGTTATACCAAAAAACTCCAAACGCGATACAATTAAGGTGTTCAAGCCAATTGTAAAGCGAAAGGAGAAAAATATGGCACAAAAGGCACATAGTTTATCACACACAAAGTGGATGTGTAAATATCACATTGTGTTCACCCCTAAGTATAGACGAAAAATCATTTATAATCAATATCGAAGTAGTTTGGGAGAAATATTCCACCGATTATGTAGTTATAAAGGTGTTGAGATTATCGAAGGATACTTAATGCCTGATCATGTACATATGTTAGTAAGTATTCCACCTAGAATTAGTATTTCAAGTTTCATGGGATATTTGAAAGGTAAAAGCGCTCTAATGATGTTCGATAAACATGCAAATCTGAAATATAAGTTTGGAAATCGACATTTTTGGCAGAGGGATATTATGTGAGTACAGTTGGCCTCAATGAAGCCACAATAAAGAAATACATTCAGGAACAAGAGCGAAAAGATATTGCTTTAGATAAGTTGAGTGTAAAAGAATATGAAGATCCTTTTAGGGATAGTGGTAAGTAATACTAAAACCTTTAAGAGGCAAGTGACGAGTCAAGAGCAATGAGGCTTGAACAAGGTGAAAGCCAGCGTCTTTAGGCGCTGGCTAGTTATCTGGGCTTATAGCCCTGGTACAAACCACCCGTTTGACGGGTGGTCATGATTTTCACCACAGGTATCCAGAGTTCCATTTGATAGTCTGGGGAGTGCATATCACCCTCAGTGTAAACTTCAAAATCTGGTGCTCCTGACTCAGGAAGACTCATACTGAAATAGCCGAAATAAAGTCACTATAATATCTATAACAATTGTACATAAAATAATTATCTAGATAAGAGAAATATTAAGATAAAAAATAATCATCTATCTCATCAATACATTTTAGAATTCTAGTTTCAGGAACTCCTACCTTCTTAACCATGTCAATGGAAGAGATAAATCTCAATGATAAATTCAAATTATAGTCAAAAGTATATTCTTGAAGTTCACCAAGTTCATGATACATACTCATTAGTTTACCAAGTTGTTTTGAAACTTAACATCTAAACGATTAATATAATCATTTTCATTTTTTGATAACCAAGGATTATTCTTGTTTAGTGTAACCTATTCAGACATCTAATTGGTTCAATTTTTACAACTACAGCTCTTAGTTTAGGGAAGGATACACTAAACTAGACAGAATTTATAAGGTGTATTGAAAAAACGATATAATTTTCCGTTCATTATTCTATTCTTGATGAAAAATATCTCTATTCCAAGTTGGGACTTTCCAATAATCTGGGACAAATCGTTTTTCAATAATTGAACCTTGAACAACAAGTATTTCATTTTTATCAAAATTACTCAGTTGTTGCAAAGTATAGTTAGGGACATAGCGCACATTCCTATTAACAACTGTTTTAGAGATAACTTCTTGAAAATCACGCCAGCGTATTCCCTTCCCTAACAAATATTGCTTAAACTCCAGTTCAAACCACTTTTGAACATATTTATTATACCCTTCACTACGGCTATTATGTTCTGAGTGCTCTATGAAATTCCTGACATCGGTGACTGAAATACCATAAGATTCTACTGGTAGATCATAGGTAAGCTCCTCCTTGAGCAGCTCACCACTAAAGTCTGATAAATGTTTTAAATACCTATCTTCTGATATTCCTGAAAATAAAACTTGAACGCAGAGTTCAACCAATGTTTCTTGTGGCCAATGCTTTGATAAACTTTCAACATCCTGTATCGCAATAATTGTTTGAATTCCACTTCCTCCTCCAGTTCTTAAAATATTAGGTAAATCTTGAATTGGTGCAATATTAACAACTTCGTCCAACGCCAGTAAAACAGCATTCGGCTTATGAGAAACCTGTTTTTGATACTGCATCACGACACTTTGAATGAAGGTTGCTACAATCGGAGCTGTTTTTTTGAGCTTGCGAGGCATTTGAACTAGCTTGAATATAGATAGTACTATGTCCCTGTAGTAATTCTGAAATGGTAATGCGGTTATTTTTCCAAAAGTAGGAAGACTTTTCTAATACTCCGCGTAATTGGTTGAAAACATATACCTTCGACTTATCTTCGAGGTTCAAAAATGTAAGAAGGTATTGTCGAGCTTCTTTGTGATCACTATTCTTAACATCAAAATGCGGTAACAGCTCTTGCAATTTCGTTCTAAATTCAATTAACGATTTATCTAAAACATAATCTTTTAATCTTTCATAACTCTTATGCTTCTTAGCAAACACAAATAAGAGAGGGGCTAAAACATTTGTAACAAGTTTGATAAACTCTCTTTGATTGTTAACCCCATCTTCCCATTTGATAACGGAAAATGTTAAAGACTCAGCCCGATTTTTTGCCACTTCCCAATCGTGACAACCTTCGACAAGATTCCAAGAAACTCGTTTAACAAATGGTATTAAGTTTTTATCAATCCCAAGTTCTACTACTGTGCCACCTGTAGCCTCAGCTATTTGTTGTCTTGCTCTTTGTGTCAGTTCTATGATATCTGGATGTTCTGCATTAACTCCTCGACAAGTCGTCGCAATTACCAAACCAGGAAAACATGCAATAGACTGTGCCAGAATCTTTGTTGATTTTCCTGATCCCGGCGGTCCAATTAAGGCAACATTTTCAGAACGTATGTGAGCAAATTGTGGCATCTTATTTTCACCGACTGTTTTATAGCCTAAAAAGGCAACCCAAACTTTTCTTGTTACCACTACTATCCATGTGCGACATCAGCTTATTATGTAATTCTAATACTGTCATTTCTGAGTACTCCCTTGTTAACAAGCACAACACCTAGTGCCATTTAGAATCCTTTAACATCTTCTATCTCTGACTCTTCAGAAATATCTTCTATCATATCAATCTCATTTGTTTCCTCCAAAGAATCTAGCGGAAAATCTTCAAATTCTTTGGTTTCTTCCACTAATCTGGCTTCATAATTTTCAATTAGATTGTCTAGCGGAAAATCTTGAAACTCTTTAACCTCTTCGTCTAACCTCGCCTCATGACTTTCGACAAGATTATCTAATGGAAAATCCTGAAATTCATCAACAGCTGTCATTTGATTAACCTCCTTATTAGTCTCATCAAAGGGATTGTCTAGGGAAATAGTATCTGGTCGTCTTTCAGCTAATTCAGTCAGTTCTGTTTCACTCATATTGATAAAGGTGGCAATAGTAGCTAAGTAAGCTGCATCTGATTGAGTATTTAAGAGATTAACTTCACCTACTCCTCCGATATGCTTATGAGCAGAATGAAATTCTGTTGGCACTTCCATTATTGTTTTTCTATCCGAACACTCGTGGTAGGTCGTATTATCTCCCTTTAAAGTGCCTAAAATAGATAAAGCATCTGTAGCTTGCTTAAAATTACTTCTTCTGTCTGAAGAAAAGTGATCTATTTGGACAGTATCAAGAGCAAATGGTTCAAAATTTGGCTCAGCATTTTGATATTCTATCCCCTCGGTTCCAGCCAACTCATAAAAAGCTTGAATATTGGGGTCATTATGCCTAAAAATGCCATTTCCTCTATCTCCAGTAATCCATTCACCATTTGACAGAGGGGTATGTTTTAGTCTATACGACAAATCAGAAATATAATCTTGAGGATTAATCCTTTCTTCCTCCAGTCTTGCTAATTCGTCATAGTTGTTAAGAAACGAATTGATTTTTTCAGACATATAAACTCCCCCATTATCATAGTGAATATACTACTTCAACAAGTCTTTTATCATATCAGGTCTCACGGTAGGTTGCCCTTTATTTTTCTTCCAAAACTTCAACTTTTCTAGCATACTGTTTAGACGTCGTGTATCTTTTTCAAGCTGTTGTTTAAGATACTCTATTTCATTTTTATTAGCCTGATGAATTAAACTTTGAACGTAAGACATTTTAATCATTTCTTCTTGATAAACAATTTCCTCTTGCTTATATCGAATAGTTTCTTCAAACTTTGCAATTTGCCAATCAGTCTTTAAAGTCTCCAAAGTCATCTGATGCTCCATCTCAGCAATAAGTTGACTTGTTTTTTCACGAATAGATAAGGTTTTAAGTTGTTCAATCTCATAGTTCAATTGTTCAGGAAGAACTTTAAGATTGCGTTGTTGCTTTTCAAAAGCGTTTATCATTGCTTCAGTAACTTGGACAACATATTCTGCAGAACCATTCAGTGCTAGTCCAGCCTCTGCCATCGCAACTCCTACCATATCAATCGATGATTCCGACACATCAAAAGTCCGTTTTTGTCCCTTGTTATGCGTTGCTAGCATTTTCACTGTAGGAATCATCAGTTCCAAATCATCACTGCTATAATTATCTAATACATTAGCAATTTTATCCGTAGCTTCTTCCATATTAAAATCAAATTCCGTTGGCATATTCTAATCTCCTTTTTTTATATTTTTACAATCCTTTTTCAAGTTGTTCAAGTCCATTTTCAAGTCTTGTATCTCTTGATTAAGTTTACAACACTCCTCAAGCAACTCTGTTAACCGTTGTTCCAGGGTAACTATACTGCTGTCCTCGAATCTTTCCAGTGGTTCTGACTTTTCATTCTTTGAATCTTTGCTTTTTTCGTTAGTTTTTTTCAAAAACATCTTCACGCACCTCATACTGCTTGATGAAATTCTAGCAATCTCCTGCATATGCACACATATTTTTTTACTTTTTCCAACAACTTCCGATTCTAAGTACATCACTCTAACACGACGTCCTCTTTCTAAAAATAAATCTGTGTCAGATTCAACCGGAAATATAAGATCTATCTCTTCAAAAAAACAGTATCCTTTACCATTTTGGATATTTGTGTGAAGGATACCATCCAACTGAGATGCCCCTAGATTATATTTTGTATAAATCAAATTAACTCCTCCGAAAAAAAAGAAATAATACAATCATAGGCAGTAGTAACATTAAAATTTGAATCCATAAAAAAATTCAATTAAAAAGGTTAGTAACTATTAAAAAAAGCTGAAAATTAATTCTATAAAATCAGTAAATCCCCCTAATATATCGGAGTTATCCTCTGATGCAGGCTCTTTTGACAATTGATAGTAATATAAAGAAACAGCTATATATATAATCAAGCCTAATAAGGTATTGATACACCAAATGATAACATTAGCTGATAGCTCTAGATTACTTCCTACTCTAATCCAGATACATAAAACTATTATTACGAACATCACTAACATCATGATATAGAAGCCCATATGATCTACTGATGAGGTCTTCGTAAAAATTGTTTTTCCTCATTTGAGACACTACTCTCTACATCTTTTTTTGCTACACTCACCATTTTGGTATCCATGGGTTCACTTTTGATACCGCCAAACTCTTTTTTAATGTAATGACTTGTCAGTTCTTGTGTAAGCTGCCTTAACGATATATGCCTGTCCAAAGGTTTCTTACTTAAAATTTGTAGCAACAAATACTCAATAGATTTTGGAACAAAATTTAAGGTAATATCAATAGGTAGATTCAGCTCTCTATTGCAAAGCCATGAGCTATAATGTTTAATATTTGATTCAATACTAGTAAACTTTTCCCCATTTTTGCTTCCAAAAAAGGGATGAACACCATATAGTAAGTAAACTAAGTGAAGTCCGAGTAAGAATAAATCATGCTCCTTTGTTACCTTCCCTCCCTCAGGGGTACTATATTCTGGAACTGGAACAAAAGGTGCTGGAGAGCTTGCCGTGCCAAAGGAATCACAGTCAATAATGATTAAGTCACCCTCTTCATTTACAAGAATATTGCTAGCACTTAAATCTCCAATAACATAGCCAGAAGTGTGTACTCTGTCAACCAATTCGCATAGCTGAATTGCAAAATTTACAGTCAATGAAAGGTTGTTGCGTTCTGTCGAAGCATAGAATGTTGATAATGTAACACAGTCTTTTGCGTAAGCCATTGCATAACCTCGGATGATACCAGTCTCATCTACAACTTTCACTTTGGGCAAAAAGAGGTTACCTACATCTTGTAATGAGCTATTTATTAAATCTAAAATCATTCCCTGTGTCCGCTGATCAATGTCCTGATCATAGATTTTTACAGCAAAATAACTTTGTCCATTATCATAACAAGAAGAATTTGCTTTAAAAACTACTCCACTCCTACCTTCATTTCCTAACGGTTCAATCAGCTCAATTTTATGTTCTTTATGAATCCTGTCCAAATATAATGTAACCAAAGCCTACATCATCTCCTTTAGTCTGTCCATATAATGATACAAATTCGTTTTCTATTATTTTTTGAAAGGTTTTCGGCTGACTATAATACCTATAAAACACCTCACTAAACCAACTGTGTACTTCTCGATATAGGGGGTTATCTGCTGTTTTTATAATAATGTCTTCTAAACCATCTGTGCTCAAAACAATTCCCTTTTTTTCACTATCCAAATAGTTATATTTTTTATAATCTCCATCACTAAAAGACAGTAATGTTGGCGTACTACCAAAACTACTCCTTACATTATCAGATGATTGAATAACTAAAAAATTAAATTCTTTGTCACTAAACAACAATATTGAATCGCCAATCGAGCGGTAAAAGACATAGCCATTTATAGCGACAACTAAAGAAAAAGTGCAGTCTAACTTTTCAGAAAATTGATTACTGACCCAGTTCTTCCATTCTTTGATAGTTTCTTGATATAGTTCGTCAACTAATCTTACTAAATCTTCTTTTGGCATTTTTGTGATTTCAAGATGAGTAACTAGTAAACTATTTTGTAATTTTTGTTTTAATATCGTAATAACACGACAACTACCTATATGAGAATAACTATGTGAGCCTAATCCATCTGCTACCGCAAGAAACGCAGAGTCATTTGTATAATAGGAATAGGTTGAATCCTGACAATGCTCTTTATCTCTTCCCCTAATCGCAATATCAGCGTAAAACATTCTTTTCCTCACTTGCTATTTAATTTCAAATTATTTAAAAATCCTTTATTTACTTGAACTAATCTACTCTTAATATCCTTATGAATAGCTTCTGAAGTAGCTGCAAAGCCTGCTCCAACACTTGCATTTATTGAGTAGCTTAAAATTTTAACCAATTCGACTAATGAAGTGGATGAACCTAAAATATGTGTTGCATTTTTAGCAGTCAGCTTTGCGATATCCGTTGCATCTTGATCAAAAACAGAAATACCAAACGCTAATAAACACTTCTCTCTCTCATATTGATGGATCAAATTAGCAACTCTTCTCATTCCTGCATCATTTGAAGGGACTTGTTTTCCATCTGTAATAATAAAGAGATTCGGGCGTTTCAATGTTCCATTCTTTGATATCTCTTTTGCCCTCTTAAAAATTACAGCTATCGCTTCCTCTACAGCTTGGACTAATGGTGTTTTGCCCCCAGTTTTTAAATGCTCAACTAAAGAAATATTTTCCAATTGGTCAATATCATAAAATGGTTTTTTAGAAGATTGTCCCAAATTCAACCAAGTTACTGAAGTAGATGAATTCCCAGAAAATAAGCCAATAGCAATTTCTCCTGTACTTCCCAAATTTCCAATGTCCTGTATACTTTTATTGAAAATATACTTAGGACTATTTTTATTTGCTAAAAAGGTTTCGATAGATTCTGCAATTAAATCAATTCGTGATTGTTCCGATTGCGGTAACTTCCATCCCATTGACTCTGATACATCAATTAATATTGTCACCAACACTTTCTCAGCAGTTGATAAATTTTTTTGTCCATTTCAAAAGCCATATAAACCTCCTAAAAAAATATCTATAATATCAATACCGATTATATTTTTTTGTTCAAAAACGCCTCCAAAATTGCCTACTTACAAAAGTTATCTATAGCTTCTTTTTAAGCTGTAATTTCGGTCTTTATAAAAAGCTTTATCATAACTGGTTTTTGCTCACATTTTACTACTTTATTTTTAATTTTGTAAACACTTACATTGTAAAATACTTCTCGTTTAAAAAAATCAATAATTTCAAAAAGATAAGAAATTCTTTAATTGTTATAGGAAATTTAAACAAATTGTAACTTCTTGTACCTAAACCTTTTTCACAATTTGAAACAATCCAAACGATTACAGAATACCTTTCCTGAATTTTTCCATTTACCCAGCAATAAGTAATAAGAAAAAAACAATTTACCCAATTCCATTTTATTAGAAAACACCTTGAATCCAATCAATTTCAAAGAGATTCCAATCGTTTATTTGAATCAATAAACTTCTACTGATTTCGAATAATAGAAATTTGTATTTCAATTTAAAAAAACTTCCTTTCTAGGAGGGGGACAAAGAGTGGGACTAAATGATTCAAAAAAATTTAAAAAATTTTCACCTCTACTTATTGAATAACTTAGCCCAATTCTGCTTGGAATTTAAAATTCTGGAGACATAAACCTCATATTTGTCGATATAATAAAAAGCTAAGTAATTTTCAATTGGCATATATCGATAACGTTTTCCGTCATCTGTTAATTCACCATAACCTCGACTCGATACCAAAGGGCATGCTTCTGGAAAGATTTCTAAAGTTTCTAGTGCCGTTAGAATAAGGTCTAGTTTACTATCGGCAGATTGTTGACTGTAAAAATTCAGTACAATATAATCATGTATTTCTCTCAAGTCTTTCTTAGCTTTATCCGTAAGAGAAACATGGTAACGTTTATAATTACTCAAGTCCAAATTCCTTTCTTACATCTGCTAAAGACGTTAGTTTACCTTGCTCAATTTCTTGATGTCCCATCAAGATTTCTTTTTTCAAGTCTTCAAAAGCAACCTGATATTGGGTCTCTTGTGAATCACTAAATACGAATTCTTTAGGATCAACTGCACCTGTCGCAATTTTACGAAGTGCAGCATTAAAGATATCTGACAGGGTTAACTTTTCATCAGCTAAGATTTCTTTCGTTTGTTGGTAAAAAGTCGAATCTGCTCTAAAATTAACAGGTTGAGTATTTGCCATGATTAATACCTCGTTGTAAAGATGATTTGTAAATACATTGTATCAAATTTAGATTTAAAATTCAACGAAAAGAGAGTGGGACAGAAATCGGTAATTCGTTAGAATTCGATTTCGTCGTCCCACCTCCGCACAGTTGAGTAGGGCTGTAAAAGCTGATGAAATCAGCGTAGTAGAGCCCACTCAACCACTGCGTCTTACTCGACAATCCAACATCAAAAAGAGGCTAGGACTTTTGTCCCAGCCTCTATCTTTTATTTTATTGGTGTACAGCTTGGGCTGCTGTGATAAGAGTAAGTTTGAAGACGTCGTCTGAATTACATCCACGTGAAAGGTCATTAACTGGTTTGTTCAAGCCTTGCAATACTGGACCAACTGCTGCAAAGCCACCGAGACGTTCTGCCATCTTGTAGCCAATATTTCCTGCTTCGATACCTGGGAAGATAAAGACGTTTGCTTGTCCAGCAACCTTGCTTCCTGGTGCCTTAAGAGCAGCTGTTTCTGGAACGAAGGCAGCATCGAATTGCAATTCACCATCGATTTCAAGGTCAGGACGCAAGTCGTGAGCAATCTTAGTTGCTTCAACAACTTTATCTACGCTTTCACCAAAACCAGAACCTTTAGTTGAATAGCTTAGCATAGCGATTTTTGGTTCGATACCAAACATCTTAGCTGTGATAGCAGAGTTAATTGCAATCTCTGCCAATGCTTCAGCATCAGGATTGATATTGATGGCACAGTCACCAAATAGGTAACGCTCAGTGCCACGAACCATAAGGAAGGCACCTGAAGTACGACTAACATTTGGACGTGTTTTAATGATTTGAAGGGCTGGACGAACAGTTGCCGCAGTAGAGTGAATAGCTCCTGAAACCATTCCATCTACCAAGCCCATGTATACCAACATAACACCAAAATAGTTCACGTCTTTAACCAAGATTTCGCGAGCTTCTTCTTCAGTCATTTTTCCTTTACGACGTTCTACAAGTGATGCTACCATGTCTTCAAATTGAGGATAATGTGCAGGATCAATCACTTCATAACCATCCATAATTCCTTCGATTTCAAGATAGATTTTAATTTTGTCAGGATTTCCAAGTAGGACAGGAATAACTTCTGTTTCTTTTACGATGCGTTTTGTTGCTTGAAGAATACGTGGTTCTTCACCTTCAGGCAAAACAATACGTGCATTTTTACCAACTAGGTTGGCTTTTAAACTTTCAAAAACTTCCATGAGTTTTTACTCCTTTTAAGATAAATTATTATTTGATAACTGAGTAATAAGGGTGTTGAAATCATCCGGCAGTGGACTTTCCATCTCCAACTGCTCTTCAAGAAAAGGATGATAAAACGATAGGTAATGGCAATGCAGAGCTTGACGCTCTATGCCATGTTCAAGACTACCACCATATAGGTCATCACCAAGCAATGGGAAACCAATATGGGAGAAATGGACACGAATCTGGTGTGTCCTTCCTGTATGCAGTCGAATATCAACTAGATGAATATTGCTATAAGACTCCACTATACGATAGGAAGTATGGGCATACTTACCACCTTTTGCCACTCGTCTAGTAATGATTGAATCTAAGTCACGGGCAATCGGTGCAATAATCTCACCTTGAGGTTCCCAGAAAACCATCTCCTTTAACCAGAGCAAAGTATCGCTTTTCAATGGCTTTCTTTTGCAATTGTTTGTCTAGTCTAGCATGAGCATAACCATGTTTCGCAAAAAGCATAAGACCCGAAGTGTCTCGGTCTAGTCTGGTTACAATGTGGACTTGTTGATTTTCATAGTTCTGTTTAACATAGTAGCCCTTGATAAAGTTAGCAATGGTATTGGAATGATTGACACTAGGAATCGAGGCAACACCAAAGGGTTTGTTTAGAATTAAGAAATGATCATCCTCAAACAGAATATCCAGTGGATAATCTATTGCTTCCAGTGTCTCGAAACCTTCCTCAGGAGGAATGTCGATGACAACCACATCTCCTATATCCAAGAGATAGGTTGCATTTTGTGGATGACCGTTTACGCGAATATCTCCACCTCGAAACTTGATTTTGGCTAGCAAACCTTTAGAGACTTCATGCTTTTTTAAAAAGGTCTTTACCTTGACGTGTTCGTCAGCAATGAACTCAAATCTCATTCATCCACCTCACCAATAAAGGCATCCTTGACACGATTCCAAAAACTGGTATGACTTGGAGTCGCAACAAAATTGATCTTGTGGTGATCAATCTGGTACTCTATTCGCTCGATATTACGGAAGGAATAAACACTATTGTCAACTGAAATGGTATGATAGTCATTGCGAGTCGGTATCAACTCAATCTTATCCTTCTTAGGTACAATGATTGACGAACCGAGGGTTCGGTAAACACGATTGTTCAAACTTGCAATCTCTGTCAATTGTAGAGCTTCGATAGTGTGATGTAATACAGCACCCCCAAGAGATTTATTATAAGCTGTACTACCAGTTGGTGTCGAGACGGTCAAACCATCTCCCCGAAAGCGTTCAAACGGTACATGATTGATGACAACATCCGCTACCATGGTTCTGTCAGTTCTCCGAATGCTTGCTTCGTTCAAGGCACGGAAAATTTTCACTTCACCATTTTCCAGAAAAATCTTTACATTTAAAAGCGGATATGATACCCGTGCTCCACTGTCTAAGAGCAAATTAGTAACCAGTTGATCCAGTTCGAAATCACGATAGTCCGTATAAAATCCCAAGTGTCCCGTATGAACTCCCACAAAGCGAACCTTATCCAGCTGGTCTTCATACTTGTGAAAGGCAGACAAGAGCATGCCATCTCCACCAATAGAAATCACAATATCTGGATTTTTGTCGTTTAATATAAAGTTATTTTTCCTGAGTCGATCTTTTAACTCATATAGGACTCTTTGACTTTGAGGCTTGCGGTTAGCGATTAGATCAATTCGTTTACCTGTATTCTTCATCGGTATCGTCACTGTTTCCTACCCCGTCATTTAACTTTCTATGTAAGGGATCAAAGAGAGCTTGTGCTTCTTGAATATCATCACGAATTTTGCTCATTTCTTCGTCTAACTGGTGAGAAATTCTGGCTGTAATGGCAAGTCGTTCTTTGATTTCCTCTGGAAAATCTCCCTGATATTTATAGTTGAGCGAATGTTCGATTGTTGCCCAAAAATTCATGGCCAAAGTTCGAATCTGAATCTCAACTAAAATCGTTTTAGCACCCTTAATCGTGTCAACAGTGTACTCGATAATCAAGTGATATGAACGATAGCCAGAAGCCTTGCGATGCTTAATATAGTCTCGTTCTTGGACGACTCTCATATCCTGTCTTTTATGAAGGATAGAGACAACTTCTTTCACGTCATCTACAAACTGAACCATAACACGCAAACCTGCAATATCTTGCAAGTCTTGCTCAAGTGTATCATAGCCGATTCCACGACGGACCATTTTTTCCTTGATACTTTCAATCGGTTTTACGCGACCAGTTACAAACTCGATTGGAGAATGTTTATTTTGCTTACGGTATTGTTTTCGAATACCACGAAGTTTAATCTTCAACTCTCCAACAGCCTGAATGTAAGGATCTAAAAACTCTTCCCATTCTGTAATCATATATTTTTTGTGTCCAATTCTCTATACACTTTAGATTTATCTAGTCTTTGATTTTTATAGAAAAAAATCATATACAATAAATACAATGCTTATTATACCATATAATCGCTTTCATAGATAAGGAAAAGGTTAAAAAAATGAAACATTTGGAAATTGAAATGAAAACTCTTTTAACCGAGGAAAAGTACCACCAATTACAGGAAAATTTTTCGGAAATTTTACCAATTACACAGAAAAACTATTACCTAGACACGCCAGATTTTTATCTCCGCCAGCATAAAATCGCCATGCGCATTCGTACTTTTGAGGATAGTGCTGAATTGACTATCAAAATCCCACAAACCGTAGGAAATATGGAATATAATCAAGCCTTAAGCATAGAAGAAGCCACCAAATGCCTTGAATCAGGAAAACTCCCTCAAGGAATGATTCTTGATGAACTCCTCTCCCGCGGGATTTCACCAAGAGATTGGACTGTTTTAGGATGCTTAACGACTATTCGTTACGAAAAGGCGACACCTATTGGCCTTATGGCACTTGATCAAAGCCACTACTTCGATATTGTTGACTACGAACTAGAGTTGGAAGTGGAAAATGGCGACCAAGGAAAGCTTGATTTTAAGGACTTTTTAGAGGCAAATGGCATCGATTATCAAAAAGCACCCTCAAAATTAGTTCGTTTTATAGAAAATATGAAAAAATACTGAAATAATCTTCTTTTTTTGATAGAATAGAAGGGATAAAAAATAATAGAATCTGTGTCGCAAATGCTTTCTTCAAATATACTTTTCTCAGACTAAGAGACAAGGATTTTTTAAGAAAAATAGTTTACTACACAGTTTCACATAGTTTATAGAGGACGGTTTATCAATGTCAGATACAAAAAACATGAAGCTTTTCGCTCTCAATTCCAATCAGGAAATTGCTCAAAAAATTGCTGATGCTGCTGGTGTTCCACTTGGAAAGTTGTCTTCCCGTCAATTTTCAGACGGTGAAATCCAAGTCAACATCGAAGAAAGTGTCCGTGGTTATGACGTCTATATCATCCAATCAACCAGCTATCCTGTCAACAATCATTTGATGGAACTCTTGATTATGGTTGATGCCTGTGTTCGCGCTAGCGCAAATACGATTAACGTTGTCCTTCCTTACTTTGGCTACGCGCGTCAAGACCGTATCGCTTCTTCTCGCGAACCACTTACTGCCAAGCTAGTTGCAAATATGTTGGTCAAAGCTGGAGTTAGTCGCGTATTGACTCTAGACCTCCATGCCGTTCAGGTTCAAGGTTTCTTTGACATTCCAGTTGATAACCTCTACACAATTCCACTTTTTGCTAAACACTATTGTGATAAAGGACTCGTTGGTTCAGATGTAGTTGTCGTAAGCCCTAAGAACTCTGGTGTAAAACGTGCTCGTAGCCTTGCTGAATATCTTGATGCTCCAATTGCGATTATCGACTATGCGCAAGATGATTCTGAACGCAACCAAGGCTATATCATTGGTGATGTTGAAGGTAAAAAAGCAATCTTGATCGACGATATTCTTAACACTGGACGTACTTTCTCTGAAGCAGCTAAAATCGTGGAACGCGAAGGCGCAACTGAAATCTATGCTGTTTCAAGTCATGGACTTTTTGTTGAAGGTGCTGCAGAATTGTTAGATGCAGCAAATATCAAGGAAATCTTGGTAACAGACTCTGTTGCAACTAAAGGGAAAACACCTAAAAACGTACAATACATCACTGCTAGCGAATTGATTGGTGATGCTATGGTTCGTATTCACGAAAGAAAACCAGTTAGTCCACTATTTAAATAGAAATAAGGTGAGCTTTTGATTTATTTGGATAATGCTGCTACGACTCCTATGTCAGCAATTGCTATCTCAGCAATGACTCAAGTCATGCAGGAAACCTATGGAAATCCTTCTAGTATTCATAGTCATGGTCGCCAAGCGGGAAAATTATTGCGTGAAGCGCGCCAAGACTTGGCATCTTTACTAGGAACTAAACCTCAACATCTTTTCTTCACTGCGGGCGGGACTGAAAGTAACAACACTGCTATTATCGGTCACTGTCTCCGTCACCAAAATTTGGGCAAACACATCATTACCACTGCTATTGAGCATCATTCTGTCCTTGAGCCCATTGAATACTTGGTGGAGAATTTTGGTTTTGAAGTAACAATTTTACAACCCATAAATCAAGAAATCTCTGCTCAACAAGTTCAAGAAGCTCTTCGTGATGATACTATTCTTGTCTCAACTATGTATGCCAACAATGAAACGGGTACTCTTTTACCAATTTCAGAAATTGGAGAACTTCTGAAACAGCATCAGGCAGCTTACCATGTGGATGCAGTCCAAGCAGTTGGAAAAGTTCCGATTTACCTGAGGCTTTGGGAATTGATTTCCTAAGCGCTTCTGCCCATAAGTTTCATGGCCCTAAAGGCATTGGTTTTCTTTACGCTACTACTATGGACTTTGACTCCTACCTTCATGGTGGAGATCAGGAACAAAAGAAAAGAGCAGGAACTGAAAATCTTCCTGCAATCGTTGGAATGGTAGCTGCACTCAAAGAGGCACTTGAAAAACAGGAGCAGCATTTCAAAGAGGTGGAAGAACTAAAAAAAGTATTTCTACATGAAATGATTGGGGCTGACTATTATCTTAACCAAGGAAAGAACCAGTTGCCTTATGTCATCAATATTGGATTTCCAGGTCAAAAAAATGATTTATTGCTTCTTCGACTGGATCTTGCTGGAATTTCAATATCGACTGGTTCAGCTTGCACTGCTGGTATTGTCCAAATTAGTCATGTCCTAGAAGCTTTCTATGGATCAGAATCCCATCGCTTACATGAATCTGTTCGCATCAGCATTTCACCTCAAAATACTATTCAAGAAATGAAACAACTTGCAGAAACTCTAAAAGAAATTATCGGAGGTTAACTCAATGGCATTCGAACAAACTATTCGTCTCAAAAATTGCCGTTACGATTATACAATCAGTCCAACTGTCAAAAAGTTTACTCTTAAAGATAACACTTTCTTTGAAACAAAGGTTGGTAATTACGAACTTACTCGTCTTCTCGAAAAGGTTCCTAATAGTGGTGAAGGTTTTCAACTTAAAATCGTTATCAATAAAGAGCTAAATGGTGCAAAAATCAATATTACCGACAAATTTGGTTTACGATTGGTAGATATCTTTAAATCTGAAGACCACCACATCCACCAAGAAAAGTTCTACTTCCTGATGGACAGCTTAGTAGAACGAGGCGTCTTTACAAAAAGCGAAAGATAGGATACAAATATGTTCCGTCTAGCTTATAAGGATACTTATCAAATTGACCGTGTCCTAGAATATGAAGATTACGAGGCACTCATGCTTTCGCTATCAGGATGTGTGACTCTGCCTGATACGACAGTCATTACTTCTCTCACCTATAATGGTAAAAAAATCTATCAGGGACTTCTAGGAAATCTCTATCACTTTCTATCTCGAAATGATATAAGCAAGATAAACTAAGATTTTTTTCTTAGTTTTTTTCTTGTTTTTGTTGATTTTTTTCACAATCTTTCTATAAAATAGTAGTTAGAAAGGTTGTGATTTTTGTGAAAGAAAAACAGTCCGCTATTCCTAAAAGCAACAGCAAAGAGACTTTCTCTTTATTACCGTATCTTCAAAAGATTTAATGCCGAAAAGATTGAAAGAGCAAACTCAAAACAAATTGCCGAGGCGATTGGAATTGATTCTGCTACTGTTCGACGAGACTTCTCCTACTTTGGCGAACTTGGTCGTCGTGGTTTTGGCTATGATGTTAAAAAGCTAATGACCTTTTTTGCTGATCTTCTAAATGATAATTCTATTACAAATGTCATGCTTGTTGGTATTGGTAACATGGGACATGCCCTACTCCACTACCGCTTCCATGAACGAAATAAAATGAAAATCATTATGGCTTTTGATTTGGACGATCATCCTGAAGTTGGAACCCAAACTTCTGATGGTATTCCAATTTATGGAATTTCCCAAATCAAAGATAAAATAAAATGCAGATGTAAAAACTGCTATCCTAACTGTTCCTAGCGTCAAATCACAAGAAGTAGCTAATCTGCTTGTTGAAGCTGGTATCAAAGGGATTCTAAGCTTTTCACCTGTTCACCTCCAACTACCAAAAGATGTTGTTGTCCAGTATGTTGATTTAACAAGTGAATTGCAAACCCTCCTCTATTTCATGAGAAAAGAGGATTAGAAAGCGAAAGCATATATGACCAAAGCAATTATTGGGATTTCTGGAAATGAAAAAACTCATCCTGATGATGAGTTGATGATGAGTTATTGTATCAAGGGGTTTGTCGAAGGTGTCAAAGAAGTAGGTGGTATACCTCTTATTTTACCCATCGGTGATGAAGACATGGCTCGTGCTTATGTTTCAATGGTAGATAAGCTCATCCTTACTGGTGGGCAAAATGTCGATCCTAAGTTTTATGATGAAGAAAAGACCATTGATAGTGATGACTACCACTTACAAAGAGATATCTTTGAGTTAGCTCTGATAAAAGAAGCTATCCAGCAAAATAAAGCCATTTTTTCTGTTTGTCGTGGGACTCAACTCTTTAATGTTGCTATGGGTGGTAACCTTGTTTCAAGATATTGAAGACCACTGGCAAGACTCTACTGCCGAATACACCACTCAGCGCTTGGCAACAGAGCCAGATAACATTCTTAGAGAGATTTACGGGGAAATCTCCCATATCAATTCATTCCACCACCAGAGCATTAAGGACTTGGCTCCTAATCTCAAGGTTATCGCCTATGATCCAAAAGATAACATTATCGAGGCAGTAATGACAACTGATCAGATTCGCTTTCTCGGTGTTCAATGGCATCCTGAGAGTCTCTATGAAAATCGTCCCAAGGATAAGAAGCTCTTTGACTATGTCGTTAATAAATTGTAAGTGGCTGGGTCAAAAAGGTTTAAAAAAGAAAAGGCATTATTTCAGGTGTTCAAAAAGCTCGAAATGATGATTTTTATTATGTAATTATTTTCCATAGGATGAGTTTTGTCTAATTTCTTTTAGATGAGGTCCGTCTTCTCACGATAACTAAAATAATCGGAGTGTGAGACAATTAAATGGTCCAATAAGACCAAACCCATTAATTCACAGGCTTCTTTGACAAGCTTCGTAACATGGTCATCATTTCTACTTGGCATGACAGCACCAGATGGATGATTATGAACCAGTATCACAGATGTTGCCATATGCTTTAAAGCATAGTGGAGAATTTCCCGTGGTTCAGCAATACTTCTAGTAGCTGAGCCGATAAAAATAGTCTGCTGATGAATGATTTGATTTTGAGTATTAAGATAGAGCGCCACCAGGTGCTCTTGTTTTTTATCTCCCAGCTCAGCTTGCATCTTTTTAGCCAACCTTTGACTACTGAGAATACTCTCTGCCTCAATGGTTTCTTGTTTATGAATACGATGGCCCAGTTCAATCATGGCTTGCAACTCAATAGCTTTCACTCTACCGATACCTGATAAACTCTGTAATTCTTGCAGGGTCATTTTTTTCAAATCAGTTAAGCAACTTAATTGAGACAATACTTTTTGAGCAATTTCAAAAACAGTAGATTGACGAGTCCCCGTTCTGAGTAAAATAGCTAGTAATTCCTGATTGCTCAGAGCTCCCACTCCTTCTCTTACTAGTCTTTCTCTAGGTAAGAGCGAATCTTCTTGAAATGAAATACTATACATAAAAATCCTCCTCACTTTATTATTCGTGAGAAGGATTTATAATTCGATAAAAACTAGTTATTTTTAGACTTTTTCAAGAGCTAGTTGCAAATCTTCAATCAAATCATCAACATTTTCAAGACCGATTGATAGACGGATTTGATTTTTAGTTACCCCTGCTGCTTCTAGATCTGAGTCAGACAACTGGGCATGAGTTGTAGTTGCTGGATGAACGACCAATGATTTTGCATCTGCTACATTGGCAAGGTTTGAAAAGATTTCTAAGCTATCAATCACCTTACGAGCTTCTGCTTCTCCACCTTTAACGTGGAAAGTAAAGATTGAACCAACACCTTTTGATAAGTATTTTTCAGCCAAGGCATGGTATGGACTATCTGGAAGTTTTGGATAGTTGACCTTTTCAACTTTTGGATGGTTCACAAGGAAATCAACGATTTTCTCAGCATTTTGAACATGACGTTCAACACGAAGAGAAAGTGTTTCAAGACCTTGTAAGAGCAAGAATGAGTTAAATGGTGAAAGGGCAGCTCCCATATCGCGAAGCAATTGCACGCGAGCAGCCACGATAAAAGCTGCAGCACCAACATCACGAGTATAACTGATATTGTGGTAGCTTGGATCTTCTTCGACTAATTGAGGGAATTTGCCTGAAGCATCCCAGTCAAACTTCCCACTATCAACGATAACACCACCGATTGTTGTACCGTGTCCTCCGATAAACTTAGTAGCCGAGTGAATTGCGATATCTACACCGTGTGAAAAGACATTAATGAGATATGGTGTTGCAAAAGTATTGTCAGAAACCAATGGAATCTGGTGTTTATGAGCAATTTCAGCAATCTTTCAATATCAGGAATATTGATGACTGGATTTCCCAAGGTTTCAATCAAAACAAGTTTGGTATTATCTTTTATCGCTGTTTCTACTTCTTCTAAATTATCGATATCAACAAAAGTTGTGGTGATTCCATAGCGAGGAAGGGTTTCTTTCAAAAGATTAAAAGTACCACCGTAGATAGTAGATGCCGCAACAACATGGTCTCCTGCGTGAGCAAGTCCAAGAATAGTATAAGTAAGAGCTGCCATCCCAGAAGCAGTAGCAAGTGCCCCTACACCACCTTCAAGGGCTGCAATACGCTCTTCAAAAGCTGATGTTGTTGGATTGGTAATACGTGTATAGATATTTCCAGCTTTTTGAAGGGCAAACAGTTCTGCACCTTCTTGAGTATCTTCAAATACAAAGGATGTTGTTTGATAAATAGGGACAGCACGAGACTTGGTAGTAGCATCTACCACTTGACCAGCATGCAATTGCAGAGTTTCAAATTTAAATTCACGAGTCATATTTAGACCTCCAAAGATTTCATTAGGTTCATTGTATCACCTATTTCACTAGGTTACAAATACAACTTTGTTATATCTTGGCATAAGAAATAGCTATGGCTATTATTAGAATTGTAGAACTTTTTTCAGATAGTTTAAAAAGTTTGTATTCACTTCCTCTTTACTTTATAATGGACAGGAAGGAGAAAACTATGTCAGAAATTACACATGAAATTGATGCAAACTTTGCTGGCCGTTTAAATATCTTGCGTGCTGGTGTGCTGGGAGCTAATGACGGGATTATTTCCATCGCAGGTGTTGTTATCGGGGTTGCCAGTGCAACCAGCAATATCTGGATTATCTTTCTCTCAGGTTTAGCAGCAATCTTAGCAGGAGCCTTCTCGATGGCTGGAGGTGAATATGTCTCTGTATCAACTCAAAAAGACACTGAGGAAGCCGCTGTAGCCCGTGAACAACTACTTTGGATAAAGATATGGATGCTGCCAAGAAATCCCTCTATGCAGCTTATCTACAAAATGGTGAGTGTGAAACTTCAGCTCAGCTCTTAACCAACAAGGCATTTCTTAAAAACCCTCTCAAAGCCTTAGTTGAGGAAAAGTACGGAATCGAGTATGAGGAATTCACCAATCCCTGGCATGCTGCTGCATCTAGCTTCATCGCCTTTGTCCTTGGAAGTCTTCCGCCCATGCTTTCGATTACTGTTTTTCCAAGTGACTATCGAATCCCTGCTACTGTCTTTATCGTAGCGATTTCTCTATTAGTTACCGGCTACACTAGTGCTAAACTCGGGAAAGCCCCAACAAAAACAGCCATGATTCGTAACCTCTGTATCGGTTTGTTGACCATGGGAGTTACCTATCTATTAGGACAGTTGTTTAGTATTTAAAAGAGAGTGGGACAGAAATCGGTAATTCGTTAGAATTCGATTTCGTCGTCCCACCTCCGCACAGTTGAGTAGGGCTGTAAAAGCTGATGAAATCAGCGTAGTAGAGCCCACTCAACCACTGCGTCTTGCTCGATAATCCAAAGACAATTGAGAGGCTAGGACTTTTGTCCCAGCCTCTTTGCTATCAAAATATAAACAGTTAATAAAAATTACCAAAACCAACCTTCGTCGTCATTAATAGGCTGGGCTTCTTTAATCTTGCGTGGGCCTGTTCCATACATTTCAGCTTCGATGTCTTCTTTTGTTGGTAGGATCGAAGCTAGGATAATGTAGATAATAATTCCGAGTCCAAAGTTTGCGATTGTAAAGATTGCAAAAAGGAAACGAACTAGGGTTACATCAAGATTCCACTTATCAGATAGACCTGCAAGTACACCTGATACCATACGATTTCTTCTCATTTTTATAAAATTTTGTATTCATAATTTATTCCTCTTTCGGATTTCTTAATCTTAGTATAGCACTAAGCTAAATTTACTACATCAGTCCTTAGGCCGATTTAACAAGAGGAGCTTTCCACGACAGAGACCACAACGATAGCGCTTGGTATCGATTTTTCGCTTTCTTTGATAGATTTGCTGACAAGACTGACAAGTATAGACTAAGCTTGGCTTTTGATTGGCACTTGATAAGGGAGGAACGAAGCGGAGACCGTCTACCTCTTTTAAAAGTTGCTTAAAGGCTAAATCCTTATGCTGATAGCCCTTGCCTTCAAAGTAAAGATGATAATGGCAGAGCTCATGACGAACAATTTTACGAAAAACCTCTAAACTAAGTTCTTGATAAACCTTGGGATTGAAATCCAAATGACCATCCTTAGGGAAAAATCGCCCACCTGTCGACCGTAGACGAGTATTCCATTGAGCTTGGTGTTTGAAAGGTTTTCCAAAATCTTCGATAGAAACTTGTTTAACGTAATCAGTTAGATTCATTAGGAGCAAGGAGCGACAGATTCACTTTTTCGCGGTCAGCATCGATTTTCTTCACCCAAACGGTTACCAAATCACCAACTGAAACTACTTGACTCGGATGTTTGATAAATTTCTTACTCATGTGAGAGATATGAATGAGACCGTCCTCATGGATACCGATATCAACAAAGGCACCAAAGTCAACGACGTTGCGCACAACTCCCTCAAGCTTTTGGCCAACTTGTAAGTCTTTGATATCCAAGACATCCTGACGAAGGACTGGAGCATCAAAGGAATCACGGAAATCACGTCCTGGTTTGAGAAGGTCAGCGATAATATCTTTAAGTGTTTCTTGACCGAGTTCTAGCTCTTGAGCCATTTCTTTGATTGAAACAGATTTGAGTTTTGCTTGCGCTTCTTCATTTAGGTCTTTTATATCCAAGCGTTTGAAGAGTTCCTTGACCGCAGTATAGTTTTCAGGGTGAACTCCTGTATTGTCAAGGATATTAGAACTTTCAGGGATACGGAGGAAGCCAGCAGCTTGCTCAAAGGCCTTAGCACCTAGGCGAGGAACTTTCTTGATTTGGGCGCGTGAAGTGATTTTACCTTCTTCTTCACGGTACTTAACGATATTTTCCGAGATTGTTTTGTTAAGCCCAGCTACGTGCGAAAGTAAGGCTGGACTAGCTGTATTGACATTGACACCGACTTGGTTCACTACTGTATCAACAACAAAGTCCAGACTTTCAGACAGTTTTTTCTGACTAACATCGTGCTGATATTGACCGACACCGATGGATTTAGGATCGATTTTAACCAACTCAGCAAGCGGGTCTTGCAAGCGACGTGCAATAGAAATAGCAGAGCGTTTCTCAACGGTTAAGTCAGGAAACTCTTGACGGGCAAGTTCACTAGCTGAGTAAACAGACGCACCACTCTCATTAACAATGACATAGCTGACCTCAGGAAAATCCTTGAGCACTTCAGATACAAAAGCTTCACTTTCACGACTAGCAGTTCCATTTCCGATAGCAATAATTTCAACACCATATTGGCCAATCAAATCTGCCAAATCTCTCTTTGCTTCTTCAATCTGACGGGCAGAGGCTGGTTTAACGGGATAAATGACCTGGTTCGTCAACATTTCCCAGTCGCATCAACGACCGCAAGCTTGGCACCTGTACGAAAGGCTGGGTCAAAACCTAGAACCACGCGCCCTTTTAGTGGTGCTACGAGAAGGAGATTACGCAGGTTTTCTGAGAAGAGTTGGATAGCACCTTCTTCTGCCTTTTCTGTCAGTTCAGTACGAATACGGCGCTCGATAGCTGGCAGTACCTTCTTCTTAACAGACTGCTGAACAACTTCGTCAATATAGGCATTTTTAACCTTAAAACGAGCAGCAAAGAAAGCAAGAATACGGTCCGTCGCATGTTCAAAACCGACCTTCAAGACACCTAGTTTTTCTCCACGATTGAGAGCCAAGGTCCGATAGCCCTGCATGGTTGCTATAGTTTCTGAGAAATCATAGTAGATTTGAAATACTAGCTTTTCATCTAGGCTTTCGTCTTTGACTTGAGAAGTGATTTTAGAATTTTCAAGGACTTCGCGATAAGCAATGGCACGAAGTGTAGGATCCTCAGAAAGTGCTTCAACTAGGATATCTACTGCTCCAGATAAAGCCTCTTGAGGTGTAGCAAAACCTTCACAGACAAATTTTTCTGCTTCAGCTTCTAAATGAGGAACGTTTTGTAAAATCAAGCGAGCAAGAGGAAAGAGTCCAGCCTCACGGGCGACAGTTGCCTTGGTCCGACGTTTTTCTTTATAAGGAAGATAGAGTTCTTCTACATCTGCTAGTTTTTCAGCTGCTAGAATCGCTTCTTCCAATTCCCTGGTCAGCTTGCCTTGCTCTTTGATTTTTGCTAAAACTGCTTCTTTTCGATCATTGAGAGCAGTTAGGCTTTTATCAAGGTCGATAATAGCTTTAATGGCTACTTCATCTAAGCTACCAGTCATGTCTTTCCGATAACGAGCGATAAAAGGAATGGTTGCTCCTTCAGCTGTCAAAGATAAGACAGTATCAATCTGCTTTAAGCTTACACCCAAATCTTGGGAAATTTTTTCATATTTTTTATCCATGAAACTATTATACCATAAGGAAGAAAGCTTGTTTTTATTAATTTATTACTTTCATTCAACTTTGAAATACCAGAACTAAGTTCGTTTTAAAAATCCAACTTTTTCTTAGAAATAATAGTATAATAGTGTTAACTAAAAGAATCGAGGTATGCCTTATGGCTATTAAATTTACAAAAACTGATGACTTAGATAAGATGTTCGAAGAATTCGCTAAATTACCTGATTTAAAGCAAGTAACATTTCCAGATGACAAAGAAAAGAAAGATAAGGCAGAAAAGAAAAAATAGATGACACTCTTTCAAAGTTTACCTTCTAGTGTGTTACAAGCTGGCGCCATTTTTCTTTCAATTATCATTGAAGCTTTACCCTTTGTCTTAATTGGTAGCATCATCTCTGGTGCTATTGAAGTCTATGTCACACCTGATAAGGTTTATAAATTTCTCCCTAAAAATCGCTTGGGGAGAATCTTTTTTGGTACCTTCATTGGTTTTCTCTTTCCCTCTTGTGAGTGTGGAATCGTTCCGATCATCAACCGCTTCTTGGAGAAGAAGGTTCCAAGCTATACAGCTGTTCCCTTTCTAGTAACAGCTCCTATCATCAATCCCATCGTACTTTTTGCTACCTATTCAGCCTTTGGTAATTCATTTAAAATGGTCATCCTCCGTGCTTTAGGTTCAATTCTTGTAGCTACTATATTAGGTATCTTTCTTGGATTTTTCTGGGAGGGACCTATTCAAAAGAAAAATAGATTAGCTTGTCATGAGCATAATTTTTCTCACTTGAGTAAAAGTCAAAAAATCCTTCAGGTATTCATTCAAACTATTGATGAATTCTTTGATATGGGGCGTTACTTGGTCTTTGGCTGTCTTTTTGCAAGCATTGTCCAAGTCTATGTCCCAACTCGGATCCTGACATCTATTAGTGCATCACCACTGCTGGCTATTGTTCTTTTAATGATCTTATCTTTCCTACTATCTCTCTGTAGTGAAGCCGATGCCTTTATCGGATCTTCTCTTCTATCAAGTTTTGGTCTCGCTCCTGTTTATCCTTTCTGGTTATTGGTCCCATGCTTGATGTCAAGAACCTACTCATGATGAAGAATTATCTCAAAACTCGCTTTATTTGGCAATTCATGACAATTGTAACTTTTGTTGTTCTTGTCTATTCTTATATAGTCGGGGTGATGCTATGATTCGATTTTTTATCTTATTTGGCTATTTTATCTTAACCCTTTATCTGCACCTATCAGGTAAGCTCAATCAGTATATAAACCTCCACTATTCTTATCTGGCTTATATTACTATGTTTTTATCTTTGCTACTAGCCATCGTTCAAGCCTATATTTGCTTCAAGCGTTTGAAAGAATTCAGTCACTTGCATAGTTTTTCAGCCAAGCTTGCTAGTTTTGTCCTCTTAAGTTTGCCCTTGTTAGTTGGATTTACATTTCCAACTGTCACTTTAGATTCACAAACAGTATCGGCAAAAGGCTATTATTTTCCACTGTCAGAAGGGACTGACAAGGCAATCCAAGCAAGTGAAGGTACTAGCAGTCAGTATCTCAAACCGGATACCAGTCGCTTTTATTCACAAACAGCTCATGAAAATATTATTCGGAAGAGTGCTGATAAGTACTTAGCTCAATCAAGTATAGTTATAAATGATGAAAATTACCTGGAGGTCATGGAAGCTATCTATGATTATCCCAATGAATTTGAAGGCAAGGAACTCGAGTTTATTGGCTTTGTCTACAACGATCCCAGTCACAGCGATAGTCAATTTGTCTTTCGCTTTGGTATCATGCACTGTATCGCTGATTCAGGAGTTTTTGGCCTTTTGACCACAGGAAACACCAATCATTATGACAATAACACCTGGGTGAGAGTAAAAGGGAAGATTAGCAATCACTATCACAAGGAACTCAATCAAGTCCTCCCAACTCTTGAGATTCAATCCTTTGTAAAAGTCAATAAACCAGAGAATCCTTATGTTTATAAAGAATTTTAAAAAAGTAGCCTGAGTGGGCTACTTTTTTGTCTATTAAGGTTGAATGTTTGACATATTCAAAAGATTAGCTTTCTGAATTACAGAATTCTAATACTGTCTGTTTATCTATTTCTTACTTATAGGATTTAAATATCCAAGCTTAAATTTGGCCATTAGCTCTAAATGAATGTTCTGAGATCCATTTGGTGTAGCTAGATAACCTTTCATCTGTTAAGGATTCTACTGCGATAGTTACACACATATCGACCGCTTCTTCAACTGTTACAGAAAAACGATAACCATTTAACTGTAGAAATTTCACCAAAACAAAGAAAGCAGTTCGTTTATTAGCGTTGGCAAAAACATGCTTCTTGATCAATTGGACAAATAGTATCGTTGCCTTATCAAAAATTGTTGGATAAAGAGGTTTACCGAAGACAAATTGTTCTGGTAAATTGACAATCATATTTAAGGCAGAAGGACTAACTGTTTGAATTTTTTCATTAGGTGAATACCGTTGAATTGCTAAAGCATTGATTTTTTCGATTTGCCTTTCTGTTAGATAGACTGTCATTTTTCCACCAAAGCTTTGAAAACATCATCGTATTCATCAAAAATTTTGTCCAAATTTAAGTCAAAAGCATCATCAGAGACATAAGAAATCTGATGTCCAGACTCTTCGGGAGTAAAGATAATTTCACCACTTGGTAACAATTTTGCTTCGTATTTAACACCACTTGGAATATTGAATTCACTTGGAATGGTGATGGTGATTGAATTTCCTTGTTTTCTTGTTTTTACTACCATCTGATTTCCTCCTTTGGAGTATTATAACAAATAATTACCGTAATTACAATGACGGAATATCAGTTAAAATAATTCAGCTTGAGAAATTTCTGCTAAGAACTCATCCGAATAAACCGAATAAGCATTTGGATCAGGCACTTTGTGGTTGTTCATGGCTTGTCCACATCAACATGTCCATTTTCCCTTATCTAACCTCAATCACGAACTAATTCTTCAAGGAAAAAATGATTGAGATTTTTCCAGTCTTTCTTCTACTCGGTAACACTATGTTCATTTTATCAGAATCCTAGGACATTATCAAAAATTACTATAGTATCTACAGAAAAAAGCTAGAGTTCCACAATTAGGAACCTCTAGCTTTTGCGTATCTGAGAACTATTTTGTCTCAGACTTTTTATGATCTATTAAAGCTCTGACTTCTTCCGCTCCAATCTCATCTCCCGCCTTGTCGAAGAGTTTAATAGCGTAACTAAAATAATCATAGGATTTACTCGAATCAAGTTTTCGATAAATCTCTCCCAATCCTCTATAAGCGCAGGCCTGAGCGATAAGATCATCTGTCTTTAAGGCTGAGTCTAGCGATTTCTGCATATAAAACTCCGCTTCAACTAGTTGACCTAACTTTAATCGTAAATAACCTTGCTCATAGTCATTAACAGAATATTTGAGAGAATCCCCTGAAAAATCTTGTTCAATAACTTCTCGCTCTTTTTCGATATAGCTAAGAGCTGTCTGAAAATCATTCATTTCACGATAGACCATGGCTAATTGATGATAGGCGATGTGTTCATTTTCACGATCCTTTTCTGTAATAGCCAAGTGAAGATAACGTTTGTAAACCTCTAAACAGTCTTCATACTTTTTTTCGTACAAATAGATATAGCCCATCAAGTTTAAAAGACTGTAATCTTTACAAGTTGCTAGGCAAAACTCTGCTTGAACTAATTGCTTCGCTTCATTAATCTTTCCCTCAAATAATAATTCCCAAGCTTGGTTCATTAAAAGACTCCTATCTATTCTAGAACGATAATTACCTAAACTAAAATTACAAACAATTATCTCACAATATCTTTATACATGTCTGGTCTTCTGTCTCTAAACAAGCCCCAGTTTAGGCGCTCATTTGCTCCCCTGTCAAGGTCATAAGTTGATAATAGGATAGCTTCAGCTTGTCTATCTGCTTGAGTCAAGATAGCTCCTGTTTCATCGGTCATAAAGGATGAACCGTAGAAGTTAAGACTTGAACTTTGACCTCCGTTTCATCGCAAGGTTGAACTTCTTCCAAACCATAACGATTAGCTGCAATGACTGGGACTATATTTGCTGCTGAGTGTCCTTGCATGGTACGTTGCCAATGACCACAACTATCTGTATCCAAAATAGGCTCTGAACCGATGGCTGTTGGATAAAAGAGCAATTCTGCTCCATTTAAGGCAAGGCAACGGGCTGTTTCAGGGAACCACTGGTCCCAGCAGATGCCAATACCAATCTTGGCATAGCGTGTATCCCAGACCTTGAAACCGGTGTTTCCAGGAGTAAAATAGAATTTTTCTTGATAATAATGGTCATCTGGTATATGCGTTTTGCGGTAAACTCCTAATACTTCCCCATCAGCATCAATGATAGCAATAGAATTGTATAAAACATTGCCATCCTTTTCGTAGAAACTGATCGGTAAAACGACCTTTAGTTCCTTGGCAATCACTTTGAAATGCTGAATAGCCGTATTTTCTGTAACAGACTGGGCATACTGGTAGTAGTCATACTGACGTTCCTGACAGAAATAGGGACGTTCAAACAATTCTGGTAAAAGAATGATCTGTGCTCCTTGCTCCGCAGCTTGACGGACTAAACGTTCAGCTGTTTGGATATTCGTTTCCACATCCTTAGCGCATTGCATCTGAATAGCTGCAACCGTTACATTTCTCATCTTTTTCTCCTATTCTGGAATTTGTTGGGTAATGCAGTGGATATTTCCACCACCTAAAAGAATATCTCTTGCAGGGATTCCGACGACTTCACGATTTGGAAAACATTGACTGAGGATATCCAATGCTACTTGGTCGTTTTCATCCTGAAATTGTGGCACCAAGACAGAACTATTAGCAATATAGAAGTTCACATAGGATGCTGCTAAACGTTCTCCTGCATAGCGTTCTTCTTCACCTTCTTCATAACTATAACCCGGCAAATCTTCTTCCGTCACTACTTGATGGATAGCTGGAATCGGAAGTTTATGAATGGTAAAGGAACGCCCCTTTGCATCTGTTTCCGTCTCTAAAAGAGCTAGATCTGCCGCAGACATGGCATACTGGGGATCATCCTGATCATCTGTCCAAGCTAAAACAATCTCCGCTGGACCAACAAAGGCTGCAACATTGTCAACGTGTTCATTGGTTTCATCCTGATAAATACCATAAGGAAGCCAGATAACTTTTTCAGCTCCAAGACTCTCTAGTAAGGTATTTTCAATCTCTTCTTTAGTCATATGTGGATTGCGACCCGGACTGAGAAGGCAACTTTCTGTGACAAGTATTGTTCCTTGGCCGTCACTGTGAATAGCTCCACCTTCTAGTACAAAATGTTTGGCATCGTAAACAGTTATCTCTAAAACTTCTGCAAAGCGACTGGCCACTTGGTCATCTGCTTCATAGTCTTGATAAAGACCGTCATATGAGCCACCCCAAGCATTGAAAGACCAATCTACCGCCAACTTTTCCCTTTTATCATTAAGGAGAATGGTCGGACCTGTATCACGAGCCCAGGCATCATTTGTTGGAATATCTAGATAAACAACCTGGTTTCCAAGATAGGATTGGGCTTCAGATAGATAGTTCTCCTCTACCAAAAGATAGACCATTTCCCCTTGAGCAATGGTTTTGATAATCTGGCTAAAAGCTGTTTTTGCAGCCTTACCTTGAAATGGCCAAGACCCTGGTCGAGTAGGCCATATCATGAGAGTCCCATGATGGGGTTCATACTCTGCAGGCATACGATAACCTAATTTCTTTGGACTGTCCATCATGATAATCTCTCCTTAAAGTCTTGATAGCCAAAGGCTTTGACTAGACTGCACTCACCCTCTTTATCCATCACATACAAACTTGGCAGTCCAATACCGTTAAAAGTATTATTTTTGACAAAGGAATAGATTGCCATATCCTCAAAGTAAAGTCTATCTCCTATCTCAACTGGATTTTCGAAACTGTAGTCTCCAATGATATCACCAGTTAGGCAGGTATTGGAAGAAAGTCTATACGTATAGTTTTTTTCTTGCGCTTCAAAACCATCTCTCAATGGTGGGCGATAAGGCATCTCAAGAACATCTGGCATATGGCAACTTGCCGAGGCGTCTAACACCAAGGTCTCAATCCCATTTTCAACGATGTCTAAGACTTCGGTAGCTAAATAACCAGCATTAAGAGCAATCGCTTCTCCGGGTTCGATATAGATGTCAAGGTTATAAGTTTCTCGAATTCGCTTAATCTCAGAAATCAGCAAGTCCACATCATAGTCATCTCTCGTAATGTGGTGTCCGCCGCCCATATTGAGCCATTTGACCTCATGCAAATAAGGCCCAAACTGCTCTTCTACAGCTTTCAAGGTTGTTTCTAAATCATCTGCCCCTTGCTCACAAAGAGTATGAAAATGAAGACCATCCACCAAATCCAGCAAATCACTCGGTATCTTGTCTTGAGTCACTCCAAAACGAGATCCAGGAGCACAAGGGTCATAGAGCGCGTGATCTCCCTGAGTAGAACACTGAGGATTGAGGCGCAAACCGACACTAATACCAGCCTCACGACAAATTTGACCGTATTTCGTAGTTGTCTCTCTGAATTAAAAACAATGTGATCAGATATTTGAAGCAACTCTTCCATGTCTGATTCCTTGAATGCAGGCGCAAATACATGGACTTCTCCTGGAAATTCTTCCCTAGCCAACTTCGCTTCATAGAGTCCACTAGCCGTTGTACCAGAGAGATACTGGCTAATTAGGGGATAGGTTTTATAGAGAGAATAGGCTTTCTGAGCTAGTAAAACCTTACAGTCTGCTTTTTCTTGAACCTCTTTTAGAATGCGGCAATTCTCTTCTAATTTTCCTAAGTCAATGATATAAGAAGGTGTTGGTACTTGTTCTAACTTCATTAGTCCACCATTTGTGGATTTTCAACCACAACCCATGGCAAACCATACTCATTCAAGGCTTCCATGAATGGATCTGGATCCAATTCTTCAAGGTTGTAAACTCCAGGTTGTTTCCAAGTACCGTTCATAACTAATTTTGTCCCAATCATAGCTGGAACGCCAGTCGTGTAAGAAATTGCTTGTGAACCAACTTCCGCGTAACATTCCTGATGGTCGCAGACATTATAGATGTAGATGGTCTTTCAACACCATCTTTGATACCTGTAAAGATACAACCGATATTGGTTTTTCCGACTGTACGTGGACCAAGACTGGCAGGATCTGGAAGCAAGGCTTTCAAGAATTGGATTGGAACGATTTCTTGGCCATTAAAGTTAATGGTATCAGTACGAAGGAGCCCTACATTTTCCAAGCATTTCATATGCGTTAGATAAGATTGACCAAAGGTCATAAAGAAGCGAATACGTTTAACACCTGGAATATTCTTGGCCAATGATTCAATTTCTTCATGGTGAAGAAGATACATGTCTTTTTGTCCAACCTGAGGAAAATCATACTCGCGCTTGATAGACATAGCTTCGACTTCGACCCATTTTCCATCTTCCCAGTAAGAACCTGGCGCAGAAACCTCGCGTAGATTGATTTCTGGGTTAAAGTTTGTTGCAAATGGATAACCGTGGTCACCACCATTACAGTCTAAAATGTCGATATAATGGATTTCATCAAAATAGTGTTTGAGAGCATAAGCCGAGAAAACACTGGTCACACCTGGGTCAAAGCCAGATCCAAGGAGAGCGGTCAAGCCTGCTTCCTTGAATTTGTCCTGATAAGCCCATTGCCATGAATAGTCAAAGTAGGCTGTAAAACCAAGTTCCTTGCAACGTTTTTCATAAATAGCACGCCATTCAGGGTCTTCTGTATCCTCGGCTTCGTAGTTGGCTGTATCGATATAGTGAACACCTGTTGCCAAACAAGCGTCCATAATGGTTAAATCTTGATATGGTAAAGCTACGTTCAAAACAGCTTCTGGTTTGTAGCTTTCAATCAGGGCAATCACTTCTTGAACCTTGTCAGCATCAAGAGCAGCTGTCTCAATCTTTGTATTTGTTTTGCCTTCCAGTTTAGCTTTCAAGTCATCACATTTTGACTTTGTACGGCTAGCAATCATAATTTCTTTAAAAGTTTCGCTATCTTGGCAAATCTTTGAAATAGCAACTTGGGCAACGCCCCCACATCCAATAACTAATAAACGACTCATTTTTTTCCTTCCTCTTCTTCTAAAATGTCTTCTACATACTTAGGCAACATAAAAGCACCAATATGCAAGTTTGCAGTGTAGTATTCCGTGAAAAGCTGGCGTTTTTTCCAACCTTCCTTGTCAAAATCTTTGACAGGGTGGTATTTTTTCGATGCAAATCCAAACAACCAATAGCCCGCTGGACTGGTCGGAATATGGGCCTGATAGACCCGGCTGATTGGAAAGGCTTGATTGACCTTGCGGTGCATGCTGCGGCATGCTGACTCATCTTCGTCAAAGAAAGGACTACCATGCTGATAGATCATGATTCCGTCTTCTTTCAAGGCTCTATAGCTATTGCCGTAAAATTCCTTGGTAAAGAGCCCTTCCGTATGGCCAAATGGATCTGTCGCATCGTTAATGATAATGTCGTAATCATTTTCACAGTTTCTCAAAAATCTTAGTCCATTTTGGTAGTAGATGGTAACACGAGGATCATCTAGCCCCGCAGCAAAATCTGGGAAGTATTCCCGACAAACCTCAACCAGCATTTCGTCAGGCTCTACAATATCGATTTGTTCCAATTCTGGATAGAGAGTTAATACTTGGGCAACACCACCGTCACCACCCCCAATAACCAAGACTTTCTTTGGATTTGGATGGACAGCCATAGGAACGTGAACCGTCATTTCGTTGTAGACAAAATCATCTGCATCTGAGAACAAGACGTGCCCATTTAAAATCAAAATCTTTCCAAAAGCTGGAGTATCTAATACTTCAATATCCTGCCACTCACTTTTTCCAGCATAGAGTTGTTTAGCAGTTCTAAGCGACAATTTCACATCTGGAGTATGAACTTCAGAAAACCATAAATCCATTTAGTTCTCCTTTCTCTTAATGACATTGATGTGATTGACCTCTGGATCTTCCGTTCCTTGGAGGGAACAACCACGTGCTTTAGCAAATTGGATATAATCGACAAGACCTTGTGTAATGCGTTCACCGGGCGCTAGGATTGGAATTCCTGGAGGATAACACATGACGAATTCCCCGCAGACTTGCCCAACTGATTCGTCCAAGGTTAAGCTTCTTCTCTCTGAGTAGAAGGCTTCCTGAGGAGACAGAACTAACTCTGGTTGGATATATTCTCCAGCAATCAGGTCTTTTCCATCTCTAGAATAAAGTCTCTTGATATCAGCTAGAGCACCAACCAAGCGTTCAATGTCTTGGATACGGTCACCAATCGAAATGTAGGCCAAGATATTGCCGATATCACCAAACTCAATCTGAATGTCATATTCATCCCGTAAGAGATCATAAACTTCAATACCTGTTAAGCCAATGCCCTGAGTGTAAACTGACAGCTTAGTAACGTCAAAATCACAGACCGACACACCGTCTACTAGCTCTTTTGAGTAGGCATAGTAGCCACCGATGGCATTGATTTCACGACGAGCGTACTCAGATAGCTCAATGACCTTCTCAAATGACTCTTTACCACGAAGGGCCAGATTGCGGCGTGAAATATCCAAACTAGACATTAACAAATAGGATGCTGATGTTGATTGGGTCAGGTTGATGATCTGACGAACGTACTCAGGATTCATCTGATCCCCAACTAAAAGAAGTGAACTTTGAGTCAAGCTGCCACCGGACTTATGCATGGATACAGCTGACATATCTGCTCCTGCGTCCATAGCAGACAGAGGAAGTTTATCTGTAAAGTGGAGATGGGCACCGTGAGCCTCGTCTACTAAGACTTTCATTCCTGCGGCGTGAGCCATCTCTGTTAATCCCTTAAGGTCTGAACAAATCCCATAGTAGGTTGGATTGTTGATTAGAATAGCCTTGGCATCCGAATGGTCCTTAATAGCTTGTGCCACACGATCATTTTCAAGTCCCAAAGCAATACCGATTTTGGGATCCACACTCATCTCGATATAGATGGGAATAGCTCCACATAAAACGAGTGCATTGATGGCTGACTTATGGACATTTCGTGGCAGAATGATTTTATCCCCAGCTTTACAGGTGGAAAGAATCATTGTTTGCACGGATGAAGTTGTCCCTCCAATCATTAAAAAGGCATGGGCAGCTCCAAAAGCCTCTGCTGCTAGCTCTTCTGCATCTCTGATAATCGAAATGGGATGTCCCAGATTATCCAAAGGCTTCATAGAATTGACATCAATACCAACGCATTTTTCACCTAAAAGTTCAACTAACTCTGGATTCCCACGGCCACGCTTATGACCTGGCACATCAAAAGGTACAATCCTTTTTTTTCGTAACTTAACTAACCCCTCATAAATGGGAGCTTGGTTCTGATTTAACATTATAAAAACATACTCCTTTACTTTATTTTCTACACCTGAACTAAAATCAGGTGTTATAGGATACTTATGAAAAAAGAGCAGGTTGGCACCTGCTCTACAATCTACTGACGTGTTTATGTTTGTTTCTTTTGAGTATGTCTGTTCCTGATGTTTCCTAACTCTCTAGTAGCAAATATTACGTACTTTATTGATCGTTTCACAAGATGACGTGTGCTTTCACCACACTAACAAATCTATACGAATTAGGACAAGTGTCCTAACATCAACTTATAAAAGTAGGCTTTTAACCCTATCAATAATGTGGCTTTTCAACCACGCTTCGGCATTCAACCCTGCCTGTCCGTAGGCATTTTTTACTCGGGTTTATATTTGCTAGAAAACATCATCTCATTTTCTAAGCTTCATTACTATATCATGTTTTCGTATTCTTGTAAAGTATTTTTAGAAACTTTTTTAAATAAATTCATTTTTTCGTTCGTGAAATTTATTTAACTTAAAAATGGAAATCGTTTTAAATTAAAATCAAAAACAAAAAAAGGAACTAAATAAATTAATTCCTTTAGATAGGCATAAGCAAAGCTAACTATTCAAAATAGTATTTACTCATCACGCGCTACTTTGGCAGCTAGTTCAAAATCAGTCATCAAATAATTTTCATCTAGACGGATAAGACTATAATACTCATTCCAAAATAGAGAGTCACTGTTACTTGACCACTGTAATCCATACCACAATTGAGTGACATCACTTATATTTGTTGGTGGAATTGACCATAGATGCTTTTTAAAACTTTCTTGAACAAGTGGAATATCCAGTCGACTAGTCAAGTCGAGTTTATCCAATTTCAAAATTATAGAATGTTCTTTAGCTGCTTCAATGCTTTCCTTGTTAAATCGAACCTGAATAACCTTAGAATCTTCTAGAACCACGTCCTTATCTTCTGCCCCGTAAAAGGAAATACTCCCAAGAACTATGCCATCTTTTGCAAAGAGATAGGGAGCGTAGGGAACAGCATTGCTATCAAGTCTGAAGCCTTTTTCGATAGTGACTGATTTATCTCCTGAATACTTTTGGAAACTTCCCTCTGTCAAGAGCTTTTCGTAGTCGCTAGCACCATCACCTTGTCTTACATAGATATCAAATCCAGCTTCCATCAGATCACTTGCTTTGGTTTCTGCTAATATGATTTTACTTTCATTAATTTGCAAAATCGGTGCTTGGGGTGGGAGTCCAATCGTGAGATTAAACATGACTCCTACTAGAAAGACAAGGAAGGTTATAAGGAGGGCAAGTAATGACTTTCCAGTCCTTTTTCTTGCATTGAAAAGGGCCATTAGAGCAGGTAGGAGGATCATTTTGGCTAAAATAGAATTCCCAACTCCACCTCTATTTAAGGTCTGAAAGGCAAACATCCCTGCGATTGCAATAAGTGTCAGGTAGATCGAAATCTCACCTAGACCCAGTTTTTCTGTTCGAGTTTGTTGATTTACAGGGGTTTCGTACAATGACTGCCCATTCTCTTTCCTTTTCTTAAGAAAAAGATAAAAGCCCAGACCTAGTAGCAGATTAAAGATTGCAAAAATCATTAAAGTACCTATAATCACCGTTCTAGCCATGGCTCTCTACTCCTTTATGTTCTCTCTCAAATCTTATTTTTCTCTTTAATGTCCAATTCCCAACTAATAAAACCAGCAAGAAGAAGGGGCCACCTTCTATCAGTACAATCGGTAAAGCCAGTATAGCAATCATCAAAAAACTAGCTTTCTTTTGACGCCAACTACCGCCCCATTCTCCGTTTATCAGCTGACCCAAATAGTCGATGTAGTCAGTATACATCATAAACAAGGGATTTTGAAAATCATTGAGCCTTAGGTAAATGAACAAAGCAGAATTTAGCAAAACATAAAGAATTCCAAGGACTAGAATAATCTTTTGACTAGTTCGAGTAGCCTCTAGAACGATTTTTTCTCTCTTCTCTGGTTTTATTTCCTTGAGACTTGGATTCTTACAAGAGAGTTTTTCAAATCTATAGGCCAGAAATCGGTAGAGATAATACTTTTTTATATCACGCTTCATAAAATCCCCAATCTAAGAAGGACACTCAATTAAAAATCATGGTCTAAACATCTAATTTCAAGGAATTGCCTTCCAAATAGACTGCTTTTGACTCAGTGATTTTTATTTTTTGATCTTCTGAAAAGCCAATGGTTTCACCGTCCTTTAAGGTGACATCACTGCCTAAAACATACTGAAGAATAGACAAGAGGAAATAATATAAGTCATCGCTATTCATAGGAGACTCGATAATTTCAATCTCAGTTTTTCCAAACTCTTTTAAACCATAAGTGTAAATGCTAGTCTTATCTTTCTGATTGATAATCCCCATATAGATCCAAAGTTGAAGGGGAAGCATTTCTTCTTTCAAAAGGTCAGCCAGGTCTAGATAAAAATCTTTGGGCAAGAGTAAGGTGGTAGAACCCTGATAAATACCAATAGCTGATGGACTAGTTTTTAGAATAGAGGCATTGACTTTAGTTAATAAGGAATAAGTTTCTACTGGAGAAAGATTGTCAGACAAAATAGAAACAATGGCATGTTGTGTGTGCTCCTGTGTTTCCTTCTCAACATCCTGCCAGAGGTAAGAATAGGCATACAATTCTTCAAATTCTTGACTTGGGATAGGAAGATCCATCAATGCCAAAGCAACGAGAGCACCATCAATCACAAAGGTTGCACTAGAATCATCCCCAGAAACTTCAGAAATTTCAAGTCCCCAGTGAGATTTCAATTCCTGAACAACCTGGTCTAAAAAATAGGCCTGCTTGCCTTTGAAGAGGGGCATGGACAAGGTAAGGATCTTTTTCTTCTCTGTATTCTCTTTTTTACCAGTAAATAGTTTTTTCAAAAAATTCATAGGACTTCTCCTTTTTTTCATATTAGTTGGGAAGCAAAGCTATCTTGGTCAAAGTGAGTCGAGATACCAAGTTTCCTCATCCTCAAAACCGTAAAATTTATCATCCAGTAGCCAATTTCCATCCACCAATCTAAGTACAAACTGATGCTTCATTTCTAAAGCTTCTTGATAATGGGTGATGACTCTTGCTTCTTCAGCTTTTGTCATGATAAAATCGACAGAAAAATCATTCCTTTGAACATAGTTATACTCACTTGGGGAGCTATAAGAATTTCGAACTCCTCCTTCCAAGCATTTTTGAGTCACTCGTCCAGTTAGAAGTTGCTTTTGTCTCTGAAAATAGTCATCCATAAGATCATTCCACTTGGGATGAAGTTGATTTGCTGGGATGCCAAGGCCTTCTTTTTCCTTATCCAGTTCTCTGTTACGCTCAAAAATTTCCTCTTCTAACAAGGTTAAACTTTTGAGGATATCAAGCAATGGTGTGATGATTGTTTCTGCAAGAGTTTGATATTTCAGGGGTATTTTTATAGTTTACTCTCATGATAAACCTCTTAATTTTTCTGGATTAATTGGTTTAATTCTAGGTCTGAAAGTTGTCCATCCATGTAGAGTTTTCTAAGTAAATCTTTATCTACAGTAATTTCATAATAGTCAGTCACAAACTCATGAAATCTCTCAAAGCTATCAAAAAGGTAAGAAAGCAACCATTCTCCACCATCCTGATCTTGGTAAGTCTGTTGATGCGCTTGACCGTCATACCAGATAAGGAAGGTTGTTTCATCTTTTTGGTCTTCTGAATAAAGTGAGACATACTTTTCATCCAGTCCTTTATAAAAACTATCAATGATAACTTGATTCCACTCGTCAGCAGCAAACTGGCTTAAACTGCTTTCATGATCAAAACCTTTTATAAGGATCATTTTATCAGTCAAAATCACATCTAAAGAATCACCAGAGCCATTGTCAATAAGGTAGCGGAGTCCATAGTCTTCCTCAGTCTTAATCACGAGTCTAAGCCAATCCTCACTCGGATCTGTTAGATACTCATCAATGACCAACAAGGCATCTAAGCGATTTTTTATCTTGTCCCAATCAATCTTTCTCATCTCTAAAAACCTCCATCTTATTCTTGCTATTTATCAAGATCACAAGCCCTATAACGAGCTGTTACATAGCCTGAAAAGCTAATCTGAGGGATATTCCACTCATTGGGCAAATAAATCGAACAATCTACCTGATCACCTAGAGGGGAACTCGCTGAGAAGACATATCTTCCCAAATCCTCATTATTAGGATTTCTTTCAACTTGACCCAATCTGCTAGTATTGAACCAGTCTTTAAACAGTAGCCAGATTTGCTCAGCATCTTCGTTTAATAGGGAGACTTTCAAGTTGTAGCTGATTCCGACCCTACATCTTTTTTTGAATCCTGACTCATCAGCAATACAAACTTTTATCGAACCCTTATCATACTGCCAGTTATCACTATCTAATAGGGGAAATTGAGCAGATAGATTGTCTTTTAATCCCTGCATAGTTTCTAATAAATCTTTGGAGGCAGCTTCGAATAATTCTAGTTCTTCCATAGTCTTCTCTTTAATTTCATAGCTAATCACATTCCGATTTAATCTGCATCAACCCAGATCTGGTATTTTTGACAATGGAGACATCTAAACAAGTACCCACAGATAGACCCGTCTTTGACTAAAAAGTCTTCTACCTCTTGATATTCTTCGCGCGCTTCATAGTCTGCCAAGACTTGTTCAGCGATTCCCATGTCCTTCAATTCTCGAGTTCCAACTGTACCCAAGTAAGCACAATAATCTTGGCAACAAGAAAGCCAATATTCTCCCTGCCAACTAGAGTAGCCTGGTGTCTGACAAAAAAGCAGCTGATTCTTTTCTGGATCCAATTCACCCTGCCACTCGGCATCTTGGATAAATTCCGCATCGAATTTTTTAGCTGCTAGCCCACTTGCAATGCACCTTGGGCAAAGGTATTCTATGTTGTCAATACAGTAAGGAATCAAGTCATAATAAACATTGCTTTCTTTTCCGCAAGATGGACAAACCTTGGCTTCTCCTTCGACAAATGAACCTGTAGCTAAGGGATCTGGATGATAGAGAAAATGAGGCAAGTTTTTTAACAAGTCCTGTCTTTGCTTCTTCTCTTCTTTTCTTAGAGGACGAGGAAGGGCAAAACGATCGCCATGACTCTGCCTCATTTCTTGTAAACGGCTCAGTTTCTTTAATTGTTTTCGGTCTGGTTTATCTAAAATTTCGGTAAATAAGCTATAGGCACTGGTGTAGAGACCCAATTGCTCATAGAGGTCAACTAAGACTTTCTTAGCTTCTAAGTCATCAGATTTAGTTAATTCATCAGCCAAATCATAGAGAGCCGCAACACTTGAAGGCTTTCCATCTTTAGCATGGTATTCCCTTGTCCTGGTGATATATTCTTGTAAATATGGATTCATCTGACCACCTTCCTAATGGATGACATAAAATCTTAACAAATGGTAACAAGGACAATACCATTTAAGCCTAACATTGCTTTATATAAATCTTTCATTTCATCACCTGATTTTAACCTCTTATTGTCAGACAGTTAGTAAATTTCATACACAAGCTCTCTATCAGCTTGAAAATATTTGTCGAATTTCACTAAAAGATAAAGGGCTCCAGCTGGAGAGACACCGGCATCATAACCTAGAGCAAATTCGCCATAAGAACTACTTTTATCCAAGATTAACTCCCTTAATTCCAGTTCTGTAACTGCTTTATCAGGCCAATTATCATGGATAACCTTTTGAGCTTTTTTATCAAGGTGTTCCAAGTTTCTATATAAACTAGTCATCAAATCATCTGATAATAAGACTAAATTCTGTTCACAGTAACCTGTAAAATAAATATTTATGTCTTTATTTAGATATCGCCCTAGAAAATAGATCCCCGAATCATGTTTTTCCCAGTTTATTCCCTTCCATAATGCCAATAAATCTTCTTTGTTCATTTATCACCTCAAGCAGTTTTATTCTTTTAGGAATGTTTAATAAACTTTCTAACAAATAGTGACCAGGACATTTCCATTGAGCTCCAGAATCTTTTTGTAAAAGTCTTTCATTTTGACAAAGCAGGTTGAAATATCATCCTTTATTTCTTCCTCTTCCTCAAGATAATCCCAAATATCAGGATACAAGTCGGCTTTCTTACAGGCTTCCATACTAAAGTCAGTCATAGCCCTGTCCATGTCAAATTCTTCTAAAGCTTGACGGATAGCCGCAATTCTCGATTTTTCAGTATAGGCAATATATTCAGATACATCCTCTAGAGGAGTCACCCCTAAAACAGCCTCTCTCAAGGGATTGTCATCCAAAAATTCTGAACTACTAAATCCTGTCATTACAAAAACCAAGACATCCCACATTTTGTCAATATCTAGTAAGATATCATGACTATCAGCGGAGTCCTCAGCAAAGTCTAACAAGTCATCTTCTTGGTTAGAAAGAGCTTTTATTTGTTCTAATTCATCGTCTGTTAAATATTGATAATTAGCAATCATTCCCATGATTTTTCTCCTTTGAATCAGTTAGTATTATACGGATATTTCTAGCTCTATTTCCCTAGAAAATGCTATAATGGAGCTAAGAAATTGTTTTATTGAATGTTAAATAGGGGGAAATAGTAATGTTCACTAGTATTGTTTTGGTTTTTTATGCTCTTTTCTTTCTATCCTTGTCCTTTACTATCTATCTCTATATTAGACTTGTAGTTGCAGTCAGACAAGGGAAAGATGTCCCAAAATGGATCTATAAACTCGGCCATGCCATTCAAGGTAGAATTCACGTTGACTATGAAGAAATCACTGATGCTAATGCCCTTAAAGAGATTCATTGGTTCTTGCTGATCTATTTAATCGTAAATCTACTGATATTGGCTGGCTTCTACTATCATGGAAATAGCTTTCCTCAAGCCATTTATGAATGTTTGAAAAAACAATTTTTCATCGTACTTGTTAGTATGGTTTTAAAAAGTATTATCAAATTTATCGTATTAGCTATAAGAAAAAATTTTCATAACAGTCATGCCTATGCATCAACCAACGCTGTTATCGGGGCAGCTTTTTTAACGAGTTATGTGTTTATGTTTTGCATGATGATGAGTGGCCTTCCGGCTCAACCTGTTCCAGTAAGCATTCAAGATACCACTGTCATTATCGGAGAAACCAAGGCTTCCGAGCTTTGGACCAAGGCTTTACCTTTGGAGATAAAGGCGCAGAGAGTTCCATCACCAATCCCAAAAACGACCACTTCTACTACGGTCAGCTACTCGAAGTCAAGCGGGATTATCAGTCCTATGGCTTTATGAGCCTCACTCCCACAGGTAAAGATACTGATCAGCTCAAAAACTGCGTCATCACCTATTACAGAACACCTAAGGATAAGAATCAACTAGAAGAAATTTCCATCAATCATGTCAAGCTAGCAAATCTCAAGCTTCAAGATTTTCAAACACGAAAATTAATCGATATCTTTGAAGTCAATCCTGCTGATTATAATGTCTCTGATAAGGATAACAACTTTATCCTAACCATCCAAACAGCAGATTACGACCTCTGGAAAAGGTATCGGATTGAAGCCAAGTTCAATTCAGATGGTTCCCTAGATAGCTATGGTGTCAGAGCCCAACACAGCATGTGGGAATGATTCACCCTTATTTTCCTCTTATCAGATAGGCATTAGACTGAAAAAATATCATCGACAAGTTTATAGGTTTCTATGAATCGAAGGCCAGAAGAGCCTTTATCTCTAGTGATTTCTTCATAAATGTCTTCTAAATTTTGGGCAGGTGCTAGCATCCAAAGACTAAAAGGTCTAAGTTTCACCTGTCCAATTTTTTCAATATTTTCTAATAATTTCCCTAAATCTTTGTGATTGAACCAGCAATCTGTAACGAGAGCAAACTTTGTATTGTCCATCTTACAGGAAATTTGACTGGTCAAAAAATCATCGATTGTGGGCTTTTTTGTTTGTAAGAAGCGCGTGCAAGCTAGATGATACTCAAGCTTTCTAGGACTCTGCTCAACCATAGATACTAAAGCAAGACCATACTCATCTTGGAACTTAACAGCAAGGAGATCCCCTTCTTCAAAATAGGGTTTGCGTTTAGTTTTGGCTTTAGGGACCTTTAGAGGCCTAGGATTTTCAGTTTGCAACTGGATAGCAAGTTTTTCCAAGACTTTTTGCCTTTGCTTCAAAGCATTTGGATCTATTTCCAACCAAAATGGATCTGGACCTTTTTGGATAAGCTCCAAGGTTTTATCTCTGATATCATCTGTCAGGTGACCAATCTTCCACAGTGAATAGGCAAGAGCAGTCCAATAAATTTCTGTAAAAAAGTCTGTTTGACAGTAATCTTTCTCCTCATCGAGGATATCCTTTATAATGTTCGCCACCTGTTCACCGTCTCTATAGCGACCGACTACTTCATTGTAAATATCATAACCTTGATCACTGTCAATGATTTTAACGCCATCAATAGCCATTCTCAACTCCTTATGCTCAATCGACATCTTATCGATAACTCTCAAAACTTATTTAATCTTATGCTTGTTCATTTTCTCTTGGAAAATATCTGTAAGAATTTGTCGCAATTCTTGAGCGTCCTTTTCAGGAAGTTGGCCTTCTTGTTCAGCAACGGCATACAAGTCTGGATACTCGATCGAGATTCTCTTAACAGTACGTGTAATGGCATGTTTTCTAACAAAAAATGGAATTCGTTTAATCATATCTTGAGGAATTAAAGCGATAATCTTATCGGCAGTTTCTTTGTCGTTCAACTTAGAGAAAGTTAGTCCCTTTTTAATCATTTCTTGTTCTTTTTCTGTAAAATCTTTAATATCCATTGTGTCTCCTTATGACTATTTTATTTACTACTATTATACTATTTTTTTAATTGATCGAATGAAATCTCTATAAATCACTTCTCTGCCAAGGACAGAATCTGTTGTAACAGGTATTTTTTCAGCAAATCTTGGATATCAATATCATTAGGAAGAGGATTCAATTCTCCCAGACTATTTTCCTGAAGATATGCTGCAAAGATAAACTCTCCCTTTTCCCAATCCATAGCACAATCATTGATAACATCTACTGGAGACAGGCCCAGCAGTTCTTGCTCTTGCGCTATAAACGTTTCGTAGATCAGCTCAAAAATAGCTTTCTTATCAATTTTTACAACTCTTAATGTCTTTTCATCCATGCTTGCAGTCCTCTAATCATATCAATTTAGCTATCATTCGATTGGTAACTTCTTATCTACTCTTTAGGCAAATCATCCGAAAAATACTACTTTTAGAGTTGAACCCACTTATCATTATCCATAATAAATGGTTTAGCTAGACCTTCACCTGTATAGTTTTCATATTTTGTATCTAGATATTTGTAACAATCTTCCTTGGTAGCAAATTTGATGGCTTGATAAGGCTCCTCAAAGGTTAACTTTTCGACAAAGAGATAGCCATCCTCGCTTGGTACAAGAATTCCAACATGGCCGATAAAGAGAGATTGCCCATCCAAGTCATCATGGACGACTACGGACAGCATTCGAGCATTTTCATTAAAATTAAATTGAGAAAGGAATTTTTCCATCTTTGCTGCATGAACCTTAACATCTGTCGTTGCTTCGGTCTTGACTCTTGAGAATAAAATATCAAAAGCATCCTTGTCTTCTGCATCAAAGACCTTTCCTTTATCAATGGCGTCATTATCGACAAATAAGAGGGAATCATCTTTCTCTAACTTAGGAATTTCAATAGAATTTTTCAATAAACAATAACTGTTAATACGACAGTTGGTACCGACAAAATCACCCTTTTTAGGTGTCCAAAGATCGCTTATCTTTTCAACATCATAGTCTGTTTTGGTAAATGTAGAAAAATCTCCAGTTAAGCCTACTGAGCCGACAGTCGCGTTGTAATCATTTACAAGGTTGAAAAATGCATCCACACTGTCTTTATCCAAATGCGCAGCCAAAGCTTTTCGAACTTCTTCTGCACTAGGTTTACTGTTCATATTGGTATAGCTAGCCTTCCAGGAAACCTGATTCGACTGTGATTGAGTCACTGAAGTTTCAGCAGTACTATCAGAAGTCTTTTGAGTTTGATTACAAGCTACTAAGGTCAAAAGGAGTGTTGAGCAAAGACCAATAGTCGCTAATCTTTTAAATTTCATAGGCTTTCCTTTGTTTAAAAAAATTGTTGTTAAAGGTAAATAAGATTATGCTTTCGATTGAGAATAGACTTGAATATGCTGCCCTAGGACCTTAATTTCCACTGGTAGATTATCAGATTTATCTCCATCAACATCCGTTTCTAATTCACAATCTGAAGAGATTTTGATGTGACGGGCTTTAATGTACTCGATGTGATCATTTTCTACAACATCACCTTTTAATAAATCAGGGATAACTGACAATTTGGTAAGAATAGATGCATCTTTTAAAATCAAAATATTAGCATAACCATCCTTGTCTTCATCAAAGATTTTTTTGTCAGCGAAATAATTGGTAAGAAGAACTAAAACATGACTTGCTGGACCAATATAATTTCCATTTTCAGTCTCAACTGTAATGTTAAATGCTTGATCTGTAACCACAGACTTCATGGTATTAATCGCATAGGCTAGCATACCAAACTTTGTTTTATCTTCTATCCCGACATTATGGATAGCTTCTGGTAGTGAGCCAATACTAAAAATATAGCCGAAATAGTGCCCATTGGATTTTCCGATATCAATCTTGTTTGTAGAATTGAAATCAAGCTCGTCAATAGCCACGTCAATATCTTGATTGATTTCTAATAGTTTCGTAATGAGATTTCCAGTTCCTCCAGGTATAATTGCTAGTTTAGGAATATAGTCTCTTTCAGCGATACCTGAAATTACTTCATTGACAGTCCCATCTCCACCAAAAACAAGGACTGCATCATAATTCTCCCGAGAAGCTTCTGTGGCGAAGTTGGTTGCGTCTTGCGCTTTTTGTGTAATTCTGGTATCGACTTGCTCAAAGTATTTTTTTGCCTTACTTTCTAACTTTTCCTTATAATCTAAAGCCTTTTCTCCACCAGAGGTTGGATTGATAATCAACATTATTTTTTGCATTCATTTTCTCCTCAATATCTATTTGCATCTTTAGGCTATCAATATATCTTTTTTTGATACACTTTATTATATAATGAAATTTCTAAAAACAAAAATTGAAAGTAGTAAACTAAAATAGATACTATCCTGAACTGTCTAAGAATTTTTTTCTTTCAAAATTGAAAAAAATAGATTTGTGAAAAAAATTCTATCAAAGCTACAAACTGAAGAAATCATCTCATTCACTCTTTCTTCATATACGACAGTTTTTATTTTACTTTTAAAAGCAAAACCTATGCTTCTATTATTTTTTTAGCCACAAATGTTGTAAAAAACTAATATCTTTATAGGGTTTTAAATCACATACTGCAAGTTCAATCTTTGTCATTTCTTCTAACCAGTTTTCTTTGCTCTTAAATTCATTTGGTTGTAGACTGTAAAATGTTCGAATCCCCAAATAGTTTTCTAATTTAAGACCAGACAAAGCTAATAATTCCTCTATCGTATAAGTAGAACCACTTGCAAAAGATAGGCTCTCAAAATTTTCACCATTGAGTAAGCTAAATGCTTGGTTGATGTCATTAGCAAAAACAACACTTTGTAGAACTTTTCCAACTTGATTATGCTTGATAATTGAAATCAAGCCATCATCTTTTAAAATTCTTTTGAACTCCAGAAGATAGTTTTTTCGATCATTAGGATCTATATATTCTAAAACATTATGGCAAAGGACAAGATCAAAGGATTTATCCGTAAAACGAGCGAGTTGGTCAATACTTCCCCACAATTTTTCATAGGATGTGGAAGAGTTGGCATAGAGCATTTCCTCATTAGGTTCAACAGAAATAACTTGATTCTTGCGAGAAAGAAATTCACTGACCAAGCCAAATCCAGATCCAAAATCTAGAATTTTCTTACCTTCCAGATGAGCAAGTTGGGCAAAGGTTATTTCATATTGTATCTTTCCCCAAGGTTGTTTTAACATATTTCTATAATGTTCAAGATCAGATTTTTTGCTTGTCATGTCTTACCTCATTAAAACTGATATTTTTCTTTACAATCATTTCTTCTAATAATTTACAGTAAACTGCCGGATTTTCAGTGATCTTACAACAGTGGTCATATCCTTGCCAAATATGAAATGTGGCATGAGGATACTTTGTTGGAAGAATTTTTTTAGCAGCTATCAAGTCGAATTCTTTTGAACCATAAAAGAAAACACAATTTTTTTGTTCCTCTGGCGTAAGATTAGGCAAAGCCACAAATGCACAATCATGGGAAATATGTCTGATACTTTCTTCATCCATAGCAATGAAAGAATCCGCCATCATCTCTCCTTTTTCTCCATAAAGTGCAACCATCTTACGAACAGCAAAATCTCTATTTCGCAGAGCTTTTCTATGCTTTATTATCAATAAATACCTAGTAAAGACATCAAGCAAGGGCGCATTTGTCCATAAACTAACCCCTTCAAAAACAAGTTTCCCAAACCTGATGTCCTTGTAATTCAATAATTGCAGTAATACAATACCACCCAAGGATGCGCCAAAGGCTAAACACAAGTCTTTTATATGATGAGCCTTTAGATAGTCATAAATCATCTGGCTTTCCTTGAGAGCCGATTCGTAGAGGGCTAGAGATGATTGCCCATGCGCCGACAAATCCGGAATGATATATCTAAACTCTTGCCCCATCTGGTCTGCAATCAGGGACTTCATCCCTTGAGCCGATGATAACATCGGGTGTATTAACAATATCGTATCTTTCTGATTAGAATTAAGATCAAGAATGTTCATTTTCCAACACCAGATTTCTTTCCTTTTTAGCCCTTATCCTTAAAGAACTTATACCATCCATTTATGATTTATTCAGATAAACGCGACAATTATAATATCCTCACTTGAACCCCTTGCTTGTCGAACGTTTCTTTGACATGTTCAAAATTACTGCTTATGATAGTCGCTTGCTTCAGATTTGGAAACTGTCGCAGTTCTTTAAGACTCACTTCATTTAGATCAAAACCATCATCTTCACCGTCCCACTGAGGAATCAAATTCAGATAAATTTCATTTCCGCCATCCATGTAGATTTCTTGGACTTGTTCGGCATATTTCTTAGGTATAGGAAGATTCATCATATATTCAAGGGCCGGCTGAATAATCTCCATACTTTCTGTGTCGATGTTCAACTCACTGGCTTCCTCTGCAAAATCAAAAATATTAAAAATAGGTTTCAAAACCTCTAAATCATACATTAAAACCTGGATAATAGCTAGTTTAAAATTTATATTGTCAAAGTGAAGCACTTCTCCATCAGTTGTTTTTAACTTGTAACTTTCCCGTTCACGTTTTATCTCTGGAAAGTAGGAAATAGAAAGTGTGTCTGTGATTGTCTCTGTAATTCCATTAAAATTAGTTCCATAAGGAGTCCATAAAATAAGGTTAAAATCCCCTACTCTATGCCTATCAGAAAAGAAATAAGGAGATTTTCCATCTGATAATACCATAGCTTGACAGGGTTGCTTTGGCAATTCTTTCTCTCCAGTCATAGATTTTACAACATCGCCATAGTAAAGGAAAACAGTAGAAATCAAATATTCCTCATCAATGTATGTTTTAGATTTTTTTAAATGATTTTTAATCGAGAAAGAATGTTCAAATACAATTCCAGCTTTGTCATAAATGTATTTGATAAACTTATTTTCTTTTTTGACAACCCGGTCAGGCTTCCCCAATACAACTTCAATATCTTTCAAGGACAAAGGAAAATCTAAGCTAGTTCCGTTGATTATCATTGAATTGTTTTGAAGATTGATTTCAAGTTTTTTGTGTGTTTTTTTCTTAAAAAAATCAAACATATTACTACCTTTTCTTAAGTTTCTTCCAGATAAATTTTGACCGCTTGGTATTCCTGCTCTTTAGCATAGGCAAACACCTCTGAAGCTCTAATGTAATCAAAGATATTTCCTCTAAATCTTCATCCCAGATCGATTCATGAAATATTTCATTCTCTTGACATGCTTCATAGAAAATATCAAGGTGAGCCTGATAAAACTCTTCATCTTCATTTGGGACTTGCCTTACCAACGATAGTTGAAACAAGGGCTTATCAGATATAGCTGTAAATGTCCCTGTTTCAAATAAAATCATCTCATCCTCAATAGGCTCACGACACAAGTCTTCAAAGATTGCTACCATATCCTCTAAGGGCATCTTATCGGTGATTCTTTCTCTTAAAAATTCAAGTGATTGCTTCATATTGCTCCTCTTTCTACATGTTTACCATCAGAAACTGACTAAAAATTAAAAGTAACCTATAACTCTAATAATCTCTATAAAGTAGTATATACCTATCGCGATAGCTATCATAATTGCTAGAAGAACTAAACCAATGATAATTCTTGCCCAGATATGCCTTTGTGCCTGTTCTATGACAAAAGCACTAAGAGACGCGAACGATAATCCAAAAGCTAGAAAGATAGATATGGCCCAAACAAACGGAATAGCTGTCATCCAAGGGTAGGGAAATGGTTGTCCGACTGGATGATTTTCTAAAATAAAATAAGTAATAATCGCAACTAGATACAAAAAAATATTCACGATATATAAATATTTAAAAACCTGACGTCTATGAAAGAATACCATCAATCCTAAGACGAAAATCATGATAAGGGGGATGAAAAGACGCCCCCAAATATAACTGTCATTAAACATAGCTAACTCCTATATCTTATGCAAAATCACTTTCAACTACCAATGCTGCAATTTGCTAATCTGGTCTCCCTTATTCCTGATGATTCCAAAGATATTTTTCTGAATGACACCAGCCAGAAATATAGTCTAGCATTTCTGCAAACCACTCTTTTATCATTCCATCTTGTAAGCTGTCATAGTATGTAAAAAATCTCTCATATACTTGTGTCTCCTTTATACCTAGATGATGGATTTTCCTTAAAAGATTATATCCTAACTCAGCATATTCTTGAAAATTTTCATCTGTAACCTGATTCGAATATTCGATTATTTGAAGAAATAAGCTCTCAAATTCAGTCAACTTTCTCACCTCTAATCTAGCTTTTGACTCCTTAAATAACTAATCTTAACTTGGAAAAATCCTATTAAAAAATAGAATCCTTACACCCTTTATTATACTACATTAACAGAAAAAAAGACTGAACCAGATGGCTTTGAGCTTGGTTTCAGTCTAGATCTTTTTGATAATCGGAATAGCCACTGTAAGGACGTCTATCCCAAAATTAATTCCATGTAAAAGGGTTAATAAATACATATGCTAGGAAGCTATGGAAATCATAAAATCTCCTAAGAACTAACCTGGCTCATCTTTTAATCTAACTTGATAGTTTCAGATAGGATAATTGCCCCAGTACCACTGACATCGAAAAATCCCACATCATGTTTTGAGGCTAACATGAGCATTGTATTATAGGCTGTTTCTGCTTGTGACCATGCAAATCCTGCATAGATAAGATTCTTACCAATACTATAGTCAGTAAAACGACTTTCCAGCTCTTGGTCATTCTCTAAGGCATCATCTATATCAAAGTCACCATTCATAGGAGGAAATAATTTTATCATGTCCAGAAACCAACTTTTTAGTTTGCTTGAACTAACTTCAATTGAATCATAATCGTGGTCTTCCTTCCACTCCACTTGCTCCTCATACCAATCTAAAAATTCAGCTTTACTAGCTGGTGCGATTGATTTCTCAAATACTACTAAATCATAAGACATAGCTATACCTTTCTCTTTTATTATCATTACGCATATTTTTCTCAATATCCTATACAGCTTCTCTCAGCTATGCAAACTTTCAATCATGATTAAAACTAGAGATTGGGGATTGATTTCAAAGCCATCAGCAGTAATTCTGTCATTAAAATACTTGACCGCTTGATCATGATCAAGAAAGCGATTGCTACTAAGATACTGTTCAATCTCATCCAAGAGAAAAGCACTTTCTTTTAAAGATTTATCTTCAAAACCATTCGCATAATGGATGCTCTTCATCATTCGTTTGAGTTTAGTTTTAGGATAGCATTCTTTAAGTTTATCCCTTAAAGAAAGAACAAGATCCTCAAAGGATTGACTATCTATATCATCCTCTAACAAACCTGATATTATATTCTTTTCGTACATATCTTCGATTAGTTCTTTCAAAGCCTGTTTCAGGACAAGATTACTTTCTTCAGAATTTGGTGTCATATAAATTTCTTTATCCATTATCTTTCTCACTAAATATATTAAAAAAATTATGATTTCCCACAAAAATATTTCAGTAAACTTTTTAAAAGCGAGCATTTTCAATTTGCAACTCACATCCTCTAGAAATTCTCATGAGCGACTTCTTCAAAATAATCATCCAGATGATGGTAAATTTGTATATCTTCTTCTGAACTATCTTGTAAAACTGCAAATACCTTCACTTTCTCATCATTGACAAATACGAAATTATGTTCACCAAAATAAGCCTGATAACCCTTGTCAACTAAGGTCCAAAGTTCATCTTTTTTTAAACCAAAAATATCTTTTTTTACAAGATAGGTTTTCCCGATTTCCATTTTCATAATGTTTTTTCTCCTTAAGAAACTAATAGTGCTAAAGGTTTTCTCTTTGCAGATTAATCAGGTCACAAAAGTAGTGACACAATCTCAAAACGAACTTTGGTTGACTATTGCATATCTACCATAGCTTCTTTCACATATCCTTCTACATCTACAATCTCTACAAACGAAGGATCAAGATGACACAAGAAGTGCCATTCTTCGTTGCCGTATTTTCTGTAGAGAATCGCTTCGCCGTCTTCACTTCCGAAAAAACTTCTATCGACTTCATATCCGTTGCGCTCTAAAAAGTCTTTTGCCTGATGATACTTGCTTTTTCTTGCTTCGACATAGGCTTTCACTTCATCGTTATTAACGACATAGGCATCGACTTTTGTAGCTCCTTCAATCACTTTATCGTTTGGTTCGGATAGATTCGAAATTTCTTTCCAAATAATCTCGACATTTTCTTCAGGTTCAAATGAGAATCCAGATAAAGGGACAATATTCCCGTTAAAGACAATTTCCATATAATCCGGCAAGTATTTTGGGTTCACATACTCCACCTCAAACCCATCTTCTATTTCTAAAGTATATCCAGGAATTTGAGCTACAAAAGCTTTACCCTCCTCTAAAGAATCAAACGCGACTAAATCTTTTGAATAATCATTTTGATATAACTCTAATATAATCATTGATAACCCACCTCAACATTATTACGTTAATGTCAATAGGCATACCTCTTTAACGATTGTCAAATAAGGTTGCTTAACTTCATATTTTTTCTCTTTGTTATGTTTAAATTTTATGCAATAATCTGCTGCCTTTATGACTGCTTCCTCGAAGCAAACTAGACGCAATCGGCTCCCATTCATAACCGCAGATTCTGCATCTAGCCTTTACTGGCGAATGTCTCCCTGTATAATTACCGATAATTTCTACATTAGGATTAACAATAGCAATCTTTTGTTCAAATTCTTCCTGGTTATTTACAAAACTTACATGCGCCAATTTAGTTCCACACTTTCTGCAACTATCTCCAGAAAGTAAGTTTGCCGGAACAGCATCCCATTCAAATCCACATTGCTTACAACGCACCAATAACCTTCTATTTGCATTCTGATAAGTGCCCAGAATTGCAATTGACGGATTCACAACAGACATCCTTCTCGCAAAAATATCATGTGTCATTGCTTTTGCATTAGAGTATGCATTTTTTTCAATCTGCTCCCACTCTTCGTCATCAATCTTTTCATTCAATCCGACTTCACTAAATAATTTTTGTATAAGACTTCTGATAATTGAGTGATTCGCAATATTTAAATCTTCTGCAAATGTATACACATCATTCTCAAAAGGTGCTGTCTGTCCCTTAGGGAATTTATCATAAATTGTGATAAGCCTGATTACTTTTTCAGAACACAAAACCCGTTTTTGCTTATCTCTTTGTATTGATTTCTTATGGAGCTACCAGTTACCTGGTTCAATTGCGAATTTCAGCGAAGGGATAAAGATATCAAGTTCCATTCCTATTGTCTTTTTATCTCTAGAAAGAACCTTATCTAGTCCAAGTACACTTTGGAAACATAGTAGAATAGCTTGTTCCATAAAGCTGGTCCCGCTTTTTGCACACCTTGGGCACCCATGCCCAGCAAGAATCGAATACGGTTTTGCTTCCCAATCATTTCCACATCGTGAACAGTGTAGTTTTATATTTGTATGTCCATTAATATATTCACCATGTACCTCTATAGAATCGTCAACAACTTTTAAGTCTTCTATGAACCGCTCTGTTGTTTTTAATCCCGTTTTTCCACTATTATTTATTGCGCCTTTCTTTGCAGAACATGATGGGCACCCTTTTCCTTGGAGCAAACTATATGCTAACGGATTCCATATCTTTCCACAAGTCTTGCATTTGACTTGGACTCGCTCGACGGCCTTGGTATACGTTCCAAGGATCTCAATATTAGAATTTATTTCTTTCATTTCGAGAATAAATTTCTCTGGTGAACGAGTCATTAAAATCACCTACTTTATTAAATCAGTTTTTGTCAAAATCAAATCATCACAGAAATCTGTCCTAACGAGAAGAGCACACGCCTTAACATGTGGTGCTAGTAAACTTCTATATTATAGAACGAAAGGGATAGAGTTAATGTTTAAACTTAAACTTTAGAATGAAAATATTTTTTCTTTTCTTACCCTACAGTATCCGTACAAATTTTATAGGCTTCATCTCATAAAAACTTGTATCTTGCTAAATTCAACAAACTGAAGCTTGTTTGTTTCATTTAGCTTTCTTGGGTTTCTTTTCTGGCAGTTCCGCATACATACCTTTCAGTAGTTCAGTAATCAAATCCATATCCTCAAATCTGTCGAATGCATACATCAATGTCTTTGAACCCTCATACGGATAACGCAATTCTGAGTCTGCAAGAAGTTTGTCCGATGTCGGCGTTCTCTTTAAAAATAGTTCATTATCGCAAATGTCACCTATCAGCTTACCGTTAAAATATATAAGGTATCCGCCCATCATGGATCTTATGACAATATCACCTGCTGCGGAAAAAATCTCACGAACAAATTGATTAAATTCATTCACTATGATTACCTCCTTCAAAATCAAATATTCCTTACTTTATGGCATACTCTTTCCCTATTTATCCTCAAAATTTCAGCAATCCATTTTTCATCAAATTGAAAAATTCGGTCCCCATGAAACTTCCCAATAGTATCCATCTAAATCCGAAAAAAATATGCGTGATATCCACCCCAAAAAAAACTTCCTGTGGCTCTTTTACAATTTTTTTCCACCTGCTTTTTCTTACTAATGCAATTACAGTCTCTACATCTTCTTTATGTTCAACATTGTAGGCTAATGTAATTCCTGAAAATCCATTCCCTTTTGGTGGATTATTTTCATCAATATCTTTTGCTAATTGTTCCAAAGGAAATAGTTCAAACTTTGTTCCCGGAGTATCAAAAAAGCATACTGACGGATTATTTTCTCTGCAATCAGTCTTATATCCTAAACCATCTCTATAAAACTTTATTGACCTTTCCATATCTTTCACACCTAAACAAATACAAGTAATCTTGTTCATCGTTACCTCCTATGAATTCTTATTTGTCATACAATCAATTTATTTGCCAACTTGTAAACTTGTTGAATCTCTTTACTCTTAACATCCCAACTACCAAGTTCTTCTTTAATCAACTCTGGAAATTTTTTACTAATATCCCTCAAAGCATTACCAACTGATTTTCTAACATATTCACTAGAATCTTCTTTTATTGTTGCGATTCGTTTAATAGCTTCATCTGGATTATCCTTGAAATATGGTCTACTCGTCCATATTCTCAAACCTTCTGTAACAGCTCTTCTAACATTTGGATTACTGTTTTGTAACCATTCGTCAATAACCGGAAGAGATTTTTCATAACCTGTTTGCTTACAAAATTCATCAAATGCTTTTGCTAATACTTCTTGAACTCTCCAATTGTCATCCTTTGAAACCTCATCCCTCATGAAGATCAAAATTTCTTCATACGATGACAAATATCCAGAGAGAAATACACTGTACATTCTAACTTGATATACATTGGATTTGAAGGCTAAAAATGCTAATTCTTTGGTATACACATTATCGTTTGATAGATAGTCAGCAAGAGCTCTTTTCTCTTCTTCTTTAAATCCATTTTCTATTAAAGAGAATTCTTTTTTTCTAAATTTAAAATATATTCTTTCATGTAACTTGACTCCGAAACAACATTCCAAGTTTCAAGATAATTCTCGATAGGTATTAATAAAGAATTGAATTCGTTATAATATGAGCAAATAACCTTGACATTTTTTCAAATTGATATTTAAACCCTTTTATTATTCAGCCTTTTCTCAATCAAATACCAACTAGGAATGATTTGCTTCATATCATCATACCATTCTAAAATTTCCTTAGCTTGATTTTGCATTACTGATATTTCTTCGATTCCGTAAGGAACAGACCATGGCAGAGCACCAACTATGTTATTTATAATATAGATAGCAAGAAGTTTCCAAAATAAATCTGGAACCTTACCATCAAAGTATCCATCTATCATACCAGACGCAAAAGAGGGAGAGACTTGAGCAGACCATACAATACGATTGAATTCCTCCCAAGGATCTCCAAGGTCAAATCGATCAAAGTCAATGACATAAATTTTACGATCTTCACCAATCATGAAATTCCCGATATGATAATCTCCATGTTGGAAAACCTGAGGTCTATCTTTTAATAATTCTCTATTTGCATTTAAAAAATCAATAAAAATCTGACCATTTTCGTATTGAACGGGGCATTCTTTGTATTTTTTGATTTTGTCATCAATTTTACGATTAAAAAAGGGTTCCCAATCTTCACGAACTTCTGTAATAGGAAGAGAATGAATTTTTCGAAGTATACTTCCTGCTTCTACTCCGTAAGTGTATTGTTGTTCTTTCGAAACAGTTAAAATGGTTTCTCTTGCATCTTTCCCGTCTATCCATTCGTGTAAAGAATGTACTCCATCATCGCAGAGTTCAATGCTAATTGGTTTACACATCGGAACTCCAAGAGAAGCTACTTTCTCCATCATATCAAATTCAATTTTTTTAGAATCTAACTTCTCCTTATCAGAAACACGCAGGAAATATTTTTGCTGATTTTGATCTGTCACACAATATTTTTTATCATCTGACCAGCCTTTATTTATGGCTATCTTACTACTAAAATCCATCAAGCACTCTCCGATTCATTTCACAACACTTTTTGCAGTTTTCACTAGTAACCTATCCAGTTCCTCTACACTTTAGTTACCTAGATCAAGATTTAGATAATGAAAACTAGTCAATTCTCTCAATAATGTTTCCAAGTTTATCTAATACAAGACAGGAATGATCATTTAGTGGAATTATGGGAACATTAACGAGTTCTTCAGCTCTATCCTTATTAGCTTTATCATTCCATGAATCATGATGAACACTAATTAAAAACTGACTAAAGATTCCTAATCCATTTTTTATCTTTATCTGATGATCTGAATTATCATTAGGTGAAACATAGACTTTTTCTCCTAATAATAGGGCTCCTGCAGAAAATCCCATAACTTTCGCCCCTTTATTCAGAATACGATCAATATAATTTTTGAACTGCTGATTGACGTAAGTAGCTAAATACTTTTCCGTATTTCCACCACCGATAATAATTAGATCAGCATCCAGATAGCTATTAAAATCAATCTGCTCAGTGTCCAAAAGTAAGTAATCAGTATTTAGGTTAGAAAATTAGCTTTGGAAAACTTCCGTGTACTTTTTCATATAGGGTTGCCAATTTTCTCGATAAACTGTAAAAATGACAATTCTTTCGATCTTCCTTGATGACACAATTTTATTAACAATCGTATGGTTCTTTATCGGAGGATTTCCACCCATCAAAAAAATTTGTTCTTTCAAGTTATCACACTTTCTAAAGAAACATAAGTTTAAACAAGTTTATTCACGTTTCGAAATTATAATTTTTTCTTAAAATGAATAATTCTATTTGCCTCCTGAAATCCAATATTGAGATGAAATCTTATAGAATCCGTATTCGTTAAAGTACAGTCACTTGCAAATTCCTTACATCCTTTATTTTTCGCCCATTCCTCACATTTTGTACAGAGATTTTTAGCAATATCCTTTAAACGATATTCCTCGTCTACAATAATCCCTTCTAAGAATCCAACAGGACTATATTTACAGCCTTCAACATAATCAAATCTAAGTGAACATAGTGCTAGACCTACAATTGTGTCACCTTCAACTTCAGTAAAGATTGCAGTATTTTTGCCATTCGTATATCTTTTTACTTCATCAATAGCTTCTTTATCGGTCAATTGGGGCCATAATTGTTTCATTAGTTTAGCCGTTTTTATAGAATCTTTTGTTATTCCATCCATATTGATGTTCCTCCGAAAATTACAAGTAAATGTTTCGATTCATACTGTTACTTTGTTACTCATTGATTGACACCAATACCATCCCCTTCTACTTTTCGCTATCTCAGATCGGAAGAGCAGAGCCACGCACTCAGCGGTTCGGACTTACCGTATCATTTCGTCGGTTTCCCTCCTCATTCTACGAGTCCTATCCCATGGGCGGAGCATCTACTTCTACTTCGCTGATGCCTCAGCTCGTACAAGCAGTGATACCGCCTCAACATGAAACGAGTGAACACTATTTATGCCAGGTAGTTTTGTCTGTTCTATAAACTTTTTAACGATAGCATAAGGTTATCGTTAAATGGTATTACCTAGATAAACTGAGATTTTATTATTTCTTTTTCTTTGGTTTTGGTGCAGGTAACTCATCATACATTGAATTAAATAAGCCGGTTAAATATTCTTTGTTGTCAACATCATCTACCAATAGCATTTCCTTTGCACCTTCATACGGCAATTCGTATTCTACATTCGGCATATACGCTATTGCAGATTTGACTGGCTTCACTAAAAATCTATCATCATAAATTCCACCAACAATTTTTCCACGATAATAAACGATATATTCGCCCATCATTGATCTATATGTTATTTCTTCCAACTCGGATAGTTGTTCTAAAATGAAATCTAAATATTCTTTGCTTGAAGCCATTTTTGCTATCTCCCTTAATTACTAAAATTTCAATAGTCCATTTTCATCAAATTGAAAATTGTGTCCCCAAGAAACTTCCCAATAATATCCATCTAAATCCGAAAAATATGCGTGATATCCACCCCAGAAAAGTCCCTGTGGCTCTTTTACTATTTTTCCACCTGCTTTTTCTTACTAATTCTAGTACTCGCAAATATAGTATAAATTAAATAAGCAATAAAAATGATAATAAAAATAACATAGTGGCTAGTCTTACAACTTACTACTTTTCATATGATAATTTACAAATGTCTTTCCAGCCACTCGATCTTTTTAAAATCCTTATTGTTATTTTGTTCATTTCGATAGGAGTCTTGAGAAGAAGCTTTGTAAATACTTAGATACTGCTCCAGACTTGGAAGACGAAAAGTGATGCCTTCAATGTGAATAAGCTCTATATCCGATTCCGAAATTCCTGCAAAATCAAGTAAGGAATCGATACTTCCAAATTCAACATTCTCTCTATCCTTTTGGAATTCATGCTCATGAATATCTATTAAGACGTAGCCTAAGTCTTTCATCACTTTCATTATCTTGTCCCAGTCATAAATTCTGAGATGGTCAGGTGCTTCCCAACCTCTAGGGTCACCAGGTACATGAATGTCAATGTCAGACGGCCCCCAATTTTCTTTCGTTCTAAACTCCAATCCCAAAGAACCCATCAGTGTCGGTGTAATTCCGACTCGATTTAAACGGAAACAAATGGTTTTAAATTCTTCAAATAAGAGACTCATGTTTACTCTAAACCTTTCATCTAAATGTTCGTTATTTCTACTTTATTCCCTTGAACAAAATCATCTTCATTTTCTAGAGTATATCCAGTTATTTTGGATACAAATTCTTTTCCTTCTTTTAAGGACCCAAATGCGACTAGATCTTTATAAGAAGGATTTTGATACAATTCCAACATATACATCTCTAGTCCTTCTGATTTTTGAACGATTATCCACATTTCACAAACAAGCTTACACATTCGACATGTGATAATATTTTTTTTGTACTAATAAACAAAAGGCAATGAAAATCATTTTAAAAGATACTGTGGAACGGAAAGATTTTCGCTAGTTCCAAAAGAAACGATATTCATCACTCCACTTTAAATTATAATAGATAATTCTCTAACATTAATCATCTAATTAGCAAATCGTTACTTTCAATAAAGGATATCCTGATCTAAATTTTTAAAATGTTGTTTCCTTACTAATTCTATTACTTGCCAATATAGTATAAATCAAATAACCAATAAAAAAATGATAATAAAAAAATAACATTAATTTTTTTAACACAAAATAGAGATTTAACAAATTTGCGAACGCATGAAATAATATACAGTATCCCACAGATTTCGTTTGACGGTAAAGAAGCCCAAAAAAACAAAAACTTAAAAAAATAATGTATATAAAAAAAATAAAATGAAAAGGAAATCCTTGATGACTTTCTCCAACTATAAACCATAAAAGGCAGATGCCATATTCCCCAAATTGATCCTACAATCAAATTAGATTGCCAATAAGTATATTTTTTTATCAAGTAAGGGTTGTAATATTCCTCTCCATCCTAATTCTTCATGTCCACCACCAAAAAAATTAGTTGTATAAAGAATAATGGCATCAGATAAATTGATACTTCATTTAATTCTAAGGAAGATACAGAAAATAGTATCAAAATTGCTAACAAATGAATGATGAAATAAATACTACTATTTTTCTTTCTTACTAAATACAAAAATGTTTAAATTTTTATATTATTCCTTTTTCAAATAAAAAGCCACTTGCAATAGCTGGTCCAAGTGCACCTACTATATGTAAAGTTCTTCCTATAATCGTTTCTAATCCAAAAATATGAGATTGCGTAAAGATGGCAAGAATCCCCCAAGATATATAAGTAATTCCAAATGTACAATAAAGATAATTTTTTAAATTCTTTTTGTCAATTTCTGTCATTTTATTGCCCTTATCTTGATTATTTTATGAATAATATTTTTACTGCTTCTTAGTTGCTGTCGATTATAACTACCTATATTCTATCACAAAAACACAAAAAAAGCCTTACAATCAAGGCTTTTGATTATCCCTTTCGTTACAAGGTTTCTAGGCTTTTACCAACAAAGCTACACACTCGGCGGTTCGCTGTTACCGCATCGTTTCGTCGTAAACTCCTTACTCTACGACAGCTATCCCATGGGCAGAACATCTGCTTCTACTTCGCTGGTGCCTCAGCTCGTACAAGCAGTGATACTGCCTCAACATGTGGTGCTAGCAAACTTCTATATTATAGAACGAAAGGGATAGAGTTGTTGTTTAAAATTAAACTTTAGAATGAAAATAATTTATATTATCTTTTTCTAACTTTATAGCTGATAATTATCACTTAATAAATTTACTTGCCAACTTGTAAACTTTTTGAATCTCTTTACTATTAATATCCCAACCATCAAGTTCTTCTTTAATCAACTCTTTTATTATTAAGCCTTTTTCTCAATCAAGTACCAACTAGGAATGATTTGCTTCATATCATCGTACCATTCCAAATTTCCTTAGCTTGATGTTGCATTACAGATATTTCTTCAGCTCCGTATGGTACAGCCCATGGCAGAGCAGCAACTAGGTTATTTAGAATATAGATAGCGAGAAGCTTCCAAAATAAATCCGGAACCTTATGATCAAAATATCCATCTATCATACCAGACGCAAAAGAGGGAGAGACTTGAGCAGACCATACAATACGATTGAATTCCTCCCAAGGATCTCCAAGATCAAATCGATCAAAGTCAATGACATAAATTTCTCCATCTTCACCAATCATGAAATTCCCGATATGATAATCTCCATGTTGGAAAACCTGAGGTCTATCTTTTAACAATTCTCGATTTGCATTTAAAAACTCAATAAAGGTCTGACCATTTTCATATTGAACGGGACATTCTTTATATTTTTTGATTTTGTCATCAATTTTTCGATTATAAAAGACCTCCCAATCTTCACGAACTTCTGTAATAGTGAGTGAATGAATTTTTTGAAGGATTCTTCCTGCTTCTACTCCGTAAGTGTATTGTTGTTCTTTCGAAACAGTTAAAATGGTTTCTCGAGCATCTTTCCCGTCTATCCATTTGTGTAAAGAATGCACTTCGTCACCACAGAGTTCAATGCTAATTGGATTACACATCGGAACTCCAAGAGAAGCCACCTTCTCCATCATATCAAATTCAAATTTTTTAGAATCTAACTTCTCCTTATCAGAAACACGCAAGAAATATTTTTGCTGATCTTGATCTGTCACACAATATTTTTTATCATCTGACCAGCCTTTATTTATGCCTATCTTACTAATAAAATTCATCAAGCACACTCCGATTCATTTCACAACACTTTTTGCAGTTTTCACTAGTAACCTATCCAGTTCGTCTACACTTTAGTTACCTAGATCAAGATTTAGATAATGAAAACTAGTCAATTTTCTCTATAATGTTCCCAGATTTATCCAAGACAAGACAGGAATGATCATTTAGTGGAATTATGGGAATATTAACGAGTTCTTCAGCTCTATCCTTATTAGCTTTATCATTCCAGGAATCATAATGGACACTAATTAAAAACTGACTAAAGAGTCCTAATCCATTTTTTATCTTTATCTGATGATCTGAATTATCATTAGGTGAAACATAGACTTTTTCTCCTAATAATAGGGCTCCTGCAGAAAATCCCATAACTTTCGCCCCTTTATTCAGCATACGATCGATATAATTTTTGAACTGCTTATTGACGTAAGTAGCTAAATACTTTTCCGTATTTCCACCCATCAAAAAAATTTGTTCGTCCAATCTTTCACACTTCCTAAAGATACATAAATTTTGACCACGTTCTGAAATTATAATTTCTTCTTAAAATGAATAATTCTATTTGCCTCCTGAAATCCAATATTGAGATGAAATCTTATAGAATCCAAATTCGTTAAAGTACAGTCACTTGCAAATTCCTTACATCCTTTATTTTTCGCCCATTCCTCACATTTTGTACAGAGATTTTTAGCAATATCCTTTAAACGATATTCCTCGTCGACAATAATCCCTTCTAAGAATCCAACAGGACTATATTTACAACCTTCAACATAATCAAATCTTAGTGAACATAGTGCTAGACCTACAATTGTGTCACCTTCAACTTCAGTAAAGATTGCAGTATTTTTGCCATTCGTATATCTTTTTACTTCATCAATAGCTTCCTTATCTGTCAATTGGGGCTATAATTGTTTTATTAGTTTAGCCGTTTTTATAGAATCTTTTGTTATTCCATTCATATTGATGTTCCTCCGCAAATTACAAGCAAATGTTACGAATCATACTGTTACTTTTGTTACTCATTGATTGATACCAATACCATCACCTTCTGCTTTTTCTCCATAATAATTAATTTCCCCTTTTTTTCCTTCTAAATCTTTTTTTCACAACAAAAAAAACCTGAATTTCTATATGCTTTTTTTGAGCCAATATATTTTTTTCATTTACAGCCAATATGATATGGTTAATTTCTAATTTTTAAAGTTGAATCTATGAATTCAAATATTCCATTCAGAGCATTAGAACCATATCCTTGATTTCTGAAATTATCATCAATAGAAAAATCCTCTAATAAGCGCATAATCATTTTTGATAATAGCCGTACTCTTTAGGACCAGTGTTTAGGGTGTAGGCAAAAAAACCAATTACTTTATGGTCTTTATTAAGTATTACTATTGGGTATCTATCCTTATCTTTTTTTAGACTTTTCAATAATATTTTTTTGGGGTATCAGTATGTGTAATATCATTTTAAAGAATAAGAACTTAAAGAATGGTAATGTTCAACTTCACTATACAAAGATAATTTCATGATAATTAATTCCTTTCTCTTTATGTAAGATACATAACTAAATCAGTTGATGATTTAATAATCATATCAATTGTTTTCATACTTTCTACTTTCCTATTCAACTTTCAAATATATAGCGTTTTCATTATTTTCTTATCCTATTATATCATTATTCAAAATAAAAAACTGCAACTTACTAGTTGCAGTTAAACACAGATTTACTTCTGTTACAAGTGTTTACGCTTTTACCAGCAAAGCTACACACTTAGCAGTTCGGACTTACCGTATCATTTCGTCAGATTCCCTCCTCATTCTACGAGTTCTGTACCCCAGGGTACCTTCTCGCCCTTCGGTCTCACCTTGTCGCTGGGCGGATTCAAAATATTCGGGGAACCTTTTGAGGATTAGTTACACTTCTCTAATAAACATACCGCCTTAACATGGCTCGACCCTATAGGTAAAAATTTGATTTTTGACCTATGGTTCTACGGAATAATTCATACACCTTTTTGAGCCATTTTTGACCGATTTATCGCAATTTACCCGTATACCATTGTTGATTTATAGAGTAGGGAAAATGCGAATTGTTCTAAAATTATTTCTTTGATTTAAGTTGTTCCTTGAATAAGAAAGTCATAGCATCCTTACCTTTCTTTGTTCCAAGGTCATCAATACTCATTTCGCCCTTGAATACAAGTTCCATCACTCCGATGTATGCCTCACCAAGTGCTGCAGTAATCACTCCGGCAGTTCCTGCTGAAATCGCACCACCAACTACAGTTCCTGCACCTGGGATGAATTTCAATAGATTAGTAACTACCGTTTTACCAAGAAGTGTAGCACCACCTGCACCAATCGTTGAAGATAGCAGTGCTGTGATAATACTTTTATTTACATCAAAACCGAATATAACTGTGATGGATGCAACCATTCCAACCTGGGTAGGTATCAATAATGCACAGTCAGAAAAAGGGATTGGAGCAGCTCCTTCAGCTGCTGCCGCAATGGCTGCTGTTGCTACTGCTGCTTGTGCATGACGCTTTTTTTCTTCAAGACACGCTATTTGCACATGTTGAAGCGTGTCCATTAATTCTTCCGGGAGAGCTTCACCCATTACCTTTATAAGTACATCAAGCCCATATGCTTTCGCAGTTCCAAGATCTTCGATTTCGTAATCTTCTGCAAGAACAGGAATAACCTGAATAATGTCCAAATTCTCGTTCAATAATGTTTGACGCATCTCCTGTGCTTTTTTCTTTGAGAATGACTGAGTTAACACCACAATAATAGGTACCTGAGTGATTTGGTTTTCCATTGATAATTCTCTTAACCATTCTATCTCTTCTGGTTCAATTCTATTTGATGCTGTATTGATACAGTACCAAATACAGTGAATAGCTTTATTAATATCCTGGGTAGCAAGGCCTTTATTTATAGTATCCATTACTTCCTGTTTTACTTTAGCCTGAACTTCTTTTCCTAATTCAAAACCTCTCGTATCGTAAATGGCCAGTGGTACACCTTTCTTTGCAATTCTACGCATATGAGTTGTTATAGGTTTACCCATACCTGTTTCAGCAAGTTTTTCCTTGAAAACTGAATTGATAAGTGTACTCTTACCAACTCCTGTTTTACCGGCAACAATAATATTTAATGTGTTAAGATTTTTAATTTTTTCTGCTATTGCATTAATCGCTTCTTGAGCAATCTTTTCTGCATCAATTACTGCCATTTCTATTCCTCCTCTTTAGCATCTTTATGAGAAACAATTTCAGGTCCCATACTATCAAAGTCGATGTCTTCCGTACTTAATGATTTTTTGTAAGCTTTATTTCCGTACTTTTTGATAAGAGGTGGAACAACAATAAGACCTGCTACAGTTAATGCTACTCCAGCTGCAAACAAACCAACTTTTACACATCTATCATTCTTTTTCTGTTTCTTCATGATTTACCTCCTTCGTAATAGTCTTTGTAAATTCCGCGAATTGCTACAACAGTATTTCCTTTAGCTTGTCACTCATAAGCTTTTGACGTTTCTCCATAAACGCCTCAAAAGACGAAAGTTCATAAGAAACATCACTTGGAAGATACTTAACGTTCTCTGCATTAGCTTGAACTTTAGCCAATCAACTAACGGAGTAGCATTCTTCTTCTCATTTTCTCGACCTTCTAATAACTGAAGATTAGCCATCGTATTACGTCTTCTTCTCCAATCTTCTTTTGTTTGCTCATCTATAACACTGCCGTTAGGTAATACCAAATCTTTAATCTTGCTTTCCTCAAATGAAGTGTGAGGATGCATATGGTCTTGGTGGAAACCTTTCTGACTATACTTCAGATTTGGATACAAGAGAGATAACAACATAAATGTGTATGCTCCAATCTCGTAGGTATCAAACGTTGCATCTATTTCCTCGCTTGTATATCTAAGACTACGATCACCTGTAAATCTCACATTTTTAAGATTTTCCATACTAAACGAATCTGATGGTGCAGCTTTAAGAGCCTCTCGGATGCTGGTTAAAGCAGAATTTGATGCAGTACCAAAAATCTGTTTAACTTGGGCAATTACAATGTATTTTCTTAATTCAGCCTTACTTATTGCATCGAGTTTTCCTCCATGATATATGTAATAAACCATTGGTGAAACAGCAACATAAGAAATCATATTCTCTGAATTAAAACCAAAATCATTTAGTAAATTTACTGTCTGCTTAATAGCTGAACTGATATCATCCCAGCTATCTTTAATTTTGATAACACTATCTTTTTTGAAAGTTTCAACCTTCAACGTTACTGACATTCCAAGAACATATAAACAAGTTCTCATAATGAAGTCATTACTAAATTTAAAGCCTTCTCCTATCTTATTAATTTCAGAAAGTAATTTATCTATTTCGTCTCTTGCTTTATCCCAATGAGAAACAATAGTCGAGAATAACAAATCACTTTTTGAAAGAACCGTTCCACCAGAATTCACTCTTACAAATATGTCTAAGACACTGTCAATGCTATCTGCCTCGACCTCAAAATAATTAATTATTTCGTCTCCAACCAATCTAGTATGAAGAAGAGAAATATTCTTCATAGCCAATTTATCGGTTGCCCAATTATTTGGAATAATAAGTTCAGTAACCAATTCTTCCTGGGAATACTTAAGAATATCCTTTACCAAATACCATAAATGATTATCCTTATTCTTTGCTGCGTCAGTTGTAGTCATGAATCTAAACTCATAAGAAATATCATCCTCATCACTATTCTGACTATGTAAATCAAAATACAGTTCCTTTTTAGGAAAGGCATCGTCATTCTTCCATCTCTTATTTGGCAGTTTTCTACTCATGCTACCTTGAAGTGCTATATAGAGAGATGTTAAACGCTGTTGACCATCAAGTACTGCCCATAAGGTTTCATCACCACTACCGATAGGAAAAGGCTGTGGTGCAGCCGGGTTCTTATACAAATCTCTTTCATGATAGTCTTTGATGAACTCATACATTGAATATTCTTTCTTATTAATAACATCCTTTTTAACTTTCCAAAATAGAAAAGTACCGATGGGATAACCTAACATGATTGAATCCATCAACTTCGTAATCTGATTATCTCCCCACACATATTTTCTCTGAATTGCAGGCAAGTAGACTCTTCTACAATTCACATCATCAATTATTGAGCGTATGCTCTTTTTCTCGTATGCCATAGTCAACCTCACTCATTGCTGGTTTTAATCTGTTCACCATCAGGCAGAATAAAAGATTGCTCAAATGTAACTTCCAACACATCCCCTATCTGTTTCATTTCCTCAAGTGAAACCGTATCCCTTTTAAGTTTCTTTCCAAAGTACTGAGGAGTCTGTCCAATCCTTCTGGCAAGTTCAGATATAGTTATATTCTTTTTATTACATAACTCTTTAATCATATCGGATGTGTTCACGTGCTGACCTACATCCACTTAACTAATAAAGCATTTATAATTGTTTCTCAATCCAAATATCAATTCTGCTTTTTATATTATTATAGTAGGTTTTTGTCCATGATTCTGAATAAGAAGCACTATAATTGTCTATGTATGTACCATCATTTTTTTCCAAATCGAAGACTCTATATTTTCCATTTTCTTTTCTTACAAAGGAATTTTCTAATCCGTACCATTCAACTATTTTATTAAAATCGTACGCAAAGTGTTCCAGCCATTTTGCAGTTCCAGCTTTAGTATAAGCATTTTCTAATCTACAATCAGTTTTACCTTCACATTTTCTTTTTAAATCAAATAACATATGGTCTATCCGGTCATAAAACTTATAGTATCTTGACATGTTTAATCCTCCCATTTCACAAGGAAAGAAAAAAATCGGTTTACTACGATAATTCTTAAATGTTTCTACAAAATTAGAATTAAAACCTTCATGATCCTTTATTCGTTTTACAGATAACAAAGCATCACAAGTACATTTCACACCATCGATAGTTTTTATACTTGTGAGATTCCAAAGGGTATCCATCAGGGTCTTTATAAAATTCATAAAATACTTCCCAAGCTTTTTCGCTATCTTCGTATTTATTCAAAATACAGTTCATTAAATCAATATCAAATTCAAAAAAACATCTCTATATGTTAGATTTTTCATTTAGAAATTCCACTATCATTCCCCACAATATATTTATATATTCATTTTACCTTCATATAGCTTAGTATAAACCATTTGGTTTTATAAATTCAATATTTCTACATTTTTTTCGCTTGTATATTTTTTTATGAATAAGAAAAAAACACCCTGCATTGCTGCAAGGTGTCCGTATCGTAGTTCTTGTTCAATTATCTCTTTAATTCAAGTGTCATGCCGGATTTGAATTCAAAGATAAGATTATCTTAGTTATAATGTTTATCAAATATGATTTGAGCATTTCTTTTTCTTATCTTAATTATTCAACTATAAAAATCGGTTGCGCGTAGCGCAAACTTTATTAATAATCATATTTATTATAATAATCATATTTATTAATTTCTTTGTTTTTTCCAAATTCCTTCTTCAACCTTTTTCGATATCAAAGTTTTTTTGATTTTTTTCGTTGTAAACTACTAAGAAATATCCGTCGCTATTATAAAACTTACTTGTGACCATATGATCTTCTGGCGTGAAATCATAAATGGTTTCGTTTATTTTTTCAACAGTTACAGTTTTTGTCTCTGGTACTGGGTATAAGATAGTGGCAAAAGTCGTGCCTAAAATGAAATAGAGCATGAAGGCGAAAGTTGAATAAATCAATAGTTTCATTTCTCTCATTATTTTTCGTCTCCTTTTTCAAATTGTGCTCCGAGTTCTTTGTTTTTCCAAACATCATATTTGACAATACGGTTTTCACCTTTATTTTTAGCTTTGTTGTAAACTACGAAATAGTAGTCACCAGTAAAGTAATATTTTCCGATGATGACGTCATCAGTGAGATTTTCTATTTTGTAATGTTCTTTAGGGGGGAAACTGGTATATTTGACATTTTCAACGATTTCTACTTTTGGTGTTGTAATGTTTGCGATAAGCGCTTGCGAAAACAGTAACAATATAACACCAATTAAAATACCAAGCATGACATTTTTGTTTAGTTGCATGATTTATTCCATTCTTAATTTTCTTTACTATCACTTACAGTGATAATTTCAGTATTCAAGGCTTTTAAAATCGCCGAAATATATTCAGATTCATAAAACCTCAGATCATCTTTATCTAAATCAACCTTTTTAACAAATCATATTTGCTTTTTGGATTAATAAAATTGCTTTATCACATTTCTTTTCTTTAATAATGCGAATATATCATAAAGAAGAAACAATATCAACATTTATAATCTCATTATACCATTAAACCCCTAAAAAGACTGCAACTTCCCAGTGACAGTCTCTTATAAATCTACCTCAGTTCCTTCAAGGAAAGTTACTACAATTTGTCCAACTTCTGAAATACTGATGTGGTCGAGAACTTGATTCATGATAACTCCATCAAATTTATCTAAATCTAGTATCTGATACATCTGCTTTGCATAGTGCTTATGGAGAAGATTTGCTCCCTGTTTAAGCTTTTGCCACTTATCTAGCACATCAGATCTATGCTCTTGAAGCAGCTCAACTGCTTTCATAAAGGCTTTCTCAAGCATTTCTTCATCGATATGATTGTTTAAACATCCAATTTGGCCTTTAATCCTATATCGATTATTACACTGCCATACCTTACGTTTACCTCGACTTGTAGTCCAATTTTTTCTACCAAATGCTGAACCACACTCTGCGCAAAATACTTTTGTTGTAAATGGATTGTTTTCTTTCTGCATGATATAAAATTGGAGCTTATGTTGTTCCCTAAATCTCTTTCTTCTTGCTATTTCTAACTGAACAATCTCCCACTTCTCTTTATCTAAAATTGGTTCATGATTGTTTTCAATATAATATTGATTAACTTGTCCATCATTATCTATTCGTTTCTTCGTCAGGAAATCAACGGTATAGGTTTTCTGAAGCAGGGCATCACCCTTGTATTTTTCATTTTGAAGCATTTTCCAGATAGCACTTGGACACCATTTTGCTTTACCTGTGCAACCTGGTATTTCCTGTTCTCTTAACTCTTTGGAAATAAATTCTGGACTGTATCCTTCTAGAAATCTATCAAATATATACCTTACGACCTTTGCTTGATCATGGTTTATAATAAGATTTCCTTTTTCATCTTTGTCATATCCCATAAAGTTTGTAGTATTTACCTGAACTACACCACGCTCAAATTTCTTACGAATTCCCCAAGTTGAGTTTTCTGAAATAGATCTTGATTCATCCTGTGCAAGCGACGATAGAATAGTAAGTAGTACTTCTCCTTTTGAATCTAAGCTATCTATATTCTCTTTTTCAAAAGTTACTCCAATATCTAGATCTTTTAGTTCTCTTACATACTTGATGCAGTCCAATGTATTTCTAGCAAATCTACTAATAGATTTAACTAAAATTCTGTCAATCTTACCTTCTCTACAATCCTGTATCAGTCGATTAAAAGCCTCACGTTTTTTTGTATTAGTTGCTGAGATTCCCTCATCCGCATAGATGTCTACCAACTCATAATCTTCATGTTTTAAGATGTATTCACGGTAATAATTCACCTGATTCTCATAACTTGATAGCTGTTCTTCTTGGTCTGTAGACACTCGACAATAAGCGGCTACTCTGATTTTTTTCTGAATTTGAGATATGACTGTTTGCTTTAGCTTTTTGGCCGGTATAACCGTAATGTTTTTCTCCATCTTCTATCCTTTCTAACACAATTACAGGTGAGCTTAGTTTCCAATCTTCAATATCCCTTTCAGGGACTCTCATACCTTTACAAGAATTTTTTCCTTCTTTGATATATTTGGAACAACACCAAACAATCTTTTTCTTATAAGATACCTGTCTTTTTAATGTTGAACCACAATATTGGCATTTTAACATTCTGGTAAATTTATAGGTTTTATTTGTACCTTGAATCCGAGAACGGCTTTTCATTTTTACCTGAACCTTTTCCCATATTTCCTTAGATACAATTCCTTCATGATTATCTTCGATATAGTATTGTTCTAACTGTCCTTGATTTAATTTCTTTGGACCGTTTACACCATCATGAAAGTATTTTTGAAGCAGTAAAGAGCCTTTGTATTTTTCGTTTTTTAAGATATTACGAATTGTGCTATCATACCATTTTTTTCCTGTTACAGTTGGAACCTTGTCCTCATTAAGTTTTTTAGCAATCCTATGTGTACCCATTCCTTCTAAATAACTATAAAAGATGGTTCTTACTATTTGCGCTTCTGCTTGGTTTATAATAAGTTCACCTTTTTCGTTTAAATTATAACCTAAAAACCGTTTAGTATTAATGAGTAATTCTCCCTTCTGGAACTTTCTACGAAAACTCCACCGTTGGTTTCCACTCATGCTTTGTAACTCTTCCTCAGCCAAACTTGCTAACACAGTCAAGACAACTTCACCTTCATTGGATAAGGTGTGGATATTCTGCTCTTCAAAAAAGATATCAATACCAAGAGTTTTTAATTCTCGACTGATTTCAAGAACATTGATAAGATTTCTTGCAAACCTAGATATTGACTTAGTATGGATAACGTCAATTTGTCCTTTTCTACAAGCATCTAGCATAGTTTGAAAATCAGGTCTATCATACTTTGAACCTGAGATCCCTTTGTCACAAAAAACACCCAAAAAGTCAACATCTTCACGGTCAGCATACAACTTTTCAAAATAAACTTTTTGATTCTCTAGCGAATCTAGTTGACTTCCGTTGGTTGTAGAAACACGAACATATGCACAAATTCTCTTTTTTCTTTTGTTATTCTTTGCTTCAATTTTTTTTATATTCATTTTTCCTCCTACAAGAAATTTTTACACACTATATATCCCTCTAAACACAATATTAGTCAAGTATTCAGCAATCATATTATTTACTAAAATGTGCTTACAGATCCTCTTACCTAAATAGGTACATTCAAGATAGATTTTTCCGGTTTTAAGAAAAAATCAAAAAGAAAAAGCCTGATGTAATTCACCAGGCTTAGATTTTTTATTTGAAATTTAATCGCATTATGTTATAATAAACATAGAAAAAGAGCTGAGCGCCAACTCAGCTCCATGTAGAACCGTTAAAAAGACGGTGACTCTCTATTATCAGACTATAACTCGTCCAACAACTCGGTCAAAAGTGGGGACGGGTTATTTCTTTTTGTCATCGTCCTTGAAGATTTTATAGCACAAACCAATCAAAGCAATGGTAAAAGTACCAAAACCAAAGATGGTCTGAACGACTTCAAATGAGCTCAAACACGCTCCTCCTTTCCGTCAGATTTTGATGATTTACCCATAGGCATCACCTCTCTTTCGGTATCAGGAGCCACCGTCTTCACTTTTCTACAATAGATATTATACCACATGAGCCACCAACTTCGGTGGTTTATTTTGTTTAAAGATTTATTTTAAGAGTAGTATCTATAGACTCTTTTAGTTAGTAGTAATCAAACCATCTGGTTCAATCGTAAATTCTGGTTTTACTGATAGCGAACCATCAGACTTGAGATAGTACCATCCGTTTCCTGATTTGATAAATTGCTTAGATTTCATGTCTCCATCTTTTTCATCTAAGTAATACCAAGTTTCACGATATTTTACCCAACCTTTAGCCATTCGACCATCCGACTTAAAATAGTACCAACGATGATTGATATGCATCCAACCAATAACCATGGCACCACGCTTATCTAAATAAAACCAATCCTTGCCATCATTGAACCATTTATTGATGAAACAGTAGCCTCTATTATCAAAGTAGAACCATTCTCCTTTGATATTTTTCCATTGAGATTTTGGATAAGTGCCATCTGCTTCTTCCCACCACCAACCAACTTCGTTTCGTTTCCAGTTTCCTTCAGTTAGACCAGATTCAATATCTTTCTTAAACTGTTCTCTACTAATGCCCCATTTTGCAAGATATGGATAGGGATCTACATGATCACTTCCATTATTTGGTTGGTTGTAAGTACAAAATTGATGAGTTTTAATCCCAGCAAGACTACTAGAATCTAGGGTTTTAGGGATTCCAGCTTCATCAGCTAACTCACGTAATAGCTTGACATAAAGTCGATAATCTCTCATGAATTCTTCTTTAGATTCATGACTTTCTATTAGTTCAACTTGAGCATATCCTTCTACGTTCCATCCTCCACCAACATCATAAGCACCCCTGTCAACTAACCAAGTCTGCATAATACGTCCATTCCCAACTACATGGGAGAAAAATCCTGATTCAACTGGTCTGCGCATATGATAATCTGCTTCGTTTTGAACTGTTGAGTTAGGATTACCTGTAGAGTGTGCGTGCACTTGGCGATAGGGTTGTTCACCGATTTGAGGAAGATTTGTTCGTAATCTACTTTTATCAACTTCCATGGTTATCCTCCTTATCATCGTTAGACTTTTCTTCAGTTAGATGTTCAAAAGCTTTTAAAATTGGTTTAAAAAGCAGAATATTCCCTTTTACTTTTTGATAGTTCTCAATTAACGATTGGAAAGTAAATACTAGGTATCCAATATAAATCGAATACAGAAACATAAATCCAGTTTTTTCAGGCAACAAAACAGACATCGGAATCAATAACAGTAACATAAAAATCCCTAAGACTTTTCGAATTAAGCCATTGATTCCAATTCTACTCTTATACTCAACATCAGGATTTACAATTGCAGCAAATGTGCCTGACGCAAAATCAACAATTTCCATGATGACAATCAATGCTAACGCATACAAAATAAGCCCATCTTCTGATTGGATGAGCTTTCTAAAAAAATTAAATAATTCAATATCCATTTCAATTCTCCTTATTGTTGCTTATTATCAGCATCAATTTCCGCTAAAACTGCATCCTCTAATTCGTAACGTTTGTCACGGAAAGTTTTTCTTGATTTCTCATTTCGACACGATTCTCTGCATAAAGCTGTGAGTTGTATAGAAACTCAGATACTGTAGAAACACCATGTTCATCGACATCAACAGTATATTGCTTGATTACTTCATCGCCAATCTTCAAATTTCCAACCAAACGTGTTGTTTTAGTAATTTCTAATGCCATTAACTTTCTCCTTTCTCTCTTTTAGTTTTTACTTCCTCAAATAAGTCTTTTAGGTCTGAGTCGTATTCTAATACATCTTTCATCAACTCCAATTCGCTTGCAACAACTAAGTAAAGTGCCTCGCTCTGAGATGCTTGACTTTCAGCTTGCGCCAACTTTTTAGTCAATGAGTCAACTGCTAATTGATGGATTAAATCTGTGTTCATCTTCTAACATCTCCAATCGTTTATTTAATTTTCGAATATCAAGTATTAACTCTTGAATTCCTTTTAAAGCGATATTCGTTAATCTTGTATTATCAAGATTCAGAAAACCACCATTTTCATACACAAGTGACGAGTCAATTTGTTGAACATCTTGAGCAATGAGTCCAATTTTGGTATGAGCCTTTTGAATACGATTCCCTATTTTCTTCCAATCATACTCTTTAAATTGAAATCTTTTGATAAAATCGAGTGCTTTATAGTTAGATAAGCCTATATTCTCTTTTAAGTTTTTATCAGAAAAATGTTGGTTAACAATTTGCCATAAGCTATAAGCATTTCCGTTATATGAGTAGTAAATATCATTTCCTGATCCACCAAAGTCTAGAGACACATTATTAGAATTCCAATAACTAATAGTTCCTGTAGTTGAGCCATTAATGCTACTTTTGCCGTACTTTAACCAGCCAATTCCTTTAGCCTTAATGTATCCTTCGACCGTCAATAGAAAATCATCACTATCACTTGCAGTGTTTCCAGTAGTAAAATCTGAATCTTTGTAAATAAATAAGCCGTAAGGAACATTGTCCCCTCGGCCATAAGAACCTATAAATTGTACGCCTAAACCATCTTTAGAATTAAACTGACGAGGAACATTAATCTGTAATCCACCGTTGATAGCGTCAAATGAACCATAAGCACCTAACTTAATTTTTGTTTCTCCAGTTAATAATCCACCAGAAATTGTGGTTCCAGTTATTGTGCCACCCTGAATTCTGTCACCACTTAGTAAGCCTGACTTTATTTGACTAGCATCAATCCTAACACTTTGTACACTATTGATAAAGCATTCTTTGCAAACAGCTGTCGTAAATAAGCTTCATTTGCAACTAACTTATTAAAAAACGCTTGATCCACAACAATTTTATCTGCAGTTACTGAATTTGACGCTAATACCATAGTAGTTACTGAACCAGATTCAAAGTTTGATGTCTTTAATTTGTCAATCATTCCTGATTTAATGACTGCTCTATCAATTAAAGTATCTCCAGTGATATGAGTTGCCTTGCCAATAATTCGATTGATTCCATTTGCACCTAAATTAATCCCTGAAATTAAAGATCCAGCATTAGTTAAATTTTGAATCGAATAGGAACCTTGATGTTGCTGAACAAGACTTTCTGTTGCAATTTGTTGAAAGGATGTACTATCTACAAAGTTATTAGGTGGCTGACTACCTCGAACAATTGAAATTTGGCCAACTGCCACAGTGCCGTTCTTTTCTAGCCAAATATGAAGCCCAAAATCATCTGTTTTTGTCACGGTTTTATTTATCGTAAAAGTTCCTGTAAAAATTTGAGCTGCGCCCGTTCTAGTCGGACTGATGGTGAAACCTCCTATTGAGTTACCTGATTTGATTTCAAAACCAACTTTTCCATCAGGTAGTACATCTATCCATAAATTGACCCTATAAGAAAGTTTCTCACCAGCAACAAATTTTTGACTATGAAGAGGCATTTGGAAACCACGCCAACCATTTGTTGTCCTACCACTTTGAGCAATTCTTAGCAGCTTGTATTCATTAGTTCCAGTCATAACTAAATTCGAATTCGGTTCACGTTCTTTATATTTACTAAAATTGGTTGGATCGTATACTAAGTTTTGGTTATCAATCAAATCACTGACTCTTGTAATCAGTCCTTCGGATGTTTGTACAACCTGACTAATTGTTTTGCCTTGTTCACTAATAGTTCTTGTATGACTAACTAGGGTATCTTTTACTTCGTTAAAAGCCGTTACAGTTGTTAAATCTTCGATAGGTTTAGTCCAATAATTTGGAAAGATATCTCCAGTAGTAATCATTAAAGCTCTCCATTGAAACTTACCTGAACTTGCTCCATCAATACGAAATTGTAATTCAAAGTTTTTAAAATTATTGAACATCTCATCTGTTACCATTCGAGAAATTTTAATAAGATGGTAGTTTGTACCAGTTTTTAAGGCGCTAGACCAAGAGGTATGAAAGGGATTAGAATGAACACTCCATACAGCGCTATTATCTGATTTTTATATCCTGGACCTTGTAAAATAATTCTAGGAGTAACAGTTGAATCTAAAACTACATTATCGACAGAAATATAAACAAATAGGTTGATTTTTGTCCCTGCATAAATGCCAGTCGCATCACCATAAGGAATTTTTCCTAATGTTTGAATCCAATTGAGTTTCGAGTTTATTTCTTTGTATGAAGTCCAACTATCACTAGAACCAGATGCTAAGTTTCGATGAGAAACACTAGTTGGTATTAAAGCTTTAGTTTCACTAATAGTCCGAGTGAAACTATTAGATGTTTCTCTAACTAAGTTTTGCACGCTAGAGTTCGTTACATAATCTCTATCTAAAATATTTTTATCAACATCTGATTTAGTTTGAAATCCTTTTAAATTGATTACAGTTTCTACCTGACTACTAGTCAATCGTTTGGCTATTTCACCTGCTTGAATTTTAATTGTTGTTTCAGTACTAGCAAGTCGATTTGTCGTTTGATTAAAATCTGTTTGTGATACTTTAGTCTTTATAGCATCTGCAGCAACTTGTAAATCAGCTTTAGTTTTAGATATTGCTAATGCGTTCTCTGATATCCTTTGGAGTGCTTCATTAGCTGTTTGTTTAATATTTTCTACATAGGTCTTTTCAGCTTTTAGATTTATTTTATCCTTGGCTTGTAATATTTCCGTTCGTTGTTGCTCTACGGTATTTTTGATAGCATCAAAGTCTGTCTTTGAAACTTTGTTAGTAATAACACCCGTAAGCTTATCAATTGAAGATTCTACTGTCGTAATTTGATTCAATAAGCTATTCTTGCTGAGTTCAACTAAACGGTTTGCTTCAGCAATAGCTTCTTTTTTATAATTTAAGGTATCTGTTAGTACTGTATTAGTAGTTTCTTTAACTTCTTTACTGACCTCTAAGGCATGATTAGCTAAATCTCTACTACTATTTGCTTTAGTCAACACATCGTTGTATCTATTTCATTAAGTGATTCATTAGATAGAACTTTAGAATCAACATCAGCAATCTTTCCTTCAATCTCTTGACGAATACCATCTGCGTAAACTTCTGCACTAGCTTTGACTTTTTCAATATCATCTAGAATTGATTCTTTTTGTTTAGTGAATTCGGCATCAAATGCTGTGTTCGCATTTCTCAAAGCTTTTTCAATTGCGACTTCTTGTAATGTGAAACTAGAGTCTAAAATTGCATTTGCGACAGTGGAAATTCCACTATTCGAAGTTGAACTACCTACCATTGGTTTATCATCAAAAGTAATCGAGATATATTCTTGTGTCAGTGCGTCAAATTCATAAGCGACTGCCTTTTTTGGAATATCAATCTCATGTTTCAAACTCTTGATATATACAGTATCCCCTAAATGTACAACCTGACCATCTAGTTCATAGGCTTCAATCGTAATAGCATCCGATAACTTATCAATTCCTTCATTCTTAAACTTAGCCTCAGCCCACTTCCTTAACTCCTCAATGCTTTTAAGAGTATTATTTTCGTACTCTTTTTCATTGATATATGGATAGAAAGTGATTAGAGGACTATCGACAGTAATTTTAATTGTCTGGTCTTTATCTTTACCATCTGGTTTAAATGTTGATTTTGCATGAATACGAGTAATGATTGATTGAGTTGATTTGGTTCTCTTGTAAGACTTTAGATTCTTATGTGTTGTTATGACAACACCCCTATTTTCACCTCTATTCTTCTTGATTGTCAGAGCCAAATTGTCACGAATCAAGTCCCCTTCCCAAGTTCCTATGATAGAATGGGCACCATCCATTAAGACGGAATAGAGTGTTTTTACCTCATCTGTATTGAAAGTACGGCGATCTGTAATATCACTCATGAATGAAAAATCACCAAGATTAGTCTTAGTATTTTGTACCATTTGAGATAAGGCCATACCACAAGTGAGATTAACAACACTCATTAGTTCAATAGACCGCTGCATAATATCATCTGAAATGTGGTAGGCGGTTATATCCAAACTATCATCATTTTCAATTGGCTTTTTGATACGAAATAACTGGAATCCTAAGACAGGTACTGGAGCCTTGATAAGCATATCCTCTTTGATTTGTTTATAGATACCAGAATCGGTAATTGGATAGCGAATAGATAAAGTAAAATCACCGTTCAGGGTTTCTTTTTACAATAGCAGAGCTAGTTTCATGAAGAGGTAATCCATTCCACTTTGAAGTTCTGATATCTTTATTCAACAGAAATAACATTTAAGCCCACCCCCAATTTGTTTCAAAGCTTAAAAAGTAATACCTCTACCAAGAACAACACCTACTTCTTTTTTTAGCGCTTGGATCAATAGTGATAAAATCACCAGACCATTTGATGTACTTTTTTGCTAACCGTTAGAAAAACTTGGACTATTTGGTTCGTTTTACCATCACAAGAGGTTCTGTAACTTTTTTTCAATTTTAATAACCTGATCTCCAATCGTAAACTGAGTCTCAGTTGCCGAATTCCCCATTATCGTTATTTTTGGGGAACGCTAGAGACGTCCCTTGAACTCTAAGTACACCGTTTGATGTCAAAGTTTGTCTATCAATTGATTTAAAAGAACTTTGTAGGATGACAAATAAAGGTAGCTTTCGTCGCATACACACCATCTCTCTCTTGTTTTACCTCAGTACATTTTACTCGGTAACACCAAAGACGTGTGCTTTTCATCCGTTCACTCTCAAGCCAAAACTGCTCCTTGATAAATAGACCCATAAATTGATGAAGTTGTTCTTCTGAGGGCTTAACAATGTATATCGTATATGATTTTTCAATCAAATCTCGGTGCCGATTTGTTTGCGAAAGAGCGCCACTCATTCCTTTATGTTCTAATAAACTCGTCTTACTCTCCGCTAAGATAACAGAAGGCGATTCGTGGACAATCACCTTAAAAGGAAAACTAGAAGTTCCAATTCCATCTATGACTAACTCATTTCTTTTAATCATATAGTGGCTCCTCTCAATTGTTTTTGACGTGCTAATTCTTCTGCGATTCGACTTGCTACTTCATTTGCTATTTTTTCAATATCTGCCTGTTCTCGGATAATATTCCCAGTAATCGAAATGTTGATGTCTGGCATTCTTAAATCCATCGTTCTTGCAATACCTCTTCCGATTGCCCCAAGAGTAGATTCATTTAAAGGGAGTACCGCTTCGTTTCCTGCTTCTCCTCCTACCATTAGGGAATTCCCTATTGTTCCGAAGGCAGTTGGTTTTGTTAAAATTCCCCCTTTTGCATACCACTCAATTCCGATTCTAGGAATTTGTCCCTTTAACCAATCCATAGGGTTTGCAGATCCTGACACACTAAAATGAGGTAAAGGAATGTGTGGCCACTGAAATCTGAAATTAAAGAGATTTTTGATAGCAGTTATAGCAGTTGAAACTGCATTTTTGGCAGTGTTAATTGCATTTGAAATCGTATTTTTTACTCCATTCCAAACATTGGACACTGTACTTGAGATTCCATTTAAAATACCTGAAATAGTTGAACTGATACTATTCCAAATTGTACTGACAACATTACTAATAGCTGATAAGAGATTACTAATTGTGTTCTTAATCCCATTCCAGGTATTTGATATAAGTTGACTAATAGCACTTAGAACTAAGCTTACAATTGACTTGATGGATTCCCATACTATTGAAAAAACTGCCTTTATTGTTTCCCATGCACCAGACCAATCTCCTGTAATAATTTGCATTACTGCTTTAATAATGCCTAAGACAAGATTGATTGCCGTTTCAACTACTTGTTTGATGATTTCCCAAGCTGTGCTGATGATTAGTTTTATGTTTTCCCATGCTGCCTGAATATAGGGTTCTAGAATTGACATAACGGTAGTTATGACTGTTGAGATTGCATTCCAAACTGTGGTAGCAGATGCAAGAATTAACTCTTGATTCTCAGTCCACCATGAAGTTAGAGTCCCCCAAATGCTTAAAATAAAGTCTGATATTTCTTGAATGATAGTAGATATAAAAGAATATATAGCATTCCAAATATCCATTACTGCTGTTCTAAATCCCTCGTTATGTTCCCAAAGTTCTTTTATTCCAACAATTAACAAGGCAAGAACAGCTATAATTCCTAAGACTATAGCTATAATAGGCGCTACACTTGCTATTAAGCCACCAATTGTGACACCCATTGCTAAGGCAGCTGCCTGAAGTGCTAAAAATATAGGGAGTAATAATCCTAATCCAGTAATCAGGCTACCTACAATAATGAAAAATTGTTTTACTGGCGTTGATAAACTAGAGAACCACTCTGCAAGTGAACGTAACAAATCAGCTAAAATCTCTAGTATCGGTGCAAAAGTGACAGCTATAGCATCCCCAACTTCAGCTAATGCTAACTTCGCTTCATTTTGAGCAGTTGTAAATTTATCAATTGGATCTAGTGTCGCTTCATAAGTTGAGCCGACTGTTCCTGATGCTTTCTTTGCTGTTTCAGCTAAGTCATCAAAAGATAAAGCACCACGATTAATGGCATCCACCATTCGTGGAGCACCCTTAGTTCCAAATATATCTGAAGCGAGAGTTAACTTTTCAGTTTCGCTAGTTGAATTTTTAATTTTTTCGATGGTTTCAGATAAACCTTGCTGCAAAGTCTTTCCTGATGCCGCATACTTCACAGATGCTTTTGATAAGGATGATAAAGAGGCTGATGAATCCACACCAGCCTTTTCAAATTTCCCCATTAAAGCCACACCCTCATCAAATGAAAGTCCTAATGCCTTAATTTGTGGTGCTCCAGAAACAACCTTATCCATCAGATCTTGAACACCTACACCAGTAGCTTGACTGGTAAAGGTGACAGTATCAAGAACACTAGACAAATCCGTTGCCTGTAAGCCATATGCTTCTATAGCTTTCTTAGCTGAAATAGCTGATGAGGTGACATCACTCCCATTTATAGATGCAAATTGGATGAGATAACTTGAAGCTGATTTTAAACTATCACCGGTTAAACCAAATTGTGTGTTCAACTCACCAACTGCACTTCCAGCAGTATTAAAGTCTGTCGGAATTTCTGTAGCAAGGTTCTTTGCGATAGTTGTCATCTCTTCTAAAGCTTGGCCAGAAGCACCAGTTTTGGTGACAATGATATCCATCCCTTCATCAACTTCGTTAAAAGCTTCAAGCGACTGTTTCCCAAAATCAATCAGTTTTTGTGATAATTCTGCTAAACGGTCACTGAATTCCATTAGGATATCAGCCTTTAAGAGATGATTGATTTCTGATAGATTATCTTTTGCACTTGTTGAACTAGTGCTCATCTCTTCCATCTCATTTTGAAGATGATTATAGGCCGTTTTGGTATCATTTAGAGTCTGTTCCAGTTTATTGGCTTCAATCGAATTTTCGCCATACTGAGATTTTGTTAGTTCTAGCTGTTTCTCTAAATTCTGAATCTGTTTTTCTAGTAAGGAGGAACTTTCATTTACTTTTTTCTGAGCTAAAGCTAGCTTTTCAGATTCACTAGCATTTGAAGAAAGTTCACTTTCTTGCAATTTAAATTGACTCGTTAATTTTTCACTCTCAGAAGCTAGACGAGCTTGTTCTTGTTTCAAACTATCCCATTGACTTTTAGTAGTACCTATTCGATCACCATTTTCCGATAAGGCTTGATTGACACCCTCTAGTTTACTTTCATAACTTTTCAGTACTGTCTGAGTAGTTTCTACCTCCCTTTGAAAGGCTCGATATTGTTCCGCCCCAATATTACCAGACTTAAATTGTGCTTCAACTTGTGCTTGTGCCTGTCTTAAGGTAGCTAACTTTTCTTTAGTAGTTTCAACTTGTTTAGCAAGCACTTCTTGTTTTTGAGTAAGGAGTGTGACATTTCCTGTATCAAACTTAAGAGCCTTATCAATTTGTTTCAATTCTTTAGTTGATTCAGCGGCTTGTTTATTTACCCCTTTTAAGGCATTTTGCAAGGGTTGTGTATCACCACCAATTTCTATTGTGATACCTTTATATTTCCAGCCATGTTCACATCTCCTTTCTATTAAAAATTATCAAAATCACTTTGATTCGCTTTTCTTGTGTTGCTTGTTTCATTTGTCCGCAAGTTTACATAATCAGTTTGATAATCAAGAGCCATCCCAATTGAAATATGTTTTAAGTCGTCTATGGATAAGCCAGTTTCCTTACAACAAAATAGATAGCTTTCTACCGTAAAGATTTCTTCACTTGCTGTTTCTGTTTGATCTGCTTTTTTCTTGTATTCATTCCTTGGTTAAGCATGTTCATTAAGATAGTTGCTACTTCTTGAACTGGAAACTCCTCCATCTCCATAAAGAATTCTTTGAATGGTTTAATTTTTGGATTAGCAGATTTCGCAAACACCCAAAAAATTCTGTGAAAAAAAGTCATATCAAAATTGGTTAGGATGGATAGATCAATGTCACCAGTTTCGAGTTTTTCTTCCTCATTTAAGTGCTCAATCTTATCAAGAATTGACTGCGTACTCACCATTGAAAACAAGTCTTGAAAATAATCTTTACCAAACTGTTCTTTATAGGCAATCGGTGTATAGGCATTAGTAGCCAATTCATAGGTCTTTCCTGAAATTGTAATACTATCTCTCATCTGTAACTCCTTTATTCACGAGGTTCAAAGACTTCCTTGAACCAATTCTGACGAATCTCATCACTTGTTTCTTCTGTCGTTTTGCGACGTACCACCTTATCAAGTGGACGGGGACTTGCCGTAAAGTTTAGCTCAACCTCATTAATATCTGAACCAGACTTTGTTTTTGATCCCATTGATGGACGTGATGCGTAACAGTAATACAAAACATGAAGCGTTTCTTTCTTATCTCCTTCAAAACGAAACATCAGAGCAAAATTCTTCTTTTCAGCATTTGCGATTTCAGAAATTGTTTTAGTTGTTGGATCTAATTTTTCTCCTAAGACACGAGTTAAAAATTCTTGAGTTAATAAGGCGAGCTTCAATGTTCCCTCATAACCATCATTTGATTCCGAAGTATAAAAGTTGATATTATCTGCCTTGTATGAACCTTTGTCACCAGTCGGTTCCAAGGTTAGTTCTGCTGCACCTCGTAATCGTTCAACCGTTCCATAAGTCAATGCGCCATTTGAAGCTTCAGTTGTAACTTCTGCCCAATGGACATCTTGTAGTCCGAATGTAACTTTATTTTTTTCAGTCATAACTATCCTCCGTTTAATGAAATGTAATATGTAATTTGATAGAGTTTTTCAGTTGAGATATAAGTCTCTACTTTGTCAAAAAAAAAAATTGAATGACTATCAAATAAGTCATCCATCTTGGTTTCGATTTCTAAGTCCTTCTTTAAGGTATAGAGTTCCACTTGAAGATTAAGAGTCTTATGATAGCTCCAATTATCAGCTCCAGCATTTTCAGACTCCTTAACAAGATATACAATAAATGGCGGAACTGGACTTCTTCCTTCTTCAAAATGATGATAAGCTACTGGCAACTTTGTTTTTGTTAAAATGTTATAGAAATCTTTTAATGTCATTAAATCCTCACAATCTTTGTCTCAGCTTATCTTCAAGTGACTTAACAGCAGTTTTTTCAACGATTTCAATATGTTTTTGCCCTTCTACTCGACCACCATTTTGTTTAGCGTGACCATTTTCTAGGAGATGAGTTAATCCTGGTGTTCGGTTGTGAATAGTCTTTATTAAGCCTGTAGGACTGTCACTTGTGGATTTGCTTTTCCAACCTCGTGCATACTTACCAGTTTTTCGTGGAGATAAGAGTTTTAAGGTATCTACAGCACTGTCTGTTACTTCTTCCACTACCTCTCGCATTGTAGATGTCGTCTCTTTAATGTAATCCCCCAACTCTTGAGCAATTACTTTTTCCAACTCATCCATTCCTATCCTGTTCATAGTCATTCTCCTTAGTTGCTACAATATAAATCAATTGCCTAGAAACGCTATTACCATCAATTGAATCTATCGTAAAGTAGGCGTCTCTGTACTTTATCCTAGCTTTTAATGAACTTAGATTTAGTACCGCTTTGTCGTACCTTAGTGTAAATTGAATTTTGTTATAAAGGAGTCTAGACACACTCCCCTCATTTTCTGTCAAGGTCAATGGCCGACTAGAACACCATCTTTGGAAAACCGTGTTCCAAACTGAAGATTCATTTCCAATTTCATCAACCACAATTTTACACACTTCAAATGTAAGACGGTCACGTAACGGAGCAATTTTCATCAAAAGATATCCTTCCTATCAGCTAATAGTAAGTGATATAACATTTGTTTTAACTCTTTATAATTAGCTGTTTCACGGTGTTCATAAAGATAGGCAACCCCATATAGGATTGCCATTCTTAGAACCTCACTGTAAGTATTCTGCCTTAATGTTTCTTCACAGAGTTTTTTACTTGTATCAATCAATTGCTTAATCAAGTCATCTTCATCTGTGTTTTCTACCTTAAGGTAAAGTTTTGCTTCTTCTAGACTTATCATGATTATTTTGCTTTCACAGTTAAAATTTTCACCGCTTCTGGTAACACTAATTTCCCATCAACACGTTGAGATGCAAGAAAACCAATTTGACCATTATTAGCATAAAGTTCATTAAGACGTTTAAAAGTACGTCCTTGGCGATCTGCAATCCAGTAATAAGAGAAATCACCAAATGCAATAGCTTTATTCCCCTGTTCAGGTAGAGGTGCAAAGGTAGATGTATAGTATGGACGGTTAAGAATTAAATCTGGTTGTCCAGCTTGTGTAGACGGTTGCCAAATGTAATTTCCGTTATTGTCTTTCAGTTTACGAATTGCTTTAACAGTTGTATCATGAAGAATCCACACTGCATTTTTTCGATAAGGAGCAGGAAGTGAATGATACAATTCAATCATGTCATCAAACGTAATGTCTTTAGTCGTCGTTGTAGGACCAGTAACATTTGCTTGCGTAAAGATTCCTGTTGGTTTCTTTGAGCCATCTCCAATAAGGAATGATTTCTCTTCTTCTGTACCAATACGTCGTGCAAACTCACTAGTCATATAGGATTCTAAATCAAATACTGAGTCATTTAACAATTCTTCTGAGATTCGAATAGCTGTTCCAATCTTATGCGAATCGAGTGTTACTTGACCAAATGTCTCATCAGTTTCAGGATAAAGTCCATTTTCATCCATCCACGACGCAGTTCCATGCCCTGTAACAACTGGAATCTTCCGCTCTCCACTTGATGTTTTAATGACGGTTGCTAGACTCCGGAAGAAATTCTCTTCTTGAAGACCTTGAACTAGTTTTTTCTCATACTCATCAGGTACTAAATGGCCACCCTCTGTATCTTCTCCAACACGAAGAACATCCTTAACATCAAAGAAGTTACGCTTACGGACATTCGTCCAAAAGGTTTTGGAATAGACATCAGACTTAGTTCCCTTCTTCTCATCTTCTACCTCGCTATCTTTTAAGACAGTGGTAGGCTGTCTTGTCAAAGCCTGAGAAGTTGGTTGAGCCAGTTCTAGATCAATCTTTTCTTGTCGTTCTAAGCGAGCAATTTCTTGATTATAGCGATTGATTTTACTTTCCATTTCATCATAGCGTTGAGAATCTTCTTCTGAGACTAAACCATCTTCAGTTCGCACTGAGTCTAGGAAAGTTTTTTTGCTTGTTCCCAAGCTTGATTTCGTTTTTTTCTTTTAATTCAAGTAATTTAGACATAGGTTAGTTTTTTCCTTTCATTATTTCAATAAATCTAATCGTTTTTCTTAACTGATTGAGAGGAGTCGTTGATAAAGGTTTGTAGCTATCTATTTTGGCTTGAAGTTTAACAACAAGGTTATGATCCGCAGTGGCTCTACTAAATGAATAACTGCTAAGTTCTAGCTCTTCTTTAGATTCATCTTTACCGAATAAAATCTTGTCCGCAAAGCCAAGCTCAACTGCTTTTCTTGCATTAAACCATGATTCAGAATCCATTAAATGTGAGATTTTTGCCCTAGATAATCCTGTTCTTAACTCATAGGCATTCACAATGGACTCTTTGATTTCCCCCAACATTTCAATAATCTTTTCCATATCCTTTGCTTCACCTTGTGCAATCGTCCATGGATTGTGAATCATCATCATGGCAACAGGACTCATGGATACTGTTGTTCCAGCCATGGCAATGACACTGGCAGCACTAGCGGCAAGGCCATCAATTATGACATGCACATTTCCTTTGTAATCCATCAGCATGTTATAGATTTGTGCTGCAGCAAAAACATCACCCCCTGGACTATTAATCCAGAGGGTGATGTCACCTTTTCCTGCATTTAAATCATTTTTAAAGAGTTGTGGAGTAACTTCATCTCCAAACCATGTTTCATCAGCAATCTGTCCTTCAATACGAAGAGTACGAATATTCCCTTCGTCTGAAAAACTCCAAATTTACGCATCTTCTTCCTCCTTTGGTTTTTCTTGAGGTTGTTCAATTACCTGTTTTGTCATAAAACCACCAGCATCTTTTAATTTAGTCATATTTCCGTTAATCAAATAAAGATTTCCTCCCTCTTCATCTGTTAAAAGATTTAAATCTTCAAGTTCTCGAATATCATTTGTAGATAACCAGCCATTCTGTCTTGCAATAGCATACCCACTCATACGACTTTGATAATCTCCACGTAATAAACCATCTACATTGAACTTAACAAAGTACTTCTTCTTTTCTTCAGGCAAAAAAAGAGACCTCTTGAAGGCCTGTTCTAAACGAACTACCCAAGGGTCTAATGTGTATTTAACAAACTCTAGTGATTGTTGCTCGATATTTGAAAATGAAGATTTTTCTAAATCACCAATCATATGTGGTGGTATCCTATACAAACGTGCAATCTCATTGATTTGAAACTTCCGAGTCTGTAAGAATTGCGCTTCTTCTGGTGGAATACCTATTTGAGTGTACTTCATCCCTTCTTCTAGAACTGCAACTTTATGTGCATTTGTGACACCGTTATAAACCGCATTCCAAGAATCACGTACTCTTTTTGGATCCTTCAAAATCCCTGGATGTTCCAATACACCACCAGGATTTGCACCATTTTTAAAGAATGATGCTCCGTAATTCTCTGTAGCCAAGGTCATTCCAATTGCGTTCTTTGCTAATGCGATGGGAGAATAGCCAATCAATCCATCAAAACCAAGTCCGGGAATGTGAAGGACATCTTCTTGTTTTAAAATAACACTGCCTTTTTCCTTGAAATTTGGATTTTCTTCGGTCTGACGTTGATATTTGTAGTAAAGTTTCCCATTTTCATCACGGTGTACTGACATTTTATCCGGTAACAAAGGATACAAACTGATAACCTGACCGCTCTTATCCCTTATGATTTGAATATAGGCATTTCCCCCATATCAAAAGATGAGTCATCAAAGTTTCACGAAAGACAAAAGAAGACATCTCTGGATTTGGTTCATCATGAAGTAAGAAATATAGAGGGTGTTCAAATTTTTTCTCCCTCCCATTAGATGTTCTTTCATAAATGTGAATGGGTAGAGAGGCGACAGCTTCAGCTAATATTCTCACACAAGCATAAACAGCTGTAGTCTGCATGGCTTTAAATTCATCTACATTTTCTCCACTAGAAGTTCGTCCAAAGAGATAGGAAAAGTCCTGTCCCTCATAGCTATTATGCGGTTTATCTCGTGATCTTTTTCTTCCAATAAAATCTAAAAATCCCATCTAATCCTCCATTTTTGAGTACAATAAAAGCACCTCATTTGTGAGATGCTCTACGAATTATAATTGAATTTACTTATTGAATAACTTAGCCCAATTCTGCTTGGAATTTAAAATTCTTGAAACATAAACCTCATATTTGTCGATATAATAAAAAGCTAAGTAATTTTCAATAGGCATATATCTATAACGTTTTCCGTCATCTGTTAATTCACCATAACCTCGACTCGACACCAAAGGACATGCTTCTGGAAAGGTTTCTAAAGTTTCTAGTGCCGTTAAAATAAGGTCTAATTTACTATCGGCAGATTGCTGGCTGTAAAAATTCAGTACAATATAATCATGTATTTCTCTCAAGTCTTTCTTAGCTTGATCCGTAAGAGAAACATAGTAACGTTTATGATTACTCAAGTCCAAATTCCTTTCTTACATCTGCTAAAGACGTTAGTTTCCCTTGCTCAATTTCTTGATGGCCCAACAAGATTTCCTTTTTCAAATCTTCAAAAGCAACCTGATATTGAGTCTCTTGTGAATCACTAAATACGAACTCTTTGGGATCAACTGCACCTGTCGCAATTTTACGAAGTGCAGCATTAAAAGATATCTGACAGGGTTAACTTTTCATCAGCTAAGATTTCTTTCGTTTGTTGGTAAAAAGTCGAATCTGCTCTAAAATTAACAGGTTGAGTACTTGCCATAATTAATACCTCTTTGTAAAGATGTTTTGTAAATACATTGTATCATCTTTAGATTTAAAATTCAACTAAAAGCTTAGTATTCCTCGCTCATCATAAATACTACTATCATTATTTTGGTGTCTAATACATCTATCAATCCCCATTATAAGAGCAACAATTCCATCGATTTTTTCAATTGATTTCTCTTTATCTGGTTTGATATTGCCTGCAGGGTCTTGGCGCATAACTACGTTTTGCGACATCCATTTTAAAACAGGTTGTCCTCCGTGTTGTATACGACCTTCCATCATAAGTTTGAATAATTCCTTTGACGGTGGACTCATATCCTTGTACCCCTGACCAAAAGGAATCATTGTCAGCCCCATATCTTCTAGATTCTGCACCATTTGCGTTGCATTCCATCTATCATAGGCGATTTCTTTTATATTGTATATCTTTGATAATTCCTCAATGAACTTCTCAATAAATCCATAATGAACTACATTACCCTCTGTCGTCTTTAGATAACCTTGCCGTTCCCATACGTCATACAAAACATGATCCCTACGACAACGAAGTTCAAGAGTATCTTTTGGTAACCAGAAATAGGGTAGGATGATGTAATTTTCTAATTCATTTCTAGGTGGGAAAACTAAAACAAAGGCTGTGATATCGGATGTACTTGACAAGTCTAGTCCTGCATAGCATTCACGACCTTGCAAACTTTCAAAATTGATAGGTGCATCCCCTTTGTTGTATACATGTTCTGGAATCCAAGCAACCGTAGAATTTGTCCACATATTTAGCCGTAGTTGCTTGAATACATTTTCTTCAGCAGGATTATCAAGTGCTTGTTTATATGCTTCTCTGACGCGGTCTAAGCCAATGGTATGACCTAATGACGGATTAGCTTTTAACCAATTACTTTCGTCATTCCAGTCCTCTTCATCAGATAAACCATAAACGACAGGATAAAAAGATGTATCATTCTTTCTGCCCTTTAAAATATCAAGTGCTTTTGTGTGTAACTCGTAACAAATTGAATTCTTATCTGTTCCTGCAGTAGTAATGATAAAGAATAAGGGTTGCTCTCGTGCATCCCCTGAACCTTTAGTTAAGACATCATAGAGGTGGCGATTAGGCTGCACATGTATTTCGTCAAACACGAGTCCTGAAACGTTGAGACCATGTTTTGTACCAGTCTCAGCAGACAAAACTTGATAAAAACCTGCATTAGAGTAGTTAACAATTCGTTTCGTAGCACCCATTATTTTTGAACGTTTCTCTAAAGGTCGACTCATTAATACCATTTGTTTTGCTACATCGAATACAATAGAAGCTTGATTTCGGTCACATGCAGCACCATAAACTTCTGCACTGGCTTCATTATCTGCATAAAGTAGATAAAGAGCAATTGCTGCTGCTAGTTCACTCTTCCCATTCTTTTTTTGGAATTTCAATATAAGCAGTTAGAAATTGTCTATTTCCATCTTCTTTAACAATCCCAAATATATCTCGTACTATCTGTTCCTGCCAAGGTAAAAGTATAAACTTCTGACCTGCCCATTTTCCTTTAGTATGACAAAGGTTTTGAATAAAAGTCACTGCTCTATCAGCCTTACTTTTATCATAATGTGATGTAGCTAGCATAAAAGGAGTTGGTTCATAATGAAAAGTCATAGTAAACCTCCCAACAAATCTTCCATTTCGTCACCGTTACCAACCTCTGAATCCATAGTAGCTAAACGATTCCTAGCGGATGGGGTTAGACCAAATTGTTCACAAAACTTCAGCATGATTTTTAAATTAGTTTGACTAATTGAAACTTGTGGAACTTGCTGTAAATACCCATTTGGTGTCTTTAAGATAGAACCATGTTTTGATAAAAATTCCTCTGCTTCTTTCCATCGTGCGTAAGCTTGACAATAACCTGCAAATGCAGTCATATCCATTTCCGTCAGTAATCCCATTTGTTCCAATACTTTACCCATACGTTTCCATTCCCTCTTAGCATCTTCTTCAAGCCACTGGGGGCAACGTGGAGCCTTCTTTTGAGGTTTTACTTCATTCGTTGGGAGAGGCCGTTTACCAGGATTACCTTCTAGAACTTTTAAATTTGTAGGTTTCGGTTTACGTCCTCTAATTGCCACTAATTCACCTCCTGAAATAAAAAGAACTCAGATTGAGTTCCAAATTATAATTTATTGTATGTATCCACTATTTCCTGATAGATAATCTTGTCAAAATCATCCAATTGATCAATGATTTTACCATATTCATAATGAAAAACTATTTCTTTATTTCGTTTAATTTTTAGGATTGCTATCCAAGCGCCATCAATATGTCGGTCATAGGTACTATATTCCCTAAGAAACTCAATATGATAGTGCCGACCATTGAATTCTCTAGTTATCATTTCCCACATAACTATCACAATTTCATTATTTTATCAATTCCGTAAAGTACATTTAAACTTTGTCCATTATCCCAACTTACTAAAATTGAACCAATATCATCAACACCAATTACCGTACCGAGAGTACCTATAGGTGGTGCAAATGGATCCTCCATTTCGAGTAATTTGACTCGAGTTCCATTTGGATACAATGATTTCAAAGTCTTCACTTTTAAATCATCCATAATACAACCTCTTCTCTTTTGTTTAGTACATATTAACTCTAAAGTTCATCTTTATCCAGTTATTTCTGATGATATTTTGAAGATAATATAGCACAACCAATAGCATAAACAACTGGTACTGTGACTCCGTTTCCTGCTTGTTTATAAAGTTGTGCATCTGAATTTACAGCTTTTGCCTTTTCAAATAAGTCATCACTGAAACCTTGAAGTCTAAAACACTCTTTTGGAGTAAGTCTTCTAATTTTTACAACACGACCATTCCAAACAACTGCGCCCATCTGGCAGCTACATGAAAGGTTGTGAGCTATTCCTCTCCCTACTCTTGCCCTTCTCGTTAATGAACTTGGATAAGAAAGATCAACCGAGTCACCAACCACCGCCAATTGATAACCTTGCTTGTTCCGTTCCTAACCTTGATACCTTGTGTCAAAATTGGTTGGACCTCAAGCACTCCAGAGTTCATTGCTGTTCGCTTTGTCGCACCAGCAGTATAACGAGCAGTTAAACATCTTGCTTCTTCAGTTAACTTTGGTTCAGTTAGTGATTGGTCAATCAGATAAAGACCTGTCTTAGCTCCTAGTCCCCCACCCTCTCCAACAAGTGTTGTTGCAATACCACTGGGGTCATAGACACGGTAGCTTTGCATACCGCCTACAAGTTGCTTAAGATGGCTACTGCTTTCTCTGCTGATAGGTAGTACTTGTCGTCGACCTTCTCTTCTAAGATGTCCGATAGTATAGATGCGTTCTCTATTTTGTGGTACTCCGTAATCTTTTGAGTTGAACACTTGCCATTCAAGGTCGTACCCTGATTCATCCAAGATAGAGAGATAGTCGAGATAATCTCGTCCCCCACCACTTGATAAAAGTCCTTTAACATTTTCAAGGAGAACCCATTCGGGTTTATCTTCTTCTTTTTGGCTTTTGATGAGTTCAACAAATGTAAAAAAGAGTCCACTTCGCTCACCGTATAGGCCGGCTCGTTTCCCTGCGATAGACACATTTTGACAAGGGCTTCCCGCACACCAGAGATCTGCTTTTGGTAATCGTGTTGGATCGATTGTTGTGATATCGTCATGAAACCATTCTCCTTTCGTATCATACATTGCTTCATAAGACTTGCGTGCAAACTTATCTTTTTCACAAAATCCTATACACTTCATTCCTGCTAATTCTAGCCCATGTCGAAAGCCACCAACTCCGGAAAAGAAATCTAGAAACGTTAGTGTCATACTTGTTCCTCCAACTCCTTTAACACTTGGTTATAAGTTAAAACCTCATGATTACGTTGTACGGTTACTTCAGTATCGCCTGTAACTTCTATATAGCGTTTAACAATGACATCCACAAACTTTTCATCCAGCTCGATTCCATAACAAATACGTCCAGTCTGATCTGCAGCTATTAAAGTAGAACCAGAACCTAAAAATGGATCTAAAACTATTGTTCCACGCATAGAAGAGTTTGAATAGGGTAAGCCATAAGTTGAATTGGTTTCATGGTTGGGTGGTCTTTACTAGACTTAGGACGGTCATATTCCCAAATGGTAGTTTGCTTCCGATCACTAAACCATTGATGCTTTCCTTTTTTCTTCCACCCATATAAACAAGGTTCATGTTGCCATTGATATGGGCTACGACCTAATACAAGTGAGTTCTTTTTCCAGATGCAACACCCACTCAAATAGAAACCAGCATTTTTAAAAGCTTTACGGAAGTTGAGTCCTTCCGTATCTGCATGAAAAACATAGATAGACGCATCATCTTCCATGTGATTTTCTACTTGAGTAAACATAGAAAGGAGAAATTGATAGAAGTCTCCGTCAGACATATTATCATTTAGGATTTTCCCTGCCGTCTCTTCAACGTCCACATTATAAGGTGGGTCCGTTACTACTAAATTAGCTTTCCTATCATCTAGCAACTGCTTATAGGTTTCAGCTTTTGTAGAATCACCACAAATGACTCTATGTTTTCCCAATTGCCAAATGTCCCCATTTCTTGATACCGTTGGTTTCTTCAATTCTTCTTCCACATCAAACTCATCTTCAGACAACTCCTTGTCATGGACATTGGAGAGGATGTCATCAATCTCTGGTGGCTCAAAACCAGTAAGGTCTAGATTGAAATCAGACTCCTGTAAATCTAAAGTAAGTCCGCTAAGAGAGCTTCATCCCATTGACCTGTAATCTTATTGAGTGCAATGTTCAATGCTTTCTCATCTTCTTTGGGTAAATCAACGATGACGCACTTAGCAGTTTCATAGTCTAAGTCTTTAAGAACTGTCAAGCGTTGATGACCCCCAATTACAGTTAAATCTTCATTGACAATAATAGGGTCAACATATCCAAACTTAAGAAGCGACTGTTTAATTTTTTCATATTCTTTATCCCCTTTTTTCAGTTTCTTTCGAGGATTATAAGCTGCAGGCTTTAATTCTTTCAGAGGAAGTTCTTTTATTTCCATTGTTGGTTGGTTCGTCATTTTAGACTCCTTTGTAAAATCTTATCTGTATGTAGCAGGCATGGCTACAATACTTTCTATTGGGATTGGCATAAGATAAAAATGACCTACCACAACACTGGCAAGTCATTTCTTCATATGCAGTTTGCTCCTTATCATGCTCCTCTTGATGATTTTTCCACCAATTTATTCTGCACCTATCTGAGCAAAATTTCTTCGGTCGTCCAGTTTTATTAGGGAACCATAGGTTGAAAACATTGAGGACAGTTTGTACCATCTTGAACTCGTTTCTCAACCATCAAATACGGTAATGTTCCTTGTCCCTTTAACTCAGGATGTCTTTTACAATACTTCTTAACAGAGTCTTTAGATAAACCAATTACTTGAGCAACTTCACCGTATCCTAAGCCATTTTTTCTAAGTAACCAAATTTGTTCTCGTTGAAAGTTATTCATACCTGTTCCTCACTTTTTATACTAAAAAAATAAGGTTATTTTTCGTACCTAAATTTAAACAAATTTACGAAAATAACACTCACTTAATTCTATATTCTTACTGGATTCTTTACTATTTTTGAATTGATTTTTTTATATCCCACCCTATCAATTTTTGCGAAATTTTTACGTTTGAGGGGCGTCGGTCTTTTACGGACAAGGATTTAGAGATTTTAACCCCCCTACCCCAAATTATAAAAGAGAGATATTTTTAGAACGTAACTACAGTATTAAAACCGATAGGTATATTCCACATATAGGTCCGTTGTCTTGGTCTTTCTATCATGACAAGATTTACAGAGAGCTTGCCAGTTAGATTGATTCCAAAAGAGTTCTTGGTCACTCGGTGGGGAGTGATATGATCAACCACTGTTGCCTTGGTCAGTCGACCTTCTCTTTGACAGTAAACACAGAGAGGATTGAGCTTTAAGTAACGAATCCGCGCCTTATTCCACCGTGAATTGTAACCTTTAGCTTTGGTTGTCCTGGCGTCAAGTGCGTGGTTAGTCTTGTGCTCATTGCAGTACTTGTTTCCATAGGTCACAAGGTTTGGACAACCATTCTGCTTGCAGGGAGTTCTTGGTCTACGTGGCATCTTACTGCTCCCAAGGAAGAATTGGTTTCGTAAAATGTCCAAAACATGTAGATTGAGTGTAGTCTACGTTTAGAAGATCCAACTCCTTGATAATCCCTTTCGGTGTTAAATCGTACCGTTCTTTAATCATTCCTACCAGTTGTTTGCTCGTATAGTTACTTGTTCCAAATGTTTCCACATGAATAGAAACCGGTTCTGCGACACCTATAGCGTATGCTAATTGAACTTCGCATCGTTTAGCATATCCTTCACGAACGATGTCTTTTGCAATCTTACGTGCCATATAAGCTCCTGAGCGATCCACTTTACTTGGATCCTTTCCTGAAAATGCACCACCACCATGATGGGCAAATCCACCATAAGTATCAGCGATAATTTTTCTTCCAGTAACTCCAGCATCTGCATAAGAACCACCAAGAACGAAACGACCAGTAGGATTCACTAAAACATTAAAATCAAGGTTTTGTTTATACTGTTTTGCTACTTTTATCATAGATTCTTTAACAATTACTCTTAGATTCTCAATTGTCATTTCATAGCTATGCTGAATTGATACTAAGAATGTTGTAATTCTTTTATTGTCATAATCATAAGAAACCTGTGCCTTAGCATCTTTCCCTAAGAGCGGATGATGAAGTTCCATAAGATTCTCAAGAACACGAGTTGCTAAAACGTAGGGAAGCGGCAAGTATTCGTCAGTTTCATCAGTTGCATAGCCATACATCATTCCTTGATCTCCAGCACCACCTGTATCAACACCTTGAGAAATATCATCACTTTGTAATCCGATAAGATTTGTCACAATGATATTTTCCATTCCTAGTGGTTTAACGACATTTCGAACAACAGTTTTTAAATCAAACAAGGCTGTTGTTTTCATTTCACCAGCAACTACTATATGATTATCTTTAATAAGCGTTTCTACTGCAACCCTGCTATTCTTATCTTGTTCTAAACATACTGTTAGAACTGCATCAGAAATCTGGTCACAAATTTTATCTGGATGGCCATTAGATACTTGTTCACTCGTAATAATCATTCTTTCCTCCACGCAAAAAGCCTCCCCATTTGGGTAAGGCTCTATTTTTTTATTTTGCTTTTCTACCTGCTTCATAGGCTTGTTCAAGCATTTCTCTCAATGCCCAAACGCTGATGTCATAAAAATCAAGGCTGTCGCAATTTCTCGTTTCTAGCGTTTCAGCACCAATTCGATTTTTTGCGATTTTGGTTAAAACATCCTCTTTCTTCATGGCTTTATCCTCTTTCTTTTTGTTGTAACCATATTACCTCTAAGAGTGGGATATATCCAGTCATTTGTGCATTATTTTAAAGATATTTTAAACTTTTAAAGCTTTCAAAATCACTTCAAGAATAGCTTCTTGTTCATCAGATTCTGGGTAGATACCCCATCCTCTGTCATAAGAAATGATAGTCTTTTCAGCAACATCAACCTCTAATTTGAATACACATCCTAAATCAATACCTACATCTGAAGGTTGGTCACTGACTTTTGCTATGTAATCAACTATCGTCCGTGATAATGAATCTGACCTCTAGTCCACATGGTTATTCTCCTCTTATTTTTCTAGGTGTATATTACCGTAGAATTAGAATTTTATCCAGTTAACTTAGCAGATTTTCTATCTTTTTTGACATCTTAAGTATAACACAGTCATTTTTAAAAAGCAGTACCATCTTAGTAACAACTTAGTAACAGGGTAGTACCATCTTAGTAACAACTTAGTAACAGGGTAGTACCACCTTAGTAACACCCTAGTATCATTATCCATTTATACTCAAGGTTTTACCAGCAAAACGGTAATATTCTTTTACTTGTTTTAAGGCTTTTTGTCGATATCGACTAACTGTCATTCTAGAAACATTATGTTTAGGTAGTAACTCATCCCATGTCAATCCAGCTAAGACTAAATCAACTACTACATCTCTCATAATTTCATCAACAGAAGAAACAGCAAGTTCAAAAAAATCGAGATCAGTTTTTAAATGACAGTACTTTTCAAACAGTGACTCCTGATATTCTCTTTCCTCTGCTAAGAACTTATCATGAAAAGATAGAGCCATATTTTCTGTCCTAACATTTGTTTTACTCGTTTTAACACGTTCTTCATTTGTCTGTCTAGTAGCAAGAGAGTATAGAAAAGCATCTTCTGAAATGGGTTTATAGTTTTCAATCAAGTTCTTTGCAATTGTTAAATCTCTTTTTGCATCTTGATAGTGTTGAAAATAGTAGTCTACTTTATCCATATCAACCTCCTACTTGCGCTTTTACTGCTTCAATCAAACGCGATTGTTGTGCGTCTTTGGCAGTTAAAGATTTTAGAATATCAGCATCAATTGTACCTTCCGTTACAATATGCTGAATAATGACTGTGTTTGATTGTTGCCCTTGACGCCAAAGTCTAGCATTGGTTTGTTGGTAAAGTTCAAGAGACCAAGTTAACCCAAACCACACTAAGTGATGACCTCCCTTTTGTAAATTTAGACCATGTCCTGCACTAGCTGGGTGTAGCAAACCAACAGTGATGTTCCCTTTATTCCATTCATGAATATCAGTTTCACTTTTAAGAACTGTACTTTCAATCCTAAGTTTGTTCAATCGTTCTTGAATACGTAGTAAATCATGTTTGAACCAATAAGCAACCAACACAGGTTCTCCATTTGCTGCTTCGATAATATCTTCAAGTGCATCTAGTTTTTGATCATGTAACTTGATAATTTTATGATCATCAGAATAAACTGCACCATTTGCCATTTGAACCAGTTTATTGGATAAACTGGCAGCATTTACTGCTGTTACTTCAATTTCGTTAGAATCAGAAATAACAGATTCCTTTTTAAACTCTTTATATCTTTTTGCTTCTGCGTTTGTGAGATGGACTGATTTTTTCGTTGAGATTAATGTTGGCATTTGTAGATAATCCATTGCTTTCATAGAAATTGTGATGTCATCAATCTTGTCAAAGATTTGACACTCTGCATAGTCCATTGGAATATATTCGTAAACGACGTTTCCATTTCTACGTCCCTCTCTAAAATAACGACTTCGGTATTCTCCAATAAAACGTCCCAAACGGTCACCGCCATCAATGGCTTTAAACTCCGCAAATAGATCCATCAATCCATTAGAACTTGGTGTGCCTGTTAAACCTACCACTCGTTTCATATAGGGGCGCATGGCCATAAAAGCTTTAAAACGTTTTGATTGCCATGATTTGAATGAACTTAATTCATCAATGATAATCATATCCCACTTGAAATGCGGATGACACTCTTCAACTAACCAAGGGATGTTTTCACGATTTACAATGTAGATATCCGCATCTTTATGGAGTGCTGCTCGTCGTTGTTTAGGGCTACCTACAATTTTTGAATATCTCAAATGAGACAGTTCTTTCCACTGCTCTATTTCGTCACTCCATACTGTATTTGCGACTCTAAGCGGAGCAATTACCAAGACCTTTGAGACCTCATAGCGGTCAAACATTAGTTCGTTAATGGCTGACAAGGTGGTAGCTGTTTTTCCCATCCCCATGTCTAAAATGACTGCTGCATAAGGAGTTTTTATGATGAAGTCTTTGGTGACTTCTTGATAGTCATGCAGTTTCAATTTCATCCAATATTCCCTCAATATCTTTCTTATTATCTAAAACATAGACTCGAAATCCTAAATGTTCAAATAACTTATGTCGTGATACCTGTAAAGCTCTAGGATGTTGATTAGGTGCTTTTACTTCCACCAAACCAAACTTGCCATTGGGTAAGAATACCAGTCGGTCAGGTACTCCTGAAAAGGAAGGTGATACCCACTTTGGACAAATACCACCACGCTTTTTAACCTCGCTTGCTAACTTTTGTTCAATCACTTTTTCTCTCATACTTGTCCTCTCATCAGATTTAAATGGTGGAGGTCTAATGAGGTCATTTCCTAAACTTTCCTTATATACTTTTTTTCTTAGTTAAATTTCCTATAGAGATAGTTTTTAGAAAAAGACCATCATTGACTTACACTAAACAAAGAAAATGGAAGTCGTGGAACTTAATCCATAAACTTTTTTGACCATACTTCACAAATTATTTTTCACTGAATACTTCAACGACTTACACTCAAAAAATACTTGATTTAAAATCTAGTGGAGATATACCCTCACATGTGTAAGTCATTAGTTTAGAAAATCATCGTCATCAGCTTTTAACGATAACCCCATAATAAAATTCCCTTTATTAGTCCGTTTTCGTTCATAACCAGCTTGATTAAGTGCAGCATAGAAATCAGTTGTACTTCGTGTGTATTCTAAATTTTGAAGGCAATATGCACGATACTTACTGTACAATTCTCCTGATTTCTCACTTAATTTTTCACCCACGACACAACTTTCATTGATGAAATGCCCCAACCAGTCATTAGCTTCACGGTAGGATTTGACAGAATTTATTACTGCTTTTGGAACTGATGTTTTAAAATTTGCTTTGATGGCTTTTTCCGCTCCTTCAATAATCCACGATAAAATTGCTGGCCCAGCATTATCGTACAGATAATCCGCAAAATTCTTGATATCTGAACGACCACTAATTTTGGCATTAAATGGAATAACAACCAAACGTCGCCAAGTTCCATCATCGTTCGCTCCAACTTTTGGTAAATGATTCGTATAAAGTACCAGCGTATGAGATGGAACAAAATGAAATGGATCCTTATACTTCTTTCTGCTTGAATTTCGTCAGTTGAGGTAATCTGCTTCACAACTGCAGTATTCAATCTCATTCCTTCTGCCATTTCAGAAGCAATTACAAGTCGTTTCCCTTTTAACTCAGCCAGTTCTGGACTCACATTTCGTTTATTATTCATGGTTAAAGCATCTGCAGATAATTTGCCGGAATAGCTTCCAAGTACCCTTGCAATTGTATTCCAAAAGGTTGATTTCCCATTTGCTCCTCCTCCATAAGCGATAATCATATGTTCTTGATAGACCTTTCCGATTGCTGTCATACCGATGATTTCCTGTACATAATCAATCAGCTCCTGATCATTACAGAAAAAAGTAGCTAAAGTTTCCTTCCATAATCCCAAGCCTTCATCACTTGGAGAAACAGTGGTTATTTTAGTGATGTAGTCTTTTGGGTCATGTTCATGATAATCTCTAAGTCCATTTCTTAAGTTGTAGGTAGCATTAGGAGTATTAAGTAACATATCATCCTTATCAAGTTCTGATAAATCAATGGCTAGTATTGGTTTTGCAGTATTATGAGTCGCAGTAATATAGCGATAATCTCTTCGCTTCATAACAAACTGATAATAAGATTTTGAGGAAAGATAAATAGAATGAAGTTTTTGTTGAATCGGTGTTTCAATCACTTTAGTAAGAGCTTTACCACCTTCACGAACTACTGATTCATCAATTCCGGAGTTGACTAACTCTATAACGGACTTTTCGTATTGTTCAAGAGCATCTGCTAGTTGAAAGTCCATAAACTCAAGAACCTTTCCTATGGCCAATTGTTTATCTTCTTTCCAATACTGACCATTAAAAGTTAAATAGTCTGTCGCATTTGTATAAGCTAAAACATCACCATACTCTCTAGCTAATACTCCAGCTTCCCCGATATCAGAAAAATCATCCGGTTTTAAAGAAGGCCGATTAAAGGTATCTGGCGAAACATAATCATCTGAAGATTTAATTGTCTTATTGTAAAATCGAACCGCACTTCCCCAGATTGCGTCTAGTTCAGATTTTTCTAATGGCGGTTCACATCTGGATGCCTGCTCATCAAAACCATTTCTTGCTTCTTGTGTAACTCCTAATCTTTTAAGAATTTTAGCTGCAAAAACTGACATGGTTGAATTTCGACTTCCTTCTCTGATAGGATCTTTAGGTGGTCTATAAAAGTCAGCATCAAAATCTTCTTCTACTTCTTGAACTAAATCTTCGTCGATAGTCATCCATGAATCATTCCATATAACTTTCGCTTTCGGATTACCAAAGAAGAACCTTGCAGCATCTTTTGCATTATCATCAAAAAATTGATACCTATTCGTGAGCTCTTCTTTCATTGCAACATAAGCTTCCATATCGTTCGTTTCATTAATTGGGAAATAAATATGAAACTTTGGACGTGCTATCATGGCACCCTTAGACAACATATGATTTCTGCTAGTAACCAAAGCAAAGTCATAATCAATAAAGATTTCTTTAATGTTCTCTTCTGTAATCCACTCGTCAGGGTTATCAGTCTTATCATTATCAATGTCCATGACAATAACATCTGATTTTATAAAATTTGAGTTTGAGCGAGTGTGATTGGTAAACTCTGCACCTACATGATCGTATTGAACTACATTCAATAATGATTTATCATCTGTTATTCTGACTTTAATGGGATATACAGTACTTGTTTGGATACCTGTCTTTCCAGAATGACATAACGAAAATTGCATCCGCAACTCCTCCTTAATCTGCTAAAAAATCGAGATTCTATTTCTCTTTATATCTTTATAGGTAAAATTTACCTGCTATTTTCCGGTTCAGTAGAGATTTATTTCAAAAAAAAATTACTCTTCCTTTATATGTCAAAGGGAGAGTTTTCTTTGTTTTAAATTTTTTTATTAATTTTTTTAAAAAAACCGGAATTCAATCATCTCATTTTACCTATACAGGTGTAAGAATTAGAAATCGAATAGAAAAATATTTTTGAAATCCGGAAATTCTAAAGTGATTCTTACCTATAAAGATAGGAGGATGTGAAATGACAAAAGAACAATTGATTGAACACGATGAACAATTAGTAGATACACTAACTGCCATCAGTGTTATCTCAAAACAACTAGCTAAAAAAATTAAAGAGGACGAACAATATGAGCAAAATGAAACAACTGAATGACTTATTAAATGAGATGAAGGAATCAGCAAAGTACCAATTAAGAATTATAGAGGAGTTTCAAGAACTACTGTCTGAGGAAAACACTTCTTCAAGTCACGAAAAAGTTATGGAAGAACCAAGACATGTTACTCTTGAAGAACTACGTGGTGTGCTTGCTACAAAGCTAGTGAAGGATTTAAAGATGAGATTCGAGCTTTGCTAAAAGCTTATGGTGCTGATTCACTTTCAAAATTAGATCCTAAAAACTACTCAGCTTTAATGGAAGAGGCTGGAGGTATTGGTATTGACTAATCATGCTGTATTATCTGCTTCTGCATCACATCGTTGGTTGAACTGCCCACCTTCCGTTCGGTTAACTGAAGATATGCCAGATGTAAACTCTGAGTTTGCCCTTGAAGGTACGGATGCTCACGAGTTATGTGCTTATCTAGTCGAGAAAGCTTTAGGTAGGAATGCGCGTGATCCAACTGAGGATTTAGCATTTTACAATCATGAAATGCAGGATTGCGCAGAAGAATACTGCAATTATGTCATGGAACAAATCGAGAAAGCCAGAGGCTACTCACGTGACCCTACAGTTCTTGTCGAACAACGACTGGACTTTTCTAAGTGGGTACCTGAAGGATTTGGAACTGGAGATTGCCTTATTGTGGCAGACGGACTTCTTCAGGTTATTGATTATAAGCACGGACTTGGTGTTCTAGTTGATGCAGACTATAACCCGCAAATGATGTGTTATGCACTTGGTGCTCTTGAGATGTTTGACGGTCTTTATGATTTTGATAAAGTTACCATGACTATCTTTCAACCACGAAAACATAACATATCTACCTTTGAGATAGAAAAGACTGAGTTGCTTAAATGGGCTGAAAATGTACTCGCTCCAAAAGCTGAACTTGCATTCAAAGGTGAGGGAGATATGCAGTCTGGTAAACACTGCCAATTCTGTAAACTAAAGAATATCTGTCGCAAACGTTCGGAGGATAATTTGGCTCTTGCCAAGATGGAGTTTGCAAATCCAGCTACTCTTGATAACGAGGACATTGCAGAGATTTTGCCTAAACTAGACTTGTTGATTTCATGGGCAAACGACATCAAAGCTTATGCATTAAATCAAGCCACAGATGGATATCCTATCCCAGGATACAAACTGGTTGAAGGTCGCTCAGTTCGTAAATTCTCAGATGAGTCAGCCGTTAGCCAAGCTGTGATTGAAGCAGGCTATGATCCTTATGAGAAGAAGCTGCTCACTATCACTGCCATGACAAAGTTACTTGGCAAGAAAACTTTTAACGACCTACTTGGTGGTCTCGTAATAAAACCAAGTGGTAAACCAACACTCGTTCCAATTGACGATAGCCGTCAAGAGATGAACCTAGCAAAAAATGAATTTAAAGAGGAATAACTATATGACAACTAAAGTAATTACAGGACCAAACACTCGCTTCAGCTACTTAAATGCCAACGAACCAAAATCTATCAATGGTAGCACTCCCAAGTATAGTGCCTCACTCATTATTCCAAAAGAGGATACTGTCACCATTAACAAGATTAAAGCAGCCATTGAGCAAGCTTACAAAGAAGGTGAGTCAAAACTCAAAGGCAATGGCAAATCTGTACCTGCATTATCTACTCTGAAAACTCCACTTCGTGACGGTGACCTTGAACGCCCTGATGATGAAGCATACAAAAATGCTTACTTCGTAAATGCTAACTCTCCGCATAAACCTGGTGTGGTTGATGGCAATCGTCAAGAAATCATTGATACTTCAGAATTGTACTCAGGTATCTACGGTCGTGCTTCTATTACCTTCTATGCTTTCAATTCTAATGGCAACAAAGGTATTGCTTGCGGTTTGAATAACTTACAAAAATTACGTGATGGTGAGCCGCTCGGAGGACGCACTCGTGCTGAGGATGATTTTGCGACTGAAGATGATGATGACTTTTTGAACTAGAAATGGAGAATTAGATTGATGATGTATACTATTTTAACTTGTACAATTATGGGACTTTGGGTGCTTATCGGACTATACTTCGGGTATATGACTATTAGAGATGATATTCGAAATGAATTGGAACGAAAGGCGAAGCAAAATAAAGAAAAACTTAGCCAAACACCACTCAGTCGAAAAAATAAATAGAACTTTAGGTGGCAGTACTTCTGTCACCTTTTTCAGAAAGGACGTACTATGCCAATTAAAGAACTCAGCATTGACATCGAAACCTATTGTGAGATTGACCTACGAAAATCTGGTGTCTATCGCTATGCGGAAGATGACAGTTTTGAAATCCTTTTGTTTGCTGTATCTGTCAATAATAGACCAGTGACTGTTTACGACTTAACTAAGGAGAAGTTACCACAAGATATTCTTGAAGCTTTAGTAAACGATAATGTTATCAAATGGGCTTTCAACGCTTCATTTGAACGAATTTGTCTATCCAACTGGCTCAAGAAACTTCATCCCGAATTGTTATCAGATGGATTTCTCTCACCAATTTCATGGAGGTGTAGCATGATTTGGTCAGCCTATTTAGGACTTCCACTCTCCCTTGAGGGAGTTGGAACAGTTCTCAAACTCAAAGACCAAAAGATGAGAGAGGGGACTGACCTCATTCGCTACTTCTGCGTACCTTGTAAGCAGACGAAAATTAACGGTGGACGGACACGTAACCTCCCTCATCACGCGCCTGACAAGTGGTCTACTTTTATCGATTACAACAGACGTGATGTTGAGGTCGAATTGGCCATCAAGGAACGGCTAAAAAACTTCCCAGTACCTGCCTTTATGTGGGATGAGTACCACCAAGATCAGATTATCAATGACCGTGGAATTGGTATTGACATTGACTTTGTTCAGTCGGCTATCAAAATTGATTCAGAGAGCAAAGCTAAAATCCAAGAAGAACTAAAAACCTTAACAGGCCTTGAAAATCCCAACTCTGTTCTGCAGATGATTGGCTGGTTACGAGAACACGAAGTAGCAACAGATTCTCTAGACAAAAAAGCTGTGAAAGAACTTCTCAAAACAGTTGATGAAACAACTGCTCAAGTTCTCAAACTTCGTCAGCAAGCTACCAAATCAAGTGTTTCCAAATACCAAGCGATGATGAACTGTGTTTGTAAGGACGGTCGAGCAAGAGGAATGTTTCAATTTTACGGAGCTAACCGTACAGGTCGATGGGCTGGCCGTTTGGTACAACTTCAGAATCTACCTCAGAACCACCTTTCTGACCTAGAGGAAGCTAGAAAACTTTTTAGAACTGGTGACTTAGAAGCTACTGAGCTACTCTATGACACTCAAGATACCTTATCGCAACTAATACGTACTGCTTTCGTTCCAAGTGAAGGAAAGAAATTCATTGTTTGCGACTTTTCAGCTATCGAAGCTCGTGTACTGTCCCACTTAGCTGGTGAGAGATGGCGTAGTAAGGTATTTGAACAAGGGAAAGACATCTACTGTATGTCTGCCTCACAAATGTTTGGTGTGCCTGTTGAGAAGCATGGACAAAATTCTGATCTAAGGCAAAAGGGAAAAATTGCGGAGCTTGCTTGTGGCTATGGTGGTTCAGTCGGTGCACTCAAAGCCATGGGAGCACTTGATATGGGACTAACTGAGAAAGAACTCCAACCACTAGTAAACTCTTGGCGTCAGGCAAATCCCAATATCGTTCTCTTCTGGTGGGATGTCGATAATGCCGTAAAGACTGCTGTAAAGGACCTAATTCCAACATCTGTTCATAACATTCAATTTGAAGTTAAAGTGGCATTTTGTTCATCAGCCTTCCTTCTGGTCGTAAACTATCTTATATCAAGCCAAGAATTACCGAGAACCAGTTCGGTGGAGAGTCTGTCACATACGAAGGAACTGGAACTGCCAAACGTTGGGAGAGGTTAGAAAGTTATGGTCCAAAATTTGTGGAAAACATAGTCCAAGCTATCAGTCGTGACATACTTGCCTATTCCTTAAAACTGCTGAACGAGTTCAAGATTGTAGGACATGTACATGATGAAGTAATAATCGAATGTCCAATGGAACAAAAACTTGATGAAATTGAAGCGTTGATGGGTAATGCGCCAGACTGGTTGTCTGATATTAACCTTCGTGCCGACGGATACGAATGCTTATTCTATCAGAAAGATTAGCAAAAAATCACCACCTCAAGTCGAGATGGTGATTTCCAATTATTGATTTAGTTCATTATAGACCTCCTTTGCCATTGCTTGTGCTTTCTTAATAGCAGCATATCCTTGGGTCTTTTTCAGACCAAGTTTTTCAATGATCTCTTGTTTACTAATCGTGATATCTTGGTAGATTAGCTTTAGGATTTTACCGTACTTTTCATTACGTTGGTATACAACATCAATCAATTCTTCTAGTGTTTCAATAAGCATCAGTTTCTCCTCGTGAGAAGGGATTCCAGTTGGATCGTAGCCAAATTTCTCATCATTATCCATTTTATCGAACATCTCATCTAAAGATAAATCATCATGCTTTCCTTTAGAATGACGGCTCAAGTATTCATTGGTATCCATGTTAAAGACACGAAGGGCATTCGCAAACTCATCTCGTTCAATAGGTACAAATCCAACAAGAATTCGCTTGCCATAAATGTTAAAAGTTTAAGATTATCTCGATTTACATCCTTGTTAACTAGCATCGCTCTATCTCTAATTACGAATGGAGCTAGTACTTGTGAATCAGTAGGTTTTACACCATTATAAGACTTTTCACTTTGATAGCGATCTGGAGTGTATTTTGAGTTTCGATTTTGTTCATTAATTGACATGTCTTGTCACCTATTCCTTCGTTCACAAAGGAATTGGACATGCCAAAAGAACTATTAAATTTTATTTCTGACCACATCAGCAGTTCCTTTGCTAAATCATGGTCAGCTGGCTTTATAGCTGAACTGCTATTTCTTAAAGACACAGTTAAAGCCGATAACGTAGGAAAAATTCCTCGTTACAAAGTATCTTTAAGAAGACATTAGAATGTAGGATTAATCTTTACAGTATTAGTATAGAACATTAAAACTATTAAAAATAGGTAGTCTAGACTTCCGTAGCTAAACCCTATTGGTTATAATGTTTTTAATAAGATAAAGCCTTGAAATAATCAATTAATGAGCAAAAAGCGGAAATTGAATCTCCGCTTTTTTGATAAAAAAATAAGACCATCATAAATTTGATGGTCTATAGTGTCTTCATTTGTGCTGCTTGTAATATTGTATTAATTTCAGCTAATGGTTTGTAATAACTTGTCGTTAGTAACATTTTATAAACTTGATGCTGGTGAATTTTAGTTAATTTATGTCCCGCCTTTTCAAGCATATCCTCACTAATAGGTAGCATAAGTTTTAAAGCAAAACAAAATGCCAATGCTAACTCAAGCCTAGGTAGATTATCTTCTTTGGTTTCATAATCTCTTAGAGTTCTGTCCGTAATACCAACAATTTTAGCCAATAATGGTTGAGAGCATTTTTTTCGCTCTCTATGTCTTCGTAATGTCCCTGAAAATTCAAAAGGTAATTCCTTTAATAAATCAGAAATATTTTTTGAAAGTTTCACCATTTCTAAAGGTGGTAACTGATCCATTAAGCTCGGATTCTGTAAAATCTCCACAAAGTCAGCTTTTATTTCGCTCTCTCTTGTGACCCCACGATTTAATACATAATCATAATAGTCTTCATCAGAGATGGCAGTAAATTTCTTAGATTTTACCTTGAAAAGGAGACAACATTCATCCATATGTTCATAAGCATAATCAGTCATAACTGGGCCATCTTTTGTCATGGAAATATATTTTTTATCTTTTAAACAAAGATGGTTATCAATGTAAAGAAACTTATTTCCATCGATGATTTTTCTGAATGATTCATTGAAACAATACTCAAAACATAAATCATTCGATGTGATTGTATAGCTACTTCCATTATCAAAAGCTTCAAGCTCAAAAGCGAAATTGTGCATATACCTATCATCTAAGTAATTGTAAACTCCATTTGCTTCTTTGAATCCCAAGTCAATCATTCTAATTTTTGCTGCCTGCTTGGATACATTAAAGAATTCAGCAAGTTCATCAACCACTTCACGTACAAGTTCAGAGCGACTGATATCAGGATTCACTAAGGTTAAAGTTCGAAATAACTCTCTAATCTTAATTTCGTTTGAACTTTTGGCATAAGGATTCGAGGAGCAATCCCATTAGCATGCCACTCCATCCAATCAAGTGGAGACCACATGCTAGAATCTGCTTGATTTTCCTCTGTCCAACTACTAGATACCGAGTGTCTGTTATCAAGTATCATTCTTACTTCGTGAAATACTTTATGTAATTCCCAGTGCACACACTCATGAATTACTGTATTATTGAAAGAACCAACATTTCTCTTATAGACAACATCTTTATCTACCAAGATACTTCCTTTGTTAAAAGGCTTAGAGACAGGTTGGTCATTTTCAATCACCTCTACTTTAGTATCTTTAAAAACCATTTTTCCAAAAACTGAGTCGTCTAATGTTAACTTCTCTCGATGTATTGAAAGTCCCATCTCCGCTACGATTAACTCAACTGGTATAGGAGTTGGTTGCCTAAGTGCTACAGGATAATATTTCTTTAGAAATGATTCTGCAATGTTATCAAATTCTTTCTTAGGGATGTACGGAACCCAATCCCTACTAAGCATCAAATTTCTATTTTTTTTTTTATATTGGTCAGATTTAAACTCTGCGTTGTAAATATTAAAGACCTTTATACCTGAATCAAGCTCCATATCTACATAGACTGAAACGTACTTCGATTTCGTATCAAGTTCCATTTCCCCTTTGATGTACTGACGAACAATAACATCCGCAATCACAATAATTTCAAGTTTCAGTTTAGAATTATCAACTACTTCATAGTAAATCTTATAAAGTTCGAAATCATCAAACTCAATATATCCATTTGGTTCAGGTACCATGTATGTAGATAAATCAGTATTATCCTTATTATTGAAAATGAAACCTCTAACAGTTTTTATGATTAAATCCTGGTAAGTATCAAAAATATATTTATCGAACACTAGTTACCTCCGAGAACACTTACAATTATTTTCTAGAAAATTATACCACATTTTGCAAGCGCTTATAAACTATGATATAATTAATTGGAATTAACTCATTGGGAGGTATAAATGCTAAAGAATTTAAAAAAATTTCTACTCAAAGAAATCCCCAAAAAGATAAGCGAGCATGATTTGAACAGTTACGAAAATTTTTGGAAAAAAATGATTGAGGATCACATTTCTGACATTATCGAAGAATATCTTAGAAATAAAAAAATTAAATTCAAATCCTATAGAGCCCCCAATAAAAAAATTATTTTTCCCGATCTTACTCTAACTATAAGAGGTAATAAGTATGCATTAGAGTATAAATGTGGTCTATATAACAAATCAGGTACTTTTTATTACTGAACCTGCTAATGATTTAGGGACTCTTAATTCTTACACTAAGAAAAATCGATGAATTCAATAACAATATCTTTTGTATATTCGTAAAATATTCTATTGACAATAATTCCATCATTACTATCGATAATATTTATATTGATTATTTGTATAAATTTGTAGGAAGAAGAAATGAAAAAAATCTAAAATATTGACAAAATACCGTGAAAAGGATGGCAATCTAAGACCCAAAAAAATTGGGAGGATTTTGATAATTCTACCTCTTATTTCAACTCACTTGAAGAGTTTAGGAAGGCCTTACTTCTCACACAAAAATATAGATCTCTGCAATTAATATTAAAAAATTTGGAAACTTTATCTACTGACGAATTATTAGATATCAAAGCAAGTATAGATCACTTTATTAAAACAAAGCAAAACTAGAATAATTTTTTAGGAGTAATCAACATGGACAATATCGAAACTATTGAAGAACTTTTCCAATTGACCCAAGAAAGACTTGTTGGACAAGCAGGTGCAATTTCAATTACGTTTGCAAATCGAGCGCATATTTATTCTGGAAATGATGTTATTGGTAACTGCTTACAAGAATGGCTTCCTAGTTGGTTCACATTCCTTGGTGTAGATATACAGCCAGGTGCTCATACACAAGAGTTTCCTGATTTGTAGCAAATTTTAATGGAAATCCTATTGATGTAGAAGTTAAAGCATGGAATATAAATAATGCTCCAGCATTTGATTTAGCAAATTTTTTTAGCTTTCTCGATACTACTTTTACTGAACCTGGAAAATTAAATGCACGATACTTTATTTTAGGTTACAGGCCTGCAAATGATGGTTTTACACAAGGTTTTACGCTAGAGAGGGTTTACCTCAAACATATTTGGGAGATTACTAACAACACTAGAAATTACCCTATCGGACTTCAGGTAAAACGTGGAAATCCATATGCGATGAGACCTAGTAATTTCTATAGAAATGAAGACAATCATTTTGAAAATATTTTCGAGTTTGTTGAAGCTGTTGCAGATGCATACAGACATTTTGAGCATGTATCTGATTTACCATTTACACCAGACGAATGGTACGAAAGAGTGATGAGTTATTTATAGTATCCTAAAATGAAAATAGAGTATGCTAACAAGTCATACTCTATTTTTTTTATAGGTTTCTAATAATTTATTCGATACTGCTTTTATTACTGGGACACATACTGTATTACCTAGTAAGTCAAATGCCTCACTTTCTTTTAGGAAACTGAGGTCATAATTATCTGGGAAACCAAATAATCGTAGACCTTCATTTACCGTTAAAGGTCGAATACCATTAAGTACAGGAACAGCAAGTTTATGAACATCTGTTGCTACTAAGGTTGGTGTTGTATCATAGGGCGATAGGATTTTTGTAAATTCAAAAGAAAGCTTACCGGTTACTATATTGTAACCTTTTTCTAGGGTTTCGTCTGGAACTCGTTTATTACCTTCAAGTTTTTTAGGATGTTCAAAACTTAAATATCCTTTTTTTACAAGATCATCTAGCATATCTGTAAGATTAGGTGAGTTAAAAAAAGTGGAAATCATATCCGATGTTAGCGGCATCCCATCCATCCATTTAATGCCAATTATTTCAGCCCATTTTTTATTTCTTCTTTGTTTTTAATAAATTGTCTAATAAAGCTGCCTGTTCCTCCGATATTTCGCCTTTAAGACCTATATCCCAACTATGTATATTATTTTTCCCCACCTCGTTTATCCTTTATCGCTTTACCATACACACTCTTCAAATCGTATTTTTGATAGTAATTTTTTTGGAAAAGTCACTATCAATTGGTGGAGTATTAAAGTCAATCACATCCTGAAGTACTGAATGAGAATATTCGAAATTTTCCAATGTCTCAATAGTATTAGATTTAAACCCAATTATGTAAATTCTTTTCCTAGATTGAGCTAAACCAAAGTCCTTACCATTCAAAACACTGTAACTTATTGAGTAACCCAAATCTGCCAAAGTCCGAGTAATAACTTTAAAAGTATTACCTTTATCGTGATTCACTAAGCCTTCCACATTTTCCAAAACAAATCCTAAGGGTTTTTTCTCCAATAGTATTTTTGCTATATCAAAAAATAATGTTCCCCTCGTATCTTGAAAACCTAGACCTAATCCTGCTTGTGAAAATGCTTGACATGGGAAGCCAGCTAATAGAAAATCAAAATTCGGTAAGTTTGATGGATTTAATTTAGTTATATCACATTCAGGATTATGACCGAAATTATTAGTGTATGCCTTTATCGCAGCAGGCTTGATGTCGCTAGAAAACACACATTTTCCAACCAATCCATGTTCCTGCAATGCTTGCTCAAAGCCAATTCTGATACCTCCAAGACCACTAAATAAATCAATGAAGGTCACTTCACCTTTATTTCTGACAAGCTTTTGTTCTACTTCTTTAATACCAATACCAATCAATTCTCTACATTTTTGAGAAAAAGTTGAACTGTTTGGCAAAGGTAAACTATCTATCCTTTCAGAATCCTCATCGCTTAGATATATAGTATACGCTTTTCTCTTATTAGAAATCGACTTTCTTCCTGCTCCTTTTCTCGGACCACCATGCATAATGTCACCTTCTTTAATATTCATTGTGTAAACATAATATCACAAAAACATTGTTTTTTCAAGTTTTTAAAATCCGAAAATTTATTCTAACTTTCTAGTTGAAATTATCTTACATTTTGATATAATTTTGTTAATTTATAAATTAACAAAAGGTGTAGACTAATGTTTTCAAAATTTCGTTTAAAAGCAAAAAGGGAAGAATTTGGTCTTTCTCAAACCAGTATTGCAATAGAGTTAGCGATAAGCCGTGTCGCATATAACCATTGGGAAAGTGGTAAAACTGTGCCTAATCAAAAACACCTCACCGCTTTATCTAAAATCCTAGATGTCCCTGTTACCTATTTTGAATCTGAATACAATATTGTCAATAACTATCTTCAGTTATCTCCTGACAATCAGATAAAGGCAGAGGAATATGTTGAGGAACTTCTACTTTCTCAACAAACCTCAAACGTCACTCCACTTTTCTCTGTCCAAGTACTATCAGATGTTCAACTGTCTGCTGGTCTTGGTGAGGGCTTCTTTGACGAGTTTGAAACTGAAATAGTCTACTCAGATGAGGAACAATACGGTTATGACATTGCAGCTTGGATTGAGGGAGATTCTATGGAAGCCTGTCTATAAGAGTGGCGAAGTCGCACTTATTCGTTCAAACGACTTCGACTATGATGGGGTTGTCTATGCTTTATCATGGAATGATGCTGTCTATATTAAAAAGCTTTACCGTGAAGATGATGGGTTCAGAATGGTTTCTTTGAATAAGGACTATCCAGATAAGTTCATCCCTTATGAGGATGAACCAAGAATTGTTGGTCTGGTTGTAGGCCACTTTATGCCTGTCGAGGGAGTGTAGTCATGAAATTAAAAGATATTTTAGAACTTGGAACATACGGTTTCAATCCTGATTGTAAAGTTGAAATCTTCAATATGGACAACTTTGAAGAGCGACTAGAGAATGAAAGTTTCGATGAAATTCTTATTCCTCAAAATGATGATGCAAAAATCTATCCTTACGCTTTTTTGATAGAAGATTCTATTTTAATTGCTATGACCGAGGAGGGTGACAATACCAATGAACGTTAAAGAAATGATTTACATAAAGGGCGAACGTATTATCTTTACTCCCGACAAGTTCGAATACGACATCACTGATTACATTGGAGAACTTATCGAAGAGCTAGAAAAACTCAAACGGAGATGATCCTATGGGCTATATCGACTACTCTATAGAACCTCAAAGTGACATAGCCTTCCTCGATATGAAGTCCTTTTACGCTTCGGTTGAATGTGTAGATAGAGGTTTGCATCCGCTCTATACATCATTATGCGTCATGAGCCGAGCAGATAACTCAGCAGGATTAATACTTGCTTCCTCTCCTATGTTTAAGAAAGTATTCGGAAAAGCAAATGTAGGGCGTTCCTACGACTTGCCTTTTGACGTAAACACTCGTAAATTCAGTTATCAGAATGCATGGAAGCAGGGCATTGAGGTAACACCCAAGTATAAATCTTTCATCGAACACTGGGCAATGCGTACACTCATTGTTCCTCCTCGTATGGACAGATATATCGAGAAGAATTTAGAGATTCAACATATCTTTCAAGACTACGCTGCTCCAGATGACATTCTCCCCTATTCAATCGATGAAGGCTTTATTGACCTTACTAGCTCACTTTCATACTTTATTTCTGATAAGTCAATGTCAAGGAAAGATAAGTTAGATAATGTTTCGGCAATGATTCAGAGAGATATTTATCGCAAAACAGGTATTATCTCAACTGTTGGAATGAGTAATTCCAACCCTCTTCTAGCTAAATTGGCTCTAGATAATGAAGCTAAGAAAACTGCTACTATGAGGGCTAACTGGTCATACCAAGATGTAGAATCCAAGGTATGGTCTATTCCAAAATTAACGGACTTTTGGGGTATTGGTAGTAAAACTGAGATTCATTTACAAAAACTTGGTATTCATTCAATCAAAGATCTAGCTAATTTCAATCCTGATATTCTCAAAAAAAGAATTCGGTAAAGTCGGTGTTCAACTTTGGTTTCACGCAAATGGAGTTGACGAGAGCAACGTCCATGACCCCTATAAACCAAAATCACGAGGATTGGGTAATTCTCAAGTACTTCCTAGAGATTACAAAACCCAAAGAGAAATTGAAATTGTATTAGCTGAAATGGCTGACCAGGTTGCTAACCGTCTTCGCTCGGCACATAAAAAAGCTACTGTCGTTTCTATTCATATTGGCTATTCTAGGACTGAGATGAAAAAATCAATAAATGCTCAGAAAAAGATTGACCCCGCAAATCTTCCAAAAACAATGGTTGGTCATGTACTTGAATTATTCCGAAAGAAATACAACTCTGGTGCAGTGAGACAAATCGGCGTATCTTATAGTGGCTTCGTAGATGAAAATTATACTCTACTATCACTATTTGACGATGTAGAACAAATTGAAAAAGAAAATAGACTTCAGACAGCAATCGATGTTGTCAGAGAACAGTTTGGTTTTTTGGCCATACAAAAAGGAACCGTCCTAACCAAAGGTTCCAGAAATATTGAACGTAGTAAACTTATCGGCGGTCATTCCGCTGGTGGATTGGAGGGATTAAAATGAAACAAGAAAAAAATACAGTACAATTTTCAGAAATCCGTAGCAAAGGATGTAATGATATTGAAATGCTTGAAAGATTTTTACATGGAATCGTTGAAACAGCAACTTCAAAACTTCGTCAGAGAAAACTCAAAACAACTGAAATATCGATACGACTAGTACATGCTAAATCTGAAAACCGATTACCATTGGAATTTACATTTAGCATTAAGCCAACAAGCTCATCTGTGATAATCTATACTGAGGTAATCAATCGCTTTAAAGAATGTTACACAGGTGGGGAGAATTCAAGGTTTTACGATTCAATTTGATAAAAAAATACCCTTGCCTCTGCATAGAAAAGGATTTGATATGATTGACCGTTCATATTTACCATTTCAATCAGCAAGAGAGTACCAGGATACAAAAGATGCAAAAAAATGGATGGGCTTTTTTTCCTATCTGAACATGCATCAGCACTCTCTGATGATACAAACAAAGTAACGTACATGTCTGACTTATCACTAGAGAAGAAATTATTACTCCTCAGTCAAGTATACGCCGGGCAGCTACGCACACGCATTCAAGTGATTGAAAAAAACAAGCGTGTTTCCTACACTGGAACAATACCAAGTCTGACCAAAGATTTCATTTTGATAAAAAAACTACAACAGGTCACATCAATTTGAAATTAAAAAGACATTATTAGTATTGAACTTGTCGAGGAGGTGCTCTATGAATCAGCTTGAGTTTCAGCGTAATCACCTACAAATGGACTATTATAGCGAGAGCTACCAAGATTTTTGAACGTGACTTCTACCGCTACTCTAACATGAATATTCCATTGACCTTCCTAACTGATGATATCCTAAAAAAACAATGGCGACTTCACGTAAGAATTACTTTGTCCTCAATAAGGAAAAGTCCAGAGATAACCGCGATCACTTCTTCATATTTGAAGTAAGTACCGTAGATGAGAATCCGCTAATCTATCATTATACATATAAAGAAAACTACAATATATTTAGCAGAAAAAAATAGGAGCAGTTCAATTGACTGTTCCTATTTTTTTAATATTCATAAAATCTAAAGTCTTTATACTCTTTAACAATGGAGTCGCCAACCAGAACAGACTATACTGACCAGCGACTACCTTAAATTTAATGTTTCAGATTTATTTTTCTTATCTCTAATTTCATAAACTACATCTGCTACATTTTCGAGTAATCGTTTATCGTGGGTGATAAACACGATAGTTCCGGTGTACTCCTTCATTAGTATTTCCAAAGCCTCTAAACTTGGTATGTCAAAGGAAGTTACTGGGTTCATCCATTATTAGGATGTTATATCTACCCATGAGCATTTTTAGCAAGCAACAATTTTATAATTTCTCCACCGCTTAAAAACAGATAAACTTTTTCCAATATCGTTCTGTTTGAACCCCATAGATGCTAGCACTGAACGAATTTCTGATATATTGTAGTCACAATCCTTCTGCATAAACTCCATAACATTCTGATTACTGTTGTACTTGTAACCATTCTGTGCAAAAGTAACCTATTTTTTTGCCTTAGGCGAAATAGAAATTCCTTCTTCATGGTTTAAGATCATTTGGATTAAAGTTGTTTTTTTCCGATTCCATTACCACCAGTTAACGCCACTTTTTGCTCCTAACGGAATTTGAAAAGATGCATTTTCAAACAGAGCCTTATCCCCAAATACTTTATTAATTTCTGCACCGACTATAGGGTATGGATTATGGAGCTCCAATGCTTTTACTTTTGCCTGAAACGAATTCTGCGAATGCCTTCCGGAGCTTCTACTTTTCCTAAGGCCGCAATCCTGTGCTCTAGGGTTTTAGCAGCATTATACATCTTTTTTTCCTTACTTCCTATTGATTTTTTTGATGAGCTAAACGCCCTCCGTCTTCAGTACTTTTTTTCTTTGAAGAACCTTTTTGCCTTCTGTTCTATTTTACGAGCCTGTTTTCGCTTTTTCCTCCGCAGCCCTTTCCAATCGGGCACGTTCCGCAATAAATTGTTCGTATTCTGCAGCTTGGCTCTTACGTTCTTCCTCTTTCTGACGAAGATAATCAGAATAGTTTCCCCAATACTCAGTGATTTTTGCCATCTTTCAGTTCCCATATTTTTATCTACTATTTCATCAAGAAAAATAGCGGTCATGGCTAATAACTAACAGTGCACCTGTAAAAATATTTTAGCTGTCCTATTAGAAAAATCAATTCCTTCACGGTCTAAATGGCTCGTAGGTTCATCCGCTAAAATACCATGAACCTGTGCCGATAAGGCCTGTGCTATTTTTAAGCCTTGTTTCTTCACCACCGCTCATAGTCTGTATATTTAATTGCTCAACACCTAGCTTGCCTACAAGTGCAAAAATCTTTTTTTCCTCCTGCAGAGTTACTTCGTCCAACTGGGGAATATAGGCAAGTTCACCCAGACGATTCATTTTACATCCTGGGGGAGTTAATTCTCCTAAAAAGTACCCTGAGTAAAGTGCTTTTTTTCCAGCACCATTTGCTCCTACTAAACCAATACGGTCATAATCATATACTTCTAATTCATTTTATATCTAAAACATCGCGTCCTTTTGAATTCCACACGAATGTCTTTTTGCTTTTTAATATTAATTCCATAACATTTCCTCCTGTCTATAATCGCATGCTTTCATTTGCTTGTATGCAGGGAAAAACCCTGCGATTTTAGCAGGAAGAGTTATGAAAATAAGATACATAAATATTCCTCCAATATTGTTTTATTTTTAAATCTAATTTTTCTAACCTCAGTTATCATTTGGCAAACTATAGCAATGCCAATAATTAAAATACCTGATAGTAAAAAAACCAATGATTTACACCGATTTTTATCAGCAAAGAATCCAGAAAGAATTAACCCAATTGGCATAGCAAGTGACATGATACTTCCGATCAAAGAAAATACACGTCCTAAATATTCAGGCTTAATTTTTCTCCTGAAAAAGAGCTGTTTGCACACCGCTATAAAATAGCACTGAAAAGCCCCATTATTGCACAGCAAACTACGAATATTACAAATCCATTTTGGAGGAAGTATTCCCTGAAACGGCTAAACTGGTCCCCATTATAAAAAAAATGAACTTGTTATTAGTAATACATGCTTTTTCGAAGCCCCCTAATCTTCCTAATAATAAGCCTCCTGCTAGCATCCCAAATGCAAAGGAAATTTCCGTAATAGAAATATGCACAGGCGTTCCATTAAAGTGTTCCATGCTTATTAAAGGAAATAGTGCATTGATTGGCATATAAACAAAAGTATATAGTGTTCCTAAGAGTAATAAGGCAAACAATCCTTTGTTTTGTCTCAGAACCACAACTCCTTCTTTCATCTCCCTTATGAAATTTGGTTCTAAACTTTGCACTTGATTACCCAGCTTAGGTATACGTACAATTGCTACCGTAATAGATGCAATCACAGCACCCAATACGTCGATGGCAATAATAGCATTTTAAATCCCAAACGGAGTATAAAGAGTGCTGCAACTGCCGGACTAACAATATAGCTTATAGACTGCAAAGACTGACTATAGCCTGCGCATTTCGTTAGCTGTTCTTCTGGTACTAAAAGTGGTGTAACCGCATTGAGTGCTGGGGTATGAAAAGCTGTTCCAATGCTACGGATAAACAATACTATCATAATCATCCAGACAGGTAGCTCCATACAGAATGCAACAATAGCAAGCACTGCACCAGCTGCTGCGATAATTAAATCGACACCAATCATTATCTTCTTCCTATCATGACGATCCACTAGCACACCAATGGCAGGTCCCAAAATCGCATAGGGTAAAAAACCTACTAATGAAGCCATAGACAAGACCATCGCAGATCCTGTTTTTTCTGTAAGGTAAAAAATAATCGCCATTTGCAGGATGGCACTAGTGATTAATGATACTGCTTGCCCTGCCCATATTGCATAAAATTTTTCGTTTCCAATTGTTGTATTTTTTTCCATTTATATTATCTCCTGCATATTATTTTTGCTTGAATTTCTATTTTGAATAGCATTCTAGGCAATAAAAAAATGCAGGCCAAACCCCACAATGTGGCTTTTTGGTCTGCATACATACAATTTGGAAACATTCATATTAAAGACATAGTTAAATAAAGGTATAGTTAAATAACCAATATCCTCACCGTAACTAATGAATGCTCAATATCGTATAAATAAGCACAACAAAAAAAGCCTATCATCGGGTATAGATTCTGCTTTTTTTATTGCCAGCTTATCTTAAACGCATTGAGGCTGTCATAGTTTCGGTTATCCCTACATCTTTGTTTATATCAATTTATAGTATAACACAACAAGATGATATGTTCAATATAAAAGTTATGGAATGAGACTCATACTTCCAATTCGATGCCAGATTTAAAGGATATGACGAAGTTTTTCTTCATAGACTGTAACGCTCTGGATTATCTTCCTTAGTAGCAAGCGATTAGCTTTCACAAAATCTTCTGTTTGTAGTTTTAAAAATTCATCAGGATTTTTCTAACTCAACCTCAAAATATTTCATTTTACATTCCCTCATTTCATTTATTGATAAATTGAGTTTGCAAAAAAGAGTGGACAATTTTTGTCTACTCTTAACCTTTAAAATAGTTTTTTTTAATCGATTTGAAGTTGCCTAAATTATTACTTATTCGGTAAAATGAAGTATTGCTTTCAACAGATTTCCTTCAACTACACTTCACTTGATTCAAACAAGGTGGGTACGTTTCTATTCCCTCAAACTCCTTGTCAATGGAAATAAAAACGTACCCACAGTGTAAATGGAAATAGAATTTGAGAATTCCTAACTATCACTTCCACTCACTCCAAAAATTACTTACTCTAATACTTCCCCACCATAAAGCAAAAAGCCTTGCAATCAAGGCTTTTCATTATCCCTTTCGTTCAAAGGTTCTAGGCTTTTACGAGCAAAGCTACACACTCCACGTGATGCGTCTGCGGAAAAAGATCCACCGGCTGTACTTTCTTCAATTCATAGCCCAACTCTTGGTAGAGTTTGATATCCCGCGACATGGTTGCGACATTACAGGAGATATAGGCAATGCGGTCAGCTCCTGTTTGAGCGCTTGCTTTGATAAAGCTTTCGGTCAAGCCCTTGCGTGGTGGGTCGACCAGGATGGCAGTTGGTTGGATGCCTTCCTTGAGCCAAGTCTTCATGGCATTTTCTGCCGTATCACAGACATAGTGGGCATTGGTGATATTGTTTAATGTAGCATTCTTCTGGCTATTTTCTACTGCTTCTGGGATGACTTCGACACCATAAACTTCCTTAACATGTTTAGCGACAGATAAGCCAATGGTCCCGATTCCTGAGTAGGCATCGATCACCACATCCTCTTCTCTTAACTCTGCAAAATCAATAGCCGTTTGATAAAGTTTCTCTGCCATTTCAGTATTGACCTGGTAAAAGGCTGGTCCAGAGATTTGGAAATCATTACCCAACATCTGATCTGTAATGTAGTCTTGACCATAAAGCCTACGCCATTCTTTCCCGAAAATCGCATTGGTATTCTGGTCATTGATATTCTGCATAACAGACACAATTTCTGGAAATTGCTTGACAAGTTGTTCAATCACCTGTTCAACTCGGAAAACTTTAGGACGAGTCGTCACCAAAATAACCATGATTTGACCTGAATGATGTCCACGACGAACGACAAGGTTACGAATCAATCCTGACTGTTCATTCTCATCATAGGCTTTTAAGTCATAACGACGAAGCAAATCACGTAAAGCCACAATAACTTGGTCAATGATTGGATCCTGGATGTAAAAATCTTCCAACGGCATCAGGTCATGAGAATTCTTACGGAAAAAACCAGTCTCCAGAACACCATTGACACGACGAACAGGAACCTGAGCCTTGTTACGATACTTGACAGGATTTTCCATGCCAAGAGTATCTGCGACCTCTACATCCGTGATTCCAGCAATCTTATAAAGGCTGTCTTTTACTTGCTTGGTTTTAAATTTGAGTTGCTCTGGATAAGCTAGATGTCCCAAGTCAGCAATGCCTGAACGTAGGTAAGCCAAATCTAAGTCTTGATTACGATGTGAAGATTGCGTAAGGTATTCCTCGACTTTACCAAAGCCAATCTTCTTGTTGACTTTAAGGACACGCATGAGGATTTTCTCAGTCGGTAGAGCATTCTCTACAAAAAAGACCAAGCCATCTACCTTGGCAACTCCTGCTCCTTCATGGGTCAGATCGACAATCTCTACTTCTACAATATCATTTTTCTTTAACATAATTTTCACTTTCTATCAGCCGACAAAAAAAAGACGGCAACTGTTCTGTTACCATCTATTATACCATGAATTACCCTAAGCACCAAAACTCTTGAAAAAGTTTACAATTGCTTGCCAAATAGCACTGAGGATATTGCCACCGTCTTGAATAGCTTTATTAGCATCAAAGTTAAGGTCGATATTGCTAAAACTATCTCCTGCTTGCGCAACGATACTTTGTTTCAGATCCTTTAAAGTCTTTGTGAAATCTTCGTTATTGAGAATATCGCTCTTGGAAAGATTGAAGGCAAAGTTGATGATGATATTGACTTGGTTCCCTGTTATAACCTGATCCAGCTTATAATTTTTCAATGTATCTTCAACAATCTTACGAACATCATCTTCAGTAAGCTCACCCTTAGACTCTTTGGCTTTAGCGATAGCAGATTTGATATCGGCAAGGGCCACATTGAGTTTATTAGCATCATAGCCTGATTTGTCCTTGTTTTCATCGTTGATGTCTGACAAGGCTTTTAATTCCTCCTGAGCCAAGTTTTTGTTTTCCTGAGGTAACTGAACACCATTAGACTCAAGAGAATAGTAAATACCTGCTAAGGCACTTTCACCAGTAACTGGAATTGAGTGCCGCAACGGTGATACGCGCGTGCTCCACACCCAAGGTAACAGCCGCATTACGGTACATATCTTGCGTTACTTTAGTAATATTTTCAGGTGTCTCAATCTTGACCTCAAGTGGAGATTTTTTTCTCCTAATTTTTTGAATTTTTTTGCAGATGAATAGAGCTGGAGACTAGAGTCATTGGCGACGTTCATAATCTTTGAGTAGACATCTGGCGTCATAGTCTTCAGTTCTTTGGTATCTGTAGAGGCGTTATAGCCGAGTTTTTTAAGTGTTTGATTTTTTTGATCCTCTGTTAATGAAGAACCCAAGACGTACTCAGGTTGAACATAAGTTTCATCAATTACTTTTTGAACATCAGTGGCTGCTTGAGCGCTTTGCAGTGTTGCAACCGCCAAAAGAACAGCAGCACTCGTCAGAAAGAATTTCTTTCTCATTGGACGCTCCTCCTTTTCCTATCTAGCATACCTTACAAAACTTAAAAAAGCCTTATACAATTACCAACTCATATTGAATAAAATTATCACACAGTTTAGAGTACAAAAAAGAGAAGAACAAAATAGTCTTCTCTAATCTTTTATACAAGTGATTTACTCATAAAAATTTTTTGTTCAACTAAATTTTTAATCTAGTCTTCTTTTTTCTTACGAGAGAATCCAAATAGTGTAGCTACCATACCAAGGAGACCTAGTCCAGTAATTACTGAGTTTGAATCTGTACCAGTATTTGGTAATTCGCGAACTACTTTTTCAGGATCCAAATGCTTAGGCTCTGGTTTTGATCCAGGAGTTGGATTTGTCGGAACTTCTGGTTTTGGTCTAGGAATTGGATCTGTCGGAACTTCTGGTTTTGGCCCAGGAATTGGTACTGTCGGAGTTTCTGGTTTATTTGGTACGTAGATGATTGGGGTGTCCTCTCCTGGGTTTGTTGGAAGATTTGGAATCTCCTTACCTGGTTCCACTGGTTGACCTGGTTTCGTTGGATCGTTTGGATCTGGCAAGTATGGTTTGTAGCCTGGTACATTCGGCACAAGTGGTTTACTTGGCTTAGTTGGATCGTTTGGATCATTCGGATACTTCACTTTTGGAGTATCTGGGAATTTCGGATCATCAGATTTTGGCACCAAGTTTCCAAGTGGTTGGTAAGTTACCTTGTCAGTGGCCTCTGACTGATCTGGAGTTACCACTTTCGATCCAGCTTCTGCCTTGTCAGCGTAGTAACCTGTAACAACAGGAACCGTTACCTTGCCATAGGTATGGCTTGATTGATCCCATGTAGTCGTTCCATCTGCTTGTTTTTTCTTACCAGTAAACGTAAAGTCACTTTGAACATCTGGAGCTGGCGTAGCTGTTCCTGCACCTTCAAAGGTTACCGTTTGTTTGGTTGGTTTTGTGACTTTATCCACGATTGGTACGTAGATGATCGGAGTATCATCACCTGGATTTGTTGGAAGGTTTGGAAGCTCCTTACCTGGTTCTACTGGTTTATCTGTATCTGGTTTCGTTGGATCGTTTGGATCTGGCAAGTATGGTTTATACCCTGGAACATTCGGCACAACTGGTCTACTTGGCTTGGTTGGATCGTTTGGATCATTCGGATACTTGACTTTTGGAGTATCTGGGAAGTTCGGATCGTCAGATTTTGGCACCAAATTTCCAAGTGGTTTGTAAGTTACCTTGTCAGTCGCCTCTGGCTGATCTGGAGTTACTACTTTTGAGCCAGCTTCTGTCTTATCTGCGTAGAATCCTGTAACTACTGGAACAGTAACCTTGCGATAAGTATGGCTTGTTTGATCCCATGTAATCGTTCCATCTGCTTGTTTTTTCTTACCAGTGAACGTAAAGTCACTTTGAACATCTGGAGCTGGGGTATCTGTACCCGCACCTTCAAAGGTTACCGTTTGTTTGGTTGGTTTTGTGACTTTATCCACGATTGGTACGTAGATGATCGGAGTATCATCACCTGGATTTGTTGGAAGGTTTGGAAGCTCCTTACCTGGTTCTACTGGTTTATCTGTATCTGGTTTCGTTGGATCGTTTGGATCTGGCAAGTATGGTTTATACCCTGGAACATTCGGCACAACTGGTCTACTTGGCTTGGTTGGATCGTTTGGATCATTCGGATACTTGACTTTTGGAGTATCTGGGAAGTTCGGATCGTCAGATTTTGGCACCAAAATTTCCAAGTGGTTTGTAAGTTACCTTGTCAGTCGCCTCTGGCTGATCTGGAGTTACTACTTTTGAGCCAGCTTCTGTCTTATCTGCGTAGAATCCTGTAACTACTGGAACAGTAACCTTGCGATAAGTATGGCTTGTTTGATCCCATGTAATCGTTCCATCTGCTTGTTTTTTCTTACCAGTGAACGTAAAGTCACTTTGAACATCTGGAGCTGGGGTATCTGTACCCGCACCTTCAAAGGTTACCGTTTGTTTGGTTGGTTTTGTGACTTTATCCACGATTGGTACGTAGATGATCGGAGTATCATCACCTGGATTTGTTGGAAGGTTTGGAAGCTCCTTACCTGGTTCTACTGGTTTATCTGTATCTGGTTTCGTTGGATCGTTTGGATCTGGCAAGTATGGTTTATACCCTGGAACATTCGGCACAACTGGTCTACTTGGCTTGGTTGGATCGTTTGGATCATTCGGATACTTGACTTTTGGAGTATCTGGGAAGTTCGGATCGTCAGATTTTGGCACCAAATTTCCAAGTGGTTTGTAAGTTACCTTGTCAGTCGCCTCTGGCTGATCTGGAGTTACTACTTTTGAGCCAGCTTCTGTCTTATCTGCGTAGAATCCTGTAACTACTGGAACAGTAACCTTGCCATAAGTATGGCTTGTTTGATCCCATGTCATCGTTCCATCTGCTTGTTTTTTCTTACCAGTGAACGTAAAGTCACTTTGAACATCTGGAGCTGGGGTATCTGTACCCGCACCTTCAAAGGTTACCGTTTGTTTGGTTGGTTTTGTGACTTTATCCACGATTGGTACGTAGACGATTGGGGTGTCCTCTCCTGGGTTTGTTGGAAGGTTTGGAAGTTCCTTACCTGGTTCTACTGGTTTATCTGTATCTGGTTTCGTTGGATCGTTTGGATTTGGCAAGTATGGTTTGTAGCCTGGTACATTTGGAACAATTGGCTTACGTGGCTTAGTTGGATCGTTTGGATCATTCGGATACTTCACTTTTGGAGTATCTGGGAATTTCGGATCATCAGATTTTGGCACCAAGCTTCCAAGTGGTTTGTAGATAACATGGTCTGTCACTTCTGGTTGATCTGGAGTTACAACTTTAGATCCAGCTTCTGCCTTATCAGCGTAGAATCCTGCAACTACTGGAACAGTAACCTTGCCATAAGTATGGCTTGATTGATCCCATGTCATCGTTCCATCTGCTTGTTTTTTCTTACCAGTAAACGTAAAGTCACTTTGAACATCTGGAGCTGGGGTATCTGTACCCGCACCTTCAAAGGTTACCGTTTGTTTGGTTGGTTTTGTGACTTTATCCACGATTGGTACGTAGACGATTGGGGTGTCCTCTCCTGGGTTTGTTGGAAGGTTTGGAAGTTCCTTACCTGGTTCTACTGGTTTATCTGTATCTGGTTTCGTTGGATCGTTTGGATTTGGCAAGTATGGTTTGTAGCCTGGTACATTTGGAACAATTGGCTTACGTGGCTTAGTTGGATCGTTTGGATCATTCGGATACTTCACTTTTGGAGTATCTGGGAATTTCGGATCATCAGATTTTGGCACCAAGCTTCCAAGTGGTTTGTAAGTTACCTTGTCAGTCGCTTCTGGCTGATCTGGAGTCACTACTTTTGAGCCAGCCTCTAGCTTATCTGCGTAGAATCCTGGAACTACTGGAACAGTAACCTTGCCATAAGTATGACTTGCTTGATCCCATGTAATACTTCCGTCTGCCTGTTTTTTCTTACCAGTGAACGTAAAGTCACTTTGAACATCTGGAGCTGGGGTATCTGTACCCGCACCTTCATAGGTTACCGTTTGTTTAGTTGATTTTGTGACCTTATCCACGATTGGAACGTAGATGATTGGGGTGTCTGAACCTGGATCTGTTGGAAGGTTTGGAAGCTCCTTACCTGGTTCTACTGGTTTATCTGTATCTGGTTTCGTTGGATCGTTTGGATCTGGCAAGTATGGTTTGTAGCCTGGTACATTTGGAACAATTGGCTTACGTGGCTTAGTTGGATCGTTTGGATCATTCGGATACTTCACTTTTGGAGTATCTGGGAATTTCGGATCGTCTGATTTTGGCACCAAGTTTCCAAGTGGTTTGTAAGTTACCTTGTCAGTCGCCTCTGGCTGATCTGGAGTTACTACTTTTGAGCCAGCTTCTGTCTTATCTGCGTAGAATCCTGTAACTACTGGAACAGTAACCTTGCCATAAGTATGGCTTGTTTGATCCCATGTCATCGTTCCATCTGCTTGTTTTTTCTTACCAGTGAACGTAAAGTCACTTTGAACATCTGGAGCTGGGGTATCTGTACCCGCACCTTCAAAGGTTACCGTTTGTTTGGTTGGTTTTGTGACTTTATCCACGATTGGTACGTAGACGATTGGGGTGTCCTCTCCTGGGTTTGTTGGAAGGTTTGGAAGTTCCTTACCTGGTTCTACTGGTTTATCTGTATCTGGTTTCGTTGGATCGTTTGGATTTGGCAAGTATGGTTTGTAGCCTGGTACATTTGGAACAATTGGCTTACGTGGCTTAGTTGGATCGTTTGGATCATTCGGATACTTCACTTTTTGGAGTATCTGGGAATTTCGGATCATCAGATTTTTGAGCACAAGCTTCCAAGTGGTTTGTAGATAACATGGTCTGTCACTTCTGGTTGATCTGGAGTTACAACTTTAGATCCAGCTTCTGCCTTATCAGCGTAGAATCCTGCAACTACTGGAACAGTAACCTTGCCATAAGTATGGCTTGATTGATCCCATGTCATCGTTCCATCTGCTTGTTTTTTCTTACCAGTAAACGTAAAGTCACTTTGAACATCTGGAGCTGGGGTATCTGTACCCGCACCTTCAAAAGGTTACCGTTTGTTTGGTTGGTTTTTGTGACTTTATCCACGATTGGTACGTAGACGATTGGGGTGTCCTCTCCTGGGTTTGTTGGAAGGTTTGGAAGTTCCTTACCTGGTTCTACTGGTTTATCTGTATCTGGTTTCGTTGGATCGTTTGGATTTGGCAAGTATGGTTTGTAGCCTGGTACATTTGGAACAATTGGCTTACGTGGCTTAGTTGGATCGTTTGGATCATTCGGATACTTCACTTTTGGAGTATCTGGGAATTTCGGATCATCAGATTTTGGCACCAAGCTTCCAAGTGGTTTGTAAGTTACCTTGTCAGTCGCTTCTGGCTGATCTGGAGTCACTACTTTTGAGCCAGCCTCTAGCTTATCTGCGTAGAATCCTGGAACTACTGGAACAGTAACCTTGCCATAAGTATGACTTGCTTGATCCCATGTAATACTTCCGTCTGCCTGTTTTTTCTTACCAGTGAACGTAAAGTCACTTTGAACATCTGGAGCTGGGGTATCTGTACCCGCACCTTCATAGGTTACCGTTTGTTTGGTTGGTTTTGTGACTTTATCCACGATTGGTACGTAGACGACTGGGGTGTCTGAACCTGGATCTGTTGGAAGGTTTGGAAGTTCCTTACCTGGTTCTACTGGTTTATCTGTATCTGGTTTCGTTGGATCGTTTGGATCTGGCAAGTATGGTTTGTAGCCTGGGACATTTGGCACAACTGGTCTACTTGGCTTGGTTGGATCGTTTGGATCATTCGGATACTTGACTTTTGGAGTATCTGGGAATTTCGGATCGTCAGATTTTGGCACCAAGTTTCCAAGTGGTTTATAAGTTACCTTATCAGTTGCCTCTGGCTGTTCTGGAGTTACTACTTTTGAGCCAGCTTCTGTCTTATCTGCGTAGAATCCTGCAACTACTGGAACAGTAACCTTGCCATAAGTATGGCTTGTTTGATCCCATGTAGTCGTTCCATCTGTTTGTTTTTTCTTACCAGTGAAAGTAAAGTCACTTTGAACATCTGGAGCTGGGGTATCTGTACCCGCACCTTCAAAGGTTACAGTTTGTTTAGTTAGTTTTGTGACCTTATCCACGATTGGTACGTAGATGATTGGGGTGTCACGTGAAATACGGTCTGGATCACTCTCGTCATTTGGCTCAATAGTTTTATCAACAATATTATAACCCCAAGCTTGTGGTTGTTCTTCCTTAATCTTGTATCCAGTAGGAGCATCAGGAATTTTTGTTTCCGCTGCTTGAGTTGGATCAGATGAATTATTCTTGTAAGTAACAGAATTTGAATTTTCAATCACTTTTCCAGATTCATCAACTTGAATAATTTTACCTAGTTTTTTATAAGTTACAGTATCAGTAGCATGTGGCTGGTCTGGTGTGACAGTCTTTTTACCTGCACTAGCTTTATCTGCATAATAACCTGTAACAACTGGTGTCGAAACTTCTCCATAAGTATATGATGTTTTTGCCCACGTTTTTTCATGTGTTTGATTATTTTCTTCACCTTTAAAGATGAAGTCGTCTTGCAGATTTTGTGGTGGATTGCTTGTTGCTCCAGTATAGCTTACAGTTTGACTAGTTTTTTGTTGAATCGAAGTAGAATCTTTTTCAAGAACAAGTCGATAGCGTGTTCCCGGAGCAAATTGGTTCCTACCATTACCAGCGATAGTAGGATCAATAGCATAGCTTCCATTAGCCTGACGAATAAGAGTAACTGTTTCTTTTTGGTTCAAAGACCATGTTGCACTACTAATCTTTGGAGCAGGATACTTAGCTAAAGCAGCTTCTAATTCATCTGGAGTTAGATAACCAGGATCAATAACCTCATCAGTGTGAATTTCACTATAATCGTATACGTCATCACTTGTTTGGCGATCAACATAGGCTTCTACTTTAGTAGGATCATCGCCTATTGTTTTAAGATGATAACCTGCAGGAATTTTTGGAAGTCCTGTTATAGCAGCGTCAGATGGATCTGGTATTGAAGTACCATCATCAGCAGTTAAGGTATTTTTGGTATTATTAAAGACCTTGTTAGATGTTTCTCCAGATATTGGATTTCCTTCGGAATCAACAAAACTAATTGTTCCTAGTTTCTTATAGTAAATATTTACAATCCGGGTGTCTTGCATCATCACCATAACGACTCTTTGACACGATAACATAATTGTAAGTCCAAGGAATATCAAACATATCGTTTTCAATTTTTAAACTGTTAATATCACGTCTAGTAACATATTGACCAGGTAAAACAGGAATATTTACAGATTTGAAACTTAAATTTTCGCCATCAACATCAGATGAATCCCATCCACTTGCTGGAGCTTCCCTGCGACTCCGTTTTTGTGGGGAATCTGTTGTTTCCTTATCAGCATTAGTCTCTTTTTTATCAGAAGGTTTAACGATTGTTTTTTCAACGTCTTTTGCTTCCTTATTTGCTTCATGAGCATCTGATTGTGTAATTTCAGACTTTTTTCTGCTAACTTCATCACGAGCAAGTTCTTCATTATTTTTTAAATCTTGCTCATTTGAATCACTAGCTTGAGCACTTTTATTATCCTGCTTTACTTCATGATTCTCTATCTTTTCTTCAGAAGACACTTGATCTTTTGACGCTTCCAATCTAGTTTCCACAGTTGTGGTAGCAGATTGTTCACTCTCAGTCTTTTCTTGAATACTTGTTTCAGCTACAGTTACAGTTTCTGATACAGCTATCTCATCAGCACTTGCAACCTGACCACTCAAAAAGAAGGCCGTCCCCAACAACACAGAAGCCAAGCCAAAACTATACTTCCGTAAGGAAAAACGTTGCCGTTCATTAAAATGAAATTTCATTATTATTCCCCCAATTATATTTATTTATAACAGTATATCACTATTATAATATTTTTTTCAAGTTTTTTTCTCATTATTTTTCATCTTTAATATTCGTATTTTTTTATATATAATCTCGTTTTTCAGTCTGAAATCATGTGATTTTTTTAACAAATATACTTAACGTTATAGTATTTATGTATCTTCAAAGTTATTAAATTATTAGCATGACATTTACATCCTGTTTCAGATTATTTATTTATCGGAGATTCAATTTATAACCAAAAAAGACTTAGTTGCATTTAACTAAATCTTTTCACTTTTACTACTAGTATTATCTACGATTTAAAATAAATTAAAAAGTTTAATGATATAGAGATTCAATCTAACCTGCCTCGAATAATAGTAATTCCCCCCATCAACGTAGAGTTCAGCCCCGCTAAAGAGTGAAATAGGATTAAGGTAAGTGTAGGTTTTTCCAGTTGTATTTCCTAAAATTGGAGCAACTGTTTCTCGTGAGTATTGTTTGGCCAGGGCAAGTGTATTCTCTTTCCCGTTTTGAGCGATAAAATCGATATAAGCTGGACCAAAGTTATAAGCCTGTACAGCAGTCCAAACATCTACTCCTTTTTCTTGCGCTAAATAAAGATTTTCAGTCAAGGTTTGAATTCCCTGACGAATACTACTCCTATTGTCAGAAATTGTATTTGTAGTACCGCTAGCAGACTCACTGGACTGCATCACGTCACTTTCTTTACCTTTGGTTTCGGTATAAATCATGGCCAAGACTAGTTCTTCATTTGCTGGCGTATCTTGCTCACTTAAAACTTCTCGTACCAAGGATTGATAGGTCATGACCTGCTTAACATCCTGATACATGTGAAAAAGTTTATAGCCAGTAAATAATACAAGAACAAGTAGCAAGACCCTTCTTATAAATTTAAACATTATTTGCTTTGTATATCCTCGATGTTTTTGATTAAGATAGAGTAGGTTCCATTGTCATTTTGGATAAATTCTACCGACTCAGCATCTTGGTAAATATTATTGGGTACAATTAATTCAATCCCATTTGACAGAGAAAGCTTTTGGTTTTCAAATTTCTTTAATTGGCGACTTGCATCGATTTCATCAAACTGAACTGGCTCTGGCACTGCTTCTTTTACCTGATCAATAAAGCTAAGACGTGCAGTGAGATTGTTGTCAAAAAGTTCATTGGCCAGTTTTTCAGGAGACAATTCATTGCTTTCTTCAAGGTTATTGAAAATAGCAGACTTGACCTTAGATTGAAATTGAAAATCATCTGTATTAAATGTTTCAGCAATTCTCTGAGCTGTTTTTTCCAGTTCCTTGATTGACTTCTTAGGTGAAATTTTTGGCTGAGCCTGTATCAGATTCTCAGAAAAATAGTTCAAAAAAGTCCCGTTATACTTGATTCGTTTCTCAATCAGGTGATATTTTCGGCTTTGAAGATTGACCACCAAGGCCTCGTCAGCCCCTGTACCAAAACCTGGAAGATTGTTTTGAGTTAGCTTAATTGGATTGTCAACTTCTCCACCCAGATGAGTTAAGGTCTCACGCAGGGCAATTCGCAAGAAAGCGAAATGCTCCACACCTTCTTTCGAAAATTGCACAAAAATCAAGTCATTGGTCTTAAGATTTTCGGAAATGCTGAACTCTTCTTTCCAGAGGTTAGCCAAAGTCACCGAAGTCTCCAATAAATCGTCTGTGATGTGATTGAAGAAGGGATTTTCTTCTTCGAAAATCCCAGTCTTAGCTTCATCTGAATACACACGTTCGATTTTTTTGCGTAAGTATTCTTCGATTTTTGGAGTGATATTGAGAAATTTATCCGCTAGAAACAAGTCCGTATCATCTGGGCTGAACTGATGGATAATGGCTTTCTTAATATAAATGTCCATAAAAGTATTAGTCCTCATACAATGGGAAGGCATCTGTCAATTCTCTAACTGCGCTTCTCACTTCTTCTAAAACAGCTTCATTTTCTGCATTCTTAAGAGCTTTAATGATGAGCTCAGCCACTTTACGGCTTTCTTTTTCACCAAAACCACGTGCAGTTGTTGCTGCTGCTCCGATACGAATACCACTTGTCTTAAATGGTGACAAGGTTTCGTAAGGGATTGAGTTTTTATTTAGGGTAATATTGACCTCATCTAGCAAGTTTTGAGCAACTTTTCCGTTCTCTACAACCTTAGTTACATCCACTAGGAAGAGGTGGTTTTCAGTACCACCAGAGATAATACGGAAATCAGGATCTTGCAAGAAGACATCTGCCATAGCCTTGCTGTTCTTGATGACATTAGCAGCATATTCCTTGAAGGCTGGATCCAATACTTCTTTGAATGAAACAGCTTTAGCTGCAATAACATGCTCTAATGGTCCACCTTGAATACCAGGGAAAATAGCAGAATTGATTTTTTTAGCAAGATCTTCGTCATTAGTCAAAATCAAACCACCACGTGGCCCGCGAAGTGTTTTGTGGGTCGTTGTCGTTGTGATATGTGCGTATGGTACTGGACTTGGATGAAGACCAGCTGCAACCAAACCAGCAATATGAGCCATATCCACCATGAGCTTAGCCCCAACAGCATCCGCAATTTCACGGAATTTCGAAAAGTCGATAATTTGAGAATAGGCTGAAGCACCAGCTACGATGAGTTTTGGTTTTACTTCTTGGGCTTGTTTCAGGATAGCATCAAAGTCCAAGAGTTCTGTTTCAGGATCCACGCTATAAGAAACAAAGTTGTAGGTTTGACCAGAGAAGCTAACTGGAGCTCCGTGGGTCAAGTGTCCACCCGCTGCCAAATCCATCCCCATAACGGTATCATCTGGCTCAATCAAGGCCATGTAAGCCGCACAGTTGGCTTGGCTTCCTGAGTGGGGTTGGACATTGGCGAATTTAGCACCGAAAATTTCTTTTGCACGTTCAATAGCTAGAGTTTCTACCACGTCTACTACATCCGTTCCACCATAATAACGGCGTCCTGGGTAACCCTCGGCATATTTGTTTGTCAAGATAGATCCTTGAGCTGCCATTACAGCCTTAGAAACGACGTTTTCAGAAGCAATCAACTCGATGTTGTTTTGTTGGCGTTCTTCTTCCTTAGCAATAGCATTCCAAAGATCTGCGTCATAAGCTTTAAAATCATCTTTGTCAAAAATCATAGGTCTTCTCCTTTAATCAATTTAATAAACCGTTTCTGCATCTTATCACAAGTATAACCTACTTTTTCATAAAATGCATGCGCACCCAGACGGTGGTCTGCAGAGTTTAAGCGAATAAACTCATAACCGCGTCTTTTTGTTTCTTGCTCCAACCCTTCAAGTAAAGCTTTACCAATCCCCTTCCCTTGTCTTTGAGGTAAAACTGCCAAGGCCAAGATATTAAATCCTGCCTTGGAATAGAGAGATTCATAAACCTCTGCATGAACGTAGCCAAGGAGTTCATGACTAGCATCATCCTCATAACCTAGTAGAAAATGATGTGAGTCTTTGGATAATCTAGCTAGTTGACTAGCAGTTTCCTCTAAACTAAAAACATAACCTAAAGCTTCTTTGTTAATCTCACAAATAGCTGCAACATCTGTTGTTTTCAAATCACGTAGCATATCATACCTCCTCAAAAGGAATTGTTGGTATCTTAGAAAGGATATCTTCTCGAGTAATCGAACCTTGGCGTAGAAATTCTTTACCTTATCACCAGATAAATCTAAAATAGTCGAATCTTGACCTGTTAAAAAAAGCATCGTCTTCTAGTCCCAAGACCTCTTGGTCAAAAGTCTTTGAAGAATCTTTTTGAAAAAGTAACTCCACTTGATTGACCAGAGATATTAGCAGATGGGCCAATTAGAGGTCCAAACTCACGAATCAACTCCAGAGTTACAGGATGACTCGGCATGCGAAATCCAACAGTCGTCAAATCTGAATTGACCCAGTAAGGAACCTTGGCATTAGCTTCTAAGATAATGGTCAAAGGGCCTGGCAAAAAACTTTCAACCAGTTTATTGAGATAAGGTGGCTGATTCTTAGAAAAGTTCAAGATATCGTCTAAACTTGCGACATTAAGATTGAGTGCCTTGTCTCTTGGACGACATTTGAGTTGATAAACATGATCAACTGCTTTTTCGTCTAGCGCCTTGGCAAAAAGACCATATACTGTCTCTGTAGGCAAAACAACAGCTCCACCTTTTTCCAACTCGTGCTTAATTTTCTCTATCATCAATGACAACCATCCTATCTTGGCCAAATTGGTCTTTCAGAGTTCGAACTCGCTTCTCGGGAAAATTTTCCTTGAAAAGAGCAGATACACTTTGACCTTGTTTGTAGCCAATTTCAAGATAAATCTTACCACCATCATTTAGATAGTCCTTTGATTCTTCCGCAATTCTGCGATAGATTGCTAGGCCATCCTCATCTGCAAAGAGTGCCAGATGAGGTTCTGAATGTAAAACATTTAAACCAACTTCTGACTCATCTCTACGAGAGATATAGGGTGGATTGGAAACAATTATATCATATTTTGAAGAAATTTCAGAGAAACAATCAGATTTTTTTAAAAATATATTAAAATTTTGAATTTCGGCATTTTTGCTGGCCAAATCGAGAGCATCTTGAGAGATATCGCTAGCTGTGATTGTCCAATCTGGTCTATTTTTAGCTAAAGCAAGGGCGATAGCACCGCTTCCTGTTCCGATATCCAAAACTTTGAGATTTTCCTCTGAATTCTCAGCTAGGATGAGCTCAACCAACTCTTCTGTCTCTGGACGGGGAATCAAGACTCGTTCATCAACCTTTAACTGCATCCCAAAAAATTCTGCATGACCGATAATGTACTGGGCAGGTATATGTGCTGCTAATTTCTTGTAGACTTCCTCCACAAACTCTTTTTCTTCCTCTGAAATTTCTTGCTGAAGGGCAAAGACGAAGTCAGTAAAAGATAGATTTTTCAGGCTACGATAGACAAAGGAGAGGCTTTCTGCTTCCTCTCCTTGTGTTATCAACTCTTCCTCAAAATCTGAAAATAATTGAGCTAATTTCATTATTTGTTTAATTCTTCCAATTTTTGCGTTTGATCGTAGAGAACCAAGGCATCCACAACTTCATCGAGTTTACCAGACAAGATAGTATCAAGTTTTTGAAGGGTTAAGCCGATACGGTGGTCCGTCACACGGTTTTGTGGGAAGTTATAAGTACGAATACGCTCTGAACGGTCACCAGTACCGATAGTAGACTTACGTTCAGCATCTTGTTCATCTTGAGCAATCTGTGCAAAGTGGTCAGCAACACGCGCGCGGATGATCTTCATAGCCTTCTCACGGTTTTTCTGCTGAGTACGTTCTTCCTGCATTTCAACCTTGATATTGGTTGGCAAGTGAACAATACGAACGGCAGTCGCAACCTTGTTGACGTTCTGTCCACCAGCACCTGATGCATGGTAGATATCGACACGTAGGTCTTTCGGATCAATATCGTACTCTACTTCTTCCACTTCAGGCATGACTAGAACTGTCGCTGTAGAGGTATGCACACGCCCTTGGCTTTCTGTCACAGGGACACGTTGAACACGATGGGCACCAGACTCATACTTGAGTTTAGAGTAAACTGACTGACCAGAAACCATGGCAACCACTTCTTTAAAACCACCAACACCGTTCATTGAAGCTTCCATAACTTCAAAGCGCCAGCCTTGGGCTTCAGCATACTTTTGGTACATGGTTAGCAAATCGCCAGCAAAGAGGGCTGCTTCATCACCACCAGCTGCTCCACGGATTTCAAGGATGATGTTCTTGTCATCGTTTGGATCTTTAGGAAGGAGCAAGATTTTCAGTTTTTCTTCGTACTCTTCTTTTTCAGCCTTAGCATCTTTCAATTCTTGCTTGGCCATTTCTTCCAAGTCCGCATCTCCGCCTGATTCTTTAATCATCTCTTCGGCATCAATGATATTTTGAAGGACTTGTTTGTATTCACGGTAGGCTGTTACGGTATCACGAGTTGAAGCTTCTTCTTTTGAAAGCTCCATGAAACGCTTGGTATCAGAGACCACATCAGGGTCACTCAGCAATTCTCCCAACTCTTCATAACGGTCTTCTACAGCTTGTAGTTGATCATAGATGTTCATTTTTTCTCCTTATTTCTCAATTGTTAAATCGTATATTGCTACTACTTCGTTCTCAAATATTTCCCCAGTTTCTTTAAATCCATAACTGAGGTAACAAGATCTTGCATGTTCATTTTCTGGTTCATAAGACAACCAAAGTTTATTGGATAAACCTGCTGGCGCTGTCCGAACATAGTCTAGCACCTTATCCATAATTGGTTTAAAATATCCTTGATCTTGAAAATGCTTATCAATCATGAAACGAAAATAGTAAATAATTTCCATTACTAATTCCGATTTTTTTATCATAAGCTAACATCACAAAACCTATGATTGCATCATTATCGTAAACTGCCAATGGAGCTACAAAATCTCCATTTTTTGTGTAGACATATGCTTCAGCTAAACTAATTGCGTTGGTAGCAATAAATTGTTTTTGATATTCCTTAACATCCAAATTCAGAACATCAAAATAATTTTCCATTGTAACATCTCTTAGTTCAATTGTCATAGTCTTGTTCCTTTTTAGATGTTATCAGTGGGGCAAAATAATGTTTACGGCAAACCGAGATATAGGTTTCATTACCCACCTATCTGGATCTGTTCACCATCATAAGTGGGCATTTCCATCCTGCGTTCGCAAGTACCATGGTCGCCTTTTTTTCTTACAATACTGGCAGATGGTCTTGATTTCATCAATCTTGTCTGCTAAGTAGCAGATAGATATCTTTGAACCTTCGAACAGTTCATTACGAAAGTCATTTCTTTTAAACCAAATGCCATGACAGGTATGTCTAACTCATCGACAACACGAGCTAGGTCGTAAACATGGTGACGCTTTTAAAAACTGGGCTTCATCGACAAGAACACAGTAGGGCTTTTCAGGTAAATCTCGAATAAAACCAAAAATATCCGTAGTATCATCAATAGCAACTGCTGGTCTTTTCATCCCAATCCGACTTGAAACATAGCCAACACCATCACGCGTATCCAGAGCTGAAGTCATAATGACAACTCCTTTTCCTTGCTCCTCATAGTTATAGGCTACCTTGAGAATCTCAATAGTCTTTCCTGAATTCATAGTCCCATAACGATAATACAACTGTGCCATGCTTCTATTTCACGTCCATTTCTAAATTTTTGCTACATTCTAGTATACCATATTTTCTCAAAGCTTTAAATGGCAAAATGTGGTAAAATAGAAGAAATCAAATAACTAGTGGAGGAACTATTATGCCATTTGTACGCATCGATTTATTTGAAGGACGCACGCTAGAGCAAAAGAAAGCCTTAGCTAAGGAAGTAACGGAAGCCGTGGTTCGTAACACTGGTGCACCACAATCTGCTGTTCATGTCATCATCAACGATATGCCTGAAGGAACTTACTTCCCCCAAGGGGAAATGCGCACTAAGTAAAGCTTAAGCAATCTGCTTAGGCTTTTCTTTATAAGTAGCATTCGTTGAATAAAATACACTATATTTTGTTACAATTTTAAAGAGATATTAGTAAATACAAAGACAAATAGATTTTATAAAAGGAATTGAAATGATTACACGTGAATTTGATACCATTGCAGCAATCTCCACTCCACTTGGTGAAGGGGCTATTGGGTATTGTCCGCTTGAGCGGAACAGATAGTTTTGCTATTGCCCAGAAAAATTTTTAAAGGCAAAGACTTGAGCAAGGTTGCTAGCCACACTCTTAACTACGGTCACATCGTTGACCCTCAGACTAGTGAAGGTCATGGACGAGGTTATGGTTGGGAGCTATGAAGTCTCCAAAGACCTTCACTCGTGAGGATATTATCGAGATTAACACCCACGGTGGGATTGCCGTAACCAATGAAATTCTCCAACTAGCTATCCGTGAAGGAGCTCGTATGGCAGAACCTGGTGAATTTACAAAGCGTGCCTTTCCTCAATGGTCGTGTGGACTTGACTCAGGCTGAAGCTGTTATGGATATCATCCGTGCCAAGACAGACAAGGCCATGAATATTGCGGTCAAACAACTAGACGGTTCTTTATCTGACCTCATTAACAATACTCGCCAAGAAATTCTCAATACACTTGCACAAGTTGAGGTCAATATCGACTATCCCTGAGTATGACGATGTGGAAGAAGCTACTACTGCTGTTGTCCGTGAAAAGACCTTGGAGTTTGAACAATTACTGACCAATCTTCTAAAGACAGCACGTCGAGGTAAAATCCTCCGTGAAGGAATCTCGACAGCCATTATTGGACGCCCCAACGTTGGGAAATCCAGTCTACTCAACAATCTCTTGCGCGAAGACAAGGCCATTGTAACCGATATTGCAGGGACTACTCGAGATGTCATTGAAGAATACGTCAATATCAACGGTGTTCCACTGAAATTGATTGATACTGCTGGTATCCGTGAAACAGATGATATCGTCGAGCAAATCGGTGTTGAACGCTCCAAAAAAGCTCTCAAGGAAGCTGACTTGGTACTACTTGTCTTAAACGCCAGCGAACCTCTAACTACCCAAGACCGACAACTTCTTGAAATCAGCCAAGATACCAACCGCATTATTCTTCTCAACAAGACAGATTTACCAGAAGCTATTGAAACTCAGGAACTTCCTGAAGATGTCATCCGTATTTCAGTCCTCAAAAATCAAAACATTGATAAGATTGAAGAACGGATTAACAACCTCTTCTTTGAAAATGCTGGCTTGGTCGAACAAGATGCTACTTACTTGTCCAATGCTCGCCACATTTCATTAATTGAAAAGGCAGTCGAAAGCTTAGAAGCTGTGAACGAAGGTCTTGAACTGGGTATGCCAGTTGACCTTCTTCAAGTGGATTTGACCCGTACCTGGGAAATTCTTGGAGAAATTACTGGTGATGCAGCTCCTGATGAACTCATTACACAGTTGTTCAGCCAGTTTTGTTTGGGTAAATAAGAAAAAACCAGGTCAAAAAAATGCTAGTCACCTAAAAAGAGGTTGGGACAAAAAGATCCCGACCTCACTTTTTATTATCAATCATAATTTGACGCGGTAGCTGATTGAACTTTTTGTTCGTCTTTTAGACTCCAAAAAGCTCCTAATCATCCTCGCGGGGCTGGGACTACGAAATCAAGACTTTGTCTATCGATTTCTGTCTCACCGCCTTTTCTTTCACCTTCTAAGTTATATCCTGCCTTAGCAGATATTTAAAACAAACCTTACCAGTTCTTTTCTATTTTCACTTAGTCTTTGGGTAATTTGCCAGCTTTTTCAAGCATTTTTTTGATTAAATAAGGCATCTTGACATTTTCACGACCTTTTTTCTCAATTAATTTTTTAACAAATTCTGGCATTTGTAAGTCTTGTGATTCATCTAAAATATTCTTAGTTTCATCCGAAGGGACTAATTCATCAAAAGTCTCTTCTTCTGGGAGGAATTCTCTAAATTCTTTATGTTCGTTAGCTCGGACAATATTGACCAAGGCATCAATCAAACGAGAATCTGTATTTGGCATTGGTGGACGATGGTAGTTCACCTCCCAATTCCTGACACAAGTCTTGACATTCCACATCGTTGTCAAACAAGACTTCAATATGCTCACTGATAAAACTAATAGGCACAAAAATATAATGATCTGGATGTTCTTTCTGTTCTCTAAGATATTCTAGGACATCTGGTTTAATCCAAGGAATACCAATATCACTTTCACTCTGCCAAGTGTTGGTATATTGCTCTGGTTTCAAGCCTAATTTCTCAGCAATTAACTTGCTATTTTCGAAAATCTGGTCGATATAGGGATCACCAAAATCCAAGGCAAAAATGGGCACACTGTGGGCAGAAAAGATGACTTTAAAGCTATCCTGCTTTACTTCTTCTTTTAAAATTTTAGCAATTTCATCTGCCCAATAGTTTAATAGTGCTTCTTCTTGATACCAGTCCTTAATAACTAAAAACTGAATTTGTTTGCTTTCCAGAAACTTTTCGTACCCCATGACAGAGTAAAAGGAATAGTGTGGCTCCAAAATCAAGCAAATACACTTTTCAATTCCATCTGCTTCCATTTGCCGAATCACATCTGGAATAAAAGGGGTTTGAAAATTTATTGGCAAAATAGACACTATATTCATTTCCTAACCTAGCTTCTACCAAGGCAACTTCTTCACGGGTAATTTTTTGAAGTGGAGTTCCTCCAATTCGAACATAATTATCATAAAGGGTTTGAATCTCGTGGTCTTGAGGTCGAACTCCTCGACGAATGTTGGTAAAAAAGTCGGCTACTCCTTCAAAGGTAATCTCTTCTGGTGAACCAAATGTCATCATTAAAATTGCTTTTTTCATCTCTGCATCCTTGTGATATTTTTATCTTTTTTATTGTATCACTAAAGAAGCCATAAGTAAACGCTAACATAAGAATTTTATCTCCCTTCTGACTTTTGTTTTTCTCTTCTTTCTATGATACAATGGTTTTAAAAGAAGGAAAAAAGGAGTTTTTATGAAATACCCAACATTGTTGGAGCGTTTTTTGACTTATGTCAAAGTCAATACACGTTCTGACGAACATTCAACCACTACACCAAGTACCCAAAGTCAAGTAGACTTCGCAACCAATGTCCTCATCCCTGAGATGAAACGTGTTGGTTTGCAAAATGTCTACTATCTACCAAACGGTTTTGCTATCGGTACTCTCCCAGCTAACGATCCTAGTTTGACTCGTAAGATTGGTTTTATCTCCCACATGGATACGGCTGATTTTAATGCTGAAGGTGTTAACCCGCAAGTTATTGAAAATTATGATGGCGGCGTTATCGAGCTTGGGAACTCTGGTTTCAAACTAGATCCAGCGGATTTCAAGAGTTTAGAGAAATATCATGGACAAACCTTAGTTACAACTGATGGAACTACCCTTCTCGGGGCTGACGACAAATCAGGTATCGCTGAAATCATGACAGCCATCGAATACTTGACTGCTCATCCTGAGATTAAACACTGTGAAATCCGTGTTGGCTTCGGACCAGATGAAGAAATCGGTGTCGGTGCCAATAAATTTGATGCAGAAGATTTCGATGTCGACTTTGCATATACAGTTGACGGTGGACCTCTAGGTGAACTTCAGTATGAAACTTTCTCTGCTGCAGGTGCAGAACTTCACTTCCAAGGTCGTAATGTTCACCCAGGAACAGCCAAAGGACAGATGGTTAACGCCCTTCAGTTAGCCATTGATTTCCACAACCAACTCCCAGCTGGTGACCGACCTGAGTTGACTGAGGGTTACCAAGGATTTTACCATCTAATGGATGTTACGGGTACTGTTGAGGAAGCGAGTGCTAGCTACATCATTCGTGACTTCGAAAAAGAAACCTTTGAAGCGCGTAAAGTTGCTATGCAAGCTATTACTGATAAAATGAACCAAGAACTTGGTAGTGATCGTGTTACTTTAACATTGACAGACCAGTACTACAACATGAAAGAAGTCATTGAAAAGGATATGACTCCAGTAACCATTGCCAAAGCAGTTATGGAAGACCTTGGTATCACACCAATTATCGAACCGATTCGTGGAGGAACAGACGGTTCTAAAATTTCCTTTATGGGGATTCCTACGCCAAATATCTTCGCTGGTGGCGAGAATATGCACGGTCGTTTTGAATACGTTAGTCTACAAACAATGGAACGTGCAGTCGACACCATTATTGGGATTGTAGCTTATAAAGACTAAAGAGATCGGGAAAAAATTCCCGACCTCTTTTTATCAGCAGCCTACTTTTAACACGGTATCTGTCTGAACTTTTTATTATTCTGCTACTTTTTCTGTTGATTCAGGAGTTGTAGCTGTAGGTTTTGAGCTTGAATCATCTTGTTTATCACTTGCTGATTCTTTATTTGTTTCAGCTAGGGCAGCTTTTGTTCTAATTTCTTGATTCAATACTAAGATTTCTTGAGCAACTGATAGAAGAGCTTGCTTGTCTTTGTTAGCTGCTGCTAGTTTATCAAACAGAGCATCGACTTTTTCAAAGTCAGCATCTGAACCATGATTCATCTCTAGATAGCTATGGAGGGCAATAATACCGTTATAAAGCTGTTGATAAAGAGCCATGACCTCTGGGTCTTGGTTGACATTCTCACGTTCATTCTGAATGGTTTGTGAAATACGCTTCAGAAGATCTTGGACTTGCGTATTTAATTCATCAAGGTCTGCGTCGTCTTTCTCCAAAGCAACCGTCAAATTTTTCACTTCGTCAGAGAGTGAAGCTTTAACACCTTCTTCTTTCACTTGGCTTACCAATTCTACAGCTTTTGTTAAAAGTCCTGCCACCTGACCTTTTAAGACATGGTTACTTTGTTCCTCAGGTTGAATATCATCAAACAAACCTTTCAAGAACTCATAAACTGCAGTTTTAGCACTATGACCATCAACTTTTTCAGTGTCGAGGATCGTTTCAGAAGGTTTATGAGCAACTGGTTCATTCTTCACTGCTTCTTCAACTTCTAGTTTTGTTTGATAGATTTCTGGGAAGAGTTTGTTCAAGTCAGTTGCCTTAAGGAAGGATTGTGACTGATAAAGTGTCCACGTTAGGTTGGCAACTTTATTTCTAAGAGTGTCATTTAAGCGACCGTCAGATAGATGTTGGTAGAAATACTTGATGTATTCTACTGTTGTAACTCCAGTACGATCATTAAAATCTTGCAGAGCTTGTAGTTTAGCTTCAACTGCATCTAAACCAGCCTCATCTTGAGCCAATTTATTTTCTTGGAGTTGAGCCAAGAGATCCTTTTTAGGAAGTCCATAAGCATCCGTATCCAAGGTATTAATCTTATCTACTAAAGCTTGATATTTTTTGTCTAATGGACTGATTTCTGTTGGTTTTACACTAGAGTCAACGTGGATATACTGCTTGTCAAAGAGATCTAAAGCAGCCAGATAACCAGCTGTTGAGTTGGTTGAGAGCTTCTTCATATTTTCAGAGAATTGACCCAAGGCAAGCTCAATTTGTCTTTGAAGAATTGGTTTATCTTTATAGACTTTACGACTCTCTGCCAAGAGTTGATCAATCTTATACTGGACTGCTTTTTCATCAAAAGCACCAGGTTGGTAAGTTGACTGTAATGCAGGAATTTTGTTTTTCAAAGCGACTTCATAACCTTTAGTTTGAACCTTGATGTAGTGATTATGATCACCGTGAGGAATGACGAAGCTACCATTTTCAACCTGCAAACTATAAGGAGAAACGCCATCACGAAGAGCGGTTGTATAGAGTTCGTTTAGGAAATCAAGCTCTGCATCACCTGTTTGGAGAGGAATGCGAACGTGTTCCTTTCGAACTGCATAAGGGTGAATGTGAGTTGGATCATAAGCCTGATCTGGATTACCAAATACAAAGAATCCATTTGAGATACGAATGGCTTCAAGTGGAACACCATAAGTCTTAGAAATATAAGCTATTTTTTCTTCATCACTTGCATCTCTCGAGAAAGCTTCTACATCTTTTGCAAGTGGTTTAACAGGTTCTACCTGATGATGTTCCTTCAAGTGCTCCTGAGCAGCCTTAATCTGCTCTGTTGATAAATCCTTTTTAAAGAAATAGTGATTGTGATCTCCATGAGAAACGACAAATCCTTCCTCATCTTCACTTATCACTCGGTCAGCATCGAATCCGTGATCGTGGTCTTCACCATGGTGGTGATCATGCCCGTCTTCATCATGGTGCTCTTCTGATGGATTAGGTTTAACTTCGGTTTTACCTTTCAAGTGTTCCTGAGCTTCTTTAATCTGTTTGGCCATCAAATCTTTCTTGTAAAAATAATGATTGTGGTCCCCATGAGAAACGATAAAACCTTGCTCATCTTCACTTATAACACGATTAGTATCGAATCCGTGATCGTGGTCTTCACCATGGTGGTGATCATGCCCTTCTTCATCATGGTGCTCTTCTGATGGATTAGGTTTAACTTCGGTTTTACCTTTCAAGTGTTCCTGAGCTTCTTTAATCTGTTGAGCCGTCAAATCTTTCTTGTAAAAATAATGATTGTGGTCCCCATGAGAAACGACAAAACCTTGCTCATCTTCACTTATCACTCGGTCAGCATCGAATCCGTGATCGTGGTCTTCACCATCATTATGATGGTCATGATTAGCATCTTCATGGTCATGGTTGTGCTCATGATCTCCACTAGGTTTGCTTGGAGTTTCTACAGGATTTGATGGTGTTACAAGACCTGAAAGTGGCATCAAACGAGCAATCTTTTGTTCCAAAACAGACATACTACTATAGGGAATGAAATGGTAGTGATTACCGTGTGGAATGGCCACCCCTGATAGTGTACGACTGGTAATTTTAGCTGGGTCAAATACCAAACCATCAGATTCTCGATAGCGTTGACTAACTGGTAAAGCATATAACTGAGCAAGAAGACTTTGAAGGTCGTCCGCTTGAGCTACTGGTTTGTTTGTAGCTGAGTTATCTGCTTGAGGACTTGGTTCAACACTTGGATTCGGTTTATAGTCCGTCACACTCGGTTGACTTCTCCTGCCAGCCAGATAGGCTTGTGCAGCAGCCAACTCGCTTGAGGAAAGTGCACTCTTTGGAACGTAGTGATAATGTCCACCGTGAGGAACGATATAGGCATCACCTGTATCTTCAATGATATCTGCAACATTAAAGACATAACCATCATCCGTTGTATATCGGCCTTGAGCTCGTGCAGCAAGGACTTCCTTAGTTTCATTTCCTCTATCTGATGTGCCTTCCCGTTTCTGACGCTCAATTTGGTCTTTGGTACGAACATTATCTGCATGGCTAGCATCTTTTAGATAGACATAGTATTTGCCATCAACTTTGATGATATAGCCACCTTTAATCTCATTGACAATATCTTCATCCTTCAGCTGATAGTTTGGATCTTTCATGACCAGTTCTTCACTAAAGATAGCATCATAAGGCACCTTACCATTATAGTAATGGAAATGGTCACCGTGGGAAGTCACATAACCTTGATCAGTGATTTTGGTAACAATCTGTTCAGCTTCTATGCCTTCCTTCTTGTTAACTTGGTCTGGTGTCAGAGTTTCATTCTTTTTAGCTTCAGACTCTTTACCATCAACGTAGGATACACGGTTGTCATCTTTTTTCTCAGGTGCTTGATGTTGATTTAAAGCATAAGCACAAACACTTAAGGCAAGGACCACTGCAGATCCCGCTAGATATTTTTTATTAATCTTCATAATCTCCTCATTTCAATTCTTCAGCTAAGATAGCCATATTTTCTTCTAAATTTTCCAAGTAGGACTTGTCATTTTGTGGGTCTGCCTCTAAAGGATTGAGGGTTTTAAGACTCACACCTGTTGATTTGACAAGAGTTTCAGCTACCTTAGATGAAGCATTGCTCTCTGTAAAGATGGTTTTGACCTTATAAGTCTTTACAAATTCTTGAATTTCGGTTAACTGTCTTGGGCTCGGTTCTTGGTCAGGAGAGATCCCTGCAATCCCAAGCTGATTTAGTCCAAATCGTTTAGCTAAATATGAAAAGGCTGTGTGTTGGGTTACAAAAGTCTTTTGATTAGCTTTTTCAAAGATGGGTTGGTATTTCTTGGTCAAATCATGAGCTTTAGCACTAAAACTTTGTGCATTTTTCTGATAAGTATCCTTGTTAGCATTGTCTAGTTCAGATAACTTATCAGCAATAATCTGTGCTTCTTCTGCGACCTTTTCAGGATCTAACCAAGTATGAGGATCGTACAAGGTCTTCTCATCAATCCCATCTCCAGCTTCCATATCTTCTAATCCAGGCACGCGCTCCAAGGTCATCCCCTCAGATGCTTCTAAGACCTTTACCTTGGACTTTTGCAGGCTTGGATCCAAACTTCCTGCCCAAGATTCCAAGGTATGGGAATGATAGACGAAAACATCAGCATCATAGATGGCCGCAATGTCATTTGCTGAAGGTTCAAAAGAATGAATACCTGAACTAGACTGAATCATCCGAACGTCATTCAAATCACCAGAAATTTCTTTGACCATGGCATAAACAGGATAAAAACTGGTCACAATCTTCATTCCCTTAGTTTCATCACTCTTGTCTTGACTGGTCTTCTGTCCACAAGCTCCTAAAACGAGAGCAAGGAAGGCAAGCATGAGCCATAGGATACTTCTTTTTTTCATAACAACTCCTTAACTAGTATTTAACCATTTAATTAACTAGTAAACATTTTACTCCTAAAAATTTAAAATGTCAATATTTTTTGTGCATTTTCATGAAAAAAGTGAGAACTAGATTTTATTTTCAATTCTCACTGGTTATTTTTAACTCACGAATTTTAATCGTTTTGACTTGTTTTAGGCTTACTATTTTTTAGTAAGGCTGTGAGATTTTCAGCTTGAGCCATAATACCATTGTTATCCATAGTTCCCAAAGTCAGATTATTTCGCAAACCAACCAAGGTTTCGCTAGCATTGGATTTAAGGTTTGCATCTGTGACTGTCTTTAATAGTTCCTCTGCTTCTTTTAGCTTAGCTTCTACCTTTTCAGTCTCAACCTGTGGTTCTTCTGGTTCAACAGGACTTTCCTCTTCAGGTTCTTCCTCTGGTTTATAGTTATTAGTAGGATCTTGACTATTATCTTTTTTACCCAAGACATGCTCGCTAGCATTTCCCCAACCATCATTTGAATGTGGACGCTCATCTGGATGTTCTACATAGTACTTAATCGTTCCGAACAAGTCTTCAAGACTATATCCGTTTGGTGCCTTATAAGATTTATCATCAAACCAAGCGAACTTGATATTATGGTAATGATCCTTGTGAGGAATAATCAGATTACCATTTTTTACTGCTACAGTATGTTCAACATTATAAGGTAAACGAACCAATGGAATTCGTTTTTCACCTTTAACGCGTTCGTAAATGGATGCTGCGCTTTCCCCATTTGGATTTGCCTGGGTCGCACTATCTTCAGATGGAGGGTTGATATTTTTCTCTTTGGTATAGGCTTGAGCCTCGGATTTTTCTTTATCGGACAAACTATCCTTACCAATCCAGTGACTATGACCCATATGTGGTGTTACATAGGCATCCCCCTCATCACTGATAATATCATGGGCATCAAAGATGTAGCCATCCGATGTTGTGTACTTATCTGCTAGCTGGGCTACACGAACTTCATCGTCACTATACTCGATTTGTGAGTTTGGCTTACCAAGACGTTCTGGATGACTAATAGGTGCAATAAATTTAAGCAAGTCATCGACAAAGGCTACCTTGTTTACATGTTCATTATTTAATCTTTCTAGCAATTGATCTAAAGTCTGGAAGTCAGATAGCCGTCCCTTATTTTCAAGTAGGTTCCTATGCGTTTGCTCCAACAAACTATAAGCCTTATCATAGAATTCCTGATCTCGAGGATAGACTGTGAGTTTCTTATCTGCAAAGGTATGCGCTGGTGTAGCCACCTTATTCAGTTCTTTCTCAAAAGCTATAAGATTCTCTTTAGACAAATCCTTACTCAAGACATAACGTAAAACTCCCTTCTCTTCTAGGACATAGCCCTGACCAACTTTTCTGACTACTTGCTTGGCAAGCTCCTCATTAGAATGGTTGTCAGGAAGTGGAACTGGTGCTGGTTGCGGATTTGGGACGGGCTGAGGAACTGGTTTTAATGTAGGATTTGGCCGTAAACTAGCTGCTCCAGGCGCTGAAATATTCCCTTGATTTTTAACTGGAATCATTCTCGCAATCCTCTGCTCTAAATCAGACATTTGAGAATAAGGGATAAAGTGGTAATGATCTCCGTGTGGCACTGCAACACCATTCGCAGTTTTTCTTGTAATTTGCGCTGGATCAAAGACAAGCCCATCTGATTCCACATGTCGTTGGCTGAGTGGCAAGGCATAAAGTTGTTTCAAAAGACTAGATACGTCTTCACTTGGACTTGCTTGATAACTATTATCCACTTGTGGGCTAACAGTTGGAGCCCATCTTCTAATATTTGTCTCAACATTACTATGATTTGTTTGTCCATACGAACTACTATTCGATGCCTCTGATGAGCTGCTAGAAGAATTTGTTGACGGTCGATACCCAACTGAGCTTGTTTGACCACCTTTACCAGATAGGAAGGCTTGGGCCGCAGCTAATTCACTGGCAGACAAGTCACTCTTTGGAATATAATGGAAGTGATTGCCATGTGGAACGATGTAAGCATCGCCAGTATCCTCAATAATATCACTTGCATTAAAAACATAGCCGTCATCCGTTGTATAACGTCCCTGAGCCCTTGCTATAGTAACTTCATTGCTAACTTTTGCTCCACTACCATGTCCGTGTTCTTGCTTCTGACGATTGATTTCTTCCTTACTACGAATATTTTCTGTTTGGGAAGCATCCTTGAGGTATACATAATAGCGACCATCAACCTTAATGACATAACCACCCTTAACTTCGCTGACAATATCCTCATTTCGAAGTTGATAATTCGGATCCTTCATCAGGAGTTCCTCACTAATAATAGCATCATAAGGAACCTTGCCATTAAAGTAATGATAATGGTCTCCATGTGAAGTTACGTAGCCTTGATCGGTAATCTTAACGACGATTTGCTCAGCATTGATCCCCTCTCGCTGACTAACCTCATCAGGCGTCAGATTTTCAGTCTTAGCACTAGCCTGATTTCCTTCTATATAAGACACACGATTAGACTCTTTGCTAGTCTGTACTGCTTGATAACGCCCCAATTCATAACTTGAAAGGCTTAAGGCTAAAAGAGCTACGGAACCAAGAACATATTTTTTATTGATTTTCATCTTAATACACTTTCTATTTCATTTATTCGTTAAAGAAGAACTACACTTTTTCCTAAAGAACTTCCTTAACCAGTTAAACATCTATTTAGAAAAATAACTCACTTTTAAAACTCCTCCTTCTATTTTCTATTTATCAAACAAGATTTGAGCGAGTGAGTTACCTCTTTATATACTTAACCAGTTATTTAACTAGTTAATAGTTTACTCCTATCACATAAATCTGTCAAGAATTTTTTTAACTTTCAGGTAAAATCTAGATAAAAAAGAGGAATATCCCCTAGTATGAGATAGATTCCTCTTTATAATATTTTAGTGTTGAAATGGCATAAAATCCGAAACAAAGGAAATGTTATCCTTATCTTCTGCGTTGACAAAATTTAAAAAAATAGCTTTTTGAAATTCTTCAAATTCATAGTCTGAATGACAAATCCACTCCTTACCCGTCGAGACATACCATTTTCCAAAACTTGCAAGTTGCTCCTTGGTCAAGGATGGTACATGAGAGCAATGTTCAAAGTTAATAATATAAACTTTTTTTCATAGATTGATTTGATAAAAATCTTTTAGCATAAACTTTCCTCGCTTAAATTCTATACCTAATAACTAGTTGTACTATTCAATCACTTGGGTTTCAGCTAGTTTTTTTATACCAGTGAGCTGATTTCTTTGGATAGCGTTCTTGTGTTTCAAAGTCCACATAGAAGAGGCCATAGCGTTTTTTTCATAACCATTTGACCAAGAGAAGACGTCCATGAGTGACCAGATGAAGTAGCCTTTGACTACTGCTCCATCAGCAATGGCATCTGAAATAACTTCCAAGTGTTGTTTCACATAATCAATACGTCCATCATCGTAAACAGTGTTATCGACAAATTCATCTTTGTATCCAAGTCCGTTTTCTGTGATGTAGATTTTCTTGTAGTTTGGATAATCCTTTTTCACGCGCATGATTTGGTCGTATAATCCTTGAGGATAGATAATCCAGTCCCAGTCAGTACGAGGTACATAGTCAGGAGCTACACGACGTCCAACACCTTTGATTTGGTATTTAGAGCTTCCTTTTTCTCCTTTACCATTGTGGATGATTTCAGTTTCACCATCAAAGGCTTCCATCCAGTCACTCATGTAGTAGTTAATTCCGAGGAAGTCATTCAAATCTTTAGCTGCTTCAAGCGCTAAAAAGTCTTCGTCACGAAGATCTAGGCTACCACCATTTATTGATAAAATGTGGTTGACCCCTTCCATGGTTTTTTCAGAATAATGACCAAGATAAGTTGCATCCAAGATGAATTTATTGTGAATGATATCTTCTAACTCAGCTGCACGAACGTCTGCAGGGTTTTTAGGATCTAATGGATACTTAGTTGGAAGGGCGTGAACAACACCAATCTCACCTTTATAGCCTTTATCCTTGTAGAGTTTGACAGCTCGAGCATGAGAAACCATCATATTGTGGTGTGATTGGAAAACTTTGGCAAGGTCATACTGAATCCCTGGAGGGAATTTTCCTACCAGGTATTGACCATCTCCGATTGGGCCAATTTCATTAAAGGTTGTCCAGTAATTGACTTCTGGGAATTCTTCAAAACAGAAGGCCGCATAATCTACAAAGTGTTCGATATTTTCACGATTCAAGAAGTCTCCATTTGAGTGAAGAGCTTCAGGTGTATCAAAATGGTGGAGAGTTACGAACGGTTCTACATGACGTTTATGACATTCTGCAAATAACTTATGATAGAATTCTACCCCTTTTGGATTTACTTCACCATAACCAGTTGGAAAAATACGTGACCAAGCAATTGAAATACGGATACCGTTTACCCCATATTCCTCAGCTAACTGCAAATCTACTGGATATTTATGGTAAAAATCACTAGCTGGTTCAGCTGTGTACCAATAGTTATCTGCTAGGTATTTGTCCCAGGCAACAGGACCTTTACCATCTGTATGAGTAGCTCCTTCTGCTTGATAAGCAGCTGTTGCGCCACCAAATATAAAATCTTTAGGAAGTGTTTTTGTCATTTTTTCACCTATTTCTTGATTGAATAAAATGAAAAGCGAGCGGAGAGGAGCTAGTGAGCTATCCATCTCCGTCTCACTTCTTGTAGCAAGTCACCGAATTGTGACATGAGGAGGTAAAAACGATATCTTTTTACCGACGAATTAATAAGGCGATTAGGAAATTCGCCATAGCGATTTCCGTAACGATAGGAGACTGTTTCACAGTCCCTATCGTTAATCGAATTGAGCCTGAACAAAGGCAAGAGCACCTTTTCCATCACGAGTCAATTTAATGTATTGAGCTCCCTCAGTCTTAGCCAGTTTGATACCTAATTTATCCGTTTCAGCCTTCATATCTTCGAAGTTTGAAGCGACCTGTGGTGCTAAGATAACCAAATCAAACTCAGGTAGCATCTCACGGTGAGCACCATAGCCACCAGCGGCTGCCTTAACAGGAACATTGTATTCTGCTGCTGCTTTGTTCAAGGCGTTGGCAAGAAGACCACTTGTTCCTCCACCAGCACAAAGAACGAGTACGTTTGTTTCTTCAGTAATTGTATTTTGTGCTGATTCTACTCCAGCTTTTTCAAGGATAGCATCAGCTTTAGCAGTATTGAAGTTTGCGGCTACTTTTTCTTTTAATTCATCGTTGGCTTTACCAGAACGTTCTTCTTCAAGAATTTGTTCGTCATAAACCTTGAGGAATGGATAGTAGATAACAATATCTACTACAATTAATAATGCTGCAAGAGCGAATGATAAGAACTGGAAGTTTGTACCAAGAACAATACCAAGAGGTCCTGGTGTAGTCCATGGAAGGTTGGCAGTAAATGAGTTCATGCCGAGAGTTTCGATAAAGAACTTAAAGATCCATACGTTTGCAATAGGTGCGAAGATAAATGGAATAAAGAAGATTGGGTTCAATACTAGTGGTGCACCAAACAAGATTGGTTCATTTACACCGAAGAATGTTGGAACTACTGAAGCGCGTCCAATAGCACGATTTCGTTTCGATTTACACAACCACATAAACATGAATGGAACTACAAGAGTTGCTCCTGTACCACCCATAGTGACGATAAACATTTGTGTACCAGATGTAAGGATCTTATCAGCGTGCATACCTTGTTGAAGAAGGTTCAAGTTGACTTCGGCATTTGCATAAGTAATCGCTGCAATCGCAGGTTCAACGATAGATGGGCCGTGAATACCGACAAACCAGAAGAAGGCAAAAGCACCAAAGATAATAGTAATACCAAGATAACCGTCTGCTGCTGAGAAAAGAGGTGCAAAGAACTTACCGATTGATTCTGCAACGCTTGCACCAACAAATTGACGAGCGAGCAAGTCAAGAGCATAAAGAGAAACAACTGAAAGCGTAAACGGAATAACGTCTTTAAAGACTTGTGAGATATTCGGTGGAACTTCGTCAGGCATGCGAATAGTAACGTTGTTCTTCACACAAACCTTATAGATAGCTACAGTTACAAAAGCTGCCAGGAAGGCTGAAAGCAACCCTTTTGTTCCAAGGAAACCAGTTGCAAAGCCACCCTCGATTGGGTCAGCTGCCAACATCAGCAAACCAACAATAGCTGCTAGGAGCGTTGACATATAGTTGATCTGGTTGGTTTTCTCCATACTACGATTGACGGAGTCTGTTAAAGATTTAGCAGTGGTACCAGCAACCAAGACTGCTAGAATCCCCATAGAGTAGCTGTAAGGTTTCATCAAAAGTGCTACTACTTCATCAGACCATTTAAAGCCCCAAGAGTTTGGAACAAAAGCAATCAAGATAAAAATACTTGAGAAGAGAATGACTGGCATTCCAGCGATAAATCCATCACGAATAGCACGAAGATAGATATTTCGAGATAGTTTTTCAAAGAAAGGCTTCCCTTTCTCGATATAGGCAATTAATTTATTCATTATTTAGCTCCTCTTTTATAAAGTTCGATTAAATGGTGCATCAAATCTTTTAGCAAAATAGTTGTCATCAAGTGATCTTGGCCATGCATCATGGTCACGCTATAAGCCAAATCATCACCAGCAGCTTCCTTGGTTAAAAGACTAGTTTGCGCGTGGTGGGCTTCAGCAATACAGCTACCAGCTTCCTCAACTAAGCTATCCGCTTTCGCAAAATCACCAGTTTCAGCAGCCTTCAAAGCTTCCAATAATTTTGAACGAGCATCACCTGCATAGGCAACGATTTCAAAACCTAACAATGTTACTTCTTCTCTATTCATGATAGAATTCTCCTTATATATTTTTTAGTAAATCGTTATGACAATAAACGTTGGATGTGTAGAACAAGATAAACTCGTTCACTCTTGTAGAGGTCAAGACCAGTTTCCTGAGCAATGACCTCATAAATTTTACTACCAATCTCGAATGCTTCTGGATAGCTATTCTTTATATGTTCTTCCATATCGAGCAAGGATTGATTATCATCGCGACTACGATCCAGATAATCCAAAAAATAATTTAGATGAATCATAAAGCGGTCGTAGAAATTATTATTTTCAGGTGTTCGCTGGATTTTATAACTCTTCAAAACGCTTTCGATTCTCTTTAAAATTTCCTTTCTCTTATCAATTGACTCAACAACTTCGACTTCATTCTCACCTTCGGCGTTTATGAAATGATAAGCGATACGAATGATTTCGTCTTCAGGAAAATTTTCTGTCAGTTTTTGACGATAAATTTCAAAAGCTTCTTGTGCAATTTGAAACGCGATAGGATATTTGGCTGAAATGTCAGGCAAGTTACTATCCTTATAGCGTCCTTGGCTAATAGCCTGATAAGAACAATAGATATGGTCTGTCAGAGTGACGTATAGATACTCTTGGACAGGATATTGATATTTTTTAGAAAGATTATCAATAATCTCATAAGTGACCGTAATAAAATCAAGTGGTACATCCTTGAGAAGAGCCATAAAATTTTCTCGCGACTCTTCTGTTTTCATCCGAAAAACTTTTTCAACCTGATCCTCAGAAATCAAATCTCCCTTCTTCTTACCGAATGAAATACCCTTACCAATTACGATCAACTCCTCTCCTTTGCTATTCCGCACGAGAGAAACATTGTTATTCATTGGATTTAATATCCGATACATGGCAACCTCCTTGCCCTATTATTTAAGTTTTGTGAGCATAAAAAATGACCACAAATGAATTCAGAAAATATACCTCTGAGTCATCTGTGATCATGCCTAATATTACTTAGTAACACTCACTTTGTATTAACTTGTGACTTAAGTATAGCACAAGATTTTTATTTTGTAAACCTTTACATACAACTTTTTTTAAAAGTTTTTTAGCTAGGTTTTAGGACATAAAAGGAGGGGAAATTTAGACACGTTCGGTCCATGAAGTTGCAGTTGTTTTAAGAACCTTGTTGAGTTCGTCAATGTTCTCAAATCCAGTTGTACGCAACCACTCACGAGCTGCTGCTTCACCGTCTTTGATGTAGGCTTCAACTGATCCAGCCCATGTTGCACGTCCACAAAGAACACCGTTGAAGTTTGCGCCTGATTCGTGGGCAAAGACAAGAGTTTCTTGGAAGAGTTTAGCTGATACACCTGCACTCAAGTAGATGTATGGAAGGTTAGTTGCTTCGTCTTGCGCTTTGAAGAAAGCAGCTGCTTCTTCACGTGTATGAACGATTTCTCCATCGCCAAAGCCTTCAACGTATTTGACGTTAACTGGAACTTCCACTTTCAAGACATCGATATTGAAACGTGGGTCAGAGAAGACCTTCATAGCACCGATAACCTTGTGTGGTTTTACTTTAGCGTATTCTGCAGAACCTGCATCAGCAATCTTTTCGTCGTATGCAAGGATTTCAAGGAAGAATGGAATATCTTCTGCCACACACTCAGAACCAATACGTTCGATGTAGGCTTGTTTTTCTTGGTTGAGTTCGTCAGAGCTATCTACGTCATAGTAAAGCAAGAACTTAACGGCATCTGCACCTTGTTCTTTGATGCGTTTTGCAGACCAAACATCCAAGCAGTCTGGCAAGCGTTTTGTACTTGTTGTATCGTATCCTGTTTTTTCATAAGCAAGGAGAAGACCTGCATTTGGATCAAGAGCTTTTGTAGCTGGAAGTCCGTACTCAGGGTCAAGAAGCATTGATGAAGCGTATTTAGTCAATTCATCCGCTACCAATACTTTAAGTTCTTCCATTTGAGCTACTGTTGGCTCTTCTGTTTGGTATTGAGCCATAAGGCGTTTCAAAGCACCACGTTGGTCAAAAGCAAGAGCTGAGATGATACCATTCTCATCAGAGAGTTTTTGCATACAAGCGCGTTTATTTTCTGTTAAAACCATTTTATACCTCTTTTACAATTAATTGGTCATATAGACCTTGATAGTTAGCCATATTGACATGACCGGTCATTTTTTCTTGAGCATTAAGCATACCAAGGACATTTGCCTTGATCAACAGTTCTTGATCAGATTCTTTATGGAACAATCCTGAAGCAATACCTGCCACTGTAGAATCGCCTGAACCGACTGGATTTACTACTTGAATTCTTGGAATATCTACTTTGTAGAAAGTGTTACCGTGTTTAGCGAATGCTCCGTTAGCACCTAATGAAACGATAATCCACTCGATTCCATCAAATAGTGGTTCTTGAAGGACTTCTTTTAATTCATCTAAGTCTTTAGAAATTTCTCTTCCCAAAGTTGAGATAATTCTTCATTATTTGGCTTGATGACTGTTGGTTTATGTGGAGACTCAAGAACTGCCTGAAGTGCAGCGCCTGAACAGTCCAATACAACAGGTTTCCCAGCTAGGTTAGCAAGTTCAACCAGACTAGCATAATAATCCACTGGAAGTCCTGCTGGTAGACTACCTGAAATGGCTACTACCTCTACAGTCTCTAAAAGTTCTTTGAAATGAGCCAAGAAATCTTGACCTTCTTTTTCTTGAACTTCAGGCCCTTTTTCTAGGATTTCTGTTTGGTTTTCTCCATGTAGAATTGCGATACAGTTACGGGTTTCACCTTGAATAGAGAAGAAACGTTTGCTTACTTTATCATCAATATTTTCTACTAAAAAATCACCAAATTTACCACCGATAAGTCCTGTTGCGACTACGGAGTCACCAAATTCTGATAGGACACGAGTAACGTTAAGACCTTTACCACCAGCCGTTTTAGTAACATCAACAACACGGTTGACAGTGTCAATTTTTAATTCATCCAAAGGATAGGAAATATCAATGGATGGGTTCATTGTGACTGTTAAAATCATAGGTCACCTCTTAGTCGTGGTATTCACCGCGATCCCATTTTTCAAGGAATTCTGTAAAGAAGTTGGCATCCGTTTGATGGTCGTTATGAGTTTCAACGTGTTGGATTTTAGCGATCAATTTTTTGTTTTCTTCAGATGGTTTGTATTCAGCGTTGATGAAAGCTTCAATGATATCACACATGAGCAACTCACCAGTGATTTTACCACCAAATCCGATAACATTAGCATTCAATTGTTCTTTTGCGTATAGAGCTGTTGTCATATCGCGAACCAAAGCAGAACGAACACCAGGAACCTTGTTAACAGCATTATTAATACCTACACCAGTACCACAGATACATACACCAAGATCAGCTTGGCCACTAACTACTGCTTCACCAACTTTTTTACCAAAGATTGGGTAGTGTGTACGAGCGTGGTCATAAGTACCAAAGTCGATGACTTCATGTCCTTTTGATTTCAAAAATTCTGAAACCGCCATTTTTTCATTTGTTACGATGTGGTCACATCCAATTGCAATTCTCATTTTTATCTTACCTTTCTTTCAATATAAAATTAGCACATTTTGTTCAACATGTCGACCCTGATTTGGTGACGACCACCGTCATACTTACCATTTACAAAGCCTTTAGCGATGTTCTTAGCCAATTCGTCACCAACAAGTTGAGCACCCATAGTAATCATACGTGAGTTGTTGTGACCACGAGTCATATAAGCTGAACGTTCGTCAGATACTTCTGCAGCAACCATTCCTTTGATTTTAGTTGCAACCATAAACGGACCTGCACCATAAGCATCAATGACGATACCAAGGTTTTGTTCTTCTTTGTTTACTTCTGCAGCAACTGCAAGAGTTACATCAACGAAGTCTTGACCTTCAGCTGTAACATCCACAACGTGGAAGTTTTCTTTTTCCAAGAAATCTTTAACGACTTCTTTCAATCTCAAACCTGCAGCATCTGCACCAATAACAATAGACATATTGTATACTCCTTTTTTATAATAGACCAGTAAAAATATTTTGGTTCTGAAAAGAAAATGACCATCACCAAATAGTTACTAGTAGTTTTGTTGACTATTTTAGTTTAAGAATGATTCATCTAATCACTCTTAAAAACTTCTCCTAAGAGAAATTGGAAGAATAACTTGTCAAAACAAACACAAATTGTTCTTTTCTAAACATAATATACTACTATTGTTTAAAAAAGTCAACAGTTTATGTTTGTTTTTGTTTATTTTTATAAAATTTCTATATCAAAACCAATTTGATCACTTTGACCTGGATTTAAGATTCGAACATTTTTCTTATCTTCTAGATGATCGCCCTCTTCGAGTGAAGTTGACAAACCTGACCAAGGTTCCAAGGCAAGGAAAGGACCTTTATTAAGCGTTGACCAAACGATGAGGTTTGGAAACTCTTCAAAGTCCAGTTTTAATCCCTTATCATGCTTACGTGACCGTAAGGAAACAGAGCGAGAGGCTAATTCATCTAATGTCACAGCATCATAGCTAAAGAAATCATACTTTAGATCTAATTCTTTTTGGTCTTTTAAGAAGGCACTTCTATCTTGAAAATCTAACATTCCAGTTTCTGGGAATGGTTTCGGAACTGTACATGTTTCAGCTTTTTCAAATTGAAGATAGTAATCTTCATAGGTTTCATCATCAAATAAAGGACAGTTAAAGCCTGGATGTCCACCAATAAAGTAAGGCATCTTTTTATCTGTTTCCTTATTGGTAACTTGATACTGTGTTCGAATAGTCTTTCCAGTAACTGTATAAGTTATTTTTAGTCGAAAATGATAGGGATAATTCTTATACATTTCTTGATCGTCTTCAATCGCAAAAGGTAATAGAGTTCTCTGTTTGATCCACTAATTCAAATTCTTTTTTTCGAACCAAACCATGACGTGAAATTTTACCTTTTACTTGACTACCATCTTCTTGCTCATACAATACAGTATCATTTCTAACAGATCCACAAATTGGAAATAGAACCGGTGCTTGTCCACTCCAGTAAGTTGGATCTCCCTGCCACAAATACTCAATTCCATCTTTGTCTTTTATTGAAGAAAGTGCACCACCAAAAGTTTGAAACTGTACACTTAACTGTTCTGTTTTTAATTCAATCATTAGAATTACCTCCATTTATTTAAGGCCTAAAAAACTAGGCTGTCGACTCCAGATTTGGAAACTGACAACCTAGTTTTAACAATTTACATTTTTAGGAGCGAATTATTTTGCATTTGCTGCATATTCTTCATTACGTTTGATCATTTGTTTTCTGTACCAAGCAAAGATACCGATATAGAAAGCAAGGAATACTACAGCACCAAGGATTGCTTTGATATCACCTGTTGTAGTGTTACCAATTGTCCAACCAAGAAGTTTTTCGATTGGTCCTTCAAGTGTTGAGTGAGTAATGAGCTGAGTTTGGCTTACACCTTCTGGGAAGGCACCTACACCTTTAGCAAGTTCTGTTGCAAATGGTGCAATAAGTGTTCCTGAAAGAAGGAAGAGTGGCAACAAGAGTGTTCCGAAGATAATCATACGGAGCAATTTACCACGAGTAACTACCAAGAGAGCTGGAGTTACACCCATTGCGATGATACCAGCAAGTGGCAAGATACCATTTCCGACATTTGAAAGAAGCACTGCTTCAACCAACATGATTGGTGCAAGTACGTTGGCACAAGCCCAAATTTCAGCACGACCAGCTACGAATGGCCAGTCAAGACCGATGTTAAATTTACGTCCTTGAAGACGTTTAGTAGCAACGTTAGTAATACCTTGTGAAAGTGGTTCTACGGCTGCGATGAACCATGAACCGATAAGTGAGAAGAGCTCCAAGCAGACACCGGCAGTCAAACCAAGTGACAACCAACCTTTAATAACAAGTTCCCATTTTTCAGCACCTTCAACACCAGCAACTGGATGTGGAGTTCCCATCAAACCGATAACGATACCAAGGATGAAACCGATGAAGAATTTAGATCCCCAGAAACCGATTCTCTTGTTCAATTTAGCAGCATCAAAGTCGTATTTATCAAGACCTGGGAAGAGTTTATCAAAAATCTTATCCAAAACCATGATAACTGGGTTCATCATGTAGTTCATGTGAGTTGAAGTCATTGGTGATGAACTTGGTGCGTTAAGAAGGTCATCAAATGTTGGTTTCATCAAGTCAGAGTTGATGATTTAAGAACCCCTACAAGGACAACTGCTGCAGTCGCGATGAAGAGTGAAACTCCTTGGCTAACTCCATTGTTGTCAGCGTACCATTTAATCAAAAGACCTGTGATAGACAAGTGCCAGATATCAAAGATATCGACGTCAAGTGTATCAGTTTTCTTCATTGCAAGCATTACAATGTTGACGATCAACATGATGAGCAAGAAGTAAAGTGTCCAAGCAGAACCCCAAGTGATTGTAGCAAGTGGTGCCCAACCAACGTCGGTGATGTTCAATTGAATACCAGTGTTTTCAACGAATTTTGCAAGTGATGCTGAGAAAGCACCATTTAACATACCGATGATAGCACCGATACCAGTAAGAGCGATGGCAAGTTTGATACCACCTTCAAGAGCTTTGGAGAATTTCACTCCAAAAAGTAGAGCCAATACTGTCAAAATGATCAGCATGATGATTGGTCCACCCATTTCCAAGATAGGTTTGAACAGCTTATTGGCTAGTTCGATAATGATATCCATAATGTTCCTCCCTTTATTTTTTATGGAATATTAACAAAATAATAATTAGCTTAGTCCGTGTTCTTTGATTGCTGCTTCAATGTTGTCATAGACTGGAGCGCTCATAGCTGGAATACGGAACAAGATTGGTCCAGCTTCAACAACTGGAATACCAGGATCGAAGCCTAAATCTGTAGCAGCGATAGGTGTGAAGATGTCATAACCTTTAATCAAGTCTTCGTTGACATCTTTTACCATAACTGCATCACAGTGAACATCATATCCACGGCTAGAAAGCTCTTCTTCTAGAGCACTTTTAATTTGGTGGCTTGAGTTAACACCTGCACCACACGCAGCAAGAATTTTAATCATTTGGATTTCCTCCGTTTTATTATTTTTTAATTTACAAATTAAGCTGTTGCTTCTGAGATATATTGGAATAAAGCTTCTGGTTCTGTAATCTTGGCTAAATCTGCCAGATGTCCGTTACCAGTAAAGAAGTCCATCAACTGAGCTAGGATATTTGTTTGGCTTGAACTTGAGTTGTTGATGATAAAGAAGAGTAGTGAAACTTCTACTTCCTTGTCAGGAGCAATCATATTGTGAAATGTTACTGGTTTCTCTAAACGTACCACAACAACATTTTCAGTAAGATTATGAATGGTATCAGTATGAGGGATCGCTACGTTTGGCAAGTCCTTCCCTAAAAATTCCATATCTAAGCCTGTTGGAAATGACTTTTCACGTTCAATCAAAGCCAATCGATAAGTATCCGTAACAATTTTACGTTCTTCTAATAAAGTTGCAACCTGATCAAAGAGTTGTTCTTGATTATCCGCTTCTAAGCAAAACACTAAGTCTTTGTCAAAGAAATGACCTAATCCCATAACATTCTCCCTTCTTTCTTTAACTTTTATGGTCTAAGTATAACACTATATGAAACCGTTGTCAATGTTTTTTGTTGTATTTTGTTTGATTTTTTATTTTTTTGTTTGATAAAATCCCGACAATCACTTTCAAACAGAAATGTAGACAGTTATTTTTAATCCCCTATTTTAGCTCCTATCCATGAAAATAGCAGGCTTTTAAAACCTGGACCTGCTCCTATTATTTATTATTTTCTTGTTGCCCAATTTTCTTCAACGATTGGAAGCATTGTTTTTAATGTTTCCACTTCTCCTTCAAGGGATACATATCGAAACTTACCGTTATATAATATAAAGATCCATGTAATCAAATATTTGCCATCTTTTTCAATACAGTTAATGACATAAGATTCCTATCCTCCTATAGTAGACTTAGCTCCCCAAACTTTTGTAAAGTCCTTTTTACATAGTTTTGAATCATAGATACTATTCGAGATTTGAACTGTTACTAGTGAAGCATATTCGCTTTCTGAGATTCCGAAGTGCTCTGATTTTAAGGTGTTGAGAGTTACAATATTGATATCAGTTCCATCGCAGTACAGTGAATCATTTCCACCTTCAATCTCTTTGAACTGAATTCATGATTTTGGTATTTTTACATAACCATAATTATCGGAACCAACTATTTTAGTTTCCTCCGTTTGGCTAGATAAGATAGACGATGATTAAGTGCCACTGGGCCGGACGTGATTCGCAACCACGCAAATAAAGCCTCAGCACTTGCACTGCTGTGGCTTTTCCGTTGCTCCTGACTTAGAAAACTATCACTTTTTCGCAGAATCCGTATAACACATTTACGGAGCAGGTTCAGGAAAATGCGTTTTTTGAGAGGTTCAGACTAAAAATACGTCTATTTATTTTTTATTGTTTTTTATTGTAAAGTAGACCCAAACGAATGAACATAGGTTGTAAAAAGCAAATGAAAAAATTGCGAGGATAATAGCTTCTGTGTCTAAATAACCCATTTCGAGACCTCTTTTCAACAACAACAAGCCTGTAGTTTCGATAACGATCAAACATAAAAATATATAAAAAATTTTCGCCTTAAGCATATTGTTACCGCCTTCTCTTCATATAATTTTATTGTAGAATAAAAATTGAAAAAAATCAAAAAAACATAACCCCCATCTAACGGCTGGTTTGCACCAGAACGCTATAAGCCCAAATTACCAGCCAGCGCCTAAAGACGCTGGCTTTCACCTTGTTCAAGCCTCATTGCTCTTGACTCGTCACAAGCCTTTCAAAGAGGCATATGTACTACTTGCCACTATCCCTAAAGGGATCTTCATATTCTTTTACACTTAATTTATCTAGTGCTATATCATGTTTTACTCGTTCTCAAATTTTCATACTCGTGAAGAAATCATCCACTGGATAATTTCTTTAATCTTGAATATATTTCTTAATTGTGGCTTCATTGAGTCCAACCGTACTCACATAATAACCTTCCGCCCAGAAATGCCGATTCCCAAACTTGTATTTGAAGTTGGTGTATATCAAACATCATTAGAGCGCTTTTACCTTTTAAATATCCCATAAAACTTGAAATACTAATTCTAGGTGGAATACTTACCAACATATGAACATGATCTGGCATCAAGTGTCCTTCGATAATAAGAAAAGTGTCAAAATATAACTGTATTTTGACACTTAATAAATCATTATTCTATATTTAGCTCATTTTTTTCTTGAAGTCTATACTATTCTTCATCCATACTCAAGACGCTAAGGAAGGCTTCTTGTGGCACTTCAACAGATCCGATAGCTTTCATTCGTTTCTTACCAGCTTTTTGTTTTTCTAGGAGTTTACGTTTACGAGAAACGTCACCACCGTAACACTTGGCAAGTACGTTTTTACGAAGGGCTTTGATATCAGTACGAGCCACAATCTTATGTCCAATAGCTGCTTGAATTGGAACTTCAAATTGCTGACGAGGAATGATTTTCTTGAGTTTATCAACAATGAGTTTTCCGCGTTCGTAGGCAAAGTCCTTATGAACGATAAAGCTAAGAGCATCCACCTTATCACCATTGAGCAAAATATCCATTTTAACCAGCTTAGATGGGCGGTACTCTGACAACTCATAGTCAAAGCTTGCATAACCACGAGTCGAAGACTTGAGTTTATCAAAGAAGTCAAAGACAATTTCAGCAAGTGGGATTTGATAGATGACATTAACACGATTTTCATCAATATAATCCATAGTCACGAAGTCTCCACGCTTGCGCTGAGCTAGTTCCATAACAGCTCCTACAAATTCCTGTGGTACCATGATTTGTGCTTTAACATAAGGTTCTTCAATAGTTGCAATTTTAGTAGGATCAGGAAACTCGGATGGATTCGATACATCCATAGACTCACCATCAGTCTGATTGACCTTATATATAACGGATGGTGCAGTCATGATCAAATCAATGTTGAACTCACGTTCCAAACGTTCCTGAATAACATCCATATGAAGGAGACCCAAGAATCCACAACGGAAACCAAAACCAAGAGCTTGCGATGTTTCGGGTTCAAACTGAAGACTAGCATCGTTCAACTGCAATTTTTCAAGGGCTTCACGAAGGTCATTGTATTTATTTGACTCGATTGGATAAAGACCTGCGAAAACCATAGGATTCATCTGCTTGTATCCAGATAGAGGTTCTGAAGCAGGGTTTGCCGCCAGGGTAACTGTATCACCGACACGAGTGTCTTGAACAGTCTTGATAGATGCTGCAATATAACCAACGTCACCTGTCGCAAGGAAGTCACGTCCTACTGCTTTGGGTGTGAATATTCCGACCTCAGTAACATCAAAGGTTTTACCATTGCTCATGAGCTGAATCTTATCACCTGGCTTAACAACTCCATCCATGACACGAACTTGGAGGATAACCCCACGGTAAGCATCATAAACGGAGTCAAAAATCAAAGCTTTTAATGGTGCTGATACATCACCAGTTGGGGCTGGGACTTTTTCGACAATTTGCTCAAGGATTTCTTCGATACCGATACCAGCCTTAGCAGAGGCCAAAACTGCTTCGCTGGCATCCAAACCGATAACATCCTCAATCTCCGTGCGCACGCGCTCTGGATCTGCGGCTGGCAGATCAATTTTATTGATAACTGGCATGATTTCCAAATCATTATCCAAAGCAAGGTAGACGTTTGCCAGAGTTTGAGCCTCAATCCCTTGAGCGGCATCGACCACCAAAATAGCTCCTTCACAAGCAGCAAGTGAACGCGACACTTCATAAGTGAAGTCAACGTGTCCTGGTGTGTCAATCAGGTGAAAAATATAGGTCTCACCATCTTTAGCAGTATAATTCAGCTCTATGGCATTAAGTTTGATAGTAATCCCACGTTCTCTCTCTAGGTCCATACTATCAAGAAGCTGAGCCTGCATTTCGCGACTAGAAACTGTTTCAGTCGCTTCTAAAATACGGTCTGCTAGTGTTGACTTCCCATGGTCAATATGGGCAATGATAGAGAAGTTACGAATCTTCTCCTGTCGTTTTTTCAATTCTTCTAAGTTCATCATTCTCTTCCTTTCAGGGTATCTATTAATTATAAATTGTTTTTAACATTTTGACAAGACCATACCCTGTTAGGAGTACTAATCTTCAGCAATAAAACCGTCATTTTCAATATAATGACGCTCAGTCATGCCTTGATCTGTAAAGATAATACCATGAAGAACACCGCCATAGACAGCTCCCCCATCCATACCAACTTTACCATCTTCTGTTATCCAGAGTTCAGATGTGCCAGGTTTTTGATCCAACAAACCATAAACAGGAGTATGTCCAAAGACAATGGTTTTGCCTGTATGATTTTCTGCTTCATGGAATGGCTTTCTGAGCCATACCTTCTTGTAATCGGTAGTATCGTGCCAATCTTCCAAGGTCAAATCAATACCTGCATGAACAAATATACTTATCTGTTTCAATCACAAAAGGCATTTGACGAATAAAAGCAACTAGGTCTGCTGCTTCTGTCTCAACTCGTTTAGCATCTGCAATAGAATCAACTGGAGCATCCAAAGGTCTACCTAAAATAGAGTTGATGGTCGTATCTCCACCATTTCTACGGTAGTGATCGTAACTCTCTTCTGGATTGTCTAACCAAGTTAAAAACATGTATTCATGATTCCCAGACAAACAAATTGCCCCTTGATTTTCAACCAAGTCCTTGACTATCTCTAGAACACGGCGACTATCTTCACCTCGGTCAATCAAATCTCCAAGAAAAATAAGTTGAGTCTTCCCATCCCATGTCTTTAGTAAGTCCTCAAGCATTCCAGCTTTTCCGTGAACATCTCCAATTACATAATAGTCTGTCATCTATTTCTCCTTACCTTTTAACAGTTCTCTTGCTTGTGTCAGAGCTGCTTCGGTCACATCTTCTCCAGCCAACATTTTAGCAACTTCTTCTACACGTTCTTCTAAACTCAACAAACGAACTGTTGAAACTGTAGAATTCTCATCACTCACTTTCTCGATAAAGAACTGATTGTCCGCTATAGCAATCACTTGCGGTAGGTGTGAGATAGCTAAAACTTGACCATGCTGCCCAATTTTATGAATTTTTTGCGCGATTGCTTGAGCTACACGACCTGAAACACCAGTATCTACTTCATCAAAGACAATACTTGTCTTCCCTTCCTTACGAGAAAAAGCTGATTTGATGGCCAACATCAAACGTGACAACTCACCACCCGACGCTACTTTTACCAAGGGTTTAAAGTCTTCACCAGGGTTGGTTGATATGTAAAATTCAACACTTTCATTTCCTTCTCGGCTGAATTTCCCACTGGTGAATCGTACTTGAAATTGAGCTTTTTCCATATATAGGTCTTGCAATTCCTGCTTAATTTCAGCTTCTAAATCCTGTGCTAAATGATGCCGAGCTTGAGCAACTTGACTCGCTAAGTCTACAAGATTCTTTTCAAGTTTCTTAAGTTCGACTTCCATATCTTCAGATGAGAGATTGTTCCCCGTTAAAAGATTATACTCATCTGTAATTTTTTCAAAATAGAGTAAGACATCGTCCACACTACCACCGTATTTACGTGTAATGGTATGAATTAAATCCAACCGACTCTCAACCTGCATGAGGCGATTCCCATCGAAATCCAAATCATCGATGATGGATTCCAAGCGTTTGGTGATATCTTCTAGGACATAATAGGTCTCAGAAAGGGAGCTTGAAATCTCACGATACTCTGGATCAAACTCTTCAAGACTTTCCATATCATTCATGGCTGAACGGACATTTGCTAGACTTGAGAACTCCTCATTATCAAGCATCGTATAAACATTTGTCAAGGTATCCGCAATATTTTTATGGTTAAGAAGTTTGTCCCGTTCTTGATTGAGAGTAACATCTTCACCTGCTTTCAAATTAGCTGCTTCAATTTCAGCCATTTGAAATTCCAACATCTCAATTCGTTCCTTGTGCTCTAGCTGATTCTTCTTAATATCAAGAACTTGTTTGCGCATTTGACGATAATTATCAAAGCTAGTCTGGTAGGATTCTTTAATTCAAAGAAATCAGCATTACCAAACTCATCCAGCATCTGAATATGGCGGTGTGGTCTCATTAGTTCTTCCTGATCATGCTGACCATGAATATCAACCAACTGTTGACCAATAGCCTTTAAAACTGAAAGATTAACCATTTGCCCGTTAACACGACTGATGCTTCGACCATTCTGCAAAATCTCGCGGCGAATAATGATTTCATCACTCAATTCCAAGCCTTGTTCGTCAAAAATTTCTTGTAAAACCCGACTATTTTCAAGTGAAAAAAGACCTTCAATTTCAGCCTTAGGAGCACCGTGACGTATCACATCGGTCGTAGCTCTCGCTCCCAACATCATATTCATAGCATCGATGATGATTGACTTTCCAGCCCCTGTTTCACCAGTCAAAACAGTCATCCCTTCTTCAAAATTCAGAGAGATTGATTGGATGATGGCAAAATTTTTAATCGAAATTTCCAGTAACATATAAACCTACCAATTTTTAACTTGTTCAAAAATTTCTTTGGCTGTTTCTTCACTTCGAAATACCATTAAAATGGAATTATCATCAGCAATACAGCTAAAAATTTGATCAGAAAAAGCATCTGTCAACTGACTCTTGACGAAAACAGTATTTCCTGGGATAATCTGCAAATTGATCATATTTCCCATGCGTTCACAATCGATAATGTTATTTTCTGCCAATTGCAAACTTCTAACGATTGATTTGGGTAATTCATAAATATAAGTATTGTCTTTCAATGGAATTTTTACAATCCCTAATTCTTTAATATCTCGGGAGACTGTTGCTTGAGTAGCAGAGATACCCGCTTCTCTCAAGTGTTCAACGATTTCTTCCTGTGTTCCGATTTGATAATCTGTAACAAATCTTCTAATCTTCTCAAGTCTCTCTTTTTTATTCATCTTTAAACTCTCTATGTGCTCTCTCTACAACTTTTTCTATTTCAGTAACAACCTGATTGCTTGCCTGGTCTTCCTTCCGTAGATAGGCTAAGAATTCAATATTTCCATGTCCTCCTTGTATCGGAGAATAATCCAAGCCTAGGACAGAAAAACCTTCTCTAACTGCCATTTCGGTAACTGTTTCCAGTACATGTTGATGCACCTTGGCATCTCTGATGATCCCATTCTTACCAATCTGCTCACGACCAGCCTCAAACTGAGGTTTAACCAGAGCAACAACCTGCCCTTGATCAGCTAAAACTCGGTGCAAGGCTGGTAAAATGAGGCCTAAGGAAATAAAACTGACATCGATACTGGCAAAACTTGGTTCCTGTTCAAAGTCGGCCTTTTCAGCATAGCGAAAATTAAACTGCTCCATGCTGACAACACGAGGATCCTGGCGTAATTTCCAAGCAAGCTGGTTAGTCCCGACATCGACTGCAAAAACTAGTTTAGCACCGTTTTGCAACATGACATCAGTAAATCCTCCTGTAGAAGCTCCGATATCAATGGTCGTTTTATCTTCAACAGTTAAATCAAATTTTCCTAAAGCCTTCTCTAGCTTTAAACCACCTCGACTCACATACTTAAGTTTCTCACCCTTGAGTTTTAACTCTGTATCATCAGGGATTTTTTCTCCAGGCTTATCGAATCGTTCACCATTAAGTACAGCGACTACTAAACCAGCCATAACTCCTCGCTTGGCTTGTTCTCTCGTTTCAAATAAACCTTGTTTATATGCTAGTACATCTACTCTTTCCTTAGCCATTGATTCTCAAACTTTCTACTATTTTTACAATTGGTTCCTTGTCAAAGCTCACAACTTGGCTAATCTCTTCAAGTTTTGCATTAGCTTGATCCAAAGTTTGATTGCAAAACGCTATCGCTTGGTCTAATCCCAACAAGGCAGGATAGGTTGACTTCTCAGCCTGCAAATCTTTCTGGGGTGTCTTTCCGATTTCCTCAAAACTTGCTGTAACATCAAGCACATCATCTCTCACTTGGAAAGCCAGGCCAATCAACTCGCCAACTGTTTTAAGCTGCTTCTGAAGATTTTCATCCAATCCAGCAATGATACCAGCCGCTTGGAAAGGAAAAGCTAAAAGTTTACCGGTCTTATTAGCATGGATAGTCTGAAGTTCCTCTAAATTCAAGTATTTTCCTTCGCCTTCCATATCCAAAACTTGACCAGCCACCATTCCCATACTTCCAGAAGCAAGTGATAAATTAGCTATTAAATCAACCTTTGTTTGACTCGGCAAATCAGCTTGAGCAATTAAAGCATAGGGATCCAAAAAAAGCGCATCCCCTGCTAAAATAGCTAGAGCTTCACCATACATCTTATGGTTGGTCAAACGCCCCCGACGAAAATCATCATTATCCATAGCAGGAAGATCATCATGGATCAAACTTCCTGTATGAATCATTTCTAGTGCCGCTGCAACTTGAGCATGTTCCTGAGTGATAGGCACTTGTAAGGAGTCCAAAACTTCTAAAAGTAAATATGGACGAATCCGTTTACCACCAGCATGGATGGAATAAAGAACCGCTTCTCTTAAACTGGATGCAAATTGTTTGTCACCATAAAAGTCTTCAAGAGCTGATTCGACCAAAGCTAATTTTTCCTGCTTGTTCATAGGAGTTCACTTTCTGTTCCATCTTCTTGCATAACCTTGACCAAGGTCTTTTCAGCCTTATCAAGTGTTGCCTGCAATTCTTTGGATAAGAGCATTCCTTTTTGAAAAGCGGAAATAGCATCTTCCAAAGCAATTTCACCATTTTCTAAGCTTTGAACAATAGTCTCAAGCTCTGCTAGATTTTCCTCAAATTTCTTTTGTTTTGACATCTCTTACCTCTAATTCTACTTGACCGTCCCGCATCAACAGTGATACTTGGTCATTTTCTTTCAAATCTTTCGCAGAAGCCACTACAACTTCTCCTTTTTTGACAATTGCATAACCTCTGGCTACAATTCGACTAGTATCTAGCATAAGGAGAGCTTCTGATAGGCGTTTTACTTCTGCTACTTTTGCATCATAGGTCACAGCCATCTGGCTACGCATTAGTTTTTGCAGTTGGAAAATACGATCCTGGTAACGCTGGATTTTGATGATTGGTGATAATTGTTCCAAACGGTGGATTTGTTCTTGAACCTTTTGTTGATTTCGAACCAATTCAGCATTCAGTCCTTGCTTCAGTCGTAGCTGTAACTGATCCAAGCGTTGTAGATAACCGTCATATAAACGCTCTGGTTGTCTGAAGATGACCGATTGACTGAGGATTCTCAGAGCTTCTTGTTTCTTTGACAAACTATACTTAACCGCTGTAGTCATGCGTTTTTCTTGATTCTGAAGATAGGTTAAAAGATCTAACTTAGTTACTGGTGTAGCGAGTTCAGCAGCAGCTGTCGGCGTTGCCGCTCTCTTATCAGCCACAAAATCAGCCAGAGTGACATCCGTTTCATGCCCCACACTTGAAATGATGGGTAGCCGTGATTCAAAGATAGAGCGAACTACAATCTCTTCGTTAAAGGCCCAAAGATCTTCAATGGATCCACCACCTCGACCAATAATCAGAACATCTAAGTCATCACGCTCATTAGCTTTCGCAATGTTACGAGCAATCTCCTCTGCAGCACCATCACCTTGAACTTTAGTAGGATATAGGACAATTTCCACACCAGGGAAACGTCTACTGACTGTAGTGATGATATCTTGGATAACAGCACCACTTCGACTGGTCACCACACCTATTTTTTTTTGAAAATTGTGGTAAAGATTGTTTAAAGCGTTCTTGAAATAAACCTTCTTCTGCCAGTTTCTTCTTAAGCTGTTCAAATTGGATAGCCAAGGCACCGACACCGTCTGGTTCAGCTTTTTCAATAATGATCGAGTAACTTCCACTTGGCTCATAGACTTGGACGCGACCAACTACATTGATCTTCATACCTTCTTCCAAGTCGAAACCTAAACGTTGGTAGACTCCCGACCAAATAGTTGCCTGAATAACTGCTCGGTCATCCTTAAGAGAAAAATACTGATGCGTTGGACGCTTGCGGAAGTTAGAGACTTGACCAGTTAAATAGACCCGTTCCAAGTAGGGGTCTTTATCGAATTTCATTTTTAGATACTTGGTCAAAGTTGTGACCGATAAATACTTTTCCATCTCTACCTCCTTCTTTTCTCTAGTTTTCCTTGGGTATTATTATACCAAAAATATGCTTAAAAATCTTGAATTTCCACCTAGAATAGTGAAAATACAGGGAATTTATGTGTGAAATAATTTCTTAATATTTTTGCCCCTTTTTTGCCCCCTGAACAGAAAAAAAGCCCTTCGGATAAAATCCGAGGGGCTTAAAACGTTGTTAAATCAACGGCCGAACTTTTGAGTTTCAAAGTTCGGGATAAAATAGTTCACTGAACTATTTTATTTCTTAAGGTTGTAGAATGATTTCAATCCACGGTATTCAGCTACTTCACCAAGTTGGTCTTCGATACGAAGCAATTGGTTGTATTTAGCGATACGGTCAGTACGTGAAAGTGAACCAGTCTTGATTTGTCCTGCGTTAGTTGCAACTGCGATGTCAGCGATTGTTGAATCTTCAGTTTCACCTGAACGGTGTGATACAACGGCAGTGTAACCAGCTTCTTTAGCCATTTCGATAGCGTCGAATGTTTCAGTAAGAGTACCGATTTGGTTAACTTTGATAAGGATTGAGTTAGCAGCGCCTTCAGCGATACCTCTTTCAAGGTAAGCAGTGTTTGTTACGAAGAAGTCGTCACCAACCAATTGAACTTTACCACCAAGACGTTCAGTAAGAGCTTTCCATCCATCCCAGTCGTTTTCGTCCATACCATCTTCGATAGTGATGATTGGGTATTTGTTTACCAATTCTTCAAGGTAGTCGATTTGTTCTGCAGAAGTACGAACAGCGGCTCCTTCACCTTCGAATTTAGTGTAGTCGTAAACTTTACGTTCTTTATCGTAGAATTCTGATGATGCACAGTCAAATCCGATAAATACGTCTTTACCTGGAACATAACCAGCAGCTTCGATAGCAGCAAGGATAGTTTCAACACCGTCTTCAGTTCCTTCGAAACGAGGAGCGAATCCACCTTCGTCACCTACGGCTGTTTCAAGACCACGAGATTTAAGGATTTCTTAAGAGCGTGGAAGATTTCAGCACCCCAACGAAGAGCTTCTTTGAATGTTGGTGCACCAGCAGGTACAATCATGAATTCTTGGAAAGCGATTGGAGCATCTGAGTGAGAACCACCGTTGATGATGTTCATCATTGGAGTTGGAAGAACTTTAGTGTTGAATCCACCAAGGTAGCTGTAAAGTGGGATTTCAAGGTAGTCAGCAGCAGCACGAGCCACAGCGATAGACACACCAAGGATTGCGTTAGCACCCAATTTACCTTTGTTAGGAGTTCCGTCAAGTGCGATCATAGCACGGTCGATAGCTTGTTGGTCACGTACATCGTAGCCGATGATTGCTTCAGCGATGATGTTGTTTACGTTGTCAACAGCTTTTTGTGTACCAAGACCACCGTAACGAGATTTGTCACCATCACGAAGTTCAACTGCTTCGTGTTCACCAGTAGAAGCTCCTGATGGAACCATACCACGTCCGAAAGCACCTGATTCAGTGTAAACTTCTACTTCAAGTGTTGGGTTACCGCGTGAGTCTAGGACTTCGCGAGCGTAAACATCAGTAATAATTGACATTTTTTACTCTCCTTATTGAGTTAAATTTTTTACACCTCTATGATACCTTAAAAAGACTCCTTTTTCAAGGAAAAACGTTATCTTTGTGCAAATTTTCCTTAAGTTTATAAAGTAATCGCTTTCTTTTATCTGTTTTCTCCTTTATTTTATGATATACTATTTTTATGACTGATCTATCTAAACAAATCCTAGAAAAGGCCAATGGTGGTCTTAAACTAAATCCTGATGAACAAAGACGTTTTCTCGGAACATTTGAAGAACGTGTCCTTGGCTACGCAGACCTTGAAACAGCTGATGATGATAAATTTAAAAATGGATTTTTAACAATTATAGAAACCTTTAAAAAAGATACTCAACCTCTATTTGTCAAAATTTCTCCTCAGGTAGAGTTTGATAAACAAGTTTTTTATCTAAAACAATCCAAAGATGCTGACTGCCAAGCGACCATCGTTTCTGAAGATCATAACTCTTCTCCTTTTGGCCTAGTTATCCATAGCGATGCCCCTGTTCAAATAAATGAAAAAGACCTTAAAAAGGCCTTTCCAGACTTGTGGCAAGAGAAAGAGACCAAAGCTCCTACTTCTTTTTGGAAAAAGTGGTTTGGTTAATTCTTCTTCAAAGCTAAGAGTTGACCAATGTTTGTAGCTGTATTTTCTAAATAGATAGCTGCATTTTTTAGACTGTCTTCCAGTGGTTCACTTTTTTCTAGTATAGCAAAGGCTGCAACGATATTTTCAAATGGTAAGGGTGGTAAATCCTCTGACAGACTCCCACAAATAGCAATAACTGGAACACCATTTGGTGTTCTTTTTGCTACCCCGATTGGAGCCTTACCAGATAAACTTTGAGAATCTAACCTACCTTCACCAACGATGACAAGATCTGCATTCGCAACCTTCTGATCAAAATCGATTAGATCTAAACAAGTTTGAATACCAGACACAATTGTTGCTCCAGCAAAAGCACATAAGCCAGCTGCAATACCGCCACCTGCTCCAGCTCCTTCCAGCTTTAAGATTTCAGGGGCAACATTACGATAGAAGTTTTCAATAGCAGAATCAACTTCATGAAATTGAGTTGAATCTAATCCTTTTTGTTTCCCAAATGTATAAGTGGCACCGTGTGGTCCACAGAGTGAATTTGTCACATCTGCTAAGATTTTAATTCGCACATCAGAAGGAATAGATATAGCTTTCTCCTTTGAGATATCAGTAATTTCAAACAAGGATTGACCAGTAGCTAGAAGTTCATCCCTATTTTTGTCATAGAACTGGTAACCAAGTCCTGAAGCAATACCAATCCCACCATCGTTAGTGGATGTACCACCGACTCCGATATAGATTTCTTTCATGCCATGCTCTATTAAATGCAGGATTAGTTGACCAATCCCCTTTGTTTGAATCTTCAATGGATTTCGTTTTTCAATAGGAATTTTATCAAGCCCAACTAAATCGGCCACCTCGAACAGAGCAAGATCTCCTTTTTGAACATAAGTCACTTGAACCTCATCTCCAAAGGGACCTGTCACTAAAGCAGTTTTTTCTACAAGACCAAGTGAATTTTTAATGGCATCTACTGTTCCTTCTCCTCCATCGCCAACAGGTAAGAGCAAACATTCCGATTCAGGTAGAGCCTTTTGAAGGCCTCGTTTGATAGCTTTAGCTACTTCACTTGCAGGGAGACTCTCCTTAAAAGAGTCAGGTGCGATAACAATTTTCATACACTCTCCTTTCTAATCAAAATAAATCTATCAGTTCCATTACTTTTGTCAAATCTCTCTCATCAATATGATGCGGGATTTCATTTTTTAGAAAATCCTTGGCACAGAAGGCAACTCCAATGCCAGCTCTCTTCAACATTGCTAAATCATTAGCTCCATCTCCAATAGCAATAGTCCTCTCAATAGGAAGGTCTAGTTCTTCGGTCCATCTTATCAGTGTCTCTTCTTTGACCTCCCTAGTAATGATCTCTCCTTCAAGTTTTCCTGTCAAAAATCCATCTTTTACTTCAAGACGATTTGCAGCAATTAGCCTAATACCAAGTTCAGTTGCCAATCTTTCAACAATAGGCATAAAACCACCCGAAACTAGACCGACCTCAATATCATGTTTTTGAAGAATTTTAACGAACTCTTGAGCATTCTTGCTGAGATGGATCTGTCTATAAAGTCCTTCAAATACATCAAGAGAAAGCCCTTCTAGCAAGGAAACACGTTTTCTAAGACTTGCTTCAAAGTCTAGTTCTCCCCTCATAGCTTGGGCAGTCAGTAGAGCTACTTCATTTTCACACTCTGCTTCTTTCCCTAACAAATCAATGACTTCCTCTTCGATTAGAGTACCGTCCACATCCAGAACACAGAGCCCTCTAGTTTTACTCATATAACTTCCTTACTTTTTTTATTTCAAAAAAAGAGGTTGGGACAAAAAATCCCAACCTCACTTTTTATTAGCAATCAAACTTTGACGCGGTAGCTGATTGAACTTTTTGTTCGTCTTTTAGACTCCAAAAAGCTCCTAATCATCCTCACGGGGCTGGGACTACGAAATCGAAACTTTGTCTATCGATTTCTGTCCCGTCGCCTTTTAACTATTTAGTTTGCTAGGCTATGGTACAAATCAAGATAGGACTTGCAGGCTGTATCCCAAGAGAAATCACATTCCATAGCCTGAACTTGCATGTTTTTCCAAACGTCAGGATGGTTGTGATAAACGTCCAAAGCGGTTTGCAATGCCCAGTTGAGCCAATATGGAGTTAGGTTATTGAAACTAAAGCCTGTACCTGTTCCATCAATTGGATTAAAGGCTTGAACAGTATCTCTAAGACCACCTACCTCATTTACCAAAGGAAGGGTTCCATATCTCATGGCCATCATTTGTGAAAGCCCACACGGTTCAAAACGACTTGGCATAAGGAACAAATCACAAGCAGCGTAGATCTCTTGAGCTAATTTTACGTCGAAAGTAATATTGGCAGAAAGTTTTTCTGGGAATACTTGACTAAACCAAGAGAAGGCTTGTTCAAATCCTGGATCTCCAGTTCCCAAGAGGACGATTTGAATATCCTCTTGAAGCATACGATGCAAGCTTTCAACTACTACATCAAAACCTTTTTGACGAGTTAAGCGAGATACAATACCAATCATTGGTACATCGGAACGTACTGGAAGACCAACTTTTTCTTGAAGTTTTGCTTTATTTTGCGCCTTTCCTGACAAATCAGTCTTATCAAAGTGGTAATCTAACAAGGCATCCGTTTGAGGATTGTAAATATCTGTATCAATACCATTCACAATACCTGAAACCTTACCAGATTCCATACGAAGAATCTGATCAATGCCGCAACCAAACTCTGTAGTCATGATCTCATAAGCATAGCTTGGCGACACAGTTGATACACGGTCTGCATAGAGAATCCCTGCCTTCATCCAGTTGAGGCAATCATTCCAACGAACTGTTCCATCAGCATAGCGTTCAAATCCAACTCTAAACAAGTCCCAGAGCATGCTTTCAGAGAATTGACCTTGAAACTCTAGATTATGAATGGTTAAAACTGTCTTTATACCTTGATATGCTTGAATCCATCTGTATTTTTCCTTCAACAAGAAAGGAATCATCGCTGTATGGTAGTCATGAGCATGAAGAACATCAGGGATAAATCCAATACGCTCCATCGCTTCAAGGGCAGCAAGTTGGAAGAAGGCAAAACGTTCACCATCATCGAAATCTCCGTAAACATGTCCACGGAAGAAATAATATTGATTGTCGATAAAGTAGAAGGTCACACCGTTTAAAACAGTTTTCTTAATTCCACAAAATTGTCTACGCCAGCCAACATATACTTCGAATTGAAGGACGTCCTCAATCTGATCACCAAACTTAGCTTCCACCATATCATAGTAGGGTAAGATAACAGCAACTTCATGTCCAGCTTTTACTAATGATTTAGGAAGTGCTCCGATAACGTCTCCCAATCCACCTGTTTTTGAAAAGGGGGCGCCTTCTGCTGCTACAAATAAAATTTTCATGAAAGGACATCCTCTGTTACTTTTTCGCCTTTTTTGATGACAACAGGGTTTTCTGCTGTACCTCGAATAACAACTCCCTCAGCTATTTCAGCACCCTTATCTACAATTGCATACTCAACTTGTGCACCTTTACCAACGATAACGCGAGGGAAAATAAGAGACTCTTTAACCAAGCTATCTTTATTGATTCGAACATTACGCGAAATAATAGATTTATCCACTTCACCTTCAATGATACTACCAGAAGCAAATTGAGATGTGTTCACTTTTGAACCTGATGCATAGTAGGTAGGTTCTTCGTTTTTAACTTTAGTATGAATTTTTTGATTTGGTGAGAACAAAGAGTAGAATTTATGCTGATCAAGCATATCTAGATTCGCTTGATAGTATGTTTCTACTGAATGAATATTTGCTAGGTAACCTGTATATTCATACGCAAAAGCACCTTCTTTTGCTGCCAAATCACGAAGAACATAGCGTAATTTTTCTGGATATTCTTTTTGAGCTTCTTCTTCTAAACGTTTAATCAACCATTGAGTATCTACTACAAAGATATCTGTCGACATGTTGTAGTATTCTTGGTCTGATTTTTTATCAAAGAGTTTGTGAGAAAGCACATGGTCAGTTTCATCAATATCAAGGATTGCGTTTACTTCTGAAATATCTTTCTTAGGTAATTTCTTATAAACTACTGTGATTGGTGATTTTGTTGTATTATGCAAATGGAAAACTTGATTGAGATCGATATTCACTAAAACATCACAGTTCAAGGAAACGGTTTGGTCTGAACCTGAACGTTTTAGGTAAGTCAAAAGTTGTTGATAGTACTCTTTACCAACAGTGCTACTTTCTACACGAGTATTGTAGATTCCAAGATAGTAGTGACTAAGCAACGTATTCAAGCCCCACTCACGTCCTGAACGAATATGGTCAAATACAGAGCTGATGTTATCTTGTTGGAAGATTCCAAAGATACTACGAACTCCAGCATTTGCTAAACTTGAAAGTGGGAAGTCAATCAAACGATACTTTCCTCCAAATGGCAAACTTGCCACTGGACGGTTACTTGTCAAGGTTGACATATCATGGAAACCAACGGTATTTCCTAAAATCGCTGAATATTTATCAATCTTCATCTGTTGCTACCCCCACTACTTCGTTATATCCGACTACTTGTACTTCTTCTGTACCATCAATTTCAACACCATCGGCAATAATTGCACCTTCACCGATGATTGCACGTGTAATTTTAGCACCTCTACCGATAACTGCTCCACTCATGATGACAGAATCAACAACTTCTGCTCCCTTACGAACTTGAGCAGTTGTAGAAAGAATAGAGTGTTTCACTGTACCATTTACGTAACAGCCGTCCACTACAAGAGAGTCTTCTACTTGAGCGAATTCTCCAAGGAAGTTTGGTGGAGCGATGAGGTTACGAGAATAAATTTTCCATTGACGGTTACGGCTATCTAGAGCATTCTCTGGAGAGATATATTCCATATTTGCTTCCCATAGAGATTCGATAGTACCAACGTCCTTCCAGTATCCATTGAATTCATAAGCATAGACACTTTCACCTGTCTCAAGATAATTTGGAATAACATTCTTTCCGAAATCAGACATATCAAGGTTAGCCTTTTCAGCAGCAACTAGCATGTTGCGAAGTCGTTTCCAGTCAAAGATATAAATCCCCATTGATGCCTTGGTTGATTTTGGTTGGGCAGGTTTTTCTTCGAATTCAACAATGCGATTATTAGCATCTGTATTCATGATACCGAAACGACTAGCTTCTTTTAGTGGTACATCCAAGACAGCTACTGTCAAGCTGGCATTATTGTCCTTGTGTGATTGGAGCATATCATCGTAGTCCATCTTGTAGATATGATCACCCGAAAGAATCAAAACATACTCAGGATTGATGCTGTCGATATAGTCGATGTTTTGGTAAATGGCATGACTTGTACCTTCAAACCAACGGTTCCCCTCACTTGCAGAGTAGGGTTGAAGGATAGAAACTCCAGTGTCAATACCATCTAGACCCCAACTAGAACCATTACCAATGTGGCTATTGAGAGCTAGTGGTTGATACTGTGTGATAACCCCAACATTATGGATACCAGAGTTGGCACAGTTTGAAAGAGCGAAGTCAATGATACGGTAGCGCCCACCAAATTGCACGGCAGGTTTAGCAATGCTTTGAGTGAGTTTACCGAGACGAGTTCCTTGCCCACCAGCAAGGATTAAAGCTAGCATTTCATTCTTCATTTTCTACTCCTTTTTGAGTTTTATTAGCGACTTTCTTAGTAGGTTTTATGCGACGTTTGATTTCCAAATACTTGCTCCCATAGCTGGCAAGGTAAATGTCAAAGTCTGCTCATAATCCTTCCACAATCCTTCTTGAGTTTGAACAGTTTGGTTATGCTCTTTCCACACACCACCCCATTGTTCTAACTCTGTATTCCAAATTTCTTCATAAATACCTGCAACAGGAAGACCAATTGTGAAATCAGGACGTTCAACCGGTGCCATATTGAAGACACAGACTAGCATCTCGCCTTTCTTGCCTTTTCGGATAAAGGAAAGAACACTCTGATCTCTGTTATCCGCATCAATAATTTCAATACCGTCATAGCTTGTATCAATTTCCCAAAGACAACGGTGGTCTTTATAAAGCTGATTCAACTGTGATGTAAAGTATTTCATCTTGGCATTCATTGGATCTTCTAGGTTAGACCACTCTAATTGCTCTTCTGATTTCCACTCTAAGAATTGACCAAACTCACTACCCATGAAGAGTAATTTCTTACCAGGGTGACAAATTTGATAAGTGTAGAGGTTTCTCAAACCAGCAAATTGATTGTAACGATCACCCCACATCTTATGCATCATACTCTTCTTACCGTGGACTACCTCATCATGTGAGAATGGTAGGAGATAATTTTCATTAAAGACATACATGAAGCTGAAGGTCACAAGATTAAAGTCATACTTGCGGTAAATTGGATCTTCTTCGTAGAAACGTAGGATATCATTCATCCAACCCATGTTCCACTTGTAGTCAAATCCAAGTCCACCCATTTCCTTCATGCCAGTAATCTTGGTACCTGAAGAAGACTCCTCTGCAATCATCATAACATCCGGATGAGCTAGCTTAATAACATCGTTCAAACGTTGAAGGAAATAATAGCCTTCATAGTTGAGATTACCACCGTCTTTATTTGGTGTCCATGGAGCATTGTCATAATCTAGATAGAGAATATTACTTACTGCATCTACACGAATACCATCTAGGTGATAGAAATCAATCCAGAACTTAATGCTTGAAATCAAGAAAGATTGTACTTCATTTTTACCTAAGTCAAAGTTGAGTGCTCCCCAACCGTAGTTGTTAGCCTTATTATGATCTTGGTATTCAAAAGTTGGTGTGCCATCATAGTATGCCAAAGCGTCATCATTGATTGTAAAGTGACCTGGCACCCAATCCACAATTACACCGATATTGTTGATGTGACACTCTTCAACGAAGTCTTGAAACTCTTCTGGACGACCATAGGCATGCTCTAAAGCAAAGTAGCCCATGAGCTGATAGCCCCAACTCAATCCAAGAGGATGAGACATCAAAGGCATAAACTCGATGTGAGTATAGTTCATCTCCACTAGATATGGGATAAGCTCCTCTTTTAGTTGAGCGAAACTATATGGTGTTCCATCAGGATTTCTCTTCCAAGAGCCTGCGTGCGCCTCATAGATGTTAACTGGTCTCTCGAAAAATCCCCAACGTTTTCTGCGAGCTAACCAAAGACCGTCCTTCCATTTTTTCTCAGGAATTTCTGTTAAAACAGCTCCTGTACCTGGACGAGCTTCAAAACGAACTGCTAAGGGATCAATTTTCATGAGTTGATGGCCATTAGCACGAGTAATATGATATTTATAAATATGTCCCTCTTGAGCTAAAGTTGTAAAAACTTCCCAAACTCCAGATTCATTACGAACCATGGGGATTTGATTTTCAACCCAGTTAGTAAAATCACCAACTAGATGGACAGCTTGCGCATTTGGCGCCCAGACACGGAATGTATAGCCATACTCACCGTCTTTTTCTTCACGATGCGCTCCTAAATAGTGTTGAAGATGGAAATTTTCACCACTGGTAAAAGTTCTTAAAGCTTCTAATTTATCCATTTAATCCCCCTTTTAATTGAAAGCGTTTTCTTGTTTTTTATTATACTACCTTTTTAAGAGAAGTTTCAAGTAAATTACTATATTTTTTTAAAAAAATTATTTTTGAAAATCTGAAAAACAATTCTCTGATGCGTCCTGGGAAAATCATTTTTAATTTTTCTGATTTATCTTCACCTCTTTTTCATTTTTCTTACATTTTTTTATAATAGTAACAAAATATTCGGATTTAAGCAATTTTTTTAGCCTGATATTTTTTTGAAAAAAATATTGAAAATCCGTAAATATTGAATTTATAACATTCAATTTAGGTTGCAACTATTCAGAAACAAGGGATTTCTCCCAAAAAATAGAGCAGATCTTCCAATCTGCTCTTTCTTTATTTACTATTCTTTACGATTTATCTGCACTTCCCTGAAAAATGAATTTCTCTGGATATTTTTTGATAAAACTTAGTTCATTCTCATTTCCATCATAATCATAGACAAAATCATCTGCTTCATCCAATTTCTCATAAAAATTATCGCCATACTCTTCTTCCATCTGTGCTAGCAGCTCCGATCTTTCTTCTCTAACAAAGGAGATAGTTCCGCCAAAGTATGCAAGGAGATTTTTGAAATTAGAAGCATGCTCCTTCATACCAAATAGGTCGAAGCCCTTTAAAGTATCTTCCCAGACAATCCCTGTCGAATTATCGAAAAATTGATAGTGGCCTCCATTGTTTACTTCGATAAAATACCAGATAATTGCCAGAAGGTATCTTTGTTCTAAAGTAAAGATTTTTGCAGAATCGAGATAGTCTTCATAGGTGTTATAGATGTTAACAGTTTCGTATACTGGTTTAATAATATCCCATGAGTCTTCTGCCGTTTGGATATCTTCTACCGTAATATTCTTGTATAATTTCTTATTCTGTGCAATTTTTATTTCTTGATTAGTTTCACTAACATCTTCAAAATAGTATTTTTGTAACAAGGGATAACCTGTTGGCTTGCCTTCAAAAACTTCCTTTAGAGAACCTACTTTCACCAACTCAATGCACCATTCAATGACTGGACTTGTTGAGGAGTCAGCATTTTTGATAGCCTTTTCCAATAAATCTAGAGCCTGATTAGCTTCAGTTTCAAAGTCCTTGTTCGGATCACTAGATAAACGCCAATGGGTAAAACCATTTCGATAATACCAAATAGCATCCCTATCTTCTTCAGAGACCATCTCTAAAACTCTTTTGGCTTCTTCGAATTGACTCCAATTATTATAGACTTTGGCTAGTTCACTAAGTACTTGGCCACTTAAATTTTCGAACCCAAGCTCTGAGAGGATTTCCTTTATCTTTTCGAATTGATAGGTATGCTTAATGTCTTTGAGACACTGAACTTTCTCCTCTTCATTTAAGGTGATAAATTTTTCCAGAGTAATTGTATTGATATCCATAGCTATCTCCCGCTAAAAATAATGTGCTTTAATAATTTTAATTCAATTATTAATGAAACTTCTGCTTTTTCTATCTGTCTAGGACTTGAAAATAAACTACTTTTTCTGAAAAATTTTAGGTTTACTTTGAACTTCAACGGAGACTTTCTAGAAGTATAGGCCGGGATCAAAAATCCCGACCTCGCTTTTTAGTAGAAATGAGTCTTTGAAACATTTGTTCATTCATTGGACTCTGCAAGATAGTTTTGTCCTACACTTCACTGACTCTGTCTTCACTCTAAGACTTACGCTAAAACATTCAAGACTGCCACACTGACATCATCAATAGCATTTTCTTGGTTAGAACGACTATTAGTTACCAACATTTCAAGGTTGCCTGCATTTTCATAGTAATATGAAGCCCCTTTAGCATTGAAAACAACCAAGAAGTGCTCTTCGCCACCGTGAATCTCGTAGACAATCCAACCACTATTTTCAATGGCTGTGTGAACAAAGACATGACGGTATACTTCTTCATAGGTAGGGTATGAAAAGGCACTAGTTTGTGTTTTAAGACGGATGATCTGACGGACAAACTCGATGCTATCTTGACGCTCATTGATCAAATCCCAGTTGACTTGGTTGACGCTATCAGGAGCATTGTAACTGTTCATTGCTCGCTCACGATCTGCGTGAGTCAACTCTCCATTTTCGCCCGTGGCTACAAGCTTGGTACGGCCAAACTCTTGCCCCAGTTCCATGAAGGCCATCCCTTGCATGAGGAGGTTCATAGCCGTTGCTGTTTCTACTTTCTTCATGATGCGTTTATCACTCTCCATCGGATGAAGTGTTTTAAGTAAATCATGTAAATTATAGTTATCGTGGGCTTCTACGTAGTTAAGAACCTGATTGGGGCTGAGATAAGAACCCAGCTCACGACTTCCAAGAATAGCCTTTGCGAGGATCGGCTCAGTACCTGCTCCACTGATGAAGCCAGATTTGATAGAGCCATAGACTTCACAACCTTTGACCGCATCACGTTGATTATCATTAAAGAATCCAATGTTTGGCAACTGGTAGGCATTGTCTTTCTTAGCCTTGTCATAAGGAGCAAGGCCTGTTCCCATATCCCAACCTTCTCCATACAGGATGATTTTCGGATCGACTTCGTCCATAGCCCAACGAATCATCTGCATGGTTTTAACATCGTGAATTCCCATCAAGTCAAAGCGGAATCCGTCAATATTGTACTCTTTTACCCAGTAGAGAAGGGAATCAATCATATACTTACGAAACATTTCATGCTCACTGGCAGTTTCGTTACCGACTCCTGTTCCATTTTGGTAGGTTCCATCATGGTTCATTCGATAATAATAATCGGGAACCGTTGTTTGGAATGGCGCATCCACTGTTGAGAAGGTATGATTGTAAACAACGTCCATAATAACACCGATACCAGCATCATGATAAGCTTGGACCATGGCTTTCAAATCACGGATAGCTTGACCTGGATCATTTGGATTTGTAGACATACTAGTTTCTGGAGCATTATAGTTTTGTGGATCATATCCCCAGTTATAAGTTACATTTCCATCAGCGTCGTATTCTTTATGACGGTCAGCAATTGGTTGCAACTGAACATAGTTGACACCAAGTTCTTTGATGTAATCAAACGCAGTCGATTGACCATATTGGTTAACTGTTCCAGTTTGAGCTGCACCTAAGAAGGTTCCTCTTAATTCTGGCGCAACACCAGATGTTTCAGACTTAGTCAAATCACGGATATGCATTTCATACACAACTGCCTGGCAAGGATTTTCCAAACGCCAAGTTGCTTCTGTACCATGCTTAACCTCAAAACCTTCGACCTGACGATCTTGGTTTGAGACAATGGCTGAACGTTTTCCATCAGGACTTGTCGCTATTGTATATGGATCACGAGTTAATGACTGGTGATGAGGAAAGTCAATTTGGTAGTGGTAAGCACGACCTGCTAAGCTTTCTGGGACTGTTAAACTCCAAACTCCAATGGTATTATACTTGTGGCTATAGGAATAACTATTTCCTCGCTCCATTTCAAAGGTTTTAAGGATAGGTGCGTCGTTACTTGCAGATTCATAGACTACTACTTGGACAGATGTAGCTGTTGGTGCCCATAGGCTAAATCTTGTTTCAATTTCAGAAACTTGACATCCCAACTCTCCTTGATAACCCCAGTGGTGGTCAAAACTAGCGCTATTGATTGCCTTGTCGAAGGCAAAAGGATTTTGGTCTTTATAGTGGGGACTGGCAATGGCTGGATTTTCAGAATAATAAACTGTATCATCTCCATCCAAAATCCAAATCTCTGTCAAAAGTGGATAATAATTGAAGCGAATAGGATATTCTTTGCTGATACCATCTTTTTCAACAGTAAAAGTCATGGTCTCAAGTGCTACTTCACTCGGTTGAGTCAGTGAAAATTTGGCTCCAAAATATTCTTCTTCTTTGATAAGCTCTGCTGAATCTAGAGGCTTTTTGCTGAAACTGCAAGCCTCGTAAGCTTCATCTTTACGATGATAATGAATAAGTACAGGATAATTGTACATGTTTCTCCCTAATTTCTAAATTAAATTTGATTTTATATGTGACTAATAATTTATTGAGCAAGTGCCTCACGATTCACAAAAAATTCAATGTGATTATGGCACACTTCCAAATCTACTGGTGTGTCGCCACCGTATTCTCCATCAAGATTGAGCATAAAAGGCCCTTCCTGATCTAAAGTTTCAATTCGGAGTTTACTAGTTTTCAGATATTCAACATTGACATCTGACACGTGTTGGCCTCCGTTTATAGCCTGAACTAGCAGACTCAACATATCTAGTATTTTATCCGTCTTTACTAGAATAAGCGTAAAATTGCCATCATCCAGTTTGGTATCAGGTGCAAATTGCTCAAATCCACCAATAGAATTGGTCAAGGCAACAAAGACAAGAGAAACTTCTCCTGTAAAAATTCCCCAATCATGGTAAATACGAACAGGACGGGCTTTGGATTTTGGAAACATCTCGAAGCCTTTAGCAACGTAGGCCAGATAACCCAAACGCGTCTTTAGTTCACTCGGAACACTAAAAGTTAACTCCGTAAGAGTTCCTGCCGCAGCAATATTGATGAAATATTTATCACCAAAGGCACGACCAATATCAATTTGCTTGGTTTCATTTTTAGCAATGATCTTGGCTGCAGCAACTGGATCCCCCATAGGGATTTTCAATGCTCTTGCATAGTCATTGGTAGTTCCAGTAGGAATGATGGCTATCTTTGGACGATGTTCCAGAGGTGCAATTCCATTAACCACTTCATTGATAGTACCATCGCCACCAGCTACCAAAACCAAATCAAAGCCAGCTTTTGCAGCTCTTTCTGCTTCTTTCTGGGCTGATAAGTGTTCAGGTTTGGTCTGAAAAGCACTGGTTTCATAGCCTATGCTCTCTAACACTTCTAGAACTTCTGCGATATTTTGCTTGATAATTTCCTGGCCTGAGGTCGGATTATAAATGAGACGTGCGCGTTTTTTTACTTCTTTCATAGCTTACAAACTCTCAAGCCAAGCTTCATCACGAATCTCTATTCCCAGTTCTTGTGCTTTTTGGAGCTTGCTTCCTGCATCTGCTCCTGCTACAACAAGATCTGTTTTTTTCGACACACTACCAGTAACCTTGGCTCCTAGACTTTCTAATTTATTTTTAGCTTCTGAGCGATTAAGACGCTCTAGCTTTCCTGTCAATACGACAGTTAAACCAGACAAGGCTGCCTTTGCTGCAACTGTCTGTCCTTTGTAGTCTAGATTAACACCTGATTCTTTCAATTCCCTTAAAAGGATTGCAGAACCCTCTGTAGCAAAATAGGTCTGTAGGCTTTGAGCAATGACACTTCCCAAACTTTCAATGCCTGCAACTTCTTCAGGATTAGCTTGTGCTAGCGATTCGATTGAATGGAAATGTTGTAAAAGCAACTGACTTGCCTTACTTCCTACATGACGAATCCCCAAACCAAATAAAAGTTTTTCAGCAGAGTTTTCTTTAGATGCTTGGATAGCCTGATAGAGTTTTTGGGCAGATTTTTCCTTAATGCCTTCTAGCAAGAGGAAATCTTCCACAGTCAAACGATAAATATCTGCAACATCCTTGACCAATTGTGCATCAAAAAGTTTTTCAACGACTGATGGACCGAGGCCAGAGATATTCATGGCATCACGCGATACGAAGTGCGTCAAGCCTTCCTTGATTTGAGCAGGGCATCGCGGATTGATACAACGAAGGGCCACCTCATCTTCAAAATGCAAAAGCTTACTGTCACAACTTGGACAGTTTGTTGGAATATCTAGTCTTTCCTCTGACACTCGCTTGGATTCTACCACTCGTAGAACAGCTGGAATGATATCCCCTGCCTTGTAGACAATGACTGTGTCATCCTTACGGATATCCTTTTCAGCGATATAGTCGACATTATGAAGAGTTGCACGACTTACTGTTGTACCTGCAAGTTGCACTGGAGTAAGATTAGCAGTCGGAGTCACAACTCCTGTACGCCCTACTGTCCAGTCAACAGAAAGGAGTTTCGCTTCTTTTTCTTCTGCTGGGAATTTATATGCTACTGCCCATTTAGGTGCTTTGACTGTAAATCCTAGTTGCTCCTGACCAGCTAGATCATTGACCTTAATCACCACTCCATCGATATCATAAGGCAACTGATCTCTTTCTTGACCAATTTCTTGAATAAACGCCCAAACCTCATCCATACTATGAGCTAATAGACGTCTTTGATTAACTACAAAGCCTAATTGTTCTAAATGTTTCAAAACCTTCTCTTGACTATCTCTGGTGGAAGGACTAGCTTCTTGGTAAAGGAAAGTCGCCAAATTTCGTTTTGAGACTACTGACGTATCTAACTGACGAAGGGTTCCTGCAGCAGCATTTCTTGGATTGGCAAATTCTGGCTCCCCATTTCTTGACGAGCAAGATTGACTTGATTGAAAGAAGCTCTTGGCATATAACATTCACCACGAACTGTTATATCTATTTTTTCAGATAATGATAAAGGAATGTCCTTGACACGTTTGAGATTTTCTGTGATATTCTCACCGACTGAACCATCACCACGAGTAGCTCCAGCAACAAAAATTCCTTGCTCATAAGTCAAGGAAATCGATAAACCATCAATTTTCAACTCACAGATATAAGTGACATCATCCAATTCTTTACGAACACGCGCATCAAAGGCATCGAGCTCTTCACGAGAAAAAGCATCCTGCAAACTATAGAGAGGATACTGATGACTATATTTTTCAAATCCATCTAGAATCTTACCGCCGACGCGATGGGTTGGACTTTCTGGTAAAACTTGATTAGGGTGAGCTTTTTCTAACTCTACCAGTTCACGATAAAGACGATCATACTCACTATCAGATACAGATGGGTTATCACTTGTATAATACTCTGTCGCATAGCGATTGAGCAACTCAACGAGCTCTTTCATTCTTTCATTCATAAAACCATTTTACCATAAAAAGGACTCTATAAACAATACTCAAGCTCTAAAAAAGAAAATGAGAAGGATATTTCTATCACTTCTCATTTATTTTTATTTTTTACGATTCAAAATAGCATTCAAGATAATGGCTACAGCACTCGCAATGACAATACCATTTGAGAAGAACATTTGTAATTCAGTTGGTAAGTATTGAAGAGGTTGCTTCCATTCAATCCCACCCCAGCAGAAATAGAAATTGCTGCAATAAGGAAGTTGTGTTCATTGTGCTCAAAGTCTACACGAGCCAAGATTTGCATCCCTTGGAGCGAAACAAAACCAAACATGACGAGCATAGCACCACCAAGTACAGGGCTAGGAATAATCTGTGCTAAGGCACCGAACTTAGGCAAGAGACCAAGTAAGATGAGGAAACCACCAGCATAGTAGATTGGCAAACGGGTACGAATACCTGAGAGTTTCACCAAACCTACGTTTTGTGAAAATCCTGTATAAGGGAAGGTGTTGAAAAGTCCACCAAGTAAAACAGCAAGACCTTCAGCACGATAACCATTACGGAGACGAGTGCTATCGATTGGATCTTTAGTAATATCAGAAAGGGCAAGATATACACCAGTTGATTCTACCATTGATACAGTAGCGATAATACACATCATGACAATAGAAGAAATCTCAAATTGTGGAGCACCAAAGTAGAATGGAGTTGGGATATGAACAAGTGGAGCTTCTGCTACTGGAGAGAAATCAACCAAGCCCATAGTCGCAGCGATGATGGTACCTGCAATTAAACCAATCAAAATTGAAATAGATTTAATGAATCCTTTTGTAAAGATATTAACCAAGAGAATGATAAGAATAGTGATTGTTGCTAATGCTAAACTTTGTCCCGTTGGTTTTTCGACGTTATTTCCCATATTTCCGATAGCTACCGGAATCAAGGTCAATCCGATTGTTGTGATGACAGAACCTGTTACGATTGAAGGGAACAGATTAGCAACCTTAGAAAATACACCTGCAACCAGAACCACATAAATACCAGAAGCAATCAAGGCACCAAACATAGCACCACTACCGTGACTTTGTCCAATCATAATAAGTGGAGCAACAGACTGAAAGGCCACACCCAGAACAACTGGTAAACCGACACCGAAATATTTATTTAATTGTAACTGCAATAGAGTTGCGACACCACACATAAAGATATCTGTAGAGATAAGGTATGTCAGTTGTTGAGGCGAGTAACCTAGGGCACCTGCAATCATAATTGGTACTAGGATTGAACCTGAGTACATGGCAAGTAAGTGTTGCAAGCCCAATACGGCCGCTTTTGAGTGGTTTTCTTTTTGATTCATTAGATGTCTGCCTCCTTGAAGATAACTTTTCCATTTTCAAAACGCTCTAATCGCGCGAGCGATACTACTTGATGACCTGATTTTTCTAGCAGTTCACGACCATCTTGGAAAGATTTTTCAATCACAATCCCGACGGCCTCGACTGTAGCACCAGCTTGTTCGATAATCTGAATCAAACCTTTAGCTGCTTGACCATTAGCCAAGAAATCATCAATAATTAATACTTTATCTCCTGGAGATAAGAACTTCCCTGCAATGGATACGGTACTAGTAACTTGTTTAGTGAAAGAATAAACTTCAGCGGTTAAAATTCCTTCATTCATAGTGATATTTTTTGCCTTTTTAGCAAAAATCATAGGTAGATCTAACTGTTCTGCAACATATAGAGCTGGAGCAATTCCAGATGCTTCAATGGTTACGACTTTGGTAATGCCAGCATTTTTAAAATGTTCTGCAAAGGTACGACCAATCTCGCGCATTAAGGAATAATCCACTTGGTGGGTCAAAAAGGAATCCACCTTAAGAATATTCTCACCAAGGACGTTTCCGTCCTTTAAAATTCGTTCTTCTAATAATTTCACAATAACCTCCGAAATAAAAAGAGACTTACCAAGTAAGCCTCTGGGAAACAAAGAAATAGATTTAACACCTATCCTTATATCTCTGCAGCTTACTCATTGTTAGGTATTTACGGTACCTTGTAGAAACGCCACGCCTATTCATGGCATAAATAAGTAATGATATTTTTTAGTGAGCATCTCCATTCCAGATAGAGTTCTTCACGATTACATAATCTACATGTCTAAGATCAGCTACCTTTCGACCTCCAGCATAAGAAATCGAACTTTGCAAATCTTGTTCCATTTCAGTTAGGGTATCTTGTAAATGTCCTTTGGCAGGAAGAAGAATTTTCTTACCTTCGACATTCTTATAGGCACCTTTTTGGTATTCTGAAGCGGAACCATAGTATTCTTTAAATTGTTTACCGTCGACTTCGACAGTTTTACCAGGGCTTTCGATATGGCCTGCAAATAAAGAACCAATCATAACCATACTTGCACCAAAGCGGATTGACTTGGCAATATCTCCGTGTGTACGGATACCACCATCGGCAATAATCGGTTTACGCGCAGCTTTAGCACACCAGCGAAGAGCTGCTAGCTGCCAACCACCAGTACCAAAGCCTGTTTTAACCTTAGTAATACATACTTTACCTGGACCAATTCCGACCTTAGTAGCGTCTGCTCCAGCATTTTCAAGTTCACGAACTGCCTCGGGAGTACCAACGTTACCAGCGATGACAAAGGTATCTGGCAATTCTTTTTTGATGTGCTGAATCATTGAAATCACACTGTCGGCATGTCCATGAGCGATATCAATAGTGATGTACTCTGGAGCATCTTCCTTTAATTGACTAACAAAATCATATTCGTAATCTTTAACACCAACAGAGATAGAAGCAATCAAACCTTTTTCATGCATGCGTTTCACAAAAGGAATGCGCCCAGCTTCATCGAAGCGATGCATGATATAGAAATAACCACCTTTTGCAAGCTGTTCAGCAACATCTTCATCCAAGATAGTCTGCATATTAGAAGGAACAACTGGCAACTTAAAGGTATGTTTCCCCAAGGTCACATGTGTATCTGCTTCTGCACGACTTTGAAGGACACACTTATTTGGGATTAGCTGAATATCTTCATAGTCAAAGATTGGAAATTCGTTTAACATATATCTCTCATTTCTCTTCTTTAGACTTTCCTAAAGTTAGGAATAGCCTCGTCTTTCCAGACAATTACTCTAACAAGTTTACAATAATGTACGTTTTTTGTCAATTATTATGTTTAAAAATGAATATTGTTCGTATTTTACACTTTTAATCAAGAAGATAACTAGACATTCACCCTGTATTTGTCTTACCTTTCAAATCCTTACCTAGATTTTCGATAAAGACTTTTTCCGAGGACTCAATCCTCCTGACAAAATCTTGATAACTTTCGGCTTGTCCAGGTATTTGGATAGACCATTTCTTCAACATGGCTTCATAGCCTGCTAACTTGCCTATCTCATTATCAACTACCTTTTCCTTGCTCGGAAAAACAAGCCCAGCCTGCTCAGCTTTTAAAATATAAGAATAAGAAATCAGCTGGAACAAGTCTTCACGATTGATTCCCTTTTCAGTCAATTCCAGTTTTTTGTATTTAGCATCTAAAACTGTCCTTAGTTCTCTGTTATAAAAATCTGGGAAAACTTTTCGTTTACGATCAGAAAATACCGAAATACCGTCCGTCTTATCCTTATTTCTAGGATGGATGAACTCTTTTGGCAACAAAGTATGAACATACTCTTCCCAAAGCCAGGCAACATCAAAAAGAATACCATGGATTTTTTGCTCTTGATATCCTAAACCATGCTTTTCTCTATTTAGGATCATCAGACAAAGCTCTTGCAATTTTCTGTACTCTCGAAAGTAGGCATGACGAAGAGGTTTGGTTTGATTTAGTCTGATAATCTTAGCACGATCAGCTAATTTATAAGAGGGCGTTACTCGCACGATTTCTGCCACATTTTCACGGCTAGTTGAGAGATTTTCAAGAACTCCTCTCCCTATACTTTTCTGATTCTTCATGAATTCAATTGTGTGACGGATCAGTTGCATGAGAGGATTATCATAGGTGAACTCTCTCGTTGTGTAGGCAACATTTCCCGTGAAAGGAAGATTTTTCTTGATATGATTTCCTACATCAATCACTCCCTTTACATGACTGTTATTATGAGAAAATCTCTGGTATTCCTTATAGAGACCTTTTCTGAGAGTAGCTTGCAAATACTTGGGAAATAGATACATCAAAAGTTGATAGAGTCTATCTTCACGTGATAAAGCAACATCTAAACTAGTCAGATTGATATGAAGAACCTTTTGCAAAAGATAATGTAAAAAATAGTCATTACTTTCGTTTGAAAAACGAGAAGAAATGGTTAATCTCTCCTGGCCGTAGCCAAGAAATCCAATGATATTTCCTGTCTTTATTTCCCGATTGACAGTTTCTACGATTTTTTGATCCTTATCTAAGTCCGGAGAATATTCTAGGTCACTTGGAAAAATAAAGATATTATCTTCTTGAGAAAGATTTTCTAATGTTCTATCTAAAAGAAGTTGGCTTATTTTGGGATATTCTGTAATAAAGTCTTCTTTAATAATCTTATGCTGATTATCAGTGATCCGCATTTTCATTTCCATCGCCTTCATTGTTGTCAGTAACTACCTGATTTTTTTGCTCATTGCTTATCTTGTCAAAGGCCTTTTTCAAATTTACTATAGTTTCAACTTCCTCGTAAGAACCTCGTAAATAATCTTCCAAGAGTGGTTTCAGATAATCAGACCAGAGTAATTCATAGTCAAAATTCACTTCCTCCAATTTAAGGAAATAACTTGGTCCGATATGATAGTGACTGTTTAGCTCCTGAACTTTCTCAATTTCGGCATTCAAGTTTCTTAGACGCATTTTCGCTTCTTCAGCTTTATCGCCAAGAACATCATCTAGCATTCCTAGTTGGCTTTCAGCAGTAACTTCAACAAAACGAAAACGACGACGCATGGCAAAATCAAAGGTGTCCACCGAACGGTCAATATCATTCATAGTTCGATGATATAAACATTTTCTGGGATATAAAACTTTTCATCAGTTTCGTGTAGATTGGCATATTGGGTAGAAACACTCCCCTTCTCACCACGATAGCCAGGATCAATGGAGAAAAAGAGTTCACCAAAAATCTTAGATATTTCTCCACGATTGATTTCATCGATGATGAAGACGAATTTTTTGTCTGTATCAACCTCTGTTGGAGAAAGGTAGTCTTTCAGACCAAATCTCTTTCTCAATGTTTCTAGGACAGTTCTTCCGCCACTTTTGTAGTATTCTTGCTTATTATAATTTTTATCTTTATACAACTCGTAAACATATTTGCGAGGTATTGACCATCCTGGAACACCACTATCATAATTTACTGACAAATTTTGTCTACTATTAACAGATAAGTAAGATGTTTTTGTTATATATTCTTTTTCTTCAGCAACATTTATATATTCTAAGTAAGAATCCCAAGCCTCATCAAAATTATCTTGTCCTCCAATCAATTGGGCTTCTTTTGCTTTCTGACAAAAATCTTTAAAAATACCATCCTGTAGCTTAAACTCAATAGCTCCATCCCCATTTGATACTGGTCTTAAACCTTCCACAAAATCCGTATAATCATATGATGGGTGAAACTGCACAAATCCGATTTGGTCTTCGTTGCCACCTGTTAATTCTTTGGCAATTTCTTTAGCAAGATAAGTTTTTCCCGTTCCTGGTGCACCACGGAGGATGAGGTTTTTGGATTGTAGTAGAGTTTGACTCAATGGATGATAAACCTTATATTCTAGAGACATTTTTTCTTCTTTCTTTTCTTTTTCGTCTAAAAATTGTGTTGAATATTCAAATAAGATACTTCCCAACAATGATGGTTCCAGCTCAGGATATTTTTGCAATACGAGTTGACAAATCTCATGATTCTGAAGATAAGGGCCCCCTTGATTTTTTTGAGGAAGTAGCTTGTTCCAGAATTTCTTTTGACTATTGAGATTTACACTTAAGAAAGGATAGCCTTCAGAATAGATACAAAGTAGTTTTGTGACAACAGCAGAACGCCCAATAAATTCATTCTTTGACTTTTTCATGTCAAAGATAGGATTATTGAAATCTAATTTTCTACCAGCTTGAATGATCTCATACAAATCCGTTTTTAATTTGTTAAATCGGTCTTCTAGTTCTGATTCTGGAATGATTTTATTAGCTTGGTTCTTATAGCTTTTTGTATCCTCATTCCAATAAATACCAAATTTTGAAGAACCTCCTCCACCAATTCCCATAAATAATGAATGGTACTTTCCAGTCTCAAGAACATAGCAAAAAGAATTACTTGTAGCACCTTTCCCAATGACATATTCATCGATAGACATGGTTAAAATTCTATCAAGTGGCCACTCCTTAAGAAATTCTTCTCTCAATTCTTCATTTTTCAAACTGTATTGTTTTGCAGATTCTCTTAAATTAATTTCATTTTCTTGATACCAATCATAAAAATCTTCTAAACTAACTCTTCTATCATTCATCAATTAGACTCCTTTTACTGATAATGTTTGAATATTACACTATCTATTAACATATATTTCAAATCTAGAATAACACATCCCATTAAAAAAGAAAAGAATTTCTAAAGAAAAAGCCCAGCGTAGAGGCTTTCTCCCCTCTTAACACTAGACTTCTTTCTTATTTTAATAATACTCACCTTGACGATAATCCCATGAGTTAAAGGTATCTGATAGATGCATCATGATTTTATCAATGTCAAGACCTTTACGGATCACAACTGGTGCCGGAGAAGTTGAACGTGCTCCTCCTTGTTCTGGAATAAGCTTGCCGTCTTTATCGACCATAGACACCATCACACCTTGCTCGTAGCGTGTTTCAACTGTTTTGTCTGGCTGGATTGATGCAACGTAGTCGTCTGCCTCAATGACAAGGTCCACTGCTCCTTCGATACGCTCTCCGATTCCTTCAACCTTACCACGATTTCCTTTCCAGAAGGGTTTGCAGATGAAGCGTAGACCATTTTCCCTTCTTCCCAAAGTTTGGCAGCTAATTGTTCACCAGCTTTACCAAACTTGATAACAAAACAACTCGTTCCACGAACGTCAGTCATGAGTTCTTCACGTCCATCACCGTATGCTTTGAGTTTTTCAAAGGCTTCTGGTTTCCAAGGAAGGATGCAACCAAGAAGAATATCTTCATCCCAATGTTTTTGGTAAAATGCTTCAATTTCTGGGTTAAGTTGTGCTAAAGCACGAAGCTCATCCATGCTACCACAGAGAACAACACCTGGTTTGTTACGGTTGCGTTCTTTGGCTTCAAACTTGCGTTCAAGACCTGCCTTATCAGTAGTCATAATGATGTAACCAACCTTAGTAGGACAAACGATACATCCGCCCTCACCTTTTAAAATGTCATAGCCTTCTTGTGAAAGTGTTCCGTTCCATTGAGTGTGTTTTGTCATAGTTCTATTTCCTTTTCTATTTTTTTATTCTTGCCAGTAGGCTGGTCTTTGTTTTTCATAAGTAGCAATCAAGTCTTCATACTGCAAGGTAATACCGATATCATCCAAACCATTTAAGAGCTTGTGTTTCCACTCGCTATCAATTTCAAAGGAGAATTCTCCAACTGGTGAGATGATTATTTGTTGTTCCAAGTCCACAGTTACCTGGTCGGTCGGTTTAAGTTGGGCGAGTTTTTCTCTAACCTCCCTAGGCTGTACAATAGGCAACATGCCATTATTGAGTTCATTATTGTAATGAATATCTCCAAAAGATCCTGCAATCACAACCTTAAAACCGTAGTCTGCTAGTGCCCAAGCTGCGTGCTCTCTAGAAGACCCAGCCCCAAAGTTATCCCCTGAGATGAGGATAGTCGCCTTGCGATATTCAGGTCGGTTAAAGACAAAGTCTGGGTCCTCAGTATACCTATCATCTAGATAACGCCAAGCATACATGAGGTACTTACCAAATCCTTTCTTATCAATTAACTTGAGAAACTGCTTGGGTAGGATTTGGTCAGTGTCAATATTATCATTCATAAGAGGAACCGTTGTTCCTGTATAAACAGTAAATTTTTCCATATCCTCTCCTTACTGGGCTTCAGGCATTTTCCGAACATCTACGAAGCGCCCTGCAATTGCTGCCGCAGCAGCCATGGCTGGACTGCAAAGATGAGTTTTAGCACCAAATCCCTGTCTGTCTTCAAAGTTACGGTTGCTGGTTGAGGCGCAATGCACGCCATCAGGAACCTTGTCTGGATTCATTCCAAGGCACATAGAGCATCCAGGGTCTCTCCACTCGAAGCCGGCATCTAGAAATACCTTGTCCAAACCTAACTTCTCAGCAGCTCGCTTGACTGGTCGAGAACCAGGTACCACAATAGCTGTTAAGTTAGGGGCAATCTTCTTCCCTTCGACAAATCGCGCTGCCAGTTGCAAATCGCTAAGTCGAGCATTGGTACAAGAACCGATAAAGACATAGCCTAGTTGGATATCTGCTGGTTTCTGACCTGGTTGTAAATCCATGTAATGATAAGCACGTTCATCATTCATATCCTTTATTTCTGGGAAGCTAGTCTCAAAATCAACACCCATAGCTGGATTGGTGCCCCAAGTCACCATAGGAGCCAATTCTGAAACATCCATACGGATAACCTTGTCATAAATGGCATCGTCGTCGCTAACCAGCCTTTTCCAATCGTCTACTGCTGCATCAAAATCTTTGGGTGCACACTCACGTCCCTTGAGATAATCATAAGTCTTCTGATCTGGATTCATGATTCCCATCTTGGAACCAAACTCGATAGACATATTGCAGATGGTCATTCGCTCTTCCATACTGAGTGCATCAATCGCTTGACCACGATACTCAACCACATATCCTACCCCACAAGCAACGCCATACTTGGCAATCAAGGCTAGGATGAAGTCCTTGGAATAAACTCCCTTTTGTGGAACTCCTGTAAATTCTACCAGCATTTTCTTGGGTTTGACCTGCCAGAGTGTCTGGGTAGCAAAGACATGCTCGACCTCACTGGTTCCAATCCCAAAGGCAATCGCTCCAAAAGCTCCATGGGTCGCTGTATGGCTATCTCCGCAAACGATAAATTTTCCTGGTTGTGTTCGTCCTGTTTCTGGACCAACCATATGAACGATACCTTGTTTTTCTGAACCGTGGGCAGCATGTTCGATTCCAAACTCTTCAACATTTTCAGCTAACTTATCAATCTGTGCTTTGGAGATTACATCTCGAATATCATATATATTGACCGTCGGGACATTGTGGTCAAAGGTACCAAATGTTAAATCTGGTCGTCTCAATCTACGCCCTGCATCACGCAATCCTTGAAAAGCCTGAGGACTGGTCACCTCGTGAATATAGTGTTGATCCACATACATAAGCTGTGGTTGTCCCTCTTCTCCTGTGATCACATGGAGGTCCCATAATTTATCAAAAATCGATTTTCCTGCCATTCATTACCTCCATACAAAATACAAAGCTACTAGAGTAGTCACTATTCCTAAGAACCAAACTGTTTTAAAGTACCATTTCCTAGTCTTGTGGTGAAAGGTGATTCCTGCCAACCAGGCACCAAAACCACCACAAAAGAATCCAAATGATAATAAATATTTTTCAGGGATGCGCCAAGCACCTCTTTTTGCTTTAGATTTATCAATACCATAAATCATAAATACCAATAGATTCCAAATCAAAATAGCAAAAGTAATTCCTTGATTTATCTTCACAATCTTTCAATGATGGCTTCTGTCATTTCCCTAGTCGAAGCCTGTCCTCCTATATCTCTCGTTAAAATGCCATCAGCTAAAGTTTCTTCTACAGCATATTCGATACGCTGCGCATCCTCATAACGTCCAAAGCTGTCTCTCAGCATCATGGCAACTGACAAAATCATGGAAATAGGATTTGCAATTCCTTGTCCAGCAATATCAGGTGCCGAACCATGAATGGGTTCATAGAGACTCGGACCATCTTCAGAGTGGCTGGCTGATGGCATAACCCCGAGTGTACCTGATAGAACACTTGATTCATCAGATAAGATATCTCCGAAAAGATTCTCTGTCACGATAACATCAAACTTGGCTGGATTTGTAATCATGAGCATGGCAGCTGAGTCAACCAGCTGATGCTCCAAGGTTACATCTGGAAAATCTTTTACGACTTCATCAGCAACTCTCCGCCAGAGTTTTGAGGTTGCCAAAACATTTTGCTTATCAATACTGGTAAGGATTTTTCTCCGACTTCTTGCAATTTCAAAAGCCTTACGTATAATCCGTTCTACTTCCTCATAGCTATAATCATTGATATCACGCGCTTTTTTTTCTTCAAGGATATGATCACCAAAGTAAATCCCACCTGTCAACTCACGTACTACTACAAAGTCAACACCAGTTATTCGTTCTGGCTTCAGAGGTGATAAGTGCTTGAGACTCTCAAAAATTTAACTGGACGAATATTGGCATAGAGATTTAGTTCCTTTCGGAGGACCAGAAGCCCTTGTTCGGGTCGAACTGGAGCATCATCATACTGAGGACTACCGATTGCAGCGAGTAGGATAGCGTCCGCTTCTCTGGCAGCCTTGAGCGTTTCGTCTGGCAAGGGATTTCCTATAGCATCAATACCTGCACCTCCAAATGGTCGTCTGTCTATCTCAAAGTCAAATCCTGTTTTTTCAGCTATCGATGCAAGAACTTCTAAACCAGCTTCCATAATTTCTGGTCCAATTCCGTCGCCTGCTAGGGCAACTATTTTCTTTGTCATAGAATTCTCCTTTAAACACTAGGCATGTCACGGTAGGAAAGATTTGGGCCGATCTCGCCAGTATTCTCTTTTTGAACAAAAGTATTGGCATTGATATAAGCAATAGCTGATGCTTTCAACACATCAAAATCAAGACCTGCTGCGTTAAAGATAGTTTCAGTATCTCTGTTTTCAACAGTGACCAAAACCCTTGCCTGGGCATCAATCCCATCAGTTACCGCATCAATCGTATAGGATACCAAGCGAACAGATTGATTAAAGAATTTATCAATAGCATTGAAAATAGCTTCAACAGAACCTTGACCTGTTGCATTAAATTCAACTTTCTCACCATCAAAATTAGCTAATCTAACTGTCGCTTCAATGTCATTTTCAGAATGGGTTTGAAGTTGCAAGTCATCAAAGTGGAAGCCTTCTGGATTTTCAACCATGGTTCCGGCGACTAGAGCTCGAATATCAGCATCTGTGATTTCTTGCTTCTTATCTGCCAAGGCCTTGAACTTAGCAAAGAGTGGCTTGATATCTTCATCTGTAAAGTCTAGAGCCAAATCTCTTAGTTTCTCAACAAAAGCATGGCGACCAGACAATTTACCGAGTGGAAGACTATTACTCTTGGCACCAACCAATTCAGGTGTAATGATTTCATAAGTGAGAGGATTTTTAAGAACACCATCTTGGTGAATACCTGATTCGTGAGAGAAGGCATTTCCTCCAACAACCGCCTTATTTTTTGGAACTGGAATTCCTGAGAAACGAGAGACCATTTCAGACGTATTAATCGTTTCGTTTAGGACAATACTTGTCTCTGCTTGGTAATAATCTTGGCGAATATTAAGAGCCACCGCTATTTCTTCTAAAGCAGCATTCCCAGCTCTTTCTCCGATTCCGTTAATGGTGCCTTCGACACGTCCTGCTCCATTCTTAACAGCTGAAAGGCTATTAGCCACTGCCATACCTAAATCATCATGACAGTGAGGAGAATAGATGATCTGACGGTCCGTTTGAACATTGTCAATCAGATATTTAAAGATACTTCCATATTCCTCTGGTGTGGTAAAACCGACCGTGTCAGGAATATTGATATAGGTTGCACCTGCGTCTACCGCTGTTTGAACGACTTGTAGGAGAAAGTCTAGCTCGGTTCTTGTCGCATCTTCAGGAGAGAATTCTACCACTTCAAATTTACTACGTGCATAAGAAACATGCTCTTTAATAGCTTCCAATATTTCCTCTTTACTTTTATTCAACTTAAATTCACGATGAATAGGACTAGTAGCAATAAAGACATGGATTTGTGGATACTTAGCATCCTTAAGAGCTTCATAACAAGCATCAATATCAGATTTAACAGAACGAGCTAACCCTGTCACTGCTGTTGTTTTCATGGCTTTGGCAATCTCTTGAACAGCTGTGAATGAATCTGGACTAGCTGCTGGAAAACCAGCTTCGATTGCTGAAATTCCCCATTTTTCAAGCTGTTTTGCTATAGCAACCTTTTCCTTAATAGAATAATTGACACCTGGCGTCTGCTCACCATCTCGGAGACTGGTATCTAAAAACTCAACTACACGCATGAGAATTCTCCCTTCACATTTTCGATATAGAAAAAACATCTCGCTCGGAGTTCCAAGCGAGATGTTGATTTACTCCCGCTTGGTAAGCCAAACAGGACTAATGCTTTTGCACTAGTCCGAGTACCTCAACAACAAAGCAAATTGATTAAACTTAGCTGTTTTCATGTTTGGCTTTCTCCTTTGTTTGATGTCTTGTTTAGTATTCTAGCATAGGAAAAATCACTTGTCAAGAAAAAATCCAATATTTTCTGAAAATTTCTTCAATAAAGAATATTTTGCTAATTGAAAGTATTTGAAAATTCAAATATGTTCCTTCATTTCTTAGAGGTTAAAAACCAGCTTCTCTCAAATAGTTCAAGAACCTGTTCATCCGATAAAGTGTCATTTAGTGGAAGACTTATCCAATAGCGCTTATTCATATGAAAAGCTGGGTAAATCCCTTTTTTTACCAACAAATCAGCTACTTGATCATGTTTGAGATTGACTGCTTCCACTAGTCCTTCTCTGCCCTTTTCAAGCTTATCCCAAGGAATTCTCATTAAATAGCATACCACTTCTGATTATCTTCATGGCGCAAAACTGCCGTATCAGGCGATTTCTCCCATAAGTATTCTAATTGATTTTCATACTTTGCTTGGACTAGCGTCATAATTCTCTTTGTCTGTGGGCAGAGAAATTCCTGCACCTCAAAACAGGCCTCTCGAATGTCATAAAGAACTTCTAAACAAGCCTCTCGAACACTTCCGACAAAAGTACCTCTCATACTTTCCATATGAACTTGAGGATAGAGGTCACCAGTTTCTTGGTCATAAGCTTGAAAACTTAAGTCCCCATCCTCAACTGTAACAATCATGAGAAAATCTCCCTGCAAGATAGTCGAACTATAGGTCCATACACCTTGATTTTCTACAAATCCATACTCTTTAGCCTTTTTACTATTAAACTGATAAGCTTTAAAAATTTCAAACATAAGCGAAAACTGCTACCAAAAGCTAGCAGTTCCTTTCTATTCTTTAAAAGACAACCTTAGTTCCATGTAATTGTGTCACGCCCAGTTTGTCAATAAAGGTTTGACGGTTGTCCATGTCAATCCCTCCACCAGGCAAAATCTCAATTTTTCCTGCAGCGTGTTCTAAAATTCTGCGGTAGTGAGCAAAACGTTTCTCTAACGAATCTCCAGATACACCAGCGCGAGTCAAGATGCGTGTCACTCCAGCTTGACTAAGCCAATCAATAGCTTCCAACTGATCCTGTTCGCTCAATTCATCAAATGCCATATGGAAAACAATTTCCATACCTTTAGATGCAGCAATCAACTTTTCAAGATTGGCCTTGTCCAACTTCTTATCAGCAGTCAATGCACCAAAGACAACGCCTTGGCTTCCTGCCTGAGCAGTTAGACGAATATCCTCGAGCATAATAGCAATCTCGAGGTCATTGTAGACAAAATCACCACCACGTGGTCGAATCATAGTCATTATGGTCGTATCGTAGTCGGCAGCCAGTTCCACAGCTGCCTTGGTCACTCCGTAGCTCGGTGTTGTTCCACCAACTGCTAGATTGTCACAGAGCTCGATACGGCGAGCTCCTGCCTGCATAGCTTTTTTTCAAGCAAGGTTACATTTTCAGCACAAAATTCGTAAATCATTTGATTCTCCTTGAAGATTACTTTAAATTTATTATATCATATTATTTTCGAATATGTTTTTTTGTTTTTATCAAGGAAAAATCGTTACTTATTAAAGTTATTCTTTATCAGGAATCACCTTGAAAAGATAGTAGGTGATAAAGATGGTTAAACATCCCAGACCGATTTTGACTAGTAAAAGAGGCGCAAAATAAATGGAAATTCCCATCAAGATATAAATCGATACAATAATCTTTTTCTTACGTTCACGCGCAATAGACTTAGTCTCACGAAAGTCCGCCACGTAAGTCTGATAAAGTTTGGTATGATAAAGCCAATCTTCAAAACGCTTGGAACTTCTCGAAAAACAAGCAATAGACAACAAAAGAAAAGGAGTCGTGGGCAACAAGGGCAAGACAACTCCAACAATAGCCAGAGCTAATGACAGAAATCCAATAATCAGATAAACAATACGCATAACTTCTCCTAGTTATAAATAATCATCTATTAGTTTCCCACAAAGTAAGGAATTTTGTCAAGCCTTTACTAAAAAGAGCCTGAAATTTACTTTCAGGACTCATTTTTTTATTTGATTTTTTCTTCTTCGTAATCACCATTGCTACAAACAATCTGCTTACCACCACCACGGACTTTTTTCTCCATGAGGAAGTTGCCACATTTTGGACAAGCTCGTCCAACAGGTTTATCCCAAGAAGTGAATTCACACTCTGGATAGCGATTGCAACCATAGAAGATACGATTACGCTTGGTTTTTCGTTCAATAATTTGTCCTTGATGACAGCTTGGACACTCCACACCAATTTCTTTCACGATAGCTTGTGTATGACGGCAATCTGGGAAATTGCTACAAGCATAAAACTTACCAAAACGACCAAGTTTAATGACCATCGGACTGCCACACTCTTCACAATCAAATCCTGCTGGCTCATCCTTGATTTGGATTTTTTCCATTTCCTCTTCGGCTTTGGCAACCTCTTTAGAGAAGGGTTTGTAAAATTCATCAATGACTCGTTGCCATTGTTCTTTACCGACTTCGACATCATCCAGTTTACCTTCCATTTCAGCTGTAAAGGTTACATTGACGATATCAGGGAAATATTCAACGATGAGCTTGTTAACAATTTCTCCCAACTCTGTCGGTTCAAAACGCTTGGCTACAAGGCGGACATAATAGCGCTTTTGAATAGTTTCAATGGTAGGTGCATAAGTCGATGGACGTCCAACCCCATTTTCTTCCAAGGTCTTAATTAAAGTAGCCTCAGAATAACGTGCTGGGGGTTGAGTAAAGTGTTGCTCAGGTTTACTATTGACCTGTTTGACAACATCACCAACTGCCATGTCTGGCAACATCTTATTCTTATCTGAGTCATTGTAAATGGCCAAGTAACCATCAAATTTAACCTGACTGCCATTTGCTGCAAATTGAACTCCATTTTGAGAGAGCTTCACAGCCATGGTATCAAAGATAGCACCCGTCATCTGACTCGCTACAAAGCGATTCCAGATAAGGGTATAGAGTTTGAGTTGGTCTTTATCTAAGTATTTAGCAATTTTTTCTGGCGTGTTAAAGACACTTGATGGGCGAATAGCCTCATGGGCATCTTGGGCACCAGAAGCATTCTTAATCTTACTTCCATGCTTAGAATACTTGCTACCAAAACGTTCATTGATGTAGCTTGCAGCTTCATTTTGTGCAACTGGACTAATACGAGTAGAATCCGTACGCATATAAGTAATCAAACCTTGAACACCTGTACCAATATTGATTCCTTCGTAGAGCTGTTGGGCGACCATCATGGTCTTTCGAGTACGGAAATTGATCTTGTTAGCTGCATCCATCTGCATAGTTGAGGTAGTATAAGGTAGTGGAGCGTTACGCTTGCGCTCTTTTTTATCTACCTGATCCACTGTAAAGTCTTTGCTAGACAGATGAGACAAGACTTCTTTAACCTCTTCATTGGTAGCCAATTTCATTTTCTTGCCATTCATTCCATAGAAGGATGCTTGGAATTGCTTAGTCCCCTTTTTGAAGACTCCATCAATCGTCCAATATTCTTCTGGTTGAAAAGCATTGATCTCATTTTCACGGTCAATGATGAGTTTAAGGGCAACAGATTGCACGCGCCCTGCTGATAAGCCCTTCTTAACTTTTTTCCACAAAATTGGTGAAATAGAATAACCTACCAAGCGGTCCAAGACACGACGGGCTTGTTGGGCATCCACCAAATCCATATCAATTTTACGAGGTTCTTTAAAAGCATTTTTTACTGCATCTTTTGTAATCTCGTTGAAAACAACACGGTTAGCATCATTCTCATCTAGATTCAAAATATGAGCCAAATGCCAAGAAATAGCTTCTCCCTCACGGTCCGGGTCACTTGCGAGGAAGACTTTATTGGATTTTTTAGCTTCTTTTTTCAAGTCATTGATGAGAGGACCTTTTCCACGAATATTGATATATTGGGGCTCGTAGTTATTCTCAAAATCGACCGACATACTGGATTTTTTCAAATCACGGATATGACCGACACTTGCTAAAACTTTATAGTTTCTACCCAAATATTTTTCAATCGTTTTAGCCTTTGCAGGCGACTCCACGATTACTAGATTTTTTTTAACTGTTGATTTTTTCTTCTTTGTTGCCGTAGCCACAGTATCACACCTTTTCAAAGTAATAAACTTTATAAAGTGTAAACCATTTTTAGAGACCTGTCAAGACTTAACTACTATATATAGAAGAAAAGTTTGATTATTGAAATCTTATAGACTTCTAAAATTCAAATTCTGCCAAGACATCTTGACCACTTGTAACCAGCTTTGCCCCCTCTTGTACCAAATGATGACAACCATCTGAACGTCCATCTAGAATACTACCTGGAATGGCAAAGACATCTCTTCCTTCTTCCATAGCCCGTTCACATGTAATCAAACTTCCTGAACGCATCTTAGCTTCTGCAACAATTACACCCCTACATAACCCCTGCTATAATCCGATTTCTTGCTGGAAAATGATATTTCAAAGGTTCTTCACTAGGCCCATATTCACTGAGGAGCAAGTGATGTTGGCCGATGTAGTCCTGCAAACGTTTATTCGATCGAGGATAGTAGACATCTAAGCCAGTACCAATGACAGCAATAGTTTTTCCGCCACTTTGAAGAATAGACATATGAGCTGCCGTATCAATTCCCCTAGCAAGACCACTGACAATGACTAGTTCATTTTCCAATTCTTGAATCACCTTACGAACTGATTTTGTACCTGTTTGGCTACAGCTGCGACTTCCAACAACCGCAATTTTGGGCAACTTTAATAAGTTTATATCTCCCTTATAGAAAAGCAGAACTGGTGCGTCGTAGATTTCACAAAGGGCAAAAGGGTAGACATCATCTAAAATGGAGAATGACGGAAATTTCTCAAAATCTCTCTTTAAACGATCCATACTCTCAAGGCTTAGTTTGTGGTATCGTTCCATAAAGAGAATGGGATTACGACATTCAGAGGCCTCAGCAATAGTCTCTAAGCTTAACTCTTGATCATAAATTTCTCCGAATTGAAGAACCTTCAATACCTGCTGATTACTTAAACCTGCTTGCTTCAACTTATAGATCTCAAAATTATCAATTTTTATCTTCATCATCGACTCCTTGTTTATCTCTCTAGTTATTTATTCGTAAATAAAAGAAAAAAACTTCCTAACAAAAATATTTTGTTTAGGAAGTTAATCATTCATCGAATTATTAATAGTCTGGACGAAGAACACCAGTTACTGTCGCTTTAGTTGCTTCATAGTCACCATCTATAACAACCTTGATGATGCGTTTAGCATCTTCTTCTGGAGCTGGAACTAAAGGCAAACGAGTTGGCCCAGCTTCAAATCCCATATAATTCAGCACAGCTTTAACAGGAGCTGGACTTGGATATGAGAAGAGAGCATTAACTTTAGGAATAAATTGTCTCTGAATTGCAGCTGCTTTTTAATATCACTGTTAGCGATAGCTGTGAACATCTCATACATTTCATCACCATTTGTATGCGATGCGACAGAGATAACTCCATCAGCACCCAAGTTCATCGCATGGAAGGCATCACCATCCTCACCTGTATAAATCAAGAATTCCTCTGGTTTATGCTCGATCAAATAAGCCATATTAGCAAGGCTGGTACATTCTTTGACACCGATAATATTTGGATGTTCCGCCAAACGAAGCATGGTCTCAGGAGTTAATTCTACAACTACACGACCTGGGATATTATAGAGGATGATTGGCAAATCAGAGGCATCAGCAATGGCTTTAAAGTGTTGGTACATTCCTTCTTGAGAAGGTTTATTGTAGTAAGGAACAATCGCAAGCCCTGCTGCAAAGCCACCAAATTCTGCTACTTCTTTGACGAACTCAATCGAGTCACGTGTGTCATTTGTACCGATACCAGCAATCAAAGGAACACGTCCCTGAACCACCTTTTGAACCGCTGCAAAAAGCTCCAGTTCCTCATCGTGGGTAAGAGTTGGACTTTCAGCAGTAGTTCCCGCTAATAGAATTCCATCAGTATGATGGGCTAACAAGTGCTCAATCAAGTCTGGAATTGCATCAAAATTTATAGAGCCATCTTCATGAAAGGGAGTTATAAAAGCTGTGATGATTTTGCATTCTTTTAAATCTTGATAGGACATATAAACACCTTTCTCTATATAAGAAAGAGGCTGGGGCATACTTGCCTTTGCCTCCTGTTCTGTAAGTAAAAAAACTGGATTCGCTAGATAACTAAGGAGAAATCAAACTCTTCGAGTTACTGATTTCTGTTTTGCTCCCTATTTCAATTCAAATTTTAATTCAGCTGTTGAGTGTACTAGACCACGTTCGTGAAGAGTTTCTGCAATCTGAACTGAGTTCCAAGCCGCACCTTTAAGAAGATTATCAGAAACTATCCACATGTGGATACCTTTTTCAGCATCTAGGTCCTTACGAACACGACCTACAAAGGTATCGCGTGAACCAACTGCATTGATAGCTTGTGGATAGATTTGGTTAGCTACATCATCCTCTAAAACTGCACCTGGGAAGGCAGCAATAGCAGCTTTGACTTCTTCAATTGGAGCAACCTCATTTGTTTCAATATAAACTGATTCTGAGTGAGCTGACAAGACTGGAATACGCACGCAAGTTGCTGAAACAGCGATACTATCGTCTTCCATAATTTTCTTAGTTTCCTTAGTCATCTTCATCTCTTCATAAGTGTAATCATTGTCTGTGAATAGATCGATTTGTGGAAGAGCATTGAAGGCAATCGGATAATGCTTCTTATCACCACCTGAGGGCAGAATATCAGCTTGCAAATCACGTGGATTTACACCATCATTCAAAACTTCACGAAGTTCACGTTGCGTTTCAAGGATAGCACCCATGCCCGCACCTGAAACAGCTTGGTAAGTTGAAACGATGATACGATCCAAGCCCCATTTTTGACGAACTGGTTCAAGAGCCACCATCATTTGGATTGTTGAACAGTTAGGGCAGGCAATGATTCCGTTATGGGCATCAAGAGCATGAGCATTGACTTCAGGAACAACCAATGGCACATCTGGATTTTGACGGAAGTAAGAAGTATTGTCAACTACTACTGCACCTGCTTTTACTGCATATGGAGCATACTTAGCAGAGGTTGAACCACCAGCGGAGAAAAGAGCGATATCAACGCCTTCAAAAGCTGTTTCAGTCGTTTCTTCAATCGTAATCTCTTGATCTTTAAACTTTAATGTCTTGCCTGCTGAACGTGCAGAAGCAAGTAAACGGATTTTATCGATTGGAAGTGTTGATTCTTCCAACATTTTTATCATCTGAGCACCGACAGCACCTGTCGCGCCGACTACAGCAACTGTATATCCCATAATAAACCTCTTTCGGAATTTTCTAAAAATTTCTATAATAGAAACATTATACTACTTTTTCATAAAAATGAAAAGTCTTTTTCTATAGCAATTTTCTGAATGAATAAGAAAAAGAGTGGGACAGAAATCGTTAATTCGTTAGAATTCGATTTCGTCGTCCCACCTCCGCACAGTTGAGTAGGGCTGTAAAAGCTGATGAAATCAGCGTAGTAGAGCCCACTCAACCACTGCGTCTTGCTCGACAATCCAAAGACAATTGAGAGGCTAGGACTTTTGTCCCAGCCTCTTTCAATAATCTTATTTATTAATATCTTTGCTTGTAAGGCTTATTAAAGGCCTCTAAGACATCTGATGGAGTTTCTGCATAAGATTTCATCTCTTTGAAATCTCCCTTTACGATAATCCGTTCTGTTGCGTTATAGTCCACACAGGTTACCAAGGTAATCTCATTAATACCCTCACGGTCTTCTATTTCATCAACACGATCAGGTGTAACGTGTTTGACTTCACGAATAACGTAGGTATAAACCTTTTCCTTGTCAGTCAGATAGATTTTTCATGCCTTCTTTGGCATTGACCAAAGGTGAGAAGAGCATCTGACTTGCATTTTTCAGCGGTAAAAAAATATGGTGACTAGCTAGAGAATAATTTCCCTCTCCCATTTTTTTGATTTGGTTTCATGGTTCCTGCTCCATAGAACAAGTTAACATTATCCAAACCTTTAAAGATAGGTAGGTTAATCTCTACTTCAGGAATGGCAATTCCTCCAATAACAGGAAGTTGTTGGGCATCCCACTGGGCAGATAAAACCGCTTCGGATGAGATAGCCTTTACAGAATCGAAATCAAAATTTCCTTCTATTTCCAAGTTTTCTTCAAGCTTTTTCCTTTGTTACTTGGCTCACTTGATACTTATTGGTATTCCAAACCATAAAGATATCACGAATTTTTCGAGTTAAAAAAATCAGAGCAATTGATAGCAGGATTAAGAATCCTGCTAGGATATTAATGAGTAGATTCTTACGTTTATTTTTTTTACTTACATTCTTTTTTTGAGACATTATGCTTCACTTTCTGTTTCTTTTTCTGTCCCAACTTCTTCTTTCTCCGCAGCTGCAACACTTGTAAAGGTCACAATCTTGGCATTCTCGTCTAGACGCATGACTTTCACTCCCATGGTTGAGCGTCCAGTTTGAGAAATATTGGCGACATTTGTCCGAATCATCACACCGGTATCTGTAATGATCATCAAATCTTCATCTCCTTTAACAGTTAGAAGACCCGCAAGTGGACCATTTTTCTCAGTGACATTGGCTGTTTTCATTCCTTTACCAGCACGGCCCTTAGTTGGATATTCGGTGGCAACTGTACGTTTCCCATATCCTTTTTCGGTGATGATAAGAACCTCATCTTGGTCGGTAATCACTCTAGCACCAACTACTGTGTCACCTTCACGGAGATTTACTCCCTTAACACCTGTAGCGCTTCGACTCATGCCACGGACTGAAGACTGGTTGAATCGAACTGCATATCCTAATTTAGTACCAATGATGATATCTGTGTCTTTCTCAGTTAGTAAGACATTAATCAATTCGTCCTCATCCTTCAGATTCAAGGCTTTCAGACCATTTTGTCGGATATTGGCAAATTCTTTAACGCTGGTTCTCTTAACAATACCAGCTCGTGTCGTAAAGAAAAGATAGGCATCATCACTGCGTTCAGATTCGACATTGATAATGGTTTGAATACTTTCACCTTCGTCTAGTTTCAAAAGATTGACGACTGGCAAGCCCTTGGCAGTTCGACCATATTCTGGAATTTCATATCCCTTAAGACGATAGACACGTCCTTTATTGGTAAAGAAGAGCAAATGATCATGAGTGCTGGTCGAAACCAACTCACGGACAAAATCATCATCCTTGACTCCAGTTCCTTGAACGCCACGTCCACCTCGTTTTTGAGCTGTGAACTCGTCTTGGTCCAAACGTTTGATATAACCTTTATTTGATAGAGTGATGAGAACATCAGACTCTTCAATCAAGTCTTCATCTTCAAGCGTCAAGACTTCACCAACCATCAACTCAGTACGACGTGGATCACCAAACTTACGTTTGACCTCATCCAATTCTTCCTTGATGATTTGCGCTACACGTTCTGGTTTTGCAAGAATGTCTGCCAAGTCAGCAATCAAGGCAATAAGTTCATCATATTCTGACTGAATCTTGTCACGTTCCAAACCTGTCAAACGACGAAGACGCATATCGAGAATTGCCAAGCTCTGACGTTCAGATAACTTGAACTTGCTCATCAATTCAGCTTGGGCTTCTGCATCAGTTTCACTAGCACGGATAATACGGATAACTTCATCAATATGATCCAGAGCAATCAGCAAACCTTCCAAGATATGAGCGCGTGCCTCAGCTTTCTCTTTGTCAAATTGAGTACGACGAGTCACGACTTCTTTTTGGTGCTCAATATAAGCATCCAAGATTTGGCGAAGAGAGAGAATCTTTGGAACACCATTCTGGATAGCCAGCATGTTAAATCCAAAGCTAGTTTGCATCTGAGTCATCTTGAACAAATTATTCAAAATAACATTCGCAGATGCATCACGTTTCACCTCGATTACAAAGCGAACACCCTCACGGTTAGATTCGTCACGAACGGCTGTAATACCTTCAATACGTTTTTCTTGAACTAAACGCACGATATGCTCATGGACTTTAGTCTTGTTGACCATATATGGGAATTCGGTAACAACGATACGTTCGCGACCTGTTTTTGTTTCCTCGATTTCTGTACGAGAACGAAGAATAATCGAACCCTTACCTGTTTCATAAGCCTTATGAATGCCTGATTTCCCCATAACAAGGGCACCAGTTGGGAAGTCTGGACCTGGTAGGACCTCCATCAAATCTTTGGTGGTAATTTCTGGATTATCCATAACCAACTTAACAGCATCAATCGTTTCACCCAAGTTATGCGGTGGGATATTGGTCGCCATACCAACAGCAATCCCTGTAGCTCCATTGACCAAAAGATTTGGGGAAACGAGCTGGGAGAACCACAGGTTCACGTTCATTGGCATCATAGTTATCTACAAAATCAACCGTATTTTTTTATTGATGTCACGAAGCATCTCAAGAGCAATCTTACTCATGCGTGCTTTCAGTATAACGCTGGGCAGCAGACATCATCACCGTCCATAGAACCAAAGTTTCCGTGACCGTCTACAAGCATGTAACGGTAGCTCCACCATTGAGCCATACGAACCATAGCTTCATAGATAGATGAGTCCCCGTGTGGATGGTATTTACCCATGACATCCCCCTGTAATACGGGCAGATTTCTTATGGGGTTTGTCAGGTGTCACACCCAATTCGTTCATACCGTAAAAGAATACGACGATGAACTGGTTTCAATCCATCTCGAACATCAGGAAGAGCTCGCGATACGATAACACTCATGGCGTAGTCAATAAAGCTGGTCTTCATCTCCTTTGTCAGATTGACATTCACTAAATTTTTATCTTGCATTAACAAATGCCTCATTTCACTATTAGTAACTAAATATATTATACCATAGTTTGCCTTAGATTTCAGGCTTCCAATCCGACTAAAAACGTTTACATATACATATGAAGGTTATATCCGTGACAAAGCTATTTAAAAGTGATAAAATGAAATCAAATAGGGGAAGCCCTTAAAAAAATGAAGGAGATGTTTAGACAAATGACACTAACTAAACAACACAAAAAGTTATCCTTGTCGGCGACGGTGCCGTAGGTTCTTCTTACGCTTTTTGCACTTGTTAACCAAGGTATTGCACAAGAACTTGGTATCATTGAAATTCCTCAATTGTTTGAAAAAAAGCTGTTGGTGATGCAGAAGACCTTAGCCACGCGCTTGCCTTCACTTCACCTAAGAAGATTTACGCAGCTTCTACGATGACTGTGCAGATGCGGATCTTGTAGTTATCACTGCAGGTGCTCCACAAAAACCAGGTGAAACTCGTCTTGACCTTGTTGGTAAAAACCTTGCAATCAACAAATCTATCGTCGAACAAGTTGTAGCGTCAGGTTTCGATGGCATCTTCCTTGTAGCAGCTAACCCAGTTGACGTATTGACATACTCAACTTGGAAATTCTCAGGCTTCCCTAAAGAACGCGTTATCGGTTCAGGTACTTCACTTGACTCAGCTCGTTTCCGTCAAGCACTTGCTGAAACTATCGGTGTTGATGCTCGTTCAGTCCATGCCTACATCATGGGTGAACACGGTGACTCAGAGTTTGCTGTTTGGTCACACGCTAACGTAGCAGGTGTTAAATTGGAACAATGGTTGCAAGCTAACCGTGACTTGAATGAAGCTGACCTTGTTGAACTCTTCATCTCAGTTCGTGATGCTGCTTACTCAATCATCAACAAGAAAGGTGCAACATACTACGGTATCGCTGTTGCCCTAGCTCGTATTACAAAAGCAATCCTTGATGATGAAAATGCGGTTCTACCACTTTCAGTATTCCAAGAAGGTCAATACGGAGTTGAGAACGTCTTTATCGGTCAACCAGCTATCGTTGGTGCACATGGTATCGTTCGTCCAGTTAACATCCCATTGAACGACGCTGAAACACAAAAAATGCAAGCTTCAGCTCGTGAATTGCAAGAAATTATTGACGAAGCATGGAAAAATCCAGAATTCCAAGCAGCTTCTAAAAACTAATTTAATTTAATATTAAAAAAGAAATGTCTAGACAAATCAATCTAGACATTTTTTTTATCATGACTTTAATCCATTTGAGCAAAAGCCGCTTCTGCGTCTGCATTACTAATCGCCCCTAATTGAATCTTGGCAATTTTACCCTGTGAATCAATTAAATACTCTGTAGGAATGCTTCGAATTTGATAGGCTTGAAAAACAGCTCCTTTTGTATCATATAGAACGGGGATGTCTTTATAGCCTTGTTCCTCAAACCATTTTGGAAATTGCTCAACGGTTTTTTCACCTTGAAGCCCTGGCGCAATCACCGATAAAATTTCGAAATCACGGTCAGTCTTAGCAGCAAGCTCCATCAATTCTGGCATACTTTTACGGCAAGGCCCACACCAAGATGCCCAGAATTTGAGATAAACTTTTTTACCTTTGTAATCAGATAATTTCACTTCTTTACCATCCATAGATTGAAGGGTGAAATCAGGTGCTTCTTTTCCGACCGAAACTTGTTGTAAGGTGGTTTGTTGTTGATTTTGACTTTGTTTACTTTCCTCTTGCCCACAAGCAGTCAAAAGAAAGAGTGATAAACAACTAAGTCCAAGACATATAATTTTTTTCATCTTTAACTCCTTTTATCCAAATATTCCTGATAGTACATTTAATTGTCCAAATATCAATAGTATTCCCATAAGAATAATGAGCAGACCTCCAATTTTCTTAAGCAAGAGAATATGAGGTTTTATTTTACTAAAATAAGGCATGACAAAACCAGACGCCAAAGCTAATAGTAAAAATGGAAGAGCCATTCCCATTGTGTAGACTAAGGTTAATAAAGCGCCTTGAAGGGCTCCATTGCCTCCTGAAGCTGCAAGAGCTAGCACTGAGCTTAAGACTGGACCGATACATGGCGTCCAACCAAAGCTAAAGGTGATACCAAGAAGAAAGCTGATAGATAGTGACCAGATTGACTCTGCTTGAAGTTAAGCGTCTTTTGTACTTCTAGCTTGCGTAAATGGAGGACCTCCATCTGATGTAAACCGAGGATTATAATGATAGTGCCCATGACATAGCGGAACCAGTCAGCATAGAGTAAATGACCAAGAAAGCCCGCTCCAAATCCTAGAATAAAGAAAATGACCGATATCCCTCCAATAAAGCAGAGGGTGCGTATCAAGCCTGACCATGCAACATCTCTTCCCAAAAAACGAAAGTTCCTTGATCCTTCATGATTATCCAAAAGTATACCCGCATAGACAGGTAATAAGGGAAAAATGCAGGGAGAAAAGAACGATAAAACTCCCGCTAAAAAAACGGAGATAAAAAATAAACTACTTTCCAATTAATGACCTTCTTTCAAAATTTTCACTTTATATTTTACTACAAATAACATTATAAGTCTTAACTTTGCTACGCTATTATTTTAGAGAAAACAAAAAGGAGCTTAGCTCCTTGAAAATCTTATTAATACGTTCCTTCTTCACCTTGACTTGTCAAGATTACTGGACCATCTTTTGTGATGACAAATTGGTGTTCGTACTGGCATGATAGACCACCATCGATGGTTTTATGAGCCCATCCTGTTTTCATATCAGTATCAATTTCCCAATCACCTGTATTGATCATAGGCTCAATAGTCAAAACCATACCTTCACGAAGGCGAAGGCCACGACCTGCGACACCGTAGTTTGGAACCATTGGCTCTTCGTGCATGGTTGGGCCAACACCGTGGCCTACAAGATCACGAACAACACCGTATCCACGACTTTCGGCATATTCCTGAATCGCTGCACCGATATCACCGATACGATTTCCTACAACAGCTTGTTCAATACCCTTATACATAGCTTCCTGGTAACATCCATCAAGTTTTTCACTTTCTCAGATGGAGTACCTACAGCATAAGCCCAACAAGAATCAGCTAAGCCACCAGTAAAGCTTTGAGTATATTTTTTCATCTGCTCAACATTATTAAAGTTGAGTTTAGAAACATTGAGGTCTGACTTGGCAATTGGTCCACCTAAAACCATATCAACCTTGAGAAGGTCGCCCTCTTTGAGGATATAATGGCGAGGAAAGGCGTGGGCTACTTCGTCATTGAGCGAACAGCAGGTTGCATATGGATAATCCATGATGGCTCCATCCACACCGATTTGAAGTGGAAGGAAATTCTCTTCTTTACAACGACGGCGGACATACTCTTCTACTTCCCACATATCAACACCTGGCTTGATGATATCACGCAAGCCAATGTGGATACTTGCAAGAAAATCACCAGCCTTATCCATAGCTTCGATTTCTCTAGCTGATTTTAATGTAATCATCTTATCTCCTACATTCTAGTTAATTTTTACAGTTACATTTGCTTTTGACACAATCTGATGATTGAGGTAAATATCATAATCAATGATAGCAGAGCGTCTGGTGTGGTGAATAATTCTAGCTTGAATACGCAAAATGTCATCAATCTGAACAGCTTGTAAGAAATAAATCAACATTTGTTCAATGATGAGGTTACGCCCGCTATTAACGACTAAATCTTGGGTCATATGAGTCAAGATTTCTGACAGAACACCATTTGCTAGGACACCATTTTTTTCTAACATGAAGGGTTCAACTGTAATGACCACTTCATCATGGTGATAAGACAACTTCTGCCCAATCTGTTCTGAAAAGGTTGGTAGAGCTGAAACTTGAGAACGACTCATCTTTTCCATGACGTCACGCCTAGTAATGACACCAAGTAAGGTTTGATTGCTCCGTACAACTGGAACCATCTCAAAGTCTTCAGCAATCATTCTTTGACTAACGTTAGCGATATTCGTGGCTAGTCCAGTCATATAAACAGTTCGAGTCATAACCTTGTCAATGGTCGTACCTGGTGATTTATCACTGCATCTCGCATGGTTACTACGCCAACGACAACCTGATGCTGATTAATAACAGGAAAACGGCTACTTCTATTTTTACGAACCAGGTCTAAATAGTCTTTAACTGTGTCTGTTTCCTGTAAATAACCATATTCATGACTAGTACGATAGATTTTTTCGACTGTCAGAATATCTGTCTTAATCTGGACATTTGACAAGGCTCGGTTAATCATGGTCGCAATCGTGAATGTGTCGTGTTTACTACGTAAAACTGGGATATTTTTCTTATTGGCTGATTCTAAAACATCTTCGTGAACTTCAAATCCACCTGTTACTAAAACTGCATTTTCATTTTCAAGTGCCAATAATTGGATTCGCGTTCTGTCTCCAACAATGACGAGTCCACCATCGTGAAGATAGGATAGAATATTCTTTTCAGTCATGGCACCGATGGAAAATTTGCTAAATTCTCTATCTAACCCATCCTGACCTGCCAAAACTTCTGATCCTGTAACTTCTGCAATCTCCGCGAAGGTTAATTTTTCAATTGCTACTTTTTTAGATTTTACCCGAACTGTTCCACTACGTGGTCTGGTTTCAACCAAACCTCTGTTCTCAGCCTCTTTGATAGCCCGATAAGCAGTACCATCACTTACTCCGAGTCGATTTGAAATACTGCGAACACTAACGCGTTTTCCTACTGGTAATTCTTCTAAATAAGCCAATATGTCCTGATGTTTACTCATTCAGATCTCCTTTAGTATAGCGGAATTCTAGATAATCTCGCATCTTTCGGGTATAGCGATCACTGCCTTTAAAGCGACGATAAAGACTAAAACCTGACTTTTGCGCTACCTTCTGACTAGCACTATTTTCCAAATGCGTTACGATTGATAATTGCTTTAAGCCAAATTGATCCATTGACAGTTCACATAACTTAGTTACCGCTTCTGTCATATATCCCTTAGACCAATACTCTTTCTTTAAAAAATAGCCAATTTCCGCTTCCTTCTTAATCTCATCAAGTTTCTCAAACTTGATGGAACCAATCATCTTCTCATCCTTCTTATCGCAGATCGCCCAGATTCCCAAAGGTGACTTCATAAAATAGTTGGCAAGAGCATATTGACTTTCTTCAAGACTGGCTTGAGCTGGAAAGATAAATTGTAGATTCTCCGGATCAGATGCTAGAGCATGAAAGTCAGCAGCGTCGGCAAAAAAGAAGGGACGGAAATATAACCGTTCCGTCTCATAGAAAGAAACATTGCTAATTTTGTCCAGATATTCATATTAATCCTCTAAGATTAGTCTTCGATTAGTTCAATATCTGCTCCGAGGTTTCGTAATTTCTCGATAATATTTGAGTAGCCTCGAAGGATAAATTCAACATTGGTAATCTCCGTTCTTCCTTCAGCCATCAAACCAGCAATCACCAGTGCTGCACCTGCACGTAGGTCTGTCGCCTTGACATTTGCACCGTGTAAAGGATTGCCTCCTTTATAAATGATGTGATCGTTTGTTGTGGAGATATCTGCATTCATTTTTGCCAATTCGAAAACATGGTTGACACGTTTTTCATAAATAGTGTCAATCAATGTTCCACGTCCCTCTGCTTTTAATAGCAAAGGTGTAATTGGTTGTTGGAGGTCAGTGGCAAAACCTGGATATGGCGCTGTCTTAATGTTGATAGCTTTTAAGTTGGATTGTTCTTCAACAAAAATACTATCTTCAGACACAGTCATACGAACACCCATTTCATCCAATTTGGCAATAAAACCTTCCAAGTGCTCGTACAAGACATTATTGATACGAATTCCTTGACCAACAGCTGCAGCCATGGAAATATAAGTGCCTGCTTCAATGCGATCTGGAATAACTTGGTGACGTGTTCCATGAAGGCTCTCAACACCATCAATGATGATCATATCAGTACCTGCACCACGGATGTGAGCTCCCATATTGTTCAATAGAGTAGCTACATCGATAATTTCAGGCTCACGGGCAGCATTCTCAATGACTGTACGCCCCTGAGCTTTGACAGCTGCCAACATGGTATTAATAGTTGCACCAACACTAACTGTATCCATGTAAATGTTTGCACCATGTAGCATTGACCCCTGAGCAGAGAGATTCATGTTATCTCCCTCATAGCTTGTCTTAGCTCCCATTGCTTCAAAAGCTTTTAAGTGTAGGTCGATTGGACGTGGACCTAAGTCACACCCTCCTGGTAACCCTACAGTTGCTTCACCAAATCGCCCCAAAAGGCTACCGTAAAAGTAATAGGAAGCTCGAAGACTGTTAATTTTACCATAAGGCATCGGTTTATTCTGAACACCACGAGGGTCAATCTCTAAAACATCATCATAGCGTTTGACACTAGCTCCCATGATTTCCATAATCTCAACAAGACTTGCCACATCAGAGATGTCTGGAACACAATCCAGGATCACCACATCATCAGCTAAAATAATGGCGGGTATCAAGGCAACGACACTATTTTTAGCACCGCTAATCGTGATTTCACCTTTTAATGGTCTTCCACCGTTAATGACAATTTTTTTCATGTTATACTCTTTCACTATTTATTATGAAGGTCTCACCCTAAATTATACCATATTTTTATCCATAATAGCTATTCCTATAAAAGAAATAAGTCAACACTCGTCTTTAGATAGGCTTAAAAAACTTAGAAACAAATTCGCATTTCTATCGGATTTTAAATATGGATATCAGCATGGGTGTCAAAACAAAAAAATAGGCTCTCCGAAAACTCGGAAAGCCTTATGTAATGCTACTTTTCAGCATCCTCGCCTTTTTCACTTAAAGGCGAGGGATAAAAAGGTTCACTGGACCTTTTTATTTAGCGATTGGGTAAACAGAAACTTGTTTTTTATCGCGACCTTTACGTTCAAAGCGTACTACGCCCTCAACTTTAGCGAACAAAGTATCGTCTCCACCACGTCCAACGTTTACACCTGGATAGATGTGTGTACCACGTTGACGGTAAAGGATAGATCCACCAGTTACAGTTTGTCCGTCAGCTGCTTTAGCTCCAAGACGTTTCGCTTGTGAATCACGTCCGTTTGATGTAGAACCTCCACCTTTTTTGTGGGCGAAAAGTTGCATGTTAGTAAGAGTCATTTTTAACATAATGTTTTCCTCCGTGTTAGTTTTCTGTGATAACTCTGGTTTGGACGAACTCAGAAGAGTCCTCCGATAAGTTTGCCATTCCTAAGAAAAATGATTCAAAAAACAACTGAGTCATTTCTCTTTGATGTGAAGGGATATCTTTAGGGATTTCCACCATTAGATAACCGTCTTCATCTTCGTTTAATTGTAAGATTGGTTCATAGCCTGCAAATTTCTCAATTGAATTGACAAAGTTAGTGGCAAGCGTAGAAACCGATGCACACACGACGTCAAAGCCGTTTTCGCCAATTTTGGCGTGTCCAGTAATTTCCGCACTCCTCAGCTCGCCATCTTCGGCTCTCTCAAAGACTGCTTGTATCATGTGTTCTCCTTAAAATTAAGCGTTGATTGCGTTGATGACAACTTTAGTATATGGTTGACGGTGACCTTGTTTACGGTGGCTACCTTTTTTAGGTTTATACTTGTAAGTAACAACTTTCTTTTGTTTTCCTTGTTTTTCAACAGTTCCAACTACAGTAGCTCCAGCAACAAGTGGAGTTCCGACAACAGTGTTTTCACCACCAACAAGAACAACTTCGTTAAAAGTAACTTCTTGACCAGCTTCAACGTTCAATTTTTCAACGTAAACTGCTTGACCAACTTCAACTTTAACTTGTTTTCCGCCAGTTTTGATAATTGCGTATGTGCTCATTATGCACCTCCTATGATTTTTTGGGGTTTCCCCGTAATTTTTGTGAAGACTCGCCTAGCATCGTGGGACGAACCACTTAAAAGAAGAGCTCTTAGTATAACAAAGAATAAACTAGGAATTAAGCCGAAGACATAACTTATGTTAGGCAAGGCGATAATGACGAAGTTTAAATTTGTTATACGACGAGCAACGATGTTCGTGCGGTTGCACAGGATCGTGCATAGTCAACTCTACAAGTATAGCATGATTCCTTTTTTTTGACAAGCATTTATCATCAAAATTAAGCTTTTTCTCCGACTTTTTTCCTCCAAGCAGCAAAAAGCATACTTAGATAAAAAATGCTCATCATAATTGGAATCCCTAAAATTGTTTTTTCTTCATAAAAAATACTCAGATAAGCTGAGAATACAACTCCAAGAACAAAACTCGATAGCAAACTTACAAAGATTAGACCTTCTCGCAAAAAGGGAGTATGTTTGGTTCGAACATAGTCCCCGAAAGCCAGCATAGTTCGTTTAATATTGCCCGTCATAAAAGCATTGTTATAGGCAATTCCTGAAACTTCTCCAAAAGCAGTCGTTACTAATCCCATACAAAATGCAAGCGGCGGAACTATAAAGTGATTATCGACTGTTAAAGGTACAAATCCGATAATCAAGGATAAAACTCCCAAAGGAACAAGGGAAAGAATTGGTTTTTTTACAATTTTCAATTTTTCCTTGTAAATAGTTAGGAGAAATACTCCCAACATGAAGGACAAAAGGGTCAATATTTTCACTTCAGCATCTGCTACATTGTGTTGAACGATTCCAACTGATAAAAAAACCACATTTCCAGTTTGACCTGCAACTAGGGTATTTCCTCTTTCGATAAAGGTATAGGCGTCTACATAGCCCGCACAAAAAGTCAAAAAAAGCGCCAATCTTTTTGAATGACGAGAAATTTTTCTCATTGGTAATAATCTCATACTACACTCCTAATTCTACTAAAACTATTGTACCATTTTCTCTTAATTTTTCGAAGTGTCAAATAAAAGATTTGTCTCCCTTTGGCTAGTTTAGCCTATCTGTGATATAATGAAAGCAGTCATTACTTGTAGAAAAGGAGATTTCATGCTTAAACTTGGTATTATCGGTACTGGTGCGATCAGTCACTACTTTATAGAAGCTGCTCATGCTAGTCAGGAATTCCAGTTGGTCGCTGTTTATTCAAGAAAGCTTACGACTGCCCAGCAATTTGCTAGTTCCTATACAAATGTTAGTCTATTTGATAATTTAGAGGATTTCTTCCAATCTGAATTTGATGTTGTCTATATCGCAAGCCCAAATTCTCTACACTTTACTCAAGCTAAGGCCGCTTTATCTGCTGGCAAGCATGTTATCCTTGAAAAACCAGCGGTGACTCAACCACAAGAATGGCAGGATTTAGTTCAAACAGCTCAAGAAAATCAATGTTTTATCTTTGAAGCAGCAAGAAACTATCACGAAGATGCTTTTGCGACAATTAAAGACTTTCTTACAGACAAGCAAGTTTTAGGGGCAGATTTTAACTATGCCAAGTATTCTTCTAAGATGCCAGACCTTCTTTCTGGAAAGACTCCAAATGTATTTTCAGACCGTTTTGCTGGTGGGGCTCTCATGGACTTAGGTATTTACCCAATCTATGCTGCGGTTCGCTTGTTTGGAAAGTCACTTGATGCGACCTATCAAGCTCAGCAACTTGACAACACCATTGATTTAAATGGAGATGGTATCTTATCTTATCCTGAATATCAAGTTCATATCAAGGCTGGTAAAAATATTACTTCTAATCTGCCTTGCGAAATATATACAACAGATGGAACACTGACACTCAACACTATCGAACATGTTCTCTCAGCTATTTTTACAGATCATCAAGGTAGTGAAACACATCTACCTATTCAGCAGGCACCTCATACCATGACTGAGGAGGTCGCTGCTTTTGCTAACATGATCAAGCAGCCAAACCTAGAACTTTACCAAGCTTGGCTGGATGATGCAACACACGTACATAAGCTACTTTACACCATGCGCCAGACTGCTGGCATTAGATTTGAGGCAGAAAAATGAAAACCAAACTACCTACAGAATGGCTAGAGCTAACCGAACAACTCGGCTTTCAAGAATTCACACCTATTCAAACTCAGCTTTTTGATCCGATTTTAGACGGTCAAACCCTCCTTGGAGTCAGTCCAACTGGAACAGGAAAGACTTTAGCTTATCTCCTACCTAGTCTTCTCAAACTCCAAAAGAAAAAAGCGCAACAACTATTGATTTTAGCACCTAATACTGAGCTTTCTGGACAAATTTTTGAAGTATGTAAAACCTGGGGTGAGGCAATCGGATTAACAGCTCAGCTCTTCCTGTCAGGTTCTAGTCAGAAACGCCAAATCGAACGACTGAAAAAAGGACCAGAAATTCTAATTGGAACTCCTGGTCGTATCTTTGAACTGATTAAATTGAAGAAGATCAAGATGATGAATGTGGAGACTATTATACTTGATGAGTTTGACCAGTTGCTAGATGATTCTCAAATCCACTTTGTAGAAAAGATTACCCACTACGCACCTCGTGACCATCAACTTATTTACATGAGTGCCACTACCAAGTTTGACCAAGATAAGATTGCGCCTAACACGCGCACCATCGATCTCTCTGATCAAAAGTTGGACAACATTCAACACTTCTACATGCAAGTAGACCAACGTCATCGAGTAGATATGCTTAGAAAACTGGCACATGTCGAGGACTTCCGCGGACTGGTATTCTTTAATAGTTTGTCAGACCTCGGAAGCGCTGAGGAAAAATTGCAGTATCGCGATGTTTTAGCTGTTTCACTAGCTAGCGATGTCAACGTTAAATTCAGAAAAGTTATCTTAGAAAAATTCAAAGATAATCAGCTAACACTACTTCTTGCGACAGATCTTCTAGCTCGTGGTATCGACATTGACAGCTTAGAATGTGTGGTTAACTTTGACGTTCCTAGAGATATGGAAACCTACACTCACCGTGCGGGTCGTACAGGACGCATGGGCAAAGAGGGATATGTGATTACCCTTGTAACCCATCCAGAAGAACTTAAAAAACTTAAGAAATTTGCAAGTGTACGTGAAATCGTCCTAAAAAATCAAGAACTGTATATCAAATGAGAGTGGGACAGAAATCGGTAATTCGTTAGAATTCGATTTCGTCGTCCCACCTCCGCACAGTTGAGTAGGGCTGTAAAAGCTGATGAAATCAGCGTAGTAGAGCCCACTCAACCACTGCGTCTTGCTCGACAATCCAAAGACAATTAAGAGGCTAGGACATTTTGTCCCACCCTCTTTTTTTATCCCCAGGTAATTTCTAAGCGGTAGTTAGCAAATAGAACCCCTTCTTTGTTCTGAAGTTGATAGGCTAGTTCAATCTTTTGTTCTTCAACTTGATAATGGCTTGTTTGGATGATAAACTCCTGTATCCCCATTGGTGTAGGAATATAGGCTAAACTATCAGCTTCCTTCAGAAAACGCATGATGGTCTTAGGATTGGAAAATCGAGACATCACCAACTCTGTATCATTAAACTTGAGCACCACTTTTTCCTTCTCCTCATTGTAAAAAAGGAGATAGGAAAAATCACCTTTCTCACGTAACTCAACGTCATAAAGTTGGTCGATCACTTCCAATTGTTCATCAAATTGGATGGTATTTCTCATTCGAATCTTCACTTCAAGTCCTCTTTCTACACTCTTATCCTACTATTTTACCAAAAACTGTAGCTTTTTGCTATAATGGTTTTATGAATGAAAAAGTATTTCGTGACCCTGTTCACAATTATATCCATGTTGATAATCAGATTATCTATGACTTAATCAATACCAAAGAATTTCAACGCTTGCGTCGTATCAAGCAACTCGGAACATCCAGCTATACCTTTCATGGTGGAGAACATAGTCGTTTCTCTCACTGTCTGGGAGTTTACGAGATTGCACGTCGCATCACCGAGATTTTTGAGGAAAAGTATCCTAAAGAATGGGATCCTTCGGAGTCCCTCCTAACCATGACTGCAGCCCTCCTTCATGACTTAGGACATGGCGCCTACTCGCATACCTTTGAAAATCTCTTTGATACCGATCATGAGACGATTACGCAGGAAATTATCCAAAGCCCCGAAACAGAGATTCACCAGGTTCTTTTACAGGTAGCTCCAGATTTCCCTGAAAAGGTAGCTAGCGTTATAGACCACACTTATCCAAATAAGCAGGTGGTCCAATTGATTTCGAGTCAAATCGATGCAGACCGCATGGACTATCTCTTACGTGACTCCTATTTTACAGGTGCTTCCTATGGAGAATTCGACCTGACACGTATCCTACGAGTTATTCGCCCTATCGAAAACGGAATTGCCTTTCAACGAAACGGGATGCATGCCATCGAAGACTATGTTCTAAGTCGCTATCAAATGTATATGCAGGTTTATTTCCATCCTGCAACACGTGCTATGGAAGTCCTTCTGCAGAATCTTTTGAAACGTGCTAAAGAACTTTATCCAGACAATAAGGACTTCTTTACTCTTACATCCCCGCATCTACTGCCATTTCGAAAAAAATGTTAGCTTGACTGACTATCTGTCTTTGGATGACGGAGTTATGAATACCTATTTCCAACTATGGATGACCAGTCCTGATAAGATTTTAGCTGATTTGTCACAACGTTTTGTCAATCGCAAGGTCTTTAAATCCATCACCTTTTCACAAGAAGATCAAGAACAGCTTGCATCTATGAGAAAACTGGTAGAAGATATCGGCTTTGATCCTGACTATTACACAGCTATCCATAAGAACTTTGACCTTCCTTATGATATCTATCGTCCTGAATCTGAAAATCCACGAACGCAGATTGAGATTATACAAAAAAATGGAGAACTAGCAGAACTCTCTAGCCTGTCTCCTATCGTTCAATCCCTTGCTGGTAGTCGCCACGGAGATAATCGTTTCTATTTCCCAAAAGAGATGTTGGACCAAAACAGCATCTTCGCAAGCATCACTCAGCAATTTTTACACTTGATTGAAAACGATCATTTTAAACCAAATAATAACTAAAAGAGGAACTATATGAGTATTAAACTAATCGCCGTCGATATCGATGGAACCCTTGTCAACAGTCAAAAGGAAATCACTCCAGAAGTATTTGCCGCTATTCAAGATGCCAAACAAGCTGGTGTCAAAGTTATGATTGCAACTGGGCGTCCTATCGCAGGAGTTGCCAAACTTTTAGATGACTTGAAATTAAGAGATGAAGGTGACTATGTCGTGACCTTCAACGGTGCCCTTGTCCAAGAAACAGCTACAGGACATGAGATTATCAGTGAATCCTTGACTTATGAGGATTATCTAGATATGGAATTCCTCAGCCGCAAACTTGGCGTCCATATGCACGCTATTACCAAGGACGGCATCTATACTGCTAATCGCAATATCGGAAAATATACCGTTCACGAATCAACCCTCGTCAGCATGCCGATTTTCTACCGTACACCTGAAGAAATGGCTGACAAGGAAATCGTCAAGTGTATGTTCATCGATGAACCGGAAATTCTCGATGCCGCTATCGAAAAGATACCAGCAGAATTTTATGAGCGCTACTCCATCAACAAATCTGCTCCTTTCTACCTTGAGCTCCTTAAAAAGAATGTAGACAAGGGCTCAGCTATCACTCACCTAGCTGAGAAACTTGGACTAAGCAAGGATGAAACCATGGCTATCGGAGACGAAGAAAATGACCGTGCCATGCTTGAAGTCGTAGGTAACCCAGTTGTTATGGAAAACGGAACCCCAGAACTCAAAAAAATCGCCAAATACATCACTAAATCTAATGACGAATCTGGTGTAGCCTATGCCATTCGTACATGGGTGTTGTAGAAGATACAGATACACGAAAACCGCTCAGCAGAGCGGTTTTTACTATGTTAGAACTCAATTTCCAGTATTGGTTGTACAGTTACTTAAATCTTGAGAGTACAAAAACTGTATTTGATGGGAGAATTAACACTACTATAAATCAAAGACATTTTCATGATCCATTTTATTCTATAATCATTGACCAAAATATAATTTTTGGTCAAAATTTGGTCAAAATTTGGTCAAAAAAACAAAAAATACTATTTTATTTTTAAAAATGAATTTGTGATGATTGCCTTTAAATAAACACTTTGCATATTCTTTGTCTTTCTTTACATTAGTAAAAATGCCCCCTGCAGGAATCGAACCTGCAACTACTCCTTAGGAGGGAGTTGTTATATCCATTGAACTAAGGGAGCTAGAGAAAAACTCTGCCGAATGAGCAGAGTTTTTTAGTCGAATTAACGACGGATTTCTTTGATACGAGCTGCTTTACCTTGAAGAGCACGCAAGTAGTACAATTTCGCACGACGTACTTTACCGTAACGAACAACTTCGATCTTTTCAACACGTGGAGTGTGGATTGGGAAGATACGTTCAACACCTACACCGTTAGAGATTTTACGAACTGTGTAGTTTTCAGAGATGCCAGCACCTTTACGTGCAATAACAACACCTTCAAAAATCTGGATACGTTCACGGTTACCTTCGACAACTTTCGCGTGTACACGAACAGTGTCACCAGGACGGAATGATGGGATATCAGTACGAAGTTGACCTTCAGTCAAGCTTTGGATTAATGGATTCATTTTATTCTCCTATCTTTGTCAATCTTGAGGAAACTTCCTCAGCGGATAAACTGTATTTTTGTGCGTCCATTACACACAAGATACAGTTTATCAAATTTCTAAGAAAAAGTAAAGAAATTTATAGCAAAATTCCTAAAAAAATCGCTACTAAACCACCTAAGTAAGTTAAGAGAAAATAGCTGAAAAATACTTTCCTATCGCTCAACAGTCTTTGAGTTCATCATTTCAAGGTTGAAAAAGTGGTTAGACCTCCACAAAAACCTGTAGCAAGAATAGCATAGAGCTCTTTATCTTCCACATAATTATAGAATAAACCAATTAAAAAACAACCTAAAAGATTTGCTAGAAGTGTTCCTAGTGGTAAAACCCTCTCTTGATTAAGGCTAGACAGGAAATAACGGACAAGTGCACCGACTCCACAAGCAAGTGCTAGATAAATGATTACCATTTCTTCCTCCCTAAACAATAAGCCAATAAAAGCCCTCCACCAATGCTCAGAACTAGATAGATTACCAGACTTGGATAAGAACCTGTATCCAGCAATTTTACGGCATCTAACATGAGACTAGAAAAGGTTGTCAAACCTCCACAAAAAGCCCTGTTCCCAGTGCTAAAAATCAGACCCCTTTACTGCTTCCCCTTATAAACCAAATAACCTTTGACAAGATAAACTAAGCAAAAAATTCCTAGATAGTTAGCAAAAAGAGTTCCCCAAGGGAAGCCTGGACTGGCTGGCAACCATGTAGAAATCAGATAGCGGACAAGTCCTCCCAGCATGGCAGCTAGAAAAATTCCTAGCGGATAGAATTGTTCTTTTTTCATAAGAGTTTCTGCTCCTGGTAGTCTCTAGAACGCTTGAGAATGTCTGAAAAAGTTGCAACTATCGTCTCCTGATACTGCTTATCCTCTACACGATTTCTTACTTTCTCAAAGATTGCTTCTTCTCTTTTGGTATCTAGAATAGCTTTTCCTGAAGCTTTTTTATAAGCAACTACATCCTCAACGAGATGCATTCTTTCTTCTAAGAGTTTTACGATTTGATCATCAATTTGATCGATTTCTTGTCTAATAATATCTAAATCCATAGAGTCTCCTTCTTTATATGAATAATTGTAGCAAAAAGCTTCTAAATGGGCTAGTATATTCCCAGGGACAACTAACAAAAACTGCACTGACAACTTTCATCAGTGCAACTTTATGCTTACCCTACTTTAGCAGCTAACTCTTCTGCGAAATTGCTCTAAGCGTTCAATATCTTCTTCTTCTGCAGAAAGATCTACTTTGACAGATTCTGAACCTTTCTCAGCTCCTGTAGAAGCAAATACATGATCAAAATCATCAACAGCTTTACAAAACTCGTCGTAGAAAGTATCACCTGATCCAACAACTCCATAGATTTTGCCATTCAAGTTAAGATCTGCTAGGTCTTCATAGAAGTCCATCATCTCATCTGGCAACTCTCCATCACCGTAGGTATAGGTTGCTACAATTGCGATATCTGCTTCTAGGAAGTCTGAAGCGTCAACAGTTGTACACTCGTCCACATCGACATCCAATCCCAAGTCACGTAATTTATCTGCTACAATATCTGCGATTTCTTCGGTATTACCGGTCATACTGGCAAATACAATTTTTGCTAATGCCATATCGTCCTCCTCAATTTATCTTTCTCCATTATATCACATCTTTTTCATTTTAAAAATAAAAACTCTTGTGCTACAATGAAATGAGAAAGAATTGAGGTTATTTATGGAAATTTGCCAGCAAATTTTAGAAAAAATTAAAGAATACGATACCATTATCATTCACCGTCATATGAAACCAGACCCTGATGCCTTGGGAAGTCAGGTCGGACTAAAGGCTCTCTTGGAACATCACTTCCCAGAAAAGACCATCAAAGTAGTTGGCTATGATGAACCAACACTAACATGGCTTGCAAAGATGGATCAGGTTGCAGATAGTGACTACCACGGTGCTCTTGCAATTATCTGTGATACAGCCAATACAGCTCGTATTGATGATAAGCGTTACCAACAGGCTGAAACTGTTATCAAGATTGATCACCATCCAAATGATGAAGTTTATGGGGACTTGGTCTGGGTAGACACCAACTCTAGTAGTGCCAGTGAGATGATTGCCCTCTTTGCAGAAGAAACAAAGCTTGAGCTTTCGGATTATGCTGCTAAACTATTGTGTGCGGGTATTATTGGTGATACAGGTCGCTTCTTATATCCTTCTACTTCTAGTCGTACTCTTCGTATCGCAAGCCATCTACGCGAACATAATTTTGACTATGCAGAATTAACTCGTAAGATGGACACGATTAGTTTCAAAATTGCCAAACTCCAAGGTTATGTCTATGATCACCTAGAAGTCGATGAAAATGGAGTTGCCCGTGTCATTCTAAGCCAAGAACTTCTCCAGTCTTACCAAATAACTGATTCTGAAACAGCTGCTATTGTTGGAGCTCCAGGTCGTATTGAGGATGTCAATCTATGGGGGAATTTTTGTAGAACAAGCAGACGGTCACTATCGTGTTCGTCTTCGCAGTAAATTTGTCCCAATCAATGGTGTTGCAAAAGAACATGATGGCGGTGGCCATCCCACTTGCAAGTGGTGCTAACTCCTATAGTTTAGAAGAGAATGAGCTCATCTACCAAAAATTAAAAAACTTACTGAAAAAATAGATAAAAAGCTTGCCAAACTTATCAGAATCTGATAGACTAGTATGGTAACAATCTATGGCTCGCAAAGAGACCATGGCAGAAAGGAAATATTGCAAAATGAAAAAAGATATCCATCCAGAATATCGCCCAGTTGTCTTCATGGACACAACTACTGGTTACCAATTCCTTAGCGGTTCAACAAAACGCTCTAACGAAACTAGTTGAGTTCGAAGGCGAAACTTACCCATTGATCCGTGTGGAAATTTCATCAGACTCACACCCATTCTACACTGGACGTCAAAAGTTCACTCAAGCAGATGGACGCGTGGATCGTTTCAACAAAAAATACGGTCTCAAATAATCATCAAAAAGAACAGTTCCGACTGTTCTTTTTTAGTTCCTTCAATTAAGTGTCAACTACCACTGCTGTTCTACTACAGGTGACCATCAGCATACCATTTTCAGCACCTAAAGTTTCATAGTCCATTTTTACACCTGATAATAGCATTTGCTCCACGTTCACTTGCACGCTCCATCATTTCTGCTAGAGCTTCTTCCCTAGCTTGAGTCAATTCACCTTCATAACTACTAGCTCGACCTCCAAAAACATTACGGAAGCCAGCAGCCATATCTTTGAACATATTAACCCTCAGCAACCACTTCACCAAAGACAATTCCTTTGTAGGCTGGATTTTCTTGCCTTCAATTCCCGTAGTTGAAATAATCATCTTCACTTCCTCCTGACTTCTTTGACAAGATTCTATTCCCTTTCATAGCTTTTGTCAAGAAATTCTATAAGGGGCTCAGAAACTCTGCTCACCATCCTTGTCTGCTATCCGTATAGTGCCAACTGTATTGATAAAGTGACTTTGAATGTTTCCTTTGCGAACCCTAGCTCTGGGATAGCTTTTCAGCCTCAACTAATTTTTACCAATAGTAGAGATTGGTGTCCCCTGACTGAGCTAAAGAAGAGGCTATTCTTCCCTGCCCCAAAAAAATTTGCCCCCTATAGAAAAAAAAGCCTGTCACACAAGCTAAAATGCTTGATACGACGGGCTTTTTCTAAATCTGATTATTTAACAGCGTCTTTAAGAGCTTTACCAGCTTTGAATGCTGGAACTTTTGAAGCTGCGATTGTGATTTCTTTACCAGTTTGTGGGTTGCGACCTTTACGTGCTGCACGCTCACGAACTTCGAAATTACCAAAACCGATCAATTGAACTTTTTCACCAGCTGCAAGGTAATCAGCTACTGCTGCGAAATACAGCGTCCACTGCTGCTGCTGAATCTTTCTTAGTCAATTCTGTAGCTTCTGCTACTTTAGCGATCAAATCTTGTTTGTTTGCCATGTTAATAATTCCTCCAAATAATTTCTAATTAACAATTACAATCATATCCTAAAATTCTCTTATAGGTCAAGTCAAAAACGCTATTTCTTGCTATTTTCTTTATTTTTTTAGACTCATATCTTATCAAAATAGCCCAAGCATTTTCACCTGTGTGAGTTTGAATAATTGAACCTGTTTCTAAGACAGAGATTGGTTTTTCAACATAGGCTTGTAGGACTTCTTTCATCTCTTTAGCCCAGTCATTAGTGCCTGAATAAGAAATTCCAATTTCTGCAACAGAACGTTCTGATAATTTTGAAACTAGCTCATCCAACCATTTTTTAAAGGTCTTAGAACCACGTCCTTTCACGATTGGTTGCAACTCATCATCCTTCATCTGCATGACTACGCGGATATTTAATAGAGAGCTTAAAAGACCTGTCACACGGCCAATACGACCACCTTTAACAAGGTTTTCCAAGGTAGAAACACCAATGATAGAGCTCTGTATTTTTTTTCTTGACTTCTTCTACATGCGCCAAGATTGTTTCTAAATCTTTCCCTTCTTGAGCTAATTTGGCTGCTTCAACAACTTGAAACTTGAGGGCTTGGTCTGTAAAAGAACTATCTACTACAGTTACTTTCGCAGTCGATAGGCTGGCTCCCTGACGAGCTGCTTCTACAGTGCCAGATAAGGCATGCGACATATGAATCGCTAAAATCTGACTACCATCCTTACTCAACTCTTCAAAAATCTCAGCAAAAAGTCCCACTGGAGGTTGACTCGTTTTAGGAAGATTTTTACTCTCTTGCATCAAGCGAAGGAACTCCCCTTCTTCAAGATCAGCATCCGAATAAAGAACACTATCAATCATTACAGAGAGAGGAACAACGGTAATATTTAATTCTTTGACCACTTCTGGTTCAATGGTAACTGACGAATCCGTTACAATTTTTACTTGTGTCATAATTCAAATCTTTCTATGTCTCACTGATAAAGCGAGTTTTTCAATTTAACTATAACAATTATATCAAAAAAATGCTAAAAATTCATACTGTATCCTATTTGAATTTTTCACGGCCTAATTTTAGTAATTTTCTTCGTGTTATAGATGAATATAAAAATAGCCGCCTAGTAAGACGACTACTTTAACATTACAATAAACGTTCATACAAATCTTGCATCTGTATGTCATCAGGAACCAACTTGAGATAGTGTTGAATCTGCTCTTTTGCTTCTTCAAACCTTTTCCAAGTTCGCGTAATAGATGAATGTATTGCTCTAAAAACTCTGGGTTTTCCTTGAGTTCTGGAACCAACACCTGATAAGATTCATAGGCAGCATCCAAATCTTCAGTTTCTTGGTAACTCCGTGCAATCATCCACTTAGTCAAGAGATTTTCTGGCTCATAAACTTCTAAAGCTAAAATATCTTCATAACGTTCCTGTTCTTGATATATGGTTGCTAGTCGCAATGAGATTTCCTCTTGATCCTCTGCATCTTCTTGGGCTTGAAGAAGATAAGCTTCCGCCTGTTCAGGTTGATGCAATTCGTAAGATAATTGTGAAGCAAGGAGTAGCAAACGTGTCTCGAAAGGATTTTTTTCCAAACCTTGTTGAGCTATCTGTAAGGCTTGCTCAGTTTGATGTTCCTTATGTAGAGCCTGGCTATAGCCGTATTCATACCCTTCAAAATCTGGAGAAATAGTATCCAACTGTTTAAAATATAAGACAGCTTTTTGATATTCCTCTTGGTCAAAGTAAAGACTCGCTAATTCAAAAGCAGTTTGATCTTCATACTCTAACTCTAAAGCTTTTTCTAAAAATTCAATTGCAGATTCAAACTTTCCAAGACGAGCGTAGGCAGTTCCAATTCGCTGATAGGTTGAAATCCCTGTCTGTTCATATAAGTCACGATTATCCAGTTGAGCATAGCCCTAATCGCTTCTAAATCGTTTCCTAGCTCACTATCTAATTCAGCTAGACCAAATATTAGGAGAGGATCATCAGAGTAGCTACGCGCCTCTAGGAGCTTCTCGCGAGCTACATCCGTCAATCCTTCCATTTGGTAGAAATCTGCCTTCAAAACAAGTGCAGATACATACCAGTCGCTGTTAGGTTGAATTTCTTCCAGATAAGCAAAAGCTTCTTCGATTTGACCATCTTCGCTAGCAATAGTTGCTAGATTCAGATTTACCTCTGGAAATACTGGAGCAAGTTTTTCGTAGATTTGACGAGCTTGAGGATAAAAACCAATACCTTCTAGATAATAAGCCAGTTCCAGAAGAAGATCATCAGGGTCTTCTACCAATGCTTTTTGAAAATAGTAATCAGCTTTTGTTAAATCTTGCTGATCCAAAGCTTCAAGCATTTCTTGACTATTGCTCACCTTCAACCTCCTCTTCTAACTCATACAGACCACTAACTTTTTTATACCATTCAAAAATCGCTGAAATAACAACTTTTGCTGAAGCATAAACAGGAATTCCTAGTAGGACTCCCCAAACACCAAACATAGAACCAGATGTTAACAAAACAAATAGAATGGTAATTGGGTGAATATTTAATTGGCTACCTAAAATCAGTGGCGAAACAAAACGACCTTCGATGGTTTGCTCAACGATAAAGACGATGATAACCTTTAAGAGCATGACAGGTCCAGCAATCAAACCTAAGACCAGAGCTGGTAGCATGGCAAGGAAACTTCCAAGATAAGGGATAAGATTTAAAATCCCAGCAGTAATTCCAAGAGTCACTGCATATCTCAAACCAATAATCTTAAAGAAGATGATAAACATAATCGCTACAATAACAGCAACAGTAATTTGTCCTCTAACATAGTTAGAAAGTTGTTGGTTCACATCCGTTAGAACCTTACCTACTGGTTCTCTCAATTTATTTGGTAAGAATTGAGTGACATGATCTCTTAAACCTTTTCCGTCTCTAAGGAGATAAAAGAGCATAAACGGCATAATAATTAGAGCGACAATGACTTGAGACGTTCCACTGATAAGAGCACTAACCCAGTTCACAGCTTTTGAAGAAATATTACTTGCCCAAGCAGTTGCTTGTGTTGAAAAATTGAGCTAGAACCTGTTCCAGTTGAGGTCTAAAATCATCTGGTAAACGTTTGGTTACAAGATCATCAATAACTCTGTCAGCATCTTCGAGATAATTTGGTACATTTTGCGCAAAAATAACTACTTGACGTTGAAGATTTGGAATCGCAACGGCTAGACCAACAATCAAGAGAATAGCAATCACAACGAAGATCATACTAATAGCAAGGACACGATTTATCTTGTATCGTTCAAGCAAATCAACAATAGGATTTAAAAGATAGAAAAGCAAGCCCGACAAAATAACAGGCAACATAACGACCGATAGAAAATCCACAACAGGGATAAATAAAAAGCTGATCTTTACTGAGAATAAAAATATTGAGTCCCAATAGCAAGGCTACTAGGAAAAAAGTGACGGCTTTATTATCTAAAAACCACTTAAAAAACCAAGATAGATTAAACTGTTTCTCTTTTTGTTCCATATCTACTTCCTTTCCTTTGTCTTTTCATTATACCATTTTTTACTAAGGAATAAACTGCTTTTTAAAGCGTTTGAAGGACGATTGAAAAACTCTCAAAAACCATGCTCGCATCTTTTACTACTTTTATACTTAGAATTGCTATACTTCTACCCTCTATTTTTTCAGGTCTCCTAATTTATGATATAATAGAAACATCTTTATTTAGAGGTATAGATATGATTGAAACTATTTATTTCGGGACCTACACTCGTCGTTTGTCCCAAGGTATTTACCAAGCTGATTTTGATACAGAAACTGGTCAATTATCAAATCTTAAACTGTTTGCTGCTGAGCCGAGTCCGACCTATCTTGCATTTGATCAAAAAAATCACCTCTATTCAGTAGGTAGTAAAGACGAGCAAGGTGGTATCGTTGCTTATCAGACTGATGGTACTTTATTAAATCATGTAGTCGAAGAAGGTGCCCCACACTGTTATGTTGCCGTTGATGAGAAACGTGGCCTAGTATATGGTGCCAACTACCACAAGGGCCAAGTTTTGGTCTATAAACGAAAAGAAGATGGTTGTCTTGAGTTGACTGACATGGACCAACATAGTGGTCATGGTCCTCATGAAAATCAAAGCTTCTCCTCATGTACATTATACAGATTTGACCCCAGACCAATATTTGGTAACTTGTGACTTAGGAACTGATGAAGTGACTACTTATGATGTCTCAGCAGAGGGCAAGCTAAGTAAAATTGCGACTTATAACTGCCAAGCTGGTGCAGGTGCTCGCCATCTTGTTTTCCATCATCACTATAAGATTGCCTACCTGATTTGTGAATTGAATAGTACGATTGAGGTTTTGATTTACGACGGTGTTGGTGAGTTTGAACGTATGCAGACCATTTCTACTTTACCACAAGATTATGATGGATTTAATGGTACTGCTGCTATCCGTTTATCAAAAGATGGAAAATATCTCTACGCATCTAATCGTGGACATGATTCTATTGCGGTATACACTATTCTCGCTGACGGTAGTTTAGAACTACTTGAATTTGTCCCTACAAGTGGTAAAACCCCTCGTGACTTTGATTTGACTCCTGATCAAGAATTTCTCATCGCAGTTCATCAGGATTCTGACAATGCGACGGTCTTTAAACGCAATCCTGAAACTGGGAGACTGGCTGAACTTTCTAATGAATTCCAGGTACCTGAAGCAGTCTGCATTAGTTTCAATAAATAAGGCATAAAAAAAATGAACTTGATTAAACAAGTTCATTTTTATTTTATAATTTATTTCCGACATTGATACGGTTAATGGCACGCTGAAGCGCGATCTTAGCACGACGTTCTTGGTCGATAAGATTCTTGTCTTGTGCCTCTTCGATTTCACGCTCTGCGCGAAGTTTAGCACGTTCTGCACGGCTAATATCGATATCACGAGCACGTTCAGCTGAGTCGGCGATGATGGTAATGACATCTTTAGCAATCTCGATGATTCCTCCGTTTACCGCAATCCAGTTCACATGAGTATCATCATCGATGCGTTTGACCTTTACTTCATCAACCGCTAAAACCGCAATCATATTTTCATGTCGTGGCAAGATCCCCATCTCACCATCCAGAGTTCGTACCGATACAAAGCTGGCATGGTGATCATAGACGAGGCCATCTGGTGTCACGATCTGGACAGTTAACTGAGCCATAGATCACCTCTTAAAATCCCATTTTTTCAGCCTTTAGCAATAACATCTTCGATTGAACCTACTCCACGGAAGGCATCTTCTGGGAGATGATCGTGTTTCCCGTCAAGAATTTCCTTGAAGCCACGAACTGTTTCAGCTACTGGAACATAAGAACCTGGTTGACCAGTAAATTGTTCCGCAACGTTGAAGTTTTGTGACAAGAAGAACTGAATACGACGTGCACGAGCAACCAAAGTCTTTTCTTCGTCAGAAAGTTCATCCATACCAAGGATGGCAATAATATCTTGCAACTCATGGTAACGTTGAAGAACACGTTTCACTTCAGCAGCTACTGCATAGTGCTCTTCTCCAACGATTTCAGGTGCCAAGGCACGTGAGCTTGAAGCAAGTGGGTCAACGGCTGGGTAGATACCCAATTGAACCAATTTACGTTCCAAGTTTGTTGTTGAATCCAAGTGAGCAAAGGCTGTTGCTGGCGCTGGGTCAGTATAGTCATCCGCTGGCACATAGATAGCCTGGATAGAGGTTACAGAACCCTTCTTAGTTGACGTGATACGTTCTTGCAATTGACCCATTTCTGTTGCGAGGGTTGGTTGGTAACCAACGGCTGAAGGCATACGACCCAAGAGGGCAGATACTTCTGAACCTGCTTGTGTGAAACGGAAAATGTTGTCAATGAAAAGAAGAACGTCTTGACCTTCTACATCACGGAAGTATTCAGCGATTGTCAAACCAGTAAGGGCAACACGCATACGTGCTCCTGGTGGCTCATTCATCTGACCAAATACCATGGCTGTTTTCTCAATAACGCCTGATTCTTTCATTTCCCAGTAGAGGTCGTTCCCTTCACGAGTACGTTCCCCAACACCAGTAAATACAGAAATACCACCGTGTTCTTGGGCAATGTTGTGAATCAATTCTTGAATCAAGACAGTCTTACCAACTCCGGCACCACCAAAGAGTCCGACCTTACCACCTTTAAGATAAGGGGCAAGAAGGTCGATAACCTTGATCCCTGTTTCTAGAATTTCTGAAGAGGTAGACAATTCATCAAAAGTTGGTGCTTTTTTATGAATTGGCTGACGCTCTGCATCTTCATCAAAAGGAGCTTCCAAGTCAATGGTATCTCCCAAAACGTTAAAGACACGTCCCAAGGTTTCTTTACCTACTGGTACAGAGATTGGACGACCTGTGTCCAATACTTCCATTCCACGAGTCAAACCATCTGTTGATTCCATGGCGATGGTACGAACCATACCATCTCCCAACTCTAAGGCTACTTCAAGGACGATTTTTGTTTTCTTTTCGTCATTTTTGTAGACGACAAGTGCATTGTTAATCTCAGGTAGTTTTTCACCTGCTGCAAACAAAACGTCTACAACGGGTCCGATAACCTGAGCAATTTTACCTGAACTCATCTCCTTCTCCTATTCTATATAAGATACTGTCGGTTCCTAGTATTGCTAGGTCCTAAGTTCATTGATGTGAGCAGGATGGCTTTATTCTAAAGCACTAGCTCCTGCCACGATTTCTGTGATTTCTTGTGTAATCGCCGCCTGTCTGGCACGGTTATACTGAATTGTCAAATCATTAATAACTTTTTTAGCATTATCTGTCGCTGTTTGCATGGCTGTCATACCAGCAGCATTTTCAGCTGTCTTGGCATCGATAATAGCACCGTAAATCATACTTTCTGCAAACTGTGGCAACAGTTGATCCAATATTTCTTCACGGCTAGTCTCAAGCTCAAAGGTCAAGCTATAGTTATCATCTGCTTCATTTGGGTCCAAGTCGACAATTGGAAGCATCTGCTCCACACGCATTTGGCTTGTCAGTGTATTCACGTGGTGGTTGTAGCAAACATAGAGCTCATCGAAAAGTTCATTTTGATACATTTCAATGGTTTTTGAAATAATCTTGCGAACTTCATCAAAGCTTGGTTGACTGGCTAAACCACGCAATTCATAAATTGGCTGAATACCACGTGCTTTAAAGAAGTCTGCTCCCATACCACCGATACAAATGACTTCAAAATCATCACCTGAAGGATGGTATTCCTTCTGAATTTCCATGACGGCCTTCAAGATTGAAGAGTTATAGCCACCGACTAGACCACGGTCTGATGTAATGACGATATAACCAGTTTTCTTGACTGGACGACTAATCAACATCGGATTTGTTGATCCACCGGCACCATCTCCGTGAAGGATATCTGTAACTAGTTTACGCACCTTTTGTGCATAGACTTGGAAGTTACGAGCTGCTTCTTCAGAGCGTCCTAACTTAGCTGCAGAGACCATCTGCATGGCGTTAGTAATTTGACTAGTATTTTTTGTTGAGGCGATTTTTGTTTTAATATCATTTAGAGATACTGCCATCTGACACCTCTATTCTTATTGGAAGCTAGATTGATTGAGAAACTCAGTAATCGCAGCATCCAAGACTGCTTCATCTGGCAAGTCTTTTGTTTCACGAATGGTTTCCAAAATCTCAGGATGCTGAGCATCAAAGAACATATGGAACTCTTCTTCGAAACGAACGATATCGTCTACAGGAATCGTATCCAAGAAACCATGGGTCAAAGCATAGAGAATAGTAACTTGTTTCTCAACAGGTAATGGTTTGTGAACTGGCTGTTTCAATACTTCTACAGTACGACGACCACGATTCAATTTAGCCTGAGTAGCAGCATCCAAGTCTGAACCAAACTTAGTGAAGGCTTCTAACTCACGGTATGAAGCAAGGTCAATACGAAGTGTACCAGCAACTTTCTTCATAGCTTTAATCTGAGCAGAACCACCAACACGAGATACAGAAGAACCCGCATCAATGGCCGGACGAATACCCGCATTGAAGAGACCATCACCAAGGAAAATTTGTCCATCCGTAATAGAGATTACGTTTGTAGCGATATAGGCTGAGATATCTCCCGCTTGAGTTTCGATAAATGGAAGAGCCGTGATAGATCCACCACCAAGTTCATCTGAAACTTTAGCAGAACGCTCAAGTAGACGACTGTGAAGGTAGAAAACATCCCCTGGGAAGGCTTCACGACCTGGTGGACGACGAAGCAAGAGAGAAAGTTCACGATAAGCTACCGCTTGTTTAGATAAGTCATCATAAACGATCAAGACATGCTTACCTTGGTACATGAACTCTTCTGCCATAGCAACCCCTGCATAAGGTGCAAGGAAGAGCAATGGAGAAGGTTGTGAAGCTGAGGCTGTCACAACGATTGTGTAATCCAAGGCACCGTACTGACGAAGTGTTTCTACTTGTGTACGAACTGTTGATTCTTTTTGACCAATCGCAACATAGATACAGATCATATCTTGACCTTTTTGGTTCAAGATAGCATCGATAGCGATGGTTGTTTTCCCTGTTTGACGGTCACCGATAATCAACTCACGTTGACCACGACCGATTGGAACAAGGGCGTCAATAGCTTTCAAACCTGTTTGCAATGGTTCTGATACAGACTTACGTTGCATAACACCAGGAGCTGGTGCTTCAACTGGACGAGTCTTGTCTGTGTCGATTGGACCTAAACCATCTACTGGACGACCAAGTGGATCCACGACACGTCCAATCAAGCTATCACCAACTGGAACTTCCATGATTTTCCCTGTACGACGAATGGTATCGCCTTCGCGGATATCTGTAAAGTCTCCTAGGATGATAATACCAACATCAGTTGACTCTAAGTTTTGCGCCATACCATAAGAGCCGTTTTCAAAAATCAAGAGCTCTCCACTCATGGCATTTTCAAGGCCATGAGCACGCGCAATTCCGTCCCCGATGTATGTTACAACACCAGTTTCAGTCACATCAAAATTGGGTTTGAAATTTTCAATTTGTTGCTTAATTAAAGCGCTGATTTCTTGTGCGTTAATTGCCAAAAGAACACCACTTTCTATTTCAAATTTTCCTTAACAACTTTAAGTTGTTGTTTAATACTAACATCAATTGTCTTGTGATTGGCGATAATAACAAAACCACCGATTAAACTATCGTCGATTTCTTCTTTAATGCTACGCACTTTTAAAGACATCTTTTTCTCTATAATAGGAAGTAGACGTTCTTTCTGTTCATCAGTTAGAGGATGAGCAGACATAATCGTCACTTCAAAACGATTTGTTTCTCTCTCAAGACGGTTTAAACAATCTACAATCACATCATAAAAAAGATTTGATCGATGATTGTACAACAGGACTTGAATGAAGTTTTGTAATAATGGCGATGCAGAGTCTTGGAAATAACTGACTGTTTTTTCCTTGTCAGACTCATCGACATCCACCTGAGCCAAAAAAGAAGGTAAGCCAGTTTCTTCAGCAACTTGCTTGATTTGAGTCAAGTCTGAAAAGATAGAGTCTTCTTCTCCTTTTTCAATCACCAATTGGACAAAAGGCATGCTGTATTTTTCAATTACCTTTACTGTCTTTTTGTCCATTAAGCTTCTCCTAGCTGATCGATATACTGATCAATGAGTTCTTTATGGGCATGACCGTCAAGGTTTTGTGAGATAATTTTTCCAGCTAGACTAACTGTCAAATCTGCTACCTCACCTTTAACGCTTTGTAAAGCCTCAGCTTTGTTTTGCGCAATTTCTTGGTTAGCTTTTTCTTTCAAGCGACCAGCTTCTAGCTTAGCTTCAGCCAGAATATCTGATTTGCTCTTTTCAGCTGTTTCCTTTAGCATTCTCGATAATAGTTTTAGCTTCGGTACGGCTACCTGCTAACTCAGCTTCGCGTTTGCTAGCAAGCTCCTCTGCCTTTTTACGGGCTTCCTCGGCACCATCAATATCTGAAGAAATCTTTTCAGCGCGTTCATCTAAGACACTGGTAATATTTCCCCAAGCATATTTCTTCACTAAAAAGATCAATAAAAGGAAAGAACCAGCGATCAGAATAAAGTCACCGATAATGGTACTAATAGTTAAATCCATCTTCTAATCCTCCTCTACTTACTCTTCCCCTTCATTTATTTTTTTACCAATGTACATAGATGACAACATGGTAAATACATAAGCTTGAATACATGAAATGAAAATCGAAAAGGCTGTCCATAACATGTTTGCAATAAAGGCAAAAGGATACCAATACAAGGCATGTTGTGACAAGGCCAATAGCAATCCCGCTAAGACCTCACCGGCAAAGATATTTCCGTAAATCCGAATCGCCAAAGAGGCAAAATTGGTGAACTCTTCTAAAATGTTCATCGGAGTCATAAAGCCAGGTGTAACAAATGCTCTCAAATATTCTTTAACGCCTCTACGACGAACTCCTTCTACATGAGCGATCAAAGTGATCAATAATGAGAGGGATAAATCGTATCCAAGGTTGGCTGTTGGAGAAGTCCACAAGTTATAACCGTTTGTTGTTTGTACTTTTGCCATTAAGCCAATATTGTTGGCAACCAAAGATAAACAAGAATAGAGAAAAATAGGAAACAAGGAATAGTCCTTGATGTATGAATCTCCAATGTTTGGTTTTGCAAAACTAACCACAAAGTCATAAATCATCTCAAGAGCATTTTGTTTGCCCTTTGGACGGATGGTCATTTTTCGACTTGCCCAGTAGACAAAGGCAAAAACCATCAAAACAGTTACAAGAGACATGGCAAGCAGGGTCAAATCAAAGGATATTGGTCCAATATTAACGGTTGGATTCAAACTTTCTTCCATGGTTTGACACCTCCATTTCTAAATAGAGTTGTCTATTTGATAACGAATGACATCGCCAAGGTTACAAAGAAAGTTCCTTCGATAAAGGCAATCCCCATGATCATCAAACTACGCAATTGGTGGAATGATATCTGGTTGGCGTGCTGCAGATTTGAACAAACCGTTCATCAAAAATCCTTCTGCAAGAGATACACCCATACAGGCAAGACATAGACCGAAAAATGTTAAATTCATGACGAATTCTCCTTTTTTAAATTAAATTTACTTCCCTAGTTTAGTCCTAAAATTTGCTTTTGTCAACTTTTTACTAGCATTGAAAGCGTTTCAGATCATTTATTTCTATTTTTTTACGATTTTTCAAGACAATTATATAGAAAATTTTTAATGTCTTTTCAGATTATTTTTTTCTTATCTTTCCTATTTTTTTCTGAAAAGAAAAAAATCCAAGTTTCAAAAACCTGGATTTACATTGCTTATTTGAAATAATACGAGTGATGACTCTGGCAAGCTAGGATTAAAGAGTGCTGCACAATAAGGACAGCTCCCCTTTTCTCTATACTCCTCATAAGTTAGGTTCTTCTTACAGGAACCACATAAGATAGGTTTATCCTCTTTTAGATTTAAAGGATAAGGAGAAAATGTGTGCGACTCTAGTTCATTGTGACACTGATAACAGGCATAGTATTTCTGACACTCATAGCACTGCAAGGCTACGATATCCTTATCACTATGGTAATGAACACATCTGCTTTCATCATCTACTAGTAATCCCTGAGCTTGAAGCATTGATTTTTCCTTATCTAGGCACGAACTGTGACGCTTGTTCCATCATCTTTGTATAGGTTAATGAGACCTTCTTTCAAAGCACGGACCATATCGCCAGCTTGTACTGGTTGGGGAACCTTGATGGTCAAAAGTTCCATTGGGTTTGGTGCACGATCGATTTTATTTCCTTTAGCATCATGAAGGTCTTCGATATAAGTTTCAAAATGACGGAAGCCAGGTCCGTAGAACTCAACTTGGTCACCTTCATTGATAACATTACGTTGACGAATAGTTGCTGTTTGTGTTGCCTCATCATAAGCTACTACTTCCGCAACAAACTTGTATTCAGGAATCTTACGACGAGCACCAAACAGTTGCTCGTTTTCAGATGGAGTTCCGTAGTAGAAACCTGTAGCCAATTCACGTTGGGCTACCTTCCACATTTCATCTACCAAATCTTGTTTGATTGCCTCAAACTTTTTCAGGGCTCTCAAGATAGGCGTCAACCGCAGCCTTGTAGCAGTTTGTCACTGTTGAAACATAGTGGATAGACTTCATACGGCCCTCAATCTTCAGACTGTCCACACCATTTTCAATCATATCTGGGATATGGTCAATCATAGACATATCAACCGCTGACATGGAGAATTCTTCAGGAATTTCTCCCTTGAGACTCTTACGTTCTTTACCGAACGGCATATCGTAAAGGTCATATTTCCAACGGCAAGATTGTGAACATCCACCACGGTTGGCATCACGCATACTCATGTGGTTAGAAAGGGTACAACGACCAGAGTATGAGATACACATCGCTCCATGGACAAAGGCTTCAATCTCAACATCTGTACGTTTGCGAATTTCTGCCAATTCTTCCATGGAAACCTCACGCGCCAAAACGACACGAGTCAAGCCAAGTTCTTTCCAGAATTCAAGAGTTTCATAGTTGGTCGCACTAGCTTGGGTTGAAAGGTGGATTTCAAGTCCTGGTGCTTCTGTTGCTGCAATCATGATCAAGGCAGGATCAGAAACGATAACCGCTGCAATACCAATATCACGTAACTTACGGAACCATTCTCCAGCACCTTCTTCATTTCCTTCGTGCATAACCATATTAGCAGCTACATAGACTTTAGCACCATACTTAGCCGCAAACTGTACTCCTTCTTCCATCTGTTCGAAAGTGAAGTTACCCGCACGGCTACGAAGACCATAGGCCTGACCACCGATAAATACTGCATCTGCTCCGTATTGAACAGCTACTTTTAAGTTTTTCTAGTGTTCCTGCAGGTGATAGAACCTCAGGACGTTTTCAAAGTTTTTTTGTCATTTTTTTCTCCTATTTGCAATATAAAAGTTTGACACCAATCTTAACTATTTTATAGTAAACAGGGGTTCAAAATCAAGCCTTGAATGATTGTTTAGACAATTTTAATTTTTAGTTTTCTCTGAAAACGTTATTGAACAGTTTCAACATTCCAAGTAGTCCATCCCTTGAAACGAATGGCGCCCTTTTGATTGGTTTGGTAATACCAAATTCTCAAGTTCTTTATCTTCTTGGTTATTCTCACCCATTTCTTTTAACTTTTAAATGATTTTTTTCTTCTTGTCTATCTGAAATGACAGTGATTTTTAGGGATGTACAGTTTTGAAGATTTCGAGATCTGTTTTTGTCTTTTGATAGCTTGCTGATGAGTTATCACTACATCTGCTTGTAGATTTTGGATAATACTCGTTAGATAACTTCTTTCTCTGATATTATCTAGTAACTAGAAAAGGTTTGATTTAAGTAACTTTTCCATGGACATAGGAATCTGAATCCTCATATTTATCTCGTATTTTTGAGTTGTGATTACTTCCAAATCTACTGCCAAAAGATAGGTAACTGCTGTCCAGTTTTGATGGCATCCTACCTTGACTTTTGCTTTCCTTCAACTTTATCCATAAAATTCTCTCTTAGATAAAAGTCTCTTCAGTTACTAGAATCTCTCCATCTCAGAAAGGCTTTACTGATTTCTAACACATGATCTAGCTGCTTAGTATCACTAGTCGTTAGAAACCAGCTGATCAATCTTTAGCGACTCCTCGACTTTTTCAGATAAGGGAATTAAGCTTCGTTTGGGCAGTGCTCGTGATGAAACTTTCTCCTGCCAGACTTCTTTCTTTTCAACTTCAGACTTTCTCTCCGACATCAGTCAGGATGGTCTTTCCTGTCATGTCTCTTAGGAAAAAGTACTTCTCCCCTTGCTCCATATCTAAAGACCGTGATTTCATTTTTCCAGTGGGATGCTTTGGTAACTAAAAAAAGAATGAGATGGCAACTATGACAAGCTATAGAGTAGTCTTTTTTTCAAAGTTTTCTTTCGATAAGTCATAGATGAGTGCCAAAGAGATTAAAAAGAGCTACTAAATATCCAAAGACTCGGCTGACCAAAAGACTAATCGGACGACTTGATAGATTGAGAAACAAAGCGTATGATACTTTTCTAGCCATTCAAAGAGAAAGTTAAACTGAGTAATAGGATAGATGCATGACAGACAGAAAGAGAATGGATAAGAGTGGTAACAAGACCATGTCAAACAAGAATGAAAAAGACAAAATGTCAAGAGAATGGACCACGGTTGAAATTCAGAAAAATAGAATGTTAAGATTGGCAGGATTCCCAAGGAAATAATGAAACTCTCTCTGGCAACAGATTTTATGCCTTGACCTTCTTTACTAGTCATAGTTAGGATAAAGGCATAGGCGCAGGAAAGAACTCCTCCAGCAGTTAGAAAAAAATTTGGCATGACTATAAACAAAAGGAGGACTGTCATAGCAAAGTTATCTAAACCCTTAAAACCATGCTGGGCCAAGATCTTTTGTAGAAGACTTCTAATCACAGAGGCTGAAAATCCTGTCATGCCTGCATAGAACAAAGAAAAGGGATAAGCAAGCCATTTGAACTTCTCTTGAGTCAAACCCAAACGCAAGAGTGACTTTTTAAAAGCATCCATAAAGAATCCAACCTGCATTCCTGACAAAGCAAATAGGTGAATAATTCCTAGACTAGAATAGAGTTCATTCATTTCCTCAAAGTCTGTGTCCAAGTGCCCTAATAACAGACCTGTCATGTAGTTGCGCATGGGGTCGGGAAAGTTCCTTTTTATCCAGACAACTGCTTTTCTTCGCAAACTAGATAAATTTTCTCCAATATCCCAACTGCTCGTGGCTGTCTTATCTGAAATTTTCGAAATGGTCAAGGTTTGATAAATCCCTTGACTTTTTAGATAGTTGCGATAATCAAAGCCAGCAAAATTACTGGCTCCTTGAGGACTAGCTAATTTCCCTTCTAAAGTAATTTCATAAATATCCGTTAGTTGTTGAAAGTCTTCTTTTTCTGCTTCTGATTGAAGTTTGTAATAGACCTGAAAGAGTCTACCGTCAGCCTTTCCACGAAAAGAAAGACTATCCCCATTTACCTTGATGGTGTCAGGTAATATTCGAACAGTTTCGACAGAAGAAAGCAAGTTTTGACTAGCTGCTTCTTGCTGCCATTTTTGAAATGCAAACCAACTCCCGAAAAAGTCCACAAATCAAGAGGACCTTGGTCACAGTTTTCCATGGAAATTGGAAAAAAAGAGGCAGACCAGTAAAAAGACAAAAGCCCCAAAAAGTGCTAATACACTTGCTGAAAAAGATTGCATAGTAAAGCCATAGCAAAAGAAAACTGAGATAGATTTTTGGAATTGGAAAGCGACTAATCCACTGTGACATACTCTTTTAACTTTTCTATCGTTTTTGCACCAATACCAGAAACCTTTTTGAGCTCATCTACTGACTTAAATTTACCGTTGGAATCACGATGGTCAATAATGTCTTGAGCACGTTTAGCACCTAAAGCCTTTAACTTGTTTCAGTTCCTCTAAACTAGCTTTATTGAGATTGACTTTCTTATTTTCCTTGCTGTTGGAAGTACTTTGAATGGCATTTCTTGACTAGTAGCTTCTTCCTTAGTCGGAACATAGACAAGTGCTTCATCACTAATTCTCTGGGCAAGATTGATAGACTTACTATCAGCATTATCTGTCAATCCACCAGCTTTTTGAACAGCATCATTGATACGACTTCCAACTGGCAAATCATAGATTCCAGGTGATTTGACAGCACCTTTGACATCGACAGTAATCAGATCTTGCTCCACCACTTCTTCCTTCTGATTTTTATCTTCCTTTTCATCCGTCGAATCCTTTGGAACAGTTGTAACTTCTGTTTGCACTTTTGTTTCCTTAGCAGGTGTTTGAGCGACTGGCTTTAGGAGGAAAAATCCACCTAAGACCAAACCCAAACCAGCACAGATAACAATGATTTTATATTCTTTGATTTTCTCAATAAGTTCTTCCATATTTTCTCCTCTCTTAGCTTATTCGTAAGAGAAAGAAAAAACAGCTGAAAAAAATCTTTTCAACTGCTTACTTATTTGCAAAATAATCTTCCTTGGTTAAGACATAATGGACATCTGTTACGAATCGTCCCAGGTTCATTTTTATCCATTCTAGCATATGGTTCTTCGTGAGAGAAACGCATTCCTGATTTCTCCATGACCTTTCCTGATGCGGGATTATCCTTATCATGAAAGGCATCTAACTTATTCATTCCAATCTTTTCAAAAGCCAGTTCAATTACAGCTCGATTGGCTTCAGTTGTCAAACCTTGATTCCAATATTTTTGATTGATAATGTAACCAATGGCTGCCTTCTTAAGAACAGTATCCATCTTGTGCAGGTCAATAGTTCCGATAAACTCTCCAGTACTTTTTTTAGTTCAATTCCCCATCGGCCCAATGGGATTGGCTAGATAAAAACTGAGCAATATTGTTCTTGGTTTCCTCAAACTTTGATTTGGTTGGGAAAAAGTATAGCGTGTATTTTTCCTTGTCTGAAGCATATTCAAACATGGCTTCTGCATCATCAAGTGTTACTGGTCTAAGTACTAAGCGTTCTGTTTCGATAATTGGGATGCTTAGCTAGTTTGATAAATAGTGATTCCATGATTTACACCTCCCGAAAATAGATTTTCTAAAAGAATAACATAAAAGAAATAGGTTTACAAGTTTTTCTTGCAATTTAAAACGGTTTTATATACAATAAAATCATCACAAAAATTCAGAAGAATTATGTGATGCAACAATTGAAACAGCTTAATAGAAAGTGAGTTATCCTATGTTAATTGGAATTCCAAAGGAAATTAAAAATAATGAAAATCGTGTTGCTTTGACACCTGCTGGTGTACAGAGTCTTGTTGGTCGTGGTCACCGTGTCCTCATCGAAACAAATGCTGGACTTGGATCTGGTTTTTGCTGATGCTGACTATGAAAAAGCAAGGAGCTGAAATTGTCGCAACTGCTAGCTGAAGCCTGGGCTGCAGAATTAGTTGTTAAAGTCAAGGAACCCCTTGCTAGTGAGTACCAGTTCTTGCGTGAGGACTTTACTTCTCTTCACCTACTTGCACATGGCAGCAGCTCCAGAATTAGCGGATGCTATGCTTGCAGCTAAAACAACTGGTGTTGCTTATGAGACTGTCCGTGATACTCAAGGACAACTCCCCTCTATTGGTTCCAATGAGTGAGGTTGCTGGTCGTATGGCAGTCCAAATCGGTGCACACTTCTTGACTAAACAAGCTGGTGGTTCAGGAGTTCTACTCGGTGGTGTTCCTGGTGTTCCAAAAGGAAAAGTCACCATTATCGGTGGTGGTGTCGTTGGAACACATGCAGCTCGTATCGCTCTTGGTTTAGGAGCTCAAGTAACTATTCTTGATATCAGCGCTAAACGTCTCTCTGTACTTGAAGATGTCTTTGGCCACCAAATCCAAACCCTCATGTCTAATCCATTTAATATCGAAGCAAGCGTACGTGAAGCAGACGTTGTTATCGGTGCTGTCTTGATTCCTGGTGCCAAAGCTCCGAAGTTGGTGACAGATGAAATGGTCAAACAAATGCGTCCTGGCTCTGTCATTGTTGACGTTGCTGTAGACCAAGGTGGTGTTATTGCAACGGCTGACCGTGTGACAACCCATGATGAACCTGTCTATGAAAAACATGGTGTTCTTCACTACGCGGTTGCTAATATTCCTGGAGCTGTTGCTCGCACATCTACCATCGCCCTTACAAATGTGACTCTTCCTTATATCGAAGCCTTGGCAGGTAAAGGATTTAAGAAAGCTATCCTTGAAGATGCTGGTTTATGCGAAGGTGTGACAACCTATCAAGGCTACCTCACCAGCCAACCAGTTGCAGAAGGATTGGAACGTGACTTCACACCTATCAGTGAACTTGTTTAATATGAGTTTTTACAAAAAAATTAAGAGCAGCTCTTCAACTGCTCTTTTTTACTATTCTGTTTCTTCTTGATTTTCTTCATCTTTGACAGGTCGAGGTTCATAGGCTCTAATAATCTGAGCGACTACTGGATGACGAACCACATCCTTGGCTGAGAAATGTACAAAGTCGATTTGATGAATGTTCTTAAGTTTTTCTTGGGCATCGATCAATCCTGACTTAACATTGCGAGGTAGGTCAATCTGGCTAATATCCCCATTGACAATCATTTTTGAATTGAATCCTAAACGTGTCAAGAACATCTTCATCTGCATGATGGTCGTATTTTGTGCTTCATCCAAGATCACAAAGGCATCATCCAAGGTACGTCCACGCATATAGGCCAAAGGTGCAATCTCAATAATTTCACGTTCCATGAGACGAGTTGTTTGGTCTTTTCCTAAAATCTGATATAAGGCATCGTAGACTGGCCGAAGATAAGGATCCACCTTTTCCTTGAGATCTCCTGGAAGAAATCCTAGGCTTTCTCCCGCTTCAACTGCTGGACGTGTCAGAATGATACGCTTGACTTGACCACGCTTGAGAGCTGTAACTGCCAAAGTCACGGCTAGGAAGGTTTTACCTGTCCCTGCTGGCCCAATTCCAAAGGTGACGTCGTGGTTCTTAACACTGTCAACATAAAGTTTTTGTCCCAGCGTCTTCACACGAATGGGTTTTCCTGTATTATCCTTGATAATTTCTTCTTCATAGAGGGCGACAAACTTATCGATCTCATTATTCTTAACCATTGTAATGGCTGTCACCACATCCGGAGTTCCAACAGTCATTCCACGATTGACCAAGACCATCAAGGCTTGGATAACTTGGCGGGCTTCCTCACAAGCTGACTCCTCCCCCAAGACTTGTACAATCTCTGTACGAGCATGGATGATGACATCTAACTCATCCTCCATCAAACGAAGATGGCGCTCATTAGAACCAAAAAGATGAAATAAATCATCTGGATGACTCAGTTGAATGTCTATTGAATGTTCCTTCAAACAAAGAACCTCTCTAATTCTTTTATTTCGTTTTATAATTTTTGTTTTCTTTTAAGTATGAAATAACTTTCAAAAATCCTATCATTCTGCAATTCGTAATGGTATACAATACTTGTCAAGATAAGGAAAATCCTCGTAAAAGATAAACTGAATGACTATATTATAGCAAAGAGGCTGAGAAATTACTATCCCCAACCCCATCTAGTAGCCTTAATGTTCTAAATATTCCTGCCAGATACGATCGAAAGTCTCCCATATTAAAGGAAAAAGCTAGCATGTTCCTCTAAAAATCGACTCACTTGATCGAAATCATCTGTATGTTTTCGGAAAAAGCGGATTCCTCAAAAGCCAAGATCCGCTAAAATTGCTTTGGGACTATTACTTTTAGGATTACGCTCTGTCATCAGCCAAGTATAGAATGATTTTCGCATAAGTCTCCCTAAATTAACTCCGTACCAAACTGGTCTTGTTTAATTTTTCCAGCCTTCATTAAACCACCGAGTGCTTTTTTAAATTGACCTTTTGAGATACCAAAAGTTGCTTTTATGTCATCTGGTGAAGATTTGTCATTTAAGGTCATAAATCCACCATTGCTTTCCAAGTAGGTCAAAATCATTTGTGCATCATTTTCTAACATCTCAAAAGAGCGAGGTTTAAGTGAAAGATTAAGTGTACGGTCCACCTCACGGAAACCAATGACACGTACATCTAGGACTTGACCCAAACGTGGCTCTGCATAACGCTCACTTGGATGGATAAAGCCCAGCATGTTAGTTCTCAGTAAATAGACAAAGGTTCCTGATAATTTGAGACGGTAAACAATTGCAGGCCAATTTTGATTCTGCATGTTATTGTAGGCAGGACGAGCCAATCGTTGGAAATCTTCCTGATAAGCTAAGATTCCCCAGATACGGTCCTTCTTATCCACTTCTAGACGAATATAAAGTCGATCACCTTTCTTTGGCCAGAGTTCTTTAAGTTCAGGGAGAATATCTAGTGACACAACGATTTCCTTGTCTGGTAATCCTGTATCAACAAAAACCCCAAGGTCCTTACGAACCTCTGTTACGGTTCCCCAACCAAATTGTTCCTGAGTTGCAGTCACTTCTGTAGTAGTGAGACGCAATTTTTGCTTCATATCTGTGTAAGCAAAACCTTTGACCGTATCACCAACTGTATGCTGACCTTCTTCTTTAGCTAGGGCATAGGTTTGACCATCCTTTTGAACAAAGTAAAAACGGTCATTTTCATCGATGATGAGTCCAACGATAAAACTTGCAAGATTTGTATTCATATTTCCTTCTTTCGAATAAAACTCAGCCAGCAATGCCAACTGAGTTTTTCTGTTTATTTCTTAGACTTCCAAGATTTCTTTTTCTTTGTTGGCAGTCATTTCGTCGATGTGTTTAACAGCATCGTCTGTTGCTTTTTGAATATCTTTTTCAAGAGTCTTCAATTCGTCTTCAGTGATTTCTTTAGCTTTTTCTTGTTTCTTAGCCTCGTCCATAGCATCACGACGGATATTACGGATAGCAACTTTAGCATTTTCACCGACTTTTTTCACTTCTTTAGCAAGGTCGCGACGAGTTTCTTCTGTAAGAGCTGGGATTACCAAGCGAATAACAGAACCATCGTTAGCTGGTGTAATACCTAGGTCTGAAGCATTCAAAGCACGTTCGATATCTTTCAAAGATGATTTGTCAAATGGTGTTACCAACAAGACACGCGCTTCTGGGATTGTGATAGAAGCAATTTGGTTAAGTGGTGTTTCAACACCATAGTACTCAACGTGGATGCGGTCAAGCAAGCTAGCATTAGCACGGCCAGCACGAATACTTCCAAACTCACGAGCAAGTGAGTGGTGAGATTGGGTCATTCTCTCTCTTTTGCTTTTTCTACGATTGCGTTTGCCATAATGATTTCTTATTCCTTTTCTTCGATATTATTTGAAACTGTAGTTCCGATATTTTCACCAAATACAACACGTTTAATATTCCCTGGTTGGTTCATGTTGAAAACTACCAAGTCAATATCATTGTCCATTGAAAGTGTTGAAGCTGTTGAGTCCATGATACGGAGACCTTTATTGATCACGTCACGGTGAGTCAACTCTTCAAATTTAACAGCAGTCTTATCCTTTTTAGGATCAGCATTGTAGACACCATCAACCCCATTTTTAGCCATCAAGATAGCGTCCGCTTCAATCTCAGCTGCACGAAGAGCCGCTGTTGTATCTGTTGAGAAGTATGGTGAACCAATTCCCGCACCAAAGATAACAATGCGTCCTTTTTCAAGATGACGAAGGGCACGACCACGAACGTAAGGTTCTGCTACTTGTTGCATAGCAATGGCTGTTTGAACACGTGTATCAACACCAACTTGTTGCAATGAATCTGCCATTACAAGAGCATTCATAACAGTTCCAAGCATTCCTGTATAGTCTGCTTGTACACGATCCATTCCAGCTTCTGCAGCAGGTTCTCCACGCCAGAGATTTCCTCCACCAATAACGAGGGCAATCTCAATACCTAAGTTATGTACTTCTTGAATTTCTTGAGCCATTGCTTGAACTGTTTTGATATCAATTCCGACACCACGTTCGCCAGCAAGGGCCTCACCTGATAACTTAATCAAAATACGTTTATACTTTGGGTTCACCTGATCTTTACTCTCCTTTATTTTTATTCAAACTATTTTATCACATTTTTGAGAGATTTTTATAGTATCATGAGTGATTCTTTTCATTTTAGACAGATAAAAAGTTTTCCTCTAAATCAGACAAGGCACGTTCCGCGATTTTTCTCATAACGAGCCTTTCTTTATCACGAATGCGTTCACCTTCTAATTCCTTGATAATGCCGAAATTGACATTCATGGGTTGGAAGTGTTTGCTATCAGCATGGGTGATGTAATGAGCTAAACTTCCGATAGCTGTTGTCTCTGGGAAAATAGCCTCGCTTTCTCCCTTGAAAAGACGAGCTGCGTTAATACCAGCTACTAATCCTGATGCTGCTGATTCAACATAGCCCTTCTACACCTGTCATCTGACCAGCAAAGAAAAAATTTGGTTGTTTCTTAGAACGGTAAGTCTGTTCAAGAAGATTTGGTGAATCCATATAAGAATTACGGTGCATAACTCCATAACGGACAAACTCAGCATTTTCAAGACCTGGAATCATTTGGAAGACACGCTTTCTGTTCTCCCCATTTGAGGTGAGTTTGGAAACCAACGATGTTATAAAGACTACCTGCCGCATTGTCCTGACGAAGCTGAACGACTGCATAAGGTGTTTTAAAGTCGCCATCACGAGGTCCCTTGTAATCGTCTGGATACTCTAGACCAACTGGTTTCATAGGGCCATAAAGCATTGTTTTAATGCCACGTTTAGCCATGACTTCAATCGGCATACAACCTTCAAAGTATTTTTCTTTTTCGAAAGAATTCAGAGGCGCTTCTTCCGCATTGACCAAAGGCTTCATGGAAATCCATAAACTCTTGTTTGGTCATTGGAGCATTGAGGTAGGCCGCTTCTCCCTTATCATAACGAGATTTGAGATAAACCTTGTTCATATCAATGGTATTGACATCGACAATTGGCGCTGCAGCATCGTAGAAATAAAAACCGTCTCCTCCATTTAGAGAGTGAATTTTCTCAGCAAGGGCATCACTAGTCAAAGGACCAGTTGCAACAACTGTAATGGCATCTGTTGGCAATTCTGTAATTTCGTCACGAACGACCTCAATCAAAGGGTGATTGGCAATTTTTTCAGTGACCATTTGGGAGAAACCATCACGGTCAACCGCGAGGGCTCCACCAGCAGGAACACGGGTTGCTTCTGCTGATTCCAAGATCACAGAACCAAGACGACGCATTTCTTCCTTGAGGAGACCTACAGCATTTGTAAGAGCATCCCCACGTAAAGGAGTTAGAACAGACCAACTCTGCAAAATTGTCTGTTTTGTGTTGAGGTGTTGACTTGACACCACGCATTTCATAAAGTTTAACTGGAATACCACGCTCTGCGATTTGGTAGGCTGCTTCCGAACCTGCCAAACCAGCACCGATAACATTGATATAAGATTGAGACACGACACTAATACCTCTTTGGGTGAAACCTAAGTTCATATCAAAACAAGCTACTGGACTGTTTGACACCCACAAATCTTTCTAATTTTTCTTTTACTAGTATAACAAAAAAAGGGAAGAAGGCAAACTTCCCTGTTTAGTCATTTTCTTGATTGTCTTCCCATTCGTGGTAAGCAGCGTAGAGCTGGCTTTTGTTCCATTGGTAAATCTTTCGCAACTTCCTTAATGGCTTGATTTTTCTTGATTCCTTGCTGGATACGTTCTTGGATTTCTAAGAACAAGTCCTCCTCGTCCTTTTCCTCCACATCCTGACTGGCACCTTCAACGATGAGAAGACATTCGCCCTTGAGTGGTGTTTCAGAAATACTATCTAGTAACTCTGTAATATTCCCACGTTGGTATTCTTCATAAATCTTGGTCAATTCGCGAACCAGAACTACTGAGCGATCACCATAAACTTCTAGCATATTTTCCAGCGTATCTGCGACACGGTGAGGAGATTCATAGAAAATCTGAGTTTCTGGATAAGCTTTTTTCGCTTCGAAAAACTGCTTTTGCTGGCCTGACTTTTCGTGGTAGAAAACCATAAAAAGATGTGAGGGTTGAGGGTGCTAAAGCCGCTTGCAATCAAGGCAGAAATCCCTGCACTAGCTCCTGGAACTGTGACAACTGCGATATCTTCTTCAATGGCAGCCTTGACCAAATCATGCCCCTGGGTCAGAAATACTAGGCATCCCTGCATCAGATACTTGGGCAAGATTTTGACCTTGTTTCAACAAATCAATCAAATCAGGAATTTTTTCCTTGGCATTATGTTCGTAAAAACTGATTTGCTTGGTTGAAATATCGAAATGCTTAAGCAATAGACCAGTATTACGAGTATCTTCTGCCGCGATCCAGTCGACCTCTTTCAAGGTCTGAATGGCGCGAAAAGTCATATCATCTAGATTACCAATTGGCGTTGCGACTAGATAAAGCTTGCCGTAGGGAGTTTGTCCCTTAAAACTCTTTTGAATCTGCATACTTACTCCCTAAACAACAGTTCATCACAGAACATACATTCTGCATCTTGCTCTCGACGTTGACCATAAAAATCACGGCAAACATGAAAACCGTCCTCATAAATGCGACGGACATTTTCCCTCACATGTTTAGTTTTAGATGGAGCTGTCTCCTCAACTTCTCCCAATCGTTCTCTCAGTTTATCATTTTCTAAACGAAGAGCTGTATTTTCCTCTACCAGACTCTTGAGATTTTTTTTGATGGCTTCGACGTCTGCCAAGGTTACCAACAATTGCTGTGAAAAGTCATCTAAAGCATCAAATAATTCTTTTTTATTCATTACAGCCCTTTCTATAATCTATCTTTACTTTAATTTTTTTGTAAAACCAGGTATTCCAAAGCGTTTTGAAAGCTGACATTGGCCCGCCACATTTTTCGAGCTTGAATGAGATTTTGCAAAAATAATTCCGAGCTGAAACATTGAGAATCTCTTGACCAGCTAGTACCTCTAAAATCCTGAGCACTTGATCTTGCTTTTCTTTATCATCAGCCAGACTCGTTAATTTCGCAACCTGCAAATAGGATTCTTTTTTATGGGCTAAAAGCCAAGCAAAAGAGGCGTTCACTTTCATCTACTAGTGCCCAAAATCCTGCTTGATGGACAAGCTTATCAGCCTCTGCCTGCGATTGACTAAACTGAGCCAATAGCTTAGCTTTATTTTTTACTAAACCAGCCTCTTCAAGCTGTGACATTAAAGTAGAGACTTGCTTCTTAAATTGGAAAAATCTGTGTCCGACTTCGAATCGTTGGTAACATCTGTTCCTCATCATCGGTCAAAAAGAAAATATAAATCTCACTCTGTGGTTCTTCAATAACCTTCAAGAGTGAATTTGCAGCATTCACATGCATTTTTTTCTGCTTGTTCGATAATAAAAGACCTGACGTTGATTTTTCAATACCAGACTGGGAAAAATTGACCAACTAATTCTCGAATACGCTCCGTCTTAATGACTTGATTTAGAGGTTTAATTATGGTCACATCAGGAAACTCTTCCTGCTCAATCAATTTACAATTCCGACATTTTTTCACAAGGAAAAAAATACCAGTTTTTCTCACTACAAAAGAGACTTTTAGACAAGAAAAAGGGCCATCTCTAAACTTCCAAAATTACCTGAAAAAGAGATAGGCGTGATTGAGTTGCCCTTGCTCCAAGATATGAACAAAACGTTCAAATTGTAGAGGTTGACAAGCTCTTAATTGCTCTTGTTTCATCTCCTTAATCCCATCCTGTCAAAAAGTAGCTGCTGCGTATTTTCAATCACTTGATCAAGAGGTAGACTAGCATCGATTTTTACAATGCGGTCTGTTTCCTTTTCCAAAAGAGATAGGTAACCCTGACGAACTTTTCGGTGTAGATCCAGACCTTCCATGTCCAAACGATTGACCTCCCGATCACTGTTAGCAGCAATACGTGCCAGTCCCCTCTTCGACCTCAATATCAAAATAAAGAGTCAAATCAGGTTTCAGTCCATCTGTCGCAAAACTCATTAAGCCAATCAATGGCATCGATATCTAAACCACGCCCAAAGCCCTGATAAGCAACTGAACTATCGATAAAGCGATCCATGATAACCAGTTTTCCAGCTGCAAGTGCTGGTAAGACCTTTTTCCACCAAGTGTTGTCGACGACTAGCAATATAGAGGAGAAGCTCAGTCTTAGGATCCATTTCAGTATGACTAGGATCTAGGATAACTTCGCGAATTTTTTCTCCAATTAAGACCCCACCTGGTTCACGGGTTGTTAAAACTTCCACTCCCCTATCCTCTAATATAGGGATTAGGGCTTCAAGAACGCTTGTTTTTCCTGCTCCCTCTGGTCCCTCAAGAGAGACTAAAAATCCTTTTGACATGTCTGACTCATTTCTATTTTTCTCTCTTCTATTCTATCAAAAAAATGGGGATTTGTGAAAAGCTTTTTTCATTTCCTTCTTTGTAAGAAAAAAGAGTGTGAGTTTTAACGCTCACCCTCTTATTTGCCTAATTCGGCTCTATAATATTTGTAGTGGGTAAATCCCCTATAGATATTATGGAGCCTATTTTGTTGTAGAGAAAAAGTTCCATAAGATCTATAATGAAAAGCGACCAAACTCTCATTAGAAAGAATCATATGGAACAATTACATTTTATCACAAAACTACTCGATATTAAAGACCCTAATATCCAGATTCTAGATATCATCAACATGGATACTCACAAAGAAATCATCGCTAAACTGGATTATGAGGCTCCATCTTGTCCTGATTGCGGAAGTCAAATGAAGAAATATGACTTCCAAAAACCGTCGAAAATTCCTTACCTCGAAACGACTGGTATGCCTACTAGAATCCTCCTTAGAAAACGCCGTTTCAAGTGCTATCAGTGCTCGAAAATGATGGTCACCGAGTCCTCTCTCGTCAAGAAAAATCACCAAATTCCTCGTATTATCAATCAAAAAATTGCGCAAAAATTGATTGAAAAGACTTCTATGACTGATATTGCCCATCAGCTTTCCATTTCAACTTCAACTGTTGTTCGCAAGCTCAATGACTTCCGTTTTAAACATGACTTTAGCCGACTTCCTGAGATTATGTCTTGGGACAAGTATTCTTTTACCAAGGGAAAAATGAGTTTCATTGCACAAGATTTTGACAATCTCAACATCATCACTGTTCTTGAGGGCAGAACACAGGCTATCATCCGAAATCACTTTCTGCGCTACGAGCGAGCTGTTCGTTGTCAGGTGAAAATCATTACGATGGATATGTTTAGCCCTTACTACGATATTGCCAGTAAACTTTTTCCTAACGCTAAAATCGTTCTCGACCGCTTTCACATTGTCCAACATCTCAGCCGTGCTATGAGTCGTGTCCGTGTCCAAATCATGAATCAATTTGAGCGAAAATCCCATGAATACAAGGCCATCAAACGCTACTGGAAACTCATTCAACAGGATAGTCGTAAACTGAGTGATAAACGATTTTATCGCCCTACTTTTCGTATGCACTTAACGAATAAAGAGATTCTAGACAAGCTTTTGAGCTATTCAGAAGAGTTGAAACATCACTACAATCTATATCAACTCTTTCTTTTTCACTTTCAGAACAAGGAACCTGACAAATTCTTCGGACTTATTGAGGACAATCTAAAGCAGGTTCATCCTCTTTTTCAGACTGTCTTTAAAACCTTTCTAAAGGATAAAGAGAAGATTGTCAACGCCCTTCAACTACCCTATTCCAACGCCAAATTGGAAGCGACCAATAATCTCGTTAAACTTATCAAACGAAATGCTTTTGGTTTTAGGAACTTTGACAACTTTAAGAAACGAATTTTCATCGCTTTGAATATAAAAATGGAGAGGACAACGATTGTCCTCTCCAGATGTTAGCTTTTTATTCAACCCACTACAGTTGACAGAGAGCCCCTAATTCTTGAGTTCTTTTGTAGGCTTGGTTGACAGCATCCATAACGGTTCCTCTAAAAGCATGTTCTTCTAGACTTGCTACACCAGCAATGGTCGAACCACCTGGGCTACAAACTTGATCTTTCAAAACTCCAGGGTGTTGCTGACTCTCAAGGACCAATTGCCCAGCTCCTACCACAGTTTGAGCTGCCATTTTCAATGCCATTTCTCTTGGCAATCCTGTCTGAACACCTGCATCCGCCAAGGCTTCGATGAAAAGATAGACATAGGCAGGACCACAACCTGCAAGCCCTGTTGCCGCATCTATTAAACTATCACTTATTTCAACCAACTGCCCTGCACTGGCTAAAAGTTGACAAAAAAGTTCATTGTCTTCTGGATGACAATTTGCAGACAAGGCATAGCTAATCACTCCTTGACCAATAGCAACAGGTGTATTAGGCATGATGCGAATAATCCGGTGCTGACTTGGAAGAAGACTAGCGAGTTTTTCCAAGGTCAAACCAGCTGCCATAGAAATCAAAAGAAGACTTTCACGTTTTTCAAGGATGGTCTGATATTGAGTAAGCAGTTCAGAGAATTGAGCTGGCTTCACTCCAAGAAAAATCACATCTGCTTCTGTAAAGATTTCGTCATTGCTAGAAGCCAGACCACCATAATTGGCAATAAAAGCATCCACCTTAGCTTGACTACGATTAGCAAGGAGAATCTGATGACTCATTTTTGCCTGCAAGACAGCCTTAGCCAAGCTGGAACCCATATTACCCAAACCGATAAATCCAATCTTCATCTCTTACTCCCTTATCTGTCCATCACCAGTAACCACATATTTGTAGCTGGTCAATTCCTTCAAGCCCATTGGGCCACGCGCATGCAATTTCTGAGTAGAAATCCCCATTTCACAACCAAGACCAAATTGTCCACCATCTGTGAAACGAGTCGAAGCATTGACATAAACCGCTGCCGAGTCCACTTGATTTGTAAAGTAAGCTATAGCAGCAGCATTTCAGTCACAATCGCATCCGAATGATGGGTGCTGTGGGCTTCGATATGCTCTACAGCTTCCTCAAGACTAGAAACTACTTTAACAGCTAAGACATAGTCTAAAAACTCAGTGTCAAAGTCTTGAGCCACTGCTGCTTGTCCAGAAATATATTGACTAGCTTTTTCATCTAAACGGAATTGAATAGGTTCAAGACCAGCTTCCTTTCGATCGGCAACCAGAACTTGCTCCAAGCGAGGAAGGAAGCTTGCCGCCTTGTCTTGATGAACAAGCAGCACTTCCATGGCATTGCAGACTGAAGGACGACTAGTTTTAGCGTTATTGATAATAGACATCGCCTTGTCTTCATCTGCATCCTTGTCAACGTAAACATGAACAATCCCTGTACCTGTCTCGATAACAGGCACAATTGCATTCTCAACGACAGCATTGATTAACCCGGCACCTCCGCGAGGAATAAGAAGATCTAGATAACCCTTAGCCTTCATCATGGCATAACTACTTTCACGGCTAGTATCTTCTACTAATTGAATGACGTCTGGATGAATGGTAGTAGTCTCCAAGCCCTTCTTCAAGGCTGTGACAATGGCATGAGCTGTTTGATAGGCATCCTTACCACTACGAAGAACAACCGCATTTCCACTCTTGAGAGCAAGGGCAGCTGCATCAGAAGTCACATTTGGACGACTTTCATAGATAATGCCAATAACCCCCATAGCCACACGCTTCTTAGTAATGATCAAACCATTTTCAAGCTGACTTCTTTCTAGGACTTCACCAATTGGATCTGGTAAAGCAACCACATCACGAATGCCTATTGCCATCGCTTGGATACGACTTGGATCCAAATAAAGACGATCCAGCATAACATCTGAGATTTCCCCTTTGCTGCTTCCATATCAAGGACATTAGCCGCTAAAATCTCTTCAGTAGCTGCCAATAAGTGATCGGCCATAGCTAGCAAGGCTTGATTTTTTACTGTTTCACTAGCAGTATTGATTGTTTTTTTAACTGCCTGTACCTGTTCAAATTGTTCTTGTGTACTTACCATAGTTTACCTCTAAAATTCTGTAAAGAGTAGTTGGATTTCAGGAGTAATGGAAATCCAGTCATCACGGTGAATCAAGACACCCTTGGCTTTTTGAGAACGAAGGACATCTTTGAGCCCCGATGCACCTAGTTGCACTCTACCTTTTCCGAGTGATTTTCCCGTTTCCTTATCAAATACCGTTACAATATCACCATAAGAAAAATTGTTCTCAATATCTACAACCCCTGATAAAAGGAGACTCTTTCCATGTTGAGAGAGGGCTTCTGCCGCCCCTTTATCAACCCAAATAGCTCCCTGACTTTTGGCATAAAAGGCCAGCCACTGCTTCTGGGTACGAAGTCCCTTTTCCTGTGCAACAAAGTAGGAACCGTCCTTGGTCTTCTCTGCTGCCTCTATCATAGCATCAGCTTTCAAGGATGAGCAAATATAAACAGGCACTCCTGACTCTGTTGCAATGGTCGCTGCCTTTATCTTAGTTAGCATGCCACCAGTTCCATTAGATGATCCTGCTCCACCAGCCATATCAATAATTTCACGATTGATGGTCTCAATTCTCTCCAAACGTTTAGCTCTTGGATCCGAGTTAGGATTACCAGTATAAAGACCGTCTACATCTGTTAAGAGGACCAAAAGATCTGCCTGCACCATTGCAGCTACCTGAGCACTGAGCGTATCATTATCCCCGACTTTGAGTTCATCAATAACGACGCTGTCATTTTCATTGATAATAGGAATCGCGCCACGATTGAGAAGAACAGATAAAGCTTGATGGGCATTTTTATAACGTCGCTTATCGACAAAATCATCCTGAGTTAGCAAGATTTGCGCTGAAACAATCTGTCTTAAGAGCAAATTTGTTGTATATTCTTCCAGAAGCAATCCTTGACCAACCGCTGCTGAAGCTTGCTTATCCGCAATCTTGGTCGGTCGTTTTTTAAATCCTAAGGCTCCAAAACCTGCTGCAACAGCCCCAGAAGATACCAAAATCAGCTCATGACCTGCTTCATGCAGCATTGCAAGCTGTTGTGTGATAGCTTTTACTTTACTGCGAGATAAACTTCCATCTTTATGTGTCAAGGATGAAGTTCCCACTTTAAATACGATACGCTTGTACTTCATATTTTTCTCCAAATTTAATATTTAACCATTTTACCATGATTTTATGAAATTGTAAAAAAGGGGCTCCTTCAAATAAATGTTTTATAACATTTTGTAGTAGATAAATGAACTGCACCTCAAAAGTCAGACAAAAAAAATCTAAGTTTTGGGATGCAGTTCACTTTTCCATTGCTCTTATTTGAACGACAGATTTTTATTTTGCAAAATATGAGGTGTTTTATAGCAGCATTTTAAAACTATAGAAAAACTCTCCAACTATTCTATTATACCATATAAAAAAATATATAAATAGACTTGTTTTTTTCTTTTTTTGACGTATACTAACAATAGAAAGCGCTTTAAATTAAATAAAAGGAGGTTTTATGAGGAAAGTAAATAAGGACATTTTATTCCTAACTGGAATCATAGTTTTATGTTTTGGTTTTTTATTATTTCACATCAACCCTTATTATGCCGAACCCTATGCGACACTGAAAGAAAGGATAAATTTATTCTTTTGGCAACTATATTGGAGACCTATAGGAACTCTCAGTATCTTTTCTGGTTGCATTATGACTTTCAAAGGGTTGAAAAAATAATCTTTTGATCATAAAAATTAAGGACTCTCATTTGAATGCTAAATCTATATATCAAACTCGTTCTAATGAAAATGGGGGCTAAGTGACAACCTCGCTCCAAACTATAGTGTTCTTTATAGTTTGGAGCAAACTGGTCACTTGGAAATGACTCATTAGATAGATCTGGACTTTACCAGATCTATCTTTTTATTTGAAAAAAAAAAGAACCTTGCAAAGCAAGATTCTTTTAGTGTCTGACTTAAATAATTGTTCTTCTGGGAACTAAATCGAATTAAGCTTCGATTTCTGTAACCATACCTGAACCAACAGTACGTCCACCCTCACGGATAGAGAATGTAGTACCTTGTTCTACGGCGATTGGGTGGATCAACTCAACGTCGATTGTCACGTTATCACCTGGCATTACCATTTCAGTACCTGCTGGAAGTTCGATTGAACCTGTAACGTCAGTAGTACGGAAGTAGAATTGTGGACGGTAGTTGTTGAAGAATGGAGTGTGACGTCCACCTTCTTCTTTAGTAAGGATGTAAACTTCACCTTTGAATTTAGTGTGTGGGTTGATTGAACCTGGTTTAGCGATAACTTGTCCACGTTCGATTTCGTCACGTTGAACACCACGAAGAAGGACACCTACGTTATCTCCTGCAAGACCTTCGTCAAGTTGTTTACGGAACATTTCAACACCAGTAACAACAGCTTTTTTAGTTTCTTCTTTGATACCAACGATTTCGATTTCGTCGTTGACACGAACAGTACCACGGTCGATACGTCCTGAAGCAACTGTACCACGTCCAGTGATTGAGAATACGTCTTCGACTGGAAGAAGCAATGGTTTGTCAGTGTCACGTTCTGGTTCTGGAATGTACTCATCAACAGTGTTCATCAATTCCATGATGATGTCTTCGTATTTAGAGTCACCTTCAAGAGCTTAAGAGCTGAACCTTGGATAACTGGAAGATCGTCACCTGGGAAGTCGTATTCTGAGAGAAGGTCACGGATTTCCATTTCAACCAATTCAAGCAATTCTTCGTCGTCAACCAAGTCGATCTTGTTCATGAAGACGATAAGGTGTTTAACACCAACCTGACGTGAAAGAAGGATGTGCTCACGAGTTTGTGGCATTGGTCCGTCAGTTGAAGCTACTACAAGGATAGCTCCGTCCATTTGAGCGGCACCAGTGATCATGTTTTTAACGTAGTCCGCGTGTCCTGGAGCGTCGATGTGAGCGTAGTGACGTTTTTCAGTTTCGTACTCAACGTGCGCAGTGTTGATTGTGATACCGCGTTCGCGTTCTTCTGGAGCAGCATCGATAGACGCATAGTCTTTAGGTTGGTTAACTGCTGAAGGCAAGCGACGTGCCAAAACAGTTGTGATAGCTGCAGTTAGGGTAGTTTTACCGTGGTCAACGTGTCCGATAGTACCAATGTTAACGTGTGGTTTACTACGATCGTATTTTTCTTTTGCCATTTGAGTAAAAGCCTCCAATAAAATATATTTTATAGATAGACAGTAGGCAATACAGTCTAACTTTCCTTACTATTTTATCAAATTTCAGCTAAATTGCAAGTGTTTTACAAAGTTTTTGTGAATTATTCCTATTCTTGCTCTACTTCCTCTACCAATTTATTTAAAATATCTATAAATAGGCTTATTTTAGCAAAAGCCGATAGACCATAAATCAATAACCCAGGTCTGAATTTCCTATTTCCAGCCTCGAAAGACTTCAATCATTCAGTTGTTTGTAAAAAAATATGTATAGAAATATTAAAGTTTCATCATAAGAGATTTGAGAGTTTAAAACCAATAAAAAGTTTGATCAACTACAGCGCCAAAGATACAATGATAAAAAGATGTCGGGATTTTTTATCCCGACATCTTTATTCTGATAGATGTTTCTTAACTTCTTGTGCTTCCTTATGATTTTCATACAGTCGCGCTAAGAATTTAGCAATCTCTTTTAAAATGGAATAGGTTGGAACAGCAACAATCATCCCAATCACACCATAAATATTACTTGATAATAAAAGCAAGACTAAAATAGTAATCGGGTGAACCTTCATAACCCCACCCACAATACGTGGATATAAAATATTTCCATCAACTTGCTGAATAATCAACATATAAATGACAGCAATAATCATTTTATGAGGATCGGTGAAGAGATTTGAGATGATCATTGGAATCAAGCCAATGCTTGGTCCTACATACGGAATCAAATTAGCCAATCCAGAAAAAATGGCGAAGACCAAGGCATATCTTAGACCAATCATACTATAACCGATAAAAGCTAAACATCCAATAATAACTGCATCTATAGACACTCCACTAATGTAACGAGAAATAGTTGTATTTAGGTTTGTCAATAAACCAGATATGTTCAATTTATCTCGTTTTAATATAGTTCTTTCTAGCATAGGTAAAAATTTATGCCCATCAAGTAATAAGTAAATCAAGAAAACTGGTGTCATGATGATAATCAATACAGTGCTTACGAGTGCAGATAGAACACTTCCAACACTATTTGTCACACTGTTCAAGATATTTTGCAAAATATCAACATAAGAGAGGTTCAGTTGCTGAATAGTTTGTTGGATATCTAGATTTTGTAGGGCTGGATGTTTTGATAACTCAATGACTAAATCTTGAAGACGACCGTAAATGTTTTGACTCGAGTAAATTAAGCTACTTAACTGATTAATCAAAATTGGCAGTAGATAAACAAAACTAAGTACGAGTGCACAAACTAAGGCACAAAGGGTTAACAAAATCCCAATGATTCGATTGATTTTGCATTCCTTCTCTAAAAAGATAACAATTGGGTTGGTTAGATAATACAAAAATCCTCCCAGTAAAAAAGGAATCATGATTGTATTTGCAACACTAACAAAGGGTGTAATAATAGCACCCATTTCTTTCCATAGATAGAAAATTAAGGTTATTAGTAGAATTTCAGTTGTCCAGAAGAATAGTTTGTTTCTCCGAAACATAGGCCACCTCCTCTTTTCCCTATTTTACCATATTTCAAAAAAGATTGATAACTTTCATCACAAAAACAAGAATATCTTTTGTCTTTGTGATAGAATAAAGTTACTATGAAGAAATTATTTTTAACCCTAATCACATTATTTTTATTCGGTTCGGCTACAACTGTTTCGGCCCAGGATTTTGATGTAGCTGCAAAACATGCCATTGCTGTTGAAGCTAATAGCGGTAAGATTTTATACGAAAAAGATGCTACTCAACCTGTTGAAATTGCTTCTATTAGCAAATTGCTTACCGTATATCTCGTTTACGAAGCCTTGGAACAGGGGAAAATCTCTCTTTCCACTCCTGTAGAAATTTCTGATTACCCCTACCAGTTGACAACTAATTCTGCGGCTAGTAATGTGCCCATGGAAGCTAGAAATTACACTGTTGAAGAGTTATTAGAAGCTACTTTAGTATCTAGTGCGAACAGTGCTGCTATCGCTTTAGCTGAAAAAATTGCCGGTTCTGAGAAGGACTTTGTAGATATGATGAAGGCCAAACTACAAGAATGGGGAATTCAAGATGCTACACTCGTCAACACAACTGGGCTCAATAATGAAACTCTTGGCACTAATATCTATCCTGGTTCAAAGAAAGATGATGAAAACAAATTGAGCGCTTATGATGTTGCTGTCGTTGCTCGCAACCTCATCCTCAAGTATCCTCAAGTTTTAGAAATCACCAAGAAACCTTCTTCTACTTTTGCAGGGATGACAATTCATTCTACCAACTATATGTTGGAAGGAATGCCTGCCTATCGTGGTGGTGTTGATGGACTTAAAACTGGTACGACTGATAAAGCTGGAGCATCCTTTGTAGGTACGACTGTAGAAAAAGGAATGCGTATTATCACTGTTGTCTTAAACGCTGACAACCAAGATACTAATCCATATGCACGCTTCACAGCTACTTCTTCTATTTAGATTACATCTCATCAAACTTTTCTCTACAGACAATCGCCAAGCAAGGAGAAAGTTATGAAGATAGTAAATCACCTGTATTAGATGGGAAGGAAGATACTGTTACGGCTGTTGCAAAAGAAGATATCAAAATCGTTCAACGTCTTGGTAGTCGTACACAATCAACTATTACTTACACAGCGGACACGACTGAACACACTGCTCCACTAGAGGCAGGAACTGTCGTTGGACATTTGACTTATGAAGACAAGGATCTAGTTGGTCAAGGATACATTACAACTGACAAACCGAGTTTTGAGATGATCGCAGAAAAAAATGTCGAAAAAGCCTTCTTCTTAAAAGTTTGGTGGAATCGCTTCATTCGATTCGTCAATGAAAAATTATAAAAAAATCGCGATAAGGCTGACCTGACATACAGCAGTTTGGCTATTTAGGTTAATATTAGCGAGTCAGTTCATCTGACTCGCTTTTTTCATTGTTTAATTTCCCGATAAAATTATAGTAAATGTCAATCTGAATAATACGATTGCGTTTCGTGCCAGTTGGTTTATGAATTACAATCTTGTTAATCAGTTCATTCACTATTTCAACGGTTAATTCTGGTAGCTCTGTATATTTCAAAATTCTCGCCATAAACTTGGAGATATTAAGGCTGTCTTCTTGTTGTTTGGCGAGTTTTTCAGTTAAGTCAGAAATGGAAGTTTGAAGTTGTCTCTGTTCTTCTTCGTAGCTCTGACTTAGCTTCACAAAGCGCTCATCTGAAATTTTTACCAAGTAGATTATCTTCATAAAAGCTTCTGAATGATGCTGTCAATCTCTTTAGAGCGGTGTTCGTCCTTTTGAAGTTGCTGGCGCTGGCGCTTATTATCTCTAGTGAATTGCGCTTGACTTTGTTGCTCCAACTTTTTCAAAAAAGCTTCTTGGTCAAAGTGGGCTTTCTGAATGGTTTGGCGGAGTTTACTACTTACAATATCAATCAGGGCAGATTTTTGAATGTAGTGAGGATTTTCGCAACCATCAATCGGCTTACGGTAACCAGAACACTTATAGTGGTCGTGGTTAAGTCCGTTTTTCTCTTGTGGGCAAAAATAATGCTTTCGCCCACAAGTTCCACAAAAAACTAATCCAGCAAACAAATTCTCATGACCAGCCCGATTTTTATACCGTTGATTAGACCGCTTATGACTTCTCATCTTCTGAACAATATCGAAAGTTTCTTGGTCAATTATAGCTTCATGAGTATTTTTTTGAAAACTAACCAATCCTCCTTTGAATTATCCACCTTACGCTTATCTTTATAAGATTTTTGTCCGTGTTCGAAGATTGATAGTATGCCCAAGATACTCTTCACGTCCTAAGATAGCGCTTAGGGTTTCTCGCGTCCAAAAATAAGGCAAAGTTTCCACATTTGGGCTGGAAGAAATCGACTTCAAACCAATTTCTATTCGATGGCGGTCTGGTTTAAAAATTTTGTCATTTTCTAACCCTTTCGCAATCTCCGAAAGGCTTTTTCCGCTTTTCACTTCTTGAAAAATCCGTTTTACAACTTCGCTGGCAACTGGGTCAATAATCCATTTTTTAGGGTTGTTTGAATCTTTAAGATAGCCGTAAGGTGGGTTAGTAGTCACTCGCTCACCAGCTTTGGCTTTAGCTTGAACCACCGCCCGAATCTTCTTGCTGGTATCTGCCGCATACATTTCATCCATTAGACTCTTGATTGGCAAGAAAATTGAGTTAGTTTCATTAGGTTTATTTGAATCTACTCCATCATTTAAGGCGATGAAGCGGACGTCAAAGCTCGGGAAAGTAATTTCCGTTAGTTGACCAACCTTGATGTAAGAGCGACCCAAACGGCTTAAATCCTTAACGATAAAGTTTGAAACTTGTCGATTTTCCACCAAACGCAGAGCTTCTGAAATAGCTGGACGGTCGAAGTTTGTACCACTAAAACCATCATCAACGAAAAGAACTGGATTTGGCAGTTTTTCTCTCACTACTACATCAAGAAGAATATTCTTCTGATTGATAATTGAGTTACTATCTCCGTCCAGCCCGTCGTCTTGACTTAGGCGACAATATACCACCGTAATATCTGAAAGTTTGGAAGTATCTACTTGTCTATAATCTGAAATTGTCAAAGTTCTGTTCATGTGTTTTTCTCCTTTTGGAGTTCACACACCTTATACTTCTATTATACCATTTTTGCTACTGTTAAAGTAGTGATTTGTCGCTTAAAATCAACCTTTCTAGGACATTTTCAAGATTGCGATTTCCAGTAAAACGGTGATGGATTAAGTAAGTCGTTCGACCAATTCGATAAATTTCATCGGCGGTGCGTGAGGGGTGGTTTGAGTCTCGGTCTTTATTCTTTTGATTCATTATCTATTCCTCCCTTGATATAATCTGGGTATTCTTCCAGCGTTATGACAGTGAACAATTCCCAAAAGTTATATAGTTCTTTTTGAATCGCTTTCGAAATCGCCAGCTTTCGCTTATCATCTGGCACAACCCACAAAACATAGGGGAAAACTTCCTTTTGTCGCTGTTCTATACCTGACCGATAATATTCAATATATTTCTTACAAGTATTAACAATGCGTGCAAGACTTTCCGTGCTTCGGTCTATTTCCAGAAAATAATGGTCTTCGTAGTCGTGATTAACCAGCTCCAAATAAGTATCGGGCTTTAGAGTTCTACCTATACCAGAAAGTTTTTGGTAGCTGCGCCAAGAGTTCGGCTCAAAAGAAAAAGTTTCAAGCGATAGCTTTTCTGAATCTCGAACGGTCTCCAGTGTCTCAACAAAGATTTCTGTAATTGCTAAAGTATGTTCAACGTGGTGCTGAGTTGGCTCGTATTTATTTATAGCGCAAAACAACTGTTTCATCTTGGTTTTTAAGGAATTTTAGTCCCTTAAAAGTAACTTGCCAAACATAAGAGGCAGAGCCACGGCGTGCGCCACCAACTCGCCGTTTCAAGTGTGAAACCAATCCAGCTTTCTTCAGACTTTGAAGTGCAAAATTAGCACGGCGAATGGCGGTTTCAAATCGAGCGCTATCCACAAAAAAGAGTCTGGCTAGTTGGTTGGTGGTGGCATATCTAGCTTGACTTAAAAAGTAAAGAATTTGCGTATCATTATCTATTTTGTAATTCCATTTCATCTGTTTTGTTCTCCATTAAAATTTAAAGGTGTGCTCTCGTAAAATGTGCATAGTTACGGAGTAAGTCGTGTGAGTAAAAATTCTGAAAACCTTTATTTATCAGGGGTGGAAGAATTTTCTTCATCAACACGATTCGAAGAGCGATTGGAACGCTTTCTGCGTCCTAAATCTGTTAGCTGTTGTGGCGAATTGTTGTCTTTCGAAACAGTTTTTTCAAAAGTATAGTTTTCGAATTGGCTTTCAATTTCTGAAATATCTTGTCCGTATCGGCTCAAGCTATTCAAAAATGGCACACGACTATCTCTAATTTTTGGTTTAGGTGGGTAGGCTTTACCAATAATCCAACGATAGTTATTAGGTGAGATTTCTGTTCTGATATATACCCAAAATGGCGGTAAGCTGTAAAAATCTTCTTTATCAACCTCCAGAGTATATTTTGCCATTTCGCGAGCTTCATCAAGATTTAAGCCAAAAACAATTTTATTCGCAACATTAGATTCAATTCCAGCTTTTAACTGGGGTGACATCTGTGCAAGATGCTGGAAGCCGATATTCCAGCCAACATTAAATTGGCGAGATTGCGAAAGTGCTTCATCTAAGTTAGAATTGGGGATTCCTAGGAAACTTGGTGTCTCATCAATATAGATAAAGACCGATTGGCGTTTGCTTGGCTCAACTGAAGACTGGCGCAAAATTAACATCCAGAGCATAGAAGTGATTAGGCTACCAATGAGCTTCGCAGATTCTGAACCAATCACGGCTTTATTAAGGGGAATCAATACAATCTTTCTAGATTGAAAAATTTCCACTAGACTAAAACTAGGTTTACTTTGTCCAAGCATAGCTCGAAGTTGCGGGCGAAGCAAAAACTGTCGGAATTTATTCAAAATGGGGTTTAACATCTGGTGACGTTGGGCTTCACTGAGCAGTTCAAACCAGTTCCAAAAACTTTCCAAGCCGATAGGGTCTTTTAACTCTCTTAATAGTTTATTTCGAAAGGACTGATTAGTCAGCAGACTTGGTAGCATGACTAAAGAAGTGTTTGGAATCCTAGCAAGTGTTAGAAAACTATGCGATAGAATATCCAGTGAGTAAATTCCAAAATGTTCAGGATAAAGTCCTTTAAATAGCTCCAGTAGATAATCTGCAATAACTTCGGGTTCAATACCATACTTGGTGAGTTCAAAAGGATTGATGCCAACAACTCGTTTGGCGGTTGGTGAAATGACTACTGTATCTTCATCATGTTCAGTTGGTGTGCGCTCTAATAGTTCATGAGTAAGTTGGCCTTTGGCGTCTACTACAACCATGCTGTGACTTTTCGTCTGTATATCTGATAAAATCAAGTGACTCATAGCGGTTGTTTTGCCGCAACCAGTTGAGCCGAGAAAAACAGTGTGCTTTTTGCCAGCTTGAGCTGAAATTTGAATTGGTCTTGGTTGACTTTCCACCGTTTGCGCCAAACTTCGCTGAATCTTTCCGATTAATATTGTAGCCCAAAGGCGGAGTCACTAATTTAGGGTGAACATTTGGCACACCTGCAATATTTTTCTTCCCCAATAGGTAAAAAGCATGAAACAAGCTAAGTCTGAAACGGATAAACTATATGGGAAAGACCAGGAGGGTGTGCTTGATTAAGTTTTTTTGAATAGCTAATGGTTTTTAATTCAATTGTTGCATTTGATTCCATCATGCGAAAACTACTAAGTAGGCTAGTAAGAAATTCCTTTGTTCGCAAAAATACTGCGAGATTGGACCCCAAGACGAATTTCACATTTAAAAAGTAGATTGGTTTCAATTTTTTTGTTTCATCAGCTTTTTTTGAATTTTTCGGAAAGCTCAGGAATATTATTTGTAATCACTTGATACCATTTAGCGGATAAATTCGGCAAATCTTTTTGGTTGTGGACGAGGTGGTGAGCCTGCACCAATAAGCAACTGAACAACAACTGTTTCGTCTGGCTGAAGTATTTTTTTGAAATTGCAAAGGCTTGAACGTATCATGTTTTTCTACAGAGTCCGTTTTTTTAAAAGCATAGTGAGATTCTTTTGATACTCACTAACCTCGCAACCGAAAGCTTTTTACGTTTTGAGGCTCTTGAAAATTGAATAGCTCGATGTGATTGAATCAGCTGGTGAATATGACGTTTATCTTGTTCTTCCGTCCCCAGAAAATACTGCACGCGATTTCTAGTCATGCGAACTTCAAAAACAATGCTTTTCCGTCGAGTTAGACCGACCAACTGTCCAAGCAAACTTTTGACGTCTTCTTCAGAAAACGGACGTTGCCAGTTCCACTCGCTCCAAGATAGTGCATCGAATTTTCTTTTCATTTCTACCTCCAATCTTTAGTTTTAATAATCCGAAAGGTAAGCCAGCCGATGAAAACAACCGCAGTCGCTAAAACTAAGAACCACCAAACTTCCAGAATTAGTTTAACCGCCCAGTTGATAAGCCAAGAACAAGCAACAAATCCAAGAATATAAGCTATTAGTTTTTTCATGGCTGGTCTCCTTTCTGCCCCTATTTATACAAGAAAATTGATAAAAAGTTAAATTTCACTGTCTTTAGTTTTTAGAGCGATTGGAATGAATTTTAAGCAATGAAACAGTAGTATATTTCAACATATTTTGACCATTTGTCTAGTCTAAACAATCCTTTTATTTTCTTGAAATTTTTTGCATTTCTGCTTTAGCAACCAAGAAAAGTTGATTGATTTCTTGCCGTTTTTCCAGAAATTCTGCTAGGGCAATTTCTTCTTCACTACAGTGCTTTTTGTCTTCTTGTTTTGGTTTTTCTAACCAATCCCAAAGAAATATGGCAACGACGATAATTATAAAAGCTATAAAGTAATCCATCATAAAGCTACCTCATTTCATCTTTTCAGTAGCGTAATAAGTGAATGCTTTGAGAATATACTCGGTGTAGGCTTTAGCTTCTGGTGTATTTTTGAGTATTTCAGTCTGAGTAAGCGCCAGATTGCCCACTTTATATAAAATGTCGCTAGCGAGAAGCTCCAAGGCCTGATTATCTGCCATCGCTTCACTCAGTGTTTTAGCTACTTCTAACTGATAGGGACTAAAAAGTTGAGGAAGTTCTACTTTTGGGGTCGATTTTTGAATATGATTCATGAGATTTCTCCTTTGATTTTGGTATAATTGTTTTAAGTTAGCTAACTTATGGCTTTATTATAGAAAAGTCCAAGCGTGATTTGTTGCCAATAATTGTGCTAAAATCTTGCCAGTTTCGGAGGTGCTTGATGTTTGATATTCCTAATCTATTTTCTATTATTTTAAAACACGCCAATAAAACGACTTGGTCTGATAGAAAGAAAGTTAGCGTAGGCTTGTCGCTCGTCTTACACGAAGACTCTTTGGCTTATCTAGCGGACACAAGTTTCAATAAATTATTTACAGGAAAAAATAAAGGACGAACCCTTTACGGAATCGTCCAAGATGAGATAACAGAAAAAGGCTTTTCCAGCTACATATTTCAAGCTGAGAAGCGATTAAGCGACACCAACTATAAAGAAAATAAGTTCTTGTTGGCTGATGTTTTAGAAGATTTTTTTGAACTAATCGAAGAATCGCAAAATCTCCCAAAGTCCATTTTATTCGGTTTAAAGCAGTCTTACAAGCTAAACTACCAAGACCGACCTTACCTTTTTCTAACTGAGTGTTTATTTTATGCGTTAGCTTGCCAGCACAACAAACAGCAACAGTATATTGAGCTAGACTTTAGCCAAGAAATAGAGGTTATTTCAAAACCATTAGAAGAGCTTGTGTCACGAGCTAACGGTTATTCGAAGCGGACTATTCAAGACTTAAACCGTTTTTCAGAAGAAGAACTCCAATTGTTCAGAAAAATAGCACCATTTACTTTTTATGATGAATCTTACGATGAGCTCTCTGGCGATTACATTTTTAGATTATTACTTGATTTCTCACGCTGATTCTCTAGATTTATTCACCAAATATGGTATCAAAGGAAATGATATTTCAAGATTGAAAGAATACGGTTTAATTTCTGGCGGTGGCAGACATGAGATAATTGTGGAAAAAGGAGAACTATCTGGCTTCCAAAATGATAACTTAGTCCTAACTTTCACCACTGAATCTGACGAAAAAATAACTTTTGAATACAGCGCCTTCCACTTAACAGATACCGCCAAAGCCTTGATTGAGATTCTAGGGATTGAAACTAATGATGAGTTTTTTAGGGAGTTGGGAGAGGAGTTTAAAAATAAGGTTAAAGTATTGCCTATTGATATAGAAATATTGGGTGTGGATGAGTTTTAAATGAGGCACTCTTCATGCACTATTTTTGTGAAAAAAATGTTTCAATGTCATAAAGCATACGATAAAAAATGAACTTTTAAATGAGCTTTAGAATTGAAAGTTCTATGTCAAAACTAATTTCAATAATTTTTCAACAAAACTGTTGACACGATTACTTAAAGTCTGTATAATAGATTAAGTTATCTCAGGCAGCTATAAAATATATGCTTTTGAGATAAAGAAAATCCCAATGATAGTTCGAGTATCACTGGGAAGAAGATTTCTTATTTTTAGTTATCAGCCTTATAGTTAACCAACAAGAGAACGACAAGACTGATTTACATTAGCTTCACCACTATTAGTGGTGATTTTTTCTTTTACTTGGTGAAGCTTTATTCTTAGGTTTAGTATAGTTGTTACCCTTTCTAAGCCAAGTGGCCATCAGTTCTTTTGAATTTCTGGTTCTTTTATTAGAATTGATAATCAGGAATGCAAAGCAACAAATAGTTAGTAAAATAACGACTATCAGCACACTTATCGCAGTAAGATTTTCGAACGGTATTTTTTTAAGATATGACCAGAGACTATGCTACCAATACCACCAGCACCTGCTGCAGTTAACATTGATTTTATCTTTTTTTCTGTCCCATCCTCACTTTCGTTAAAATGATGTTGGTTGGACAAAATAAAAAACCTTCAGTGTTACTAATATAAACCATATTATTACACTTTGTCAATAGTAGTATATTATTTGTAACAGATTTTTAATTTTTTTCTGATAGTTTTTTTGAAAGTTCTATTTTGGAATCCATAGACAGTATAGCCAAAGAAACTGAAGAGCACTTTAAACAAACAGCTAACTTAGTTAATAAAAATGATGAAAAAATTAGAGAAATTTTCATAGAACATTCTCGTGAAGTGGATGAATTTAAACACAATCTTGAACAATGGCAAAATAACAAAGAGACGTCTATAAAGATTTTAGAAGATACCTATGAGAAAAAACTACAGCTTGAAGCTCCCGAAAGATTATGGAAAGAGCGATTGATAATTTTTAATGCTTTATTCAGTAAAACAGAAACTGGCCTTGTTAAGACAGATAACTCTGGAGAATCTGAAGCATTAATGGCCTTACTTTCTAAGACTATAAAATAGAGATGGTTATTTTAGCCGTCTTTTAATGTTTAAAGGTATATAAACTCAGATTGTTTAGATTATTAGGCGCCACACTGTTTTTTCTTTTTTGCGATTCATGGCAACATCGTGCGCTAAATAATCTACTATCAATACGAACATTATATAACCCATCAGACTTGCGAAAATCGCGAGTCTTTTCTTTTAACTAAGTTTTTCTCTAAAATATAGTCACCCTGCTACAATAGTAAAGAAAGGAGAAATCTTGAAAAATCATCACAAGAACAAATTAGAAAATATCAAAACAATAACTATCGGCTATGCTCGCGTTAGCTCAACAGATAATCGGCAAGAATTAGGTTTATCCGTTCAAAAAGAAGCACTCGGCTTTTGCGACAAGCTCTATATAGAAAAAGATTCTGGTGGCAATCAAGACCGCCCCCAACTTGAAAAGGCATTAAAATTGGCAAAAAATTATGCTAAACAAGGGGTTAAAACAAATTTTGTCGTGTATAAATTGGATAGGCTTACCAGAAAGATGTTTCACCTCTCCGCTATCATTGAAGATTTAACCAAGAATAACATTCGCCTACAGTCTATTCATGAAAATATTGAAACAGATTCTTTAACTGGAAAATTTTTTTGTTTGATGTTGGGCTATGTGGCAGAATGGGAGCTTCAAGCGATTTCTGAACGCACTAAAGACGGACTCCGTAAAGCTAAAGAAAAGGGTGTGAAACTTGGCAATAAAGGGTTGCCTAAAGATACCGAAAAACAAATAATCGAGCAATACCTACAAAAAAAGAAAAATTCTGTTCGAAATATAGCCAATCAACTGGAAATTTCCACCGCAACTATTTATAATGTGCTAAAGCGCAATGGTATTCAAATAAATAGAAGAAATCACCTATAATTGATTGACAAATCCTTAGAAAAATAGTAAATTAAACCTATCAACAGTTTTAGCAAACGGTCGTTTGTTAAAACAATCAAAGTTATCAATAAAAATATTTTAAATGCTGATTTAATAAGGTTTTAGTTACCTTGTTGAATTGGCATTTTTATTTTTTCATTGTTTTAGTTGACGACCGTTAACTAAAACAAGCTCAACCCCTATTGTAGCAGGGATTTTTTGAGTGAAAAATAAAAAATGGAGGTTCTTTATGGGACTTAACGACTTAAAAGCCGACTCAGTTGAGGTAACAACCAAACTTTCGGTTTCTGATATTGGCGTGATTCTTCAAGAAATTTGCGCCGAGTGGAAAACAACCCCAGAAGCTATTCAGAGTAGTTCGGGTGCATTAGCTAATTTTGACGATAGAGCTGATATAGAAATCGTCATTAAAGGTAAAGCTGGCTTATTCTCTCCGCAATTTTATGCAGTTCAGGTTTATGTTTACCAACTTGAGAATGAATGCGGTCTTCAGCTCATTGCTTTAGGTGATTCTGGCTTTTCGAAGATGTGGTATGGTCTTAATGGTGCGATAAAAATGTCTGAAAGCATTAAACGCCGTGACGCCATTGTAGAACGAATTATGCAATATAGTTCGAGATAGAATAGAAAGAGGTTTAAAAATGAGCACTCGTTTAAATCAAAAAGTTGTTCGTGGTGAATTGGTTGAGATTATTGAAAGCTCAGGTGGTTTTCTTGGCGGAATTGAATATCAATTAGTCGTTGGTGGGAAGATTAAAGAACAATCCAAAGACCTAAGCTATATTCTTAGTGCCTTTGATAGATATTGGTAATTTATTAGGAAGAACGCCGATGAAAAGAAAGTTATTTTTCTCATTTATAATTTTACTGTCATGTTTTACGCTTTTAGGTTGTAGTTCCCCTAAGAACTTCACAGGCAAATGGAAGACCGATATCTTCGACCAAGGAAGTGTTAGAGAAGATGGAGCGAAAATCGCAGGTAAAGCAACTGGACAAGCCGACCTTGCTTCAATTATCTCTAAATATATTCACTGGAATGCTACTATGGAGATAAAAAAAGACGGAACTTTAACAATGGACAACGGCGAAACTTTCTCCGCCAAATGGCATCAAAAAGGCGACAAAATTGTAATTGAAGGAAAAAATATTTCCGGAATTGCAACCCTGTCTGACGACCAAAAGACTTTATATTTTGAAAATAAGCCATTAAATGATAATTCTGATAACCAGAATGGATTTATGATTGGAGAAAATTCGTTAAAGTTTGAATTTAAAAAGGTAGAATAATGATGAAAAAATTAGGAATGGTGATTACATGTTTAGTGATGATTCTGTTACTTGTTTCTTGCGCAAATAAGAGAAACGATTTAGTTTTATCGAATTTTCCAAGTGTTCAGAATGAACTAACCGAAAAAGACTTGCTTAAGGCGGTTGGAGCACCACACGAGAAGTCCTCTTCTCTTAGTGATGTTACCCAGCTATATGAAAAATTACTAAAAATGGACTTATCCAGTGGTGAATCAATCCTGTCTCAAAAATCAAATTGGACTGTGGGAATAAATGGTATCATTACAGACTACTACGTTTACAAATTAAAAGACGGTAAATCAGTGATTGTTTTTCTTAGTAAAGGAAAGGTCATTGCAATTACAAGAAAAGGTATCGATTATAAGTAACGTAAAAGGTAGAGTAATATGAAAAATAGCATTAAAATTCGATTGGCAATTATAACAATAGCTATTATTGGGTTTCTATTTTACGGATTCAGAGATAATGGTTCGGTGCTTTATTACGGGCAAAGCTATACAGCAGGTTCCGTATTTAATCCTGATTCTTATATATCGGCTGGGCTATTTAAATCTGCAGGCAAAGAGATAAACGAACTAGTCTCGAAAAAGCGTGAAGGTAGCCTTACAGGCGTGATGGTCTCTGTTGTAGTTGGCGGAATTACTTTCTTCACACTTTGGCAAGATGACGATTTTTAAAGATATTTTTAGTGGAAGCAAGAAAACAAGGAGAAAAATAATTAAAATGGCTAATTTGGATAATTACTTGATTTTGGTTTTTATTGTAGTAACTGGAATTCTTATCGCTATTCAATTCGCAGGCGAGCGTTTTGCGGATTGGCTGACGGATTTAGTCCAGCAATTCTTTTCGAAAAGCTTGGATAAGCACGAAGAAAAACGCAGAATGGAAAGAGAAGAAGATAAATAAGTTAAGAGGTTACAGTCTAGTTATATTACCAGATAAAACTAAGATTACCTTCTCTTATTCAAATCTAAGGTATCTAGTCATAAAGAACCAATATTTATATTCGACGAATAGAAAAAAGACGGCTCATTTTGAACCGTCTTTTAATTCACTCATAAGATGTGTGAACTCAGATTACTTTTAGACTGCTGAACGTCAGACTGCCTAACTCGCGATTTTTCTTTATTCATTTTCTGCTACAATCGAATGCTTATAGCCATAAGTAAAGTAAATAATAACTCCTACTGCTAAAGCTAATACAAATGCTATCCATGTTTCAAGGGTATACTGAAGCATGAATGAGAGGCAAATCAGAATAGACAAGATTGGTAAAAAAGGTACCAGGGGAGTTTTAAATTCTCCCTCTTTGGGCATCCCCTTATCTTTTCTCAATTTGATAATTCCATAGGCTAAGAGAATAAGATAGGCTAAAGTACAGATATTGAGAAAGGCTGCGATACTTGCCAGAGGGAAGATCCCAGCTGCAATCGCTGAAACTCCACCTGTCAAAATGGTTGCATTCTTTGGAACGCGACTAGTCTTGGTTACTTGTTTGAAGCTTTGAGGCAATAGTCCATCGCGGGCCAAGCTATAAATCATTCGTGACAAGGCATAGGTCATGGAAATACATACCGTAATCAAGGTAAAAATTGCAACAAGTGAAACATAATTAGCTGCCCAACCAATACCAATACTTCTCAGAGCAAAAGCCACTGCATCATCAACATTGAGCTTGCTATAGTGAACGATACCTGTCAATATCAAGGTAACCAAGGCATACAGAATGGTTACAATGGTTAAGGATAAAACAATCCCACGTGGAATATTATTTTGCGGATCTTGAATTTCATCAACTGCCATAGAAATGGACTCAAAACCTAAGAATCCAAAGAACATGAGTGAAGCACCTGCCATAATTCCAGTGCTTCCTCCATAAATCTGACCAAAACCAAATGGTGCAAAATCTGACCAATTTTCAGGTTTAATGTACCAAATACCAACTAGGATAAATAAGGCAAGAGCAGAAAATTTTAAAACAACAAGAATAGAATTAAAACGAAGAGCTGCTTTCGAATTTAAAAGTACAATACCTGTAACAAGTAGAATTACTAAAATTGGTAAAAAATCAATATAAGTACCATGTTCAAGATTAAAAGTTCCATTCAAGACTTGTGGCAAGGAAATTCCATAATGGCTAAGCAAACCTTTAAAATAGGCCGCCCAACCAGAAGCAACACCTGAAACTGCTGTCATAAATTCCATAATGGTTAACCAACCAGCTATCCAGGCTGGGAATTCACCCAAAATTGCATATAAATAACTATAAGCTCCACCCGTTGCAGGAACACGAGAAGCAAATTCTGCAAAAAGAGTGCAGATAAGGATACGCAGATAGCAGAAATTACAATAGATACCACAAGGGCAGGTCCTGCTAATGTTGCTGCAGCAGTTCCTGTAATCGTAAAAATACCTGTTCCCACCATAGCACCAATTCCCAAGAGAATTAAGTCCCATAGTTTTAAATGGCGATGCATTTCTGTCTTACCTAGACTAACGTCTTTGGTTCTAAAAATATTCATCATTCATCTCCCACTTTATGTGATTGTATTATTTTACCATACAAAAGACTTTTTGTGAATATTTATTAGCATCTTTCATCAAAAAAACTGAGAGTGGGACAGAAACCGGTAATTCGTTAGAATACGATTTCGTCGTCCCACCTCCGCACAGTTGAGTAGGGCTGTAAAAGCTGATGAAATCAGCGTAGTAGAGCCCACTCAACCACTGCCGTCTTGCTCGACAATCCAAAGACAATTGAGAGGCTAGGACTTTTGTCCCAGCCTCAGTTTCTGTTCATAAAGTTTATCCGACTGATCCTTCCATTTCGTAGCTAATCAAGCGGTTAAGCTCGACAGCATATTCCATTGGAAGTTCTTTTGTAAATGGCTCTACAAATCCCATGACAATCATTTCAGTTGCCTCAGATTCTGACAGACCACGGCTCATAAGGTAATAGAGTTGTTCTTCTGAAATCTTAGATACTTTGGCTTCGTGTTCCAAAGCTACTTGTGAGTTGTGAATTTCATTAAACGGAATAGTGTCTGATGCTGACAAGTCATCCATGATAATGGTATCACACTCGATGTGAGAAACAGATTTCTTAGAGTTCTTGTTGAAAGTCACTTGTCCACGGTAGTCAACCTTACCTCCGCCTTTGGCAATAGACTTAGACACGATCGATGAACTAGTATGTGGAGCATTGTGGATCATCTTAGCACCAGTGTCCTGATGCTGTCCAGCATTAGCAAAGGCGATAGAAAGCATGGTACCACGCGCTCCTTCTCCATCTAAGTATACAGATGGATATTTCATAGTTGTTTTGGCACTAAGTTTCCATCAATCCACTCAACTGTCGCATCTTTTAAAGCTTTAGCACGTTTGGTTACCAAGTTATAAACGTTGTCAGACCAGTTTTGAATAGTCGTATAACGCATATAAGCTCCGTCCAAAGCAAAGATTTCTACAATGGCCGCATGCAAGCTGTTGCTTGAATAAGTTGGCGCTGTACATCCTTCTACGTAGTGGACACTTGCTCCCTCATCAACGATGATCAAGGTACGTTCAAACTGACCTGTATTTTCGTTATTAATACGGAAGTAAGTTTGAAGCGGAATATCTACCTTGACACCTTTTGGTACATAGATAAAGGTTCCACCTGACCACACTGCTGAATTGAGGGCAGCTAACTTGTTATCCGTCGGCGGTACCAATTTCGCAAAGTATTGTTTAAATAAGTCTGGGTATTCCTTGAGGGCAGAATCTGTATCTGTAAAGATGATACCTAACTTCTCAAATTCTTCCTTCATGTTATGGTAAACTACTTCTGACTCATACTGGGCAGAAGCTCCAGCTAGATAGGCACGCTCAGCTTCAGGAATCCCGATCCGTTCAAAGGTTTCTTTGATTTTTTCAGGAACGTCATCCCAAGAACGGGCTGGTTTATCAGATGGTTTTTGGTAGTAGATCAAGTCATCAAAGTCAATCTCTGACAAATCTGCTCCCCAAGTTTGCATGGGCATTTTTTTGAAGGTTTCATAAGATTTCAAACGGAATTCCAACATCCACTCAGGTTCTCCCTTAGCAGCTGATAGTTCACGAATGACATCTTCATTCAATCCTTTTCCTGTCGATAGGACAGGCTCTACATCGTCATGGAAACCAAATTTATATTCACCAAGATCAATTGGTTTTGGTTCTACTCTTTCTTCAGCCATAATATCCTTTCTTTCATTCTTTATTTCTAATGATTTATAAGACAAAGAAAGCTTGTCTTATTTGTTTTCTTGGTCTTCAATTGTTTTTTTAAGGGCATTCCAAGCTAGGGTTGCGCATTTGATTCGTTGAGGGAATTTGGCAACTCCTGATAAGAAAGCTGCATCTCCAAGTTGATCTTGACGCTCATCCTTTTGACCTTGAACCATTTCAGAAAAAATGGTCGCAAGCTCTAGGATTTCTTGCTTGGTCTTTCCTAAAACTGCATCCGTCATCATACTAGCAGAGGCAGTTGAGATGGTACAGCCTGAGTTTAGAAAAGCAATATCTTCCAAACGATCTTCTGCATCAAACTTAACAGAGAGATTGATGACATCACCACATGTTGGATTGTTGAGGCTGATTTGCTCAGCATCTTCCAGCTTCCCTTGGTGATGGGGGGTTTTCGAATGGTCTGCTACCACTGCCATATAAAGGCTATCTAGTTTAGAAAGTGCCATTGAAAAACTCCTTTGTCTTTAGTAAGGCATCAACTAGCTTGTCGCAATCTGCCTTGGTATTGTAGATATAAAAACTTGCGCGAGCTGTTGCTGGGACATCCAAATACTGAAGCAAGGGTTGTGCACAGTGGTGACCAGCACGAACAGCTACTCCTTCATAATCCAAAGCGGTCGCAAGGTCGTGAGGATGGAGATCACCTAGGTTAAAGGCAATAACACCCGAACGTTGAGCCAGGTCCTGAGAACCATAAATAGTCAGTCCTTCAATTACCTGAAGTTTTGGATAGACGTATGCAATCAATTCTTGTTCATGGGCTTCAATGGCATCCATGCCAATCTTTTCTAGGTAATCAACTGCAGCAGCAAGTCCAATAGCACCAGCCATATTGGGAGTTCCAGCCTCGAATTTCCAAGGTAACTCCTTCCAGCTAGCAGATTGCTCATAGACGAAATCAATCATCTCGCCACCAAATTCAACTGGTGACATTTGCTCCAGATACTTCTCTTTACCGTAAAGAACACCAATACCAGTCGGACCAGCCATCTTGTGACCTGAAAAAGCGAAGAAGTCCACATCCAAGTCTTGGACATCAATCTTCATATGAGGCGTAGACTGAGCACCATCCACCACCATAATAGCTCCAACTTCATGAGCCATTTGTGTGATTTCTTTGATAGGATTAACCACTCCAAGAACGTTTGATGCGTGAGCTAGTGAAACAAATTTAACTTTGTCAGTCAATTTAGAACGCAAGTCATCCATATCCAGAGCTCCATCTTTGAGATAGACATAAACAAGCTCTGCCCCAGTCTTTCGGCAAGCTTCCTGCCATGGGATAATATTGGAGTGATGTTCCATGACTGAAATCAAGACCTGGTCATCTTCAGTCAAGATTTCTTCAGCAAAACGCGCCACCCAGTTAAGACTGGTTGTCGTTCCTCTAGTGAAGAGTACTTCCTTTGTCGAACCTGCGTTGATAAACTTACCAATGGTTTCACGAGCGGCCTCATAAGATGCTGTCGCCCTTTCAGCCAAGGTATGAACCCCACGGTGAACATTGGCATTGTCCTGCTCATAGTAGTGATTAATCGCTTCAAGAACAGCTAGTGGTTTTTGTGTCGTCGCAGCATTATCCAAATAAACCAGAGGTTCGTCATTGACAATCTGATCTAAAATCGGAAAATCCTTGCGAATCGCTTCTACATCTAACATAGGCTTCCCCTTAGCGTTTTGACAATTTTTCTTCGATCGTCGCAATCATTTCGTCACGAACTGCCTTGACTGGAATCTCAACGATTACAGATCCAAGGAAACCACGAACAACCAAACGTTCTGCAGTTGCCTTATCCAATCCACGACTCATGAGGTAATACATGTCTTCTGGATCAACTTGTCCGATAGACGCCGCGTGTCCTGCAGTAACGTCATTTTCGTCAATCAAAAGAATTGGGTTGGCGTCTGAACGAGCCTGATCTGAAAGCATGAGAACACGACTTTCTTGTTGGGCATCTGCTCCCTTAGCACCCTTAATGATGTGGCCAATACCATTGAAAGTCAAAGTTGCTTTTTCAAGGATAACCCCATGTTGAAGGATATTACCGATAGAGTTGCAACCATAGTTAGTCACTCGAGTATCAATCCCCTGTACCTGACGACCGCTTGAAAGTGCTACGACCTTAAGGTCTGCATGGCTACCATTTCCAATCAAGTCGCTATCAAAGTCCGCAACGACGTTCCCTTCGTTCATGACACCGATGGCCCAGTCAATACTTGCATCGTTGCCTAATTTACCACGACGGCTAATGTAGGCAGTGACATTCTCACCAAGACGGTCAATCGCCGCAAACTTCACTTGAGCACCAGAACGTGCAATCACTTCAACTGTGATATTAGCAGTCGCCTTAACACTACCCTCACCGCGTGATTCTAAACGTTCCAGATAACTAATCTTAGAATTTTTACCAGCGATAATCATAATATGCTTGTTAAATGGCACATCGCTATCGCTGTCTTGGTAGAAAATTCCTTCGATTGGTTCAGCAATTTCCACGTTATCAGGAATGTAGAGAACAGCACCACTATTGAAATAAGCTGTGTGGTAGGCCGCCAACTTATCATCGTCATACTTAACAGATGACATGAAGAATTCTTCAATCAGCTCTGGAATTTCTTCTAAAGCTGAATGAAAGTCTGTGAAGACAACACCCTGTTCAGCCAACTCAACTGGAATTTGTTCAAAAACTGTTTGAGTACCTACTTGAACCAATTTCAAGTGATTATCTAGAGCTGTAAAATCTGGAACATTTACTGAAGGTTTGCTTTCTGTGATGGTACCATCACCAAGATTCCAACGGTGAAATTTTACACGCTCAATGACTGGCAATTCCAAACTCTCAATCTTATCAAAAGCTTTTTGACGGAGGTCTGACAACCAGCTTGGTTCAGCGTGCATTTCTGAAAAAAGTTTAATAGTTTCTTTAGTCATTTACTTCTCCTAAAAGATACGAGGGAATTACAATTCTTCCTTGTAGTCATAGCCAAGTTCTTCAGCTAGTTTTGCGTATCCTTCACGTTCCAAACGTGCAGCCAATTCTGGACCACCAGAAAGAACAACACGACCTTCCATCATAACGTGTACCACATCTGGTGTGATATAGTTCAAAAGACGTTGGTAGTGAGTAATGATCATAGCACCAAAACCTTCACCACGCATAGCATTGACACCTTTAGAGACAACTTTAAGGGCATCAATATCAAGACCAGAGTCAATCTCATCAAGAAGAGCGAAAGTTGGTTCCAACATCAAGAGTTGAAGAATTTCGTTACGTTTTTTCTCACCACCAGAGAAACCTTCATTGAGGTAACGCTCTGCCATTTCTTCTTTCATATTGAGCAATTCCATTTTTTCGTCTAGCTTAGTGATAAACTCGCGAACTGAAATCTTCTCATCATCTTCTTTACCAGCATTTATAGCGGCACGAAGGAATTCTGCATTGGTAATTCCTGGAATTTCTGATGGATATTGCATAGCCAGGAAAAGCCCCATACGCGCACGCTCGTCCACTTCCAATTCAAGGATGTTTACGCCGTCAAACAAGACTTCACCTTTGGTAACTTCATAGTTAGGATTTCCCATAATAGCTGCAGAAAGAGTTGATTTCCCAGTTCCATTTGGTCCCATGATAGCGGCAATTTCTCCTGTTTTAAGAGTCAGATTGACCCCTTTTAAATTTCTTTTCCTTCAATTTCAACGTGAAGATCTTTGATCTCTAATACTGACATGATAGTTCCTTTCTTTTTCAATCCGTTTTACCATTTTTGCTAGAAAATTGTCCTTATTTTTCCAGTAAAAAACGATAAAATATCAATAAATATACTTTAATAGTATAACAAAAAAAAGCCTAAAAGGCTTTAATTTTGTCTAGAAGCTGAGGGTTACTTCTTTCCTCGAAAATGGTCATCAATAGCGTTGACAATTTTACCCATAATATAGCTGACTCTAAAATTTCTTAGAATTAAAATAGCCCAAAGCAAGGCCATAATATACCGTTGCTCCATGATGGATTCATTAAGGAAATAGGTCTCAGCAGCAGTAAATAAGGCCATGATTATAAATTGTTGTCTGTTCATCGTATTATGTCACAATATCCTTTTAATCTTCTTCTATGGTCACTTTATCCGCTAGAAATTCAAATCCTTGAGGAAAGACAGATTCTTCCACTTCTTCCTTAACTGGTTGACCTTGTGACGATTTAGCCTTAGCTGAGAAATCTGCCCTGACTTCTTTCCATTCTTCCATGGAAATAGCAAGAATCTCTGGTGAAAATCCCGCTGCTTGACTAAGGATATTGCCAAACATAGTGTTGAGATTATCACGTTTCATGGTTTGGCCAGCATTGAAGTTAGATTCAAATGCAAGAATCGCGTGGTGCTCATTAGCCGCAACAGGTTGAGAACCGACTAAAAGTGCCTTATCTGGACCTGACAAGCTTTCAATAACTTCTCCCCAAGCATTTTGGAGACGGATTAGATTTTGACGGGCTAAATCGGGATTTTCAACAGCTTCTTGAAGAATAGACTGAACCTTATTGCGATCTACGCGATAAATTGACTTGCTGTTAACTGGTCGACTTGGCGTTGGTGTGGTCTGTTTGGGACTTGTATTAACATTTGCTAGGGCCAGTTTCAATCGCGCAACTTCTTCTCTTAGTGATGCCAATTCACCAGCGACTTGACCTGTTATTTCAGGCTTAACTTCAAGCTCAGCTAAACGAATGGTCATCATTTCTGCGTAAATCTTTGGTTGGAGGCTAGCCTTGATATCAGCTAAACTACTTGTTGCAATTCCAATCATCTCGAACAAAACAGCCTGTGAAAGACCTAGGTTATCCTTAAAGAGATCACTATAGTGAGTATTCTCCCCACCAGTTTGGACAATCAAAATATCTCGCAAGTATTGCAACAAATCTGTTACAAATCGTGTCATGCTTTTTCCGTTATCAAAAATCAAATTAAGATTTTCCAAAGCACGAGTCACATCTTTTTGTGCCAAGGCAGCCACATAATTATCCAAAGCACTTAGACTAATAGTCCCAGTAATTTCCTCAGAAACAGTTGTTGTTAATCTAGCATCTTGAGTCAAACTTAATGCTTGGTCTAAAATGGACAGAGCATCCCGCATACCACCTTCGGCTCGACGAGCAATAATCTCGACAGCTTCAGTTTCATAAGCAATCCCTTCCTTCTCTAAAATATGAAAAATATGATCTCGAATATCCTGAGTTCTAATAGATTTGAACTCGAAGCGTTGAACACGAGACAAAATGGTTGCAGGAATCTTATGAAGCTCTGTTGTTGCTAGAATAAAAACAACATTAGGAGTTGGTTCTTCAAGAGTTTTCAAAAGGGCATTGAAGGCTCCTGTTGAAAGCATATGAACCTCATCAATGATATAGACCTTATACTGTGCTATACTTGGAGCATAGGTTGATTTATCACGGATATCACGAATTTCATCCACTCCATTGTTAGAGGCCGCGTCCATTTCGATAACGTCTTCCAAGCTACCGTCTGTTACAGCTTGACAGATATAACAGTTATTGCAAGGTTCTCCTCCCTCTTGATTAGGGCAGTTCATAGCCTTGGCAAAAATTTTGGCTACACTGGTTTTTCCAGTTCCACGAGGCCCTGAAAATAGATAGGCATGGCTAATCTTTTCCTGCTCTACGGCTTGTTTCAGAGTTTTTGCAACAATTTCCTGGCCTACTAACTGTGAAAATGTTTGACTTCTATATTTTCGATAAAGGGCCTGATACATTACGCTTTCTCCTCAAACATTGAAAAATTCCATTCGGTTTTCTCTAACAAAATAGAAACAAACTCTTCTAGATATTTCAGATCCAAGTCATCATAATCATCAACAAGAGATGAATCTAAATCTAGAACGCCCAGAAGACGTCCCTCTTTAACCATCGGAACAACAATTTCACTACGAGCACTACTATCACAAGAAATATAGTTTGGGTAGGTTTTAACATCACCAACAATCACTGTTTGACGACTAGCTGCAGACTCTCCACAAACACCTTTTCCAAGAGCGATTCGTACACATGAAACCCCACCTTGAAAGGGGCCCAAGACCAGTTCATTCCCATCAAATAGATAGAAACCTGCAAAAACAGTATTGGGAAAACTTGTTTTTAGCAGAGCACTTGCATTTGATAGATTAGCCAACACATTGGGCTCTCCTTCTAAAAGATAAGAGAGCTGTTCATTTATTGTTTGATAAAGTGATTCTTTTTCTGAATATAACATAAAACCATTATATCAAAAAATGCTAGTAGAAAAAAGAAAAATCCCTTGTTTTGAAAACAAAGGATTTTATTCAAATTCAAATGAATTAAAGTTCGATGTCTCCGAACAAGTCAGCCATTGAGAATCCTGTTTGAGTTTCAGGAAGTTCAAAATCACGTTTTTCTTGACGTTTTGGACGACGTGGACGTGGAGCGCGTTTTTCTTCTTTTTGTCCTTCTTCTTGAGTTGGACGTTCTTCAAGAGCTTTGATAGAAAGAGATACACGTTCTGCATCAGCGTTAACTTCAAGGACTTTAACAGTAACTTCTTGACCAACTTTAAGAGCTTCTTTTGGATTTTCAATACGTTTGTGTGAAATTTGTGATACGTGAACAAGTCCATCGATACCTGGCAATACTTCAACAAATGCACCGAAGTCAGTCAAACGTTTAACTGTACCTTCTACAACATCACCTTTAGCCAATTTTTGCTCAACGCCATCCCATGGTCCAGGTGTTGTAGCTTTAAGTGAAAGTGATACACGTCCTTCTTCTTCGTTAAGATCAAGGATTTTCACTTCAACTTCTTCACCAACAGTTACAACTGATTTTGGTGAAACGTTACGTTCGTGTGACAATTCAGTTAAGTGAACCAATCCGTCAACACCACCAAGGTCGATGAAAGCACCGAAGCTTGTGATACGTGCAACTTTACCAGTTACAACATCACCAACAGCCAATTTACCGAATACTTCAGCACGAGCTGCTGCAGTTGCTGCTTCTACAACTTCACGACGTGAAAGGATGAAGCGGTTTTCTTTAGGATCAACTTCTTTGATTTTAGCATCAAACTCTTGACCTACAAAACGCTCAGTGTTACGTACAAAACGAGTATCCAACATTGAAGCTGGGATAAATCCACGTACACCTTCAAATTCTACTGAAAGTCCACCCTTAACAGCGCGAGTTCCTTTAACTGTAACAACTTCTTCTTCACGTCCTACAAGTTTGTCCCATGCTTTGCGAGCTTCAAGGCGTTTTTTAGATACAAGGTATGTTACTGTATCAGTATCTTTACCAACTACTTGACGAAGTACAAGAACATCCAATACTTCACCTACTTTTACAAAGTCATTGATATCTGCATCGCGATCGTTTGTCAATTCGCGAAGAGTCAAGACACCTTCAACACCAGTTCCAGAGATTGCAACATTAGCTTGAGTAGCATCAACTGTCAATACTTCAGCACTAACAACATCACCTGGCTCAACTTGGCTAACGCTATTTAGCAAATCTTCAAATTCGTTCATCTAAAAAATCCTCCAACAATCAAGTTTTTCTTAAACTTGACATACTTATAATTTTTTCCTAAGCACCCGCAAAGACATGTTATATCGTTCACGTCCTTCAATTATAAAAATAAAATACCCTAAGATATTTTTCTTTTTATCTTGAATTTATTACCTAAGAACTGGGGTAGCTGGATTCGAACCAACGCATGAGGGAGTCAAAGTCCCTTGCCTTACCGCTTGGCTATACCCCAAAAGTGAAAGATGGAGAGAGAGGATTCGAACCCCCGAACCCGAAAGGAGCGGATTTACAGTCCGCCGCGTTTAGCCTCTTCGCTATCTCTCCAATGTTCAACAGAGTCTATTATATCATGAAAATTTACAAAAAAACAAGCTTTATTTTTGTTAAATTATAGTTTTTCAATCAAAATTTCCACAGCTTTTTTTCAAGTTTTTTTATAAAAAAACTATCGACATTTCCATTCTTTATGATCGCAAATTGATTGTCTAATTCGGCAATTTCACCAATGATCTTTTTACCAATGGTTAAAGTGTAGCCTTCAAACTTTTTCTTTGACCCAACTAAAAACAGTTGCGTCCGTTAATTGAATTTCGATTTTTTTATCTTTTTTTACTCATACTCTACCTCTTTTCACTCTTCCTATTGTACAAGAAATTTAGAAAAACTGGCAAGAAAAAAACTCTTTATCAAAGGGCAGCCTTGATAAAGAGTTTTTTTGTGAAAAAATCTAATTTTTTAAATCTAGAGATGACTCATTATTAGTGGGTTGTTCCACCCTACTAACTTTTAGTCCTTATCTTTATAATCTACGATAGCACCAATCGCAGCTTCGATACCTCTGACGATATCTCTTAAATTCATAGATGCTGTATTAGGCTTATTTACCACTTGTTCTGTCATATAAGGAATATGCATAAAACCTGCTCTCATATTGGGAAATTTCTTATCCGCTAAATAGAGAGCCTGATACATCAAATGATTGCAAACAAAGGTTCCTGCTGTATTGGAAACAGTGGCAGGTAGACCCTACTTCTTTTATGGCTTGTCACCATTGCTTTGATAGGCAGAGTGCTGAAAATAAGCTGCCTGACCATCAAGACGGATAGGGTCATCAATCGGCTGATTTCCTTGGTTATCTGGAATTCTAGCATCATCTTGATTGATGGCAACTCGCTCAGGAGTTAAACTCGCTCTTCCTCCTGCTTGTCCGATGCAAAGCACCACATCTGGCTGATAACGGACAATTTCTGCTTCTAAAACCTCTGCTGATTGATAAAAGACCGTTGGGATTTGCTGCCCAATGAACCTCTGCGCCCATGAATCTCTGACGGTAATGATTTAACAGCCTCCAAGGCTGGATTGACCTTTTCACCACCGAAAAGGATCAAAACCTGTAACTAATATTTTTCATTTTATTTCCTTTGCTAAAAATGCCAAAAAGTACATCAAAAAAATACATGGATGATAATCATGACAATAGCTACTCCTACTTGCGCTTTGATAACCCCATTTGGATCTTTCATATCCAAGAGAGCTGCCGGTAAAGCATTGAAAAGTTAGCAGCCATTGGGAGTCAATAAAGGTTCCACAACAACCTGCTGTCATTGCTAGAGCTGCATGCCACGATTGGATCAGCTCCCAAGGAAAATACAAAGGGAACACCAATTCCAGCAGTAATAACAGTGAAAGGCAGCAAATGCATTTCCCCATAATCATGGAAAATAGAACCATTCCCAAGGACATAAGCTACTACTCCCATCAAAACGACTACCCCGAAGGAACTAAAACCACTTATCAGATGTGAGATCAGATCTCCAACGCCTGCTACGGTAAAAAAATTGCCCCCAAAGCACCCTAAAGAGTTGAGGAACAATGCCCACTGGTTGAAACTTGCTGAACCATGCGATTGTTTTCTGCTAATAAGCTTTTTAGGAGAACTTTTGGGTAATCAATAAGAGAGAGATGGTTGCGAAAAAAATGCAGCAAGGCTGATAGCAATCTTACTAAACTCAGGGAATCATTTTTGCTAATACCAAAGCAATCAAAGCCATCAACATGACTGGGAATAAAAATTTTATTCTTTAGTCGTTTAGCTTCAATGTTTGCCTTGACTTCATCCAGAGACGGTAAGGTTCCGATACGAACCTGTTTAAAGAGAGTTAGTAGGGCTAATAGCACTACGATAATTCCAATACAGATAGAAGGTAGATAGGAACCACCGATAAAACTGATGCCCAATAAAGCCCAAAACCCAGCTGTTCCAAAGCGAACTGGGTTTGTTTTATCTTTATAGCTACAATAAGCCGTATGAAGGAATTGACAACCAATCACAATATAGGTCAACTCTAATAACTGTCTTGCTAGATTGGTCATTCTTCTTTTCCTTTACTAACCTTATTTGCTAGCAGTTTTCTATCAAACAGGTAATTGTAAATCCCTACCACAAGTAGGGCAACTCCTGCAACAATAAGCGAAGCCGAAGCGATTCCCTGCATAATTACTTTCGTAACCTAATTGGTCCAGAGTGCCCCCCACCAAGAGGACACCACCTGCACCAACGAAAGTGTTCTGAGCAAAGAAATTTGCAAAATTATCATTTGCTGCTGCACGCGCTTTTAGCGCTTCGCTCTCCTGCTCCGTTAATTTTCTACCTAATTGAGACTCTGCTGCTGCTTGTCCCATGGGTTGAACCAAAGGCCTTACAAACTGCGGATGTCCTCCTAGACGGATGGCAAAGAAGCTATCGAGTTCCCGAAAAAAGAAATACACTGTATAAAAACTTCCTACGGTCAGTCCTTTAATCTTTTGAATCAAGTCAATCGAACGTTGCTTGAGGCCAAAAGTTTCAGATAAACCTACCAGTGGCAAGGTTACCATAAAAATCGTAAGAACTCGTTGATTACTAAATTCTTTTCCCAAAATTTCCAAGAATTCAACAAGAGAAACTCCAGAAACTAGAGCTGTAACTAAACTAGCTAAGACTACCGTTGCAATGGTATCTAATTTATAGATAAAACCAACCACAATGATAACTATCCCTATTAGTTTAATCCATTCCATATAGGCCCCTTTATTTCAAAAGTACTAGTCTGGTTTATTTGACATGACTTTCTAATTCTTTTTGGTATTTGTTGTTTGATTCCAATTTTTCTTTTTGCCATTTTTCAAGAGCTGCTTGATATTCTTTAGCAGATACAATCTCTTTTTGCAATTTCATTCCCTTGAAGATGTATGGATCACCCTTAATACCAACTTGTGAGTATGGTTTAGAGAAAGGAACGATGTTGCTGACAACTGGTGAACCACCTGATGAAGCTGTTGGCATCAAGAGAGAACTATCAGTGAGCCATGCTTGAGCTTTAGCATATTTTTCATATCTCTTGTCCAAGTCGTTTGTCTCAGAAACTGCATCATCCAAGAGTTTCTTATATTCGTCCAAACCAAGTTGAGCTACTACTTCCTTGTCTTTTCCTTTCGTAATACCAAGGTGTTTCATAGCAGAACCGGTCTTAGGATCCATGATATTGAGATAACTTGCTGGATCTTGGTAGCTTGGAGCCCATCCAGTACTGTTCAAGTCATAGTCTTTTTGAGCAGGAACACGTGCTTGAGATGTAATGCTTTCCTTTTCGTTATCTGTCATCTGAAGGACATCGATCACGACATTTTCAGAACCAAGAGTTGATTCGATTGATTGTTTGAAAGGAATTGCTTTGTTGAACGGCAATTGTATCTGTCTGTTCAACTGGGACATCCAAGTGAATTGGGAAGGTTACACCTTTTGCTTCCAATTCTTTCTTAGCTTTTTCAAATGAAGCTTTGGCTTTGTCAGGATTGTAGATGGTATCTTTTCCGTCTACAAGCTCAACACCTTTCCATTGGTCTCCATAGTTGACCAATTCTTTTTGAGCGATATCACCAAAGTTTTTACCACCAGATTGAACGAAATTGTCTGGTACTAAGCTATTACGAATAATCTTGTCCGCACCATCTTCACCATTGAGCTGGGCAGCATAAGAATGACGGTTGAAGGCAAAGTTGATTGCTTGACGGAAGTCCTTGTTCAACATTGCTTCTTTTGTAGAAGTTTTTCTGTTCTTCACTTGTTTTCGCTGTCTTATTGAAAGATTGACGGTTTACGTTAAAGGTAAAGTAGTAACTAGTTGAATCTTGTGGGCTATATGTAATTTTATCTCCGTATTGTTCCAAAGTAGAAGCAAAGTTTGAGCTACTTGGGAAGAGGCGAGCTGTTGTGTAAACACCTGAAGAGAAGCTACGGATCAAGGATTCTTGGTCTGAACCATCATAGTAAGTTAATTTAACTTTCTCGATTTTAACCTTCTCTTTATCCCAATAATTTGGGTTCTTTTCATATTCGATTAAAGATTTTGAAGTCAATGTCTTCAAAATATATGGACCGTTATAAAGAATACCAGCAGGGCTGACCGTTCCGTAATTCTTACCTGATGCTTTGAGGAATTCTTCATTTACTGGCAACATAGTTGCTGAAGTTACTTTTGAATTCCAGAAAGTTTCAGGTGCGTTTAGAGTGTACTCAACAGTATAATCATCTACCGCCTTAACCCCAACTGTTGAGAAGTCGTTAGTCTCACCAGTCATATATTCATTCAAGCCCTTAATTGAGTTTTGAATAAGAGTGACACCGTCTGATTTGCCATCAGCTACGTGTTTCAACCCAGTAACAAAGTCATGCGCAGTTACTTCAGCGTATTCTTCACCTTCTGACGTGTACCATTTAACCCCTTTACGAAGTTTATAAGTATAAGTCAAACCGTCTTGTGAGACACTCCAATCTTCAGCTAGTGAAGGAATCAAATTCCCATATTCATCGTTTTCCAACAAACCATCAACGACGTTACCGATGATATCCGTTGTTGAAGTACGAGTTGCGATACTGTAGTCCAAAGATGATGGATCTACTCCATAGACATAAGAGAAAGTTGTAGGCGCATCTGCTTCCTTGTCAGCTTTCCCACAAGCTACAAGAAGAACTGCTGTACTCAGGACCACTCCTGCTGTTAACATCCACTTTTTCGTTTTCATAAAGAACTCCTTTAATAATTTTTAATCTACTTTTACAATCCAACCTTCTGGTGCTTCAATGTCACCAAATTGAATACCTGTCAATTCATCGTATAGTTTACGAGTCACTGGACCAACCTCTGTCTCACTGTAGAAAACGTGGAAGTCATCACCGTGTTGGATTCCCCCAATAGGTGAGATAACTGCCGCAGTACCGCAGGCACCTGCTTCTACAAATCGATCCAAACTATCAATTGGTACATCCCCCTCAACAGGTTTCAAGCCCAAACGATGCTCTGCCAAGTAAAGCAATGAGTACTTGGTAATGGATGGCAAGATTGATGGACTCAATGGGGTTACAAACTCATTATCAGCTGTAATTCCAAAGAAGTTTGCTGAACCAACTTCTTCAATCTTGGTGTGAGTTGATGGGTCAAGATAAATAACATCTGAGAAATGACGGGATTTAGCCATTTTTCCTGGCAAAAGACTAGCTGCATAGTTCCCACCGACCTTGGCAGCCCCTGTTCCATTTGGTGCAGCACGGTCATACTCATCTTGAATCAAGAAATTTGTTGGAACCAATCCACCCTTAAAGTAATTTCCAACTGGCATAGCAAAGATGGTAAAAATATACTCCTCAGCTGGTTTTACCCCAATGATATCTCCAACACCAATCAAGAGTGGGCGGAGGTAGAGGGTTCCACCAGTTCCATAAGGTGGTACGTATTCCTCATTAGCACGAACAACGGCTTTACAAGCCTCTACAAACATTTCTGTTGGAACTTGTGGCATCAAGAGACGATCACAGGTACGTTGCAGACGTTTAGCATTTTCATCTGGACGGAAGAGTTGAATACTGCCATCCTTTGTACGATAGGCTTTCAATCCTTCAAATGCTTGTTGTCCATAGTGAAGGCTTGGAGATGATTCTGAGATATGCAAGGTCGCATCTTCTGTTAATTCTCCTTGAGTCCATTGTCCATCTTTAAAATAAGCGATATAACGATAAGGTAGTTTCATATAGGAAAAACCGAGATTTTCCCAATCAATTGTAACTGTCATGATAATCTCCTTTATTCTAATCAAGCTTTGTGTTCTATTCTACACTATTCTCCTAAAAATTCAAGTATTATTTGTAATTTTCTGAAAATTTTACTTATAAAAAAATCAGTCACTAGGACTGATTTTTTTAATTTTCTTTGATCTTCTTTAAAGACTTTCTTTGAGATAAGCATCAAAAAAACTTCTTCATCAGAAATAGTATCTGAGATAAAGCTTCCATTGCTTGTACGTTCTGATAGATTCAAATCTTGTAGGATTGATTCGTAAATCGTTCCATTATTTGATTGAATCACAAGAGTTTGTTCTCCATCTTCTACTTCTGTACTAAAGAGATCTCCAACAAATCCTTGTTCAGAAACTGCACCAGCAAGGAAGACGCGATGGGGTTTACTCTTCAATTCTCTAAGAACTTGAAGACCACGATTAGCACGACTGGTTGCTGGAATTTCCTCGATTGAAACACGTTTCAAAGCTTCCACGTTGCGTTAAACAGATAGAAGGATGAAGTATTGCAGATAAAGGCCGCTTGAAGCTCATCATCTGCTTTCAGATTCATAGCTTTAACACCTGCAGCCTTAGCTCCAACAACTGGAACCTCTTCGATATTAAAGCGAAGGGCATAACCATTTCGACTGATCAAGAGAACATCATCCAATTTAATCGGAGCTACTGCTACAATCTGGTCAGTATCGTCTTTCAACTTAGCATATTTGACAGACTTAGAACGATAGGTTCTCCATGGAGAGAATTCTTTGCGTTCGACACGTTTGATTTGCCCAAGGCGAGTCGCTGCAAAATAGGTTGTCGCATCATCAAACTGATCCACAACTTCTACATAGAGCACTTCTTCATTGGTTTCAAAGTTTGTAATAGACTGGCTCAAATGCTCTCCGATATCCTTCCAACGAATATCTGCCAACTCATGGACTGGTCGGTAAATGACATTCCCAAGCGTTGTAAAGATTAAGAGGTGCTGGGTAGTTTTGACAGATTGGACGAATAGCAATCGGTCATCATCTCGTTTACCAATTTCTTCTAAGGTTGAAGCTGCGAAAGAACGAGGGCTAGTACGTTTGATATAACCTGCCTTAGTCACGCTGACGTAAGTATCTTCTTCAGCGATCAGACTAGCTGTATCAATCTCAATCACTTTTGCTGTATCTTCTAAAGTACTCAAACGAGGTGTCGCAAACTTTCTTCTTGACCTCACGAAGTTCTTTCTTCATGAGATTGTACATAGTTCGTTCGTCACCGATGATAGCCGCCAGCATAGCAATCTTTTTCACGAAGTTCTGCTTCTTCTTCCTGCAAGACAACTACGTCTGTATTGGTCAAACGGTATAGTTGCAAGGTAACGATAGCCTCAGCCTGTTCTTCTGTAAAATCATAGCTGACCTTGAGGTTTTCCTTAGCATCAGCCTTATTCTCAGAAGCACGGATAAGAGCAATGACTTCATCCAAAATAGAGATGACGCGAATCAAACCTTCCACAATATGGAGACGCTTTTCAGCCTTTTCCTTGTCAAAGCGAGAACGCGCCAAGATGACTTCACGACGGTGGGCAATATAGCTAGACAAGATTGTCACAATCCCAACCTGACGAGGTGTGAAATTGTCAATCGCAACCATGTTGAAGTTGTAGTTGATTTGTAGGTCAGTATACTTGAAAAGGTAGTTGAGAACAAGCTCAGTGTTCGCATCTTTCTTGAGTTCAATAGCAATGCGAAGACCGTCACGGTCAGACTCATCACGAACCTCAGCGATACCTGCCACCTTGTTATTGACACGGACTTCATCAATTTTTCTTGACTAAGTTAGCTTTATTAATCTCATAAGGGAATCTCAGTGATAACGATTTGTTCCTTACCACCTTTTAACTTCTCAATTTCAGTCTTGGAACGAACAACCACGCGCCCTTTACCAGTTTCATAGGCCTTTTTGATTTCATCACGACCTTGGATAATGGCACCTGTAGGGAAATCTGGCCCAGGCAAGAATTCCATCAACTTATCAACCTTGGCAGTCGGGATGATCAATCATGTAGACTGTAGCATCGATAACTTCAGCTAAATTATGCGGTGGAATATCTGTGGCATAACCAGCTGAAATACCCAGTTGAACCATTGACTAAAAAGGTTTGGAAAAGGCTGCTGGCAAGACAGTTGGCTCTTTTTTTCGGTATCATCAAAGTTCCAAGCAAAAGGAACTGTCTTTTTCTCGATATCCTGAAGAAGATAGCCTGCAATCTCAGACAAACGGGCCTCGGTATAACGCATAGCCGCAGGGTGGATCTCCCGTCCATTGAACCGTTGTTTACCCGTGCATTTCAACTAGAATCTCACGGTTTTTTTCCAGTCCTGAGACATACGGACCATGGCATCATAGATAGAAGAATCTCCGTGTGGGTGGAAAATTACCCATGATGTTCCCCGACAGACTTGGCAGACTTACGGTAGCTCTTATCAAAAGTATTGCCATCCTTATTCATCGAATAAAGGATACGACGCTGAACCGGCTTCAAGCCATCACGAATATCTGGCAAAGCACGATCTTGAATAATGTATTTGGAGTAGCGACCAAAGCGCTCCCCCATGATGTCCTCCAAGGACATATTTTGGATATTACTCATATAAGATACAAAGGGACGTTTCGGCTGCCGAAAATTTCTGTGAAAAAAATAGGAAATCGCTGCAGGGGTTCGATGAACCCAAGCGATTTATCTTTTTCATAAGAAATTAGTCCCGTGTTCAGTTACTCTAGTAACCAAACTATCCTTTCTGTAGTTTAAAATACGTTTTAAAAAATGCATCAGGAGTTTTCACACAGCATTTAGGGCGTGTTCAACTCCTTTCAAAGAATGTAGAGTAGTTTTTTTTATAGACGAAGGTATTCAGTTACTTTATATAACTAAACTATCCTTTCTATAGTTTAAAGTTTATGAATTGTGTTCTTTATTTTACTTAGTGATTTAGAAGGTTTTTCCTCAGCATATCTGATCATCTTCTCAGCTACTTCTTTTTCATACTTAAAGCCCATCTTTTGAGCAAGATATTGAGCTTCTTGATGGAAAAAGTTGCATCGTAGCAAATAAAGACTGAGTGATTTTTGTCTAAACTTGAGAAATCAAGCAGAGTTTGAGAATTCCTTCTCCTTCTCAGCATTGGCAAGTAGTTAAAGAGATACTTGTAGTTTTTTTACCGATGTCGACTGCATCTCTATCACTTGCTACCTGCCAAGCTAAGATTTTTCAAGAGTTCTTGCTGGCAAATACCGTAGAGATGGTCTGTCGCATAGATGAGCTTGATTACGACAAATTCCCTTTGACCACGTAAGCTGACACCCACCAAAAATTCATTACAAGATTTTTCAAAATCCATCTCACTAGCTGGACTGTGTCCAGAAAGCGTTCTGAGCACTGGGAGAATAGGACTCAAACAAACCCTTCTGATCCTACTAAAACCGTGAAATCCTGCCTCGTTTATCCACCCACTCGTTGAATGTGATCTTTGGGGACAGAGGGTTAGATCAATCCGATTGCCCATCTTCGAAAAATAGCATGAGATAGAGACGACGGTTTGCCTAGGACATTATGTTGCTCAATGATAGGTTTGCCAAACTGAGTCCAGCCAAGACAAGGTCTGTAATCAGCTCTATCCAAATTCGTCCACGACATAAACAACATCATAGTCTTGAAATTCATCTTTTGAGGCTTTTGTGTCAGTCCGTGAACCAGACATGGCGACAGCGTTGACTTGGAGCACTTTTGCGGTTTGAAAAATTAAATCAATCATTTGGGGTTCAGTTCTCATGGGGATACCTGTTTTTCATTTGATAATCCTGTATATTAGCATACTATTTCTCAAGTTAAAATAGTTAATCAATTATAAAAGATTTAGCTATCCTTCTCTCAAAGTTTTTAATTTCGACAAAATTCTAGCTTCATCCAAGCCCAGAATAACAAACAAGGATGAAGTGTAGATATTATCGTACCATTGTTCTAGTTTCTCATTAGTCATATCAAGATGATATTGTTTAGCATTGTTATGTCTTAGCCCAAAATTATTATACATTTCAAAAAGCTTTTCAAACGCAATAATCTTTTGATTATTAACCTTGAACACCTCCTTTAATTCCTCAGAATTATTCAGTTCTTTTCTTAATGGCTCAAGGTAGTTCGCTAAAGAAATAAGTATTTCTTTCTTACGCTGAACATTTCCTTTATTTGCAAAATGATTATATTCTAAAACCTTTATCGCATCTTGAATACTCGTTTCAGATACAATCTGAGAAACTTCTGAGGCATAAACATTCTTTTCAACGATGATTTGACGACCACTTCCTAAAGTAAGAAACTCATGATTCGATAATTCTAGAACTCTGTTGATATTTTCTCTAACAGCATACACATCATTCCTTAAAAAGGGATGACTCGGGTTTATAATCGACAACATATCATTTAAAAGCTCAGCAAAAATAAAAAGTTTTTCTAATTCATTATCCGCTTGAGATAAGCAAAACTTTAAGAACTCATCAAAATCTATAAAAGTTCTACGATTTTGATAATTAAGAAATTTATGATTTAGTTCCTCTAACAATCCATTCGATAACAAAATACAGAGATTATCAAATTCCGTGCTCGGGTTAAAATTCATACCATCTAAGATTTCAAAATAATTTTTTCTAACCATCAGAAAACAGTACTCTCCTCCAGCGTAAACTTGACATTATCCTCAATCCACTTACGGCGTGGTTCGACCTTATCACCCATTAGGACATTGACACGACGTTCTGCGCGTGCTAGGTCTTCAATCGTAACACGGATGAGAGTTCGAGTTTCTGGATTCATGGTTGTCTCCCAGAGTTGGTCCGCATTCATCTCACCAAGCCCCTTGTAGCGTTGGAGGGTAGCTCCTTTGCCAAACTGCTTACGGAGTTCTTCCAGTTCTCCGTCTGTCCAAGCATAAGCCACTTCTTCTTTCTTACCTTTACCTTTGGACATCTTGTAAAGAGGCGGAAGGGCGATATAGACATGTCCTGCCTCGACTAGTGGACGCATGTAGCGATAAAAGAAGGTTAAGAGAAGGGTTTGAATGTGGGCACCATCGGTGTCCGCATCAGTCATGATAATGATCTTGTCATAGTTAGCATCTTCAAGGGAGAAATCTGCCCCAACACCAGCACCGATGGTATAAATCATGGTATTGATTTCTTCGTTTTTGAGGATATCTGCCATCTTTGCCTTGGCTGTATTGATGACCTTACCACGAAGAGGCAAGATAGCTTGGAACTTGCGGTCACGTCCTTGCTTAGCAGAGCCACCGGCAGAGTCCCCCTCGACCAGATAGAGTTCGTTCTTTGCTGGATTTTTAGACTGGGCTGGGGTTAATTTCCCAGAAAGCAAGCCCTTGTCTTTTTTATTTTTCTTACCATTACGACTCTCATCACGCGCCTTACGTGCAGCTTCACGAGCATCACGGGCCTTGATAGCCTTGCGAATCAGATTAGACGCGAGTTCTCCATTTTCCATAAGGAAGAAGGTCAACTTATCAGCTACAATCCCATCTACAACGGGACGAGCAAGTGGACTTCCCTAGTTTATCCTTAGTCTGTCCCTTCAAACTGCAAAGTGTTCTTCAGGAACAAGGATGGAAAGAACGGCTGCCAATCCCTTCACGGTAATCTGACCCTTCAAGATTTTTTTATCTTTTTCTTTGAGAAGACCTGTCTTACGGGCATAGTCATTCATAACCTTGGTAATAGCAGACTTAAGTCCTGTCTCATGCGTTCCACCGTCTTTGGTACGAACGTTATTAACAAAGGACAAGATGTTATCTGAAAATCCATCATTATACTGAAGGGCTACTTCCACTTGGAAACCATTATCTTCCCCTTCAAAGTATAGGACAGGCGTCAAGGTTTCCTTGTCTTCATTGAGGTAGGAAACAAAGTCCTGCACCCCATTCTCATAATGGAATTCAATTGCTTCGTCTGTTCGCTTGTCCGTTAATGACAAGGTTACATTTTTCAAGAGAAAGGCTGACTCATTGAGACGCTCTGAAATGGTATTGTACTTGAAAGTCTGTCGTAGAAAAGATACTAGCATCCGGCATAAAGGTCACTTTGGTACCTGTTTTAGACTTAGGTGCAGTTCCAACCTTTTCAAGAGTTGTTACTGGCTTCCCACCATTTTCAAAGCGTTGTTTGTAAACAGCCCCATCACGTGTAATTTCTACTTCGAGCCAACTAGAGAGGGCATTCACGACAGAAGAACCAACTCCGTGGAGACCACCAGAAGTCTTGTAGCCACCTTGACCGAATTTTCCTCCCAGCGTGAAGAATGGTAAAAATAACCTCAACCGTTGGAATCCCCATAGCGTGCATCCCAGTCGGCATCCCACGTCCGTGGTCTTGAACCGTTAAACTTCCATCTTTATTAATCGTTACATCAATACGATCACCAAATCCAGATAAGGCTTCATCGACTGCATTATCGACAATTTCCCAAACAAGGTGATGTAGCCCAGCACCGTCAGTCGATCCGATATACATCCCTGGACGTTTACGGACCGCATCCAACCCTTCTAGCACCTGAATGGCGTCATCATTATAATTGTTAATATTGATTTCCTTTTTTGACACAAGGAACCTCCTATTTGTTCATCTTTTCTATTTTACAGGTTTTCTAAGGATTTTGCAAAATTTTCTAGTTAATAAGACTATTCACAAGTCCTTTTTAGTAAAAAAATCACTCATTCTCACCCTAAAAAAAAGAAACCAAGACACGAGTCTCAGTTTTCTTTTCCTTTAACTTGGCTTGTTGCTATATCTTCACCAAACCATTTCTGGCTGATTTCTTGGAATTTTCCTTCTTGATAGAGCTCCACAAAAGCTTTATTTAAATTTTCTAGCAAAGGTCTTATCAGCCGGTCTAACTCCAACTGCAAAGGATTCACTCTCAAAACCAGCTGGGAAAATCTCATACTGGTCTAATATCCCTTCCGTTTTAAGATAATAGTTGGCATAAACACGGTCAATTAAAAGAGCATCAATCCGATCATTTTGCAAGTCAATCAAGGCTTCATTAAAAACTCTGATACTGGTTTAGCCTTTTTGATCTTTTAACAATATTCTTTTAAGAGTTCAGGCTGAGCTTCAAAATCTAGATAACCCAGAAGAACCTGCTTGAGCACCCCAAAATCTTATCTTTTCATATCAGACACTGATTGGATATTTTGTGATTTTCTTAGAGACTAGAACCTGCTGATTCTCCATATAAGGAATGGTAAAAGTCTACCTTTCTCACGACGTTCATCTGTTGCAGAATAGCCGTTCCAAATTGCATCAATAGTGCCCATTTTTGAAGTTCTGTTTCCTTTCATATCCCAATCAATGGGTTGAAACTGAACCTTGAACCCAAGTTTCTCAGAAACAGCTTGGGCTAAATCAATATCAAATCCAACATATTGCCCATTCTTTTCTTCAAAGCCCATAGGAACAAAAGTATTGTCAAATCCAATAGTAATGCTTCCTTGTTGTTGGTATTTTTCCCAATTATCTACTTTGGGATTACTAGCTTTTTGCGTGCATCCTACTAGGAAAAAAGCCAGAAAGAATACCAAAACAAGACTGATTTTCTTTAGATTCATAGACACCTCCTACTTAGGCTCTACTTTGAGAATCTGGTCAGCAATATTCTCTGCAAACTGGAGATCGTGAGTCACGACAATCTGAGTCATGCCTAATTCTCGATTTTGTAGAATCAGTTTTTCAACTTCGAGACGCAACTCTGGGTCAAGGGCTGAAGTTGGTTCGTCATACCCAATCACTTCGGGATCTATCATCATAGCACGTGCTAAGGCAACCCGTTGCTTTTGACCACCAGATAATGAATAAGGATAGGCATCTGCATGAGCTTCGAGTCCCTAGACGAGTTAGTAAGTCAACTGCCTTCTTCTTTGCATCTGCTTCAGACATTCCCATAGTCTTGATAGGTGACAAAATCAAGTTTTCCATAACGGATAAGTGAGGAAAAAGCTGAAAATCTTGAAAAACAAAACCTAACAAGTGGCGCTTTTCAAGTTCATCCAAAGGTAGGGATTCTCCATTATAAAAAATCTCTCCTGAATCAATGGTCTCAAGTCCAGCTAACATTCTGAGCAAGGTAGTCTTCCCACCACCAGAAGGGCCAACAATGGCCAAAATCTGCTTTTCAGGAATTGTTAAACTGAAATTGGATAAAATTTCTTTTTTTCCAAATTTTTTGCTGATATTTCTTAACTCTAACATGGTTAACCTCCTATCTATAGTAGCTGAACTTTTTCTCAAGTTTCTTAGCTAGGATTGTAACGATACCAATCATAAGAAGATAGATAGCACCTGCTAGAAACATCGGAATCAAGCTAGCATCACGATTGGCTGCAGTTCGACTGGCTAGGATTAAATCTGAAATGCCGAGTGCATAAACCAAAGAAGTATCCTTTAACCAAACTCATAACCTCGTTAAATACACTTGGTAAGACAATCTTGGTCACCTGTGGCAAGATGATATAGCGAACGGTATCGATAGGTTTGAATTTCAAAACCTTGGCTGCTTCGTATTGCCCCTGAGGAATCGTTGCAATTCCCTCCACGGAAAATTTCAGCAAAATAGGCTGCATAATTAAGCGTGAAGGCAATAATCGCTGCTGGCACCCGATCCAGTCGAATTCCGATACTTGGTAGGACATAATAAATAAAAATTAGTTGCAAAAGCAAGGGTGTCCCACGCATCACCCAGATATAAACATCAATCATGTAATGGAGGGGTTTCCAATGGACCTGTAAGCAAAAGGCAATCCCAAAATACCTAAAGGGATTGAAAAGAGTAAGACCAGTGCAAAAACTTGTAAAGTCATTGTCGCACCGCTCAATAAACTTGGTAATATCTCAAATAAAGTAAGACATATTCCACCTCCTAAAAAAATAATTGTTCTCATTATAGCATAAATAAACATAAAAATCAAAGGATTTTCAGAAATTTTCCATGAATTTTTTTAAAACTTTAACCTTAATTTCCGAACAATAGTGTTCATGAGAAAATTTTTCTACTTACATAAAGTATCAGATGTCACAATTTGAGAAAAGATTCCTTTCCGTTTCTCTCCATTTCATGGTATAATAGAAGCATGATGACAATAGTATTATTAATTTTAGCTTATTTATTGGGTTCTATCCCTTCAGGACTGTGGATTGGGCAAATCTTCTTTAAGATCAATCTAAGAGAACATGGTTCTGGTAATACTGGAACGACCAATACCTTTCGAATCTTAGGTAAAGAAAAGCGGGTATGGCAACCTTTCGTGATTGACTTTTTTTCAAAGGAACCATCGCAACCTTGCTTCCACTTATCTTTCATGTCCAAGGACTTTCACCTCTAGTCTTTGGTCTCTTTAGCTGTGATTGGGCATACCTTCCCAGTATTTTGCAGACTTTAAAGGAGGAAAGGCTGTCGCAACTAGTGCTGGAGTCATTTTTCGGATTTGCTCCTCTATTTTGCCTCTATCTAGCAGTTGTCTTCTTTGGAACTCTTTATCTAGGAAGTATGATTTCTCTCTCTAGTGTTACTGCTGCCCTTGCTGCTGTACTTGGGGTTATTCTCTTTCCACTTATCAGTTTCCTACTGCCAAGTTACGATTTATTATTTGTAGCGATTATCCTAGCCCTCGCAAGTTTAATTATCATTCGCCATAAGGATAATATCAATCGTATTCAAAACAAAACTGAGAACCTAGTTCCTTGGGGACTAAATCTTACCCATCAAATCTAAAAAATAAAGCGTCAGTTTCAAACCGACGCTTTTTTGTTTATTTAGATTTGATATAGTTGATACCATCTGCCTTCGGCGCAACAGCTTTACCAAAGAAGGCTGCTAGGACGACAATGGTCAAGAGATATGGTGCGATTTGCAAGTAAACGGCTGGTACTCCTTGCAAGAATGGAAGCTGAGAACCGATAACTGCCAAACTTTGTGATAGCCCAAAGAAAAGACTTGAAAGCATAGCACCAACAGGATTCCATTTACCAAAAATCATGGCTGCAAGAGCGATAAATCCAGGTCCTACGATAGTTGTAACTGAGAAGTTGACGGAGATTGACTGAGCGTAAATAGCTCCTCCGATTCCTCCAAGGAAGCCTGAAATCACAACTCCAAGATATCTCATCTTGTAGACATTGATACCCAAAGTATCTGCTGCTTGTGGGTGTTCACCAACTGAACGAAGGCGAAGTCCAAAGCGAGTCTTAAAGAGGATAAACCAAGCTAGGAATGAGAAAGAAATTGCTAGGTAACCTAGTAGACTAGTTGACTTGAAGAAGATATCTCCGATAACAGGGATATTAGCTAATACCGGGAAGTCAAAACGACCAAAAGTTTGCGTTAAGTTATCCGTTTGTCCCTTATTATAAAGCACCTTCACCAAGAAAACTGCCAAGGCTGGCGCCATCAAGTTAAGCACAGTACCACTGACAACATGGTCTGCACGGAAATGAACTGTAGCTACTGCGTGAACGAGCGAGAAGATAGCTCCGACTAATCCACCAACTAATAGAGCTAACCAAGGAGTTAATGCTCCCAAATCTTGAGCAAATTCAAGGTTAAAAACAACTCCAGAAAAGGCACCCATGACCATGATTCCTTCAAGACCAACGTTAACAACTCCACCACGTTCAGAGAAAACTCCTCCGATACTTGTGAAAATAAGTGGTGCTGCATAAATCAACATCGAAGAAACCATAAGGGTTAACATTGTTGTAATCGACATCCTTATTTACCTCCTTTAAGTTGTTTTCTTGGTTTGACAAAGCGTTCGATGATGTAGTGAACGCTGACAAAGAAGATAATTGAGGCTGTAACGATACTTACAAGCTCAGATGGTACTTGAGCAGCATTCATACCAGGTGCTCCAACTTGAAGCACTCCGAACAAGAAGGCTGCAAATAGAATTCCAATCGGTGAGTTTGCAGCGAGTAGACTAACCGCCATTCCGTTAAAGCCGATCGCCAATGATGAACCTTGGACATAAACGTTTTGGAAGGTCCCAAGTCCTTCTACTGCTCCACCTAGACCTGCAAGGGCACCTGAGATAATCATTGATAGGATGATGGTGCGTTTAGCTGAAATACCTGCATATTCAGAAGCATTTGGGTTCAATCCAACTGCACGAATTTCAAAAACCAAGAGTTGTCTTTCTTGAGCAAGAACCAGATAACTCCGACTGCAATGATAGCAAAGAAAATACCGATGTTCATACGAGAGTTACCTGTTAGCTCAGAAAGCCAAGGTGTCTGATAGGTTGCATTGGCACTAACACGAATGGATGAGTCAGTACTCTGCATAATATCTTTAGGGAAGTGGTGGATAAAGGCATTTCCCACATAAAGAACAATGTAGTTCATCATGATGGTAACAATAACCTCAGATGTTCCAAGATAAGCTCTAAGAACACCTGGAATCGCACCAACAATCCCCCCTGCAACTAAGCGCAATGACAATCGTCGCAAGAATCATCAATGGACGTGGCAAATCTGGGATAGAGAGAGCGAACCAGCCACTCAGAACCCAACCCGCGAGGGCTTGTCCAGGAAGCCCAACGTTAAAGAAGCCAGCACGACTTGCAACTGCAAACCCTAGAGCGATCAAGACTAACGGACCCATAGCACGGAAAATTTCACCGATACCACGAACACTACCAAAGGCCGTATAGAACAATTCTTCATAGCCCCAGATGGCATCATAGCCAAAAATCCACATGACGATGGCTCCAAGCAAGATTCCAAGGAAAACAGAAATCAAGGGAACCGAAATTTGTTGTAATTTTTTAGACATCACTCTTCTCCTTTTCCAATTCACCACCAGCCATCAAGACACCAAGCTCTTGCTTGTTGGTTGTTTCTGGTGTCACAATCCCTTGAATCTTACCATCGTGGATAACGGCAATTCTGTCAGAGACATTTAAAATCTCATCCAACTCAAAGCTGACTACAAGGACAGCCTTACCATTATCACGTGCTTCAATCAAGCGTTTGTGAATGTACTCAATAGCACCGACGTCCAGACCACGAGTTGGTTGGCTGACGATAAGGAGATCAGGATCTCGATCAATTTCACGAGCGATAATTGCTTTTTGTTGATTTCCTCCAGAAAGAGCTGATGCTGGAACAATCTCACTAGCAGCACGAACATCAAACTCTTGCATCACTGTTTAGCATGAGCAGATGATATTTGGTGTAATTTAAGATTCCCTTCTTGCTAAGAGGTTCTTTATAGTAGGTTTGAAGAGCGATATTTTCAGAAATCATCATTTCTAAAAACCAAACCATCACGGTGGCGGTCTTCTGGAACGTGGCCTACACTCATTTCCGTAATTTGACGAGGATGTAAACCTACGATAGACTGGCCTTTTCAACTCCACGCTACCAGACTCAATCTTTACGAAGACCAGTGATAGCTTGGATTAATTCAGATTGACCATTTCCATCAATACCCGGCAATTCCGACAATCTCACCAGCTCGAACATCGAGTGAGAGATTTTTTTAACAGCAGGAACACCCACGGTTTTCGTTTACTACTAGGTCTTTAATAGACAGAACAACTTCTTTTAGGTTGAGCTTCCTGTTTCTCAGTTTTTGAAAGGAAACAGAACGTCCTACCATCATCTCTGCTAAGTCAGCATTAGTCGCACCAGCAATCTCAACTGTTTCGATAGATTTACCACGACGGATAACTGTAACACGGTCAGACACAGCACGAATTTCATCCAACTTGTGGGTAATAAGGATGATTGATTTGCCTTCCTTAACTAGGTTCTTCATGATAGCCATCAACTCATCAATTTCTGATGGTGTTAAAACAGCAGTCGGTTCGTCAAAGATAAGAATGTCTGCTCCACGATAGAGAGTCTTCAAAATTTCAACACGTTGTTGAGCCCCAACAGAGATATCCGCTACCTTAGCAGAGGGATCTACCGCCAAACCATAGCGTTCAGACAATTCATTGATTTCTCGAGTTGCGCGAGCAATATCTAGCACACCGTTTTTGGTCAATTCACTTCCCAAAATGATATTTTCAGCAACTGTGAAGGCCTCAACCAACATAAAGTGTTGGTGAACCATCCCAATCCCTAGACTAGCAGCTTTCGATGGTGAATCCAGTTTAACAACCTGTCCATTTACTACAATTTCACCACTAGTTGGTTCAAGAAGCCCTGCTAGCATGTTCATAAGGGTGGACTTCCCAGCTCCATTTTCTCCTAAAAGTGCATGAATTTCACCTTTACGAAGTTCTAGGTTGATCTTGTCGTTAGCGACAAACTCACCAAAGACCTTGGTAATCTCACGCATCTCAATGACATTTTCGTGTGCCATGTGCTCTTCCTTTCAGAGTTTTATTTTATTTCAATAAAACTTGTTAAAATGAGATCTTAACAAGCTCTATTGAGACAAAATCAATTTGCCCCAATTCTTAAAGAAGCGGCCCCAGGCCGCTTCCTAAGAAATGACTTCCTTCAATTATTTTTCAGGAACTTTGATGCTACCATCAAGGATTTTAGCTTTTGCATCTTCAACAGCTTTTTTACCTTCTTCAGAAAGGTTAGTTACTGCCAAGTCAACACCTTTATCCTTCAATGAGTAAACGATAACTTGACCACCAGGGAATTCACCTTTTTCAGCCTTGTTTGAGATATCTTGAACTGTTGTTCCAACTTGTTTCAAAGTAGAAGCAAGCACGAAGTTAGCTTCTTTACCATCTTTAGAAGTGTATTTACCTTCATCAACTTGGTCACGGTCTACACCGATAACCCAAACTTTTTTTCGCCTTCATTTTTTTGCTTTCATTCAAAGATTTAGCTTCTGAGAAGACACCTGCTCCAGTACCACCAGCTGCTTGGTAGATAACGTCTGCACCTGCAGCGTATTGAGCAGCAGCGATTGTTTTACCTTTAGCGGCATCACCAAATGAACCAGCGTAGTCAACTTGTACTTTGATAGATGGGTCAACTGACTCAACACCAGCTTTGAAACCAGCTGCGAAACGAGAAATAACTTCAGATTCCATACCACCTACAAAACCAACTTGTTTAGTTTTTGTAGTTTTAGCAGCTGCTACACCAGCAAGGTAAGCTGCTTCGTTGTCAGCAAATGTTACGCTGGCAACGTTCTTTTGATCTTTAATGACATCGTCAATCAAAACATAGTTTTTATCTGCATGTTCTTTTCGCTGCTTCTTCAACCGCATTGTGAAGGGCAAAACCAACACCAAAAATCAAGTTGTAGCTTCCTGCTGCTTGGTTCAAGTTGTTAGCGTAGTCAGCTTCACTTGTTGATTGGAAGTATGTGTAGCCTTTATCTTTTGCAAGATTGTGCTCTTTACCCCAAGCTTGAAGACCTTCCCAAGCTGATTGGTTGAATGATTTATCATCAACACCACCAGTATCTGTAACGATAGCTGCTTTAGTCTTCAAATCAGAAGATGAAGATGCTGCGTTACGAGAAGAGCGATTACCACATGCAGCAAGTCCAAATGCTGCTACTGCAACTAGACCAAGGCCTAGCCATTGTTTCTTGTTCATTACTGAACCTCCTAAATAAGATGCGCAACGAAGTTGCAAGTATGGATTGATTGGTCACAAGGACCTTGTCACTCAGAGAGTGACACAGACTATTGCAAGTCTGTAAATGAGTATGGAAGTAATTCCCTCGACCGTCATCTCGACCGTCGATTTTATCTTTGGCGACTAGAGTCACCTTTAGATCTGGTTTCAAAAAAATTCGACCATAACTTGGCGACAAGCTCCACAAGGAGAAATAGGTTTCTCAGTTTGACCATAAACAATCAATTCTGAAAAACTCACGTTGTCCTTCAGAGATAGCTTTAAAAGATAGCTGTTCTCTCACCACAGTTGGTCAAGGGGATAGCTAGCATTTTTCAATATTGCATCCCTGTATAGATACTTCCGTCCTTGGCAACCAAAACAGCACCAATCGGAAAAATGTGAATAAGGAACATAGGCATTTTTTTACTAGTCTCAATCGCTAAAGTCAATCAACTCAGTAGTCGCCATCTGCTAACTCTCCTTTTAAGATTGCTACACCAGCAGATGTTCCCGATACGAGTAGCTCCAGCTTCAACAAAAGGCAACAGCATCTGCATAAGAACGAGCTCCACCAGCTGCTTTGACCCCCATATCAGGATCCAACTGTCTGACGCATTAATTGAACATCCGATAGGGTCGCACCACCTGTTGAGAAACCTGTAGAAGTCTTTGACAAAGTCTGCTCCTGCTTTCTGGGCTAGTTGACAAGCCAGAAACTTTTTTTCCTTCATCCGTTAACAAACAAGCTCTCGATAATAACCTTTAACGAGTTTGTCTCCGCTTGCTTCAACAACAGCTCGAATATCTGACTCAACTAAATCAGCATTTCCCAGACTTTGAGTGCTCCAACATTGATAACCATATCAATCTCATCAGCACCATTTTTGGATTGCTTCTTTGGTTTCATAAGCTTTGACAGCTGAAGTTGTAGCTCCAAGAGGGAAAATCCTACAACTGTACAAACCTTGACATCAGTATCTACGAGTAGCAGTTTTTGCATGCGAAACCCAGCAAGGATTGACACAAACACTGGCAAAATCATACTCTCTAGCTTCAGATAACAAACGATTAATTTGTTCTTCTGTCGCATCTTGCTTTAAAAGCGTATGATCAATGTATTTATTTAGTTTCATTTCGTTTTTTCCTTAAATTAGGAGATGATTTCAATGATTTCACGCGTTTTTATCGCTTCATCACTTATCTTAATTTTAACATAATTTTGGAAATCTGTAACTAGTTCCGGAGAAATTTTCCCATTTGTATATACTTTTGCGACAATTTCACCCTGTTTGACCGAATCTCCCACTTTCTTCTCAAAAACGATACCTGTCTCATAGTCAAGAGCATCTGTTTTAACGGCACGACCAGCACCCAATCTCATAGCAAAAAGACCAAACTCCATGGCTGGAAGTTCTGCGATAATACCATCCTCCTGAGCAGGAATGTCAACTACATGGTCAACTTTTACTGGACGATAGAGGTCTTCTAGGTCTCCACCCTGAGCTAGAATCATCTCTTCAAATTTCTTGAGTGCCTTACCGTTTTCAAGATGTTGCCTTACTTCCTCAATTGTTTTTTTCAACATTTGCTAAAGACAGCATAATCTGTGCTAATTCGCAGATAAAAGTGACTGATATCTTGACGTCCTTTACCTTGAAGAATTTCCAGAGCTTCTAGAATTTCCAATCGATTCCCAATGGCACGTCCCAAAGGTTGACTCATATCAGTAATAACTGCTACTGTCTTACGACCTACAGCCTTACCAAGGTTTACCATGGTTTGAGCCAGTTGGCGTGCCTCGTCAACTGTTTTCATAAAGGCACCTTCACCCACTGTTACATCCAGTAAGATAGCATCAGCTCCAGCAGCAATTTTTTTACTCATGACAGAGCTAGCAATCAAGGGAATAGTATCAACTGTTGCCGTCACATCACGAAGGGCATAAAGAAGTTTATCAGCCTTAACTAGTTGATCAGACTGCCCAATAACTGAAACCCCAATATCTCTGAACTTGTTTGATAAAATCATCCTGACTTCGTTCAATCTGAAAACCTTTGATGGATTCTAATTTATCGATAGTACCACCAGTGTGGCCTAAGCCCCTACCGCTCATCTTAGCCACTGGGACATCAAAACTGGCTACCAAGGGTGCTAGGATTAAAGTTACCTTGTCACCAACACCACCCGTAGAGTGTTTATCAACCTTGACACCATCTATAGCTGACAAATCAAACTCCTGACCTGTTTTAACCATATTCATGGTTAAATCAGAAATTTCTCTCGTAGTCATTCCTTTAAAATAAACTGCCATGGCAAATGCTGACATCTGGTAATCAGGAACACTTCCTGCCACATAACCTTCAATCAACCACTTGATTTCACTGGAACTGAGTTCTTGTCCGTCTCTTTTTTTCTGGATTAGATCTACTGCTCTCATTCTTTTACACTTCTAAGGATGTAATATCCCTTATCTTTTTTTACAATCTCGCAATTGCCAAATACATCTTCCATCTTACTTTTGGCACTAGGAGCTCCTTGTTTTTTCTGGATGACAATGGTCAAATCTCCACCATCCATAAGATAATCTATACTTTTCTCGATGATTTCGTGAACTACTTGCTTGCCTGCACGTATGGGCGGATTCGAAATGACATGGTTAAATTGTCCTTCTACCTGCTCATAAATATTAGACTGGAAAATAGTCGCTTGAACCTTGTTTTTTACTGCATTTTGCTGGGCTAAATCCAGGGCACGGTTATTGATATCCACCATAGTCGCCTGGGCATCATAAGCTTTAACCAAAAACAAGCCTATTGGACCATAGCCACAACCAACATCAAGAATTTTTTCACCTTTTTCAACATCAAGACATCTTAACAACAACTGACTTCCAAAGTCAATCATTTTTTTACTAAAGACACCAGCATCTGTCAAAAAGGTCATCTTTTGCCCAAGTAGCTCAACTCTAAGTTCATGAACATCATGGGCTGCATCTGGATTTTTCTGCATAATACATTTTTACTCATAGTCCTATTTTACCATACAAAAATAAGTTATTTGTAAATCGTTTACAAAGGTATCAAGCCCTTAAATCACATTGTATTTTCTCAAAAATAATATAAGTTCGGATTAGCATTAGGGACCTAGTAAAAAGCTCCCTACTGCCATGGTAATCGGAAAAGCAAAAATACAAGCAAGACCAAAAAAGAAGAGCCACCACTTTCTTTTTAAAGAAAGCTAGCACAAAGGTAGCCAAGACCTATGAGGGGTAATAAGATAAACAAGAACAAAAAGTGGTCCAGTTATAGCTCTGAGTTCCTATTGTAAAAGGAGAAAATTCACCCAGTTTGGTGATAACCATAAAACAACTACAAATAGGCTAAACAAAACCCCAGCGTCTTTTTCTCTTAATCCAGCTTTTCATCTTAGCACCTCCTTTATAGGTTTTTCCCTCTTATATTTTTAACAAAGAAAGCGCTTTTTTCTCAAATTGGTCAGATGGTTATTCTTTCTAAAAATATGGTATACTAAGATATCAAACGAGGATATAGTATGACCAACGAATTTTTACATTTTGAAAAGATAAACCGCGAAACTTGGCAATCCTTGCATCGCAAAACAACTCCTCCCTTGACCGAGGAAGAGTTAGATTCTATTAAGAGTTTCAATGATCAGATTAGCCTACAAGATGTTACAGATATCTATCTGCCACTGGCACATTTGATTCAGATTTATAAGCGTTCCAAAGAAGACCTTGCCTTTTCAAAAGGTATTTTCCTTCAAAGAGAGAGCAAAAAACAGCCCTTTATTATCGGAGTTTCTGGGAGTGTTGCTGTCGGTAAATCAACCACTAGTCGACTCTTGCAAATTTTGTTGTCTCGTATCGTTCCTGGAGCAAGTGTTGAACTAGTGACTACAGATGGTTTTTTATACCCAAATAGTGTCTTAATTGAGCAAGACATTCTCAACCGCAAGGGTTTTCCTGAGAGCTACGATATGGAAGCTTTGCTCAATTTTCTAGACCAACTCAAAAATGGGCAGGATGTTGATATTCCTGTTTATTCCCATGAAATCTATGATATCGTGCCGGGTCAAAAACAACGAGTAGAAGCTGCTGATTTTGTCATTGTTGAGGGAATCAACGTATTTCAAAATCCTCATAATGCCCGTCTCTATATTACTGATTTCTTTGACTTTTCAATCTATGTCGATGCTGCAGTCGAAGATATTGAAAGTTGGTATTTGGATCGATTCTTAAAACTCCTTAGTTTTGCTCAGGATGATCCAGGCAACTATTACTACCGTTTCACTCAACTTCCTCTTAGTGAAGTCAAGGATTTTGCTCACCAAGTTTGGACCAGTATCAACCTCACCAATCTCCAAAATTACATTGAACCGACACGAAATCGTGCCGAGGTCATTCTCCATAAATCTAAAAATCACGAAATTGATGAAATTTACTTAAAAAAATAATTTTCCCTTGTCAAAACGTAAGTTTTCAGATATAATGGTATAGTTAGTAAAAATGGAGGTAAGAACATTGGCAAACATTAAATCAGCTATCAAACGCGCTGAATTGAACGTTAAACAAAACGAAAAGAACTCAGCTCAAAAATCAGCTATGCGTACTGCTATCAAAGCTTTTGAAGCAAACCCATCTGAAGAACTTTACCGTGCTGCCAGCTCAGCTATCGATAAAGCAGAAACTAAAGGTTTGATCCACAAAAACAAAGCTAGCCGTGATAAAGCACGTCTTGCAGCTAAACTTGGTTAATCTATTAACTGCATACAAAATGAGCTCCTCGGAGCTTTTTTTGTGCACATTTTCTGGAGGTTATTATGAAAATAGCTATCATTGGATATTCTGGATCAGGCAAATCTACTCTGGCAGAAAAACTAGCTAAGTCACTACTCTATCCCCAAACTTCATATGGATACTCTCCAATTTCAACCTGGTTGGCAAGACAGTGACCGTGACTGGATGCTTAAGGAAATGAAGACTTTCCTTACCAAACACAAAGATTGGGTCATTGATGGCAACTACTCTTGGTGTTGCTATGAGGAAAGAATGGAGCAAGCTGACCAGATCATCTTTTTAAACTTCTCATCGTGGACTTGTTTGCTAAGAGCCTTTAAGCGCTATTTAAAATACAGAGGAAAAGTCAGAGAAAGTATGGCTGCGGGATGTCCCGAGCAATTCAACTGGGAATTTATCCGTTGGATTCTCTGGGATGGACGAACAAAAAATGCTAAGGATAGATACCAATACTTAAACAATACTTACCCAGAAAAGATGCGTATTCTCCATTCTCAAGCAGAGATTGATTGTTTTTTGCGGTCTTTAAAAAAGTAAACAATATAGTAGCATTTCATTAAAATCAGCATGTACTGATTGACTAAAAAAGGAAGATTTTCATCCAGAAAATCTTCCTTTTTTCCTTTTATTCAACAATTAAAAATAACTCAATCAATTTATAAATCAAATATAAGATTCCCTAGAAATGAAGAGAATCGTGTTCATAGTTTCTGAGTTCGTGATACAAAAAACTGAAGGAAGTATAGTCCTACTTCTTTCAGTTTTTTATTGTCTCAATTTAGAAAAAACTTCTCCGATCTTACCTTCGATAACTAAATCAGCTTGGCTTTCTTGAGGAGTGCTGGACTTGTTGATAACGACAAGATTTGACCCTGAAAAATAATTGATTAGGCTAGCTGCAGGATAAACGACTAAGGAAGTTCCTCCAATAATCAATAAATCTGCTTGCTGAATGACTTGGGCTGCTCGACTAAAAACATCCATATCCAGAGGTTCCTCATAAAGGGTTACGTCAGGTTTGACCACCTTACCACAATCTAAGCAGTGAGGAACTGGACCTTCAAGTGCCAAAAATGCATTCAAATCATAAAAGCGATGACAGCCCAAACAGTAATTACGATCTGCACTACCATGCAGTTTCAAAACTTTTTCAGAACCCGCCATTTCATGGAGACTATCGATATTTTGCGTCACAATCGCCTTTAATTTACCTGTTTTTTCCAACGAAGCTAGATATTCATGTGCTAAATTTGGCTTAGCATCTGGATAGACCAGATACTTTTTGTAGAAGTCAAAAAAATCCTCTGGATAGCGTTCAAACATGATGCGTGAAACAAGTTGCTCGGCAGTAAAATGGCGCCCCAACTTAAGACTATAAACACCATCAGAACTTCGAAAATCAGGAATATTAGACTCTGTTGAAACCCCTGCACCACCGAAAAAGACAATTCTTTGACTTTTATCTATCAGTTTCTCTAATTGTTCAATCTTATCCATTTTACCCCTCCTTAAGTTTTTTTGTTCTAAAAAGTTGAAAAGCCTTGACTTCTTGTCAACTTGGCTTTCCAACTTTATTTGATTATGATTTAAGATATTAAACTGAATAGTCTAGGTCCTTTGACATAATTTGACTTTCTTCAAAAATCCTTATTCTCATATTATAGGATTGAAGCAATGAACATGCTTATCATTTTTGAGAACAAGAGTAATCACATGAATGGAGTCTAACTTTAGTCTGCAATCAAAGGTTTTCTAGACCAACTTTCATCATATCTGTGAAAGTATTTTTGGCGCTCTTCTGCAGTTGTATCTTCATCTGGATTAACCAAACTATCTGAAATAGTCATGATAGCAAGAGCATCAACATGGTGTTGGGCAGCAAGATAGTACAGAGCTGCTGCTTCCATTTCCACCGCTTTTACTCCCCATTTTCCAAGCTCAATGTTCTTTTCAAAGTAGTTTGAGTAAAAGACATCTGATGACAAAACATTTCCTACGTGAGTAGTCATGCCGAGGTCTTTGGCAATATGGTAGGCTTTATCTAGCAAATCAAAGCTAGCAATTTGAGGAAAATCGTATTGAGGCCAGTCATTGCGGATAATGTTTGAGTTGGTAGCAGCTGCTTGTGCCAAGACCAATTCACGGACGTGAACATCCTCATTCAAAGAACCAGCAGTTCCGACACGGATCAATTTTTTCACACCGTAATCGACAATCAATTCACGCGCATAGATGGAGATTGATGGCATTCCCATCCCTGTTCCCATAACAGATACACGATGGCCCTTGTAAGTCCCAGTGTAACCAAACATGTTACGGACTTCGTTAAAGCAAACAGCATCTTCTAAAAAGTTCTCAGCGATAAATTTCGCACGAAGAGGATCTCCAGGAAGAAGAATTTTATCAGCAATTTCACCCTGCTTAGCAGCAATATGGATAGACATAATTTATGATACAAAGAGCGATCAGAGAGCGACTGAAAAATAGGAAATCTGACGATGCATCGCATCTAGAGGTTTATCTTTTTACACGTCTAGCCCGATTCATTTCAAACGAACTGCCCATCCTTTCTTTTTTAATTGAGTAATTAGAAAAGCTTTCCGCTTATGTTCAAATCTGAACACATGCTCTACCTTTCTGTTGTTTTTAATTTGTTAATGAATCCAAAAATGCATAGAGTTTTGCATTCATATCTTGATAATCATATGCACGAATAACTCCAGGCTTTTGAACGTAGGTCAATTTTTGACTTTGTTCTTCCAAGACTTCTTCACCATCCGCAGCAATCAAGAGATCAACTGCTTCTGGGTCAAATTCCAAATGAGCTTGGAAGGCATAGTGTTTAGGACTAAAGCGAATAATCTGACGTGGACACCCTTGACTGGTCGCAAGGACGACAGCATCTTCTGTCAATCCTGGCATATCGCCATGCCAATGGCCGGTATTTAAAGTTTGTCCAAGAACTTTGACATGTTCATCTTTTAAACCAGCTTCAGTAAGCGTTATTGGATAAATACCAATCTCACGCTCTGGACTATGTTCATACTCTGCGCCATAAGCAACAGACAAGAGCTGAGCACCAAGACAAACCCCAACAATATAACGATCTTCCTTCATAGCCTTTTGAATCAGCTCAATCTCTGCCTTTGGATCGTAGTATGGAAAAAGTTTTCCCGATCTTCATCTGGCGATTGAGGGTCCTCCCATTACGATCAGAAAAGTCGATCTCATCCACTGTCTCTGGAATAGCTTCATTCTCATAGACTTTAGTCGTAGTCACTTGATGGCCACGCTCCTGCGCCCATTTTAGATAAGCGCCCGGCACTTCAAAGGTTTCATGTAAAATAAAGTGTACTCTCATAGTCTTACAATTCAGCAAGAATCGCTTTCAGCAAGCCTTTGAAGTCGCCTTTGACACGTTTGGTAACTTCTACTACTTCTTCGTGGTTAAGTTCCTCTTGGAAACCAGCCGCAAAGTTGGTAATACATGAAATACCAAGAACCTTCAAGCCAGAGTGAGCTGCAACGATAACTTCAGGAACAGTGGACATACCAACTGCATCTGCACCAAGTGTCTTATATGCACGGATTTCAGCTGGAGTTTCATACGTTGGACCAGTTACACCGATATAAACACCATCATCAAGTTTAACACCAAGTTTTTCAGCAACTGCATGAGCTGTAGCACGATATTCTGGAGTGTAGGCTTTTGACATGTCTGGGAATCGTGGACCGAAGTCATCCAAGTTTTCACCAATTAGAGGGTTTTGGCCTGTCATATTGATGTGGTCAGTGATAGCCATCAAAGTACCAGGACCAAAGCCGATACCACCAGCAGCATTGGTAACAATCACACCTTCACAGCCCAAAACTTTCATGACACGAACTGGGAAAGTAACAACTTCCAGCGGATTTCCTTCATAGAAATGGAAGCGTCCTTGAAGGGCTAAGACTTTACGTCCTGCAAGCTCACCGTAAACCAATTTTCCAGAGTGTCCAACAACAGTAGAACGTCCCCAGTTTGGAATCTCAGCATAGTCTACCACAACTGGATTTTCAATTTCTTCAGCAAGTTCGCCAAGTCCTGATCCAAGAATCAAGCCGAACTCTGGTGCTTCTACTCCCTTTTCTTTTAAGAAAGCAGCTGTTTCATTGATTTTTGCTAATAATGTCATTTTCTGTCTCCTTTATAATCTTTTAAAAATTGACCGATTTTGTCAAAGGTTTTTGCATTTCGAATCGTAATATTACGATAAAAAGGCATCTTTAGCAGGTACTTGTGATAGGCTGTTTTGCTATAGGTTTCTTCTGAGAATTTGCCCCAGAAGATTCCCAGTTTCCCGAAATGAAGCACTTCATCTACCAGTTCCATACTTTCGACTTTCTCGATGACTTGCTTGGTATCCAGTCCCTCAGTATAAAAGAGAACATCCTTTCGAGCCATTTCTTGGAACCACCATTCCGGAAGAGTTCTAAGCTCCTCTTCGTAATCTTCTTGACTTAACAAGGAAAAATGTTGGATAAATGGATAATGCTTGTCAAAGAAAGCCTGTAAGATCTCCACTAGTTGAGTCTTCGAGATACTTGTGTCAAAGAAAATATTGCCACTATTGATGTAGGTTTCAACAGTTTCTAATCCCAACTCTGTCAATTCTTGACGCAGTTGGGCCATAACCACCTTATGTTTCCCACCGACATTGATTCCTCTAACCAGTAATGCCAAGCGAGTCATCTTAAACCAATTTATCTAAGAAACTTTCACCAATCATAGCCTTATCTACGCCAAAGTTATCAGCGATTGTCGCAGAAATATCAGCAAAATGACCGATTGGTAGGTGTCCATTTCCTTTTAGTGATGGGCTGTAGGCCAAAAGTGGAATGTATTCACGAGTATGGTCTGTACCAGCATAAGTAGGATCATTACCATGGTCTGCAGTAATCATGAGTAAATCATCTTCTCTCATAGCAGCGATAAGTTCTGGCAAACGTTCATCAAACTCGTGCAAGCAATCGCGATAACCATGTGGATCACGGCGGTGACCGTAAAGTGCATCAAAGTCGACCAAGTTAGTGAATGAGAATCCTTTTTCAAACTCAGCAAGGCCCATTGTTGTCAAAAGCGTATCAATTCCATGGCTATTAGACTTATTGTGGCCCATATCATGGTTCACCCCAGCACCATTAAAGATATCGCTAATCTTACCTACTGAGTAAGTATCAATACCTGCTTCGTTGAGTTTGTCCAAAACTGTTGGAGCAAATGGGGATACAGCCAAGTCACGACGATTTGCAGTACGTGTGAAGTTTCCAGGCTCACCAACATAAGGACGTGCAATGATACGACCTAGAAGAGCTGGACGCTCCAATGTAATTGAACGAGCGTACTCACAAATACAGTACAATTCATCCAAAGGAATAATGTCTTCGTGGGCCGCGATTTGAAGAACCGGGTCAGCTGATGTATAGATGATCAACTCGCCTGTTTCCATTTGGCGTGGTCCAAAATCATCGATAACAGCAGTTCCTGAGTATGGTTTATTTGCTTCACGGATTACTTTACGACCTGAGAATTCTTCAATCTTTGTAAGGATTTCTTCTGGGAATCCATTCCAGAAAGTATCGAAAGGCTCAGTAATATTTAGCCCCATGATTTCCCAGTGACCGGTCATAGTGTCTTTACCTAGTGAAACTTCCTCAAGTTTAGTGTAGTAACCACTAGGATTCTCCTCTGCGGGAACAGTTTTTAGTGCTGACTCACGCTCGATGCTCCCAAGACCAATCTTAGCCATGTTAGGAACATGCAAACCAACTGATTTTGAAATATGGCCTAGTGTATCAGAAGCTCCATCTGGAACCCCTGCATTGACAAAGTTATTAGCATCTGGTGCTGCACCGATTCCTACAGAATCGAGTACTACCAGGTGAATACGTTTAAATTTTGACATCGTTTGCCTCCTTTATTTCCCTTTTGTTGAAGTTAAAACCTGAACGCCAGCTTGCCCTGCTACAATCACTTTATCAACCATTTGATTAAATAAACCGTGCTCAACAATACCGACCTGAAGATCCAGTTGATGACCAAAAGCAATCGGATCTTCAATAACACCTAAATCAAGATCAATGATGAAATTTTTCATATCCGTCACAAAGCGATGGCCATCTTTTTCACGAAAACTTGGCTTATAACCAGATTTTTCAAAACGACGGAAAACCTGTTCTGCTCCGTATTGGACAACTTCGACAGGTAGTTTGAAAGCGCCCAGTTTCTCAACCATTTTGCTCTCATCTACCACCCAGATATACTGTTTGGTTGGTGTCGCAACTACTTTTTCCATTAGAAGCGCACCACCGCCTCCTTTGATACCATTAAACTGGCGATCTACCTCATCGGCTCCATCAACAGTCACATCAACCTCATCCACCTCATCAATCGACTTAAGTGGGATATTCAATCCTTGTGCCTGTTTTGTTGTTACACTCGAGGTCGTTACGGCTGTAATTTGAAGTCCTTCTTCTTTAATTCTACGTCCGATCTCCTCTACGAAATAATAGGCAGTCGAGCCTGTTCCAAGTCCTACAACCATTCCGTCGGTTATGAACTCAGCAGCCTTGATGCCTGCTATTTTTTTCAGATTTCCACTTAAACACCTCCAAACAAAAAGCTACTTTTATTATAACATGAATACGCTTTAAATTCATCCTTGCACTAGAAAAACCCGAACATTTTATTTCGGGTTTTTGATTCTTATTTAACCATGTCAGGATCGTAGTCATAAAATCCTGTGTCAAGGAAACGATTTTTTGGATGGAGTTTACGGACTTGCTCATCCAACAAGAAGGCTTGGTCATGCGTAAAGCTTCCCTCTTGAATCAAGCTACGGGCTTGGATGAAGAGTTTTGCAATCTCAACAAAATCTTGCCCTGGAGTATAAAGTCCCTCTAGTTTCCAATGAGTGAAACCATGCTCTACCAACTCTGGCAATTTGGTCATCAAATCAAGGTCGTTATTGGCAAAAATGTGAGTTCCATGATTGTCTTCAAAAATGGAGTAATGGCTATCTGGATCACTAGGCTCTGCTAAGAAGAGGTCGCGTTGACGTGTTTTTTCATCATCAATCTGAGTAAAATTATAGTAATTCTGCAAGAGTGGACGCTTAGAGTGGTGGATAACACTAGCACCGTATACCAAGACCTCAGCAGGAATTTCTAAAATTTCAGGCATTTTGAAAAGTTCTGCAGATGGGATTTCACGCGCCAAAACTGCTTCTGACGCTCCTGCTTTTTGTCCCCAGAAATTGATCTGACGGCTGCTAGTTACCATCGTTGAGGCATCATAGATGGTTTTAAAAGAATAACCATCGCGATTGACAACATAAAAGACACCCGCATCCCCAACAGTAATGTAGTCTGTTTTAATTTCTTCCAAGAAATCAAGAAAGGGTTTGATACGATCCATCATATCCTGATGCATAAGAGCATTGACCGCTACGATCAATTCCTTACCTGCATCATGAACCAGACCAGCGATGGTTCTCAGTTCATCATAAGAAAAAGTCTTTGGTAGGCGAAGCCCAAAATCTTTCTCACCAACATAGATGCGGTCAACTCCCGCCTCTAGTAATTCTTTTACTTGTTCAATGCTTTCAGCAGTTGCTGTAATAATAATCTTTTCCATAAGAAAAATTATACCACATTTCTGAAAAATCAGCTATGGGCAATCTATTTTTTAAGAAAAGTTATACTCTTCGAAAATCAAATTCAAACCACGTCAGCTTCACCTTGCCGTAAGTATGGTTACTGACTTCGTCAGTTCTATTCACAACCTCAAAACACTGTTTTGAGCAACCTACGGCTAGCTTCCTAGTTTGCTCTTTGATTTTCATTAATACTGGACTAAAATCAAAAAAACATCTTATAATAGTAGTTATGAAACTTACAAACGAAGAAACACAAAAAATTGAACAACTTTTAAAAGATTCATCGTACGCCAAATATCACAAACGTCTACAGATTATTTATTTTCGCTCAAAAGGAAAGAGTTATAAGGAAATCATGGATCTGCTAGATTGTAATAAAACAACTGTTTGGAGGAATTTGAAAAAATATAAGGAGTTTGGTTTAGAAGCTCTTCTTCAAGAAACCCGTGGTGGACGTCATCGAGAATATATGACTTACGAAGAGGAACAAGCATTCCTAAAACGTCATATAGAAGCTGCTCAGGCTGGAGAATTTGTAACTGTCAATCAGTTATTTGAAGCCTATCAAAAAGAGATTGGTCGCACTTCCACACGTGATGGTTTCTATTATCTCCTGAAACGCCATGGTTGGCGAACGGTCACTCCTCGACCTGAACATCCCAAGAAGGCAGACGCTCAGACAATTGAGACGTCTAAAAATAAAATCTACATTCGAGACCTTAAGTAAGCGCTTTAAAGAGGAGGGGACTTATAACAAAGTACGATTGATGTACCAAGATGAAGCTGGTTTCGGGAGGATCAGTAAGATGAGTTCTTGTTGGGCTCCTCAAGGAATTCGACCTAGCATTCCCTGTCATTATATGCGAGAATATCGCTATTGTTATGGGGCAGTAGATGCTCAGACAGGAGATTCCTTCTTCCTTATTGCTGGAGGATGTAATACTGAGTGGACGAATGAATTTCTACGGCAAGTCTCACAAGCTTATCCAGATGACTATATTTTACTTGTCATGGATAATGCTATATGGCATAAATCAAGTACCTTAGAGATTCCAAGTAATATTGAATTAGCTTTTATCCCACCTTATACACCAGAAATGAACCCTATTGAACAAGTCTGGAAAGAAATTCGAAAACGAGGTTTTAAAAATAAGGCTTTCCAAACATTGGAAGCTGTCATTGATAAGCTTCAAGAAATTATTCAAGGACTGGAAAAAAGCGTTTTAAAGTCTACTGTCAGCAGACAATGGACGAGGTTGCTTTTTGAAAATAATTGAGTATAAGTATAAGTATTAGTTTTATCCCCTTCACTTTTAGAAAAAGAAAAGTGAACCACCTTTACTAGAGTTCACTTTATATTCTTTTATGCTTGTATTTCTTCAACAAGGTGACCATCATTCATGATAAAGACACGATCGACCTTATCGAGAAGTCTGGTGTCATGCGTAATCATCACTACTCCTCTTCCCTGCTCATGGGCTATAGATGCCAGCATATCCGTAACTTGGTAAGCTCTTTGGGTATCAAGACTAGCCGTTGGTTCGTCAGCAAGTACGATGCTGGGATTGTTATAGAGTGCTCTGGCAATTGCTGCTCGTTGACGTTCTTCCCCAGATAAGGCCTTTGGATAATGATTTTGAACTTTGTTCAGGTCCAACAAATCAAATAACTCTTGACGGTCACTTTTCGAAGATTTGTCTTTATCTAGTCGATCAATTAGGTCTAATTGTTCCTTAACGGTTAAAAAAGGAATCAGATTTGAAGCCTGTAAAATAAAACCAAATTCCTTAAACCGAAGATCTGTTTTCTCTTTTTCAGTCAAATTACCCGTTTCTGTTCCCTTTACTAAAATCTTCCCACCTGAAGGTTCCTGCAACTGCCCTAAGGTGGTCAAAAAGGTTGTTTTACCAGATCCAGAAGGACCAACTATGGCAACAAATTCACCAGCATTTAGTTGAAAGTTCGTCTCGTGTAAAGCAACGACTTTCATATTTCCTTCTCCGTAACTTTTCGTCACTTGCTTCATTTCTATCAATGGTGTCATGTAGGTCTCCTTATCATTCTGCAATAGCTGTTATTGGATCAACTTTGAGCAAACGAGGGAGAGAAATCACTCCTCCAAGTAATGCCATCAAACAAATTCCCAAACTCAATCCTAAATATGCTAACCAACTTGGATAGAAAACGAAGGTTGCAGGTAAAACAAGGATGACAGCTACAATTGCCAATAAGGCTAGACCGATCCCAAAACCTGCCAGCAATATAATTTGACAAAAAAGCGACCAAACAATAGTTTTAACCTGAATTCCTTGGGCTCTCATAATTCCATAGAGGCCTAGTTTTTGAATGGTAATAATATAAATAAAAATACCAATAATAAGACCTGATATGATAATCATCGCTAAAATCATGCCTGAAAATACGTTTACTTGAGGTGTGTAGCCCGGAATATGGGCAATCATGTTTTGAATGGTTAATTGACTTAAACCATCAGCAGATAGCTGAACATCATTTTTTAAGACCAAAGCAGAAATCGAGCGACCTGCATTCAGACTACCTTGCAAAGTCAAATAGCTAGTCAAATTTGTAAATACTACAGGTTCTGTAAAAAATTTATTCCCTTTCGTAAGTCCAACGATTGTATAAGAATTTTCACTTCCATTCAGTTGAATGACATCGCCTAGTTTAATTCCATAGTTTTCTAAAGACTGATCCACGACAACTTCATTGTCACTTTCTGGGTAATGGCCCTCAATCAAGGAAGGAGAGATAAAACTATCCCAATCCTGTGCAAATAGAGATGTTTACCTTCTCACTATCATTGACGAGATTGGTCACCGCAAACATATACCCCAAAGGTGCTGCATCTTCGGAAACCTGATCCTTATAATTCTTTTCTGGAATAAAGGAAGCTGTCAGATTATCATTTGCATAATCTGATAAAACAATTCCTGTCGCTTGCCAATTATCCACGGCTGCTCTATTATTTCTAACAAGCCCCAGAGCTAAACTTGTCATAAAAAAGACCATAAACGCTATAAGAAAGATCGTCGTTAAAATCAAACTATAACGAAGTTTATTTTTTAAAATTTCCTTGATTGCAAGATACACTGCAAATCTCCTTTAATTTTTCTAAGAGTGGAAAAAGCTCACTCAGCATCAAAAATAAAAGACAGAAAAATCTGTCTTTCATGCAAATCTTTTCATTCATCCTACAAAGTGGTTCTAAATCTACGGAAACAACCAGCAATTGCTACTTATATTTATTTCGCTTCCTCATTACAAAAACTTGAACAGCCAAGATGTTTTGAGTGTTTACCCATCCTATCATCTTTGGGTAAGAGTGTCAAGAAATTTGTTTCATCATTTGAAAACAGACTTTATTCTTTTTGTAACCTTACTGTAATAATTTTTTTCTTGAAAAATGGTAAAATGAAAGAGTACTGTTAAGGAGAGAATCATGCCCGTAAGAAAATATCAATCGTATGAGTTTGAAGAAGAGGAAACTCAAACAACGCTATACCAAGACTATGTTCCAGAAACCACTTCCGTTGCTAGTTTGAAGGAAGTTCTTTTCTTTGTAAACATTGCTTGTTTTTGCGTCTTTTTAGCCTTGTTTAGCTTTATCTTTTTATCCCTCAAGTTTAATACAGTTCTGGCTTTTAGCCTAGCAATTGCCTTGAGTTTAGCGGCATCAAACTTTCAACGTTCAATGATTAAGAAGAAATTATATTAGATTCAAAAGGTCGGGATTTTTGTCCCGACCTATTTTTTATAAGATAACTAAAAGACTGAGACTAGAAAAGCGATACTTGGTCTACCGCTTTCTAATTCACAGCCTTTTTTTATTTATTTTTACGCTTGGACGGTGTTTGAATGGCGATTTTTACTTCAAAAATCGTACCATGTGGTTTGTTATCCTTAACACTGATGGTTCCTTTTAAGGCATCGACAATCTGCTTTGCTAAGGATAAACCTAGCCCAAAGCCACCTTTTTGGCGAGTACGAGCTTTGTCAACTCGATAAAAGCGATCAAAAATTTTCTTTTTATCTGCTGCAGAAATACCAATTCCATCATCAGCTACTGACAAATAGAGATTACGCTCCGTCGTAGCAATGACAAAATGAATATCTCCTTCTTCTGTGTACTTGACAGCATTGTCAAACAAGATAGTCATCAGTTGCTTAAGAAGAAGCTTGTCTGTTATGATGGTTCGATGAATACGATTTTCAAAATGAAAAATGCGATTATTTTCAGATGCAATCATTTCATAGTTGGTAAAAGTTGTGTTGAAGAAATCTGGCTGTACTTCTCCTAATTCAGGCTTTATCCCATCATCACGACGGGCTAGATTGAGAAGATTGGTCGTTAAAAAGCGCATGTTCCGAACTTCTTCTAAACTAGAAGCAATACTCTCGCTTGATTCTAAAATGGTAGCCTCAGGCTTTCGAAAAAGAGTTTCTAGACGATTTTGGAGAACAGCAAGTGGAGTTCGTAGCTCATGACTGGCATTTTCCACAAAACTCTGTTGCTTTTGCATACTCTCAAGTAAGGGTTTGACACTAACTCTAGCAAGATACAGACTAGCTAGGAGTGATAAAATCCAAAAGCTGGCCATTACTACTACAATTAACTGTTCATGATTTTGACTGATTTGCTCTAGCTGACTGGTATTAATCAATACAGCAGCGTATCTAATATTGGTCGAGACTGATTCTATATTCATTTCAGTCAAGATTACTCGATAAATCTCATCCTGCCCGTAACTATTCTGAACATGAAGCTGGCGAATATGATTTAAATCCTTTTTATTGAAAGTTATTCTGTCTAATCCTAAAAAGCGGTTTCCAGTCACTAATTGATTCAAATTAGAATCGAGCAAGATCACTTCAGTATTGGAACTCACATTTGGCTTTTTATCCGTGGCTGAAGTAACACTGCCACTATCTAAATCCTTTACGTCCTCAGTTGCGCGATTGACCGCCAATTGAATGATATCCTGAGGATGTTTGCTGAGAGATAGCAGTTTCTCATCCACTGATGTGTAGAGACTGGAGTGCATAACCTGCAAGATAATCAAGGTCATGGCAGAGAAAATTAGGGTGAAAACACCAAAATTACGGATAAAGTAGCTAAAATCTTCTGCGTACCAATTCTTTTTAATTTTATTAAACATCTTTTAAAATATACCCAACACTACGCAAGGTCTGGAGGTTTTCAGCAAAGACTGAGCCCTTTAATTTCTTACGAACTTTTGATACATAGACTTCTACCACGGAGATGGTTGTGTCACTGTCAAATCCCCACAAACGGTCAAAAATTTGTGTTTTTGGTAAGATAACATTTTGATTTTGGAGGAAATAAACCAAAAGCTCAAATTCTTTACCCAATAGTTCCACAACAGTATCATTGACTTTAACCTCATTTGTAGATAAATTGACAGTCAAATCACCATAAGAAAGAGTATTTTCGTTGAACTTACCAGAACGTTTGAGAAGCGCCTGGATACGCATCTTGAGTTCTTCTAGGTAGAATGGTTTTGTTAGATAATCATCTGCCCCAAGATCAAATCCATGACCTTTGTCATCGAGACTTTCCTTGGCTGTCATGATCAGAACAGGAGTCGAAATACCTTTTTCACGCAATTCTTTCAAGACTTGGAAACCATTTTTTTCAGGTAACATCAAATCAAGGAGAATCAAATCATAAACGCCACTTTCGGCCTCATAGAGGCCTTCTTCGCCATCAAAAACTTGCATGACATCCGCAAAATCATCTAGAAAGTCAAAAACTGAATTTGACAGGCCTAGGTCATCTTCCACTAATAGAATCTTGATCATCAAAAATTCCTCCTTATTATATCTATTATAGCAAAAATATCTTAAAAAAAACTCAACCTCCCTTGTTTTTCCAAGAGAAAGTTGAGTTTTTGTAATCTAGTTAGACTAGAATCTTTTAAGCTTTGCTATATTGAGCAACAGCTGCTTCAACTGCTGCTTTTTCACGCTTGATCAATTCAACGCGTGCTGCGATTTCCTTGATTCCCATACCGATGTTACGGCTAAGGGCAAGGTCAGAAAGTTGCGGCTCAAAGAAGGCCTTGTATTCTGTCAAGCGTTGCTCTGTCTTAAATACATGGGCAGGCAGAATAACAAAGCTATCAAAGCTCATATCTCCTCCAAGAGCTGCCTTGATCCAAGCCCAGTTTTCACGAGCCCAAGACCAAGCTGTTTCCTGAGTTGCTTGATGGTTTAAGAACTGGAAGTACCAAGCAGACAAGTCTTGTGGTTTGACCACAAATTTGTCCTTCCATGAACTAATCAAGGTTTGGATATTTTCTGCATCTGTGCTGTATGCTAGAGCAGCTGCCAACTGGCGTTTAAAGACCGCATCTGTTGCATGAGTGTATAGGTTCAGATAAGTCGCTACCAATTCCTTAGTCTCATGATGTTTCATCTCATTGATAAGAACTTGTGAGCGAATAGCTGCTGGGAGTCCTGCAAGATTCTCCTTGTGGACTGCGAAGATATGGCTAGCGACTTGACTAGCTTCTGCATCATTTGAGCGAATCATCATAGAAATGGCTAACTGACGAACCAATTCATCCTCGTCTGATTCTCCATCTTTAGCTTCGAAACCAAGACGGTCATAGTTGTGACGAGCCAGTTAGCAATAAGGGCTTTAAAGGCTTTTTCAGTCTCTGTTCCTTCATCAATGAAACGTTCAAGCGCCGTGATAACTTGAGAAACTGCAGCAACAACAAGATAAGACTCTTCCTTGGCAAGCTTATCAAAGACTGGAAGTAAGTCTGCGTACGAAATGTGCCCTGCTTCAGCAAGCAAACGACGTTCTTGGACGATTTGAAGTTTACTTGTGTTATCAAGTTCTACTAATTCTGAAAGAACAGCATCCAGTAATTGACCTTGATAGTCAGTAATGTAGTGGGCTGTATTTTCAGTGTTAAGACGAAGGGCTGTCTTGTTTTCAGCAAGAAGGGCTGCATAGCCAGGAATTTCAATACTTTCAGTTTCGAGAGTATCTGGTAGACCTTTCCAGTTGCTGTTCAGTGGCACAACCCAGAGACGATTCTTATCTTCGTGTTCACCGATGAAGAATTGTTTTTGCGAAATCTTCAAAACATCATTTTCAACTGTGGCAGTAAGGACTGGATAACCAGGTTGTTCCAACCAAGAATCCATGAAGGCTGCGACATCACGTCCTGATGCTTGCCCAAGGGCATCCCACAGGTCACGACCGATTGTATTGCTGTACTGATGTTTTTCAAAGTAGGCATGTAAACCTTTGGCAAAATCAGCATCTCCTAGCCAACGGTGAAGCATGTGCATAAGGCGGCTTCCTTTGGCATAAACGATAGCCCCGTCAAAGAGCGTATTGATTTCGTCAGGGTGGTTAACTTCAACGTGGACAGATTGAACGCCATCTGTCGCATCACGTTCGAGAGAAAGAGGCACGCCACTTGTTTGGAAGTCTTCAAAGATATTCCAGCTTGGCTCGATGGCATTTACACAGACGTATTCCATCATATTCGCGAAGCTTTCATTGAGCCAGAGGTCATCCCACCACTTCATCGTTACAAGGTTACCAAACCATTGGTGAGCCAACTCATGTGCCACAACTAGGGCAACTTGTTGACGGCTGGCAAAGGTAGAGTTTTCGTCCACAACCAAGTAAACTTCACGATAAGTTACCAGACCCCAGTTTTCCATAGCACCAGCTGAGAAGTCAGGAAGGGCGATGTGGAGAGATTGAGGAATTGGGTACTTAACTCCATAGTAATCTTCGTAAAACTCGATTGAGCGAACTGCGATGTCTAGTGAGAAGTCAAGATTTGAAAGTGGATGTGCCTTGGTTGAGTATACACCTACCAAAGTACCATTTTTTGTCTTAGCAGTTACACCTTGCAAATCACCAGCAACGAAAGCTAGCAAGTAAGAAGACATGCGAGGTGTTGTCTCAAACTTCCAAATACCTGTTTCCTTGCGGTTTTCAACGTCAATCTCTGGCATGTTAGACAAAGCCAATTCACCTTCTGCTTGGTCAAAGCGAAGAGCTAGGTCAAAGGTTGCTTTAGCTTCTGGCTCATCCACACATGGGAAGGCTTCACGGGCAAAGTGGCTCTCAAACTGAGTCGACAAAACTTCCTTCTTAACTCCATCAACTGTGTAGTATGATGGGTAGATTCCTGTCATGTTGTCTGTGATTTTACCTGAAAAAGCGATAACCAATTCAACTGAACCTGCTTCTGTAAGATCAATATGAAGAGCTTCATTTTCGTTATCAACTGTAAATGAACGAACTTGTCTTGCTACTTCAACTGAAGCAATTTCCAAGTCTTTTTGGTGAAGGGAAACACGGTCACTTTGAGCTTGACCGGTAATGGTTACTTTTCCTGAAAAAGTCTTGGTCTCACGACTCAAGTCTAAAAATAAATCATAATGTTCAGGAACAAATGTTTCGATATAATGTTCTACTGCTTGCATCATATTCTCCTATTCTAAATTTCTTAGCAAATGCTCTAGTTCAAACATACCTATTTTATCATATTTTAAGTCAGAAAAAAGCTTTGGACAGTGATTTCCATAACTTTCTTCTTTCTAGTAGTCTAGAGAGGGTAGACCTTGCGAAATTCTTCCAAAACAACCTTGCTGTCAGGTGTAAAAGTCAAACCTGCTTCTCCTAGACAAGCTGTGAAAAACTCCTCATGAACCTGACGCCAATAGGTTAAGGATTTGTCTCCTTCGCCTTCCTTGTAAGCATGGTCGGCTGAAACCTGATGGAAAGGCTGAACGGAAACCTTGGTAATTTCGACGATGCAAACAGCTTGATCCTTACTGTCTAAAATAACATCAAAGGTCCCTTCTTGGGGAATAGGTTCGTCCTCTACTGCATAGAGGTCGTAGGCTGAGGCTGTTGCAGTCTTTTCGCCTTTAAAGACCAGAGTCGCTAAAAGGTCTGGTTCCACTCCAAAGGCCCAGGCGTCTATTTCATCTCCAATAGAGGGGTTGATTTGCTTGTAGGCATTCCACATTTCTTGAGGTGTCATAGGTTGCTCCTTTGTATTTTTTTACTTTCTTCTTTTACACATTTGAGATGATCTGGATGGTCAATCTCTAAATTAAAAATCTCCGGAATAGAACTGTAGTGGATAATGCACTCAATCCCCATCTGATTCATTTTTTGTATGAAAGAAGGATTCAGATAGCCTGCTACAGCGAAATCTATCTTTTTCATCCTTGCTTTATCCTGCATCTGTCTCAGCATTTCTAACATAATGGGATTTTCCATATCATGCCATTGACTGTTTCTTATAGTCGCAAAAATAAATGAAGTCAAATCATTCATTCCCACTACAATCTTTGAAATACCAGTTTCCAGTATCCTGTCCAAGTCAAAATAAGCTGACGGCAATTCAATCATTGTTCCAACTTTTCCAGTAAAACCATGCTGGCGCAATACTCTAATAGCTTGTTTTAACTGTTCAGCATCATTCACAAAAGGAAAAATAACAGACAGATTGGGATTGGTTTGATAAACTTCTATAACGACATGTGCCTCAGCCTGAAATTCATATGGACACTCCAATAAACGCCTAGTCCCTCTATATCCGAATAATGGGTGGCGTTCGTCAAAATACTCTTTAGTCCCGTCTAGACTATTTGCTTCTGCATTTGTTAACTCTGAAAAACGATACCAGACTTCTTCATCTGAGTATAAATGGCAAATAGTGTCTAGATAATCTTTTACAAATTGCTGACAACTTGGTAACAGGATGTTTTGATTGAGCTCTCTCAACAAGTATTCGCCACGAATCATACCAACATGATGAAATAGTTGTGGGTAAATTTTTTCAACAATTCTTTCGCCACTAAGAGCCAGTTGATTTTGCATGTCCATTCACCTCGTCTTAAGAGATACAATATCAGATATCATTATATGACGCTTTCATCTAGTTCAAAAGCTTCATAAGGTTCAACTAACTCATATCCTAAAAATTCTGCTACTTTTTTGGAAGCTTCGTTATGAGCATCCCAAAGAGGAAACAAATCTCTATTTAAACTCTCTAGAATCATTGCAGCACCAAGCTTTTTAGCAAAGCCATTTCCTTGTTCGTTTGGTCTAGTTGCAACTTCCACTTCAACTGCTCCACGGTAAACTAACCCTGAGGAAATCCCAGCAATCAGCTCTTTATTTTTAAGAACCACAAAGCCAAATCCACCTTTTAAAGAAAAATCCTGATAGGAGTCAAAATCTCCCTTTAAATCTTGTGACCATTCTTCCTCAGAAAGGCAGTTATAAATACGATTATCAATAGGTACAATATTGTAACCTTTCTCTATATGAGTAACTAGATCATTTAGAAATTCAACTTGAAAATTTGCCTTATCCTTAAAAGAATAGCGAGTAAAAGAAATTAGCTCCACTTTCTGATGCAGAAAATCTTGCCAATTGGTATTTTCTGAAATAATAATCTTATAATCTAAACCATATTTCCTAACAAAATCTTCCCAAAATCTGGAATTCAACTCCCCTGCTAGGTATAGGAAATTCCCAATATCATAAAAACTTGTTGTCCCATCACTGTTTCGGTATACAGTTCCAATTTGAGATTTAAGACCATAGAGAACCATATTTTTCTTCCATGTTTTAAATAGTTCCATTATCCCCCATCTTTACCTTCCAATTCATGTAAGAGGTCTTGTCCAATTCTGGAAATCCTCGTAACTCTGCCTTCACCTTCAATACTAAGGGTGAGGCATTTTCTTGGGTCATCTGCTCAATAGGGACCCAAACTGCCTTTGCTGAATCGTTACTTCCATCAAGAACTTCATGAGGAAGGGATTTTTGAGGGCGTTCTAAATCAAGTTCTATATCATAAAATGTCATGATATGATGTACTGCGAAGTCTTGCCCTTCTTCTTGAACCAGCACATCATAAATCCTAGGATTACAATAACGGATAAGCGTATAGCCTGTCTCTTCCAAAACTTCTCTCTTGAGGGTTTCTGTCAAACCCTCACCGATTTCCTGACTACCACCAGGTAAATCAAAACGATGCTGATAAGGCCCTCTCGTTTTCTCAATGCAAAGCAATTTCCCATTCTCATAGCAAACGCCATAGACACCAAAGTGTTTTTTGATTTCCATATTCTACTCTTTCTAAAATTCCAAGATTGAAAACTTACATCATCCCTTAAAAGGAAAGAGGCTAAAGATTTCATGCTCCTTGATATACTTCTTTAGTATCTCCATATTCTCTTCGATTTTTGCTTGGATATCTGTCTCTTCACACGTTGACTCATCAATAAAAAGGTGAATCTTCAATAAATCTGTCAAATATAGCAAACGGCGTTCCATTTCCGATTCAGGACTTGAGGCTTGCTCGATTTTTGCAAACTTTTGCTCCAAGCTATCACCATTCAAAAATCTCTGATGAACTCTCCTTCTAATTTTTTGAGTGGATTCCTCCCCTTGTTCTAATGGAGATAAAAGGAGTTTTTTATAGACAAATACTGGATTTTCTGCCTCTCTTTCCAGATAGGCCAATAAAACCAGAGAGCCATCAACAAAGGTCCAAGTGTTATAATTCCCTTCAAATGGAACTTGTATGATCCTATCTAATAATTCCTTAGCCATTTCCTCTTGACCATCCAGATAAAGTAAATAGGCCAGATGATTTAGTGATTCGAGATAGCTAGCTTGGGTTTTCTTATTCTTTTTTAAAATTTTATCTAAATAGAGATGTAGGTCTGGATGTTTTTCCAGTTGTTCAACTACTTCTGGTAGCTTCATTTGAAATCCTTTCTATTCTTTTTTAAAAATTTAAAGAGATTTTAGTCAACTAATCCAACTCTGCTCGACTGAACAAGTCTTTCATAGCTTCGATATCATCGCAAAATTCTTTAAATTCTAAAGTGAATTTAGCCAAGGCGTCCACCTTGGAAGAATAGGCGCAAAACATACTTCCTTCAGGATCAAAGTCGATAGCATCGCTTAATTCAGGCATTTTTTCCTCCAAAAATACCAAAGCTAAAGATGTCCAATCGTAGCCATTTCCTTCAAATCCCTCCTCTTCTCGAGTGTCAAATACTTCCTGTCTGTATTCTCCATCAGGGTAATAAATGAGCGACCCTCGAACATTTTTAGGATCCTCATCATATACAAGCAGGTTAAAAGGGGCAATTATTTCATTTATGTTTTTGTAATCCATCATTTCTTAACTCCTTATGAGATTCGTTTATTTATAACGGAACTTCATAAATCTAGGAGAGCTAGTCAGAATCAAAAGGCATAAAACTATCATGCTGATTATAATAATTCAAAGCTTCGACCAAGTCTTGGAGACTTGCATCTGGTTTTTCCTCAAGTGCGACTGCAAGGACATCAATCAACTGCTCTCCATAGTAGACTAGCTGGAGATCTTGCTCCGATGCATCAGCTGGGTAGACATCAGAGTCGTCCACGACATCCGGATAATCTGATACCCAATAGAGCCTATCCAGTGTCAGTTCTCCATCCTCCTTGCCATAGAGGCAAAAATCATCTGATACCAATTGATCTACGCGCACCTGCTCAATTATCTGCTCTAGTGAAAGTTCTTGGTGTTTCGCATCCCGTCTCCTTTTTAATCTCACTCTTCAACAAAAGAGTTCAAAAATTCCTCAAAAGAAGCCCATTGACCATAGATCTCAGCTTTTTCTTCTAAAACATAGAAATACACCTTGCCATAATCCTCTGACCTTAGAGAAAGTGCATAGTCGCCAGAACCAGGATCATAGGCGAAATGGAGAAGGTCTGTAGCCCTAAATCCTGCAGGCACAGCCTCATCGTCATACCATGTAAGAGACTTGCTCATCTCCTCAAGTGAATTAAAGGAATTGAAAGGAAAGAGATGATGTTCATCGTGGACACCCCTTACTTGGGGCTGACCACCGTTGTACTTGAGATAAAAGTCCATCATAGCCTCCGGTAATTTCTTCCCAAGAATCTCCTCAAATTGTAAAAATTCTTCTTTTGAAATCGGTGAATCTGAATCTAGCACTCTAAACATGATTACTCCCTTCAGTTTTCTACAATTCTTCTTTTAGTACCTTGTCAATAAAGTCATAGACTGTAGTAGCAACTTTTTCCATTTCTAAGGAACCTAAAACACCCAGGTCATTTTCATAAATGCAATCATCAGAATTTCTCTTGATAAAGTAAGCCAAATCTCCTTCCTGTCCAATCATAAAGTAATCTGGCTCTACTTCCTCAATCTTATAAGTCTCATTTCGCTCTTGAAGATCCTCCTTAGCATACAAACAGATGCCTGAATCTCCAATTTCATAGGGGGCAATCTCTTCCCACTCTGATAAAAACTGATAGTAGAGATTGGGCAAGACAAATCCAAACTCATCTCTTTTCATAGCTTACCTCCACATATTCACTGAGTATCAACTATATTACTTCAAAGACCAACCACCATCAATAGTCAGGATTTGTCCCTGCATGGCACTCGCTTTTCCACTTGCTAAAAAGAGGCTAACTTCAGCAACTTCACCTGGCTCAATCCAGCGTTTGATGGGTGTTTCACTAGCTACCCAGTCCGCCAAACCACCTGGTTCAAAGTCAGCTGTGGTCATACCAGTTTTGACTGCACCAGGAGCAATCCCAAAGACCTGGATACCTGCTTCTGCATAATCCAAAGCTAATTGCTTGGTAAATCCAGCCAAGGCGTGTTTAGAAGAGGTATAGGCGTGACCACCACCGCCTGCTAGATTTGAAGCGATGGAGCACATATTGATGATAATCCCATGTTTATGTTCCAACATGTTTGTCAGATAATAGCGGGTCAACTCTACTGGAGTTACGTAATTAATTTCAAAAATCTCTTGAATTTCTTGGGCGGATTGTTCTAGTAAGGACTTGTAGTCATCCAATACACCTGCCGTATTACATAAAATATCCACCTGAGGGCACCAGTCAAAAATTGGTTCCAAGTCAAGCGTTAAATCACGTTGTAGAAAGTGAAAGTCACCTTGCAAGTCAGGCTTTTCACCCTGATCCACACCAAAAACTTGATAACCTTTTTCTAAAAAGAGTCGAGCCTGTGCCAGACCAATCCCTGAACTAACGCCCGTAACTAAGACACGTTTAGTCATGGACTTCAACCCAATCCGTCGCTAGGACATCACATGGTGTCGGACTCCACATGGAAAAACCTTCCCCTTCTCCAGATACGTTAATGAGGAAATAGGGTGTCACTTCAAGAGCGACCCCGTTTTGCTCGATAGTGTCAAAAAGTTGAACATAGTTTTCAGCTCCACCCCATCCAGTACGTACATATTTCTTCTTAGCCTTTAGTCCAGGCAAAATTTCTTCAAATGTCATGTTTTTCTCCTTTGTTATCTATGAATCTTAATTTAATTATAACAAAAAACCGTTTTCCAACGGCTTTTTGACTGTGATTTCTTAAAATACATTTTTTCCTAAGGCAAATCATTCCCTGCTGCAAGGTAAATCTCATACCATTCTTTTCGAGTTAGGTTAACATTACTTGCTTGGCTAGCTTCTAGCAAATGTTTTGGATTTGTTGTTCCTACCACCGCTTGCATCTTAGCTGGGTAGCGTAACACCCAAGCGATAGCAATAGCTGAAGGACTCACACCATATTTTTGCGCAAGTCGATTGAGAACCTCATTTAGATTTTGAAATTGCTCTTTGCCAACAAAATTGCCCTTAAAATAGCCAAACTGCAAAACTGACCATGCCTGAATGACTATGTCGTTTAGTTTGCAGTATTCAAAGACGCTTCCATCACGCACAGCTGCCTTATTACCTTCCATATTGACATGGAAACCTGATTCAAATCCTGGCGTGAAAGCTGCGCTTAGTTGTAACTGATTGATCATTAGAGGCTGTTTGACCTCTTTCTTCAGCAATTCCATCATCATAGGATTTTGATTGGACACACCGAAGTCTCGAACTTTACCTGATTTGTGTAGAATTTCAAATGCTTCTGCCACTTGGTCCGCTTCCATCAAAGCATCTGGACGATGGAGAAGCAAGCTATCTAGGTAATCAACTTGCAATCGTTGTAGAATCCCATCAACTGACTCTAAAATATAATCTTTTGAAAAATCAAAATAGGTAAATTCTTCTATGCGAATGCCACACTTGGACTGAATCCACATCTTTTCTCGCAGATCAGGACAATTGTTTAACACTTGACCCAGTAATTCTTCGCACCGACCACGACCATAGATATCTGCCAAGTCAAAGGCGTTGATTCCCACAGATAGGGCTGTTTCTACCAGCTCTTCAACTTCTTTGACCGACTTGTCACTGATTCGCATCATGCCTAGGACGATTTCGGACAATTCTCTTTTCTCTTGACCAAATGGAATGTATTTCATGGCAACTTCCTCCGTTTTTCTTCTTCATAATGCTGAACATTTTAACTACTATTGAGAATCACTTGCCTCTACTCTATAATAATAAAAATCTTCATCATAATTTCCGGCTGATTGAGAAATAATTAAGCGCGGCCGTGAGCTATCTGATTGATCACCCATTGGATTTTTAAAACCTATTTTAAACAATCCAATAGCAGCACTCGTATGACCACTTTGTAAACTAACATATGGAACACTGCTCTTCTTAGATGAATCTTTTATTACTTTAATCCTATTTCCATCCCCAGTTGTTCCATCAGAATTAATTATCAATTCCTTACCACGACCATTTCTCCATGTTCCAACAAGTGTTGAAATATCTCCATTTTCAATCGCTTCAATATCTAAATCAACTTCTGAAATTGAGTTATGTTGATAAAGTTTCCACCAATCCACTCTATATGGTCTAAGATAACTTTTCCCATAAAGAATTCTGTTCTCTTGAGTTTTGTCATTATCTGGTCCAGTTTCATTAGCAGGGATAAATGTTAACACTAACTCTTGCCCAATAATTGCATTTTTATTATCCCCTACAAAATAGACTTCATAATAACCATTATTTTTCTTCGGTTTTTTACTTTTATCTAGCTTGAATTGGGCATGTGTAGCACCACCCCAAAATATCCAATTCCCCTCTTGATAAGATAATCTTGGAAAAACAGAAGTTATGTCTTTAAAGTAATCTTCTCTTTTATACCCATACAAAGTAAAATTAGACTCCGCTATTGCTTTTTCTAAATAGTCATTAGAATATGTCCCTTCAAAAGCGCTTAAATCTCCTTGAAGAATATTATCCTTACTATTTTTTTAAAATAATCAGTCCTACTAGCAAATACCATTTCATGATTTTTTTATTTCCGTCTGATAAGGTAATTACCGTTAAAATGTTAGATGAATCATCTACATTATTAACTAAAATAGAGATTCTAAAAATCCTTATTTCCATCTGACTTATTAAATTCTGTAACAGAAGACCTATTATTGCCATCTTTCTTCCAATCCGTAGAAAAGTCTCCAAATACATTACCTTCGTCTGTATTATATGAAATTCTCCAATTTTGATCATTTTTTTAGCAACAGTAGCTTTCTCACCTGTAGAAGAAATATAATCACCTGAAATATCCTCAAAAATCTGATTTTTATGACATCAGTAGTAGTTGATCGTACCTCTTGAGGTTTACTTTCTTTACGATTTATAAATATCGAAAGCAAAAGAAAAAAAATAGCAAGTATTAAAACAACTCCTATATAAAGAATAGCATTTTTTTCTTCATTCCCAATCTCCAAAATAATATTTATTTTAGTAAAAAAACAGTTTTTCTATGTTAAAAATAGAAAACTGTTTTTATCTATAGATTTTAGCCAATCACACTTCCGTTTGGTACTGCTGGATCAACTGTGAGAAGGGTTAATTTGCCATCATGTTCAGCTGAGAGAATCATCCCTTGGCTGACATATTTTTTCATCATCTTACGTGGTTTGAGGTTGGCAACGATTTGTACTTTCTTACCGACCAATTCTTGTTCATTTGGATAGAATTTTGCAATACCAGAAAGGATTTGACGGTCTTCACCGTCACCAGCATCCAAGCGGAATTGAAGCAACTTATCGGAACCTTCCACTTTATAAACTTCTTTGACTTCAGCAACACGAATTTCAACCTTGTCAAAGTCTTCAAACTTGATTTCATCCTTGTTGAGTTTGAGTTCAACTTCATCTGGATTCCATTCTTTTTCAACTGCTGGTTTGTTGCCTTCCATTTGTTCCTTGATATAGGCGATTTCTTCTTCCATATCCAGACGTGGGAAGATTGGTGTTCCTTTAGCAACTACTGTTACTCCTGCAGGGAAATCAGATAAACTCAAATTTTCAAGGCTAGAAACTTCTGCTAGACCAAGTTGAGTCAAGACTGCACGACTGGTTTCCATCATAAATGGTTCAATCATGTGAGCTACGACACGAAGGCTGGCTGCCAAATGGCTCATAACACTTGCCAATTGGTCACGAAGGGCTTCATCCTTAGCCAAGACCCATGGGGCTGTCTCATCGATGTATTTGTTGGTACGTGAGATAAGAGTCCAGACTGCTTCAAGCGCACGCGGATAGTCAACTGCTTCCATGTAGGTATGGTAGTCAGCGATTGATTGTTCTGCAACGTCAGCAAGTGCATTGTCAAAGTCTGTCACACCCTCTACATAGGCTGGAATTTGTCCATCAAAATACTTGTTAATCATTGAAACCGTACGGTTGAGGAGGTTTCCGAGGTCATTTGCTAATTCATAGTTGATACGACCTACATAGTCTTCTGGAGTAAAGGTCCCGTCTGAACCAACTGGAAGGCTTCGCATGAGGTAGTAACGAAGTGGATCTAGGCCGTAGCGCTCTACCAACATTTCAGGATAAACGACATTCCCTTTAGACTTAGACATCTTGCCATCTTTCATGACAAACCAACCGTGGGCAATCAAACGGTCAGGTAATTTGATATCCAACATCATAAGAAGGATTGGCCAGTAGATTGAGTGGAAACGAAGGATGTCTTTTTCCGACCATATGGAAGACTGTTCCATTCCAGAATTTATCGTAGTTAGCATGATCCTCTTGACCATAACCAAGAGCTGTCGCATAATTGAGAAGGGCATCAATCCAAACGTAGACTACGTGTTTAGGGATTTGATGGGACTGGTACACCCAGGTAAAGGTTGTACGAGATACTGCTAAATCTTCCAAACCAGGCTCGATAAAGTTTTTTTCAACATTTCATTGAGACGACCATCAGGAGTGATGAAGTCAGGATGTGATTTGAAAAAATCGACCAAACGATCTTGGTATTTGCTGAGGCGAAGGAAATAAGATTCTTCAGATACCCATTCCACTTCGTGGCCTGATGGAGCGATACCACCAGTTACATTTCCAGCTTCATCACGGAAAACTTCCGCAAGTTGACTTTCTGTAAAGAATTCCTCATCTGAAACTGAATACCAACCAGAGTATTCACCCAAGTAGATATCATCTTGAGCAAGCAAGCGTTCAAAAACTTGAGCCACTACTTTTTCATGGTAGTCATCTGTGGTACGGATGAATTTATCGTATGAGATATCAAGCAAGTTCCAGAGTTCTTTAACTCCAACTGCCATCCCGTCAACATAGGCTTGTGGTGTGATGCCAGCTTCTTCTGCTTTTTGTTGAATCTTTTGACCATGCTCATCCAAACCTGTCAAATAAAAGACATCGTAGCCCATAAGGCGTTTGTAGCGAGCTAGGACATCACAAGCGATGGTAGTGTAGGCAGAACCGATATGAAGTTTACCAGATGGATAGTAAATCGGTGTTGTAATATAAAAATTCTTTTCAGACATAATATTTCCTTTCCAGGCAAATGAAACCTGTTTTTCTAACACTTCATTATATCACATTTTTAGTGATTTTCGATAAGGAAATCCATACAAAAACAAGACAGACTAATGTCCATCTTGTTTTTCCTGTTGATTATCTTATTCATAGCGAAGAGCTTCAATCGGATCAAGTTTAGAGGCTTTATTGGCTGGTAGAACACCGAATATCATACCGATGCCAGCTGAGACAGCTAAACTAAAGAGAGCGATTGGGATGGATACGCCAACTTCGATTCCTGCAATCATGTTTTGAAGAAGAACACCTGCAAGCATGGTCACCCCTGCAGCCAGCACAAGACCGATGACCCCACCTAATAAGGTTAAAATCATGGATTCAATCAAAAACTGAACCAGAATATTCGCCCGTGTAGCTCCCAGTGCTTTTCGTAGACCAATCTCGCGAGTACGCTCTGTCACTGAGACGAGCATAATGTTCATAACACCAGTACCACCGACAAAAAGGGAAATCCCCGCAATAGCACTAATAATCGTTGTTATGAAGCCAAAGAGTTGTTGAACTTCTTGGAAGGCAGCAGACGCATCTGCAACTTGATATTCCCCTTGTTGAAGACCTGCAATCTCTGTCATTCTTCTTGCCAACTCTGGTCCTAAAGTCTGGGTTAAGCTCGTATCGTTAACGCGAAAGACAATATTTGAAATCTCATCTGTGTTAAAATTAGCTGCTAAGGAAATATTGGTCGTGATTGGTAGTCCTCCGACTCCAAATGTTTTCGCAGCCTTAGCCTCTTTACTTGCATAAACACCAATAACACGGTAACTGATTTCATTTACTTCAACAATTTGGTTGAGAGCTTCTTGTGATGAACCAAAAAGGCTATTGGCTAGTTCTTCATCTAGGATAATCACACTTGCGAAATCCTTATAATCTTGCGCTCTAAGGCCACGACCTGCAACGATTTCATTTTCGACCGCATCCATATAGGTGGCATTCCCACCCGTCATGTTAGCGTGTTCGACCTTTTTATCCTTATAAGTCAAGGTCACATTGGCTGAGTTGGTCACATAGTAGCTATCCACTCCCTTGAGCTTAGCAGCTTCCTTGACCCAAGCTTCTTGAGGTTTTGGTGGTTCAACAAAAACATCTTCCTCTTTACCGGAAAGGGTTAGAGCAGATTGCTTCTGGGTAAAGGAACCATCCTTACTCTTTGTAGGTGAGAAAAAAACATGGATATCTTTCTGGGACTTGGTCATGTTTTTATTGACCTGACGAGACATGGAATCACCTAAGGCCATAATCACAACAACCGAGGATACACCGATGATAATCCCGATCATGGTCAAGAAAGACCGCATCTTGTGGGCCATAATGGATGAAAAGGCAAATTTCAGATTCTGCATCTTAGTTTTCCTCCTTTTCTACGAGACCACTATCAGATGAAATGACGCCATCACGGATGACAATCTGACGCTTAGCGTAAGCAGCGATTTCAGGCTCATGCGTAACCATAATGATGGTTTTTCCTTCTTTGTTTAATTCAACCAAGAGTTGCATGATTTGATTTCCTGTTTTGGTATCAAGCGCCCCAGTCGGTTCGTCTGCTAGAATGATAGAAGGATTGTTGACTAAAGCACGCGCAATGGCAACCCTTTGCTTCTGACCACCTGACAACTCCGAAGGCAAGTGATGGCTCCGCTCTGTCAACTCAACCTTTTCCAGATACTCTTCTGCTAATTTGCGACGTTTTGAAGCTGAAACTCCAGCATAAATCAAAGGCAGTTCTACATTTTGAAGAGCATTAAGCTTGGACAAGAGAAAGAATTGTTGAAAGACAAAGCCGATTTCTTGATTTCGAACCTTGGCTAATTGTTTTTCACCCAAACCAGCTACTTCTTTTCCATCTAGAAAATACTGACCACTTGTAGGGGTATCTAACATACCAATGGTATTCATGAGGGTGGACTTACCAGAACCCGATGGTCCCATGATAGCTACGAATTCTCCCTCATGAACTTCTAGATTAATGTTTTTAAGGACTTGAAGTTCTTGATCACCATTGCGATAGCTACGACAGATATTTTTGAGGCTAATTAGTTGCTTCATCAGTCTTCACCTCTTTTCCTTCTTGCAAGGAAGCTGTCGGATTACTGATGACTTTTGCTCCATCTGTCAGACCAGATGTGATTTCTTGATTTTCTGCATCTGCATTGCCCAATCCAACTTCAACTTTTTTGGCCTTTTGATTTTCATCAAGGATCCAAACATAGTTTTTATCTTCTTCCATGACTACGCTGGTGATCGGAACAATCAATGCTTTGCTAGTGCTTTTCACTTCAACACTGACTGTAAAGCCCTGTTTCAAATCACCGATTTCACTAGTTACATCGACTGTATATGGATATTTAGAACCTGTGTTGGAAGCAGCTAAGCTACTACTTGCTTCACTGTTATTTTTTGGATAATTTGAAATATAGCTAATCTTACCATTCCAAGTTTTATCTGGGTAAACCTTGGAAGTGAAAGTGACTTCTTGGCCTACAGATAGATTGGCAAGGTTGTACTCAGAAAGCTCTCCCTTGACCTGCAAGTTATCGTTACTTACGATATGAACCAAAACTTGACTATTTCCTGTTGGAGATTTTGAAACATTACGATTCACTTCAACAACTGTTCCCTCTACCGTACTCAATACCGTAGCAGCATTCAACTGGGCTTGAGCTTTTTCGAGTTGCGCTTCTGCATCTGCACGCACATCACGAGCATCGCTGATTTGAGAATCAATAGCGGCTGTGGCAGAACCGGATGACTGAGCTGGCGCTTGTCCAGTTGCTCCTTCTAGACCTGCTTGCGGAAGGCTAGGTGTTGCTGCAGCGGTATTTCGAGACTCATTCAGTTCATTGATATGACGGTCAGCTTTAGCAACTGCACGACTGGCAGCATCATAGGCAGCCTGAGCTTCTGTGCTACTATACTTGACGAGAGCCTGTCCTTCGCTGACCTTGTCACCAACTGAAACTAGAACCTCATCCAAATCTCCCTTGCTACCATCAAAATAAACATATTGTTCTTTTTGAGCAGTTATACTACCCGATAGAAGAACCGATGAAGCAACCGTTCCCTCTTTTGCTACAGCGATTTTAGCAGATTCGTCAATTGCTGCACTTTGGTTTGGTTGTCTAAATAGGAGAATAGCTCCAGCACCAATTACGAGGGCTGTTGCAACCCCAATAGCAGTATATAAAGGCCATTTCTTGGCTGTTTTCTTTCTTTTCATAAGAACTCCTTCTTTACAAATATATATTAAGATTATAGCACAAGTCCCAAAAATGGACAATTTATTTCTAACAATCCAAATTTATTTGTAAGATCCTTTTATTGTTGTATTAGTTATATAATACACTTTCTTTTTTATTTTTGCAAGCATTTTCTTAAAATTTTTAAGCGTAGCAGATTTTTGCATTGACTCCCAAAAAAAGATAGAATATGACTAGAAAACAAGTAAAGGAGCTTTCTATGAGAGAATATGATATTATCGCCATTGGAGGAGGTAGCGGGGGAATTGCTACCATGAATCGTGCTGGTGAACACGGGGCAAAAGCTGCAGTCATTGAGGAAAAGAAATTAGGTGGAACTTGTGTAAATTTGGGCTGTGTTCCCAAGAAAATCATGTGGTACGGTGCTCAAATCGCAGAGAGTATCCACAAATATGGACCTGACTATGGTTTTACAAGTACTGGGAATCAATTTGATTACGCAACGCTTCGTAAGAATCGTGAAGCCTATATTGACCGTGCTCGTTCTTCTTATGGTGGAAGCTTTAAGCGTAACGGAGTTGATTTGATTGAAGGACGTGCCGAGTTTGTTGATGCTCATACAGTCAGTGTCAATGGTGAGTTGATCCGTGCTAAGCACATCGTGATTGCAACTGGGGCCCATCCTCATATCCCTGCCATTCCTGGTGCTGAACTAGGTGGTAGTTCTGATGATGTCTTTGCCTGGGAAGAATTGCCTGAATCTGTAGCCATTTTAGGTGCTGGTTACATTGCTGTCGAATTAGCTGGCGTGCTCCATACCCTTGGTGTACAGACTGATTTATTCGTCCGTCGTGAGCGTCCACTTCGTGGATTTGATAGCTATATTGTTGAGAGCTTGGTTCAAGAAATGGAAAATACTGGATTAAACCTCCACACCCATAAGGTTCCAGCAAAACTTGAAAAAACCGAAGAAGGTATTAGGATTCATTTTGAAGATGGTAGCAGCCACACTGCCAGTCAGGTTATCTGGGCAACTGGTCGCCGTCCAAACGTTGAAGGACTTCAACTTGAAAGCAGGCGTTACTCTCAATGAACGTGGTTTCATTCAAGTTGACGAATACCAAAACACTGTCGTTGATGGTATCTATGCACTTGGAGATGTCACGGGTGAAAAGGAACTAACTCCAGTCGCTATCAAGGCTGGTCGTACCCTATCCGAGAGACTTTTCAACGGTAAAACCAATGCTAAGATGGACTACACGACTATTCCAACTGTTGTCTTCTCACACCCAGCTATCGGAACTGTCGGTCTAACCGAGGAAGAAGCAATCAAAGAGTACGGCCAAGACAACATTAAAGTCTATACTTCAAAATTTGCATCTATGTATTCTGCAGTCACTAGCCACCGTCAAGAAGCCCGCTTCAAGCTAGTTACAGCTGGTGCAGACGAAAAGGTAGTGGGCCTTCATGGAATCGGCTACGGTGTTGATGAAATGATTCAAGGTTTTGCTGTAGCAATCAAGATGGGAGCTACAAAAGCTGATTTTGATGTTACAGTTGCTATCCATCCAACAGGATCAGAAGAATTTGTGACCATGCGTTAATAAATTAAAAGAGACCATATCGGTCATTCAGATTGAAGAAAAAATCTATTTTGGATAATTTTCTTCAATCTTTTTCTTTTACTAGATCAAATGAAAGAACTCTTATAATAGCATGCCATCAGATTTCTAATACTCAATGAAAATCAAAGAGTAAACTAGGAAGCGACCCACAGGTTGCTCAAAGCACTGCTTTGAGGTTGTAGATAAGACTGACGAAGTCAGTCACATATATAATCCAAGGCGAAGCTGACGTGGTTTTAAGAGATTTTCGAAGAGTATAAGTGTTTTCACCATATAGTAGCCAACCACCATAAGGGTAATTTTTAAATTACCCTTATAGTTTTTTTAGTTCTGAGAGACTATCTTAGTCTCTTTTTATTTTGGATAAATGACATAAGATATCTTGATAATCGTATAAAATCTGGGGGAAACTCGGATATTTTAAAAGGAATAATACAGTGGAGAACCTTGAAACTATAACATTATACACCATTTTTCAAAAAAAGCCCCTCGATCGAGGAGCTTATTTAGTTGATAGACTATAAGTTGTAATTATTTTTCTTTCTTGCGATAGCTAAACAATCCAGCATTTAGAGTCAATACTCCAAATAGTGTAGTGAGAATTGAGCTATTTTCACCAGTATTGGGTAAAGTTTTAGTTGTTTTCTCTCCACCTTCTCCCTTAGTTTTCAATGGTTTGGATTGTGTTTGTGTCCCATCTGCACCATTGCTGTTTTGCGTAGGGGTTGTTGGGTTTTCACTACCTGCAACTGGCGTTTGGATACTACCGCCATTGTGATTTACTGACATATTTTTAAAAGTCATAGCATAGATACTAAAGTGATTGGTTTCGAAAGTTACCTTATCCGCATCTTGCTTGAAGTCTAATGCTTGCAAAGCGCCATCTGGGGAAACATAGTAGACATTTTCAACTGGCTTTTCTGCAGAAAGGCTCACTAGAACCATGCCATTTGGCTGGACAGCCTTACCATTTGCGTCGTATAGACGAATATCGTAGGCCTTGTAGTTTTTCGCCTCAAGTGAATTTGACTTAGTTTCTTCTACCTTGATGTAGCTGACGTTTTTGAGTGTTTCCTCTGAAGCACGTACTTGAACACTTCCAATTTCATTCGCAAGGATTCGGCTAGTGCTTGGAGTTACTGGTTTCTCTGGCTTAGCAGGTTGTGGTTGCTCTGGAACAGCTGGTGTAACTGGTTTCGGTGTCTCTGATGGTTTAGGTTCCGGTTTTACTTCTGGTTTTGGTGTCTCTGAAGGTTTAGTTTCCGGTTTTACTTCTGGTTTCGGAGTTTCAGATGGTTTCGTTTCCGGTTTTACTTCTGGTTTCGGTGTCTCTGATGGTTTAGTTTCCGGTTTTACTTCTGGTTTTGGAGTCTCTGAAGGTTTTGTTTCCGGTTCTACTTCTGGTTTTGGTGTCTCTGATGGTTTAGGTTCCGGCTTAACTTCTGGTTTCGGAGTTTCAGATGGTTTCGTTTCCGGTTTTACTTCTGGTTTCGGAGTCTCTGAAGGTTTAGTTTCTGGTTTTACTTCTGGTTTTGAAGTATCAGAAGGTTTAGTTTCCGGCTTAACCTCTGGTTTCGGTGTCTCTGATGGCTTAGGTTCTGGCTTAACCTCTGGTTTCGGTGTCTCTGAAGGCTTAGGTTCCGGCTTAACTTCTGGTTTTGGTGTCTCTGATGGTTTAGTTTCTGGTTTTACTTCTGGTTTTGGAGTATCAGAAGGCTTAGTTTCCGGCTTAACTTCTGGTTTTGAAGTATCAGAAGGTTTGGCATCCGCATTTACCTTCTTATAATCTAGATACATGTAATGTTCAAACGTAGTACCACCAGAATATGTACTCATTATCCTGTAGTCCACTTTATAACCAGGCATCCAGCTAGCATCCGAAACTACCTCATAGCCCTCAATATCTTTATAAATATTGATGGTCTCTCCAGGGTTTAAAACTCCGTATTCTCGAGATATCTCCTTTCCCGTATCTGCATCGAAATAATCGATACGGTATTTGAGGGGCTCCTGCTTTTCTTCATCTTTTGGCGCTGGTTTTGGTGTTTTTGAAGGCTTGGCATCCGCATTTACCTTCTTATAATCTAGAAACATGTAACGTTCAAACGTTTGACCACCAAAATATCTATTCATTATCCTGTAGTCCACAATATATCCAGGCATCCAGCTATCATTCGAAACTACCTCATAGCCATCAATATTTTTATGGATATTAACAGTTTCACCAGGGTTTAAAACTCCAATTTTTCGAGATATCCTCTCTCCCGTTTCTGCATCGAAATATTCGATACGATAGTTGATGGGCTCTTGATTTTCGTCAGCTTTTGGCGCTGGTTCTGGTTTAACTTCTGGTTTTGGTGTCTCTGAAGGCTTCGTTTCCGGTTTCACTTCTGGTTTCGGAGTCTCTGAAGGCTTAGCATCCGCATTTACCTTCTTATATTCTAGAATAATGTATCGATATCCAGAAAAAGACCCAAAATATCTATCCATTAACCGGTAGTCCACATTATAACCAGACATCCAACGACGATTCGTAACTACCTCATAGCCATCAATATTTTTATGGATATTGATAGTTTCACCAGGGTTTAAAACTCCGATTTCTCGAGATAGCCTCTCTCCCGTATCTGCATCGAAATAATCAATACGATATTTGATGGGCTCTTGATTTTCGTCAGCTTTTGGTGCTGGTTTCTCCGTAGGTTGAGATGGTTTTTCTGGTCGATAATAACTATAACTAACTGAAATATGATCGCTTTCTACACCGTCAACAACAGCAGGATAAAAGTTGAATTTCTCGTAAGGTACAGTTTCTCCAGGTTTATAATGATTACCAGTAGTTGCTCCCCATCTTCCCTCTTCGTGTCTAGAATCCGTTATATCTTCCAAAATATAGCCATCTATCTCACCCTTAGGTAAAGTAAAACTCTCACCTGGCTTAATAGTGACTGTTATGCCTCGTTTTCCATCATCAATGGAATGATACTTGCGACGAAGAGGGAGTGTACCATCGGGCCAAATTTTAGGAGTTTCAGTATAGCTGAAGTTAATATGAAGAGTCCGTTCGCTCCTATTAGGCTTCTCTAGCGGAAGTGTCTCATATTGAAGCCGACGATGTGCTATAATTGTATCGCCTTCTTTTGTGAGAGTATACTCCCTATCTTTAGATGTCTCATCTATTTCATAAACTTCAGATCCAGCTGTCTTCCCAAAATTATTTAGATTATCATAACTAATATTCAGTATTTTGGGGTAAGCTCTTTCAAGCCTATATCCTTCAAATCTTGGAGCATCAATTGTTAAATCTTCACCAAAGTTAACAGTTCCTGTCAACGTTTTAGTAGGTTCTACTTCCCCCGCAATACCTATATGTTTAAAATGTAGTTCGATTACATATCGGATAGGAAGATGTTTTTCTTCTTTTAAGGTTGCATCTTCCCTTGGGGCATCAGATGGTTGAGACTCTGCTGGATTTGTTTCTGACGCAGATTCAGGACTAACTTCTTCAGTCGGTTTAACCTCTGGTTTTTCTGAATCACTTGGTTTGCCATTTTCTACTGGTTTTGAAGCTGTATTTGGCTGTTCTGCCACATGTGTATCTGCCTGAGCTGTAAAAGCTGGCACTACACCCAACACCGCAACCGCAAAGGTTGCGATACCGAGTTTAACAAGTTTATTTGTTTTCATAATTTCCTCCTTAGGAATGTAGATTACTTTTGAAGGTGTGTAAATACTACAAAAACCTAATTTTTTTGATTTTAGTGTTTCGAAAAAACCTCAACCACTTGAGCGACAAGGGTTTTGGTGTATCGTGTAACGACCGTTAAACGATACACTTAAAAAACAAAAAAATACAAATCCAACACAGGCTCAAAACCTTGTTAAATTCGTATTTTTTGAAATATTCATATTGTTATTTTGAATGTTTCGCCAAACGGTCGTTAATCGAAACATATTTACGCCCTCATTGTAGCATTTTGTCTTGTTTTTAGCAAGAATTTTGCGAAACATTTTTACGATTGATGGTCACCTTGTTTCGTTCCAACACTTTATAGATGGTTGAGGTCGAAATTCGTTCTGTTTTTGCTATTGTTCCGATGCTTGATTCCCCTGCCAAATACTGCTCAATAATTCTCTCTTCCTTATCTCTTGACATTCGCTTGGCACCTAGTTTGACACCATTTTCCTTGGCTTTACGAAGTCCTTCACGGGTACGAAATCGCAGATTTTCCAGTTCACTTTCTGCCACAAATCCCAAAATGACGCAAAGTAACCTACCAATGAGCGAATCGGTTTCCAGTTTTTCATGCAAAGTGACTAGCTGAATATTAGAATCATTAAATTGTTCAATCAGTTCTAGCAATTTAAACATAGAGAGAGTCAGGCGATCTAACTTATAGATAGTGAAAATGACCTGCTTACCATCCTGCGAAAGGTCCGAAGCCAATTTTAAGGCTTTTTCGAGTTCTGGACGTGCATTGTTTGAAGCAGATTCACGTTCAATAAAGAGCTGGTCGCAGTGCTTGAGAGCCTCCATTTGCACCTCCAAGCCCAGGTCTTGCTTGTGGGTAGAAACGCGAGCATAGCCTATATTGATGGTGGTCTGATTCCTTAAAAATCGGCCGTTACAGATTTGTAACCTTTATTTTTTTAAAATAGGTTGACAATCATCTCCTTTCCAGTATAATAGTTACTATAAATTAAAAAAAGAGGTTAACTATTATGAAAAAAAGCATACATTTACGCTATTCCAGCTATCAGGGGCTGCTCTGATTGCAGTATTAGCCCAAATCAGTATCCCAATTGGACCAGTACCATTTACTCTACAAAACTTTGCTATCGGACTCATTGCTACTGTTTTTAGACCAAGGGAAGCCGTTCTTTCTGTTGGTCTCTATCTCTTGCTGGGTGCTATCGGTATTCCTGTCTTTGCCAGTGGGGGAGCTGGTTTTCATGTTTTGGTAGGTCCAAGCGCTGGCTATCTTTGGTTTGACCTTGTCTATGCTGGACTTACGTCCTATCTTATCCATAAGAAAAGTGGCTATATTCGTATCTTTCTTGCAAATCTCTTGGGAGATTCCCTTGTCTTTGTTGGTGGTATTCTCAGCCTCCACTTCCTTGCTGGCATGCCTTTTGATAAAGCACTAGCTGTCGGTGTCATTCCCTTTATCATTCCTGATCTTGCAAAAATTATTGCCATTAGTTTTATCGGACGACCACTCCTTCAACGTCTCCGTACTCAATCCTATTTTTCAAGCAAATAAAAAGAGGCCGGGTTTTGCCCAGCTTCTTTTGGATTATTCTTACATGATTGCTTATTGATTCTTAAAGGCATCGACCATCACTTGAAACTCCTCGTTTGAGAGGGTGATTCCTTTCCCCATCTTAGTGTGGTCTGGACTCCAAGCACGAATGTCAAACTTTGCTGGTGCTCCGTTAAAGCTGACACGATTGATTTCTTTGGTCCAACCTTTTTCATTCTCTGAGAGCGTAAGTAAGTGTTCTTCGATTTCAAATGTAAATTCTGCCATTGTATTCTCCTTTTAATTGTCTTCACTTGATTATTCGTAAAATCTTGTAGATTTTTTAAAATTTGTATATAATAATGATATTAAAGAAGGGAGGCTCCGATGAAAGATTTATTTAAACACATTCAACAAAAGTTCCAAAGCTTTCTCGACGGACGAGAAGAACCAGATCATTTCAAAGCTGACTCCCTGACAAGTGCCATTAAAGAGGCGCTTCTAAAAAAAACTGCTGTCCACATTATTTTTTCCGATACGAGTTTTACAGGCGATATCATTAAATATGATAAGGACCGCCAGCAAATTATCGTTAAAAATTTTGCAAAAAATGTGACCCGCATTATTCGAATACCAGATATTCAGAAAGTGAGTTTTGTTCCCTCGACTGTCCAAACAGCCCAAAAAAATAGATTTAAGAAAGAGTGAGATGAGTTTGCTTCATCTCACTCTTTTCTATTAACGAATTTGTTCAAAATGAAGGTGAACAGCAATGTGTTCTCCGTAACCACTTCTCTCTAAATCACGTTGCAAACGGTAAGAAATATAGTGTTCAGCGATGGTAATGTAGCCTGCACCAAGCAAGCGATGCTCAACCATTGATTGAATCATGCTGATAGTGGCACGCTCCACTTTTGCTTCTTCTAGATCCAAGACAACCTTCTTAGTTACCTGAGCTAGATTTTTGACGTAAATCATCGGTCAAAACATAAACTGTTTGAGCAGCTTTGAGAATGGCTTGATAGATTTTTATCTGGATCAAAGTCGGCAACTTGTCCATCACGTTTAATGACTTGCATAGGCTTCTCCTTTTTAATTTGTATTTTTCTTTAATGTCCGCTAACATTTTTGGCTTCTTCTGCTGTTAATTCGTAATGTTCCAACAAATCTGGTCTACGCTCATAAGTTTTTTTGAGACTTTCATAGAGACGCCATTGACGAATCTTCTCATGGTGCCCACTCATAAGTACTTCTGGAACCACCATGCCACGATAATCATAAGGACGTGTGTACTGAGGATATTCAAGGAGCCCAGATGAAAAGCTATCATCTTGGTGACTGGTTTCTTTCCCAATCACTTCTGGTATCAAGCGAACCGTCGCATCAATCATGGTCATTGCTGCTAGTTCACCACCAGTTAGAACATAATCACCTAGGGAAATTTCATCTGTTACTAAGGTCTTAATGCGTTCATCATAACCCTCATAGTGACCACAGATAAAGATGAGTTCCTCTTCTTGGGCTAAATCTTCAGCATAGGCTTGATCAAACTGCTTACCAGCAGGATCCAAAAGAATTACGCGCGGATTCTTCTTTTCAATAGCATCAAAGGCATCAAAAATCGGTTGCGCTCGTAGCAACATTCCTTGACCGCCACCGTAGGGTTCATCATCGACATGACGGGCCTTTTCAGCATATTCACGAAAATTATGATACTGGATATCTAAAAGCCCTTTTTCACGAGCTTTCCCAACGATGGAATGTTCTAGAGGCGAGAACATCTCTGGAAAGAGGGTTAAAATATCAATCTTCATCGTCTAACCCTTCTAAGAGTTCTACATCCACACGCTTATTTGGAATATCAACATTGAGGACAACCGGTGGGATATATGGTAAAAGCAGATCACGTTTTCCCTTACGCTTAACTACCCAAACATCATTGGCCCCTGGTTGAAGAATTTCCTTAATAGTTCCAATCAAGTTATCACCCTCGTAGACCTCTAGTCCAATAATCTCGTGATAGTAAAATTCACCCTCATCTAGGTCATTAAGGTTTTCTTCCGCAACCTTCAAACTGTAGCCCTTGTATTTTTCGATATCATTGATGTGATACATATCCTTAAATTTGATGATGTCAAAATTTTTATGCTTACGGTGACTTGCGACAGTCACTGTTCTAACAAATTGATCCTTCTCATCAAATAAGGCAAGTTCTGCACCTTTTTTAAAGCGTTCTTCCGAAAAATCCGTCACAGATAAGACTCTCATCTCACCTTGTAAACCTTGTGTATTGACGATTTTTCCAACGTTAAAATAGTTCATTTGATCTCCTGTAATTTCCTTATCTCCATTTTCTTCTTACAATTTTTTAATAATATCTACAATTTTTTCTGATTCAGACCACTGTAAATAATGATGACTTCCACCTAGAATAAGTCTAGTCTTAGAAGTCCAATATTCTGATTCTCTGTACTCTTTTTCTCTATAAGCCTGACAAAAAATAAATACAGGGATACGATCTGTTATTGACACATCCTCAAAATCTTCCTTGGTGATCTCAACAGATACCTGAAAGCCCGGAACTTGAGATTCCAACTCTGAGCCTTTTTCTTGCATTAATTCCCATATCTTTTTATTAATTTCAGGGCTAAAGGTGGTTTGAGTTAAGTTCTTAAAATAAAGTTCAGGACCGAATTCTTCAATCAGTCTCATTTGCTTTTCCATTTCTGGATAAGGATTCTTTGAAAAATCAGCAAACATGACTTTTTTAGTTGTCGGTTCAATTGCTACTAAAACCTGACATTTAATTGGTTTGTTGAGCAATTTACAAGCTAAAATTCCACTCAAACTATGTACACAAAGTATATATTCAGAAATCCCTAATTCTTCAAGTACTTCATAAACCGCATCTGCAAGATTATCCAGATTTTTTCCAGCTAGGTTCTGAATCGAACTCCTACCTGTGTTTGGAAAATCAATTGTCAAATAACCAATTGTGGGAGGAAGTTTTTCAAGTATAAGTGAAAAATTTTCATAACTTGGTATCAAACCTGCTCCATTTAGACAAACAAGCATTTTCTTTTGCTTTTTGATAAGTAACAGAGAGACTACCAATTTTTTTGTAGACACTTCAATCCTCTTCATAAAGAAATCCACTCATTCTATATAATGAATTATTAAAAAAATCCTTATCCTTTATTTTATCACGTTCCAGGGATTTTCACAAGTTGGATAAATCTCATCTTACAGAGCTACTACTTCTTCAAAAAAATCACCAACTATCTGATTAAACTCTTTAGGATGGTCATTCATCGGCTGGTGTTTACTATCTGAAATCGTTACTTGACGCGCATTGGGATTTAAGGCAATGATACCATCGTAGATCATTTTTAGGTGTTTGGGAAAATCCTTTTCTCCTCTTACTAAAAGCATAGGAGGATTTCCTTGATAACCTTCTATCTCATGGACAGCTAAGAAACCTGTGATTCCAAGGTTCAAGAAAACATCTCGCCCAGTTTCTATAATGGCCGTCTTGACCAACTCTCTTGTGATAGGATTATCTGTACACATTTTTGAGTTCTTGTCTGCTATCACCTTCCAAGGAATCGTTTTATACATAAGAGAACTATATTTGATTCGACCTTTTTCTTTATCTGATAGGTAACGGTGCTGTCCCCAACTATCTACCATGACCAAGGCTAGGACTCTTTCTGGATGGCGATAGGTATACTCTTGAAGTGGATTTCCTCCCCAAGAATGACCAACCAATATCGCCTTATCTAGCTGGAAATAGGACAAAATAGCATCTACATCTTGAACAGCGCCTTCCAAGTCTGGAAGGCCAACTTTCATAGGTGATTCACCCTGTCCTCTAACATTAACAAAGTAAAGGTCAAATCCGTCAAAGCATCATATTGGTGGGTCCACATTTGGCTACGTCCACAAGCTCCATGATAAAAAATAATGTGGCCTTTATTTGTGTTTCCAGGACGATGATAAACAACCAAATCACAATCTACGACTGGTATAACATGACGTTTCAACATCTCAGGTTCTCTGTTATAAAAAGCAATAGCTTCAGCTATATCATTTTGCTTCATTATTACACTCTCTCCTCTTTATCCTAGTGTCATTCTTTTTATCTATTTTATCATGCTATATTAAAATCATCGTTTCCCAAACTTGATTACATTAAAATTTTTGAATTTTCTGGACAATTTTGATAAAGAAAAAGACTGCTCAGCAATCTTTACTTTCTTCTCATCAGATTCATGCCTAAAATTCCAGCAATAATCAAAGTTGCTCCGATTACATGGTAGCTATAAATTGGTTCGTGGAGGATAAGAGCTCCGGCTAGAATGGTCAAAACTGTTCCAAGATTACCAAAGACACTGACGGTCGATGCTCCAAGTCGAACAATAGCATAGATAGAAAGACTACCAGTCACGATAGAGGCTAGTATTCCCAAATAGAGGATTGAAAGCAGATAGGACAGCTGTCCAAGTGGCGCAAAATAGGCTAATATGTTCCCCTCTAGATAGTGCGAGGTCAGACTCAGCATATTAAAGGTGATGAAGCCAACAAATATCACAACAGCTGTCATATCCATAGCCCGATAGCGACCTCCTTTGGACTTGCTGAGGATATTGTTTATTGCATTGGCGAGAACAGATCCCAACATCAAGAGAAAACCCAAGTTAGCAGTCTCTGTACCAAAGTTCGCTCCTTTACTAAGGAAGATGAAAACTACTCCTGCTACGGATAAAAATAAAAAGAACTTTTGCAGCAAACTTGTCTTTTCCTTGAGAAAGACCGATGCCAAAAGGAGAGTAAAAATCGGGACAAGCGCTTGTAAAATTCCAGCTTCAGAAGACGATATATACTGTAAAGCAAAGGATTGGAAAATAAAGAAGAGGAGTGGATAGAAAAATACCCATCGGCAGAATAGAAAGAATAGTTTTTCTACTTAAACTCACATTGATAAGTTTTGTTTGATGAAGGATGACCAATACCAGAGTAGCGATTGTATAGCGATGTGCCAAGTTTGTAAGAGGACTGGCATAGCCCAAAGCAATCTTAGTAAATAAAAAAGAAAAACCAATGATTACTGAAAAGGATAAGGCCGCTAGGTATGCTTTTGTTTTCTCGTTCATAGAATGTTACTCCCTTTAAAAATAGCTATTCTCTAGATAAACCAACTAAAATTTTTGAGACTATCTTTCCATTGTAGCATAGTAAAATCCTAGATGCTATTTCTAGGATTGATATTTTATGTCTACTATCCCTCTATCAAGCTGATAAATTCTTTCTCATTAACTATAAAGGAGTCGGCTATTCTGACCTGCTTTTCTAGTTCTTGTCTCACAAGTTATAGCTTGTCTACCTCTTGGAGATTCCTTACTTTGATAATATAAACTACCAGTTTCATTGTTTTCTATTTACTAGCTAGACCAATATAGGTAAAATCTTCTTTATTAGTAAAAAATCATTTCTTATTCTCTTAGAAGTTCTCCAAAAAATTTTCCAAATCTCGTTCATGGTGATACTTGATGGCAGCTTTCTTATCTTTTTCAAAAATGGTCTTGGTTAGATCAATATCATTGATAGCTGCGATTGCAACCGTATAATGAATAATATCAGCAAGTTCTTTAGCAAGTTCCTCATTTGAATCCTGAACTCCCTCTTTTCGTCCAGAACGTCCATTTAAAACCTCGGCTACTTCACCAACTTCCTCCACTAGCTTGATAAAAAGACCTTCCTCAGTCCGAGACTGCTGGTAATGTTCGAGTAAGTAGTCTTGTAATTGTCTAAACGTTAAATCCTTCATATCCTGCCCTTTGCAAAAAAAGCGAGACAATCCGTCCCGCTTTTCTTATTTTTCGTCAATAACGATTCTTACTTTTTTGTCTTCAGTTGGGACAGAGTAGATAATCGTTCTTATCGCAGAGATAGTGCGACCCTTACGACCAATCACACGACCCACATCGCTTTGGTCAAGATCCAAATGATACTCCAAAAATTCTGGTGTATCTTCAATCTTGATAGTTAAGGCATCTGGTTGTGAAATCAAAGGTTTCACAATTGCAATAATGAGATTTTCAATCGTATCCATCTGTCAACCTACTTTAGAATTATTTAGAGAATTTAGAATCGTGGAATTTCTTCAATACGCCTTCTTTTGAAAGGATGTTGCGTACTGTATCTGAAGGTTGAGCTCCATCAGCCAACCATGCAAGAACGCGGTCTTCTTTCAAAGTTACTTGGTTTTCAGCAACAAGTGGGTTGTATGTTCCAACTGTTTCGATGAAACGTCCGTCACGTGGTGAACGTGAATCTGCTACGTTAATACGGTAGAAAGGTTTTTTCTTAGAACCCATACGAGTCAAACGGATTTTTTTACTGCCATTTTTTTAATATCTCTTTTCTTTTTATTTTTTTAGTTTGGTGAAATAGCTGAGCTATTTAGCACATGTTCTATTATAACAGATTTCTAAAAGGTGTCAAGAAAAAAACTTGACAGACTTTAAAATTTTTAGAAATTTGTTAGACTAGTAGGTATAAATTAGAAAGAGAAAATTAACTTCTACACCTACAAAGCTTATTCTGACAGACTTTATAACAGTCTAAGAAAAAAAGTAGAGATCTATACAGTATCTAGATTTTTCCAAAATTTCTTTATCATCAAATATTATTAACGAAATTATCCAAACCAAATCCGATGCATTGCTTCAAAAGAATTCTTTAGTTGTTTGACTATCAAGGGCTTTTTATTAAAAAAATTTTTTTCAAATAATTACCACATTGACACATAAAAATTCTTGCTTTCTAAATTAAAGTGTGATATATTTATAACATAACATTTAAATGTTATATATTTATAACACAAAAAGGAGTCTATCATGAAAAAAAGTCAAAAAATGCTTGGCCTCATTGCAATGATTGCCGTAGCTCTCTTTATTGATTTTATTGTTTTATTTGGTTCTAATCTTAGTTGGGGACCCAAGTTAGTTATTACTGGTATTTCAGTGCCAGGTCAAATTGTAGCTATTTGGAGCTGGCTACATAAGAGTCAGAAAGGTAAGAGAAAGATTATTTTTGACTTGTCTGCTAAGCTTTACACGATACTTGTGTCTGCAGCAAGCATTTTTTATACAGTAGGGATTTGGGTTTCGACCCCAAGCGAAAGTTCTGGTATTAAAGAATGGATTTTGGGAATTGGCCTCGTTATTGAAGTGATTGTATTTGGTTTTTTCTGTTTGAAAAATGTCAAGGAAACTCCGGACGAACGCTTTTATGCTAATTTAGCCAAGACAGCTAGCTTGATGTTTGTTTTTATACTAGGCGCACTGATGATTCTAGCAGTTATCATTGGGTATATAGGGTCTCTCACTCTTCACATGGGCCAGATCTTTATTAGCATAGCAGCCTTGATTTTCATCTTTGCGGTTGTCTATTTTATCTTGGAACGGAGAGGATAAGCATGGCCAAAGAAAGCAAGATTATTACTAATCTCAAATCTATTCGTGAGTCCACAGGCATGACCCAGCAGGAGTTAGCCGACCTCATCGGCATGCGACGCGAGACAATTCTGCACTTGGAAAATAACCGTTACAATCCTTCGCTGGAAATGGCTCTTAAAATTGCTCAAGTTTTTGATTTGAAAGTAGAAGACCTCTTTGAACTCAGACAGAAAGAGGAAGCATAATTCTTTTCGAGACCTAGTATTAAGTTCATTGATTAATTAGGAATTGAAGCCGAAAAGGAAAAAATCCTTTGAAAATGTACTCTTTTAAAATATAGTAATTCTTATGGCATTGATATCCCAAAACATTGAGATACGCTTGTTGAAAAAGGATATGCTACTATCGAAACCGCCTTTGACTCGCTTGACCATCTAAATGCTACTATGAAATAGAGTAGCCTTAAAAAGAAGGTATTACTGGTCTCTCCAAGATGAAGGCCGCCGAATTGAATCAAACAATCATTGACCGCCATCCTAAAAAGAATCTCTAATCAACCAAGTCAGGTTGGTTTTTTTTGAAAACAGTTTCTAAAAAAATCTAATCAATTCACTTACGAGAAAAAATTTTTTATGGTAAACTGATGTCTAATCAAAAAGAAATGGAGATTATAATGCCTAGAAATTTTAAAGAAGCTCTTTTATTTACAACACTAATGTGTTCCATGATGGTACTCGGTATGTCCATGTGGAATCTTTTTATTGTTGGTCAACTTTCACTACATCATTTAGCTCTTGGCTACATTCCTGGTTTTGTCACAGCCTTTTTATTGGATGTCATCCTTGTTGGACCAATCGTTAAGTCAATTGCCTTTCGTATCCTCAAGGACCATCATAAACGCTGGCAGAAAATCATTACAATTTCTGGAGGAATGGCAGTTCTCATGGTCACTTTCATGTCTTTCTATGGCCTTTTCTACAATGGCATTGCTATCACGCCCAAGACCTATCTTAGTGCCTGGACCGTAAACTTTATTGCAGCTCTTCCTCTAAACTTCCTAATTGTTGGACCAATTGCCCGTTTTATACTAAGTTCTTTTCAGAAACCATTTGCTGGGGAAGAAGAAGTTGAAGATTTTCAAGATGATGATGAAATCCCAACTATTATCTAAGCCAGTTCTGTAAACTACTAATATTTGAAATCCACTTTCAATTAGGGTACAATGGTAGAAATGATTTTTGAAAGGATTCCCATGAAAAAAATAGCAACACTTCTATTAATCTCAACTTTTGCCCTTGCTGGATGTAGCAGTATCCAACGTAGTCTGCGGGGGGATGACTATGTAGATTCTAGCTTGGCTGCCGAAGAAAGTTCCAAAGCAGCTGCCCAATCTGCCAAGGATCTTAAAAACGCCTTGACAAATGAAAATGCCAATTTCCCACAACTATCTAAAGAAGTTGCTGAAGACGAGGCTGAAGTCATTCTCCATACAAGTCAAGGAGATATCCGCATCAAACTCTTCCAAAGCTAGCTCCGCTTGCGGTTGAAAATTTCCTAACTCACGCTAAGGAAGGCTACTACAATGGCGTTACCTTCCACCGAGTGATCGATGGCTTTATGGTCCAGACTGGTGATCCAAAAGGTGATGGTACTGGTGGTGAATCTATCTGGCATGATAAGGACAAAACAAAAGACCAAGGAACTGGTTTCAAGAGCGAAATCTCTCCTTATCTCTATAACATTCGTGGTTCTCTCTCCATGGCAAATACTGGACAACCAAATTCAAATGGTAGCCAGTTCTTCATCAACCAAAATACGACGGATATTTCTGCCAAACTCCCTACAAGTAGCTATCCAAAGAAAATTATCGAAGCCTACAAAGAAGGTGGAAATCCTAGTCTAGACGGTAAGCACCCTGTCTTTGGTCAAGTCATCGACGGTATGGATGTTGTTGACAAGATTGCCAAGGCTGAAAAAGACGAAAAAGACAAACCAACTACTGCTATCACTATCGATAGTATCGAAGTAGTGAAAGACTACGATTTTAAATCTTAAAAACCAAAAAAATACAGTATCCTCGTAGGTACTGTATTTCTTTTACTCTCATTTTAAGTTAAGTTGTTAAAATCCCAGATTTGATCCATCCAGCCTTCATAGAAGTCTGGTTCGTGGCAAACCATGAGGATAGAACCCTTATATTCTTTCAGAGCTCGTTTGAGCTCATCCTTGGCATCCACATCCAAGTGGTTGGTAGGCTCGTCTAGAACAAGGACATTGTTCTCACGGTTCATCAAGAGACAGAAACGAACCTTGGCTTGTTCCCCACCTGATAAGACTTGAATTTGGCTTTCGATATGCTTGGTGGTCAAACCACAGCGGGCAAGGGCTGCACGAACTTCTGCTTGATTGAGGGCCGGAAAGGCATTCCAAACTGCTTCTAAAGGTGTCTGGCGATTGCCACCTTCCACTTCTTGCTCAAAGTAGCCAAGTTCTAGATAATCACCACGTTCAACTTCCCCAGCAATTGGGGGGGATAATGCCCAAAAGAGACTTCAAGAGGGTTGTTTTACCGATACCATTGGCACCAATAATGGCAACCTTCTGATTGCGTTCAAAGGTAAGATTTAATGGTTTTGTAAGTGGGCGGTCGTAACCAATCTGCAAGTCCTTAGCTTGGAAGATAAAGCGTCCAGGTGTACGAGCTGGTTTAAAATCAAAGGAAGGCTTTGGTTTCTCGCTTTGGAGTTCGATGATATCCATCTTATCCAATTTCTTCTGGCGAGACATGGCCATGTTTCGTGTTGCAACACGCGCCTTATTACGGGCTACGAAATCCTTGAGATCAGCAATTTCTTTCTGTTGACGCTCATAGGCTGCTTCCAGCTGCGATTTCTTCATGGCATAGACTTCTTGGAACTGGTAGTAATCTCCAGAATAACGAGTCAACTGTTGATTTTCAACGTGATATACGATATTGATCACATCGTTGAGGAATGGAATATCGTGAGAGATAAGAACAAAGGCATTCTCATAGTTCTGCAGATAACGCTTGAGCCAGTCAATATGCTCAGCATCCAGATAGTTGGTAGGCTCATCCAAAAGCAAGATATCTGGCTTTTCAAGAAGAAGTTTGGCTAAAAGTACCTTGGTTCTTTGTCCACCTGATAAGGCTGTTACGTCTGTATCCATACCATAATCCATAACACCAAGGGCACGCGCCACTTCATCAATCTTAGCATCCAAGGTATAGAAGTCACGACTTTCCAAACGGTCTTGAAGTTCGCCGACTTCTTCCATTAGGGCATCAATATCAGCGCCCTCTTCTGCCATTTCCATGTAGAGTTCATTGATACGTGCTTCAGCTTTGAATAATTCGTCAAAGGCAGTGCGAAGAACATCACGCACAGTTTGACCTTCTTTGAGAACTGCATGCTGGTCCAGGTAACCTGCTGTCACATATTTAGACCATTCCACCTTACCTTCATCAGGTAACATTTTACCAGTTACGATGCTCATGAAGGTTGATTTTCCTTCACCGTTAGCACCAACTAATCCGATGTGTTCACCTTTAAGGAGACGGAAGGACACGTCTTCAAAAATCGCACGGTCACCAAAACCGTGACTCAAATTTTTAACTTCTAAGATACTCATTTTAATTCCTTATCTTGTTTTTATGTAGTAGTTTATAAAGGACCCAAGCCAGGTAGCCACCCAAAGTGTTGGTCCATAAATCATCAATCTCAAAGACCCGATTGAAATCAAAGAAAAAATCCAAAACTAATTGTGTGCACTCGATGCTTAAGCTCAATAAAAAGCTAAACAAAATCACTCTCTTCGTTTTTCTTAGACTAGGGATGAGATAGAGAAGCTGGAAAATTAATGGGAAGAGCAAGAGGATATTTAAGGCGTTTTGCAAAAAAATCCAAAACAGTTGTATAGGGCTGGTTACTTCTCCCAGGTTCCACAAAGAGTTAAAAGGCGTCAAAAGAAAAACCAGGCGTCCAAAAGTTTGAATACCTGGAGTTTCCACTCCTGTAGGAAGTTGAGGCTGGGGACTAAAGCAAAAACAGACGATACTAAGACTGTATAAAAGCACTCCAAAGCTTAGTAATGTTTTTCGATTCATCTTATGGATTTACTTCAGCTACTGCTTTTTGACGGTCACGCTTCATGGTATTTGAACGCAACTGTCCACAAGCTGCATCGATATCAGTACCATGTTCCTGACGAACGACACAGTTGACACCTTTTTTCTTGAGCGTATCATAGAAGGCCATGACACGCTCTTTAGGGCTTCGGCTATACTGGTCATGCTCACTAACTGGGTTGTATGGAATCAAGTTAACATAAGACAATTTCTTGATGTTTTTAAGTAATTCAGCCAACTCAAGCGCCTGCTCCACTCCATCATTAACTTCATTGAGCATGATATACTCAAAAGTCACACGGCGGTTGGTTGTTTCGATGTAATACTCAATCGCTGCAAAGAGTTTTTCAATCGGAAAGGCACGGTTAATCTTCATAATGCTTGAACGAAGTTCATTGTTTGGCGCATGAAGTGAGACAGCAAGGTTAACCTGTACTCCTTCATTGGCAAACTCACGAATCTTGTGAGCCAAGCCAGAAGTTGATACTGTGATATGACGAGCACCGATTGCCATTCCCTTATCATCATTGATAGTACGGATGAAGTTCAAGACATTATTGTAGTTATCAAATGGTTCTCCAATCCCCATAACCACGATATGGCTAACACGCTCATCTTGACCACGTTCGTCAAAATATTTTTGAACAAGCATAATTTGAGCTACAATTTCTCCGTTATTGAGGTCCCGTTGCTTTTTGATCAAACCTGACGCACAGAAGGTACAACCGATATTGCATCCTACCTGCGTGGTTACACAGACTGACAAACCATAGTGTTGACGCATAAGGACAGTCTCAATCAACATACCGTCTGGCAACTCAAAGAGGTACTTGACCGTTCCATCTGCTGACTCTTGAACGATGCGTTGTTTCAAGGGATTGACCACAAACTGATCGTTGAGTTTGGCAATCAAATCCTTTGACAAGTTAGTCATTTCCTCAAAAGACTGAACACGTTTACGATAAAGCCATTCCCAGATTTGATCTGCACGGAATTTTTTTTCTCCCTGTTCAAGTGCCCATTCTTGCATCCCTTGGCGGGTTAAACTATAAATCGACGGTTTCATGTTTTCTCCTTATTTTCTACTCACTTCTGACGAATGACGAAATGACGTTGCCCCTTGTCTTCTTTCTGGGATTTTTGTTCTTTTGAACGTCGTCTATTTCTTTTATCTGTATGATTTCTTTTCTTGTTTTGAGAAGGTTTCTTTCCTTTTCGAGAATCTTTTTCTTCCTCTTTTTTGCGCATCTTTTGGTCAAAGGACGCCCTCTTAGGCACTTGGTTTTCTAAGACAAAATAGGCACAACCATAGCTACAGTACTCTAGTAGATAATCCTGCAAGCGACTGATTTTTTCTAAAGACTCTTCAGCACGTTCATTCTTATAAAAGCCTCGTAAGCGTAACTGTTCATTACTCCAGTCTCCTACGATATAGTCGAACTTGGTCAAAACTTCTGAAAAACGTTGAGTAAAAGCCGTTACATCAAAAGCATCCTTGCTATTTTCAACCAAGGTAAAGGCAAAACCTTCAGCCTCGACCTTAGTTCCAGTCACACGAAACTCTGGACCAGGGAATTTATTGTAATTGTATAATTCAGGTGCAATCTCTTTACGCATAATTTTCCTTTTTCAACGATTTCTTAACACTCTATTTTACCATATTTTCGGGATATTTTCACCTTTAGTCTTAAAATAAAAAAAGTCTGACGATTTAAGAATCCAATCTAAAAAATTCGTTTGTCCTGAAAAAAGAAAAAACTGGGAAACCCCAGTTTATAACGGATTATAGGTAAAGGAATTTAAAGATTGCTACCGCTGCAATCGCTGCAAGAATCGGTGCAACTACTGGTACCCATGCATACCACCATTTTGAATCACCCTTGTGTTGACCAAGGATTGATTTTGGAAGGAAGGCGTGAAGAAGACGTGGTCCAAAGTCACGAGCTGGGTTCAAACCAGGTCCTGAAGGTCCTCCAAGTGAAGTAACCAAAGCCATTACCAAGAAACCAAGTGCCATGTGACCTACTGCAACACCTGCTGTTGTGTGTGGTGCTGTTTGAGCTTTAATTGCCAAGTCAGAGAAGTCAACATTTTGACCAGCTTGAGTTGCCATTTGTTTCATGTATTGGAGGACTTCAGCTCCAAAGAAGTTCTTTGTCAAACCAAGTGCTGCAAAGAAAAGAACGAATGATCCAACAAACTCATTGATAAATCCGTTCACAGTTGCTGCAAAACGAGATTCTTTTGTACCGTGGTCCAAACTTGAAATAGTTGAGAAAGATCCCAAGATATTGTTTGCTTTTTCAGTTTGCAAGTAGTATGGACGGTGTGTTGCAACAACCAATGCTTGTCCGAAGATTGCTCCCAAAACTTGCATAATGATGTAAGGTGCAACCTGAGCCCAAGGGAAAGTCCGCTAACTGCTAGACCAAGAGTGAAGGCTGGGTTGATGTGGTTACCAGAAACGTTACCAAACATCAAGGCAGGGATCATAACCCCCATACCGTAACCAACAGCGATAACGAGCCAGCCACTTTGGTGACCTTTCGTACCTTTAAGTTCAACGTTGGCAACTGCACCATTTCCCAAGATGATCAAGATGGCTGTTCCCAAAAATTCAGTGGCATATTTGACTGCCCATGCGAAATCCATTGATAGATTCTCCTTAATATTTTTTAGACAATCCCTATTCTATCAATTTTTATTTCTTTTATCAACAGATATTCTAAAAGAATATATGAGAAAGCGGTTTTATTATGTGACTATTAGCTTTTCTTCAACCTACTACAGTAGATAAACATACTGAATGGCTACTGTCTTGACTCATTTAATTCTTAAAAATTGATAGAGTTGACAAATGGTAGAAAAAATCCCTTTTTACTAAGTTAAGTATCAACTAAAGTTACGATTAGCATTCGTTACTTAACCCACTCACCATTATAGTTGACGTAGTAACCATCTACGGTCGTATTCACTGCCAAAGCACCTGAGCTATAAGCATAGTACCATTTGCCATTGACCTGGAACCAGCCTGTCTTCATATCTCCATTACTTGCATTTAGGTAGTACCAAATTGAACCATCTTGATACCAACCAGTTGCCATTGCTCCTGATGAACGGAGATAGTACCACTTGTTACTAAGGTTTTGCCAACCAGTTTTCATATCGCCATTTTCAGCATCTAAATAGTACCAAGTTGAGCCTTCCTGATACCAGCCAGTTGTCATAGCTCCTGATGAACGGAGGTAGTACCACTTATTGCCAATTTGCTTCCAACCAGTTTGCATGATACCAGTTTCTGAATCTAGATAGTACCAAGCTGAACCATCATTTATCCAACCTACACGTCTTTCACCACCAAGATTCTTATTCCCAGAATTTCCTGTTTTTGCTAGGTAATACCAGTTAGATTGATCATAAAGCCAACCTGTCTTTAAATAATGATCTTGATCAAAGTAGTAGTATGCTAATTTAAGAACTTCGGGACCTTCCCAGCCTTCACCATGTTTTTTCCCAACGGTTAAGGAATATTTTAGCTCTAATTCTTGCCAACCAACAAACTCTTGTAGCACTCCATTTTCGTCAAAGTAGTACCATTCTGGCATTGGGGAACCTTCTAATCTGATACCATTAGGGTAAGGACCAATTGTATATCCTTTAACTGGCATTGGAATGTACTGCCAACCAACAACCATTTCGCCATTATAATCAAAATAATAGGTCTTGCCATCAATCACTCGCCAGTAGGTTTCTTTGATGTCACCCTTCTTGTAATAGGTTCTACCATTTTCTTGGACAAATTTCCAACCTTCTGAATCAGCATCATCCGCCAATACTGCACTTGTCGCTAGCAAACCAAAGAAAAATACTGTCAGTCCAACTTGCATAGTTTTTTTTAAAAGTTTCATTTATATATACCTCCAATATTAAATTAACACACCATATGAGGAGAAGTTATAAACCTTACCATTTATCTATTCTTCTGAACAAACTGTCGATAGGAAATTGTATTACCAAATGCAAGAACACTTAGTAATACAAATATAACTATTTTTTTAATTCCACGATTTCTCCTCATCTTATATTTTGAACCTCCTTTCTTTCTGCTTAATTCTAACACACATATGAAAATCAGTCAAGTTTTTATGTTCAATTTGACTTTTTTTTTATATTATTACAAATAAACATTTTTATTCCAGATTTGCTATTTTTAACTAAAAGAAATATAATTAAGTTAAGTAGAAAGGAATAATATTTTTTATGAATATACTCGCTGAGAAATTCAGAGTAAAGAGAAAAGAGTTAGGTCTCTCCCAACAAACTCTTGCAGAAGGAATTTGTGAACAAAGTCAGATTAGTAAAATTGAAAGAGGTCATTTTATTCCCTCCGCAGACTTGTTATTCAAACTCTCTCAACGACTTGAAGTTCCTTTGGATTACTTTTTCAATGAACAAATCGAAGTTAAGTCTAACCTCTCTAACTTTAAGCAATTATCTGCTAGCTTATTAGATGATAGGAATTATGACGATTTAGAATATCTTTATAAAATAGAGGCTGAACGAAGCACTTTTCTAACACTAGAAGACCGAACTTACCTTGAATGGATTAAAGCTATAATTGACTTCTATCAATATGACAGTAAGTGTGATGCAATTTCTTCATTGGAAAATATATTATTAAAAGTCTCCTCAAATACTCTGATTTATTTAAAGGCGTTGAATACTCTATCTAATTTCTATTCCTTAGTGGGTCGTGAACAAGAATATGAGGCAAACTACTCTCATTTGATGGAGTTATATAAAACAAAAAATTTTGAGTATCAAGAGTTTTTATTTGGCTACATCAGAGTTCGTTACAACTACGCTCACTACCTAGTATCAAAGGAAAAATATAATGAAGCCATCCAAGAAGCTCTTGAGACGATTGAACTCTGTAAACAAAGACAGACAAGCTACCAACTGGCTCCCCTACTTATTCTTGTAGGAAATGCTGGAGCCAAATTTCTAGACAAAGAACAAGTCAAAAATTATTATATAGAAGCAAGAGAGTTATGTAAGATTTATAACAATCCTTTAATGTTGATGAAGGTAGAAAACTATTTGAAGGAATTAGATACTGTTTAGTTAATCTTGACATTATAGTTTTTCTGAAACGTTAAATAACCTGTAAGGCTGATAGTGAAATTAATACTATCAGTCTTATAATTATGTGACTATTACTTCAGATTCAGTTCACTATAATTTCCAAACGAATCTTATGATAGCTACCTTATTAGGATGCTCTTATTTTTTATCAGACAAAACAAAAGGATTAAGGGAGTGAATTTCCTTAATCCGATAGTCTCTTAAGCCTGACGCTGACCAAAGTCCTTAATCATCTGATCCATTTCTTGTCGACTCGGAGTTGTCAGCATATAAAGGTAATCTCCTTGAAGTTCCGCGAAGGCCGCTGGCATGATTTTTTTGACCTTAAACTGCTGGCCGTATTTGGCAAGCAATTCTTCTTCTGAATATAGGTAGTTAGCATTTGCACGACGAGATGTTGCAAGACAATACTGGGTTTCAAACGGAGACTCTGGGAATCCTTCACCTGCAACGATCGCTGCATAGCCCTTGTACAAATCAAAAGAATGCGCATAGTTATAGACATCAATAGTGAATCCACCCGCTGGACGGTTATTGTACTCAATGGCAATATAATCATCACCCTCACGGAAAAACTCGATATGGAAGAAACGTTCTTTCATGCCAAATTCCTTAACGATTGCCTCACCATACTTGCGAAGTTTTGGATCCATATCTTTAAGAACATAATAAGAATTGTCCATCTTGTAAATCATGAGATCAAGCGGTGTATGGGCATAGTCAAAGGTCGTAGAAAAGACGATATTTCCATCTCTATCTACCAAACCATCGAAGGTACAGATTTCACTAGAGGTGACAAATTTTTCAAAGAAATAAACGGTTGAATGATCCCACTCTGCCTTGAAATGATGGATATCCTCTTCTGTTTCAAGCTTGAAGGTTGCTGCCGCTCCCACTCCATTGTCAGGTTTGGCAATCATAGGAAGGACAATTTCTTTCACAGCTTTGTCAACATCTGCTTCTGTTTCAATGACAGCACCTGGAACGACTGGTACTCCAGCTTTTTTGAAGAGTTTTTTCATCTCAGACTTGAACTTGGTCTTTTTGAGGTCGTCTGGTTTGGCACCAAAGACATTAAATTGTTCACGAAGAGCAGCATCCAACTCTAGCCAGTATTCATTGTGAGATTCGATGCGGTCAATTGGACCATGCTTATAAAAGAGAAAGGCAACTGCACGTTTAACTTCATCAATATTTTCAAGATTATTAACACGGAAATACTCAGTCAAGCTATTGCGCAGTGGCTCATCTAGTTGTTCATAGGGTTCTTGCCCAATCCCTAGAACGGTGATTCCTTTATTAGCTAACTCAATACTAAACTGTTGGAAATTTTGTGGGTAATAGGGTGAAATTACAAGATAATTCATAAGCAACTCCTTTTATAGACTCATATGACCGAGGAAATAAGGCATTTGTTTGCGCCACCATTCCCAGTCATGGGCAACATCGTGCCCCCATTCAGCAAACCAGGCAGGAATTTGTTTTTGATCGAAGGCTTCTTTTAACTTGTAGTAAGAAGGTAGGCCATCATGTTCCCAAGCACCTAGCCCCGTACAGACCACGATTTCAGCTTGACGATAACGATCGATAAACCAGCCATCATTTTGATTCCAGATATAGTCTACTGGTGAATTTTGATAGATAGCATCATCATTGTAGTAATCTCCAACAAAGAAGCGCGCATCATAGACACCACTGAGGGCGATTACCTTGGTAAAGACGTCTGGATGTTGGAGGAAGAAATTCAAAGCGTGATAGGCTCCCATAGAGCATCCTGTTGTCATCATACCGTCAAACCAGCCTGTCTTGTGCTTGATAAAAGGAATAGCTTCTTCAATCACATATCGTTCATAGGCACGGTGCATCTCAGCTTGATCATGACTATTTTTCCAAGTCGCAAGCCAGCTCTCACTATCGACACTTGAAAGGGTAAAGAATTGCACTCGACCTTCCTCGATAAAAGATGAACAAGCATCAATCATGCCAAAATCATAGTATTCATTGTGGCTACCACCTGAAGAAGCAAAGACAACAACTGGGATGTCTCCATGTCCGTATCGATTGACATACATTTCACGGTTAAGATGACCACTCCAGTGGCTAAGATGTTCAATATGCATATCCTGTCTCCTTTATACTAATTACCAATTTTCTGCAAAAAAGCGTAGGCAAGCTGGAAGATTTTCTGACCATGGAATTTCATGGTGAATGGCTCCAGCCTGAACCTTGAGAGAGAGATTTTCCAACTCAACTCCTCCTGCTATTAAATCATGATAATAGCGAAGGGAAGAGTCAATATAGGCCTGCTTAATATTGCCAGCCATGAGGGTCTTGTCTGTATCGTCTGCTTCTTCCGTACCAACATAGATAAAGACACGCTGGTCAGGCAATAGTTTTTTTCGCTCGATATAGCGATCAAAGGCCTCTTGGTGAAGCCAGTTGGCTGATGAAAAAACTCCCAAACATCCAATCTGATCCTGATACTCCAAGCCAATAAACTGGGTAATATTTCCACCCAGAGAAGATCCAACCATAGCAGTGTGCTTGCGATCAGACTTTGTCCGATAGTTTTCGTCGATAAAGGGTTTGACCACTTCCATGACAAACTCAGCGTACTCGACTCCCTTACCACCAAATTGTTGGCCAGGAATGTTGGACTCTTGGAATTTCCATGCCGCATACTCATTCATTCGTCCAAGTCCATCATTGTCAATAGCCACAACAATCATACGGCTGATATCTGGATTTCGCTTGATGGCTGGGATAATCTTCCAGGAATGTCCAACGTAAGATTCCTTACTATAAAAGACGTTTTGTCCATCGTGAAAATAGACAACCGGATAAGTTCGATCCGTGTCTTTTTCATAGTTTTTGGGGAGAAGAACACGTACCCGGCGCTCCTTACCTGTGTAGGGAACCACTAATTTATGCTCTCGCATTTTCAGGTAAAAATAAGATTGATTCATTGTCAGAAAACTCTCTATATTCAAAATTTTATCTCATTATATCACAAAAATAGAAAAAAAGTCAGTTTCCGTCTAAATTTAGAACAAAAAACTAACTTTTTCTACTTATTTTCTCTATTCTTCTGGGTTTTCTAATTAGAGGAGATCGTCAATTAGCTCATCAACTGCATCCTTCTCAGCTTGAGGGGTAATTTCAGTAATCATGATTCCTGCTACTGCTCGTTCAACCAATCCTTCAACGTCCATACGTGTTTCATACTGCTCCGCATTCTTAATCTTTGGATTTGTTTTCGGACGATCGGGTGCAAAAATGGTACAACAGTCTTCAAAGGGTTGGATAGAAATGTCAAAGGTATCAATTTCTTGCGCAATGTCAATGATTTCTAGCTTATCCATGGTTACAACTGGACGGATAATCGGTGTATTAGTCACCGCATTGATAGCCTGCATACTCTCCAGGGTTTGGCTTGCCACCTGACCAAGACTTTCACCATTGATGATGACCAAACCATTTCGCACTTCACGGATACGGTCTGTAATGCGCATCATAAAGCGGCGAGTCAGAGTCATGAGATAAGCTTCTGGAGCCTTGGCTTTAATTTCTTCTTGGATCTCCGTGAATGGCACTTCGATAAACTGGATATTGCCACCAAATTTAGTCAATTTACGGGTCAAATCTTGGGCTTTTTTGAGGGCACCTGGACTGGTATATGGTGGACTAGCAAAGTGAACAGCTTCGATATCCACTCCACGTTTTAGAGCTAGATAACCAGCTACTGGTGAGTCAATCCCACCTGACAACATGAGCATGCCTTTCCCTGAAGTTCCAACCGGTAAACCACCAGCTCCTCGAATGGTTTCATAGGAAAGGTAGGCCGCCTCTTCACGAATCTCAACCTGAAGATTGATGTCAGGATTTTTCATTTGTGCTTGTACATTGGGAATGGCTTCAAATACTGCACCACCAAGAGTTTGGTTCAACTCACGACTGTCTAACTCAAAGTTGTGGTCGCTTCGCTTGCTTGAGATTTTAAAGGTCATACCTTCCTTGTAGATGTCCTTCATAATCTCTTGGACAGCAGATTTCAGAACTTCTACAGATTTTTCAACCTTGTATACTGGCGAAAAGTTTTGAATCCCGAAAACTTGCTTGAGTGACTCGGCAACTGCTGTGTAGTCGGCACCATTTAGATAAGCATGGGCACGATCGCGGTCTGCTGTCACTTTGACTTGAGGATAAATGGACAAAACGTCTGAGATATTATTACGTAGTTTATTGATGAAACGCATCCGGTTTTTACCCTTGGTTGACAACTCTCCGTAGCGAATCATAATTTCTGAATACTGCATGAATGCTCCTATCTTACTTTTTTAGTTTGATTGTAAATTAATTTTAGTTTGGTCAAAAATTGCTCAACTTGACTCATGTCATTTTCTAGGTCTAGGCTGAGGCGTACTGCTGACTGGGCTTTATCCTTTTCAATCCCCATGGCAATCAGGGTCCCAGCAGGTTTCCCAGCCTTGGACGAGCAAGCTGACGTTGTAGAAATGAAAATATCATAATCTTCAAAAGCATGAACAATAACTTCACCACGAACCCCCTTAATCCCAAAGGTCAGAATATGAGGAGCAAAATCTTCCTCACCTGAGAAGACAAAAATATCTGGATAAGTCAAGAAGAGCCTGACGGATGACTGCCTTCAATTGGGCTGTCTTAGCCGTAAACAAGTCTAGTTTTTCCATAGCCAATCGTAGGGCCTTGGCTGTTGCTGCAATCCCTGCTACATTCTCAGTTGTTGACCGATAGTCACGCTCTTGGCCACCACCAGTTAATAGGGGTGTAATTTTCTTGCCAGACTTGATATAGACAAAGCCAACACCACGAACTCCGTGGAATTTATGACTAGAGAAGGTCGCAAAATCCACTCGGTCAGTCAAATACTTTTCTGTCGGAATCTTAGCTAAAGCTTGAACAGCATCAACGTGAAAAGAGATAGTTGGCTTATCAGCTAATAGTTCTGAAATAGCTTGAATAGGTTGGATTGATCCAATTTCATTGTTGACTGCCATAACAGAGACTAGCGTTGTATCAGGACGAAGTAGATTTTCTAAAGCAGCAACATCTACAAATCCTTTTTCATCAACTGGTGCAAAATCCACCTCAAATCCTTGTGTCTTAAGCCAGAGAGCTGATTCCTTAACTGCTGGATGCTCAATAGCTGATACAATAATGTGTTTACCAAATTGCGCTTTTTCAAAAGCTACACCTTTGATAACCCAGTTATCCCCTTCAGTACCACCAGATGTAAAGAAGATTTCTTCGCTTTTCTTGCCAATCAAATCTGCAATCTGCTGTCGAGAAGCTTCTAAAATTCTGCTAGATTGGTCTCCCAAACGATGGAGACTTGAAGGATTTCCAATAATTTTTGCAGACACTTGCATATAAGTTTCAAGTGCTTCAGGATAAGGCTTGGTCGTTGCCGAATTATCAAAGTAAATCATGGTTTCTCACGCTTTCTAAAATCACTCCTTCTATTGTATCACGAAACAGTTCAGGCGACAAGAAAGGCAATTCAGGTTCATTTAAGTTTTTTTTAAAGATTTTCGGTATAATGAATTTTAGTAAAGGAGAGATATTATGTCTAATTATCGTAGAACATCAAAACCTAAAACGGAACACATCAAAAAAGGATTTACTGTTTTTCAAAAAACGATTGCTACTATCGGTAGTATTCTGGGACTGATTACTGCAAGTATCACCATCATGAATGCTATGAATAACAACAACAATAATAACTCTAAAAAAGAAACTACGACAACCCAGACAACTGTCATAAAAGAGATTCAAAAGGAATCCCCTCAAGAGAACACCACTCCCAACAAGGATAATACTTCTACAAAGGACAACACACAAGAAGAAACGACAAGTCAATCTAGTAGCAGTGACGAAAGCAAGAAAGAAGAGTCGACAAGTAAAAAAGAGCAAACTGACACTCCTTCTAGTACACAAGTAACAGATACAGCTACTACAGCTACAAGTGGGGCTTCCTAAAAATAACCAAAAACCAGTGATTGCAGCACTGGTTTTTTACATGATTCAATATCGAACCTATAAAAAAAGCGAACAAGACCAGATTCTATTTATCAGAAAACTAGTTTTGTCCGCTTTTTTTGATTGAGATTAGTTTCTTGGCCCAATCTCTATGACCTAGATGCTTTTACATCATCTTATTCGTCTTCTTTTTTCTTTCCCATAGCAAACATACCAAGAAGTGCTCCTACAAGACCTACTGCTGCAAGGCCAGCATTTTCTTTAGTGCCTGTCTCTGGGAGTTTGTATTGATGACTTGCAGGTGCTTGATAAGTCTTATCTTGTGACATAGTAAGAGCTACAAGAGACTGCTCATCTTTGTATTCTGGAACCTCATGGATTGCTCCTTCTGCTCCATTGACACCACCTGTGAATTCTGGGCTTACTTCCTGAACAGCTGCTTCGACACCATTCACTCCACCTGTAAACTCTGGAACTTCATGAATTGCTCCTTCTGCTCCATTGACACTGCCTGTGAATTCTGGACTTACTTCCTGAACAGCTGCTTCGACACCATTCACTCCGCCAGTAAACTCTGGAACTTCATAAATAGCTGCTTCACCTGCTGTACCAATTGCTCCTGTGTATTCTGGAACTTCATGAACAGCTGCTTCGACTGCGTTAACGCCACCCTTGAATTCTGGGACTTCTACTACTGGTGCTGCTTCTTCACCTGCTGTACCAATAGCTTCAGTGTACTCTGGAACTTCATGAACAGCTGCTTCAACAGCATTAACGCCACCCTTGAATTCTGGGACTTCTACTACTGGTGCTGCTTCTTCACCTGCTGTACCAATAGCTTCAGTGTACTCTGGAATTTCATGAACAGCTGCTTCGACACCATTTACTCCACCTGTAAATTCTGGGACTTCTACTACTGGTGGTTGGATTTTATCAGCTGCTTCATTTTCTTCAATGTACTCTGGAACTTCATGAACAGCTGCTTCAACAGCATTAACCCCACCCTTGAATTCTGGGACTTCTACTACTGGCGCTGCTTCGTCACCTGCTGTACCAATAACTCCTGTGTATTCTGGAATTTCCACTACCGGAGCTGGCTCATCGCCTGCTGTTCCAATTGCTCCTGTGTACTCTGGAACTTCTACTACTGGAGCTGGCTCATCGCCTGCTGTTCCAATTGCTCCTGTGTATTCTGGAACTTCATGAACAGCTGCTTCGACTGCGTTAACACCACCCTTGAATTCTGGGACTTCTACTACTGGCGCTGCTTCGTCACCTGCTGTACCAATTGCTCCTGTGTATTCTGGAATTTCCACTACTGGAGCTGCTTCATCGCCTGCTGTGCCAATAGCTTCAGTGTACTCTGGAACTTCATGAACAGCTGCTTCGACACCATTTACGCCACCGGTAAATTCTGGAACTTCTACTACTGGTGCTGGCTCATCACCCTTACTTGTAGTTGGAGCTGGTTTCTCTGGTTCTTCTGGAAGTTCTTGGTGGAATGTCGTCATTTCGTAGAACTCTGGTTTGCCACCTTCCCAAACAAGTTTGACATCCAATAATGGAGACTTATCTCTGACAGCAAATGTTTGGAAGCTTGAGGTAATCTCACCTAGTTCTGACCAAGCATCTGCTTTATCCTCTTTCAGAGTACGAGCAAGCACACGAGCTTTCACTCCTTGAGGAATACTTGAAACAAGTCGGATATGGTTAGCGTCTGTTGGTTCTGACAAGTGGTAGACAAGCTCACCTTGTTCTTTCTCAGCCTTGTAGCTTGTCAATACTTTGCCATCTACAAGGTTAGTGTAAAGGTTTCCTTGACTTTCACCGCTGTTTCCTTCTACAGTTGGGTCATTGATTGGTTTCACGAATTCGCCATCATTAATCACCAACTCAGTGAAGCCTACAAAACGAGCATCATAGTCTGCTGTAAATAGAACACGGAGATAGTTGGCCTTAACTGGGCTTGAAAGTTCACCCTCGATATAGCGATTTCCTGGCATCTTAGAATCATGTGTCCAGCCATCTGTCAAGGAATCATCACGTGTTTCATTAGCAAGGCCGTCACCAACTGTCACAACATCTGTCCAAGTCTTGCCATCTTGACTGACTTGAATCTTACCATCACGGAGATAGTTTTGAGTGCCGTCTTGGATGTATGCTCTAATCTTCTTGATGTCGCGTTCGCTACCAAGTTTCAAGGTGATATGACCATCTTTACGAGCATAGTCTGAAAACTCTACAAAGTTATTGTAAACACCATCGAATAATTGATCCAAGTTCTTGATCTTACGAACGTCATTTCGACCGTATGTTGGGTGAATTCCCATTGATGTAGAATCAAGTGTCGTTGGTTGAACTTCTTTTGTCTTAACAAGTAGAGATGTTGCTGTCACTGCTTGTTCTTGATCAGTCTTATTAACTAGACGAACATAACGTACCAAGGACTTATCAGTCACTTGATCAGCTGGATACCATTCTTGGGCATTTGGAGAGTATTCCAAGTTGAGGGATGGATTTTCAATACCTAGTGCTTGAATGCTTTCAGCTTGGTGAAGACGATCAAGTTTCATACCCAAGTAACTATTAGCTGGAAGCTTAGTTCCGCTTGGAATTTGCAGGTCATAACGGCCTAGGCTGTCATAAACTGGAGTTGACTTCAAGCTTTCAACATTTGTATCAGTCAATTCGCTATTGCCTGCACGTGTTTCAACTGAGAAGTCAGCGATACGCCACCATAGGTTGATGTTCTTAGTATTGCGTACACGAACGTAGCGAGCTGAAATTGGAGTTCAATTTCTTTAGTTTGTTCACCAGCCAAGCGATCCAATTCTTGCCATGAGCTACCATCTGCAGAATATTCAAGAACACCTTCTGCCAATTTATCTCCTGCTCCTTGAACAAGACGAACTTTAGTCACAGGTTTAACTTCACCCAAGTCAAGTTGTACCCAACCATTTACTGGAGTTGTGTCTGTTCTATCAGCATTTGCAAGCATGGCTTCAGTATTATCACGTCCGTCTGTAATCTGACCAACTGTTGTGTTGTACTTGTACATAAGATTTGGACTGATAGTCACAGTAGCTGACTGTTTAGCACGAGTAACTTCTACAGGGCGGTTAACAGCAATTTCTCTTACAGCAAACCAAGTATTTCCACGATCTGAAGTTGCAATCATGCGAACAGCTTTAGCATTGATATTGAGATTTTCAAATTTAAGCAGAGGCTCATTACCAGTGTAGCTTGGTTCTGAAAGGGTTACCCACTCATCATTTTCATTGAGATATTCAACCTTAGCGTTGTTAAAGGTATCACGAGGATTTGCTTGAGTTCCCATTGCAAAGGTCAAGTTTTGGATTGGAACAGCCTTGTTAAATTTCAAACCAATGTAGTCACCAGTTTGAATGCTGTTTGGTGATTTGATCAAAGCATGTGTTCCTAAATCACCGTCAGTCACTTCAGCAAGTCCACCTTCGACACCAGTACGGTTCGTGATAAAGGTACTAAGGACTTGGTCAGGATGCAAGGCTTTTTGAACTTCTGTTGCGAGGATTTCACGAAGTCCAAGCAAGAATGGACGGATATGTTGAACACCCAATTCAGCTCTCTCATCATGGTCTACATAGTGGAAGGTATAGGTTTGAGACTGTTCATAGAGTTTCAAGCCCTTATAGTAACTATCCCAAAGTTTTGCAGAATCGTTCTTTTCAATAGCTTCTGATCCATCAAGGAAAGCACTCAAAGCATCCATTTGGTCAATAGTGTTATCCAACCAGTAATGGATTTGAGAGCGCATCTTTTCGTCACCAGATGCTTTATAAAGTTGAGCTGCTGCTTTCAGTTTTGCAAATTCTGCACGCAATTCAGCACGCTCTGCGCTGACATCTTGACCAGCTTTTAGCTTAGCCATAAAAGCATCCAATTTCGGTGCAAGCTCAACAGACTCTTCCAACTTCACGACACGACCATCCATGTTTTGGTTAATCATGTGTTTACCAAGTTCACGGAAGGCAACAGATGTTTCACTGTCAGTAAATTTACCTGTTTCAACAAAGTTGAAGGCGATGTCATTTACTTTCTTAGCTTCGTCTTCAGATTTCCATTGTTTCCATGCGTATTGAGCTGCTGAGAAGAGGGCAATCTTCGAAGGCTCAGATTGTTGCATTGGGTTCAACATGATACCTGAAAGGAGACTAGGATCCACATTTGGATGAAGGAATTTCTCACCGCCACCCAAGATTAAGTGTTGTTTAGAGTTATCTGTAACAGGCCAGTTAACCCATAGGGAAACTGGTCGGTAAGTCTTGCCACCTGCAGTTAGATTGTTCTTAAGGTTAGAAAGGAAGCTTTCTGATACTTCACCCCAAATCTTACCACCAGTAAGGGTCATAGAAGTTGAACTTGGAAGATTTTCATTGAGTGCTTTCAACTCATCTTCACGTCCATTACCCCAATACTGACCTGGAACGAAGATCATTTCCTTACGAAGACCAACATAAGTTGCTTGTTTTTCAGTCAACCAATCTGTCATGTCCTTCATCAAGCGGTTGTAGCTATTGTAGCCACCAACTGGACTTGGAGCATCATCGGCTAGAATACCGAACTCACGGACACCGACATCCATCAATTGAGTGAACTTAGCCTTAATGGTTTCAAGGTCTTTTTGGTAGTCAGCATCGTTGCCAAAACGAATACGGTTGTTCATGAATGGGTGGATGGTCCAAACATAACGAGTTTTGTTTTGGTTTCCGACACGTGCCAATTCACGGATTTCAGCTAATTTTTCTTCCGGATAAAGTTCACGCCATTTCTTGTTGTGGTATGGATCATCTTTTGGTGCAAAGAAGTATTGGGTCAACCTCAAGTCACCACCATAACGCATCAACTCAGCACGATCAGCATTGCTCCAAGGGTTACCATAGTATCCTTCGATAAAGCCACGATTCTTAATTTCAGCGAAGTCTTCAACTGTTACATTACGCAAGACTGGAGCTTCACTTTCATTAAGCATGTGTTTAAAGAGTCGTCAATCCATAGAAGACAGCATCTGTATCTTTACCGACGATAGAGATTGTATTGTTCTTGATTGACAAAGCGTAAGCATCAATCTTATCAAAGAGTCCTTGAGATAGACTTGGCATTTCTTTTTCAGCTTGTGAATTTTGTCCATGAACGCCAAGGTAGATGTTTGTTGCACCTGCTACAGGTGTTTGGCTGCTTGTGTATGAAATTTGATGATCTTGTAGAACACTCTTCAAGCGGTTACGAGTATAGATATCTAACTGATCGCCCATAACAAGATTTACTTGTTTATGGAGTTTCGTAACGCCTTCACCATAAGTTACTTTTTGTGGTGTTGGGAATACCTTATATTCTTTCTTGAGATAGTCTTGACTTTGTGCTGCTGCAGCAACTACGTCGTCACTAGCAGGTTTGCTAGCTACAAAGCTATCAGCGAGTTCAGTTGTACCATCGCTTACTTCTTCAACTTTAGGTTTTTCTGGAGTGACAGGTTTCTCAGGAGTGACAGGTTTTTCTGGAGTAACTGGCTCTTCTGGTTTGCTATCAGAAAGTGGCTTAAGAAGTTGAATCTCTGCTGCACTACCAAATCCACGCACACCTTCTAGAACTTTAAACTCTATCTTATCTGTTTCAATAGCCTCAAAGTTAACTGTCTTTTCTTTGGCATTATTTTCCCAAGTTCCAGAAGCAACTTTAACCATCTGACCATCTTTTTGAGCATAGATTTCATAAGATGTTACGACACCATTGCCTCCACCTGGGCGTGGAAGGTAGGTCAGACCATTTACTTTTTCTGCTGCTTTCAAGTTCATTGCAACAGTGAAAGGAGCTTGATCTCCAAACCATTTTGAATGCCAGAAGGTATTTGGATCATTATCAAAAGCTTTTTCTACTGGACCTTCAGTATTGGTTCCTGGTGATTCCTGACTTGTTGCAGAAACTGTAAATTTATCATTTGGAATCAAACGCGGATTTACGAATGGTTCATTTGACAACTCAGCGCTATGCAAGATTCCTTTGAAGCCACCGATTGTTTCAAGAGGTAGAACCAAACTATTATGAGCAAAGCGAGGGTAAGCTGGATTTGCAATACGTTCAACTTTTTCACCATCTACATAAACTTCAGTCACTTGAGGTTTGGTTACAACAGAAATTTGATAACGTTTGTTCTTTTCAAGTTTTTTGTTAAATTGGATATGGAATTGTTCAAATTTATAAGCGAGGTAGCCATCCTTATCCGCAAGATAAAGTTGGTTGTCTCCGCTAGTTGAGAAGGTTTGTTGCCCATCACCAGTTACAGTGACATCCAATTTCAAGACATGACTTGGACCGACATCTCCAACAAGTCCTTCAATACTGCTATCTTTTTCAAAGTTCAAACCTGCTTCAGTCTTCTGTACTTTCTTAGCAAGATAATCTTTGATGGTTTCTGGATTGATCTTGAACAAATCTTCTTCAGCTACGGTCTTATCTGGATTAGATTGCGGTGCATAAACACTTGTTGGCAAGGAGCGCTCAGCAAAAGTCTTGCCTGCACGATCAGATCCCCAAGTACGTTCTGCAGTAGTCTGCATACTCTTGAAGAAACGTTTAAAGATATCGTAAGAAGTAAGTCCAGTTTCGTGAAGGTCAATATTGTCATTCCAAACCGCATGACCACCACCAAGGATATTTGGATTAGAGGCTTCTAGACGTGGTCCTCCACCTGTTGAGAAATCATTTGGTGTCCAGCGATTGTATTGAGTTTCATAGTTTGCATAATCTCCATATCCACCTTGACTATTGCTACCACTTGGAACACTATAGGTTGGAATATCTGTGATATTGATAATCTTAGCACCTTGAGCAATTGCAGCCGCTGGACGTTGCCAATGGATACTCCAGATATCAACTTCTACATCTTTCCAATCTACAGGTGTAGTTCCTTGTTTGGCACTGAGGGAACCCCAAATACGCGGTGTCAAACCTTTGCCTTTGATGTACTGGATCATATCATTGACATAGCGACGATAGCTTTCTCTACTGCCGTAGTACTCATCAGTTCCGATATGAACTGTTGAGACACCATGAAGTGGTGCATTTTCTCCATCGAGCAATTTATCATAGACTGATTTAACAAAAGCAAGAGTTTCTTCATACTTGTTATCCAAGTCCAACATAGCAACACGTTCTACATTGTGCTTACCTCTATAATCGCTCAGACTACCTTTATACATAAGGTCTGGACGAACTTTAACAAAGGACAAAGCGTGACCTGGTGTGTCAATCTCAGGAACAAGGTTGATATGCAAAGCTTTAGCCAACTTGATGATCTGTTGCATTTCTTCCTTAGTATAATGCTCGTCTGATGTTAATTTTTCACCATTGTCACCAACAACATCTGTTTCTACACGGAAGCCAGTCTTAGCATTTTTTAGGACATAATCCAGTTCCTCTTGAGGAGTAAGATTTTTCCCTGCTAAATGATCTTTTAAGAAGATATAGTTGTCATTCAAGTGCAACTGCAAGTCGTTCATCTTGTAGTAGGCCATGTTAAGCATGATATCCACGAGAGTATCATAAGGAATAAACTTACGACCTGTATCGAGCATAAAGCCACGGTGACTAAAGCTTGGGAAATCACGGATTTCACCATTCTGTAAGTCTTTTTCTCCCATCTGAAGGAGAGTACGAGTTGCATAGAAGGCTCCTGCGTTGGTTGCAGCTTCTACAGTGATAACACCATCTTTTACAGTGATACCATAGCCTTCTTTACCATAACCCTTATCTTCAACCTTCTTAAATTCAATCCGTTTTTGAGCTGTTTGATCACCTGTAGCGATTTCTAGCCCACGACTTTCAAGGTCAATCTGATAGAATTTAGCTTCTTGACCAAATCCAGAATCTCCGACTGAAATAACAGTATCAGCTGTAATAGAAGTTTTGCCTTCAGTTCCATACCATTGTTGAACTGCTGGAGCAACTGCTGGTTTAGTTCCAACACCTTCGTCCGCATGTAACCCTTTAATAAGGACTTCAAATTCTTTTGTGAAGGTATGAGTATCCTTGATTTGTTGGACCATTACCTTAACAGTTTGGTCTGTTAAGGGTTTGTAGATTTTGTTATTAAGATCAACAACTCCCTGTTTGTTGCTACCAATCAAGCTAACTTTTCCTGGCAAGCTCGGTAAAACAAGTGACTTACCGTCTTCAGCAACTGTCAGTTCTGTAACTTGGCGAATGTCTGTCGGTTTGCTGGCATCAGGGATATTTGAATAAGCGCGAATCTCTTGGATACCAACATTTTTCCAGTTCATAGTACCAGCTTGATAGTCTGTGATTTCAAGTTTAATGTATTTAGCTTGGATAGCTTCTTTTAAGTCAACCTTTTCATCAAGAACAGGTGTTCCTGTTCTTTGATGAGCCAACTTCCATTCTTTGTTACCTGAACCATTTACATCATCTTGCCCAGCGTAGTAAAGATTCCAAGATTTGATATTTGGATCGTTTTGTTGACCACGAAGACGGCGATCCCAATCAATTTCCACATGCTTAATTACAGTTGTCTTCTCAAGTGTAAATTCGATTGTTGGTTTTTCAACGTTTTGGTCAGTAGCCCAACGAGTATCAGGTTTGCCGTCGATTGCCTTTTCTGCTGTAAATGGTGTGTTGGCTTCATGGTTAGAGGCTGTAGCAGTAGCTTTTTCTAAATGATTGACATCTGGAGTTTCGACCAAATCTTTGGTCACTGGCTTTTCAGCTGGTTTAGCTGTTGGAGCTACTTCTTCTTTTGGAGTTTCTGCTGGTTTTGGAGTTGCTTTTTCCTTAGGAGCAGGAGTTTCTGTTGGTTTTGGAGTAGTTCCTTCAGTTGCTTCAGTTTCTGACGTTGCAGGTTGACCATCTACAGTTCCAGCACTTGCTTCTGCTTCTGCTTTTGCAATAGCTGCTGCTATATCTGCTGGCAGCTTATCCAGAGGCTGAGCCTGTGTTACTGTTCCTTCTGTTTCTGCAGTTCCTTCTGTTTCTGCTGCTTGAACCATACCAGCTCCAAAGATGCTGGCACCAATCATGACAGAAGCTGCACCAATCGTAAATTTACGAATACTGTAATGACACCGTTTCTCAAATAAGTGTTTTCCCATTTTTCTCCTGTTTCCTTTCATACGCTTCAAGAGTAAGCGTTCTCATTCCCCTTTAGAAAAAGAGAGGACCTAGAGGTCCTCTCCGGGTTTTGTTTTTCTCCACTACAATAAGCAAGGAGTTCGAGCCATCGTTAGACGAAAACTCTCTTATATTTTAATCTTCTTTTCTTTTGACAGCTAAGAGTGCTACTGAAACTGCCATGCTAACACTTGCAATGAAGAGAGCTGTTTCAGAGTTATGTTCACCCGTATTTGGAAGAACATTTGAATTTACCTCTTTAGATGTATCTTTATTCTCTACTGAAAGTTTTGAATCTTCTCGATACTCTGGTTTTTCCACTACAGGCGCAGGTTGGTTACCTACTGTACCAATTTGGCCTTTGTATTCTGGAACTTCATGGATTGCGCCATCACTTCCATTCACACCGCCGGTAAACTCTGGTACTTCATGAACCGTTGCTTCAGCTCCATTTACACCACCTGTAAATTCTGGTGCTTGGCTCATAGTTGCTTCTGCTGCGTTAACTCCACCCTTGAATTCTGGAATTTCGTTTACAGCTACTTCTTCTCCTGCCGTTCCAACTAGTCCTGTATACTCTGGAACTTCTACAACTGGAGCTGGCTCATCGCCTGCTGTACCTAGAACCCCTGTATATTCTGGAAGTTCTACAACCGGTGCTAGCTCATCGCCTGCTGTACCTAGAACCCCTGTATACTCTGGAACTTCTACAACTGGTGCTGGCTCATCGCCTGCTGTACCTAGAACCCCTGTATATTCTGGAACTTCTACAACCGGTGCTGGTTCATCGCCTGTTGTGTCAACTACTCCTGTATACTCTGGAACTTCTACAACCGGTGCTGGTTCATCACCTGCTGTACCTAGAACCCCTGTGTATTCTGGAACTTCTACAACTGGTGCTGACTCACTGCCTGCTGTACCTAGAACCCCTGTGTATTCTGGAAGCTCTACAACCGGTGCTGGTTCATCGCCTGTTGTGCCAACTACTCCTGTATACTCTGGAACTTCTACAACTGGTGCTGGTTCATCACCTGCTGTACCAACTACTCCTGTGTATTCTGGAAGCTCTACAACCGGCGCTGCTTCATCGCCTGCTGTGCCAACTACTCCTGTGTATTCTGGAAGCTCTACAACTGGAGCTGGCTCATCGCCTGCTGTACCAACTACTCCTGTGTATTCTGGAAGCTCTACAACTGGAGCTGGCTCATCGCCTGCTGTACCAATCGGATCTGTGTATTCTGGAACTTCTACAACTGGTGCTGCTTCGTCACCCTTGCTTGATGTTGGAGTTTCTGGTTTAGGATCTGGAGTTGGCTCTGGATCTGGTGTTGGCTCTGGATCTGGAGTTGGTTTCGGATCTGGAGTTGGCTCTGGATCTGGAGTTGGTTTTGGATCTGGAGTTGGCTCTGGATTTGGAGTTGGCTCTGGATTTGGAGTTGGCTCTGGATCTGGAGTTGGCTCTGGATCTGGAGTTGGCTCTGGATCTGGAGTTGGAGTAGGTGTTTCATCTTTTAATTGATCGAGATAATCTGCAAAGTATTCAAGCATTCTATTAGTCAATAGGTGATTATCAGTTGCGTATTTCATGCTAGCAACAACACCTGCAACTTCTTCTTGATTGCTCTTATTAGTCAATTTTTGAGCCTTGGCCAATGCTGCTTCATATGCTGATGTATCAAGGCCTGCTTCAGCAACTTGAGGACGAGCAAAGATAAGCTCTGCAGCTGATTGATATTGGTTACCACCATCTCCGTAAGTTCTTGTTCCTGTTAGGACAATCTTCTTAGCTTTGATAGTCTTGCCAAAGTCGATATCTTTTGGTTTATTGTTGTCAGCCCAATTAGTTGCATTGAAGGTATGTTCCTTACCTGTTTCATCAGTTACTACAAGAGTCACATCTCTCAAGTTACCATTTGAACCTGAACCGCGTGGAACATAACGGAAGCCTGTAATTTCAGTTGGTTCTTTCAAGACCATGGTTGCTGGCTTGCCAACATCTCCTCCGCCCCATGATGTATGCCATAGACTAGACAAGTTACCGTCAAAGGCATTTTCAATACCTTCACCAGCCTGAGAAGGAGCTGAAAGACTTGCAAAGTCATCTGCCACAAGAGCTACTTTCTTCAAAACCAAAGCGTCTTTCAAAGCATTGACTTTAGCGATTTCTGCTTTAGCTTCTTCTACACTGATGTCATCGTCTGCTTGACTGAGGTTGAAGACTGCTTCTTTCAAAGCATCCATAGATTCTTGGGTGTAATTAGTCATGGCTACAGTTGGAAGATAGTTCTTGACTGCATTTTCTGTCATCATCTTACCTGTCAAGACAATCTCTTCGATTTGAAGTCTATCCATCATGAAGTCATTGTAACCACGGAAGTTAGCATTACCACCAGAATCTCCACGAGTATTACTTGCGTTACCTGTAGAGTAGATACCGATCCAAGTATCGCCAGTTTCAGCACCTGTCACAAGGAAGGTTGCTCGTTTCGCTTTCTTAGAATCTGTCCATGAGTTTGGTAATTCATGCATTTCGAGATCGCTTGCTTGGCTACCACGACGGCCAGATTGGAATTCTCCCTTACCTACAACAAAGGCGTAAGTATTATCTGATCCAGCTTCGTAGTCAAATGTGATACGGTAGGTCTTACCTGCTTCAAAGCGGAAGTTTTGTGGAATTGTTTGGTAAACCAAGTTACGACGGCTAACGAGACCGTTTGTCTTGAGTGACCAATTTCCTTCGATAACATCATCAACTTTCTTGCCGTTCCAATCACGTTGTGTGTATGGAGCATGTTTTTCAGACAAGTGAGTACGGTTGTCTTCAACACCTTCGATTCCACCAATGACAAATGGGAAGATACCTTGTCCAACATTTTCAAAGTCTTGTTTGAAGACGCCTGTTGCAGTATCGTGACCATCACCGTACATAGCAGAGTCATTTTCAAAGGTACGGATTTCATCGAAGTAAGTTGCCTCTTCTCCTGCTTCACGACTCAAGGTCAAGGTTACATTTGATACATCTGCACCTGTTGTGAAGAAGGCATACATGTTTTGGAAGTAACTTGTATCATTAACAGTTGCGTTGTCACGACGTGTGTTATGAGCGTATGCTTTAACATAGTTGAGGGCAAGTGACTTGTTAGTGTAGTTGGTCACTTCTTTCTCACCAGTGTTAACAGTAATGCTTGCTTTAGCATTACTACGGTTATCGACACCTACATAAACTGCATATTTAGTATTTGGCTTCAAGCCAGTCAATTTTTGAGTGAGACTAACTTTTTCTTTATTGCCTTGGATGCGAAGCATTTGGTTGGCACCTTGAGACTTCACAATTTCAGCCTTAGATGCATCACCTGTAATTTTCCAATGGTCCAAAGATTCACTGTTAAATCCTTGGTCATAGATATGCATTCCTTCACTCCATGCCATTTCAGGATTTGTTTGTTTAGAACGATAAAGAACATATGGTTGATTTGCTAGTAGATCAAGGGTAATCTTACCATCTTTGACAGCTACTTCCTGTTCTTCAGTCTTACCTTGGTCTGTTAGTTTGTAAAGGTAAACTTTGCCATTTGCCCAGTCACTAGGAAGTGTCCAAGTTGTTGCACCTTTTTCAGTATTGAAGTAGTACATTTTTTCCTTGTCGCCAGTTAGCTTGTTACCATTTGCATCCCAATTCCAAGGTGTCAAGTAGGCTGAACCATCTTGAATCACACGATCGTTAAGCGTAACAATTCGTTCACGGTATTGTGGGCTATTAACATCGTTAGATTTACGAGTAACAACTACCTGTTGTTTTCCTCATCGACCAATTCAACCTTCATTTCAGGTGTCCACTTGTATGTGCCACCGTTGTCAGTCATGGTTACTGGTTTACCATTTTCCCATTTACTAACAGTGAAGTGTTGGAAGTACTTGGTCATAACATCGTGAGCAAATAAGTTAGTTACATAACCATTATAGTCGCTACGACCTTGCCATCCTTCAAAGTCCTTCATGCTGTATCCGCCTAGAAGTGGGTAGTTAGCTGCACCTCCGTAGCTTCTGTAATCACCAACCCAAGCATCTTTTTGGTGGTTACGGATAAAGCGAGTGATGGCACTGTTGATACCTTTATTGGTATAGCCACCATAAGTCAAGTCAGCTGCCCAGTGATGGAAGGTAGAGTCATACTCACCACCATGGCCCCACTCAATTGCAAAGCGCCAACCTTGTTTGTTGATTTCTTTTGCAAGAACGTGAGTTGCCCAAGCACCGTTGTCACCTGATTGACCGTTACCCCAAACGTCGACATAAACGAAGTCTAGGCCTTCACCCAATTCTTTCTTCAATTCTTCCCAACGTGCTAAACGTCCATGAGCCAAGTCATAAGCCGCATCGATATTGATACCTTGGTCAATCCAGTTCCATCCGTAGCTATAGCTACCGTCAGCGTTTTTACGAAGGATTTTTTCATTGAAGTATTTTGATTCAGGATAGGTTTCTGAAGCATTGACGTGGATACCGAGGTGGGCACCGTATTTCTTAGCTTTTTCAATAAGAGCTTTAAAGTCCTCTGTACCACCGATACGTTTACCGATATCTGCGTAGTTCAAGTGACCTGAGTCATGTCCTTCACTACCGTAACCTTTAAGGAGGACACCCTGACCAAGACCATCTGTATGGAGGTTAATCTTCTTGATACCATCCAAGGTCATAAGGAATGGGTTTTGTGCTTGTGAACCAAAGTTCATGGCGATACGATAGGCTGTAATATTTAACTTTTTCCCAACCTTGAGGGTTATTCATGATACTACGATAAGCAATCGCACCATCTTGCCAGTCTACTTTATTATCAGCATTGGCATCTTCTGTGATGACAACTTTAGCACTTGGAAGTTCCTTTGTATATTCTGGGAAGACAATACCATTGTGAGCTTTTTCCCACTGCCATTCAGAGCTATGAATTTCAACGTAGTTGGCATTACCAACAGTATTCTTGTAGGCTGTCAAACGTGTCCAGTCGTAAGAACCACCACCGTAGCTATTTTGTGAGTTGCTCCATACACCTGCCGCAAGCTTGTCTGTTGAAACAAATCCATACATGTAACCTTTTGCCAAATCTTTCATTGGATTTGTTACTTCGATATGGTCGTCACCACTTACGTGGGTGTTGTTTGACATGGTTGCCCCATCAAACTTAGCTCCTGCTTGGTCGCTTGATACAGATACCAAGGCATTTCCTAGGAAGCTGATAGAAGAAAGTAATTTTCTTTCATCATCAATCTTCTGTCCTGGTGTTACTTGGTTATGGTTGACAATCTTAGTCACATCAAAGTGAAGTTGATTGTCCACCACTTGCAAACGAACTGTCATATCTGCATTGATGAGGTTTTCCGCATCACGGAGTTTCATTTCATACTCGGCAGTTGTTGCATTAATCTTCTTATAAGTAACTTCAGGAGTTACTGCCTTTTTATTGATGAGGACTTTGTTTATTTGTTGAACTTGACCTGGAAGCTTGTTGCCGTTTAGGACGTATTCTTTAATACGTGGGAAAGCTTGGTCAATAACTGCTTTCAATACTGTAGATTCGATCGTGTCATATTTGACTTTGCTATCATCTACTGTATCGCCTTTTTCTTTTTCAGCAGCCTCTTGGTCGTTTTTCACACCTTCTTGGTCATCTGTCTTAACGTTTACAATGGTTCTCTCACTGCCATAGCTTCCAGCCTTAAGAACGATTTTCTTCTCATCTTTGAGTTTGTCATTGACTGCAGATGGTAAGGTAAGTGTGTCAAAGAGTTTGACATCATTGTTTGTTGCGTTAAGTTGTCCATCTGATTTGAGGCTGATCGTCAAGTGGTTGACAGAACCATTTACTGGTGCTGCAACACGACCACCTTGGTACCAAAGTCCACTACCGTTTGTCTTGTATTCCCAGAACCATCCGCCTTGGTCATAACCTACAAAAACGTTGTTATCTGTATCTTTAAATTTCATAAAGACACCAAAGCGTGATTTTCCTGTTTCAGACTCTTCTTTGAAGGTCAAATCAACTGTAGCATTTCCATTTTCATCAACAGTCAAACCTTCTTTTTCAAACAAGGCTGGTTTTTTACCATTGTCATTTTGAGCAGTTGACGCTAGTTGGTTGTAACGAACTCCATTTTCTTCACGAATCGTTACAGTTCCCTGTTGTTCTTTATTTTCAACAGTTTTCCATTCTGGAGTCACCTCTTTTGATTCAGCCGGTTTAGTTTCAGCCGGTTTAGTTTCAGCTGGTTTGTTCTCAGCTGGTTTTGTTTCTCAGCTGGTTTGTTCTCAGCTGGTTTTGTTTTCTGCTAGGGTTTCTTTTGTTCTCAGCTGGTTTTTTTTCTTCTTTTTGGCTTATCTTCTTTTGGTTTTCTCTTCCTTGTCTTCAACTTGTTTATCAAGTGCATCTAGACCTGCTGGTTTTGTTGTTTTCAATACCCTTGATATAGTTTTGAATCCATTCAAGCTGCGCTGGTGAGAAGAGAATCCCTCCACTGCGGCTTCCAACAACACCATTTTGGTGGATACCGATCAATTTTCCATTTTCATCGAAAATACCGCCACCACTTGCACCTGGTTCGCTTCCTTGATAGCTGATGCCACGAACACCTTCACCATGATTATTGATATCTTCAACTGTCGTATTGAGGATTGGAGAAAGTTTTCCAGTTGGATAACCAAACACGTGTACCTTATCTCCAACCTTAGTAGTTGCAGGTTTGTCAGTCACTTCAACAGGAGCGTTTGCAAGAGGAGAACGAAGCTTAACGATGGCCAAGTCATTTTTATAACCTTTTAGGAATCCTTCACGGTCCCAGTGCTTAACATCATTCTTACTGAATTTAACATCAGGTGCTCCTTCGTAAGAAACTGAATAAACATCGCCATCACTTTCAATATTATCAGCTACCTTACGATTGTTTCCGTCTGGAACATCTTTGATAAAGTTATGAGAAACAGATAAAACTAGATTTTCACCGATGACGATACCGCTACCAACACCAGCTGCACTTTGAATTTTTACTGTTGCTCCATAGTTTAATTCACCATTTTTTGTTTTAGCGACATCTTCTGGAACTAAACTTTTATCTTCTTTTGCTAAATCATCTTTTGAGGTAGAATGTCCACTATCTTCAGCCTTATCGAGTTTTTCGCGTAAATCTTTAGGAAGTTCATTTTCAGTTGCTGAAGTTGCTGCAGCTTCTTTTTCTTTCTCCAGTAATTCTTCCTCAGTTTTTGGTCCTTCGGTAACTTCTGGAGACCCTTGATTTTCTCCAGGTTTTCGGTGCTTCAAAATCACGTCCATCATCTTTTTTTGCGTTAGCAAGAGCTGCAGTCAAATCTGCTGGCATATTTGCTGTTGAACCTGTTTGCGGAGAATCTGCAAGAACAGTGCTAGTTCCAAAGAAAGCTGCACCAATCATGACAGAAGCAACCCCTAATGAAAATTTCCGAATACTATATTTGCAACGTTTTTTTCAAATAATCTTTTATCCATCGGTTTTTGTTCCTTTCAGTTTACAAAGTAAGCGTTTGCATTTTTTGTTTAAAAATATCCTCCTCAATTTTTTTAACGCCACTAGATAAACATATAATTTTTTTCTATACCAATTTAATATATCAAAAAAACAGTTTAAAAAAATCAATACTTTAACAGGTAAAAACTAGTAAAAGTATAATCCAATTTCCTGACTATTCTGAATAGAATTTCAGAAGGCCTTATTTCTAGCCATTTCGTCAAAAAAAGAAACTTAATCAGAAAAGTTAAACTAACTTCGTCTAACTTTTCAATAAAGTTTCCATGCATTTTTATACTGTTTTTACGTTTTTTATTGTTGTAAAACTTTTCGTGGTTTGGTTCCTTCTGCAGGACCAATAACCCCAGCCATCTCTAACTCTTCCATAAGGCGAGTCGCCCTGTTAAAGCCAACAGATAAGCGTCTCTGAATCATAGATGCACTTGCTTTTTGGGTTTCAATAACCAGTGCTTTAGCTTCTTCAAATAGTGGATCTCCTCCTTCATCTCCTGTGCCAGACTCACCTTCTGTCTCAGAAACCTCTCCGGGATCAAAGCTTTCATCATAATCAGCATCTGCTTGAGCCTTTATAAAGCTAACAATACGTTCCACATCATCATCAGAGATAAAGGAACCTTGCAAGCGAACAGGGTGATTTTCATCGATTGGTTTGAAGAGCATATCCCCTCGACCAAGCAATTTCTCAGCACCGTTCTCATCCAAAATAGTTCGAGAATCTGTTCCAGAAGATACAGCAAAGGCTACACGAGATGGTACATTGGCCTTAATCAGACCAGAAATAACATCCACTGAAGGACGCTGGGTCGCGAGGATCATATGAATACCAGCCGCACGCGCCTTCTGTCCAAGACGGATAATAGCATCTTCTACTTCCTTGCTGGCCACCATCATGAGGTCAGCTAACTCATCGACAATCACGACAATCAAAGGAAGAGGTACTTGTTTATACTCAGACTGAGCGTTGAATTCTTCAACCTTGGCATTGAAACCAGCGATATTACGAACTCCAATTTTGGCAAAGAGTTCATAACGGTTTTCCATCTCATCTACGACTTTTTGAAGGGCCTTACTTGCCTTACGGGGATTAGTCACAACTGGAATCAAGAGATGAGGAATATCGTTATAAACCGACAACTCAACCATCTTCGGATCCACCATCATAAACTTGACTTGGTCTGGACGTGCCTTCATGAGAATACTTGCAATGATACCATTGACTGCAACAGATTTACCTGAACCAGTAGAACCAGCTACAAGTAAGTGAGGCATTTTAGCCAAATCAAAACTACGTGCGGTTCCATTAACGGCTTTCCCAAGAGGAATTTCTAGAAGGTTTTCAGGTTTAGTCTGAGACTGTTCCCATAGTTCTCGGAAGGAAACTGTTGCGATTTCTGAGTTTGGAACTTCAATCCCAACTAAGGATTTCCCAGGAATCGGTGCTTCGATACGGACATCTTTAGCAGCCAAGGCCAGAGCCAAGTCATCTGCTAGATTAGAAATGCGATTGACCCGCACACCAACGGCTGGCTTGACTTCGTACTTGGTAACGGATGGACCAATCTCAGCACGTTCAACCGTTACCTTAATACCGAAACTTGCAAAGGTTTCTTCCAAAATCTTGATATTTTCGCGAACGATTTTCTTTTCCTTGGACTGATCTTTTGGCTTATCGGGTGCAAAGAGTTGCAAGCTTGGAAGTTTGTATTCCAAGGCTTTTTTAGCAGAAAAATCTACCTCAATATCTTCATCATCTAAGAACTCAGCTTCCTCTGGAAAATCAACTTCACTAGGAAGATCATAGTCTGCTTGAGGGAGAATAATTTCAGGTTCTACCCATTCTTCCTCAGGCAGGGGTGGTAAATCATCAAAGTGACCAGGGGAAGCTTCTAAAATCTCGCCAGTTTCCATATCAACAGGAGGTATATCCAATAAGGCTTGCTCTGCTTGTTCTTTTTCTAGTCTTTCCTGCTCCTCTATCTCCTTACGAGCTTTTTCTTCTTCCCGTTTGATGAAGCGTTCTTGTTTCCTCTGCTCACGTCGCTCCATCCAAAGTGCAAAACGTGCTCCAAGAAAATCAGCGACATCATAGACAGACCAAGGACTAACTAGAAGAGCACCGATTAAGATTAAGATAGCTCCGATAAAATAAGTGCCAATATTTGAAAAGAGAAAAGCGACTGGAATGTAGAGAGCAACACCTAGAAGCCCTCCTCCAGCAAAGCTAGTTACACGAAAGCCTGTCAAATCTGTCAAAACTTGGGCTAAAGTCCCCTTTAAGACAGACTGCTCCATGCCATATTTCCATACAAGATAAGCTTCAAAAATCAGCAATAATCCTGAAAAAATGCAAAGAAAACCTGAGATCAGACCTTCTTGCTTCCGAATCCATTTGAAGAAAAAAAGATAGACTAGGACGACAACAATGACCAGATAAGCCAGACTTCCTACTAGTAATCGAATAAGGTTATAGAAGATGAGTCCCACTGCTCCTAATTTCAGAGCAGCGAACATTAAGCAAAAAGCTATAACCAAGGAAATTAACATCCGTTGGATAGCTTGCTTTCTTTCTAATTCAGCTTTTGACGGTCTCCGTCTTGTTTTACTTGTATTTTTGTTTGCCATATTTCTATTATAACACACTTCAGAAACTTTGTTTGAAGTGAAAAATGATTGCATCTACAAGACACAATCATCTTTCGTTAATATTTCTGCAGTTTCTTTTCTGTATGATTTTTCAACAACTTTAGATCACTGCTTCTTTAAAAATCTGATCGCTGATTTTCTTGCTTTCTCAATCTTTTCGACTTCTAGATTCTCCACAGCAGATCTAGGGATCCATTTTTTCCCAAACAATACCTGGGCTGCTTCTATCATCAGAGCACAAGCCCGAAAGTCCTTTTCTTCTGCAATCGCCTCACAAAACAAATCCTTCGTTTTTTCCATTAAGATTTCTTTTTTTACTTGATGAAAAGATAATTGCATTAGACTACTGACAGACCAGGCGCGACAAAGTGGATCTTGGTCAGTCAAGAGATGTTGACCTAAGATTTCTATCTCACTTATTGAACCAATCCACCCTAGGGCAATGATTAGCTTTCTACGATTCGAAGCTTCTGGACTAGGTAAAAGAGAGAGCAGAACAGGAAGTAGTTGCTTGCAATAAGACGCATAAAAATCTCTATGTCTTACTTTGGAAAGGATTTTCGCTAGAAGATATACAATCAAAACGCGTTGACTCTCTGCTTCCTTTTGATCGAGAATTTCCAAAAGATAATCAATTCCCTCCTGCCCATGCTGGTCAAAACTAGCTTCAAAATTTAGGTCAGTTTCTTCCTCCCAATCGTTGCAAATGAGCTCAAAATGAAAGGCAATTTCTGGACTCCTGCCTAAATCAGCTATAAAATGAATTCGTTTAGAATCAGGAAAATTCTCCTCCAGCAAGCTGGCATAGGTCTCTTGTAACTCTTCTTTTGTAAGATTTTGGTGAGGGATATTTTCTTTCACTAATTTGTCGATTTCTTCTTTTCTAGAATCACTCATGACACTTTTTTCCTCTAAGGTATTTGTAGAACTTTAGCATTCTAACATTTAAATTCTCTAAGTTTTACCTTTATTATATCACTTTAAAGACTGGTCTCCTTAACTTCATTATCAAAAAAAGAGAGTGGGACAGAAATCGGTAATTCGTTAGAATTCGATTTCGTCGTCCCACCTCCGCACAGTTGAGTAGGGCTGTAAAAGCTGATGAAATCAGTGTAGTAGAGCCCACTCAACCACTGCGTCTTGCTCGACAATCCATAGACAATTGAGAGGCTAGGACTTTTGTCCCAGCCTCATTTAATTGTGTTTGTGATTATTTTTCTAATGGTTTACGAAGGTAACCAAACAAAGCACCACTTACAAGAGACCCTACCAAGACAAAGACAAGGAAAAGGAAGGCATTTGTTGTAAGAGCGATAACAAAGATCCCCCCGTGAGGCGCCATAAGTTTGATACCTGCCAGACCAACCAGTCCACCTGCTAAAGCTGAACCAACCATAAAGCTAGGGATAGCGCGAGCTGGGTCAGCAGCACCAAATGGAATAGCTCCTTCAGTGATGAATGACAAGCCCATTACGATATTTGTCAAACCAGAGTTACGTTCTTCTTTGGTAAATTTGTCCTTGAAAAGAAGAGTCGCAATGAATACTGCTAGCGGCGGAACCATTCCTCCAGCCATAACTGCTGCCATAGCTACTGAACCACCTGTTGACACTGTTGCTGCAGAGTACCAGTACCAAAGACATAAGCTGCTTTATTGACAGGTCCACCCATATCGACAGCCATCATTCCTCCAAGAACAAGACCAAGAAGAATAGCAGATCCTCCACTAAGACCAGCGAGGAAGTTATTCATACTAGTATTGATTGCGGCCATTGGGATATTAACAGCTAGCATAACAAATCCTGTCAAGATTGTTCCAAAAAGTGGCAAGAGAAGGATTGATTTAGCACCTTCAAGTGAGCGAGGAACCTTCACGTATTTCTTAACCAAGAGTACCAAGGCACCAGCGATAAATCCACCAACAAGAGCTCCAAGGAAACCTGATGATACACCTGCAAGAGCTGAAGTTGCTTCACCACCTTGAGCGTAAGGGATTTTACCAAAGGCGTAACCTTCTTTGGCGATAGCACCAGCTACGAAACCGGCTACCAAACCTGGTTTTTCAGCGATTGAGTAAGCAACAAATCCTGCAAATACTGGAAGCATCAAACCGAAGGCTGAACCACCAATTTTCATGAACATCGAAGCGAGTTCATGGTAAGAACCAAGATTTCCAAGACTCTCATTAGGCACACCCAAAGCACCATCAATCAAGAAGGCAAGGGCAATCATGATGCCACCACCGATAACGAATGGCAACATTTGTGATACACCACTCATCAAGTGTTTGTAGAAGGCACCACCTAGACTTTGTTTTTCGTTAGACGCTGTTGAAGCTTGTGCTCCGTTAGCAGCTCGGTAGACTTCAGCATTACCAGAAAGAGCCAAGTTGATCAACTCTTCTGTCTTACGAATACCATCTGCAACTGGACGATTGACCAATGGTTTGCCATCAAAACGATCCATTTCAACTGCTTTATCTGCAGCAATGATAACAGCTTTGGCATTGCGGATATCTTCTGCTGTTAATTTGTTGCCAACACCACTAGCACCATTAGTTTCAACCTTGATACCAACACCCATTTCCGCAGCCACTTTTTGAAGAGCTTCTTGGGCCATGTATGTGTGGGCAATTCCTGTTGTACAAGCTGTAACTGCTACGATAAAGTCACCAGATTCATTTGCAGGAGCTTGAACTGGTTCTTGAGCTTTTTCTGAAGCTTGGTCAAAGAGTTCAATGACTTGATCAGCTGATGTTACCTGACGAAGTTTGTCAGCAAATCCGTCTTTCATCAAATATTGTGACAATTCTGCCAAGGCAGCCAAATGAGTATCATTGGCACCTTCTGGAGCAGCAATCATAAAGAAGAGGTCAGTTGGTTGTCCATCTAAACTTTCGTAGTCAACACCCTTGTTTGATTTAGCAAAGAGAACAGTCGCTTCCTTAACAGCAGCATTTTTGCTGTGTGGCATTGCAATACCATCACCCAAACCTGTAGAAGTCAAAGCTTCACGCGCCAAGATTCCTTCTTTAAAAGTTTCAAAATCTGACACATATCCGTGCTCTACCAAGCTATGAATCATTTCTTCGATGACAGCTGTTTTTTCAGTCGCCTGCAAATCCAGCAACATGACATCTTTTCTCAATAGGTCTTGAATTTTCATCTTTTTTCTACCTCAACTTTTTCATATGTTTCTTTAATAAATTCCGCCGTTGCTAAATCATCTGAGAAGGTCGTTGCCGTTCCACAAGCTACTCCCCATTTGAAGGCTTCTACTGCATCTTTTGATTTGACAAATTCACCTGTAAATCCAGCGACCATAGAATCACCAGCCCCAACTGAATTTTTGACTGTCCCTTTGATTGGTTTAGCAAAGTATGCTCCCTCAGATGTGACAAGAAGGGCACCGTCCCCAGCCATAGAAATAATCACGTTTTGAGCACCCTTAGACAGTAATTCTCGAGCGTATTTTTCTATTTCATCAAGGCTTTCAAGCTTGACTCCAAAGATAGCTCCCAGTTCATGATTATTTGGTTTGACCAAAAGTGGTTGATAATCCAAACTATCGATCAAGGTCTGACCTTCAAAGTCACAGACTACTTGAGCGCCTGTCTGACGCGTCAAAGCAATTAATTCTTTGTAAACAACATTACCCAAGTTTTTAGCACTCGAACCTGCAAATACAACTGTATCTTCTGCTGTGAGATTTGAAAGAATGGCTTTTAACTCTTCAAGTTGTTCGGGCTCAACATTAGGACCTGTCCCATTGATTTCTGTTTCTTGGTCTGCTTTGATCTTGACATTGATACGCGTATCTTCTGCCACTTGGACAAATTGCGTTTCAATTTGTTCTTCAGCTAAAGTATCTGTGATAAATTTTCCAGTAAAGCCTCCGATGAAACCTGTCGCTGTATTTGGAATATCCAAACGCTTCAAGACACGGCTAACATTGATACCTTTACCGCCAGCAAACTTATCATCACTATCCATACGATTAACACTACCAACTTCCACTTTGTCCAAACGGACAATGTAGTCTATAGATGGATTGAGTGTGACTGTATAAATCATACTTCTATTACCTCCGTTTTCTCTTTGATAGCTGACAAGAGCTCGTGACCCTTGCTTGTAATGACAATAGCACGTTTTATAGGAGCTACCTTAGCGAAACAAGACTGACCAAGCTTGGATGAATCTGCCAAGACATAGGTTTGTTTAGCATTTTCTAAGATAGCTCGCTTTACCGCTCCTTCCTCCATATCTGGAGTTGTAAAGTAACCTTCATCGACACCATTCATTCCAATGAAAGCACGATCAAAGTGCAGTTGGTTAATCTGATTGAGAGCTACTCCTCCGATACTGGCATCCGTTGTCATCTTAACGCCACCACCAATAATCACAGTTGGAATTTGCTTATCCACTAATTGAGCCGCATGGTGAATGGAGTTGGTTACAACAGTAATGTCTTTTCGTTCCAATTCCTTAATGAGGAAGGCTGTCGTACTTCCTGCATCCACAAAGATAACATCTTTTTCTTTGATGAGGGAAGCTGCTTTTTGCGCAATCAACTTTTTCTCTTGAAGGTTTTTGACAGATTTTTCTTGAATGGTTTCTTCTTCCTGCAAGGAATGAGGCAACTCTGCTCCTCCATGCACTCGGCGAAGTTTATTTTCCGATTCTAATTCATCTAAATCTCGTCTAACCGTTGATTCTGAAGTATCTAACAAACCTACTAATTTCTCTAGAGAAACGACTTTATGTTTGTTCAGCTCCTCTAAAATCAACTTTTTTCTCTCAGTTTTTAGCACCAATATACCTCCTGTTAACGATTACAGTAATCATTCTATCATAAAAAATAGCAAAATCAAGCACTTTTTATCATTTTCTTTCATTTTCTATCATTTTGCCAATTGTTTGAATTTTATTTGCAAGATAGTTACCTTTATGATAAACTATTTTAGTAAGGATTGGAAGATTACTCAAGAGGCTTAAGAGGCCGTGTTGGAAACGCGGTAGGCGTGTGAAAGCGTGCGTGGGTTCGAATCCCATGTCTTCCGTTGCTATAGTGTAGCTGCATCTTCATGCAGCTTTTTATAATGGATTTTTTGTCTATCAAAGATTTGAATTGCAAAAATCACCCAAGAGTTAACTCTCGGGTGATTTTTTTCTACTCATGTTAAACGATCTTAAAAATATCAAACAGCAATTTCACATTGAGGATGGTCAAGATAATGGAAACAATATAACCAAGGATGGTATTCCATTTGGCATTGGTAAATTCTCCATCACTGATTTTTTGAAGTAGAGATAAATCAAGGGAAGATTGAAAATGGAAGAGCGATAGAAAGAAAGACCTGTGAATAAACCAATAACTGATCCAAAGTTTTTTTCCTGATGACCAAACAGAACCGCTACTATCATGACAGGTAGTAAGGCAAAGAGACGAGTCGCCAAACGAATGAACCACTGAGGCAATCTTATATGTAAGAAACCTTCCATAACGATTTGTCCTGTCAAAGGTACCTGTGATAGTCGAATTCTGACCACTGGCTAATAGGGGCCAAGGCAAACAAGGTTGATAAGGTTGAGCTAGCTATAGCTCCCGCAATGGTTGAATCCTGCAAGGCATTATACATTTGAGAAAAGGCAGAAATTTCAGAGGCATGTCCGAAAAAGAGGGCCGCCCCTAAGATCAAAAGCAGGGAGTTAACGATAAAGGCCAAGGACAGTTGAAGATTCGAGTCCCAGGTCATAAAGCACACCGCTTTTCGAACATCATTCTTATCCTTGTGATTGATTTTCCGAGTCTGAGACAAGGAAGAATGTAAATACAAGTTATGTGGCATCACTGTCGCACCTACAATCCCAAGAGCCAAGGTTAATTGACTTTCATGTCCTGGTAGCGGACTCTCAAATAAGGTTGCATTTGGCAGATAACCTTCAACGATTCCTTGGAAACTTGGATGTGACAAAGCTACTAGGTAAGTAAAAATTGCTAAGATCGTTAAAATCAGCGTTGTCACGATAGCTTCTATCTTCTTAAAGCCAAACTTCATCAGGAGCAGCAAGAGAAAGACATCCAGAACAGTCAAGAGGATGGCTATCATAATCGGAATCTTAAAGAGAAGATTTAGGGCAATGGCTGAACCAAGTACTTCTGCCAAATCTGTCGCCATCAAGGCCAACTCCAAAATCACCCATAGACTATAACGAAGCCACCTTGGTGAGTGATGAGCTGTCGCCTGAGCCAAGTCCATCTGGGTTACAATTCCAAGTTTTCCAGCCATCTGCTGAAGTTGCATGGCAATAAGCGATGAAATCAGGATAACAAATAAAAGACTGTACTTATAGGAAGCACCACCGACAACACTGGTAATCCAGTTTCCTGGATCCATATAACCAACTGCCACAAGTGCTCCTGGCCCCAAGAAGGCCTTTAAATTTTGCCAGAAATGATTATTATTTGGAGTATCAATAGACTGATTAATCTCAGAGAGTGAAACTTTTTTATGAGAAGACATAGATACTTACCTCTTTCTAATCTTGTCTTTTCCTACTATTCTAATATTGAGAAGCCGAGATCACAAATTTATATCCAGAAGTTAAGAGATTTTTTGAAAGGACTTATGAAAATACTTGCTCATTTTCTCAATTTGCCCCTATTATATCATAAAATTCAACAAAAATTTTTAGGGAATGTCAGAATAAGTCTACTCATTAACGGTAATGATAAATCTATTGATAAGCTTTGACATTTAATAAGGATCTGTAAATATTGATTCCAACTCAAGCTTTCTTTAGAAGAGTAAAAACCAACGCCTTTTGACGCTGGTTAATAATTTATTCTCAAATATAGCAAAGGCTATATGGCTTCTGTAACAAAACTTCTACTTTCAAGTACCTTAAGCATAGCATCTGCTGTATCCAAGGCTGTGAAGAGTGGCACGCCATGTTCAATGGCTGAACGACGAATTTGCTCACCGTCCTCGTCTGCTGTACGTTTTGTTCCAACGGTATTGACGATGGCTTGAATTTTCCCTTTGCGTACAAAGCTCGGAATATCCTTTTCATCATCACCAATCTTACCAACGAGTTGAGCCTTCAAGCCATGACTTTCAAAGAAAGCTGCTGTTCCTTGAGTCGCAAGGATACCATAACCAATATTTTGGAAACGACGAGCCAAATCCAAAGCTTCTTCCTTGGTATCATCTGCGATGGTAAAGACAACATTCCCAAAGGTTGGCAAGTGAAGATAAGAAGCTTCAAAGGCCTTATAGAGAGCTTTTTCCAAAGTCGTATCAGAACCCATAACTTCCCCTGTTGACTTCATTTCCGGACCAAGTAAGCTGTCTACCTTAGCTAGTTTGGTAAAGGAGAAGACAGGTGCCTTGATATGAACACGAGTGCTTTCAGGGTAAAGTCCATCTTGGTAACCAAGTGCTGATAAACTTTGACCAAGAATGAGCTTGGTTGCTACTTGAGCCATAGGGATATTGGTCACTTTAGAAAGAAATGGAACCGTACGGCTGGCACGTGGATTGACCTCAATAACGTAGACTTTTTCATCCTTGATAACAAACTGGATGTTCATCATTCCAAGGCAGTTCAGACCGATTGCTAGGCGTTTAGTATAGTCTGCGATTGTTTCTTGCACCTTTTGCGACAAGGTTTGTGGTGGGTAAACGGCCATTGAGTCACCTGAGTGGACACCGGCACGTTCGATATGCTCCATGATACCAGGAATGAGGACATTTTTCCCATCTGAGATGGCATCAACTTCACACTCTTGTCCGACGATATAAGAGTCGACAAGAACTGGGTGGTCTGGACTAGCCTTAACAGCAGTTCGCATGTAAGAACGAAGGTCTTCTTCGTTTTCAACGATTTCCATGGCACGTCCACCTAAAACATATGAAGGGCGAACGAGAACTGGGAAACCGATCTTACGTGCAGCAAGTACTGCTTCTTCTTCATTGGTTGCTGTTTGTCCAGGAGGTTGTGGAATATCCAAGTCTTTGAGAGCTTGTTCGAAGAGGTCACGGTCTTCCGCACGGTCCAAGTCCGCAACTTGAGTACCAAGGATAGTCACCCCAGCTTTTGCTAATGGCTCAGCTAGGTTGATAGCTGTTTGACCACCGAACTGAACAATAACACCTTTTGGTTGCTCTAAGTCGATAACATTCATCACATCTTCGAACGTTAATGGTTCAAAGTAGAGTTTATCAGATACAGAGAAGTCTGTTGAAACTGTCTCTGGGTTTGAGTTCATAATGATGGCTTCGTAACCAGCAGCTTGGATAGCTTTAACAGAGTGAACTGTTGCGTAGTCAAACTCAACTCCTTGACCGATACGGATTGGACCAGAACCTAGGACCAGTACAGATTCCTTGTCAGACTTAAGCGATTCATTTTCCCAACCATAGGTTGAATAAAAATATGGAGTTTCTGATTCAAATTCTGCGGCACAAGTATCAACCATCTTGTAAACTGGAACAATCTTATTTTCCAAACGTAGTTGACGTACTTGGTCAGCTGTCGTTTTCCATAGTTCAGCAATCTTACGGTCTGAAAATCCATTCAATTTTGCTGTTTTCAAAACTTCAAAATCTTGTGGATGTGAGCCTAATTCTTGCTCAATTTCAAAGATATGCAAAAGTTTATCCAGATAAAAGATATCAATCTTGGTCAATTCAGCAATCTCTTCTGGTGTGTAACCACGGCGAATAGCTTCTGACACATAGAAGAGACGGTCATCTTGAGCCTTCACAACCTTTTCAATCAAGGCATCATCTGAAACATCTGCAAGCTCAGGCATTTCATTGTGGTGAACCCCAATTTCAAGTGAGCGACAGGCCTTGAGAAGGGATTCTTCAATGTTACGACCAATGGCCATAACTTCTCCAGTCGCCTTCATCTGAGTACCAAGACGGCGTTCACCCTTTTCAAACTTGTCAAATGGGAAGCGCGGAATTTTGGCAACCACGTAGTCAAGGGCTGGCTCAAACATGGCATAAGTTGAACCTGTAACTGGGTTAATAACTTCATCTAAGGTCAACCCTACAGCAATCTTTGCAGCCAATTTTGCAATTGGATACCCCGTAGCCTTAGAAGCAAGGGCTGAAGAACGAGATACACGAGGGTTTACTTCGATGACATAGTACTTAAAGCTGTGTGGATCGAGGGCCAACTGAACGTTACATCCACCTTCAATCTTGAGAGCGCGGATGATGCTCAAACTTGCATCACGAAGCATTTGGTTTTCATAGTCTGACATAGTCTGCGCTGGGGCAAATACGATCGAGTCCCCTGTGTGAATCCCAACGGGGTCAAAGTTTTCCATGTTACAAACAACAAGGGCATTGTCAGCTGAGTCACGCATAACTTCATATTCAATTTCCTTAAAGCCAGCGATTGAACGTTCAATCAAACACTGGGTAACAGGTGACAACTTCAAGCCATTCTCAGCGATCTCGCGCAATTCTTCTTCGTTGGCACACATACCACCACCAGTACCACCTAGAGTAAAGGCTGGGCGGACGATAACTGGGTAGCCAATAGTTGCTGCAAAGGCAACGGCTTCTTCCACAGTGTTAACAATTTCTGATTCTGGAATAGGTTGATTCAATTCTTCCATCAATTGTTTAAAGAGATCGCGGTCTTCAGCTTGGTCGATGGCAGACAATTTAGTCCCGAGAAGTTCTACTCCAAGCTCATCCAAGATACCATTTTTAGACAACTCCATTGCCATATTAAGCCCTGTTTGACCTCCAAGTGTTGGAAGCAAGGCATCTGGACGTTCCTTACGAAGAATACGTGTCACAAACTCAAGTGTAATCGGTTCGATGTAGACCTTATCTGCAATCTCTTTATCCGTCATGATGGTTGCAGGATTTGAGTTAACCAAGACAACCTCATACCCCTCTTCTTTCAAAGACAAGCAGGCCTGGGTCCCAGCATAATCAAACTCAGCAGCCTGACCAATAATAATCGGACCAGAACCAATCACCATAATTTTTTGAATATCAGTACGTTTAGGCATAGTTTATGATACAAAGCCCGTCAAGAACAAAGTGAAAATAGGAAACTCGGTGCAGACGCCTTCAGCGTCAAGACGATGTTTATCTTTTTCACACAGTTCTTAGGGCGTGTTCACTTCCGCGAACATTGTACCCTTCTCCTTTCTATTCGGCAACTCTCTGGTTGCCATTAAATAAATTCTCCGACGATTTTTTAGCGAAACGATGCTTTACTATAAAAATCTCATACGGGAAGTTGTTAGTTTTAACGATTGCTTGCTTTAAAAGCTTCCATCATTTCGATAAACTCGTCAAAAAGGTAGCTTGCATCATGTGGGCCAGGTGCAGCATCTGGGTGGAATTGTACGGAGAAGGCAGGTTGATATCTATGTCGTACCCCTTCTACAGATTTGTCATTGATTTCCTCATGAGTAATCATCAAGTGCTCTGGAAAATCTTCTCGGCTCACTGCATAACCGTGATTTTGACTAGTAAAATCCACGCGCCCTGTTGCAATTTCACGGACTGCATGGTTAAAGCCACGGTGACCAAACTTCATCTTATAGGTCTTAGCACCATTAGCCATTGAGAAGAGCTGATGCCCCATACAAATCCCAAAAATCGGAATTTTACCTTGAACTCCACGAATCATCTCTAGTGCCTCTGGTACATCCTCAGGATTTCCTGGACCATTTGACAGCATAACACCGTCTGGATTCAAGTGAAGAATTTCCTCAGCAGTTGTTGTATAAGGAACCACCGTTACATTACAGTCTCTCTTAGACAATTCTCTCAAATCGAATGCTTGAGCCCAAAGTCAACAAGCACCACGCTCAAACCTACTCCTGGAGCTGGATAAGCAGTTTTGGTAGAAACTTGCTTGATATTATCAATCGGTAGAACGGTCGCTTGAAGCTGATCTGTGATATGATCGATACTATCTCCCACATGTGTCAGAGTCGCCCTCATAGTTCCATGCTTACGGATGATTTTTGTCAAAGCCCGTGTATCAATACCTGAAATACCAGGGATTTTCTTAGACTTCAAAAATTCATCCAGTGTCATCTGGTTGCGCCAGTTACTGGCTCTACGAGCTTCTTCAAACACCACTACACCTTTACAGGTTGGACTGATAGACTCGTAGTCATCACGGTTAATCCCATAATTACCCACCAAAGGATAGGTAAAGGTCAGGATTTGTCCATTATAAGACTGGTCTGTAATCGATTCTTGGTAACCAGTCATCCCAGTATTAAAGACGATCTCACCCGTGACGTCAATTTCAGCCCCAAAGGCTTTTCCTTCAAAAATTGTACCATCTTCTAATACTAGAAGTCGTTTTGTCATAAATTCACCTCTCGTGGATGCTCTCAGGCATCTTTTAACGTTTTGTGTCTTAATTTGCTTTTCTGTATGCCAATACGGATTCCAAGATTGCCATTCTGACAAAGACACCATTAGTCATCTGTTGAACAATCCGTGATTTTGGAGCTTCAACCAAGTGATCAGCAATTTCAACATCGCGGTTGACTGGAGCAGGGTGCATCAGAATAGCCTTCTCTTTCAAGCGGTCATAGCGTTCTTGAGTTAAACCATGTTGAGTGTGATAGCCTTCTTTTGAAAAACCTGTTCCACTATCATGGCGTTCATGTTGAACACGAAGAAACATCATCACATCAACTTGGTCAATGATTTCATCAATATTTACAAACTGTCCATAGTCCGCAAATTCTTGACTTCTCCATTCTTCTGGACCAGCAAAGTAGAGTTCTGCTCCCAAACGTTTTAAGATTTGCATATTGGATTTGGCCACACGTGAATGGTCAAGGTCTCCAGCAATGGCCACCTTTAAGTCCTTCAAAGTGTCCAAATTCTTCATAGATCGTCATTAAATCAAGCAAACTTTGGCTTGGGTGTTGACCCGAACCATCCCCACCATTGATAATGGAAGTCGTAATAGTAGGACTTGCGATCAACTCTCTATAGTAGTCTACCTCTGGATGTCGGATGACACAGGCATCCACTCCCAAGGCTGACAAGGTCAAAATGGTATCATAGAGTGTTTCACCCTTATTGACTGAACTTGTTTTCACATCGAAGTCCAATAGGTGAAGTCCCAGTTTGATCTCTGCTACTTCAAAAGATTTGTGGGTACGAGTCGAACTCTCAAAGAAGAGATTAGAGACAATGTGTTGGTCTTCGTAAGAAGCTTTTGCTCCATTTTTAAATTCGATTCCGCGTTTGATCAATTTCATGACTTGTTCTACAGTAAGGTCTTCCATAGAAACTACGTGTTGAATGGCTTGTTGATTTTCTGACATGGCTAACTCCTTTTTGCTATCTAGGCTTCTTCAGTAATAAGAACACGATCTTGTCCATCAAGTTCAGTCATCTCTACGATGATTTCTTCTGAACGACTGGTTGGGATGTTTTTACCAACGTAGTCTGGACGAATTGGTAATTCTCTATGTCCTCGGTCTACTAGAACTGCTAAACTCACACGAGCAGGACGGCCATGGCTAACGATGTTGTCAATGGCTGCTCGGATGGTACGACCTGTATAGAGTACATCATCCACTAAAATCACTTCTCTATCCGTTACATCAATAGAAATGACAGAAGTGTCTTCACCACTTTTAACATCGTCACGGAATGGTTTTGTATCTAACTCAACGATTGGTACTGAGATTGACTCCAACTGTTCCAATCGTTCTTGAATGCGGCGGGCAATAAAGACACCTCGTGTTTTTATCCCTGCCAATACAATCTTGTTCAAGTCTTTGTTTCGCTCGATAATCTCGTAGGTGATTCGAGTAATCGCTCGCTTGACGGTCAATTCGTCAACTACTTCTTTTGTCTTCATGACAAACCTCCAAAAAGAAAAGTCTCCTTAAACAAGGAGACTTCAGAATATATAGTTAAGCTAGCCCTACCAAAAACAGTATAGACTCCACCCTTCTACTTAATCCAGCTCCTTGCCTGCCTCACGGGACAGGATTAAAGGAATATTTGATTGGTACTACTATAACACAAACTAGGAATCAATGCAAGAAAAAAACATGAAAATTCCATCTTATAACGAACTAAAATCGTATAATTGCGGATACTGATCGCATTCTGGATTTTTTTGGATGACAAATAGCTCTACCAAAGTAAATCATAGCTTGATGGGCTGGCAACCACTTTTCTGGTGGCAGGATATCCATGACTCGTTTTTCGACTTCGAGGGGTGTCGCAGATTTTTTGACAATATCATGGTGCTTACAGATGCGCTCCACATGAGTATCTACAGCGAAGGCAGGAATCCCAAAGCCAACACTCATCACAACATTAGCTGTCTTACGACCAACACCTGCCAGACTCTCCAATTCCTCACGTGTCTGAGGTACTTGACCATCAAAATCGTCTAGTAACTGTTGGGCACATTTTTTAAGAAATTTTGCTTTATTTCGATACAGACCTAAACGAGAAATATGTTTAGCAATGTCACTCTCACTTGCATCTGCCATAGCTTGAGGTGTAGGGAAGGCTTCGAAAAGAGCCGGAGTTGCTTTATTTACTGCTGCATCTGTCGTCTGGGCTGACAACATCACCGCAACCAAAAGTTCAAAATGATTGGTAAAATCTAGGCTTGGTTTGGCATCAGGAAAGAGGGCGATAATTTCCTCTAGCACTTTTCGTGCTCGTTTTTTTGACAAAACCATTATTCGTCTCCGTCAAAAAGCCCTTGTAAGCCTGCAAAAGGACTGTTTTCTTCTTTTTTGACAGCTTGTTGAGCTTGGTATTCTTCCTCAGTCATGATTTGCCAATCATTTCCAGAAACAAATCCCTGACCTGCCTCTTCTTCTGCCGTTAAGACTTTGATTGGAATGTTGAGCAAGATATTGTCTGAAACACTCTCTGCTAGTCGATTTCTCCATTTTCAATTGACAAGACCAAGTCATCATCTAGAACTTCCTGATCTAGTTGATTGGTCGCACCCTCCATAAAGACTTCTGTTACAGGATAGGACTCTTTCAATTCTACAGGTTCCATACTACGACTAGAAGCTAGGACAATTGTATAAGACAATTGATAGTCTAGGAAAAACATACGGTCTTCGTACTGTACTTTCCCAACCGCTAGAATATCTTTTACGTCTAAAATTTCTTGGTTACGGTCACGTAAGTCAGCTGACAAGTCTAGAGGTTGCTCAAAATACAAACCCTCAGGCTGCTTACGGATTTCTTGAATATTTAATTTCATACTTCCTCCATAAAGATTTACTCACTTGATTATACCATGAATGGTGGCCAAGTAAAGCCTCTAAACTTTTAAAACATCTTTCAGTATTTTTTGATATATTTATTATGACATATTTATTTTTTGTGCTATACTATAGACATCAATACATGAGCAAAGGAGGACGCTCATATGGAAGACAAAGAACTAATCTTAGAAGCTTATCAACTCATTTCCGAGTTAAATAAAGCTTACCAAACCTGCAAACAAGGATTGCCTGATGATCTACGCTTGCAACAAATTATTGACCAGCTTCTCAATCAACTCAAAAAGGCTGATAAACTGGATAACTCTATCTTAATTGACCTTGAGATATTTTACCAACATACCAGTCTCTTGATTGGACTTGGTACACTTAAACTGAATGAAGAAGCTCGCACTGCTTGGCGAAACTATGACAAGTTCCACTACGATCAAGTTAAGCACGTTTTGACACTCTATGGACCTGTTTTTGGTTTTTAAAAATAGAGGATTTTCTGGCTTAATCTTGACAAAGTTTCTCAAAAAGAGTATGATGATTGCAACAATACTCGGAGGTAAGGGAGACATGAACAACTAAGTCTATCAAATAAAGAACCTTTATTTAGTAGATCTTGTTCTTGTCTCTTTTTGTGTGCTCTTTTTTCTGCTGCTTTTTCAGCCCTTTTAAAAGAGGATTTTTTGACATAGACAATTGGCTCTACTAGGTAAAGTAGAGCTTTTGTTATGCAATATAGACATTCTAGAAAGGGCATTAATATGATAAAAATTAACCATCTAACTATCACTCAAAACAAAGATTTACGAGACCTTATTTCCGATTTAAATATTACTATCCAAGACAGGGGAAAAAGGTCGCTATTATCGGCGAAGAAGGAAATGGAAAATCAACCTTACTTAAAACTTTAATGAGCGAAAGATTGAGGATTTCACTATCAGGGCGACATTCAGTCTGACTATCAGTCACTGGCTTACATTCCCCAACATCTCCCTGAAAAACTGAAGAAAAATCTCTACAGGACTACTTCTTTTTTAGAGTCTGCTGATTTGGACTACAGTATTCTCTATCGTTTAGCTGAGGAATTGCACTTTGATAGCTGATCGTTTTGCTAGTGACCAAGAGATTGGTAGCCTCTCGGGTGGCGAAGCTTTGAAAAATTCAGCTCATCCATGAGATTATCCAAACCCTTTGAGATTCTATTTTTAGATGAACCTTCAAATGACCTAGACCTTGAGACAGTTGATTGGCTAAAAAAGCAAGTTCAGAAGATTGGGCAGACCGTTATTTTCATTTCTCATGATGAAGACTTCCTCTCTCAAACGGCAGACACCATTATCCACTTACGACTGGTCAAGCATCGAAAGGAAGCTGAAACCCTAGTCGAGCACTTAGACTATGATCGCTATAGTACCCAAAGGAAGGCTATCTTTGCCAGACAGAGCCAGCAAGCTGACAACGACCAACGATCCTATGATAAAGCCATAGAAAAGCATCGTCGAGTCAAGCAAAAGGTAGAAACTGCACTTCGCAATACCAAAGATAGTACTGCCGGACGACTACTGGCTAAGAAAATGAAAAATGTTCTTTCTCAAGAAAAACGCTACGAAAAAGCAGCTCAGTCCATGACCCAGAAACCACTTGAAGAAGAAGAAATCCAACTCTTCTTCTCAGATATAGAGCCATTAGCAGCTTCTAAAGTCTTACTTCGACTGGAAAATGATACTTTATCCATTGGTGAGCGTGTTTTAGCTCAAGGTCTACAATTAACTGTCCGTGGTCAAGAAAAAAATTGGTATCATCGGGCCAAATGGTGTTGGAAAATCAACTCTGTTAGCCAAGTTACAGCAACTTCTTAATGATAAAAGAGAGATTTTGCTTGGTTATATGCCACAAGATTACCAAGAAACATTGCAATTAGAGCTATCTCCAGTAAAATTTCTCAGCCAAACTGGACACAAAGAGGAAGTACAGAAAATCCAATCCTTCCTAGCCAGTCTCAATTTCAGTTATCCAGAGATGCACCACAAGATTCACTCTTTATCTGGTGGCCAACAAGGTAAGCTCCTTCTTTTGAATTTAGTGCTGCGAAAACCAAACTTTCTCCTTTTGGATGAACCCACACGAAATTTTTCTCCAACTTCGCAACCTGAAATCAGAAAACTCTTTGCCTCTTATCCTGGTGGTCTGATCACTGTTTCACATGACAGGCGTTTTTTAAAAGAAGTCTGTACGAGCATCTATCGTTTGACAAAAAATGGTTTAGAAATAGTTGATTTACAAGATTTATAAATGTAAAAAATAGCAAGAGGTTGGGCAAAAACTAAATTTCAGCAGAAAATCAAGTAAATCTTCCCACAATAAAACGCATACTATCAAGGGTTTCAACACCTGATATGATGCGTTTTTTGATTTTAAAGACTTTTTGCCCAGACTCGTTGGATGTGCTCAATTTGTTCTGATATTAAGGGTTTAGTATAGAAGAGTTTTTGAGGAACCTTGCTATAGAAGGTTTTGCTACATACTCTACAAGACACCTCATGACTGGCTATTGTTTCGGTTGTATAAGATAAATAACTTTTTACCTCTGTTTAAAAATCGAAGCATTCTAATTTGTCGATTATAGCAAATACATAAAGCAAAATGCAACTAGATTATTGAGGGCATGCAAGAGAATGGAATTCCAAAGATTGTCGGAAGTCTTATACCTTATACCAAACGCCACACCCATACCTAAATAGGTGATAAAACTAGGAATCGTATAGGGTCCATGTAGATAAGCAAAGAAAACCGATGTGGCAACCAAGCCAATATATGTATTCTTAAATACTGTCCCTTGTAACATTCCTCGCATAAAAATTTCTTCCGTGACTGGTGCTAAAATACAGAGATCTAGAAAGAGCACAGGCAATGAAAGTGATAAACTTTGAATTGATTGAGTAGTGTCTGATTGGGTAGGTCCTAAAAAATTGACCAACATATAAAATAAGACAAGCAAGGCGTAGGAGAGAAGCCACTTCAACATATCTTTTAGGCTGATTTTTCGAATGTGAAACAGGTCATACTTTCTTCCTACATAAAAAAATATTGCAAGCTCAACAAGTGTAAAAATGATTGATAGGGCTAATGAATTTGTCCGCATGACTTTGTCAGCTATACTCAAATGTATTGGCGTGAAAATCAAAATCAAGAAAAAGGTCATCCAGCGCTTATACATGATTCACCTCACTAATATTTAATTACATATATTATACTACTTTTTTGTGATAGGACAAGTCACAAGTGAGTTGATAGATGCAAAAATCCAGAGGAAAAGCTCTGGATTCTTTTACATATGTTTCAAACGCTCAATTCGTTCTGAGATTGGCGGATGGGTATAGAAGAGTTTTTGCAAACCACCTCGTTTTTGAGGATCATTGATATAGAGAGCACTGCTAGCATCATCCACATGACGGCTCATTGGCTGACTATTGTCCAGCTTACGAAGGGCATTGATCATCCCTTGAGGATTACGAGTCAACTCCACACTTGAAGCATCTGCTAAAAATTCTCGTTGACGAGAGATGGCTAGTTGTACCAAGGTTGCTGCTAGGGGGGCCAAAACAATCGCTAGGGAGAGAAACGACTAGCATAATAATTTCAAGTCCACCACTATCACGGTCATCACTTCTACGACCACGACCTGCACCTCCCCACCACATCATGCGTCCAGCCATACTTGATAAAAGTGTAATCGCACTGGCAAGGGCAACCGCAATAGTAGAAATACGAATATCATAGTTACGAATGTGACTGACTTCATGGCCTATAACCGCTTCTAACTCTTCACGATTCATTATCGCTAAGAGTCCTGACGTTGCTGCTACCGCTGCATTTTGGGGATTTGAACCTGTTGCAAAGGCATTTAAGCTAGCATCTTCGATGATAAAGACACGTGGCATGGGGATTTGTGCCACCATAGCCATATCTTCAACAACATGATAAAGAGTTGGTGCGGTCTGCTCATTCACCTCACGCGCACCATTCATGCTCATGACTATCTCTGTTGATTGAAAAATCATGGATAAGGCATAGATAAAGCCGATAATCAAAGCGATAACTAAGCCACCAAGACCAGACCGCATAAAGAGGTAACCAACTGCATATCCAACCAAAGCCAAAAGTAAAAAGAATACTAGTAGTAAAATCCAAGTTCTTCGCTTATTACTAGCGATTTGATCATACAACATCCTAGTCACCTAAACCACTAAAATCGACTTTAGGTACTGCCTTTTCCTCTTCAGGAGTTTGAAGGAAGTCAGCCACTTTAAAACCAAAGAGTCCAGCAACTAGGTTACTTGGGAAAGTTTCCAATTTGACATTATAATTGCTAACAACACTATTATAAAGTTGGCGAGAGTATGAGATTTTATTTTCAGTATTGGTCAGCTCTTCTTGCAATTGTGCAAAGTTGCCACTCGCTTTTAGGTCTGGATAATTTTCTGCAACAGCAAAAATTCCTGATACTTGGCGTGAAAGGGCATCACTAGCTCTCATAGCTTCTGCCGGTGATGTTGCAGCGGCTACTTGATTGCGAAGCTCTGCAACTCTTTCAAGTGTTGAACCTTCATACTTTGCATATCCCTTTACAGTCTCAATCAAGTTTGGCAAGAGATCGTTACGACGTTTCAACTGAACATCAATCTGACTCCATGCCTCCTTAGTTTGCATGCGATTTTTAACCAATCCATTATAGGTAACAATCACAAAGATACCAATAAGAGCAAGAACTCCAAGAATAATCCAATTCATCTGATATCTCCTTTCTGTTTTTAGATTAATACCAGTATATCAAATTTCTATCTTTTTTGTGGTAAAAATAAGATGATACTAAAGAAGGAAACTACTATGAAACCAGAAACATTTTTATAACTTGCTAGCTGAACAAAAATATTATTCTTTCTGACCAGCAAAAAGTTCAATTTGAGCGTTATTTTTGAACTCTTAGTCGAATGGAACGAAAAAAATCAACCTGACTGCTATTACAGAAAAGAAGAAGTCTATCTCAAACACTTCTATGATTCCATCGCTCCTATTTTTACAGGGATTGATTGAAAAACCAGCCCATTAAACTCTTGAGACATCGGTGCTGGAGCAGGGTTTTCCTAGCCTTCCGATGAAGATTCTCTACCCTCATCTAGATGTAACCATTATTGATTCTCTCAATAAACGTATCAACTTTCTGAATCTATTAGCCCAAGAACTAGGTTTTAGAAAATGTTCACTTCTATCATGGACGTGCTGAAGACTTCGCCCAGATAAGAACTTCCGTGCTCAGTTTGATATTGTTACAGCTCGTGCTGTTGCCCGTATGCAGGTCTTATCCGAGTTGACTATTCCCTACCTGAAAGTCGGTGGAACATTGCTAGCTCTTAAGGCTAGTAATGCTCCAGAGGAATTAACTGAAGCTAAAAATGCCCTCAATCTTCTCTTTAGTAAGGTTGAAGAAAACCTCAGTTACACTCTTCCTAACGGAGACCCTCGCTACATTACTATTGTTGAGAAGAAAAAGGAAACTCCTAACAAATATCCAAGAAAAAGCAGGTATGCCTAACAAACGACCACTTTAAAACATTTTTTAAAAAGTTGTTTACAAAAAGAAACCTCACTTTTTTTATTTCCAAGCTCGGGAAAAAAATGATTTACAAAATCAAACCTCGCTTTTTTTATTTTTAAGGCTCAGGGAAAAAAATGATTTACAAAATCATTTTTCTGCTATCTATCCTAAGCAAAGGTTTTTAATGTCATCCCGTGAGGGTGACGAAGACGCAGAAAATATGAAATTCTTTAATATTGGGGTAACCAAGTTTTGAAGAAGTCTTACTCTGAGAGCCTATTGCTGTAAAATAATGGGCTCTTTTTTGATGCCCAAAAAGTGAGGTATTTATGAAACAAGAATCATCTGTTGATTTGTTACTTGACGTTGACCAACGTCCTTCGGCTGGAAAAGGAATCCTTCTCAGCTTCCAGCACGTGTTTGCCATGTTTGGTGCAACCATCTTGGTACCATTGATTTTGGGAATGCCTGTATCTGTTGCCCTTTTTGCATCAGGTGTAGGAACACTCATTTACATGATCTCTACTGGATTTAAAGTTCCAGTCTATCTCGGTTCTTCTTTTGCCTTCATCACTGCAATGTCTCTTGCTATGAAGGAAATGGGTGGCGATGTTTCTGCCGCTCAAACAGGAGTTATCTTGACTGGTTTAATCTACGTTCTTGTTTCAACTAGCATCCGCTTCGCTGGTACAAAATGGATCGACAAACTCTTGCCACCAATCGTTATCGGACCTATGATTATCGTAATCGGTCTTGGTCTTGCAGGTTCAGCTGTAACAAATGCTGGTCTTGTTGCTGATGGCAACTGGAAAAATGCTCTTGTAGCTGTTGTCACCTTCCTCATTGCTGCCTTTATCAATACAAAAGGAAAAGGATTCCTTCGTATTATTCCTTTCCTCTTTGCCATCATCGGTGGATACATCTTCGCAGTTGTTCTTGGTCTTGTAGACTTCACTCCTGTTCTTCAAGCTAACTGGTTCGAAATTCCAGGCTTCTACTTACCATTTAGCACAGGTGGTGCCTTCAAAGAATACAACCTTTACTTCGGTCCTGAGACAATCGCTATCTTACCAATCGCTATCGTAACGATTTCAGAACACATTGGAGACCATACAGTATTAAGCCAAATCTGTGGTCGTCAATTCTTGAAAGAACCAGGTCTTCACCGTACTCTTCTTGGTGACGGTATCGCAACTTCTGTTTCTGCCTTCCTTGGTGGACCAGCCAATACAACTTACGGAGAAAATACAGGGGTTATCGGTATGACTCGTATCGCTTCTGTCTCAGTTATCCGTAACGCTGCCTTTATCGCGATTTCCCTTAGCTTCCTTGGTAAATTTACTGCCTTGATTTCAACTATTCCAAATGCTGTACTTGGTGGTATGTCAATCCTTCTTTACGGGGTTATCGCTAGCAACGGTTTGAAAGTCTTAATCAAAGAACGTGTTGATTTTGGTCAAATGCGTAACCTTATCATCGCAAGTGCTATGTTGGTCCTTGGACTTGGTGGCGCAATCCTTAAACTCGGTCCAGTTACCCTTTCAGGTACTGCCTTATCAGCTATGACAGGTATCATCTTGAACTTGATCTTGCCATACGAAAACAAAGACTAAAATATATTCATAAAAAAATCCACTCACTCAGTGGATTTTTGCTTATGGATTAATTATAAACATTCATTCAAAAAATTATATGAATCATTTTTTTGAAAGATAAAAACTAAAAACAGCCCTCGTAAAAAGACTGTTCTAGCAAATTACCCTGAGTGATGTTTCTTTTCGAGCATTAAATCCTTCAATGAAATAATGGTTACAGCTAATAAAATCATAGCCATGCCAACAAAGTCAATCGGATAGAAAATATCTCCCATAATCATGAAGGCGAAAAAAACTGCTGAAATAGGTTCAATAGATGCCAAGAGGCTAGACTTGACTGGGCCAATCATACTAGCTCCCTTAAGAAAGGCTGTATAGGCAAATACAGTTCCAATAAGGATAATTCCTGAAAATGCAAGAAAGATATCAAAAGAAAAGGGAATACTAGCTCCAACAATCCCAGTAAAGGGTACTGCTACCAAACCAGATAGGGTCATTCCGACACCGATAACTAGGCTACTTCCCCATTTTTGAATCAATTTAATCGGTAAGATGATATAAAGTGCATAAGTCAGAGCTGAGAACAAGCCCCAAAAAAGACCAGCTGGAGTCATCGAGAGTTGATCAAACTGTCCATGAGTGGCAATCAAGAAGGTTCCACCTATGGCCAAAATCATGGAAATTATTTCAGCAACCGTAGGAGCAACCTTATCCTTGATACAAGTGTAAGCAAGAATTCCAACAGGACAGACATACTGAAGAACCGTCGCTGTACCGGCATTTGTCTCCTGAATAGCTGATAGATAGGCCAACTGATTTATAAAGAGGCCAAGTAAAGAAAAGAGCAAGAGAGAAAACAGACTTGATTTATCCTTTAGAAAAGCTAGAAATTGATCTTTGAACTTAATATACGATAAAAGAACTAAGAGTAAACCTGCTATAATTAAACGGATATTAGTCAGAACTAGAGCCGATATCCCATGAGCCATCAAGTACTGACCACTGGTTCCAGATAATCCCCAAGCAATCCCTGCAATTACTGTAAAAAGAGTTCCTTTAAAAGCTTTTGACATATTTTCTCCCTAGTCTGTCTCTCGAATCAAGTCCATGACCTGATTGCGGTCCAATATCCACTGGGCACGCTCGTCTTTCTCATAAGTTCGATTTGATAGAAAAATAGCAGCCTCCTGTTTTTTACGATTCCACATGATAAAGGTCCCAGTATAGCCCGTATGGTCTAGCCAATCGCCTTCAAGATTCCAAGCTAATGAGCGTTCTTTATCATTCAAATCTGAAAAATTCTGGCTCAAATCTGCAGCAAAATCATCCTGTAAATAATGCTCCAGAAAAATCTTTAAATCCTTCACAGTTGAAAATAAGCCTGCACTACCAGCGTGTTTCCCAAGCACACGTGCCTTAGGATCATGAACGACTCCTGCTTTCTGTCCGCGAACAGTTGGAACAGCGCTAGAAATAGGTCCAAACTGAGTTTCTTTCATCTCCCAAGGTTCAAAAACCTGCTCTTGTAGAATTTTGTCTAAATCCTTGTTAAAATAGCTCTCCAGCCAAAATCCCAATAAGAGGAAATGCACATCTGAGTATAGAAAAGCTCTTTTCTCTCGTCGATTCAAATGAAACATGGCTTCTCTTAGCTGGTCGGATGAAAGCTGATCCCTATTTGGGATAAAAGGATCCAAATCCGTCGCATGCGTTAGGAGTTGTCGAATAGTGATGTCTGGATAATCCGTTTCTGGAAGATAAACCTTTATCGATTGGTCCAACTCTAACTTCCCTTCACTCCACAAAAAGCTAAGGACAGTCCCTACTCCAAGGACTTTACTGACACTAGCTAAGTCATAGACTAAGCCCTCGCGAGTCTTCTCACCAATTTCTGGATTTGCTTCGCCTAAATACCGATCAGACCAAGCACCATCCTGATAATATGCAAAAGAGGCACCAGGATAAATCCCTGCCTCAATTTGTTGCTCTATTTTTTGAATGATTTTTTGTTTCATACTTCTTCAAACCACAATTCAATATTGTTGGTATCCTTACTTAGGAAAAACTTCTCAGATTTTGGAATAAAGTAACCAGCTTCTTCAAAACGCTGACGCAATACAGAAAGTTCCAAGTTCTCTACTTGAAATTTTAGCATGGCCAAGTCCCAGGTAACATTATTTTCTACCAACAAATCTTCCCCCCTGACCTTGCTTGAAAGCTACACTATTCTCAACTTCTCCTTGTTCGAGAAGGCTAGTTATCTCTTCAGGCAAGTTAATTTCCACTGACACTTCAAATGCTGTCAAATATTGCAACTTCTCATCTTTTGAAAAAGTGATTTCTTCATCAACCTGTCTTAAGTCCTTTATGTCATTTTCTGCATGGATAAGGACGAGATCTCCTTCTGGAGAAAGGACTTCAAAAGCATAACCATTCTTTCCTCTGTATAACTGAGGAAGAGTCTCCATTCTAGCTAATAGCGCCTCAATCTCAGATGGATTTGCTACTTTTACGATTAATCTAGCTAATTTTTTTATCCCTTCAACTTTCCGAGTTCTCATACTTGGTGATTCTTCTAAAACTAATTTCTCAACACCCGATTGATCGCCGAGTGATAGGAAAGCTGACTCTTCTAATAAGGGTTTCATACCTAAGGTCTGGATATAAAACAATTCATTTAATCTTCTATTATTTACCTTTAGCGTCGGGATCATACGCACAATTTGATTTACATTCATAAATTCCTCCAACACTTTTTATTTTATAGGATTTTATCGCATTTTACAAGTTATTCAACTAAAAACTTTGACTATATTAACCTTTTTAGCACATGAAACTCCCTTCTAAATTAGAAGGGAGCCTATTGTATTTAGTAAACTAGTTATATCAATTCTTCCAAGAAAGAACTGCTTGAAGACCGTAGTGATCACTGACCTGCGGACTTGCTTGGCCATCAAAAACTACCTGTAACTTTTCTACCTGAAGATCTTTTGTCGTAAAGATATAATCGATTCGAAGAGGTTCTGTATTTCCCTTCCAACCATCGATTTCTGGTGGAACAGTATAGCTACCACTTCTTTCTTTTGCAACTTCAAATGCATCTTGTAAGTCTAGTGGACTAGCTAAAATAGCCTGATAACCCTCTTGACCTGCAGGATTGTTAAAATCTCCCGCTAATAATAAAGGTTTGTTTAATTCTCTTAAAACTGCTTCAAAGCGTGCCCACTCCTCTTGGAAACCTTTATCCCACCATGAGAGATGGACACTTGCAACTGCAAGCTCCTTACCATCCACTACAGTTTCAGCCAAGGCAACGCGTCGAGTATGATAGTCTGTTGGATCATCAACATCTGAAACCAAAATCTCACGTGCCTCAATCGGTGTTTTAGAAAGAATTGCAACACCCTCATGGTATCGGTCATAGCCAATATGATTGTATGCCCAAGTCCAGTAGTAGTCTAGACCTTGTTCAGCTAAACGCTCCACCAAGAGGCTAACGTAATGGTCTTGATGAATCGGTTCAGCAGATGGTAAAGCTTGATAAAGATGATTGACAGTTGCCTCTGGAGAAGTGATTTCCTGATTGATTTCTTGGAAACAAATAAGATCATAGTTATTCTTAAGTATGTCCTCAAGCAAAAGTTGAAACTTCTGTTCTGGTTCTTTTTCCATCCAACTATGGGTATTGAGTGTTAAAAACTTCATGCTTTTCTCCTATAAACAAGAGGTTGGAAAACAGCTTCCAACCTCTGATATATTACAATTCTACTTTTGCAACTGCTGTTTTAGCTGCAAGAGTTCCTGTTTGTTCTAATGTTACTGATTTAATAGCTTCAGCATTTGTGAAGACAACCACTGTTGAAGTTTCACGACCTGCTGCACGGATAGCATCAAGGTCAGCTTCTACCAAAAGATCACCAGCAGCAACTGTTTGACCTTCTGATACTTTCACTTCAAATGGTTTTCCTTCAAGACTTACAGTGTCAAGTCCGATGTGAACAAGAACTTCAAGCCCTGCTTCAGTCACAAGACCAAGAGCATGTTTTGTTGGGAAGATGCTTGATACAGTACCTGAAACTGGAGATACAATGTTTCCATTTGCAGGTTCTACAGCAAATCCATCACCCATCATTTTTTGTGAGAAAACTGGATCTTTCACTTGTTCCAAAGCAACAACTTGACCATCAGCTACTGAGTAAACTTCCTCAGTAAGACCTTTGAATTGAACAGTGTTTTGTTGCGCTTCTGCCATTTGACTTGGAAGAGTTTCAGGAATGATTTCACCTGAGTCAAGAATGTCTTGAATATCTGATTTCAAAACGTCAGCTTTAGGTCCGTAGATAGCTTGGACGCCTTGTCCTTTCATGACAAGCCCCATAGCTCCTTCAGCTTTCCATTGTTCTTCTGTTCCAACTTTATCAGCGTCTTTAACAGTTACACGAAGACGAGTCATACATGCATCAACATCAACGATGTTTGCACGTCCACCAAGAAGGTTAATAATGTTTACAGCTTGAGAACCTGCAGCAACTTTCACTTCGCTGCTAGCTTCTTCTGAACCTTCAGCAGTTTCGTAGTTACCGTTACGTCCTGGAGTAGCGTAATTGAATTTTTGAATCATGAAGTTGGCGATGAAGTACATGATTACAGCAAAGAGGACAGTTACCCAGATAAAGTTAATGATATCCATTCCAAGACCCGCATTGATCGCCATTGGTGTACGAGTCAAGAATTCGATAGAACCAAATGAGTGCATACGTAGGTTAACCACGTCAGCCATAGCAAAGGCAGCACCTTGAACTAGTGAGTAAACAAGATACATAGGTGTTGCAACAAACATGAACATGTATTCGATTGGCTCAGTAACACCAGTCAAGAAGGTTGCAAGAGCTGTTGCAATCATCATACCTTTGTATTGGTGTTTCTTATCAGCATCAACATTACGGTAGATAGCCACAATCACACCCATCAAGATACCGAATGAACCGATCATTTGTCCAACTTTGAAACGAGCTGGGTGAACAGTATCTAACAAGTGTTGGTATTGACTAGCATCTGTACCTTTAAGGTTAACAAGGTCTGTTACCCATGCAAGCCATAGTGGGTCTTGACCGAAAACTTGAGTACCTTTAGCTGCACCTGTCAAAATCTCATAAGTACCACCAAGAGCAGTATAGTTCATTGGGATTGTCAACATGTGGTGAAGACCAAATGGCAAGAGCAAGCGTTCCAATGTACCATACAAGAATGGCGCAAGGATTGGAGCAGTTTCTTGTGAGTTGGCAATCCAGATACCAAAGCTATTGATACCTGTTTGCACTACTGGCCAGAAGGCAGCAAGTAAAATTGCAGCGATTGCTGAACGAAGAATAACTACAAATGGTACGAAACGTTTCCCGTTGAAGAATGAAAGTGCATCAGGAAGTTTACGGAAGATGTAGTATTTATTGTAAGCAGTTGCCCCTACAAAACCTGAGATAATCCCTACGAACACACCCATGTTCAAGGCAGGAGCTTCCATAACGCTAATGAAGTAATCAGCAACTTTGATTGATCCACCAAAGAGAGTTGTTACCATAGCTTCTGGATTTTTCAACATATCTCCTGATACACCAAAGATTGTACCAGTGATACGGTTAATCAAGATGAAGGCAAGACCAGCGGCGAAGGCACCACCAGCACGTTCTTTGGCCCAGCTTCCTCCAATGGCTAGGGCAAACAAAATGTGAAGGTTACCGATAACCCCCCAACCGATTTGCTCAAGAATTCCACCTGTGATTACAAGTGGTGCAAAAGTAGGGTTGATCATCACAAGCGACTTACCGATTGAAATCATCAAACCAGCAGCCGGCATAACAGCGATAACCACCATCAAAGCCTTACCGAATTTTTGCCAAAACTCGAAAGACAAGACATTTTTGAATGTATCTTTCATCATTCAAATCTCCTTTATTTTTATTTAGGCAAACGTTTTACGAAAACGTTTGCACATAACTTTTATGTCTTAATTGTACCACTTTTTTTTGTAAAGGCTTTTATAAAAAAAATTGACTTTTTCTTTCGTTTCACTTTCTGGGCATGCTAGCTCTAACTGACCCTTTTTGAGTTTACTGTCATTTTTTGTTATAATATTAGCTATGAAATCTTACAATACCTTGAATGATTATTATCGAAATTTATTTGGAGAAAAAACCTTTAAAGTTCCTATTGATGCTGGCTTTGATTGTCCAAACCGAGATGGAACTGTGGCACATGGGGGCTGTACTTTTTGTACCGTATCTGGATCTGGAGATGCTATTGTAGCTCCAGATGCTCCTATCCGAGAGCAATTTTATAAAGAAATAGACTTTATGCACCGCAAATGGCCAGATGTTAAAAAGTATCTGGTGTATTTTCAAAATTTTACCAATACCCATGAAAAATTGGAAGTTATTCGGGAACGTTATGAGCAAGCCATCAATGAACCTGGGGTAGTTGGCATCAATATTGGGACACGTCCAGATTGTTTACCCGACGAGACTATCCAATATTTGGCTGAGTTATCGGAGCGCATGCATGTGACGGTAGAGTTAGGCTTACAAACAACATATGAAGCTACTTCTGAATTGATTAACCGTGCCCACTCCTATGAACTCTACGTGGAAACGGTCAAGCGCTTGAGAAAATATCCCAAGATTGAAATTGTAGCCCATTTAATCAATGGATTGCCAGGCGAAACTCATGAAATGATGGTGGAAAATGTGCGTCGCTGCGTTACTGATAACAATATCCAAGGGATTAAACTTCACCTACTCCATCTCATGACTAATACACGAATGCAGCGTGATTATCATGAGGGACGTTTGCAGCTCATGAGTCAAGACGACTATGTGAAAGTTATTTGTGACCAACTAGAAATTATTCCCAAGCATATTGTCATTCATCGAATCACTGGGGATGCTCCTCGTGATATGTTGATCGGTCCTATGTGGAGTCTCAATAAATGGGAAGTTCTAAATAGCATTGAGGCTGAAATGAAACGCCGAGGAAGTGTTCAAGGATGCAAGGCTGTAAAACAGGAGTTTAATAATGAAAAGACCACTTGAGATGGCACATGATTTCTAGCCCAAGTCATCACCAAAGAAGATATCGTCGTAGATGCGACCATGGGAAATGGCTATGATACCCTTTTTCTAGCTAAGTTAGCTAAACAAGTCTACGCTTTTGATATACAGGAACAAGCTCTAGAAAAGACTAGTCAACGCCTACAAGAAGCTGGATTGACCAATGTTGAGTTACTTCTACAAGGTCATGAAAACGTGGATCAGTTTGTAAGGGAAGTTAAGGCAGCCATCTTTAATCTTGGTTATCTTCCTTCAGCTGATAAAAGTATTATCACCCAACCTCAAACAACCCTTGAGGCACTGGATAAACTTTGCCATATGCTGGTTAAGGGTGGACGAATAGCCATCATGATTTATTACGGACATGATGGTGGTGATATAGAACGCGATGCCGTTCTAAATTATGTCAGCCAGTTACCGCAACAAGAATACACTGCTACTATCTATCGCACCCTCAACCAAATTAACAATCCACCATTTTTGGTCATGATTGAAAAGTTAGAAAGGTATCGACATGGATAAACAGTACCTAAAAGATAAAATAGAAGCCATGCGTCACAACTTTGTTGAATCTACTCAACACGAACGTGCAGTCGGGATTCTAGACGAAGCTCGCATGAGCAAGAAAATGTTGAAAATCAAGAAAAAACTGATTACTCTTGAAATGGAGCGTTGTCAGAAAAAAATCGAACATAAGGACTGCTCAAAGATTGATCAAAAAATCCAAGAACAAAAGGAACTTTTTGAAGTCTGTCGTAACCAAAAATAGGGAGGTGGAAAATGAATTTACTTTTTTATCTCTTGGTATTTTTACTAGTTCTCATCGTTTCTAGTACGACCAATAAGCTTCTTCCCTTTTTACCCATGCCTCTGATTCAAATTTTGTTAGGGATTGGAATTGGACTTTGTTTACCCAACAACCAATATCATTTAGATACTGAGTTATTCCTAGCTTTAGTCATTGGCCCGCTACTATTCCGAGAGGCTCAAGAAGCAGACATTACTTCTATCCTAAAACACTGGCGGATCGTCCTCTACTTGATTTTTCCAGTTATCTTTATCTCAGCTCTGAGCATGGGGGGAGTCGCTCATGTCCTTTGGGCTAGCTTACCATTAGCTGCCTGCGTAGCAGTTGGTGCTGCCTTAGGCCCTACTGACCTAGTAGCCTTCGCATCCCTTTCTCAACGCTTTTCCTTCCCAAAGCGGGTCTCTAATATTCTAAAAGGGGAAGGTCTTCTGAATGATGCTTCTGGACTAGTAGCCTTTCGAATGGCTCTCATCGCCTGGACAACAGGAACATTCTCCCTTACCCAAGCCGGAACTTCATTAGCCATTTCCATCGTTGGAGGATTTGCAGTCGGCCTTATAACAGCCCTAATCAATCGCTTCCTCCATACCTTTTTACTTAGTGTCCGCGCAACAGATATCGCAAGTGAGCTCTTGCTGGAACTCAGTTTGCCCCTCTTGACATTTTTCATAGCTGAAGAGATTCATGTCTCAGGTATTATCGCCGTTGTTGTTGCTGGTATTAAAAGCGAGTCGTTTTAAAAAGATAAATCTTCTCGAAGCCCAGGTGGATACTGTGACTGAAACCGTCTGGCACACTGTAACCTTTATGCTCAATGGTTCTGTCTTCGTTCTCTTGGGAATGGAACTGGAGATAATTGCGGAGCCAATTCTGAAGAGTGATTTTTATAACAATGTGCTTCTTCTCGTCACAGTCTTTCTTTTAACCTTCCTACTCTTTGCCATCCGCTTTATGATGATTTACGGCTTTTACGCTTTTCGGATTAAGAAACTTCATAAAAGCTTAGACAAGTATGTCAAAGATATGCTTCTCCTTACCTTTTCTGGCGTCAAGGGAACTGTATCCATTGCCACTATCCTTTTGATACCGTCTAATCTGGAACAAGAATATCCTCTTCTTCTCTTCCTCGTAGCCGGGGTAACACTTGTCAGTTTCCTGACAGGATTACTGGTACTTCCACACCTTTCCGAAGAGCAAGAACCATCTAAGGATCAGCTCATGCACATCGCTATCTTAAATGATGTCGCCATGGAGTTAGAGAAGGATTTAGAGAAAACTAAAAATAAGGTTCCACTCTATGCAGCTATCGATAACTATCACGGACGGATTGAAAATCTCATCCTCAGTCAGGAGAACAAGGAAATCCAGGAAGACTGGGAAGCTCTTAAATTGCTGATTCTTAGTATTGAGAGTGATAGTTTAGAGCAGGCTTACGAAGAAGGTAAGATTGGAGAAAGAGGCTACCGTGTCTACCAACGCTACTTGAAAAATATGGAGCAAGGCATCAACCGTAACTTTGCTTCCCGCCTAACTTACTACTTCCTCGTTTCCTTACGGACATTGCGTTTTCTACTACATGAGATCGTTACCTTTGGGAAAACCTTCCGTTCATGGAAAGACAAGGAAAAACAAAGACTTCAGGCTATTGACTATGACCAGATTGCAGAGCTCTACCTAGCCAATACTGAAATTATCATCGAAAGTTTGGAAAACCTCAAAGGGATTTATAAGAGCTCTCTGATTAGCTTTATGCAGGAATCTCGTCTCCGTGAAACTGGAAATATCACTAGTGGAGCCTTTGTTGAACGGGTTATCAATCGTATCAAGCCCAACAACATCGATGAAATGCTCAGAGGCTATTACCTAGAGCGTAAGTCTATCTTTGAGTACGAGGCTCAAAAGCTTATATCAGCTCAATATGCCAAAAAACTGCGGCAAAATGTTAATAATTTAGAAACTTATTCCTTGAAAGAAGCGGCCAATACCCTACCTTACGATATGATGGAGCTGGTACGTAGAAAATAAGGTATAGTTAAACCAAAACTTGACTATGGAGGATTGTGAAATGAAAAAGTTGTGGAAACAGCTAACTGATAGCCCCTTATTAAAAGCTTTTTTTGCACTACTATCAAGCCTCTGATAGTGAGTTAACCAGCGTTGCTGTTGCCTACTATTGGTTGATTTCTATCTTCCCCTTACTCATGATAGTCGTCAATATCTTACCCTACTTTCAAATTCCTATCTCCAACTTTCTACTGACTATCAAGGAATTTCTCCCTGATACCATCTATGAAGTAGTCGCGAAGATTGCCAGAGAAGTTCTGACTCAGCCATCAACTGGTTTACTGAGTTTTGCTATCTTATCAGCCCTCTGGACCTTTTCAAAATCCATGGATTTTCTTCAAAAAGCCTTTAATAAGGCTTATGGCGTAGCAAAAAACAGAGGAATCATCTCTCATCAATTGATGAGCCTCTTGGTTAGCTTTGGCCTTCAAATTCTCTTTGCACTTGCCTTATTCCTAAGTATGTTTGGCCATATGTTATTGGACTTTCTTAAAAGCCACTGGCAAGTTGAAGGCTCAATATTGAGTTATCTTCAGGACTTTACGGGTCCACTCATCTATGCTCTCCTTTTTGCAATCTTGATCATGCTCTATTACTTCCTTCCCAATGTTAAAGTAACTCGTATTCGTTACATTCTACCAGGAAGTGCTTTTGTAGTCTTAACTATCGTCAGTTTATTAAATATCTTTTCAGTCTATTTCAATAATTATGTCAACTACTTAGTAGACGTCCGTTTTTTCAGTTCTATTATCGTAGTCGTCATGATGTTCTGGTTCATTCTGATTGCCAAGATATTGATTATCGGTGCAGTGATTAATGCTAGTGTGCAAAGTCTCAAAGACCCAAATTTTGGAATTGAATAAAGATTACGAGAAGGGACAAGTGATTCCAGACTCCCTGTTTATTAGCAATCAAACTATGACGCAGTAGATGATTGGATTTTTTGGTAAAAAATTTCATTTTTTCTATCCGCAACCTTCAAGAATCAAATGACTTGTTGAAGCCTCGTGGGTCAGGACTAGGAAATCGAGACTTTGTCCATTGATTACTGTCCCACCTCCTTTCTTAGATCTTCAGAAATTCACCACAAATAATGGCATCAATCCTGTCTATAGATGACTATTATTTTATAAAACATAGTTAAACCAGGGGATTTACCTTCCATTTATCGATACTTTATGATACAATAATGACATGATTTTAATAAAATTAGCTTCAATTTTGCTTTTGGTATTAACCTTAGCTTTGGCGGTTATCATCAGCAAACTTTTTAAACTAAAGAAAAAAGGCATCAACTTTGCTGATTTGGCTTTCCCTTGTTTAATATTTGAATATTATTTGATTACGGCCAAGGTATTTACTCATAACTACCTTCCCGTATTGGGAACGGCATTATCACTACTTGCCATCATTTTAGTATTTTTCTTTCTTACAAAGAAACGTAGTTTTTACTATCCAAAGTTTATCAAATTCTTTTGGAGGGCTGGTTTTCTACTAACTTTGCTTCTCTATATCATTATGATTGTTCAAATCTTTTTGATGAAATAAACTTTTAATAGAAAAAACAAAATTAGCCAGCACCTCTTAAGTTTGGCAAGGAACCATGAAACTTTGAGGTGCTTTTTTAATGAAATGAAAAAAACAGGAATTATTATAAAGAAATAAATAGGAGAATAATCAAGTGAAAAAGACACTCATGGCTAGTGCCATCACACTTTCAATTTTAGGATTTACAACAAGTCCAAGCTACGCTGAAGAAAACAAAGCCCAGCCTGCCACTGCAGAAACCACTGCTAACCAAGGAACTAAAGACAAGGTCGAAGATAGTAGGCTTCCTAAAAAAGAGGAGATAAGTGCTACTGAAGTTAGTCCAAGTTCAGCTCCAAAAGAGGAATCACCTGCCCCAGAAATCCAAAAAAAGACGGATGGTCAGAAGAAGAAAAACCAATGGCGCTTCTATGAAAATAATAAGCCTGTGATCAATTGGAAACAAATCCAAGGCAAATGGTACTTCTTTGACCAAAACGGCAATCGTCTGAGTAATACTACTTTTTGACGGCTATGTCTTTGATAAAGATGGTGTCATGGCTAGTGGTGGTTGGAGCAAACTAGAAGATAAATGGTATTATACAAATTCATCTGGTAAGATTTCCCAGCAGAAATGGGAAAAAATCAGTGGTGTATGGTACTACTTTGACAAAGACGGTATTATGCTTAGTAACACCATTTGGGATGGCTATCTCTTTTCTAAGAGCGGTGCTATGGTTAGCCAAGGTTGGGCCAAATTAGATGAAAAATGGTTCTATGCTAATGCCTCAGGGAAGATTTCTCAGGAAAAATGGGAAAAGATTGGTGGTTCTTGGTACTACTTCGACAAAGACGGGACTATGCTGAGCAGCCGGCTCTTCAATGGTTATCTCTTTTCAAGCAGTGGTGCTATGGCTGAAAGATCATGGGTCAAGTTAGATGAAAAATGGTACTTTGCCCAAGCATCTGGTCGTCCTTCACATGATAAATGGGAAAAAGTTGGAAGTTCTTGGTACTATTTTAACAAAGATGCCACAATGGCAAGCAAGCAATGGTTAGGTAGCTACTATCTCAAGGATAGTGGAGCTATGGCTGAAAGAGAATGGATTTTTGATAAAAGCTATAATAGTTGGTTCTACCTAAAATCTGGTGGAAATTATGCTAGCCGTGAATGGATTGGCTCCTACTACCTCAAGTCTGGTGGTTATATGGCTAAGAGCGAATGGATTGAGGACAGCTACTATAATGCTCGCTACTATGTCGATGAAAATGGAATCTATGTTACGGGAACCCGTAAAATTAACGGCGAAACTCATATTTTCCAGAGCAACGGAAAATGGACTGCTGAAATTCCAGAAAGTCGTGGATTTGAAAAAGGAAAATACACGAAAACTGTTTTCTTAGATCCAGGACACGGTGGAAAAGATCCTGGTGCTGTTTATTATAACACTCAGGAAAAAGACCTAACCATGCAAATTTATCAAAAACTACGTAAGGAACTCCAGGGTCTTGGTTATACCGTTCTTACTTCAAGAGATAGTGATGTCTATGTCGACTTTGTCACTGAACGTTCAAAAATGGTTAACAAAACGGACTCAGACATGTTCATCAGTATTCACTTCAATGCAAGCGGGAATCCTGCTTCAGGGAGATCTGGTATTCAAACTTACTCTTACGAAGAAGACAGTGGCTATCGTGCTAAGATCAATCCCTACTGGCATAACCACCCTGACCGTATCAGTGAAAGCAATCGCCTTGCTGCAAATATCCATTCCTCTCTCCTAGCTGAGACAGGTGCTAAAAATGCTGGGCTTCTACAGAGAAGCTTTGCAGTCCTACGTGAAACTGATAAACCAGCAGTCTTACTCGAATTAGGTTATATGGATAATTTTGACGAAAGCCAACGTATCCGTAATGAAGCCTATCAAGATAAATTGGTGGCAGGTATTGTTAAAGGTATCCAAAAATATTACGCTGGTCAATAAGCCAAAAAGAGGCTGGGACAAAAGTCCTAGCCTCTCAATTGTTTTTGGATTGTCGAGCAAGACGCAGTGGTTGAGTGGGCTCTACTACGCTGATTTCATCAGCTTTTACAGCCCTACTCAACTGTGCGGAGGTGGGACGACGAAATCGAATTCTAACGAATTACCGATTTCTGCCCCACTCTCTTTTTCTTACCCTAGATCATGTTTTTGATCTGGAAATAGAAAACTTAAGCCAATACAGGCAAGTACTCCTGAACCAATAACCAAGCCATTCGAAATAGGAAGTAAATCAAAAATTGAATTTGCAATGATAAAGGCAATAATCAAACACATCAGACTGGCCTTATAATCTTTTTTCACTAAATTTTCAAGAGTGAAAAATAAAAATAGACCTACTGGAAAGAGTGCCCAGATGTTAACATCCAAACTTGGCCATCCTACAAAACCAAAATACAAGACTGCTACTGCAACTACTAAAAAACTGATACCTAATACTTTTTTCATGATGCGACCTCCTTTTCTATTTTTCTTGGGGTTTCTTTCCCTTTACACCAACTACTATAGCAAAAATAAAAATAGTCAACAATAGATTTTGCCTATGTGGTCACCTTCCTTGACTAAGTGGTCGGGAATTTTATAAAAGAAGCAGAAGATTTTTATGGCTTCTGCTTCTTATTTTTCTTTGGATTCTAAAGTTGATTTAAGGGTATCACGATCAGCTTTCAATTTCGTTAAATTCTTCTCTTCTGATTCTAATTGGCTATTATCTGGTTTAACACGATAGTACACATTTTCTGGATGCATTAACATAGCTTCATACTGCTGACCAGCAAAGAGTCTATCTTCACCCTGATTGGACTTATCAATTATTTTTCCATCATCACCAGGTTCCATGACAACACCACTCGGTACAAGAACGACTACAAATCCTCCTGCAAGAGAGCCTTGTGTCCAGGCACTCATCACAATTGTTTCGGGATTGCGACCATTTTGATTCTTTGTGGCAGTTAATTCAACAATAGATTCATGCTTACCACCGTCCAATACCCAAGTCGAATGGAGTTCTCCAGAATCATTGATGACATATTCATTACCAGATGGAGTACGCCAAGTACCTTCTAAACTAGATAAATCATTATTTCTGATAGCTTCAAAATCTAATTTTGGAACTAGAGTTTCTTTTTTCAATTGACGAACGAGCTCCTCTGCTTCTGATATTTTAGCATCCAGGTCCTTCAACTGATCCTTGAGTTTTTGAATTTCCTCCTCTTTTTCCTTATCCTTCTCGTCTTTCCCCTGACTTCTAGTCCTTTCTTCAGTCTTAGTTGAGGAAGTCGAAGCTTGATTTGCTTCTTTCTTAGCATTAGATGAATATAAAAAGATACTAGTGACAATGGCAATAACTAAAGCTGTAACTGCTAATCCGATATACATTTTTATATTTTTAGTTGTAGAAAAGACATCTGTCAATTCTGATGTAGTTGGTTTACGCCCATGCGTCTCCTCAAATTGTTTGATCCATTCTTTCTTGTTCATTCTATTTCCTACTCTTTTCATTTTTATTCGCTTTTACCACCCAAATAGATTGGGAACTATTTTTTTACTCCTTTTCTTCGTCCGATTGCAGAGATTGAACCTATAACCTAGGCTTTACGAGTGCCTTGCTCTACCAACTGGGCTAAATCGGTCATTACCCTTATGTTGTGGCACTCTTTGGAAGGATGTCAAGAGATTCTTAACCCATCTTTTTAATCAAAATCTGACAGGATTTTGAGGCCCCCAAAGTTGTGGAAAAATCTCTAGTTTTTTAAAACCAAGACTGCGATAAAAGATATTGGTTCGGTCATAATCCTTGTTAGAACCTTCTGCCACTGTTTTTACCTGTAAATAGTCGACTTTTTTGCAGGCTTCACTTTCCAAAGTAGCAAGCAACTGACTTCCAATCCCCCTGCCTTGATGAGCTTTTTTTACACCGAGACAATCAATCTCTGCACAATCTTCACTTGAATAGGACAAGCTTACAAAGCCAAGCAAATCACTCTCCTGATAGGCTGCCCAAACTTGCAAGTCCTTGGCTCCTTCTATGTAGGCTTGCGTGCTTTCTGGTATTCCAAACCATTCTGGCAAATCCTTTAAAACCTCAGCGACTACTGCCATTTTTTGATTGGCATCTTTCACTTCTTCAATTAAAAACATCATAAAATCCTTTCTTGATTTTAGTCTTACTTTAGCTTTTAGGAATCCGTACTAGGGCCATATTCAATTCTAAAATCCTGACTGCTTCAAAAATTCTTCAATACAAGTAACAACCTCATGATTTTGATAATGATAAAGGTCGTGAGGTGCATCCATATAGATGACTTGAACATTAGACTGGTCACTTGCAAATTTCTCTGCATAATGTTGCCATTCTGATTGGCTAAAGCCCGTCCCTTCACCATTAGAAACCATTAGTAAGGTAGGAATTTTCGGATTGATGCTAGACGGAACCTTCTTGGCATTTTCCTTTGCCAAACGGGATTCATGAAGCATGGCTTGTGACATCAACTGCTTATATGCTAGTAATTTATATTGTTGTCGTTCACTTTTGTTCAGAGTTTGATTTTTTATGTAAAAGGACTCAGGGAAAAAGCGTAATAAGCCAATCTTGCTGCTCCAGTAGGCTACAGTAAGTAGGGCTTGATTATCCTTTAAATCCTCATAACTTAATGGCAATGCCCAATCCAGGCCAATCAAGGCTTTCACTTCCTCAGGATACTTTTCCTGCCAAGCCAGACTCTCAAGACTAGCCATAGAGTGAGACAGAATGATAAAAGGACCTGTGACATTTGCTTGTGACAGAGCTTGACGTGTCTCAGACAAAATCTCCATCACATCTCTTGATTGATTGCTATCATCACTATAACCATAGCCAGCTCGCTCAACGATGACTACCTTGTATTTGTTTGATAAGGAATCTGACACATTCTTAAAGTCCAATATTGGAGAAGCAATTCCTGCACCTGAGAGAAATACTATGGTCTCAGGCCCCTCCCCTTCAACGTAAACATTCATTTGGTGCCCATTGACGAGAACTGTTTGACCCACAGGTTTAGGGAGGCTTGTTCCTTTTCTAAGTTGATACGATGAAAGATAAATGTAGCGAGTAAAAACAAAAGAATGAAACTAAGAAGCCCAAGACAGCATTTTTTTAGTTTTTTCATAGCATTATTGTACAAAAATTGGAGTCTTTTAGCAACTTTAGATTAGTTCTTCACTAGTATATTCTCTATAGTTTCAAACACAAAAAAATCCTCACACATCACGCAAGGAAATCGATATATCAAACAGGCTTTGATCATGTCGGGATTAATTGTAGTACACTCTAAGGATTCAGCTTTTTCTTCTTTTTACAATCGAATTTCCCAAAGAGGAAGTAAGATGAGAGCAGTTATTGCTTGCGCTCATAAGATTCTCAGAATCATTTACAAACTACTCTCTACCAAACAGACTTATCAGACAGAAAAGGCGCTACGACTGAGGAAACAGTTCTAACGCCCAAACTAAAAAATTTTCAATTACAGTATAGCACAGGAAGTGATTTTTTGCGCTTTTTTACTGTTTTTTCAAATAAAACTTCCTTGAAATTATTTTCTAAAGCGAATTTTATCAGGAAAATTTGCCAATCCCAATAGATAGTCATACTGACATCATAAAAGTTTGAAAGCGTCACCAATACATCTGCCGTTAACGCATTCTAATCCCGTTCAATTTTAGCATAAACTGAGTTTGTAAATAAAAATATTTTAGCTACTTGTTTTTGGGGCAAATCGTGATCTTTCCTCAAATCTCTCAAACGTCTGTACATCTAGCTTACTATTAAGAAAAAGTATAGAGCATAAAATTCAAATCTTTTAATATATTCTCCAAATCGGATAACAGAATTTCCTAACCTATATATAGACTTATATTTTTATGCATTTTTTAAAGAGTAAGAGTAATTTCTTTCGCAACCATCCTCACTCAAATTTGATTAAAGATTTCTAAGCAATAGGACAATAACTTATCAATTATTCGGGAGAAAAATAACCTAACTGTTCCGCGACATGAATAGCTTCCTGTCTACTGGATACTCCTAATTTTGAAAAGATATTTGCAAGATGATTCGAAACAGTTCGCTTACTCACATAAACCCTTTCACAAATATCATCTATACTTAGACCATTTCGAACTAATTCTAATATTTCTATTTCACGTGAAGTTAAAACATCTACCACTACTTCATCTGAAAAAATCTTTCTACCCTGATAAATTTCTATCAAGTTTTGAAGTAACTCCCCTGGAGCAATGCTCTTATCCAAAAATCCCCAGGAACCCATTATCTTAGCACGATACTCATACATTTTTTTACTATATCCAGTTAAGATAACAATTTTAGCAGAACATCCATTTTTAATAATCGTTTGAGCTAAAGATAGCCCATCTTCTTGATATAAACTAGTTAAGTTTATGTCGATAAGCAAAATATCATAGTCATCATAAGGGAAATTCAAAACAGAAGAAAAATCATCCATCAAATCCACTCTTTTCAATAGCCTCTGATAATTCCAAAATCAGTTTAATACTCTGACTAAACAATTTATGATCATCAATCAACAAAATTTTCATAACATAGCTCCTTATCAATCGGTAGTTCAATAACAATACGAAAAACACCATTCTTATCTAAAGTATTCATCTTACCACCTAAAACACTTAATTTATTTTCCATATTTTTCAAGCCATATCCCAGAGAATGTTCTTTGGTAGAAATAGATTTATTTTCAGAAACTATAAAAATAACATCCTGTTTTGTCTCGATTTCTAAAGAAATCTCCCCTTCTTGTGAATATTTAACAGCATTAGTAATTAACTCCTCAACAAAACGGTAGACAATTTTATCATAGGGAGTCATTAAAGAAAATTTAGATGGAAAATATACCACTACTGAACTTTCTTTCTTATATCTTTTCTCGATCCTTTCGATGAGAGCCTGATATTTTTTTGATAGAGGTTCATCTGCCTCACTCATAGGCTGGTAATAATCCATTCGTTCTCTAATTCGTTGCACTAGTTCTTCAGTAACAAGATTTATTTGATTTCCAAACATCTCATTTTTGACTATAAGCATTGAAATTCTTAATAGCCATCACACTTTGTAAAATTTCATTATGGAGAAATTCTGAAAATTGCTGTTCTACAAATTCATTAGAAAGAAGATGATTAACCATTCTATTTCGCTTCAAAAATAGAATTTCCAGATAATCTTTCGCATTTCTCATATCCGATACGTGAAACAATCGTATACATTCTTCAGCAACAATTGCCATGATAAGCAGAACTATATTTAAAATTACAAAAACTCACTTTCAACTCTAGTTGAAAACCGATAAACGAAAGTAATAACAATCCTCCCACTAAAAAAAATAAGCGAGTAAAAGCTTTTTAAGTATGATAATTTCAATTCATCAATTTTTCTTTTTTAGTGATGTAAAAAAATTGTTTTAAAATGTAAAAAAAGTCAGTATACATAATACCTCAATATACCACACTAAATTTAGAACACTTGCCCCCCTAGTATTAACATATAATACAAAGTAGGAAACAGGTAACACTACCGAAAGAATCACGATATTTCTCCTTTGAGAAGCTATTACATTTCTCAACTCTTTTCGATACAAGAGCAATAAAAAGCAAAGGAACAGCTGTAAGAAAAAAAAGTGATGAATATTGATAAAAAAATAAAAAAATAGTGGAAAATACATCAAGTAAGAAGAGATTGTAATAATAGTTAAAGCTAGTGAAACATTCACCAATTCTTCCCCAATCCTCTCACCTAGTAAAATAATCGAAAGAGAACTATAAACCAATAAAAATGAATTAATTGGATTCAGTATATCAAAAATGAAAAGAGAGTATTATTTGTTTCTTGTTGAAAGATTGCTTGCCAACTAACTAAAGATAACAAAAAGTATTATCCATAATTTTTAGTTCACTATATCGAAATTTGATAAAGTTACAAACATAACTGAAAATAATCAATAAAACTACTAATATTAACGAAAGTTTTTTTGCGTATAAGCACTAGAATAATCATTAGGAATTTTTATAATATATATATACTATCAACCCTAAGTGGTTCAGTAACGTTAATCGCCACAACCACAGTGGATGATTTGAAATAGCTTTTACAATTTTTTTCATCCTCTCAGCTCCCTCTATTTTATAAGTATAGTATAGCATAAAACTAGGGTACTATTTAACAGTATCCTAGTTTTATCCTAATTTTGATCAAGAATATGCCAACTCACTTTATAGGTTATGACTAAGTAAATAAGAAAGAGAAGAGCTGCCACTCCCAGATAGGTCACATCAATTGTGATAGTTGTATTGGCAAAGTTTTCAAAGTAACCTAATAAGGACTTGCTTAGAGAAATCGCTAATGGAACAGCAAGTAACAAGGGAACAAAGAAGTAACTCATGATTTGCTGAATGAGTATTGCTTTATTTTGTTTTTTCTTATTCCCTAATAGGTATAAGATACGATAATCATTAATGCTGTCTAGTGCACTAGTTGAGATTTGTAGAGATAAAATGCTAAGTGAAATAATAATAAATACAACACTAATAAATATCAATACTAGTACAATGACTCCCATAAATCCTATATAAATCTCAGATAATCTCACCTTAGTTTGATAAGTAAAGTCACTTACTTCTGCACCATCTACTGTAAAGTAATGGTTTTCTACCCAATCTTTCAAAAAGGTTTCGATTTTTCGCTTATCAACATTTTCTTTATAGTTAGTTACGTAAGTCGTAAAATCTTCATTCAGGCCTTGTACCACCTTATCTGGTACAACAAGAGTTCCTGAATCATTTAATCCTACCGAAGAAAGGAAATAAACAGTATCTAATGGTTTCGATGATGATAATTTTAAAGAATAACCGCCAATTACTAAGTCTTTCTTTTGTGTCAAAAACTCATGGATTTGTTTAATAGTTCCTTTGTAATTTGCATTTACTAGATAGCCATCATCAGCTAAGGTAACAGCTTTTTGACCTTGTAGCTGTCGCAGGTGATTATAAGCAGAAATTCCTAAAATACGGACTTTGCTATCACGCAACCCTTTGTCATGTTCCCATAACTGGCTGGTATCTATGATATCTTTATAAGTCAGTTCACTCGTATAAGTTGAATAAACATATTCATCTTTTATGACATCAAAATCAAAACCGTCCGCTTTTAATCTATCTTTTACACTCTCATTTCCATAATGAAACTCACTACCTCTATATAAATTGACCTGTAAATCAAAAGGAGAATAACGATTTAACTCATGATTCATAGTTGTATAAGAGCTACCACCAAACACTAGTAAACTAAGCGCCAAAGTCAAGGTCAAAGATAGCACTGCCAACGTTACAGAATTACTGTCAGCTTGTTTGGAGAATTGCCGGATTTTAAATGAGTTTAATTTATTATAATAGAGGGAAGATACTCTCTTAACAACTCTAAGTAAGAAATGACTCAAGGTGTTGTAAAAAAAGAATAACAAAGACAACTAAAACAGAGACTAATAAGACTCCCCAATTTTTTTCAAAATAGATAAATGATGATAATCAGAAAAATACAGACTTGCAGAGATGATAACAATACTTGAAATAATGAAAATCAACAGTTGAAGAACAGAGTTCTCTTTAATAAGTCGAGATTTTTTAACACCATTTTCTTGAATCAAGCTAATGATTTGTTTCTTTCTAAATGTTGAAACCTCCATCACACCAACAATCAAACTTGTTACCAAATAGGAGTAACCAAGAAGAGAAATTGATTTAGGATCCAAAAAGAATAAATTTCCAAAATAATTTGCCATGAAAAACTCAGAGGCAATATGAGCAAGTAAAACAAGCAAGACAAGACCAAAAGTAAATCCTAGAAGTAAAGCAAAGATGTTTACTAGCATGGTTTCAAAGAAGAGTGTTCCAATAATCTGGTGCTTTTTCATTCCAAGCGTTGCATAGAGTCCAAGCTCTTTTTTCCGTCTCCCTAAAACAAAATTCGTTGAGTAAACGATGAGAAAGGCGATGGCGCCTAGTATCAAGTAAGATAACAACCCCATATACTGGGACATAACTGTCGTCAGCATTTCTTTCGCCCCCGATAAACTCTGCATGACAGGATGGCTTGGAAGAGCATTAAAGGCGTACAAAAGACTATAAATCAAAGCAAGACTTAAAAAATAAATCGTATAGGTTTGTAAGTTTCTAAACACATTGCGTAAAATTAACTTTGGATACATAGCTCCCCTCCTATCTTGTTCGTCTGTATATTTCTTCTAGGTATAAGTCGTTTGATAGTCCATTCCTCTCAATATCATCGATAATCTGTCCATCACTGAGAAGAATCATTCGAGACGAATACTTAGCAGCAGTGGGATCGTGAGTAACAAGTAGAATAGTGATTCCAAACATTCGATTAATTTCTTGTAAGAGGGACATGAGATTTTCTGAGTTAGCAGAGTCAAGAGCTCCTGTCGGTTCATCTGCAATCAAGAGTTTGGAATCATCAATTAACGCTCTAGCTGTTGCGACACGTTGACGTTGTCCACCTGATAATTGATTTGGAAATTTGTTTTTTAAATTTTGAATAGCTAATTTACCCAAAAATATCATTAATTTTTCTCTTGATATTTTTCTAATGGATTTTTCCTTGAATTTGAAGTGGTAAAATTACGTTTTCATAAACTGTTAAGGTCTCTACCAGATTATAAGCTTGAAAAATATAAGAGATATTCTTAGCGCGATAATCAGCTAATTGGCTTTCTTTTGCTTGAATCATATCAAAATCTTCAAAAACAATACTGCCCGAATCAGGTTTATCAATAGTGGATATACAATTCAATAGAGTCGTCTTTCCACTACCACTCGCCCCCATAATGGCTAAAAATTCACCCTTATTTACTGAAAGGGAAATATCAGATAGGGCATGAACTAAACTTTCGCCCTCTCCAAATGTCTTATTTAATCCTGTTACTACTAGTTGTGGCATAAGCGTTTCCTCCATTTCTTTATACAATTATTGTAGCTTGTAGAAAGATGTTTTTCATGAGTATTTTGTGCAGAATTGAGTTCTGATTGACGCTTCTTGTCTTTTTTTCTAAGGCACAATAAAAACCAATACTCCTCAAGAGCATTGGTTAGAAATAATAGTGATAAAACCAATCTATCCACTATTTTTTATCATTACGTTTTTTCATAAAGTAGACAATACCAATGATGACTACTCCTAGTACAAGTACAGGAGCATAAAATTCAAGCGTTCCTATAATTCCTTCCATCGTATCCTCCTTTATTAAGGTTCAATAAACCTCTCTTAACCACACTCCACACTGACCTTGAAAGGTCAAAAGAATAGCAGTTTGCCAACCTGCAGCAGATTTCCCAATAAGTTCTTGATGACTAATTTCGTAGTCCAAAGTATCAATACCGTGATTTTCTTTTCTCATCTCTTTACATCTGTTAATATTTTTTTGTTTTATGTTGTTAATAATAAACAAAGGAAATCTATGTTTAGTTTCTAACAGTGAACATGATTTCTAGTACACTCATAAGAACATGTAAAGCATAGACTACATTTTCCAATCTAAGAGACTATCTCCTGAACTAAAAAATAAAAACCTATTCAACTGCTCTTCATACTAATATCTCACTAAAAAAATTTCAGCTAGTTTTAGATATATCACACATAATGTATTCCTCCTTTTTTTCCATAATCTTAACAAATTTTAGAATATTTAAAATGAGTAATTTGTGCACTTTTTAAATATCTCTGCTATTTAGTTATACAAATTTTTCTTTATTTAAGCGATTAATCTATTGCTCTCTAAGTCTATCCGGATTCTTAACCCATCTTTTTAATCAAAATCTGGCAAGGATTTTGAGGTCCCCACAGTTGTGGAAAAATCTCTAACTTTTTAAAACCAAGACTGCGATAAAAGATATTTGTTCGGTCATAATCTTTATTAGAACCTTCTGCCACTGTTTTGACCTGAAGATAATCAACTTTTTTGCGAGCTTCACTCTCTAAAGTAGCAAGCAATTGACTCCCAATTCCTCTACCTTGATGAGCTTTTTTTACACCGAGACAATCAATCTCTGCACAATCTTCACTAGAATAAGACAAGCTTACAAAGCCAAGCAAATCACTCTCCTGAAAGGCGGCCCACACTTGCAAGTCCTTGGCTCCCTCGATGTAGGCTTGCGTGCTTTCTGGTATTCCAAACCATTCTGGCAAATCCTTTAAAACCTCAGCGACAACTGCCATTTTTTGCTCTTCATCCTTGACTTCTTTAATAACAAGCATCATAAGTTCCTTTCTTGATTTTAGTCTTACTTTAACTCTTACGAACCCGCACTTTCGTAAGCGTCTAACCCCCTATCCCAGAGTTTTAAAGAAATGACAAAGAAAACAAGGGAAATCAACATCAAACCTCCGATGTTAAAGATTACATCCTTGCCCTGCAAGAAATAGCTTGCAGGATAGTAGGCCGTAAAGGCAAAAGGCACGATAAAACTAATCAACCAACGAAGGAGCGAATTGTAAATAGAAATCGGGTACTTTGGCAAAAATCATTGAAACATATAGAAAATGTAAATCATGGCACCTGACTGTTTGGTCCAAAAATGCGATGCTGGCTGTCGCAATTTTCAAGGAAGTATAAATCAAGGTCGCAAAAAGGAATACAAACTAGAAAAAAATCAGGAATTTGGGAAGAGTCCAAGCAATGCTTGATCACTGTTGTCGCTAGTAAAGATTCCACCGACCAATAGTTCGCCCAAAGGCATCAATCTGAAAAGGTCTCAACGAGGATGTGGAAAGAGAGGATTGATGGGACGAGTCAGATACTTGTCAAACTCCCCTTTTCGAACTAAATCGTTGTCCTAAAGCCCAGAGATTGTCAAAAAGAGATGGTCTAATCCCTTTGGGAATTGAGGAAAAATCCATAGATAAAGGCTATCTCTTGAAAGGTCCAACCTTCTAAGCGATGGAATATGTTGAAAAGATGACATTGAGAAACAAGAGGTTCAGCCTTGAGTCAGAAAAGACTCCCAGAACACCAACCACAAAAATCCACCTTGTACTCCATGATTTGTTTGATGTATTGTCTGATAAAAAAATCAGATGCATGCGTTGATATTTTTTTCATCCTAACCTCCCTTGAATGGTGATAAATGACTGGACTCGTTTCCAAATCAACTGAGACAAGCCCACCATCACTATGAGCCAGAAAAAGCTGAAGCAAAAAGTGCTTGAAGAATCTGACTGGCATCGTATTTCCCAACAATAATCATGACTGGAGTATAAATTAAGGATGAAAATGGCAATAAGGAGAGAATATCTGAAATCACCTTTGGAAAAAAAGCCAAGGGAATCAGACTTCCAGACATAAAGGATACTAGTGAATCCTTAAATACTTGAGAACCCCATAGATTTTTTTAAACACAAAAGCTGAAAAATCCAAAAGCAGATATTAAAGAAAAAGTTAATCAGATAAGCCAGGGTTAAGCTAAAGAGATAAAGGATGGTTAATCCCAGTACTTCTACAACGCCATGCCCAGACAGGATTTTCATCAAAACAATGACACTTAAAAATGGCAGGCCAACAGAGATAAAAATCAACCACTTGGATCCAAGCTCCATAAAGAGATAAGAAGCCGCAAAATGCACTGGACGTAGCAAACGCATGATAATAGAGCCATCTTTGACCTCATCACCGATCATAAAGGAGCTATCTGACTCAGTTAATAAATTAGTCACAAAGCTCATGATGATGTAGAGGGTGATATCTGCCATACTGAAACCCTGAATCAAAGACTCCTGCGAGGAATCAAAGACAGCCTTCCAGAGATAAAATTCCACAAAAGCCCCCATGACATCGCCAATCCGATAGAGAATAAAGTTGACTCGATAGGTAATCAACTCCTGAATCCCTGCATTGATAAAGGGTTTATAACGTCTCCACAATTTGACCATCTTAGAGCTCCTTCCGGTAGAAGCGACGGATAATATCCTCAATATCCGTATCTACCATCTTCAAATCACGGACTTCAAAATCAGACAGGGTTTGTTTGATAATATCAGCTGATTGGTAGCGGGAACTATCAAACTCAATAGTCAGGTTATTTCCTTGTCTATCAATGGATATATCAGACAAGCCTTCATAATGAGAGACGAGATGACTTTTGACCTGGCGTCAGCTCAAAGGAAAGTGTCTTCATCTTACCAAAGGTTTCCTTGAGCTGGCTCACCGTTCCATCAAAAAAATCTCCTGCCCCTTGTCAATCATAAAAAAATTCGATCACAGAGTTGCTCAATATCACTCAGATCGTGAGTGGTCAAGAGAATGGTTGTTTCTTCCTCCTGATTGATCTGAGTAATTGCCCGACGAATGTTATCCTTGACCGACACATCCAAACCAATAGTCGGCTCATCTAAAAAGAGAACCTTGGGATTGTGAAGCAAGGAAGCCGCAATATCCGCCCGCATCCGTTGACCAAGTGAAAGAGTCCGCACAGGGATCCTTGATAAAATTCCTTCAAATCCAAAACTTCATTCAAAAAGTCCATGCGCTTATGGAAAAGCGAGTCTGGCACATCGTAAATTTCCTTCAAAACCGTGTAGGTCTCTTGCAGTGCCAAATCCCACCATAGCTGGGTGCGTTGTCCGAAAACGACTCCAATATCCTTGACATAATCTTGGCGATTGTCCTGCGGAATCTTGCCGTTAATCCGACAATAGCCAGATGTCGGCTTCAAAATTCCTGTCAGCATTTTGATGGTTGTCGACTTTCCCAGCACCATTTGCCCCGATAAATCCTAAAATCTGCCCTTTTGGAACTTCAAAAGTTAAATCCTTGACCGCTTCAAAGGTCTGCTTTTCAGGATGAATAAAGGAGCGCAAAGCTCCCTTTAACCCCGGCTCTTTAACTGTCTTCACAAAATTTTTCTGAAGATGTTGCACTTCTATCATTGCCATATCTATCTCCCTTTAGTAAGAAACAACATTGTATTTTTGACTACAAATATTCTAAAACCTTACTTTCTCCACCTTCTCAATATTATTACAGAAGGATTTATACCAACCTATTATAGTCCAATAAAAAAAGGAATGCAAGCGTTTGCTTAAAATTTGTGAAATTGAAATTTTTCTCTCTAAGAAAAGATAAAAAAGTGATGCTGCATCACCTCCCTCTACCAAGTTAAGTCTTCAATCATGCTTCTTACTTGTGAATCAAGAGTCTTATCCTTCTTGAGTTCTCCAACCAAAGTCTGAATCTGCCGGACTAGATTTGGATCATTGTCATTATAGCATCGATGAAGCATCCAGATGTTATGCACAGTTGGACTTTTTAGAACTGACTCCATCAATAATTCCTCATAGCCTTGATGATAAAATCGCTCTACAAAGTGAACCAACTCACCTGGAGCTCCAAAATCTACTTCAGGATGCTTGGAAATAAAGTCTAAGACGGGGGCAACCAAATCAAAGGGTTGAGGGTAAGCCTCCATGGCATCTACAATCTCGTCTGCCAACTCAAATTCTTGGTCTTCAGTAATTGCATCATGCAAAGCAACTAACATATCATCTTTAGTAAACATCTGATTCTCCTTTTCAACTGTTCCATATCATTATTCGTTTTCGAACTTCTTCTTCACTCATCAAACCTTGTTCGTAAGTAGTTTTCCAACTCCTTTTGGGATAAATCACTAGGAAGTTCAAACACATACTCATATCCTTCATCACAAAAGGAAACTTTCTCTTCAGGTGGAAACCATTTCCGAAGCCAGATGATATAGGAGGCATAATCTTGTAATCTATTTGTTGAATCAAAGTAATCAATCACAATAACATTTTTCTTGCTACTCAGTGAACTTTCCAAAGTAAGCTGAGGACTTTGATAATCCCAAGAAAGCGAATAAGCTTTTTCAGGATTGGTCCTCTCTCTGATCAAAACACCTGGGAATTTTTCTCTCAAAGCAGTACAAAAGGCTTGTAAATCTAGGAATATGGGGTCTTTACTCTCAATAAAGACAAAATCAGCAGTACTCATCAGTCTCTCTCCTTCTTTTTAAAACTGAAAACAGACCTTAACCATCAATGGCAAAATTCTCCAGACTCTCAAATGCCTGCCCCTGATAGTCAAAAGAAAAGATATGAATATCATCAAAAGTTTGATCACAGAAAGTAACGGTTTGTCTTTCTGGCTCGATAATGGGTTTACCCAATTTTTCAGTAGCTTCTTCATCTGTCAAATACCCATAAAATTCTTGTAAATGAGGCAGTATAAATGCAAGAATACGGTAAAGATTTTTATGGTAATTGGCTGCAAGCAACTGAGCTTCCATCTCATAATTTCCACTTGGTTTTTCTTCCCAAGCTACAAGAACATTATCTACTTCATGAACGTATGCTTGCAAGGACTGATCGAATATCATGGCTATTTTTCCTTTAATTCTATTTGTAATAACAGAAAATAAAATCACATAGATTGAACTAAATGATTACCTAGAGGTAACTTTCATAATTCTTTTCACACTCTCATCTTTGTCAACTAGAAAGCAATCTGGAAAGGTCATCTGTTCCCATTTTTTATAATCAAAACTTGGATCAAAATGATTGATTAAGATTCCTAGCAAATTTCCATGAGAACTCAGTAAAATGATTTTATCTGAATACCTTTCTTCCAAGTCCGCAAATAAATCTAAAATTCTATTTAATGCTTCTCGATTGGACTCGCCTCCAATGAGAGATTTATCTGGGTTTTGCCATAAATATTGAATTGTTTTTTCAAACTCAGTATCTTCAATAAATCTTGAGGATAATTTTCTTTCACGTAAACGATTATCAAGTACTATCTTATCAAATTGAACGGGAGAACTATTTACTGTCTCAAAGCTCGCTTATAAGGGCTTGAAATAAAGTAATCTATTTTACAAGCATTTAAAAACTCCAACTGTTCAAGAGAAGAAAATCCTTTTTCCGATAATGTTCTATTAAAATCATCACTCGAGAATCTTGAATGAGCATGTCTAAGTAAAATATAAGTGTTCTTCATAAAATGTCACCTCTCAATTATTGTCATCAGTCTAAAATTTAAATGATCTCTAAACCATCAATGACTCTTTAAAAAATCTTCAATCTGAGAAACTATTTCATGACTTTGATAATAATAAAGTTCGTGAGGCGCGTTCATATAGATGACTTGAACATTAGACTGGCCACTAGAAAATTTCTCTGCATAATGCTGCCATTCTGATTGGCTAAAGCTAGTACCATCACCGTTAGAAACCAGTAATAAGGTGGGAATTTTCGGATTAATGCTAGATGGAACTTTCTTGGCATTTTCCTTTACCAAACGGGATTCATGAAGCATGGCTTGTGACATCAACTGCTTATATGCTAGTAATTTATATTGTTGTCGTTCAGTTTCAGTCAGAGTTGGATTTTTTATATAAAAGGACTCAGGGAAATAGCGTAATAAGCCAATCTTACTGCTCCAATAAGCCATAGTAAGCAAGGCCTGATTATCCTTTAAATCCTCATAACTTGCTGGTAATGCCCAATCCAGACCAACCAAGACTTTCACTTCATCAGGATACTTTTCCTGCCAAGCCAGACTTTCAAGACTAGCCATTGAATGAGACAGAATGATAAAAGGTCCTGTGACATTTGTTTGTGATAGAGCTTGACGTGTCTCAGACAAAACTTCCATCACATCTCTGGATTGATTACTATCCTCGCTATAACCATAGCCAGCCCGCTCCACGATGACTACCTTATATTTTTTTGATAAGGAATCCGAAACATTCTTAAAGTCCAAGATTGGAGAGGCAATTCCAGCACCAGATAAAAACACTATTGTCTCTGGACCATCCCCCTCAACGTAAACATTGATTTTGTGCCCATTAACGAGAACAGTTTTACCCATAGGAGTTAGAGAGGCTTGTTCCTTTTCTAAGCTGATACGATGAAAGATAAATGTCCCTACTAAAAACAAGATAAGGAAACTAAGAAGGACAAGGACTGATTTTTTCAGTATTTTCATAGCATTATTGTACAAAAATTAGACTCTTTTAGCAACTTAAGTTTAAGAATTTTCCAGTATAATCTGTCTATATCCAGAAACAAAAAACCCACCTTCACAGGCGGGTTTCATTTTGTATTGTTCAGCTAGATTAAGCTTTACCTTCTGAACCGAATACGTCGATACGTTCTTCAACTGATGCTTGGATAGCTTTTACACCGTCAGCCAAGAATTTACGTGGGTCGAAGAGTTTTTTCTTGTCGTATTCTGCTTCGTTTGCTTCGTAGTCACGAGCAAATTTACGAGTTGCGTTAGCGAATGCGATTTGGCATTCAGTGTTAACGTTAACTTTAGCAACACCAAGTTTGATAGCTGCTTGGATTTGGTCATCAGGAATACCTGATCCACCGTGCAATACGATTGGGAATCCTGGTACAGCTTCAGTCAATTTTTGCAAGTGGTCAAGGTGAAGACCTTTCCAGTTTGCAGGGTAAGGACCGTGGATGTTACCGATACCAGCTGCCAAGAAGTCGATACCAGTTGCAACCATTGCTTTTAGCGTCTTCGATTGGAGCCAATTCACCATCACCGATGATTCCGTCTTCTTCACCACCGATAGTTCCAACTTCAGCTTCTACTGATACACCATTTGCGTGAGCAAATTCTACAACTTTACGAGCTTTTTTTCAAGGTTTTTCTTCAACTGGAAGGTGTGAACCATCAAACATAACTGAAGTATAACCAACTTGAATACACTCAAGTGCATCTTCGTAGTGACCGTGGTCAAGGTGGATAGCTACTGGTACAGTGATACCCATTGATTCTACAAGGTTAGCGATCAAGTTGCGAGCAACTTTGTAACCACCCATGTATTTAGCAGCACCCATTGAAGTTTGGATCAAAACTGGAGCTTTTTTTAGCTTCTGCTGCGCGCAAGATAGCTTGAGTCCACTCAAGGTTGTTTGTGTTAAATCCACCAACTGCATAACCGTTGTCACGAGCTGCTTGGACAAATTTTTCTGCTGAAACGATTGCCATTTTATCAGGCCTCCTGTATATTTTTATGGGATATCCCATTTACATTGTTCATTTTATCACTTTTTTTGACAAAAAAAATCTAGTTTTTTTCCTGTAGTTTTAGATTGAATTTCTTCTATCTAAAAATATGGAACTCTCCTCAAAGTCCTAATCTTTATAGGTCTTTAGGTAGGTTCATATAAAAGGCTAAGTGGTCTTCATAGCGTTCAAATCGATAGTCAATTTCTTCGTTTTTCCAATAAACTTTTAACTACGAATAGTCCCAAAGCCAGCTCCCTTACTTTGTCGACTAGAAAGTCGTAAAGGATTGTTCAAACTTTATCTTGCTCCTCAGTTGTACAGGCGTTTCTCAATGAAAAACCCAGCCATCTTCTGTCCCAATTTTTTTAGATAACCACCTTGAACAGAGTGTTTCACAGCATTACTGATAAGATTGGAAAGAATCAGCTTTAGTACCGAAGGATTTAGATAAACGTTTGTTGGTCAGTCAGTTGATTCTCTACTGAGATTTTCTCTCTTGGCTAATAAAGTCATAATCCTTTAAGAGAAAGATCTGGTCATATCCAGAAGATTGATTTCTTCCTTCTTATCTCGCAATTCCTGCACTGAAGAAAGGGATAGGATTTGCTGAACGTGGTGAGTCAAATCATCCACAATACCCAAAGAAACTCCCAGATAATGGTCTCGATCTTTATAGCGTCCAATATTGGCTTTCATATTCTCCAGAAGAATCTTTAGACTAGCTAGAGGTGTTTTCAGTTCGTGGGAAGCACCTCGCAAAAACTCAACCTTCATCTTTTCCAGCTGGAGAATGGCCTCGTTTTTCTCATGCAAGTCTGCAATGACCGTCAAGAGATGCTGATAAAGGCTATTGATTTGTTCTTTGAGATCGCCAATTTCATCCTTAGAATCCACGCGCAACCTCACTTCTGCATCCAAATCCATCATCCGTCGAGTCACTCGTTTGATTTCCAAAATAGGAGCAACAATGGTTCTAGCATAGATAAAGGCGATGAGGAGCGAAATGATGAAAGACGCTAATAAAGTATAAGGCAGAAATTGAAGACTGATATCTTCTGCTTCTTTCTGCAAATCCATAGAAGCTAAAAACTGCAAGGTCATCGTCTGACCATCCTTGGTTTGAACTTCTCTTTCCTCAATAACCAAGGAGGCCGTTTGTCGTTGTTTATCAATGGGAAGATTTTCATTGACTTCCAACTTATCCTGAGTCATCTCTCCCTTAACAGCTCCCTTAATATCACTGCTTTTAGAATAAAGTTCAAGGACTTCCTGAATAGCTTGACTATCCTTTCCTTGGAGGGATTGCGCAATTTCTGTAGCCTTTTGCCCGATGCTTTCCTGACGGTGACTGAGATAGGTCGGAGGAAAGAGGAAATAGATGGCCAAATGCAAACAAATGACCAAGGTAGAAAATACCGAGAAGGTATAGATAAAAATTTTTTTAAATAAACCTGAACGTCTCATTTTCTCTCCAATTTATAACCAACATTGCGCACGGTAAGAATACAGTCTAAATCCAATTTTTTCCGTAGTTCCTTGATATAGACATCGATCACTCTGTCAAAAGGAACCTCATCTGTCATCTTCCATACAGCATCGATAATCTGCGACCGTGTTAAGGCTCGACCTTCATTTCTTACCAGATAATCTAAAATTTCCAGCTCTTTTGCATTCACTGCAACTTCTTGACCAGCCACTTTGGCGCTATAGCTGTCAAAATCTACCTGGGTGTCCCTATAGGTAAAAATACGACCAGTATCATAATAACGTTTAAAGATGGCATCCACTCGTACTTTTAACAAAGATAGAGAAAAAGGCTTTTCCAAATAACCATCTGCTAATGCAGCAAAGGCACTCATCTTATATTCTTCGTCCTGAAAGGCTGTCAACATCAGGACTGGAACTTGACTAGACTTACGGATTTCTGACAAAACCTCTAAACCATTGAGTTTCGGCATTTGAATATCTAAGAGAACCAAGGCAACTTGGTGATTCGAAAATTGTTCTAAGGCCTCAAGGCCATCTGCTGCCTGAATGGTTTCATAGCCACAATCCGTCAAATAGTCACTAATTCCCTCGCGGATCATGTCTTCATCTTCTACAATTAGAATTTTCATATAAATCCTTTTCTATCAAAAATGCTACCTATATTATATCTCATTTGAGTGAGAATAGGTAGCAGGTTTTTTTATTCACTATCCAACAAGAGTTCTTTTGGTTGTTTAAAGAGGAGATTGCTTGAAGCAAGTGCCATAACTAGTACCACTAGAACTAATCCAAGTACAAAAATGATGGCAAAGTCAGAAGGTTGAATGGAAATATCCAGACTTGAAAGTGTCTTGCTAAAGCCGTCAACTTCTGCACCACCACCAAGATTAGAGGCTTGGGCTGCCTTACTAGCCTGTTTAGCCACATCTGATGTGACATTTGCAAGAACTGTATTTCCAATAGTACGAGCAGTATAGTTGGCTAGGAAATAAGCTGAAATTAGTGCTGGAATTGCAATCATAACTGCTTCTGTGATAAATTGTCCTAGAATACTTGCTTGTTTTAGACCAATTGAAAGGAGAATTCCAACCTCTTTACGACGGGCGTTAATCCATAGTGTCAGTAAGAGAGCAAGTAGAAGAACAGAGAAGCTCAAGCTACCCCAGAAGAGAAGATTAGCCATCTTGTACATGCCTGAGATCGATTGTTCAAGGGCAGGATAGTTAGATGAACTCTTAATCAAGCTATACATCTTCCAGTTGATGCCGTTGATAGACCCTAATTCTTGCATGACAGTATCTAGATTCTTATCTCCAGCTACAAAGAAGGTAGCATCTCCATAAATAGCTGTATCTTCTGTATAACCATAGAGTTGGGCAGCTGTGTGAATATCTGTGATAGCTGTGTTCTCATAAAGTTCTTGTGAGTAGGTTACAGCAGATTTGTTGTGCCCATCAAAGAGTCCTTTGATCGTTACTTCTACTGTTTCCTTGGCTCCTTTTTCATTATCTGCATCGTAGATATTAGAGTCCAGTTTAACCTTATCCCCTACCTTCCAGCCGTGTTTAGCAGCCAAGTCTTTGTGCATGAGAATCTGGTATTTGTCATCGTTTGTTAAATGTTCTCCTTCGACCAGTTTGTAAGAGCCTGACACAAACTTGTCTTCTTTAGAAGAGTCATTTACACCTGTTATCATCAAGCTACTTCCAAAACGTTGAGCTCGATCTGCAGTTAGATTTTTCTTGGTTTCAGGCGTTTCAATCAGTTCATAGCCTGTCAAATCACCGATAGCATTAATCCGTTTGATGTAGGATTCAATAGCCTTATTCTCGGTAATTTTTTTGATATCTTCACCCTTGATATTCCCAGCACCACGTGGAGTACCTTGATTGACCCTACGGTTGATTTGCATGGAGAAACTATTGGTGATATTTTTAAAGGTTTCTTGAGAAGCCTTGGCTGTCGCTCCCTTGATAGACAAGCCGACCAAACTCAAACTAGCCATCAAGAGAATGATAAGAAAGATCACAAGCGACTTAAAAAATTTTCTTGTGACATAGGCAAATGCGTTGTGTAACATAAGATTCCTTTCTAGATTTACTTCCGTTTTTAATATGTTTAAAAGTTTTAGTTACTGTTTGTTCTTATTTCAGTCAGTTTCTTATCCTTCAATTCCAGTGTAATATCTGACGCTTGTGCTACTTCCTTACTGTGGGTCACAACGATCACACACTTGCCTGTTTTCTCAGCAAGAGATTTGAGCAAATCGATGATATCTCCCAGCAGTCTTAGGATCCAAGTTTCCTGTCGGTTCATCTGCTAAAATCACTGGTGCTTCCGATACAAGGCTACGAGCAATGGCAACACGTTGTTGCTGTCCACCTGATAATTGGAGAACATTCCGCTTGATTTGACTTTCATCTAAACCAAGTTCAAGAAGGGTATCCTTGCTAGCTTTTTTATTAACCAAGCGGATATTTTCCAATGGAGAAAGATAATCAATCAGGTTATAGTTTTGGAAAACTAGCGAGATATGGTGCATGCGATGATAAGAATAACCTTGTTCACGAATATCCTTGCCTTCGAATAGGATAGCACCTTCGACTGGGCTATCAAGTCCTGCTAATAGAGATAAGAGTGTGGATTTTCCAGCTCCTGATTCTCCGATAATACTATAAAACTTGCCTGGTTCAAAATCGTAATTGATTTTATATAATACTGCTTCTGCAGTGTTTTTGTAACGATAAGTAAGATCTTGTAATTGTAGTAAAGTCATGATTTCTCCTTCATTAACTAATAGATGATAAAATTTCTTTCGGTGATTTTCTAAATAAAAAAAGATAAAACAAAGTGCAACTGACAAGCAGCTAATCATAAGTAGAAAGATATAAGATTCTCCAAATGATAGAAGACTTGTTGTAAGATTCGTTGCCTTTGCCAGAGTATCTTGTAGTGCAGCTTGGTCACCGCTTGCTAGTACAGTCTTCATGATGGCATTCCCAGCCACAAATGCTGGCAGAATTGCTGCCAATGAAACCAGAATGACTTCTAGACAGAATTGGCTATAGATTGCTCCTTTTCCCTTCCCTAGCGCCAATAAAATACCAACCTCGTAAACTCGCTCTCGTAACCAAAGCGACAAGACCAAGACCAGCGCTCCTACCCCAGCAATCATAATGCCATAAAGGAAAATTTGGAGGAAGGTTTGGAAGGTCGAAACGGAATCCTTGATTTGTTCAAAAGGCCTTATTTTCCTTTTCAACTTGGTAACCTTGGTTTTCCAGAGATAATTTTTCAACCTCTTGAATGATGCTATCCATATCTTTTGGATTTTCGAGATAGAAACGTGCGGCAGAAACTTGAGCTTCCTTATTTCCAAGAAGAGTTTGGCTACTTTCGAAGTCTGTATAGACCGTGTTTTCACTAAAATCTGAGCTAAGACCAGTGAATTTTTCTTGCTTCTTACCTGAGAAAATACCTACGATTTCATAGTCTAGATTTTGTCCAGAACTAGCTTCTACTTGTCCAGGACTTAAGTTGATCTTATCTCCTAGCTTTAGATTGTTTTTCTTGGCTAAATCTTCATGGATTAAGATTTTTTTACTATCCCCTTTTTTTCGAGATGTCTTCCTTCTTTAAGGGTAAAGGCGGAACTTGTAAAAGAAACATCCTTGGAAGAATCTTCCAAAGCAATCAAACTGATAAGATTTTTTTCAGCCTCTGTCAAATCATCCCTTTGGATACTTTGTTCTCCAGTAACGACTTCTTTGTCAGTTAATTTAGCTATTGTTTCTAGCTCAGGTGAAATCTTCTCAAGACCCTTTATCTTTTTAAGGTCATCTAGTTGAGACAGTTGAAAAGTCTGATCTGCTTCTATTCTTTTAATAGAAAAAGACGTATTCAGTGAGCGATAGAGATTATTTTCTACTGTTTTGTTGGACTTCATGAGCGTCAAACAAGCCGATATTCCAGCCAATAAGACAAATAGAATCAAGAATAATATGAGACTTCTCAGTCGTTTTCTGCTGACGTAAGCCCAAGCTCTTTGAGTGGGATTCATATAGCACCTCCATATTTGTAAAACCATTATAATATTCAAATATGAAATGTTTATGAAATAAGAAAAATTTTTGAAATAAAATAAGCCAGTATTTCTACTGACTTTATATTTATAAATCACCCCAGATTAAAACAGAGAAAATGCAGCAACTAAACCCAGAGAAGATGTTAGCTGTGGCATGTATGATCCAACTTGGTAAAATGGATCCTCCAGCTTTCTTTTTCATTAACAAAACCAAGATAAGCTGCTATTGCTCCAGTAAAAAATATAATGAAAAAAGTGACTTCTAAACTTACTACTGAAGCAAATAATACTCCATGAAGCAAACCAAAAGCGATAGCCTGTATCGTATTTGCAAAGACAAACGGCATGTGATTTGCCATTCGTTTCAGTAGAAATACCTCTAAATAGCAGTTCCTCTGGCAAAGATGTTTGCAAAATACTGTAAATTAGAATACTTGGTAAAGCCTTATAGCCCATACCAGAAAAAGCCGAAGTAGCCGTTTCTATACTACGTGTTAGAGGAAAGACAAACATATAAAAAATGGTAAATAAGAGAAATCCACCAATTATCCATGCGATCAGATAAGAATCTTTAACCCTTTTAATAGATTTTAAACCAATCCATTCCATAAATGGGAATTTTCCCCTCACAGTCAGAAACCACCAGATAGAAGGTAGTAAAATAATAAAGAGAATTTGAATAAAGGCACTTATGATTCGTTGAAGTTCATTAACCATCGTAATCCTCCTTTACATTTTTGAAATACTTATTTCAAATACTATATGACTATCTACCCCTCCTTTCCTAACTTTTATATCCGCTTTAACTAAACCTATTAGTATCTATTACTCGATTATCTTCATAAAAGACTTTTTGTAGTTACTTTCTATATATATTATAACACTTTTTGAATTGAAAGAAAAAACTACAAGAAAAAGGTATTCTTCTCCTGTAGGTTTACTGCTATGCATTCCAACAAAAAAAAAGAGCTAGCAATAGCTGACCTGACACCCAGCAGTTTAGTTATTTGAGTTAATATTAGCGAGCCAAATCGTTTGACTCGCTTTTTTCGTTGTTTAGTTTTCCGATGAAATTATAATAAATGTCAATCTGAATAATACGATTACGTTTCGTACCAGTTGGTTTATGAATCACAATCTTATCAATCAGTTCATTCACTATTTCAACGGTTAGTTCTGGTAGCTCTGTATATTTCAAAATTCTCGCCATAAACTTGGAGATATTAAGGCTGTATTCTTGTTGTTTGGTGAGTTTTTCGGTTAAGTCAGAAATGGAAGTTTGAAGTTGTTTCTGTTCTTCTTCATAGCTCTGACTTAGTTTCACAAAGCGTTCATCTGAAATTTTACCAAGTAGATTATCTTCATAAAGCTTCTGAATGATGCTGTCAATCTCTTTAGAGCGGTATTCGTCCTTTTGAAGTTGCAGTTGCTGGCGTTTGCTATCCTTGCAGAATTGCGCTTGGCTTTGCTGTTCTATCTTCTTCAAAAAGGTTTCTTGGTCTAATTGGCACTCGTAGATAGTTTGACGAAGTTTGTCACTTACAATCTCAATCAGGGCGGATTTTTGAATGTAGTGGGGATTTTCACAACCATCAATCGGCTTACGATAGCCAGAACACTTGTAATGGTCGTGGTTAAGTCCATTTTTCTCTTGTGGGCAAAAATAATGCTTTCGCCCACAAGTTCCACAAAAGACTAATCCTGCAAACAAATTCTCATGACCAGCCCGATTTTTATACCGTTGATTAGACCGCTTATGACTCCTCATCTTCTGAACAATATCGAACGTTTCTTGGTCAATTATCGCTTCATGAGTATTTTTGAAAACTAACCAACCTTCCTTCGGATTATCCACCTTACGCTTGTCTTTGTATGATTTCGTACGAGTTCGAAGATTGACAGTATGTCCAAGATATTCTTCACGACTTAAAATCGCACTCAGAGTTTCTCGTATCCAAAAATAAGGCAAAGTTTCCACATTTGAACTGGAGGAAATAGGTTTCAAGCCAATTTCGATTCGGTGGCGGTCTGGCTTAAAAATTTTGTCATTTTCTAACCCTTTCGCAATCTCTGAAAGGCTTTTTCCGCTTTTCGCTTCTTGAAAAATCCGTTTTACAACTTCGCTGGCAACTGGGTCAATAATCCAATTTTTAGGGTTGCTTGAATCTTTGAGATAACCGTAAGGTGGGTTAGTAGTCACTCGCTCACCAGCTTTGGCTTTAGCTTGAACCACCGCCCGAATCTTCTTGCTGGTATCTGCCGCATACATTTCATCCATTAGACTCTTGATTGGCAAGAAAATTGAGTTAGTTTCATTAGGTTTATTTGAATCTACGCCATCATTTAAGGCGATAAAGCGGACATCAAAGCTAGGGAAAGTAATTTCCGTTAGTTGACCAACCTTGATATAAGAGCGTCCCAAACGGCTTAAATCCTTTACAAGAAAGTTTGAAACTTGCCGATTTTCCACCAAACGCAGAGCTTCTGAAATTGCTGGACGATCAAAATTTGTGCCACTGAAACCATCATCAACGAAAAGAACTGGATTTGGCAGCTTTTCTCTCGCTACTACATCAAGAAGAATATTCTTCTGATTGATAATTGAGTTACTATCTCCGTCCAGCCCGTCGTCTTGGCTTAAGCGACAATAAACCACTGTAATATCTGAAAGTTTCGAAGTATCTACTTGTCTATAATCTGAAATTGTCAAAGTTCTGTTCATGTGTTTTTCTCCTTTTGGAGTTCACACACCTTATACTTCTATTATACCATTTTTACTACTGTTAAAGTAGTGATTTATCGCTTAAAATCAACCTTTCTAGGACATTTTCAAGATTGCGATTTCCAATAAAACAGTGACGGATTAAGTAAGTCGTTCGACCAATTCGACAAATTTCATCGGCGGTGTGTGAAGTCTGTTTTGAATCTCTATCTTGATTCTTCTGGTTCATTCAAAATTCCTCCCTTGATATAATCTGGGTATTCTTCCAGCGTTATGACAGTGAACAGTTCCCAAAAGCTATATAGTTCTTTTTGAATTGCTTTCGAAATCGCCAGCTTTCGCTTGTCATCTGGTACAACCCACAAAACATAGGGGAAAACTTCCTTTTGTCGTTGTTCAATACCTGACCGATAATATTCAATATATTTCTTGCAAGTATTTACAACGCGCGCAAGACTTTCCGTGCTTCGGTCTATTTCCAGAAAATAATGGTCTTCGTAATCATGATTAACTAACTCTAAATAAGCATCGGGCTTTAAAGTTCTGCCTATACCAGAGAGTTTTTGGTAGCTACGCCAAGAGTTCGGCTCAAAGGAAAAGATTTCAAGCAATAGCTTTTCTGAATCTCGAACAGCCTCCAGTGTCTCAACAAAAATTTCCGTAATCGCTAAAGTATGTTCAACATGATGTTGAGTTGGCTCGTATTTATTTTTATAGCGCAAAACAACTGTTTCATCTTGGTTTTTAAGGAATTTTAGTCCCTTAAAAGTAATTTGCCAAACATAAGAAGCCGAACCACGGCGTGCGCCACCAATTTGCCGTTTTAAGTGTGAAACCAATCCAGCTTTCTTCAGGCTTTGAAGCGCAAAATTAGCACGGCGAATGGCGGTTTCAGCTCTTACACTACTGGTAAAAAAGAGTCTGGCTAATTGGTTAGTAGTCGCATATCTAGCTTGACTTAAAAAGTAAAGAATTTGCGTATCATTATCTATTTTGTAATTCCATTTCATCTGTTTTGTTCTCCATTAAAATTTAAAGGTGTGCTCCCGTAAAATGTGCTTAGTTACGGAGTAAGTCGTGTGAGTAAAAATTCTGAAAACCTTTATTTATCAGGGGTTGAAGAATTTTCTTTATCAACACGATTCGAAGAGCGATTGGAACGCTTTTTACGCCCTAAATCTGTTAATTTTGGGTTAGAATTTTCATTTTTCGAAGCAGATTTTTCAAAAATGTAGTTTTCAAATTGGCTTTCAATTTCTGAAATATCTTGTCCGTATCGGCTCAAGCTATTCAAAAATGGCGTGCGACTATCTCTAATTTTTGGTTTAGGTGGGTAGGCTTTACCAATAATCCAACGATAAGTATTTTGTGAAATTTCAGTACGAATATATGCCCAAAATGGTGGTAAGCTGTAAAAATCTTCTTTATCAATCTCCAGAGTATATTTTGCCATTTCGCGAGCTTCATCAAGATTTAAGCCAAAAACAATTTTATTCGCAACATTAGATTCAATTCCAGCTTTTAACTGGGGTGACATCTGGGCGAGATGCTGGAAGCCAATATTCCAGCCAACATTAAACTGACGAGATTGCGAAAGTGCTTCGTCTAAGTTAGAATTGGGGATTCCTAGGAAACTCGGTGTCTCATCGATATAGATAAAGACCGATTGGCGTTTACTTGGCTCAACCGAAGACTGGCGCAAAATTAACATCCAGAGCATTGAAGTGATGAGGCTACCAATGAGTTTCGCAGATTCTGAACCGATTACCGATTTATTTAGTGGAATCAATACGATTTTGCCTTTTGAAGATTTCTGCAAGACTGAAATTTGGATTAGTTTGTCCCAACATTGCCCGAAGTTGCGGACGAAGCAAACTGGCGGAATTTATTCAAAATGGGGTTTAACATTTGGTGACGTTGAGCTTCACTGAGCAATTCAAACCAGTTCCAGAAACTTTCCAGCCCGATTGGGTCTTTTAACTCTCTTAATAGTTTATTTCGAAAGGATTGATTAGTGAGTAAACTTGGTAGCATGACTAAAGAAGTGTTTGGAATTCTAGCAAGCGTTAGAAAACTGTGCGATAGAATATCCAGCGAGTAAATTCCAAAATGTTCAGGATAAAGTCCTTTAAATAGCTCCAGTAGATAATCTGCAATAACTTCTGGCTCGATACCGTGTTTAGTGAGCTCAAAAGGATTGATACCAACAACTCGTTTGGCGGTTGGCGAGATGACTACCATATCTTCATCGTGTTCAGTTGACGTGCGCTCTAATAGTTCATGAGTAAGTTGACCTTTGGCATCCACCACAACAACGCTATGATTTTTCGACTGTATATCTGATAAAATCAAGTGACTCATAGTGGTGGTTTTTCCGCAACCAGTTGAGCCGAGAAAAACAGTGTGCTTTTTGCCAGCTTGTGCTGAAATTTGGATTGGTCTGGATTGACTTTCAACCGTTTGCGCCAAACTTCGCTGATTTTTTCGGTTAATATTGTAGCCTAAAGGTGGCACTACTAATTTAGGGTGAATATTTGGCACACCTGCAATATTTTCTTCCCCAATAGGTAAAAGCATGAAACAAGCTAAGTCTGAGACAGATAAACTATATGGGAAAGCCCAAGAAGGTTGCGCTTGATTAAGTTTTTGGATGGCTAATGGTTTTAATTCAATGGTTGCATTTGATTCCATCATGCGAAAACTACTAAGTAGGCTGTCAAAAAATTCTTTTGTTCGCAAAATACTGCGAGATTGGACACCAAGACGAATTTCACATTTAAAAGTAGATTGGTTCAATTTTTGTTTCATCAGTTTTTTTGAATTTTCGGAAAGCTCTGGAACATTATTTGTAATCACTTGATACCATTTAGCGGATAAATTCGGCAAATCTTTTGGTTGTGGACGAGGTGGTGAGCCTGCACCAATAAGCAACTGAACAACAACTGTTTCGTCTGGCTGAAGTATTTTTGAAATTGCAAGGCTTGAACGTATCATGTTTTCTACAGAGTCCGTTTTTAAAGCATAGTGAGATTCTTTGATATTCACTAACCGTGCAACCGAAAGTTTTTCACGCTTTGTGACTCTTGAAAACTGAATAGCTCGGTGTGATTGAATCAGCTGATGAATATGACGTTTATCTTGTTCTTCCGTCCCCAGAAGATACTGTACGCGGTTTTTAGTCATGCGAACTTCAAAAACAATGCTTTTACGTCGAGTTAGACCGACCAACTGACCAAGCAAACTTTTAACGTCTTCTTCAGAAAACGGACGTTGCCAGTTCCACCCGCTCCAAGATAAGGCTTCGAATTTTCTTTTCATCTCTACCTCCATTCTTTAGATTTAATAATATGAAAGGCAAGCCAGCCGATGAAAACAACCACAGTCGCTAAAACCAAGAACCACCAAACTTCTAGAATTAGTTTTACCGCCCAGTTGATAAGCCAAGCACAAGTAACAAATCCAAGAATGTATGCTATTAGTTTTTTCATGGCTGGTCTCCTTTCTGCCTCCATTTATACAAGAAAGTTGGTGAAAAGTTAAATTTAGCTGCCTTCAGTTTTAAGAGCGATTGGAATGAATTGTAAGCAATGAAACAGTAGTATATTTAAACATATTTTTTCCTTTTGTCTAGTCCAATCAAGGCTTTTGTTTTCTTTCAAATTTTCTCAATTCGGATTTTGCGACCAAGAAAAGTTGATTGATTTCTTGCCGTTTTTCCAGAAATTCTGCCAGGGCAATTTCTTCTTCACTACAGTGCTTTTTGTCTTCTTGTTTTGGTTTTTCTAACCAATCCCAAAGAAATATGGCAACGACGATAATCATAAAAGCTATAAGGTAATCGATCATAAAGCTACCTCATTTCATCTTTTCAGTAGCGTAATAAGTGAACGCTTTGAGAATATAATCTGTATATGCTTTAGCTTCTGGTGTATTTTTGAGTATTTCAGACTGAGTAAGCACCAGATTGCCCACTTTATATAAAATATCGCTAGCGAGAAGCTCCAAGACTTGATTATCTGCCATCGCTTCACTTAGTGTTTTAGCTACTTCTAACTGATAGGGGCTAACAAGTTGAGGAAGGTCTACTTTTGGGTTTGATTTTTGAATGTGATTCATGAGATTTCTCCTTTGATTTTGGTATAATTTATGTTATAAACATTGTCGACTTTGTTTATGATTATAGTGTAGCGAATATTTTTATCTCATTCATCAGGTAAAAAATCTCAGAAATCTCAAGGAGAAATCGTATGACCGAATTTAGATTAGGATGGTTTTGCTATATTTTGCAAAAATCTGAAAAGAAAAAACGAAACCAAGAAGATTTCGTCAATAGTATTTTGAATAGATTAGTGAGTGAAAACAACCCTAAAATTTCATTTATTCCAGAAATTAACCGTGTTTCTAGTAACCGCATTTTTACGGGTGACGAAGAAGTTCCAGAATTTTACCGCGAAGCTTTGCGAATTAGTGATTTAGGTTTTCAGTCTCAAAGGATAGCTGATATTTTAAAAGATTTAAACAGTGATGAGACTTTCGATTATAAGCAAGCTGTTCTTAAAATCAAATCAGCTTTTTTAAGCCAAACCAAAAAAGCTACCGTTGTTTTTGGTAGCGAAAAAATAGAATTGCTTAATCATTGCCAAGAAGATGAACTTTACTTGGCAACCCTTTTTATTTTCTTGGTGAATCTTTCGAATATTCCTTCTAAGAACTCAGAAGAATTAAGACAAGCGCAAATCATTAACCAGCACATTTTTAAGTATCTTGAAAATGAGGTTTTATTAACTCCATATTCACATAGAAAAGCTATTGAGGAATCCTTAAAAAGCAAACAACAGATTTTTTATTTTGATTTATATAAGCCTGAAGCGTTAAACAATAATAAAAAAATCTCGTTTCACCCACTTTAAAAGTTTTTGATTCAAGATTCTATTTCCAAAAATGCCAATTATCCAGAATGGTTTAATAATTCAAAAACGAAACTATCAACGAACGAATTACACAGTTTATTGAAGAAAATTTTTGAGAACAGCCCCACACTAACTTTAATTACTGGATTCTGCCAATCTGAAGCAGATTTTTTTATAAAAGCTTTGGATAGATTTTTTTACCAAAAAGAAGTTATCAATAAAAATTTTTTTATTGTTAAAAAGTTTCGCTTTATCTGTAAAAAGCCAGTTATGACTATACTGCTTCGAAAATGAAAGATATGATAACCTTAACAGAAAATATTGTAAATTATTTAGAAAAAAAGAGCTTTCACAACACAAGACAAAACTGATTTTACTGTTGGAATGAGTAAAAAAATTTAGAGAAAAAAATGAGCTGGTATTCTTTTTGTCTAGTTGAACAAGAAAAATATTTTTTTAAAAATTTTTTTATTGGGATGTAGTGATATTTAATTTGACAATCGAAATAAAAAAAGACTATAATAAGTTTACCATAAAAAAATATTAAGGCAGGACAGACTATAGAGAATCAGAAGATGTGTAAGTTTGAATCTTCAACTATAGTAAACAACTATTAAAGAAAGGATTTAAATTGTACACATCTATGTTTCTTGTAGGGTGTTCTGTCTATTATTTTATGCTCGTGATAGGTGTAGTGTTTCTTTCCTAAAAAGGAGGTCACATTATGACCAAACAAAATTTTAAATTGGCTTTATTATCAGCTAAGGAAAAAACTCAAAATTTAGAGCTTAAGACAGAGGATGTTAAGCTGGTTAGTACTATTATTTCAGTTTTTAACGACTCTAAGATTGATATTGGGAATAATCTAAAAGAAACTCTCATAGCAATACCACCAGATTACTTAGTTTTGGCTATATCTGCTATCTTAGCACTGATTGTAATTTGCTTGACGGTTGGTTTTATGTATTATCAACATATACATAACAAGTCAAGCCCACTAATGAGAGAAAAGAGAAAACATGAAGACAAAAGAAAACGACGCAAGAAGTATCACAAAAAGCGTCGTTAAGCAAAATTATCATTACACTTATCACGTTCGAATCATCTAAATACGCCAATATTTAGATGATTTTTTTATTTTGTCAATTTTTTTGAAAAAAATAAAATTGTAAATAAGTGACAAAGAACTATTTTTTTATATAATATAAAAAAATCTAGGTCATCTTAAAAATAAAATAACTATATCAGTATACCACACGTTTGGCACTGAGTCAACATTTTTAAAGATTTGTATACGTTTTCAGTATATCAAAAAGTGTTGATAATAGCAAATAAAACGCGGTTTGCTTTAAAAGTATTTCTCTTTTTTAATTATTGTCTGAATTTTCTATAATTTAGATACCCCTGCTACAATAGTAAGGAAAGGAGAAATTTTGACAAATCATAACAAGAACAAATTAGAAAATATCAAAACAATAACTATCGGCTATGCTCGCGTTAGCTCAACAGATAATCGACAAGAATTGGGGTTATCAGTTCAAAAAGAAGCTCTCAACTTTTGCGACAAGCTCTATATAGAAAAAGATTCTGGTGGCAATCAAGACCGCCCCCAACTTGAAAAGGCATTAAAATTGGCAAAAAATTATGCTAAACAAGGGGTTAAAACAAATTTTGTCGTGTATAAATTGGATAGGCTTACCAGAAAGATGTTTCACCTCTCCGCTATCATTGAAGATTTAACCAAGAATAACATTCGTCTACAATCTATTCATGAAAATATTGAAACAGATTCTTTAACTGGAAAATTTTTTTGTTTGATGTTGGGCTATGTGGCAGAATGGGAGCTTCAAGCGATTTCTGAACGCACTAAAGACGGACTCCGTAAAGCTAAAGAAAAGGGTGTGAAGCTTGGCAATAAAGGGTTGCCTAAAGATACCGAAAAACAAATAATCGAGCAATACCTACAAAAAGAAAATTCTGTTCGAAATATAGCCAATCAACTGGAAATTTCCACCGCAACTATTTATAATGTGCTAAAGCGCAATGGTATTCAAATAAATAGAAGAAATCACCTATAATTGATTGACAAATCCTTAGAAAAATAGTACATTAAACCTATCAACAGTTTTTAGTAAACGGTCGTTTGTTAAAAACAATCAAAAGTTATCAATAAAAAAAATATTTCAAAATGCTGTTTTAATAGGGTTTTTAGTTACCTTGTTGAATTGGCATTTTTTTATTTTTTTCATTGTTTTTAGTTGACGACCGTTCACTAAAAACAAGCTCAGCCCCTATTGTAGCAGGGATTTTTTTGAGTTTAAATAAGAAAGGGGGTATTTCGTATTTAAATAGATACGAATTTTCATGATTGCTACAAAATATATAGATTTTATAAGGAGAAAGTATGTTACTGGTTGTAATTGTAGCTATTGGAGTAATTTTATGGTTTATTAGAAAATCTTCCATTGATAAGTATAGTCAGAAGCAAGAATTGGCTATGAGAATTCTTGAAACAGCTAAACAATTACGTTTAGAGCATCTTGCTGATATTAACGAACTCGGTGGGCAAATGGCTTCGGCAGACCGTGAACAATACATTAGCTTAACTCAAGAAAGAGAGTTAACCGAAACAGTTATAAGGGATCTTGAAAACATTATCAGCTGTTTGCAAGATATATTGCAATGGAGACCAGAACCATCAGCTGGGCGTAACGGAATCCAAAACGCTATTTTTGCCTTACAACGACAAACTGGCTATACTTTGGAAGAATTAGCTCAAGATTTAGGGGTTAAATAGTGTAGAAAGAGGTTTTATTATGGGGAATGTTAATGCTTGGGTTTGTGCTTGCGAAAGAGAGCGTGGAGCTGGAAATAAATGTGAACATTGCAGGCATGCTATTGTTAATGATTTCAGCAATCATATGTGTCAATACTACGGTCAATGCCAAAAGAAATTCGGTTGGTGATAAATATGATTAAACTAATCCGAAAACTCATTTCAGCAACTATTGAATGCCCAACTTGCGGGCGAAAAACAAGCGACCGACCAGAACGGTGTAGTCATTGCGGTAATAAACTATAGGAGTTTAAATATGACTGAAAAATGCACAAAATGCCAAGAAGTTTTATGGTTTTATGCAGAAGATAGAGCGCGTGGTAAAGTAATAAAAGTTTGTAAAAATCCTAAATGCACGATGTATAATTTTAAAGTTTCATTTAGTGAACGATAATTGAATATATGAAAAAGACGGCTCATTTGAACCGTCTTTTAACTCGCTTATAAGATGCATGAACTCAGATTATTTTAGAGTGCTGAGTGTCAAGCTGTCTATTACCAGCTCTTATCCTATGCGGAGAGAGGGACTTGAACCCTCACGACCTAAAGCGGTCACAGGATCCTTAGTCCTGCGCGTCTGCCAATTCCGCCATCCCCGCGTCGATTACTTTACTAGTATATCAACTTTCACAAACTTTGTCAACACTTTTTTCAGATTTTTTTCAGTTTTTTTGAATACATTATTCTTTGATTTCAACTAGATTTTCATCAAGGAGTTTCGCTCCTAATGTATTCTTAAAATGTCCAAGTGCAAACTGGTGGTTTTCAGGCCAAATGGATGCGACTGCTGGCTTGACAACTTCTATCTGATACCCAAGATTATAGGCATCGATAGCCGTATGCAAGACACAAATATCTGTAAGAACACCTGTTAAGATAACTGTATCCACGCGACGCTCTCTCAGACGGATATCTAAATCTGTGCCAGAAAGCCGAATAGTGACGTTTATCCATCCAGAAAACACGACTATCCTGGGCCTGTTCCTGATAAAATTCAGCTAACTTACCATATAGATTACGCCCGCTAGTCCCAATCAGATTATGAGGGGGAAATAGTTTACTTTCTGGATGAAAGACATCATTTTCCTCATGAGCATCAATGGTAAAGAAAATATAATCTCCACGGTCAAATGCTAATCTAGTTACCTGATTGATTGCTTCTGATATTGCTTGAGCAGGAGCTCCTGCTGTCAATTTTCCATGATCCGCTACAAAATCTTCTGTATAGTCAATCGAAATTAAAGCCTTAGCCATTAATAGTCCCTCTTTTTCACTTCTTCAAAAATATCTGGGATTAAAACTTTTAGATAAGTTCCCTTCATACCCAGTGAACGACTTTCAATAATCCCTGCTGATTCGAGCTTCCGAAGAGCATTGACAATCACTGAACGAGTAATACCGATGCGATCTGCGATAACTGAAGCTGTCAATTGTCCTTCTTTGCCATTTAGTTCTGCTAAAATCGCAGAGACTGCACGCAATTCAGAATAAGAAAGTGTATTGACCGCCATAGTCACTGCTGTGCGACGGCGGATATTTTTCTCATCTTCTTCACGTTGGAAGTTCAAAAGCTGAATACCAACCACAGTGCTAGCAATCTCAACAAGGATCAAATCCTCATCTTCGAATTTCTTGTCATTTCGCCAAATAATCAAAGAACCCAATCGAATCCCAGAAACGTGGATTGGAGCGATGGTTGTTAAACCATCTGGGAAGTCTGAGCGACTTTCAGTTGGGAAAATAGTCAAATCATGTTCCACAGGGAGGTTGGCCTCCGTATCGTAGATCATATTTGCCCCTTGGATATAGTCCTCAGGGAAAATCTTTGTTTGGAAGAACTGCTCTACACGATCGGTGTTTGTTTTATAGCGCATAAAGTAGCCCAACAAACGCCCCTTGCTATTGACGATACAAGCATTGCAGTCGATGATATCGGCTAATTGACGTGTAATGGCATTATAGGGAAGTTCATCCTGTAGTTGCTCCTCCGAACGCTTTAAGATAGATGTGATTTTCTCGTTTTTTCTAATAAATGTGCCATTTTTCACCTCGTATTTAATCGCTTCCATTATATCACAAAACTGTCTTTATTTCAATAATTATCTGAAAATTGCTTATTGCATTGCAATTCTCTTACATTTGCAATTTTTTATATTTTTTTCAATTTTCTTGTTGACAGCTTCTCCATTTTTTGATAATATAATATTACAAGATAACAAATATATAGATATGACTTCTAGTATTAATTTTTACGTAACTCTCGGTCTCCTTATATATAAAAGCGATCCACCTCAGTGAACCGCTTTTTTATTATTTATCGCCCTTGTTACGAATAACGAAGCCTGTTTTCTTTTCGCTAGATGTTGTGCGAGGTTTTTTGTTGTCCTTACGGTAACGTTTTTCCTTATCAAAGCGGTCGTTTTTGCGACTGCCTTTTTTGAAATCATCCCGACGTTCACCACGACGATTGTCACGACGGCGTTCACGATCACGACGGTCATCTCCACGACGACCTCCCTTACCTTTCCCACCAAAGCCATTACCTGATGGTTTAAACGGCAGTGGTTTTTCACGTGCAATCTCAACTTCTGGAAGACTATCTGGATCCTGAACTGTTAAGCTAAGAATGTACATAGCCAATTCTTCAGGACTGAATTCAGCTGCTAATTTACGGGCATCTTTGCTAAATTTCTCGAAGTTTCCACGAATAGCTTCATCAGCAAAATCACGTTCAATTTTCTTGAGAGCAACTTGTTTCTTAGCTTGGGAAAGCTTCTTCTGCACTTGCAGGTTTGAGACCTTTCATGCGTTTCTTAGTCAAGTTCTCAATGATTTGGAGATAACCCATTTCATTAGGTGAAACGAAGGTAATAGACTGACCTGACTTACCTGCACGACCTGTACGACCGATACGGTGAACATAACTCTCAGGGTCTTGTGGGATATCGTAGTTGTAGACATGAGTCACACCTGAGATATCTAAACCACGAGCCGCAACGTCAGTTGCTACGAGGACATCAAGGTTGCCATTTTTGAAATCACGAAGGACACGAAGACGTTTGTTTGGTCCAAATCTCCATGAATACCTTCTGCACGGAAACCACGGATTTTAAGCCCACGAGTTAACTCGTCTACACGACGTTTTGTACGACCAAAAACGATTGACAACTCAGGTTGATCAACATCCATAAGACGAGTCATGGTGTCGAATTTTTCTTGTTCTTTAACACGGATATAGTACTGGTCTACCAGTTCTGTTGTTAATTCTTTTGCAGCAATCTTCACATGCTCAGGTTCTTTCATGAACTGAACACCAATACGTTTGATAGCATCTGGCATAGTCGCTGAAAAGAGCAAGGTTTGACGATTTTCCGGTACACGAGAGATGATTGCTTCGATGTCTTCAAGGAATCCCATGTTCAGCATTTCATCTGCTTCGTCTAAGATCAAGGTTTCAATATCATGTAATTTCAAGGCCTTGCGTTTAATCAAGTCAAGTAAACGTCCCGGTGTTCCTACAACGATGTGAGCACCTGATTTAAGAGCCTTGATTTGTTTTTCAATACTTGAACCACCGTATACTGAACGGACTTTCACACCTTTACTACGGCCAAAGCGGAAGAGTTCTTCCTGACTTTGAACAGCCAGTTCACGAGTTGGCGCAATCACCAAAGCTTGGATTGTCGCTTCTTCTGTGCGAATTTTTTCAAGGGTTGGGCAAGCCAAAGGCTGCTGTTTTCCCTGTACCAGTCTGTGCTTGACCGATAACATCTTTTCCTTCAAGAGCCAAAGGAATAGTTTGCTCTTGGATAGGACTTGCTTCTACAAATCCTGCTTTTTCAATTTCTGCTAACAAATCAGCAGAAAGATTAAATTCATTAAATTTCACGTTTTTCTTCTTTCTAAAGATGGTGCGAAGCCACCCTATAGCGCTTAGTTTATACTTTTCTTTTCATGACGTATTTTCATATCTTCTATGAAAGATCGTGTTGCTTCTTTTCCACTAAAGAAAAGTACTGCTTTCTTTGCAACTTATCTAGTATAACACAAGAAATGGTTAAAAGATAGTCAGACCCTCTGATTAAATCATGTAAACGATTTTTTTATTTTTTTGAACTTGATTCTCAAAAGCTTTCGTGAGACTAATTTAGTCCAATATTTTTTCCCGTAGCAGAATTGTGAAAAAAATTTTTTCTTGTGCTAGAATGAAATCATACAGGAGGATTTAAAAATGTTAACATACGATT